>Ga0187886_1000003_pt1 | contig 464170 bp, 470 predicted proteins | sample June2016WEW_20_1_FD_133001 | JGI IMG/M metagenome (GOLD analysis project Ga0187886, IMG submission 133001) | Peatland microbial communities from SPRUCE experiment site at the Marcell Experimental Forest, Minnesota, USA - June2016WEW_20_150 | ecosystem: Environmental > Terrestrial > Soil >...
ACCGTGAGCTACAACATGGGCACGGTACTGGCTGCTGACGGCGGTGTGCTGCAAAGCTTTACCGACCAGGCCGTGACCAACAATATGCCAGTGCCACCACCCACGTTTGTCTCGGCAGCCACCGACGTGACCGGCACCACCATCATCATCACCTTCAGTAAGACCATGGCCGACCCCGCCGGCAAGCAGGCTGAGTTCAGTTATAAGATCGGCGTCGGTCCTGCGCAGAGCTTCTCCGCGGCTGCCCTGGACGCGGATAATATCAAGATAGATTTAACCTGTTCCGGGACCGCCATCGCTTATGGGGATACCGTCACCGTCAGCTACAACATGGGCACGGTGCTGGCTGCTGATGGCAACGTGCTGCAAAGCTTTACCGACCAGGCTGTGACCAACAACGTGCCCGGGCCACCCACGTTTGTATCGGCGGCCACGAACACAGCCGGCACCACCATCACCATCACCTTCAGTAAGACCATGGCTGACCCCACCGGCAAGCAAGGTGAGTTCAGCTATAAGGTCAACGGCGGCCCTGCCCAGAGCTTCTCCGCGGCTGCCCTGGACGCGGATAACACCAGGATAGATTTAACCTGTTCCGGTACCGCCATCGTTTATGGGGATATCGTCACCGTCAGCTACAACATGGGCACGGTGCTGGCTGCTGATGGCAACGTGCTGCAAAGCTTTACCGACCAGGCTGTGACCAACAACGTGCAGCAGTCGAGCCAGCAGGTTACTACAGCCACCGGTACAGGCACCGCCACCTTCACCACCAGCAACGGCGCTATCACGGGTCTAACTGCAGCAATCTCTACCCCATGTGGAATCCTTTCAGGCTTCATCTTCCCCCACGGCTTCTTCTCATTTAATATCACTAATATTCCCGCTGGCTCAACGGTGATAATAACCATCACTCTCCCTTCAAATATGCCCATGGGAACGTGGTACTGGAAATGCATCAATGGACAATGGGTAGATTGCACTTCACTACTGGGAGATAATAATGGTGACAATATATTGACTTTAACCATTACCGACGGCGGCCTGGGTGACGCCGATGGCGTGGCTAACGGCACCATCGTTGACCCCGGCGGGCCAGCGGTCGTTCAAGCAGCAGGATTGGAGCCAGCCGCACGCCGAGTCTTACAGACTCTACCAAATTGGCTAAAACCAGCTCAGATGTCGCTGCAGTACCTGAACATCAACCCGCAGCAGGCGTATCCCAATCAGCCGGTGACTATCATAACCAATGTAGTCAATACCGGTGACGAGGCCGGTAACTACAATGTAGTCCTCAAGATAAATGGACAGGTGGAGCAGACTAAGACAGTGAGCGTTGGCCGACGGGGTACACAACCGGTGAAGTTCACCGTAACCGAGTCCCAGCCGGGGACTTACGCCATAGACATCGGCGGGCAGACAGGCAGCTTCACCATCATTGGTGCCGGCGGGTCTGCTGGTGCACCTTTGAATGGTGTTTTAATTGCCGTTCTAATCATAGGTGTCCTGATTCTGGCAGCTGTCGTGGTGTTAATATTAAAGTTCCGTCGTGCCGCTAAAAAAAGGAAGGCAGCGCAAGAAGATACTCTCCAAATTCGTAAATAATTTTATATTTCGGATCTATTCAGAAGGGATAGTTCCATCTAACAACTGGCCTACACAAAAAGCCAAAATGTGCGCTTGATACATCGCCTTCGCTTGACCAGGCTTTCACTAGAAATCCACTATTGCTGCTATTACAATCCCCTGAGAAACTCGGGCTTGAGCAAGGAGGGGTCTTTTACTGCCAGAACCGCTTCTAATTCCCTGAGCATCCTTTCCTTATCTTGAGGCAACTTTCCTCGAACAGAAATATAGTTCGAAGCATGCATTGAGCTGAAGAAGCAATCGGTAAAGCTGGAATGCTCTATCATGATTTTTAGCTCCTCCAGAGAACGGAAGGGAGAGATTGGGTGGAATTTACACTGCTGCCATTGCTCGTAAAGAGGAGTCCCCGGGACCAGTGTCAAGGTCAGAGCTCCGGCATAATCCGGGTCGATCTCGGTGAGAATTTTAGCTGTCTCCAATGCATGCTCTTCACTTCCTTCAAACCCGCCAAGGCCTAGAATCACCGTCACGGAGAGGGTTATGCCGGCTTCCTTCACTTTCTTTCCCGCCTCAACCAGCTCCTGACGTTTCACTCCCTTCATTACTTTTTGGAGCACTTTGTCATCGCCGCTTTCTACCCCCATGTAAAATATCGACAGCTTGAGACCTTTTAGTTCTGTAAGCTGGTCATGGCTTCTTCGCAGGATGTCCTTAGGAGTAGCATATGCGGCAATCCTTTCCACAGAAGGCAGCTTTTCATTTAAGTATTGCAGGACCTCCTTCAATTTGGCGAAGGGACAAACAAGGGCGTCTCCATCCTGAAGAAATACCCTTGTACCATCCCAACCTTGAGCCACGGCATACACCACGTTGGAAACAGCAGGCAGGCGAATTCCGCTTTGCATGAACAAAGATAAAGCTTCTATTTCTTTCTTGACGTCATCGATGTCCCGTATCTGCAGCTTTGAGCCGTAATAACCGCAGAAAGCGCAGGTATTATTGGAACAACCGGAGGTTAAAGGCAGAAAATAGCTCTTCCATTCACTCGGCGGGCGGATAATATCAGGTCTACGAAAGCTCATGCTAGAACCGTCTTCACCTGGACAGTTTTTTCACTGCCTTGACAATCCGGGGCAGGATTTCCGCGGTGCGGCCCTGAATCAGATAATCGGAGATTCCCTCTGCCGTCAACGGCGTGGGCTCGGCGTTGACTTCGATTATGGTCGTTGCAGCTTCCTTGTTCCGGCTTTCCTCAACCTGTCGCTGCCGGGCTATCCGTGGCAACTGGGCAAAAGGATAAACGACTGCCGAAGTCCCGCAGATTAACATCAAATCGCATTTCCAGGCTTCTTCAAGGCTGTCGTGGGCAACATCCGACGGTATCGGCTCATTAAAGTGAACAACATCGCCTTTTATGGGGCTGCTGCATTTGTTACATCGCGGCGGCAATTTGTCTTCCAGCATCAGTCTATTCAGGTCGTACTCGTCACGCTGATATCTTGAGCCGCAAGAAGGACAGCGCAGCTTCAAAACAGAGCCGTGGTATTCCAGAACCCGCTGGCTGCCTGCCTTGACGTGTAAGCCATCAATGTTCTGGGTTAGCACGGACTTGAGTATGCCGAGTTTTTCCAGCTCAACAAGCGCTTCGTGACCTGGATTCGGCCTGGCACTGGCCAAATCGCCGAGTATCGACCGCCCGCTGAGCACATCCTCCCAGTATTCCTTGGGATTTCTGAGGAAAGTGTGATATGTTTGATAAGCTCTTTTTTCAGCTTCCGGGTCTTTGGTCCAGATGCCATTCGGCCCGCGGAAATCCGGTATGCCCGATTCGGTTGACATACCGGCGCCGGTTAAAGCAATAGCATGTTTGCTTTTCAATAAATCTCCAGCAGCTCGCTCGATTAGTGAATCCAAATTAAGCAAATACCTCTTGCGGTTTCAAGGAATGGCCATGGGCAGTTTCATTTGCTCTTTGGCAGGAACGGCCTTTTTCCACGCCAGTAGCTGGAGCAACTCCCCCACCACCATATCGACGTGGCTGGGATGGCGAAGCGGCAGGTTAAGATTGACTTGATACTGATTTTTTCTGCCCACTCTTTTTCGAGAAATATAGCCGGCCTCTTCCAATTCAGCTATTAATTTATGAGTCGTCCTCTCCGTTATGCCTACGGCTTGAGCAATCACACGGGCTGTGCTGCTCGGATTGTAAGCAATATAGCCTAAAACTAAACCGTGATTGGTAATGAAAGTCCACCTGGCCATATGACTACTCCCTTTAGCGGTCTTTGACAAAGGTAAACAAATTGTGTTAGGTTAAATCAGGACAGTAAAATACCAACCTTATAATGAACAAGATTTCATTACTTGCAGGGCACATTATTATAAGGGAGAACAGCTTCAGGGTCAAGGAGCGACCATAGTTAAGGAGGTCGGTGGCGATGGCAGTTAGAACCAGAGAAGATGCAGCTAGAGTTCTGTCCGATACCAGTGGAGATAAACGCTTCTTTTGCCACGACGGCTGTGTTTCGGAGAACCTGCAACAATTAGCTGATTGCCTGGTACATATGTCTGATGACTCATATCGCCATCATGTAACGCCGCTAAAGAATGATTTCAGCAATTGGATTCGCGACGTATTCGGCGATGATAAGCTGGCTAACGACTTGACCGGCAGTGGCAACGGCGCCGAAGCGTCGAAAGTCATTAAAGACCGGATTGCCTGGCTGCAAAAGAAACTGAAGTAAAAAATAAGACCAGCCGTTTAACTGCCATTTCCAGGGTCGTAAGCTCCAAAGCAATCTCCATGGTGTGATAAACATGAGATTGCCACGCAGAGTTTACCCTGAGCGGAAATTCTTCGACAAGCTCAGAATGAGCGGATAAATAGCTCAAAATGACAAAGCGAAGGGCTCGCAATGACAGAGAACAGTTTGACAAAAAAAGAGAAATCGGTTTAAATATGATTTTGGTTAGTTTAATATGAAGTCTACATACTCCGCGGGGCTACAATCTATAGCCCTGGCCTTAATCTTTATGCCCGAGCCATTTACCACCATCATAGGCGTCGGGCTGCTGAGCTATGCCAGAGCTGCAGGGAAAGAAAGACCTGTTAATCCACGCCATCTGATAAACACATTCGAAGACCATTACAGCTATAAATTGGACATGTCACGAAACAGCATCATAAGTTATGAGCTTTCAGCCAGAAGGCACGGGCAACTGCCTGAGTCCTATCCTAAAATAGCCAGACTGCAGGATAACCCTCAGGTCGTGAAAGCCCTGCGCGCCCGGGCAAAGGGGCAATCTCCGTACACGAGCATACCCTTCTCAAAACTGGAACCGGCGGGATTAATGAAGGGGCCCAGATTAAAAGACCGCGCCGCACTGGCTCTACCCAAAAATTTTGGGAACCCCAAAATGAGCTCGATCATTACCTAGTCTTTCCAACATCGAGCCACTGTTATATAATTTCAACCGCTGCCCGAGCAAAAATATAAATATGTTTTCTGACCTGAAAAGCCTTTTTCAGCCTGAATCCGTAGCCATAGTCGGTGCCTCGCAGGATGAATTAAAATCAGGCGGAATGTTCGTCTCCAGCCTGTTGAAGGACGGCTACAAAGGCGCCATATACCCCATAAACCGCAGAGAATCCGAAATCATGTCCCTGAAAAGCTACCCCAGCGTTCTCGATGTCACCGGACAAATAGACTTGGCGATAATCGCTATACCGGCTCAGGGTGTGCCGCAGGCAATGGCCGAATGCGCCCAAAAAGGCATCAAGTTCGCCGTTGTCCACAGCGTCGGCTTTAGCGAACTGGGTCCTGAAGGTAAAGAGCTGGAAAAGCAGATGGTAGAGGCTGCGCGCAGGGGCGGTGTCCGCATAGTCGGGCCCAACTGCATGGGGATATTCTCGCCCAAAGGCTGCATCAACACCATCGTTCCTCATGCCAGGGTGCCCATGGAGCCCGGCGGCGTGGCTTTTATCGGTCAGAGCGGCTGGGCCAGCGAGAACACCACCCGACTCGGCAGCGAGCGCGGGCTCCGTTTCAGCGGCATCGTCAGCATCGGCAACCAGAGCGACCTCACCATCGAGGACTTTTTAAAGTATTTCGGTAACGACCCAGAGACGAAGGTCTTTGCCGCCTACATCGAGGGCATAAAGCAGCCCCGGCGTTTTCTTAAGCTGGCTGAGGAAATATCGCCTAAAAAGCCAATCATCGTGTGGAAAGGTGGCAGCTCTGAGTTCGGCGCTAAGGCGGCTGCTTCCCATACCGGCTCACTGGCAGGCAACTACGCTCTGTTTGAGGCTGTCAGTCGGCAGAAGGGCATAATCTCCGCCCGGAGCCTGGAGGAACTGATAGACCTGGCTGTTGCCTTCAGTTGCCCCTATCTACCAACAGGCAGGGAAGTAGGCTTGCTGATAGAGGCCGGAGGCGGCGCCGTGGCTACCGGCGATGCCTGCGCCCGGGCTGGGCTGAACATCTCGCCGCTTCCCCAACATGCGCAATTGAAGCTCCGCGAATTTCTTGAAGGCAAGGTGCCGCCCTCTCCGGCGCGGGGAAACCCGGTAGACCTGGTTTGGGTCCCTTTTGTCGACGCCGCTTCGATTTATGCTACCTGCCTGGAGATAATGGCTGAGGTAGTCGACTCGTGCCTGACTATTTGCTATGCCTTTATCCAGGACGAGTGGTTCCTTTCGCGACTGGAGAGCATCCGCGACCAGAACCGGAAACCCATAATCGTCGTCCCCGGCAACTCCATCGACCAGCGTCAGGGCATGTCCCTGGCCGTCAGGCGTGGTATACCGGCTTATACCATGCCGGAGAACGCCGTAAGGGCTCTGGCAGCCATGACCCGCCGGGCGGAGTACCTCAAAAGCCTCCCCACCACACCCAAATCCTAAACTCTAAACAAATCCAAAACCGCAAATGCCAATGACCAAAAACATCCTAGCGATGATTTTTGCATTTTTTGTAATTTTTTATTTTGATTTTGTTCCCCCTCACTCTAACTCTCTCCCTCCGGGGGAGAGAGAACTCTTTTCTTCTTTCCACTCCCTCAGGAAGAAGGGCGGGCAGGCATCCAGCGAGGATTTACTCCCGCTGGGATATGGGGAACGGGATAGGATTAGGGTGAGGATGAAAATATTACACCGTGAGTCCCGCTTTGAATCCTTCCTCCACTGCTTCCATTATACTGCGCGGCTCCACGCAGTCACCCACCGACAGCACCTGTGCCACCTTGCCTTTCAAGGCTGCTCTGAGCTCGGTGTTAGGCGTGGAACCGGCTGCCAGTACCACCGTGTCCGCCTCAATAACCTTTTTTTCACCGGTGCCCGTTTTTATAACAACGCCGGCATCAGTTATTCCCTGGTAATCAACACCAGTCAGTATGGAAGCCCCTTTATATTTCAGCCTGGCCAGCATCGGTTCCCTCATTAGCTGGTGGACCTTGGTAGCTAATTCCGGCCCTCGCCTCATAACGGTGACTTTTTTGCCACGCTCCATCAAAAACAGCGCCGTCTCGCAGCCAACCAGCTCTCCACCAATGACCACTATCCTGTCTCCGGTTTCAGCGCCCATCAGAACCTGGCTCGCCTGAATAACTTTTTTACTTTGTATCCCGGGTATCTGAGGAATAAATGGCTTTACACCGGTGGCCAGTATAACGCTATCCGGCTTGAGTTCACGCAGCATTTCCGTAGTAAACTTTTGTCGCAGCCGCAGCTCAACACCCAACTTAGTTACCTGCCTTACCAGGTACTGCCGAAACGTCTCAATCGTGTCCTTGAAAGGCGGCTTTGCCGCTAAAAGCAGCTGTCCACCCAGTTCTTCCCCTTCGTCGAATAACACCACCTTATGTCCTCTTAACGCTGCCACCCTGGCTGCCTCCATTCCGCCCGGCCCGCCGCCTACCACAACTACTTTCTTAGGGCTTTTTGTCGGCTTCAGCTCGGACTCTCTTTCTTTCCCCAGAGCCGGATTTACCACACAGCAAACACCCTCCCGGCGCCAGTTCATACTATCGAGACAGGTCAGGCAATAGATACAAGGCCTGATATCTTCCGGTTTTCCGCTTTCTGCTTTCTGCGGTAAATACGGGTCTACCAGCAGCTCACGTCCCATGGAGACGAAGTCCGCCTTGCCGTCACGGATAACCTCTTCAGCGAATTCAGGTGGAATTCTGCCGACAGCGATAACAGGCACCGAAACAACCTTCTTTACCGCTTCAGCCAGGGGCACAAAGCTACACGGCGGCTGTGCCATCGGGGAGCGTCTGGCCGGCCCGACCGTGTGCGCTGAAACGTGAATAGCATCCACGCCTGCTTTCTCCGCCTGCTGGGCCACTGTTTGCGTCTCTTCCACAGTGATTCCTCCATCGGCACCTATCTCCGTGCCACTGAGTCGACACCAGACGGGATAGTCCTTCCCCACCTTGCCTCTAATAGCCTTTATGACTTCCAGCAGAAATCGAGCCCTGTTTTCGATGCTGCCGCCGTATGCATCCTGTCGATGATTCGACAGTGGCGACAGAAACTCAGATATGAGATAGCCATGTGCGCCATGTATCTCCACACCATCGAAGCCTGCCTTTTTAGCCCGATCTGCAGCCTCGGCAAAACATACAATCAACGCCGCTATCTCTTCTGAAGTTAGCTCTCTGGGCAGCTCGCCTCCGGGCAAAGGAATGGGCGAGGGTGCTACCGGCTGATGGCCTGTAATCTGAGACGAGGTCTGCCTTCCGGCATGATGAATTTGTATCGCTGCTTTGGCCCCATGCCGTTTTATGGCCGCCGCCAACTTGCTCAGGGCGGGAATAAACCGGTCATGGTCAATAACTATCTGCCTCATTGTTCCTTTGCCAATAGGGGCATCCACACAGGAAATCTCAACTATAACGAGCCCGGCGCCACCCTTAGCCCTTTCTTCATAATAGTCTATCTGTCGGTCTGTAACTGACCCGTCTTTTAAGGCGTAATTCGTAGCCATCGGTGGCATGACCAGCCGGTTTTTTAGTTCCAAGCTTCCTATCCGGCCAGGTTCAAAAAGCTTTGGAAACTGCTTATTACTCATTTATAGTACCTCCTTAATTCGGCAAAGCTAACTGAAATCCGCAGACAACCTGCCTAATCTTACATATTTTTCAGATTGTCTTCAATAAAACAATCATTCTTCTATTCCCCATTGGCTAATACCAATAACTCAGGCTATAATTAATAGGTTTAAGCCTATGAAATCGCAGTTCAGTTTGGAGAGCTTTGATTCCATATACGACGCCTGGAAAAAACTTCATGATAATTCGCAGATTGCCCCTATCTTCTCGTCACCCGAATGGTCGAAAGTCTGGTGGCATCAGTTCGGCTCCGGTAGCAAGCTATACCTGGGCGCCGTTAGACAGGGAGGCGAGACCATAGGAATTGCGCCGCTTCTAGTAAATGGCGAAGTCGCTTCCTTTATCGGCAGCAGCGACGTCTGCGATTATCTGGACTTTGTGGTTGCGCCCGGCAGCGAGGAGGGCTTTTTCCGCGAATTACTGGATAACCTGAAGGCTGAAGGAATTCTCCGGTTGGCTCTGGCACCACTTCGACCTGACTCCACGGTACGTACCAGCCTGGTCAACATTGCGCCAAAATATAAATGGCAGGTCTCTTGCTCCCTGGAAGATGTGACCGTGGAGATTAATCTGCCGCCAAGCTGGGAGGAATATCTTCAGTTGCTCTCGGGCAAGCAGCGGCATGAGCTGAACCGAAAGCTCAGGAGGTTGAATGAAGAGGGCGACCTGAACCATCGTGCCGGTACCGATGCCAATGAAAATGACATCGCCATCTTCCTGCACCTGTTTCGCGACAGCCGTCAGGATAAATCAGCTTTCCTGACTCCACAAATGGAGTCATTCTTCCGGTCGATAGCCCGCGCCATGGCAAAGCAGAAAATGCTGAGACTAAACATACTGGAGCTTGATAAGAAGCCCGTGGCTGCCACCATGTGCTTCGATTACGGGGACACCGTATACCTGTACAACAGCGGCTACGAACCTGACTACGGCTGGCTGAGCGTTGGAGTGATTTCAAAGGCGCTGTGCATTAAGGACAGCATCGAGAGGCATAAAAAACGTTTTGATTTCCTCAAAGGCGCTGAAGCCTATAAATATCACCTGGGCGGACAGGAGCTGCCGCTGTATAAGTGCTCGTTGAGCTATGCGGCATAGGGGAACAATACATGATAGAACGACTTAATATAGCCATGATTAGCATTCACAGCTGCCCTCTGGGCGTGCTGGGAGGCAGGGATACCGGCGGTATGAACGTTTATGTTCGGGAACTGGCACGAGAGCTGGCCAACAGAGGACATGCCATAGACATATATACCAAGGCTCATCAACCACAGCATGGGCCGCCGATAAACCTGGGGCAAAACGTCAGGATTATCCACCTCGACACGGGCGTTGACGAGGACATGCCTAAATTGGCCATCTATGACTATATTCAAAGGCTTGCCAGCGGCGCGGAAAACTTCAGAAAGTATAACCAGCTCCAGTATGACCTGATACACAGCCACTACTGGCTGTCGGGACTGATAGGCAAACAATTGCAGACACTGTGGCATGTCCCTCATGCCGTCATGTTTCATACACTCGGTGCCATCAAGAACAGCCTCGGCATCGGTGAATATGAGCCCGAACTGCGGATAGAAAGCGAGAGAGAGGTAATAAGCAGCTGCCACCGCATTATCGCCTCCACGACCAAAGAAACGGAAGACCTGGTGAAGTTTTACGGCGCTTCTCCGGACAAGCTTATCGTCATTCCCTGCGGCGTTAACCTGGACTTATTCAGGCCCATAGACAAGGAGACAGCCCGGAAGGAACTAGGCTTAGACCATCAAAAAGTGATACTTTTCGTGGGCAGAATGGACCCGCTGAAAGGGCTGGAGCAGCTGCTCACGGCATTGACCTATATGGACGGCGAAAAACCACCGCTGCTTATAATTGTCGGCGGTGATGCCCACAGCCAGGGACAGGTACAGGCTCTGAAGAGTATGGCAAAAGAGCTGAATATCGAAGACCGGGTTACATTTGTCGGCTCCGTAGCCCAGAGCCAGCTGCCTCTTTTTTACAGCGCTTCAGACGTCTGTGCCATACCTTCATACTATGAAAGCTTCGGCATGGTCGCTCTGGAATCCCTGGCCTGCGGCACGCCCATAGTAGCAACTAACGTCGGCGGCATGAAAAATATCATCCGTCACGGCGAAATGGGACGCATAGTCAGCGATAACTCCCCTCACAATCTGGCCGGCGAAATATCGGAGCTTATCTACCAGCCCGAAGACGAAGCGCGGCACATTAAAACAAGACGCGCCACCATAGCCGATTTTGGCTGGGCCACCATCGCCGACAGGATACTGCATGAGTACCGGGTACTTCTCGATGACTGAGATGGCCGGCAAGGAGAAAAAATGAAGGCAGCCGTATTTTACGGAGCTAGAGATTTCAGGGTAGAAAACATCGAAGCTCCAAAAATGGAACCGACGGATGTCTTAATCAGGGTGAAGGCCTGCGGTATCTGCGGCTCTGACGTTCATACGTATAAGAAGGGCATTCTCGCCCGCCCTGGCTTTGTCATGGGCCATGAATTTTCCGGCGAGGTCGCAGAGGTGGGCAAGAAAGTTAAAGGTATTAACATCGGCGACCGCGTAGTGGCCATGATAGTGCCGACCAATGAAGCTACCCGGGGCTGCGGCCAATGCTACTGGTGCCTCCGGGGACAGCCGCAGTGGTGCCCAACTATCGCGCTAAAGCCATGCGGTGAATGTGATTATTGCAAGTCCGGGCGATTCTGGATGTGCGACAGGATGCAACGGCATATGTTGATTGGCTACGGCAGAAACGGTGCTTACGCCGAGTATGTGCTGGTCCCTGACGCAGTGCTCGATAACAATATATTCAAGATACCCGACTCGCTCAGTTGGGAAGAGGCCGCAATCATAGAACCGCTCTGGGGAGCCTATCGTTGGGTAATGATGGCCAACCCCGAGCGTCATGAGACAGCCGTCGTCACCGGTCTGGGCACCATCGGTCTATCGGTGATGCTGGTGCTCAAACAGTTCGTGTCGAAGGTGATAGTATCCGAAGTTTCTCAAAAGCGTCTACGACTGGCTAAGGAGCTGGGCGCCGACGTGGTAATCGACGCTACTAAAGAGGACCCTTTGCAAAGAGTAATCGAAATCACCGGCACCGGACGCAGCTTCAGCGGCAAGGGCGGAGGCTGTGCCGATATTGTCATGGAATGTTCCGGGGTACCGATGGCTCTGCAGCAGGCAATCGAAATGACCCGCACCGGCGGACGCATCGTTCTGGTCGGGTTATTCGAAGAGGAAGTACCGCTTAATATCAACCGCATAGTACACAAGCAGCTTTCACTCATAAGCTCGTTCAATAAAGGGCAAAAACCCGTAGGCCAGGAAATTAAAGCGGCAATTGAGCTGCTCGCCAGCGGCAAGGTGAACGCCAAATCCCTAATCTCGCACCGGTTCCCGCTGGACAATATCATGGAAGCCTTTGAGGTCCAGATCAATCCGGAACAGTCGATCAAGGTGATAATAAACCCCTAGCCCGTTCGATTCCTCAAGCTCACCCGTCCGCCACAGCTACGCTAACCGTGCATATTATCTGATAAGTACTACTCCGTCCCTAGTACCATAGTATGAACAGAAAAAGTACCTATGATGGGTTCACGGCATCGTAAACAGGGTATATACTGTAGCCAGAGACACAAATAGACTGTATTGAAAGACAGCGAGACCAAACAGGAAGGAATGTAGAACTTTGGCTTTACAACTGACGCCGCGACCAAATGGCATCCTGGATCTGGATAATGATACCAAGCTTAAGCAAGTGAAGGTGCTGGTCTGTACCGAGACCTGTACCTTTAACGGATATGCCTATTGCGGGAATCATCAACGCCTTTTGGACACACTTAATCAAAGCGCTGTGGCAAATTCGGTGGCATTGGGGAAGGAATTTCTACCGCTGGTACAGGTCGAGGTGTCCTTGCCAAACGGAGAAAAGAAAATCACCGCAGAAACCTACATAAAGAAGTCCAGTATACTTTTTGTCGGCGAGAAGAGTGAAGGTAAACCTGCGATGTCGGAAACTAAAGGCAGGCCGATAATCTATCCGATGAGGCCCAAGACCCCCATGGCAGCCGAGATACACATGCCATTATATATACTGAGGGGCCAGATGCATGCTGAAGCCTGGCAGCAAATATTAGATATCGTCGATAGAGCTGATAAATTCATAGCGCTGACAAATGTAGAGGTATATCGGACACTGGATCATGCTACATCAACACTTGATTTTGTGGCGGTCAACCGCGATAAAATAATTTACGTTGGTGAACCCTCAAGTTCTACAGAGGTACCCTTTCCCGCAAAAGACCCTGCGGTGACGCTCGGAAACCTCAGTTAGCTTCTGCTATCTTCTTTTTCCCCTCGGTGCTTTCTGGACAGATCACAGGTTAAACCTTTAGACTATAGGCATGCCACCAGGGACTCGGCATAAATCAGCCTTAGTCGAGAAACGTACCACCACCATTAATAGCCGGGCCATCACCTATACGCTCAGGCGAAGCTTCAGGGCGCGGCGTGTCCGGCTCGAGGTCAGTCAACGAACCGGTCTCACGGTAATCGTGCCTCGTTCTTACAGTACCAGCAGGATTCCCGGACTTCTAAAATCGAAGGAGCGATGGATATCGAGGAACCTGTCCAGATTCAGCCAATCGCAACCGCTTTCCGCCCCACGGAAACTTAATCGCGGGGATACCGTACCGTATCTCGGCCGCGACCTGGAGTTGGTGAAGCAGAAAAACCACCACGGCGATGGCGTAGTTATAGATGGAAACAAACTGGCGGTAAGCCCCGATTTATTTGATAACGGACTGCTGGAACCGGCTCTGGAACAGTGGTACCGGACAGAGGCGGCTAAATTGATAACCGAAAGAGCGGAGAAGCTGAGCTCTGAGATGGGCATCAGCTATGAGCGAATCGTTATCCGAGGTCAAAAGACGCGCTGGGGCAGCTGCTCCCGCAAGAAAAACCTCAGCTTTAACTGGAAGCTGATAATGTCGCCGGAGCCTGTAGTCAAATACGTCATCATCCATGAACTTCTTCACCTCAAAGAGATGAATCATTCAAAGAGGTTCTGGGAGCTGGTAGCCCTATACTGTCCGGGCTGGCGGGAGAATAAAAAGTGGCTCAAGCAGCACGAGGCCGACCTTACCTCCAAACTATGCGCCCCGTCCCCATTACAAATTCCGCACCAGCTTCCTTTAGTCTAGGCAGGCAACTAAAATTTTCAAATAACCCCGTCGACGTAAGAACCGTTCAACCACTAATTTTCACACAATTTGCGGGCGTCCTTCGTCATATCTTCATATTCTCCTGATATCATTTCTGGCAGTGAAGGGGAACCGCCACAGCAAATTTTTGGGGCAGTAAAGAAAAGGAGGACTAACAGAAATGGTGTACTTTAGTGTTTATTGCGACCCTGTTCCCGGCAGAGAGGAGGAACTCGACCGGTTCATTGCGAACAAGTCGAAGAAGTTCTGGTCCAGCCAGACCGGCGTAAAAGGTTACCACGTATACGCGGACAAGCTATTGGGTTGGCCCGAACGGACCATCATGATAGAACTGCAGGACCTGAACAGCCTGCAGCGGATTCTTGATACGGATGAGCATAGACGCCTGCGTGGCGAGTTCATGACCAATATCGCTCGCGTGGAGAGCCAAATCCAGGATGTAATAATCTGAGCCCCACGGCTACGGCGGTTCCCCTCGGTTTCGCCGCTTCCCGACTTAACAAATTGCGTCAGCCCAGGCCTTTCTCGTACCACACAGTTTCACTGCACAGTTGAAAACCCAGCGTGCGATAGAGTGTAATCGCGGCAACGTTCTGAGTATCCACCGTTATTTCTATTAGCTCACGACCCTGGCTCTTGAGATGTAATAGACCCATCCCCAGAAGTTGCCTGCCCAGACCCCTGGCCCGATAGCGGCTGTCGACGCCCAGCATATAGATGCGCCCTTTCGGCTTGCCCGTAGACGGTTCCCGGCCGCATTCCGATTCTGTCCAGCAGTAGCCTATTACTTCGCCTTCGTCCAGTGCCAGAATAATGTCTTCGGGACAATTGTTTCTCACTTTCAACTGCCAGGCTGTATCTGCAACGGTATTCGGATTATAACCCCAGGCGCTGGCAAAACAACGGTTTTGAATATCTGAAAGCAGCGCCTCGTCGCCGTCTTTAAAAAAGCTATAAGCCCGGCCCAATCGGTCGGCGCCGTCAAGGTTAATATCGGAAATGTTCAACTGCATGTCGCAAAAACGCCGGACCGTCCTGAATCCCAGGTTCTCCAAGACCGCCACCGGCTCTATCTCTAGCGAGGGAATGCCCAGGTGGGCTACGGCGGCTCCTAGCTCTCTGGCCCTTTTCAGGGCGCATTTTATAAGCTCCGGGAGTAAGGTCACCAGCTCGTATGAGGGACTGACTGCATAATCGAATACGGCACGTCCGATGCCCAGCTCCGGTAGTACGTTAATTAAACCGACGATTATGTCATTCGCCTCAGCCAGGAAAAGGTTTTGGTCCACGCGATAGTCAGGCTTGCTCAGCAGGTGGGCGAAGACCGTCCTCTCTTTGAGGCTTTCATAGGCGGCTGAATCACCCGCGTCCTGTGGCCGGCAGTTTCTGACCTTAAGTTTGTCTGGCATATATATTCGCCATTGTATCAGGGCAGATAGTATCGTACAATTTTATGTAATACCTTTACTCCGGAGGCTTTTAAATATGGCTGAGAAATACTACGCGATGGTGATTACATCCCACGCCGACGATGCCGAGTACGGCGTAGCCGGCACCGTGGTCAAATGGGTACGCGACGGCAAAAAAGTCGTTTATGTGGTCTGCACTAACGGCAACAAGGGCACCGACAACCCCAACATGAAGCCTGAGAAATTAGTTGAGATTCGAGAGCAGGAACAGCTGGCGGCGGCCAAATTAGCCGGCGTGGACAAAGTCGTCTTCCTGCGGCATGACGACCAGGCTCTGGAAGATACGCCCGAATTTCGCAAGGAAATCGTACGCTTGATTAGACTTTATCGACCTGACGTCGTAGCCACCACCGACCCCTACCGCCGTTACATCTGGCACCGTGACCATCGCATCACCGGGCAGGTGGTGCTTGACGCCGTTTTTCCTTACGCCCGCGACCGGCTGGCTTATCCCGACCTGATTAAACAGGGGCTCGAGCCTCACAAAGTCAAAGAAGTCCTGCTCTGGGGTGCCGAAGAACCGAATTACTTCAGCGACATCACCGACACCTATGAGACAAAGATAGCCGCACTGCGCTGCCATCACAGCCAGGTGGGCCACTTTTCCCGCGAATGGGGCGATTTCCTTAAAAAAAGATATGAGGGTTTTGCCGAAGGTAAAGGTTTCAAGCTGGCGGAGCCTTTTTATCGCGTCGAAATTTGGTGGTAGCCATCTAGGACGACAGCCACAGCACATCCCCACATAAGCCGGGGTCATGCGGCCTGGAAGCGAAGACAGCGAATTCCTTCTTTTCCTTGCCCATTACCGTCCCCTCGCCGTGCCCGGGATATACCTGTGTGTCATCAGGCAGGACGAAAAGCTTGCTTTCTATGGACTTCACTATCTGTTTGAAGTCGGCAGGCGTCCCCGTCTTTCCCGGGCCGCCCGGAAAAATGGTGTCTCCCGATATCAAATATTTGCCGACCAAAAAACTCAGGCTTCCCGGCGTATGCCCCGGCGTATGTGACACTTTCAGCTTCAATTTGCCGACTTCTATGGCATCGCCGTCCTTAAGCTCCATATCCGGTTTGAGCGCCAACCTCGAAGCGTCCCCAGGATGAAGCGCCACCAGTATTTTTAACTTTGCTTTTAACTCTTCCAGCGCTCCGATGTGGTCGATGTGGTTATGTGTGAGCACGATATACTTCGGCCTGGTGCCGGCCAGTTGCTTCAATATCTTATCGGCTTCACCGGGCGCATCCACCAGCAGGCTTTCGTTGGTAGCCTGGCAAACGACTATATAGGCATTGGTGCCCCAAGGCCCCAGCTCCATTCTGATTATTTTGACGTCACTGTCCTGTACCATATTTTTCATAGCTCCTACTTTACGGCTGCTTCCAGCGGACGCAGCAGAATCTCGGAAAACGAAATACGTGGCCGCGGTGGCGGGGTCGTCGCAGAATAACCGACGGGTAACACGGCGGTGACTACGGTAGTCTTTGGCAGGCCAAACATGGCATTTATTTCTCCTTCTCCGCCCGTCGCTCCCACCCAGCAGGAACCCAATCCCAGAGCCGTGGCAGTCAAGACCATGTGCTCGATAGCAATATAACTGTTGGCCACCGCTGCCGCCACGAATATTCCCAGGTCGGGGTCAGGCATATTTAATAGAGCAGCCCGGAGCTCCGGGTCGGCGAAACGGCCGGATAAGGTCTCGGTGACCCCGTAGTCAATAAATTCCTGGGAGCGTTTCAGTCTTGATGGTTGGGCATAGGCGGTCAAATCGGCACAGCAAACAAACACCACCGGCGCCTGCTCGATGAAAGCCTGGTCCCAGCATATCTGTCGCAGCTTTGCCCTTTCCTTCAGGTCGGTAACCACAATGAACCGCCACGGCTGCCGGTTGCTGGCCGAAGGAGCCAGGCGCGCTGCTTCAAGAATCTCATTAATCATTTCAGTGGGCACCGGCTTATCCAGAAATTTGCGTGTACTTCTACGTTGTTGAATTGCCTCTCGAACCGTTAGCATGATGCCCGCCTTTCCAGGTCCACAAACCAGACTTTTTACCTGCGTATTGAATTGGAGGTTCATTCTGCTACCATCTACCTAAAAAGTCAATCCATGAATTCCCGATTTTACATTTTGACCTGTCATTTTGACTTGGAACTTTTTATCTTTGATTTGTTTCCCCCTCCCTCTAACTCCCTCCCTCTGGGAGGAAGGGTGGGCAGGCATCCAGCGAGGATTTACTCCCGCTGGGATATGGGGAACGGGATAAGATTAAGGTGAGGGTGGAATTTACCATTTCGACCTTTAACTTTTACCTTTGATTTTGTTAGCGCCTTGTCTCCTTTGTCCGTAGCGTTTATACTATGTCTTAAGAGAGTAGCATGACGCGTTCTACAAAACTGGGAGAGTTTTTCGGCATACCGGTCCGGGTACACAATACCTGGTTCATCGCTGCGGCATTAATAGTTATAACCCTGGCTATTACACTTCGCGGGCTTTATCCCTGGTGGCAAAATGTAATCCTGGGCATCGTCGCCAGCCTGCTTTTCTTCGGTTCCATGTGTGCCCGCGCTCTGGCCCAGTATGCCGTAGCCACCAACAGACATATGCCGGTCAGAAGCGTTACACTGTACGTTTTTGGCGGCATCCCCCGGATAACGGAACAGGACGCCCACCCGGCTCCCGAGATACTGATGGCTATAGCCGGCCCGCTGTCCAACTTAGTCATCGCCGGCCTGTTTTACACAATCTTCTATGTACTGACCAGCCTCGGCGGCTTTCAATTTGCCGAACTAATACAGTGGCTTTTTTATTTCAACATAATGATAGCCCTGTTCAATATTACTCCGGCTTTCCCCCTGGATGCAGGCTGGATACTAAAAGCCATACTGCAACTGACTATGAAGGACTACAGCCGGGCAACACGAACTGCTGCACTGGTCGGACAAGTCATAGGTTTCGTGCTAATTGCTGCCGGTGGTCTGGCAGTTATACTATCTCGCGATTGGTTTGCCGGTGTCGCCACCGTGGTGTTTGGTTTGTTCCTGGAAGATGCCGCCACCGTAAGCCAGCGTCAAGCGCTGATACGCGACGCCCTGCGCGGCATGACGGCGCATGATTTAATGACCGATGACTATACGCCCATAAAACAGCAGCTCACCTTCGCACTGGTCCGCGAATATATCATCAACTCGGGCCAGCACTGTTTTGTGGTCATCGAGGACGGCAAGCTGCAGGGAATCGTCACTCTGGGGGATACTCAGATTTCGCCGAAGCTCTGGGAGTCGACTCTTATCAGCAACATAATGACCCCCGCCGGCCTGCTCAAGACGGCTCCACCCAACCAACCCGCCGTAGACCTGCTGGAGCAGATGGATGACTACGACATAGACCAGATACCGGTAACTCAGAATGATAAGCTGGTCGGCATGGTTACACGGGAACGCTTTTTCCGCTTCCTTAAGGCCAGAGCCGTGCTGCGAGCCTAGCTAGGCACGGAAATAATAAACCCTAAGCACCAAATCCTAAACAATATCAAAATCTGAATAATAAAATTCAAAACAAATAAAACTTCGTGATTCTTCTGATTAGGATTTTGAATTTGGAAATTATTTAGAGCTTAGAATTTAGGATCTAGGATTTCCCTGCAGAGCTTGCTTCCTGCAGGACTGGTATTTCATCAATTACGTTTCTCTGCCGGCTTTCCCGGTAATACACCCTCCACTTGGCATCGTACCACCGGAACGGCCTTTCCACCCGCGAAGCCACCTGCACCCTCATATCGCGCGGGTTATCGTTCATCCACAATGCCTGGTTTATCTCAGCCATAGGTGTGCCGGCGGTTATCTCGATTTCATAGTGGTCGCGCTTCGTCCCTTCAGCCAGTAAGCCCTGCACATAAATGTTATAGTCAACCTGTACGGTGTTTCTCGGAGCAGCGCTGGTCCGCAGGTAGAGGCGGCAATCCGCCGGGTCATCAGGGCTCAGCCAGCGTACTTCATCGACTCTGGTTAAAAACGGCGCTGACCACTCTCGACTGAACTCAAAGCGGCTTCTCAGTTGATTCTCATAAGTCGGCGGTTGGTAATCCACCGTATCCTCCCACTCCTGCCACCCCATATACGACGAGTTCGTATGCCATATAAAACTGCTGTCGCCCAGAACATCGCCGATGGTATCCTGAAAGTAATCAGTTCCCAGCAGCATGCCGGCCTTATGCTGCCAGCCGCCATCCCTGGCCAGGACCGAGCATTCTATGGTACCGCCGAAGATGTAATTCAGTATCTCGCCGGCCATTGAAGCCGCCAGTTCTTTTATCTGGGTGAAGTCGCTGTGGCCATATTCACCGTAGTAAACTACGTCCGCGCCGTCAGCATATTGAGCGGATATCGGCAGAGCGCCGTCGTCCATATCCCGCGGGTAAGGGTCTAAGCCGCCATAATCGAACTGCGTACTGAGCGGTGCGTTTTCACCCGATATAAAAGCCAGCCAGTGCCTGTTCTGCCCAACCCACTTACCGTCTTCGGAGCTATCGTAGCTTCCCACCGAAGCACAAACCCCGCGGTCAGGCCGTATCAGCCATCCAGCGCGGCAAAAGTCGAAAAATGAGCTGTTTCCGACGAGCTGATAATTATTGAGGCTCTTAATAGGACTATTGATGGTCACCACCGCCGCCACCCTATCAGCCAGATTGCCGACATTATGGGCTACGGCATAAAGCGCTGACTTGCCGCCCATACTATGCCCGATAAATATTATCTTCCCCTTGCCGGGCAGATACTTATCAACGCTGTCAGCAATGTTTTTGGCCCAGGTCTCCACGTCCACATCGCTGGGACAGCATCTGTTCATAGTATTAACCTTGATCTCGACGCCGGGATTGGCCTGCTGATATTTAAGTATGTAATCCGGTATCTGCTCCATAATAGAATCATCCAGAAGTTGCGGACCGCAGGGATCGCCGCCGGCGCCGTGAAGGAAAACGAAATTCAGCTCCTTAACGGCGGGGCCGTTTACCGCCGAGACAGTCGAGCCGGAAAAGCCCAGCTGAAGGCACAGCGCCACAGCCAGCGCCACTGACAACCACTTTACCATCCTGCTCATCGACATGATAATGCCTCAAGTCCGGGCGGCATTAAGGATACCATACGTTCCACGATATTTCACATTCGAGGATTAAATCCCCCTTAATCCCCCTTTTTCAAAGGGGGAAACAACTTATCCCTTTCGTAAAGGGAGATTGAGAGGGATTTTGGCAGTTCTACTGTGGAAGCGCCCAAACTACCATATCGCGGGGACGAGCGCTTTCCGCCGGGGGGGATAATCGGCGAACTGCCTCTTATACCACAGATGATGTGCTCTCGCCCGCGGCGCCAGGTTGGCCACAGTAAACAAAGCGAATGCCAGCCCCGGCAGCGACCAGGTAGCCACCGCCCAACCAATCCAGGTGAGCATCTCACCGAAATAATTGGGGCAGGATATCCAGCGGTACAATCCTCCATCGGGTATTTTGTAACCGCTCTCACCCGGTTGACGCAGACTGCGCAGGCTGTCGTCTGCCCAGCGGTTGATAACAAAACCGGCGATGAAAAGTCCGGCACCGATAATAAACTGCGGTGCCATCAGCCAGCCGTTGTCGTAGCCGCCGGACAGCGTAAAAAGGTAGCGGCCGTTAAGATAAGCGTTCCCGATATTGAACAGAAAGCCCATACTAACCACTGCCACCGCCATGCCGCTGGCTCCGGCACGTCGACTGAAAGGATAGATAAAAGCGCGGTGTATGTAATGTGCCTCCCACAAGAGCAGGAAGGCAACCGCCGTTATGGAGATTGATTTAATACCGAGTGCAAAGAACGTGGCAAAAAGGATTGGCGACGGCGCTTCCATAATAATCCAGCCCAGCTTATCACCGATTGCCGGCCCCCATCGGCGACGGGTATGCCTGCCGTACGGCGCCACGATGAAGAACAGCGCCACAAAGATGACCGCTGCCAGCACAAACCAGCTAACCAGTAGAATATTGAAAAACGATTGCTCGCTCATAACTGCCCGGTAGATTGTGGCGTCTCAGCGCGGTCGAGGTAGCCGCTCTCCCGGAACCACTCGAACGTATCGACGATTGTTTGCCGCAGCGGTCGAGGCTGATATCCCAGCTCACTCGCCGCTTTTTCATGGCTAACATCCTGTCCGGTGCGGAGCGCTCTAACGGAAGCGCTGGTATACAACGGCCGCTTCCCGGTCAATTGGGCAAAGCCTGCCAAAAACGGTGCGCCGACAAAAGCCAGCCACCTGGGCATAACCAGCTTCGGCGCCGGAGTGCCGATTATCTCCTCTACCATAACCGCCAGGTCGCTTACAGACGCAAAGTGCCCCGATAGCAGGTACTTGGCACCGGTCGGCGCTTGCTCTTCGGCTCTAAGCGCCCCCTGGACGACGTCGCGCACGTCCACCCAGTCGAACCCGCCGGCAACCAGGGCCGGCATTTTCCCACGTGCCAGGTTCAGCAGCGCTTCGCCCAAAAACGATGGCTCATAGTCATGAGGACCGATGACCGCCGTCGGGCTGATTATGACGGCATCCAGTCCGCGTTTTATTCCACTGCGGACTTCTTTTTCGCCGGCTGCCTTGGAACGGTCGTAGGGCGGGCAATTCCGCGGTTCCACCAGCGGACATGATTCGTCGATGGGCTTGCCTATAGTCTCCTGTATAAAGGCATGAATCGAGCTGAAGTGCACCAGGCGACGTACTCCGCAATCGAGGCATGCCTGGACCACGTTCCTAGTGCCGGTGACGTTAATGGGCTCCAGCACGGGGTAGTCGTTCATGGACAGCGAAATGCGGGCTGCCAGGTGATAGACCACGTCTGCGCCTTTGAATGCTGTGCGCAATGAGGATAGGTCGCAGACATCGCCCGGCACTATCTCAACGTCCAGGTTTTCGATGGCCCGGCGGTTAACGTGGTGCAAAGCCCGCACTTTCCGGCCCCGAGCCAGCAGTGCACGTATTAAATTAGCGCCGATATGCCCACTGGCGCCGGTAACCACTGTTGTCATTTTTATTTTCTAATATCTGCGAGCACTTCGCTCTTTGTCATTCTGAGGGAGCGAAGCGACCGAAGAATCTCCGCTCATTCTAAGCTTTGCTTCATGTCATTCTGAGCTTGTCGAAGAATCTACCTGATCACAAAAGGTATGACAATGGCTACCAGGCCTGTAAACAGGACGGTAAGCATGAAAAGGTTGTACCTGGTCCTGTAATCGCTCAACAGGGACGGGTCATAGTAACCCTCCACGCCCTGGTCTTTATACATCTTCAGCAGACCGGTCAGCAGCTTCTTCCTCATCAGCCTGCCTCTAATCAATCCAATTTCTGCCACAAAGTTAATTACTATTATGAGTGCCACGAAGGTAAACATCACAATCGTGTTGGTCGCGGTTGCCTCTGAAGAGGCAATCCCGGAATTTATGCCCAGGGTTATAAGGTTCAGGATAATTGCAGTGAGAACAAAAATGGTATCGGTACGTGTATTGGCGCCAAGTTCGCTGATAATATGCTCATGTACCCGCTCAATCATATTTCCTCCCTTTAGACGATTATTGTCTTTGATTATGACGCCGGCTTATTGCCTGCCGAAGCGTATAAAGATAAAAGCAAATCCGCCAATGACCAGAACACCCAGCCCGATTCCTATCCACACCCATAACAATGATGCCGATTCTACATTCACAAAGTATGCCAGCACTCGGCGCGTTTCGTTGGAGTCGGCAATCAGTGTGACGTTATATCCTCCCTTGGTGGCATCCTTGGCCGGCCTCAATATGACGTCGACCGTTTGAAAACCGCCCGGCTCCAGCTTATCTATAAACCCCGGATTGAACTCGACTGTCCAGGCTTTCGGCGAATCTGCCGAAAGCCTGATATTTGTCAGCTCTGTCTTACTGTTATTCTGGATCTCCAGAAATATGGTTTTTTCCTGCCCCGCAGTTAAGCTAGCGTAGTAGTTATCGGAGGCAATTCTCAAAATCAGGCCTGTATCCCCCGCTTGGGCCAGTATGGAACAGGGCGATAGAATTGCCGTCAGTCCCACCACCAGCAGAGGTAGCCAGTAAATTTTCCGACTAATTCCCATTTATTTGCCCGTAAACCCATTCTCCCTCCCCTGGCGGGAGGGAGTTAGAGGGAGGGGGAATTCCCAGCAGTCTACATGCCTCGGCTTACTATGTCAAGGGCTGCCGACAGGCCCACATTCTTTTCAATAGTAGCTGAATATATGAGCTTCTAACCTGGCAGTAAAGCAGATATAATTTAGGCAGGAGGTGTACTTTGACCTGGCAAGAACTTCTGGGATTTGGAGGCGGGTTATCAATAACTCTGGGGATCATTCCACAGGTGTGGCGTCTGTTTGCGCTCAAGAGTGCTCGTGAGATAAGCCTCTCTTTCACCCTGCTTTTTCTACTGGGCTCTGCCTGCTGGCTGGCATACGGCGTTTCCTTGAGCTTGTTTCCGGTGATCCTGTGGAATTCAATATCATTGGCTCTTATGTGCTTAATGCTGTATGCCAAGGTGAAATATGGACGTAATTGAGGCGGTACTGCTCATGTTGTCCGCTGCTGCAGCTGCCCGCAGGCAGCATCAATGTCTGAACCGCGCTGAACCCGCTGCGTAACGCGGATGCCTGCACCTTCCAGGATTTCGCGGAAAGCCCGGATGCGTTTCCGCGGTTGCCCATGGAAAGTGAGCCCGGAGACCGGGTTATACGGAATCAAATTCACGTGGCAGTTCATTCCATGCAGCAGCCTCGCCAGTTCGTGCGCTTCTGCAATCCCGTCATTGACTCCATCAATCAAGCAATACTCGAATGTTACCCGGCGTCCCGTCTGCTGCAAGTATTCCTTGCAGGCGTCTATGATTTCAGCAAGACTCCACCCGGTCATCCCGGGAATGAGTTGCCGGCGAAGGTCATCGGTTGGAGCGTGGAGGGAGACTGCCAGGGTAACTTGCATCTTCTCCTGCGCTAACTTACGGATGCCGGGAACAAAACCGACTGTGCTCACTGTCAGATGCCTCATGGCAATACCCAACTCGCTGTTCAGCAGCCGCATCGCTCTTACAGTCGCTTCATAGTTAAGCAGCGGCTCTCCCATGCCCATGAAGACAACATGGTCAATGCGGCGAGTCCGGCCATCAGTTTGTAATTGTTGATTTCGCGCCGCTTCCTGCACTGCCAGCACCTGGTCCACAATTTCTCCCGCTGTAAGGTTACGTGTATAGCCACCCAGCCCCGTGGCACAAAAAACGCAGCCCACCGGGCAGCCTACTTGCGTAGACAGGCAGCAGCTGAAACGGTCTGCGTATGGCAGGCCCACAGTCTCCACTGTCGAGCCGTCAGGCAATGCCAGCAACAACTTTATCGTCCCGTCCCGGCTGTGCTGGATAGCGACGGTTCGAGAGCGGCCAACCTCGTATTCCTTTTTCAAATGTGCGCGCAGTTTATCGGGCAGGCTGGACATCTCCTCAAACGTGCGCACCCCGTGCTGATAAATCCACTCTGCCAGTTGGTTGCCGCGGTACGCCGGTTCGCCATGCTCTTGTACCAGAGCACACAGTTCGTCTGTATTCAATCCCAATAGTGTTTTCAAAATTGTCTGCTCATAAAAGTATGTATCATCTTCAGCAGGTAATTATCTCAAAGGCAGTGGCGGTAAACAAACATGTGGAGGAATCTTACCTTAATAAGTTTGCCCGTGAGAATTTCAACAGTCCCCGTGGCAGAGCTACACCATTCCCTGCACATTTCGCCCTATTGTTACAGAGGGTAAGTTATGCTTGAATAGGATGTTGTATAATAGGATGTTTGAAAGGTTCCTATGCACCATTCGCTGAAGCTATACAGTAGGTATCGTGAGTTGGCGCTTAGATACTACATCTTCCAGGCAAAGTGGACTAGAATACCTGTGATAGGGAGCCTGGTCAGAAAGGTAGCCAATTCATACGGCAAAAACGTCAGTTCAGCCTATCTGCTCAACCTACGTGAGGCTAATGAAATTGTGGACAGTTCAGATGGGTTGGCTTTGGGCCCATGCACTTGTCGGGCTGTGTTCAAAAATTGCGACAATCCGCTAAACGCGGAAATAATTGTCGGACTTAGCCGAAACATATTCATGGAAGGAAGACCTCACGACTATCGAGAGATAACAAAGCAGGAGGCTAAGGATATCTTAAAGCAGTGCCACCAAAATGGCCTCATACACACCATCGTCAAATGGCAGCATGACTTCTATGCGATATGTAACTGCTGCTCATGCTGCTGCGTGCCGCTGAGGCTTCTTAAAAAATATGGCATAGGCAATGCACTGGTCAGAGAAGACAACATTGTTGAGAAGTTGAAGGAACGTCAATTTTCTCAGTCGTGAATAAGAAATCCTGATGCTCGTGCGCTTCTAGTGACACTTAAGGACACAAACCGCCAAGTGGTGCAATCCCACGCCAAAGCGATACTGAAACTCTCTAGTTACCCGCGGGGCCAAACGTGTTAACGTAGATAAGGTTGTTGTTGTTAATACCCTTGCCGAAGAGATAGAGCTGGTTGTTGAAGGCGGCTGCAGCTAACGCCACGTCAGTTGTGCCTCCACTCCTCACTTCCGCCCAGTGGGTCCGGGCGCTCCAGCTGTTCCAGCTGTCCGTGCTGTCAAATATGTTGACATACATGCGTTTGTAGTTGATACCCTTACTGAAGAGAAAGAGTTTGTTATTGAAGGCAGCTGTGGCTATAGCGACATCAGTCATGGAGTTACCCGGGATTGCTCCCCAGCCGCTCCAGTTGCCTGTCGTGTCATATGTGTCGAAGTAGATACGCTTGTCGTTGATTCCCTTGGCGAATATATAGAGTTTGTTATTGAAGACAACCGGGGCTAAAGCGACATCAGTGGTGCCGCCACCCGGTAATTGTGCCCAACCGCTCCAGTTGGAGGCGTCATATGTATCGAGGTAGATACGCTTGTCGTTGATTCCCTTGGCGAATACATAGAGTTTGTTATTGAAAACAACCGGGGCTAATGCCACGTCAGTTGTGCCGCCACCTGGCACTTGCCCCCAACCGCTCCAGTTGGAGCCGTCATATGTGCTGAGATAGATACGCTTGTCGTCGATGCCCTTGGCGAAGACATAAAGTTTATTGTTGAAGACAACCGGGGCTAAAGCAACATCAGTGATGGCACCTCCCGGCACTTCTGTCCAGCCGCTCCAGTTGTCTGAAGTGTCATATGTGTCGAAGTAGATACGCTTGTCGTCGATGCCCTTGGCGAAGACATAAAGTTTATTATTGAAGGCAGCTGCGGCTAAAGCGACATCAGTTGTGGCTCCACCGGGTACCTGTGCCCAGCCGCTCCACTGGTCTGCTGTAGCCACCGGTGGAGTCGTGCCGCCGCCTGGTGCTTGCCCTGATGGTGCTCCCTGTGGCACTCCGGTAGACCCCGAAAGACAACCGGACAGAAAGAAAGCCGTAATTCCAATTACAACCAACAGTTTTTTCACCATGACCTGTTATCCACTTCTTTTTGATTTATAAACTTAAAATTATAGTAGTCAGCACGAATATTAAGACAACGCCGAATATCATCGCCGCGCCCATTTTCCAGACATTATGCAGATAGGTTTCCGGCAAAAGATTTGCCGCTCCTAAATATAGAAACTCGCCGGCGAATGCGGCTAATATCAGTGACAGAACCGTTTCATTTATCATAAAGAACGATGTGGCTAAGATCCCGAACACGGGGGCTGCAGCATCGATTAACAGGAATATCCTGGCGTTCCTGACGTTTTGTTGATTCTTTAGCATTATTACAACAGTATTGATTCCATCCGTGAAGTCGTGGGATATCACCGCCAAGGCTACAATGATGCCCATAGATGAACTGACGTGAAAAGCTATGCCTATGGCAGCCCCATCAAGAAAACTATGTATGATCAGGCCGGCGGCTCCAATAGGTCCCATTATATGGCCATGCTCTTCATCTTCATGGTGGTGATGGGTCAAAAAGAATCTCTGCAGGAAACTAAAAAATATAAAAGTGGCTACCAGCGTGATCCACAGATATCGTGTAGGCAGGTTTACAGATTCGGCAATTGACAGGCTTTCGGGCAACACGTCAAAGAAAGTAATGGCAATCAAGGCCCCTGACGAGAATGCAAAAAAGTACTGCAGAATCCGTCTGAATCTCACTGCTACCAGTCCACCCGCTGCGGTAGATATGAATGTTATGAAAGCCAGTACTAATAACGTTGGAGTCATTAGAATGCATTATATAGGTGTTGTAATGAATCTGTCTAGCTATGGAATAAACCTTAGGAGCAAAACGGGGGTACGTCATTCAGCCATCAGGCTATGGCAAGCAGTATTTACGTGGAGTAAACGGAGTGATATGATTTAGCGAAAAGACAGAGTGCAAGAAGACGTGGATATTTAAGCGGTTACCGTTATTTAAGGAGGAGGAAAATGCCATGAAGCCAGATGCTAAATATATCCGCTGGTTCAAAGAGATCAAGATTGAAGATATTCCCATTGTTGGCGGTAAGAATGCCTCGCTAGGAGAGATGTACCGTGAACTTACCAGCCAGGGACTCAAAATTCCAAACGGGTTTGCCATAACTGCCGATGCATACTGGTACGTAATACAATCAGCCGGAATTCTTGACGAACTCAAGGATGCCATGACGGGTCTGGATAAAACTAACCTGGACGACCTTGTCAAACGAGGGAAAAGAGCACGCGATTTAATTTTGAGTGCTGGTATCCCCGATGACCTCTGGGCTGAAATAACGACTGCCTATGACAGGCTCTGCCAGGAATACGGCCCGGACACAGACGTTGCGGTGCGCAGTTCAGCCACGGCAGAAGACCTCCCCACCGCCTCATTTGCCGGCCAGCAGGAGACTTATTTAAATATACGCGGATATCCCGCACTGAGGGAGTCCTGCAGCAAGTGCCTGGCATCGCTCTTTACCAACCGGGCAATATCCTATCGTATTGATAATAACTTCGACCATTTCGAGGTAGCCCTTTCCATAGGTATTATGAAGATGATACGCTCTGACCTGGCCACCAGCGGCGTGATTTTTACTATTGATACGGAGACGGGCTTCAGTGACGTCGTTTTTATCACGGCAGCCTACGGGCTCGGAGAAAACATTGTCCAGGGAGCTGTTAACCCCGATGAGTACTATGTATTCAAGCCGACATTGAGAAAAGGCTGCAAGGCCATAATCGGAAAATATCTTGGGGATAAGTCCATTAAAATGATTTACGGTATAAGTGACTCAAAAATTCTAACGCGAAACGTGGCAGTGCCGGATGCCGACCGCAGACGGTTTTGTATTACAGACGATGATATCATGACCCTGGCCAGCTCTGCGCTTAAGATAGAAGACCACTATTCAGGAAAAACTGGAGAGTCCCGACCAATGGATATCGAATGGGCAAAAGACGGGATAAGCGGCGACCTGTTCATAGTTCAGGCCCGACCGGAAACGGTTGAGTCACAGAAAGCCATGGATGTCCTGGAAACATATCGCCTGGATAAGAAAGGCTCAATACTGGCCATAGGAAAACGTGTGGGTGAAAAGATTGCCAGTGGCAAAAGCCATATAATCTCCGATGTAGCTTATCTTTCTTCGTTTAAACCTGGAGAGATACTCGTGTCAGACAGTACCAACCCTGACTGGGAACCTGTAATGAAAACTGCTGCTGCTATTGTAACCAACCGGGGCGGTAGGACCTGCCATGCAGCCATTGTCAGCCGCGAGCTTGGTATCCCGGCGGTGGTCGGCGCCGGCGATGCTACGGAAAAAATCCATACCGGACAGAAAGTTACGGTGAGTTGCTCGGAGGGCGATGCGGGTACAGTATATGAGGGAATTCTGCCGTTTCATGTTGAAAGGCTCAGCCTCAAGGACCTCCAGCGACCAAAAACAAAGATTATGATGAACCTTGGCAATCCCGAAGAAGCCTTTTCCCTCTCCAAGATACCCAATAACGGTGTGGGTCTGGCACGTATGGAGTTTATTATCAACAGTTACATAAAGGTTCATCCTATGGCTCTCGTCCATCCGGAAAAGATAACTGATGAGGCAGAACGGAAACAATTAGACGACCTTACTTTCGGCTATGAAGATAAACAGGAATATTTTGTGGAAAAACTGGCTCAGGGTGTCGGGACTATCGCAGCCGCCTTCTATCCCAAACCTGTTATCGTACGCATGAGCGACTTCAAAACTAATGAATACGCCCATCTGGTAGGGGGACACTACTTCGAACCGGTGGAAGAGAATCCCATGCTGGGTTTTCGTGGTGCCTCTCGTTACTATGATGAACGATACAGGGAAGGCTTTGCACTGGAATGCAAGGCTATGAAACGGGTTCGAGAGGAGATGGGACTGACCAATCTTATCATTATGATACCCTTTTGCCGGCGGGTGGATGAGGCTGAAAAAGTTCTGGCGGAGATGGCAAAAAATGGCTTGAAGCGTGGAAAAAACGGACTTCAGGTCTATGTTATGTGCGAAATTCCAAATAATGTCATCCTGGTTGATGAATTCAGCAATCTATTTGATGGATTTTCCATCGGCTCCAACGACCTGACTCAACTCGTTTTAGGGGTTGACCGTGACTCAGCACTGTTGGCCCATGATTTTGACGAGCGGGACCCCGGAGTAATGAAGATGATTTCCATGGCTATTCGAGGAGCCAGAAAAAACAAGCGTCATATTGGGCTGTGCGGTCAGGCGCCGAGCGATTATCCTGAGTTTGCCGAATTTCTGGTGAAGGAAGGAATAAATTCAATATCTCTCAATCCCGACTCGGTCATGGCAAATACTCTCAAGGTGATAGAGATAGAAAAACAACTGTTAAAATAAATACCTCAATGACCTGCCCCCCGAAAATCAGTCCAGCGCAGTCAAACTAATTGGGTAGGCTTAAAAAAGTTCACTCCGACGTGACACTCCAGTAAATAGCAGGATTTCATAATGGCAACTGAAAAGAACAAATTGACGGCAGGCAGGATGATACTTACAGCGATTTACATTCTGATATTCCCAACATTAATTCTTTTTCTCTCGGGAGATTGGCTCTGGATTGAAGGCTGGATTTTTAATATCTGGTTTATTGCATTGTGTGCAACGGTCATTATCTACTTGTATCGTAATGACCCTGCATTGCTTGCCGAAAGGTATAAACAACCGGGAACTGCCAATCAAAGAGGATGGGATAAATATGTTGTATATGGGCTAGTCCTGGGATTTATACTCTGGATTGTCATAATGCCGCTTGATGCAAAAAGGTATGGATGGAGTGCTAACTTTCCATTGTGGTTAAAAATTATCGGAGGAATTGGATTATTGCTATCTTCCTTTCTCTTTTATCGGTCGTATGCCGAAAATACCTTCGCATCGCCTTTAGTCAGGATACAGGCGGAGCGAAAGCAACAGGTAGTCTCCACAGGAGTTTATGGATTTGTAAGGCATCCCATGTATCTTGGAGGTATATTGCTGTTCATCGGAACACCATTATTACTCGGTTCTATATATGGCGTTGTAAGCGGTGTACTGATTTCCTTTCTTGTGGTAGCAAGGATAATCGGAGAAGAAAGGATGTTAGTCAAAGAATTAGAGAGATACGCCGATTACAGAAAGAAAGTAAAATACAGGCTTATTCCCTTTATTTGGTAGTCAAAAGATATAAATAAACGTGGTTGCTTTCGGTTACAAGATCAGAAGATGCTTGTGGACTAACTTAAGAAGTGATATAAATATTTGGGGCAGGTTATCAAATGGACAATGTGTCGGTGATAATTATGGCTGGAGGCACAGGGGAGAGGCTACAACCTTTAACCAGGGTGAGGTCCAAGCCGGCAGTTCCTTTTGGTGGCAAATTCCGACTTATTGATTTCACGCTGAGCAATTGTATTAACTCAGGTATCCGTCAGATTTCTGTTCTCATCCAGTATAGGTCCACGTCGCTACAGAGGCATATCCAGGAGGGTTGGGGCATTTCGAGCTCAGGGTTGGGAGACTACATATACTGTGTGCCGGCTCAGCAAAAGATAGGGAAGGATTGGTACCGTGGTACCGCCGACGCCATACGTCAAAACCTGGACCTGGTGCGGGGTAAGGGCGCTGAGCACGTCTTTATTCTTTCCGGTGACCAAATCTACAAAATGAACTATCTTCAAATGTTGGCCTATCACAAAGCACAGAATGCTGATTTAACGATATCCGCTATCAGATTAAGGAGGGAGCAGGCTGCGGGCAGTCTCGGAATCCTCGAAGTAGATGAAGACCTTAAGTTGTTTGGATTCGAAGAAAAGCCGGCGCAGCCGAAGGCAATTCCGAATGCTTCGGATTATACCCTGGCTTCAATGGGTATCTATGTCTTCAAAACCGATGTCCTGTTGAAAGCTGTGCAAGGAGGGGGTGATGACTTCGGCAAAGACATTATTCCGAGAATGATTGACAGGGGTTCTAACATCTTCGTCTATGACTTCACTGAGATGAACAAGATAGAGGATTTCATAGCCAAAGTAGTGGACGGTAAAAGAAGTAAAGTTCGGGTTGATAGAACTCGGGATTCGTCCTACTGGAAAGATGTTGGCTCCATAGATTCGTACTATGAAGCAAGCATGGACCTCTTGAGTGTAGACCCTATCTTTAACCTCTATGGAGAGAAGTGGGTAATCAGGACGTTCCAAAGGCCGCTACCTCCGAGCAAGTGTGTTATCGGCGGAACAATGCAGGACTCTATGGTGTGCGATGGCTGTATCATTAGCGGCGCCGCAGTGCAGCGCTCTATACTATCACCAGGGGTAGTCGTGGAGAAAAATGCTCTGGTAGAGGAATCGATTATATTTGATGATGTCATTATCGAACCTGATGTCAAAGTAAGGCGCGCCATTATCGACAAGGAAGCTAGAATCCAGAAGGGAGCATCCATCGGCTATGACGCTGAGGCAGATAAGAGGAGAGGCTGCACAATCTCAGATAACGGTATAGTAGTCATTCCCAGAGGGATGGATATAGGATAATCTAAGATGGCCCCCAATTGACAGCCAGGCAATGTTTCTTGCCGGTAAGCCGGTACCGCCTTTTGCAATTCCACCCCCTTTAGCGTACAATAGAAGCAGTGGTTTCAGTTTAGGTTACCGCGTACTTAGTTAAATTACATTAGATTTACTCAAGCCTCGGATGACCCCAACTCTAACCAACTATTAAGAAGAGAGGAGTCATCCTATGAATTATGAGGACAAGTCCATCCAGTGTTCCGATTGTGCCGCTAGCTTCACTTTCAGCGCCGGGGAGCAAGAGTTTTACGCATCTAGAGGCTATACTAATGAGCCCAAACGCTGCCCCCCGTGCCGCCAGGCAAGGAAGTCAGAGCGTAACGGAAACGGAAACAGCAGCTACACAGCTCCACGCCAGATGTTTGCCGCCACCTGCGCCGAGTGCGGCAAGGATACTGAATTACCCTTTGAACCTCGTGGCGATAGTCCGGTGTACTGTAGCGATTGCTACCGTAAAGTCAGACTGAGTAGATAGTGCCATCTCAAATCCATAGTGCACGTCCGGTTTACCATGCTATGGCTGGAATTTGGTAATATGTTATGTCGTTAGAAGTAAAGATACATCAAGGTGAATCCCAGGATGCTCTGCTGCGTCGCTTTCAAAAGCAGGTTCAGATAAGTGGCATCATACGTGAGGCGAAAGCCAAGCTCCACTTCGTGTCGAAGAGAGACGCTGCCCGACTAAAAGCCAGAAACAGCGCCAGGCGGAGAAAGCGGCAGGGTCCTCCGGGAGGGCGCTAGAAAGTATGCCGTCGACGGACAAACAGTAAGAGTAATTTAAATGGGTCACGACATGAATATCTACGTAGGTAACTTACCGCTTGAGTTGACCGAGGATGAGCTTCGGCAAGAATTCTCGGTTTTCGGGCAGGTGAAATCTGTAAGTCTCATAACTGACAGGTACGCCGGCAGCAGGCAACCCCGGCTATACGGCTTTGTTGAAATGGACTCGAGGTCTGAAGGCGAAGCCGCGGTTTTCAGCCTCAAAGGTAAAGTAATAAGGGGCCGGTTAATTGAAGTTATCGCGGCTCTTCCCCTTTCCGACGAGAAAGACAAGAAGCCCTTCAATAAAAAGAGAGTTCGCCGTTTTAATACAAAAAGACAGCCGGGATACCAGGCATAAGTTGAATCGCCTGCCTCAAATTGGACACAAATCAATTAAAAATAAACATTCTAAGGAGTTTTAGTGAATTTCGAAGCATTTAATTTTCATCCGAGCGTTATGTCCGGTGTGCGAGCGCTCGGTTATACTACGCCCACACCTATCCAGGTTCGAGCCATCCCTCCCATAATGCAGGGACGCGATGTCATTGGTCTGGCACAGACCGGGACCGGCAAGACTGCCGCCTTCGTGCTGCCCATCTTGCAGCGTCTGCTGCAGGGTCCGAGGGGTCAGGTCCGTGCTCTCATAATCTCACCCACGCGTGAATTGGCTGAGCAAACATGCGAGGCTATTGGTGAACTGGGACAGCAAACCGGCCTGCGGAGCCTTGCCATTTATGGCGGGGTGAGCATGGTGCAGCAAATACAGGGGCTACGCCGCGGGGTCGAAATAGCTGTTGCCTGTCCCGGCCGCCTGCTCGACCACATCTGGAGGGGCACCATCGATTTATCACATGTAGAAGTTCTGGTAATCGACGAGGCGGACCGGATGTTTGACATGGGCTTTCTGCCGGACATACGGAGTATTTTGAAGTGTCTGCTAACGCAGCGCCAGACACTCCTTTTCTCGGCCACTATGCCTGATGACATCAGGCGTCTGGTGCAAGATGTCCTGCATAATCCGGTCACAGTTCAAATCGGCCGGACAATACCGGCACTCACGGTATCACACGCGCTGTACCCGGTTGAGCAACATCGCAAGACTGCGCTGCTGATAGAACTCTTACGGCGCATTGAAACGGAGTCGGTACTTATCTTTACGCGTACCAAACATCGTACTGAGCGCGTAATGCAGCAACTGAAAAGAGCTGGGTTCAGAGCCACCTCGTTGCAGGGCGATCTGTCTCAGGGCAGGCGTCAGGCTGCCATCGATGGCTTTCGCGATGGCTCGGTTAAAATCCTGGTGGCGACCGACATTGCCGCCCGTGGCATTGATGTTTTGAGTATTTCGCACGTCATCAATTACGACATGCCGGAGACCACGGATGCCTACACTCACCGCATCGGCCGCACCGGACGGGTTGAAAAAAACGGTGATGCGTTATCATTTGTGACCAGTGCGGACACAGCCATGGTACGAGCTCTTGAGCTTATTCTCCAGGCAAAGCTGGAGCGCCGGAAGCTTAAAGGCTTTGATTACACGGTGCCTGCTGCGCGATAACAAATTCAGCATCGATCCGCAGCGATTACAACGAGGTACAGTGTGAAACGAGCAGACCGGTACCAAGCGTCTGAACCATAAAAGCTAAACAATACATCGTATTGTGCAGGCTATGTTCCGTATACCCCCCAATCTCCTTAGCCATATATTCTTTCAGTAGCTCTGGCGGTGGATATCGGCTAACTTATGGTAAAATGCTATTTAAAAAATATTGTTTAATAAATTGGCGAGAGGAGGCCCTCCAATAGGCGGTAATGATAAGGAAAACATGCGTCGGTTAGATAAGGGGACGCGGGACGATTGCCGGATAGTCTACATTGGTACTTTCCCACCCAGAAAGTGTGGGATTGCCACCTTTACTCAGGATCTCACCCGGGCTATGGACGATCTGCTTAGAACGAGGGTAAAGTCGATGGTCGTGGCCATGAATGTCGAAAAGGTCGTTACTGATATCTATAGTCGGGAGGTTATCTTTCAGATAGACCAGAATAACCCCGATGAATATGTTAGGGTTGCCGAGGCACTGAACCAGAATGACGCTGTTAAGCTGGTGAATATCCAGCACGAGTTCGGTATCTTTGGCGGCGACTGGGGCCTAAACATCATTCATTTTCTGAGTACGCTGACGAAATGCAAGGTAATTACCTTTCACACTGTCATTCCTCAGCCTACCCAGGACCTGCGCCATGCGGTACGTTTATTGGCGGACAATGTCAATGGTATCACCGCGATGACACATCGTTCCAGACGTATCCTGATTGAGGATTACGGAATACCTGAACAGAGCATTCGGGTCATTCCCCACGGCATCCATGACGGCGCTTATACTTCTAGCCAGCGAGCCAAGGCTGCCCTGGGCTTTTCAGATAAGACCGTTCTCTCGACATTCGGGATGTTGAACCGGGATAAAGGGCTGGAGTATGTCATCGAGGCGCTACCGGCGGTGGTCGAAAGATATAAAGACCTCGTCTACATCATCTTTGGAGCCACACACCCGAATATACTCAAAACGGAGGGTGAGACCTATCGTAATTCCATCATTGAGAAAATCTACAGTCTAGGCCTTGCCGACCACGTAAAGATGTATAACCAATACTTCCCGCTGCCGAAGCTATTGCAGATGTTAAAGGCAACGGATATATATATATCTACCTCGCTCGACCCGAACCAGGCAGTCTCTGGAACCCTCTCATACGCGCTTGGCATGGGGCGGCCTGTCATATCGACTGCCTTTGCCCAGGCCAAGGAAGATGTGACCCCTGATGTTGGCATTCTGGTTGATTTCCGGAATCCACAGGCCTTTACCGATGCCATCATCAGTTTTTTGGGGGATAAAAACAGGCAGATTAACCTCGGCAAGAATGCTTATTTCAAGACCCGCGGCTGGACGTGGCCGAATGTGGCTATCAAGTATGCGAAGTACTTCTCTGAATGTGCTCCGGACCTTGTCGAGGTAGTAGAGCGCAAGAGTTTTCCACGGGTCAAACTTAGCCATCTGGTACGCCTTACTGACAGATTTGGTATTGTTCAATTTGCTGACCTTTCAAAGCCTGATTTAACATCAGGATATACCGTGGATGATAACGCCCGGGCTCTGATGGTAGTGACTCTTTGCTACGACAGACTTCGGCACGGGCTGCTCAGCCGGTCTATCGCCAACAGGGAGAAATTACTGAGGCTGACAAATATCTATCTTGACTTTATTTCGCTTGCCTCAAGGGCCGATGGATACTTCAATAACTATTTCAATCTTGATAGGACTCCGGATGACAAATTCAACAGTCAGGTTAACCTCGAAGAGGCGACCAGTCGAGCGCTCTATGCCCTGGCTTTGACTTCGGCAATCGGTTCGATATCGAGAAAGATCAGGGAGAAGGCGCTCACTATCTTGCAAGAAAAGGTTAAGAGGAACACCCCGTTTCAATCGCCCAGGGCAATCTCCTGGTATATAAAAGCTCTATGCGTTTTGTTAGAGAAGAATATTGAGATTCAGGGAATCGATTTGACAGGGGCATTAGGGGAGCATTGTGATAAGCTCCTGTCATTGTATGAAAGTGCCAGCTCTCCCCAGTGGCAATGGTTTGAGAGCTATATTACCTACTCCAATGCGCTTCTGTCGGAGGCTTTGCTCCAGGCTTATCGGGTCACAGGGAAAGACAGATACCTTGATGTTGGGAAAACTACTCTTGATTTCCTGGTAGAAAAGACTTTCCGTGAAGGGATATACATACCGATAGGGCAGGATGGCTGGTATTACAGGGATGGGAAACGTAATCATTTTGACCAGCAGCCGGAGGAGGTAATGACCACGGTGTACGCACTTAAGGCCTGCTACTCAATCACCAAGGATGAGCATTACGGAAGACTGTTGTACCGGGCCTTTAACTGGTTTCTGGGGGGCAATAGTATAGAGGCCATCATGTATGACCGGACCACAGGTGGGTGTTATGATGGTGTCGGGAGGCAGTATATCAATTTGAACCAGGGAGCGGAGTCGACAGTTTCATATCTGCTGGCGCGGCTCAACTTTTGATGGTGTATCCGGCTTCCATTGGAGCAGCAGCCGATTTTAACCGCCTGTTTGCAGGAGGTAGGCAATGACAGATTACCTTGAGGATAACGTTGCCAATCGTTTTAAGGAAGATGATTCCGGCCTAAAGACTGAGGCAGGTAGAGACGCTTCGGAAACGGTATCCATTAAGGAGGGTGAGGAGCTTTTCAGAGAGGCTCTGCGAGAACCGCTAAGCCGAGCGGAAGAAATAGCAGAGGCTGACATTGTGGTCGGTATTCCCTTCTATAATGAAGCGGACACTATCGGTTCAGTAATAAAGATAGCGACCAAAGGGCTGAAGGAATTTTACCCCGACGAAAAGTGTGTCATCGTGGCAGCTGGCTCTCCAGCCGGTGGGGCAGCTCTCGAGGTAGTAAATAACTTACCTCATGTCGACGGTATCAACCGGATAGCTTTCTTACTGAATGATGAAAGGATCAACGGGAAGGGTTGGAGCCTGCGAGCCATTGCCGAAATCGCTCGTAGCCTTGGTGCTAATCTGGCTATCCTGGAAGCGGACCTGAGAAGCCGAAGTATAAACGGAGAGATTGAGGGATTAGCCCCGGACTGGGTTCAACTGCTCCTTGAACCCATTAAGCGGCAGAAGATGGACCTGGTTATCTCTCGATTTAATCGCCATTACTTTGAGTCCCCTATTTCCAGTCACGTTTTTTACCCGATTCTTACCGCTATCTACAAGTGTCGTATTAACGATATGGTAGGGGGACAGTGGGGCATTTCTCACCGCCTGATACGAACCTATTTAAAGGATACTCACAAACTATGGCGGACCGATATTAGTGGCTATGGCATAGATAGCTGGTTGGCCACCACCGCTATCACCAACGAGGCTAGGATTTGTGAGGCTAACCTGGGTGTAAAAATTCACGTCTCAACGCCAGGAAAGGAAGAGCTGGTGCTGCGGAGGCTGGCCGGAGTGCTATTCGACCAAATTGTATCTGATAGAGAGTGGTGGAGAGAAACAAAGGCCATTGGTGAACCACCATTAATAGAACCGTTAGCTGCTTTCGGTATAAAAAAGACGCACCGTCCAAGAGAAGTGCAAATAACCCCCCAGATGTCGGTATCCAGATATAAAGATGGTTTTAATATATTCCATTCACTTTATGAGAATGTTCTCTCTCAAGAAGCCTACCGACAACTGGACAAACTGTCCCGGACTGAGACTACAGTTTTTGATTTTCCTGCCCGGTTGTGGGGACAAATTGTCTATCGTTTTTTACTAGCCTTTGCTTTTGGTAAAGGATTCGCCAGGGGTGACCTGCTTAATTCACTTATTCCTCTTTATCAGGGTTGCCTCGCCAGTTTTGCCCTGAAGATGCAAGCTGTGAAATCTAAGCTGGCACCTCTTCCCGCCGCGGAAGCAGAAAGTTTGACGTCATTAGCCGCCGAGCGAGAGATTGGGGAAATGGTGGATGAGTTCCTCCGCCAGAAGCCGGATTTTCTGGCAGCCTGGAAAATGAGAGAGGAAGCCATCAAACCACCGGTGCCTAAGGTGACCTACCGCGAGTTCATTCCCGGCGTATCGCTAGTGGTTCCCCTGGAACTCACTGCCCCGGACGGGAAGATATTAGCTACAGCCAACGGCATTTATGACTCCATCTTCTCCAGGCACAAGGAGGAGTTTGAGCAATTTATTTATGAAAAGCTGAAAACCCCACGGGATGCCAGCCCTTCGGAAATTGCGGAGCGAATAAGGAATTTTATGCACCAGTTGGAGGAGCAGTTAAACCAGATTCTCTTGCCCGGGGACTGCTCCACTGTAGAAGGAACGCGGGAGATGGTAGAGGCTATCTTCCGTTACTTCCCACATAATGATACCTTTGCCCTCACCCCGGAGATGGCGGCATGGCTTTTAAGACGTCAGCCTCCTATCAACCTGCTTACCAAACTAGGCTATAGCCACGTCGAGGCACTGCTTAATGAATATGAGCCTAACGCTGTCCTGGTCTTAGCCACCTGGTCTGAAGAAGAGGATTATATAGAATCGTTATGGTGGCTGCTAGAAAAGAGCGCCCGCCCTGAACACTTCAGATATTCTGCTTTTAGACCACTGGTGGTGAGCAATGAAGAATTCCCCTCACTGATGGATATGAAAGAAAGCAGTGCTCTTTGCAAAATTGCCGGAAGAATAGTGATTAGCAACCTGCACAAGGGTATGGGTGGAGAATTCCCCAAGTTGCGTTACTTTACCACCATTGCCAAGAACATTGTCGAGTTCGAGAGGTTTGGCAAGCTGTGGCACCGGTTTGCTGAGGAAAGGAAAGGCCTCGGGGAAAAGGTGATAAATTCGCTAAGGGGCCACTGGGGGCGGGACCCTCTATCCGCCCACAATATCTTCGAGAATGGGCATCAGCGGGTACTGGTTGAGAGAGTGAGGGAGATGGCCCAACGAATCACCCAGGAGGCGGGTGGAGATGCCTCTCGCTTAAGACTCGCTGAGACTCTTAAAGATATGGCTGATTCTTACCACCTTGCCCAGACACTCCCTGATGGCACTTTTATTCCCTGCTCTGCCTGGACTTGGGCTAGTTACAGCTTTAATGGAGGGACGAGAGTACCCACTCCCCTTTCCCTGCATGTGGAGCGGGATTGGGTTTCACGAGAATTCCTCACCGAGTATTTCAAAGCAGTGGGAGGCAGTGAGGAAGCAATAGAGGAAAAAATTGTGGAGCTTATGGGGGAGGGCAGGGAATGGGAGGACCTGGCTAAGATTCTGCTTGGTGGAGTGGAAGAAGCCGTTGAGATAGTGCCGGAACAGATTATCGCCCCGGAATACCCCCGAGCAGGAGCCTTAGTCCGTTTTGCCGGTAATCCTATACTTGAGCCCATCAAGGAGCACCCCTGGGAATCAAAATATGTATTGAATCCGGGTGCTATAAACCTGAGGAACAAGATTTATCTTATCTATCGGGCGGTAGGAGATGAGGGTATCTCCCGTTTTGGGCTGGCGGTAAGTGAAGACGGGTTTAAATTTACCGAAAGGCTGGACAAGCCAATATTTGAGCCAAAGGACAAAAGCGAAGAGAAAGGGTGTGAAGACGCCCGGTTGACCCTGATTGGCGACAATATTTACATGGTTTATACTGCCTATGATGGCCTGTTGGCACAAATTGCTTTGGCTTCTATCAGCGTCAGTGATTTTTTGAATTATCGCTGGGGAGGCTGGCGAAGACACGGGCTGGTCTTCCCCGGGTTCGCTGACAAAGACGGCAGCCTATTTCCGGAATGTTTTAACGGGAAATTTGCCATGCTTCACCGGGTGGACCCACATATATGGATAACCTTTTCCCGCCATTTGCGCTGCCCCTGGCCCAGGGGAGAACACAAGATACTGACCGGGGCGCGTTCCGGGATGGCATGGGACGGGGCAAAAATTGGCGGTGGTGCCCAGCCGATAAAGACTAAGTACGGTTGGTTGCTCATCACCCACGGTGTTGACCATGCTCATATCTACCGGCTAGGAGCCATGCTGCTTGATGTAGCAGATCCAACAATCCTGCTTTATCGTTCACCCAATCCCATACTCGAGCCTACAGAAAAGTTTGAAATAGGCGGAACGGACAAGTACTGGGTGCCCAACGTGGTTTTTACCTGTGGGGCAGTGACGCGGGAAGATAATAAAGAGATATTCTATTCAGGAAATGAACTACTGGTTTACTATGGTGCTGCTGATACGGCGATTGGTGTCGCTACCGCTACAATTTCCGACCTTATCCCTACTTAAGGCCAATATTACGTATTCCCGCCGTTTTAAACTTCTCCCTTTCATAAAGGGAGATTGAGAGGGATTTAAATCCCCTTTATAACGCTCTGCGTTATATCTATTTTTTGCCTCGCCCTTTTCTAATCGTTCCGATTTTCTTGTCAGATCTTGTATCTCTTCCACTTGGATTTCTGACGGTTCCCGGTGGTAGACCGAGGTCTTTTTCCATTTTCCCGACCCTTGTATCACTCCTCACTTTTCTAGGCACCTTCTTTGACCTCCGTATTTAGTATTGTGACGCACGACCCGGGTTTCAAATCACATTGTATTTGAATTAAGACTCCTTAAAGGCTCACTCCACGAGACCTATTTTTAGCAGTGCTATTATTGCAGCGATAAGGGCCACTGGTGCCATCAGAACAGCAAAGTTCACGAGTATGCCGGTAACTAATTTACCTATGCCCAGGGACGTAATTGAAGTGAAGGCAGCTGTCATTGCCAACAGGGCTATAGTAGCAAGAAGCAAGGTATGCAAGGTATTAATTTCTTTGGCATAGACAACATGGATAATCCCGATTACAAGGCCGAAGATTGCTAGTACCATCAAAACGATAACATTCGCGGGAAATGCTAGACCTCCAATAATAGATAGTAACAGGCCTATACAAAACAATATGAAACTGATCATTCCCCAAATTTTGCTCATGAATTAATCACCTCCCTTTATATTATTGCACAAACCGCCCTAATATTACATTCGCTCATTCTGCACCCGTCGAAGAATTTCCTCTCCCTTGGGTGGCAGGGTGGGCAGACACCCAGCGATGCAGTCGGGGAGTTTAAGAGGGGCGCAGCCCCTCTTAGAAAACCTTTATTTCCTCTCCCTTGAGGGAGAGGATTAAGGTGAGGGTGAAACTCCAGTCAAAACTGGAGCGCCGGAAACTACAAGGCTTTGATTACACGGCGCCCGCTGCCGCCAGATAACAAATACAGCGTCGCTCCGCACCGATTACAACGATGTTCCGGAAAAAGTAAATACAGTCATCAAAAAACCTACAAATCCGAAAATCTCAAGTACGAGTTCTTCAAAACCCCAAACCATTATCCGACACATACCTCATAATCATTAATGTAATTATATGGATTGACAGCCCTCACACATCGCAATAGAATAAGATCGGGGGCAAAACATGAATATATTATTGATTCATCTAAGCGATTTTCATTTGAAGAATAAGGAAGATGAGATACTGGATAGAGTCGCAGCCATCGGTAATGCAGTGAAGAGTCAATTGGCCAGTATTGAGAACATATGGATAATTGTTACGGGAGATATTGCAAACTCGGGGAAACAAGAAGAATATAAAATAGCGCAATTGTTTTTCACTGAGCTGGAAAAGAAGATCAGGTTAGCGAAAGAATCCGCACATATTTACTATATTATAGTTCCCGGTAATCATGATTGTTGCTTCGATGTAAAAGAACATGATAAAGAACGAGAACGACTCGTTGAAGAAATCAAATTAAATCACCAACTGATGAATGAAGAGGCGCTTTTATTACGCTGCGTTGAACCTCAGCAAAACTTTTTCCGATGGTCAGCAAAAATTCAGTCCATAGAAATCAAACACGGACGTGAAAGGTTTGTCTTGGAGCGGAATTTTTCCATTAGCGACAATATTAGGCTCAAGTTCGAATGTTACAACACTGCTTGGATGTCATTACCTGATAAACGAGTAGATTATATCCTATTTCCATTACAATTTGTTCAACACAATCTCAGGGATAGTTCGTTTGATTTGGTGTTCTCAGTTATGCATCATCCATATAATTGGATTCAAGCCGAGGCTTCGAAGGCATTTCGCCAAATGATTGAATTTAACTCCAATATAATAATTACAGGTCATGAACATGCTGCTTCGTATCATGAGACAAAATATTTACGTGGAGAAACTCGTCAATATATTGAAGGTGGTGAATTGCAAGGTGGCGAGGAGAGCACCTTTAATACCATATTACTTGATGTTTCTGATCGTAAGATGAAATACACTATGCATGTTTGGAATAATACTATATATAAAGCGGAGGAATTCGAATGGGTAGATATTCCGCGAAGTAGGGTGCTTAGACAAGATATATTTACACTTAAAAAGTCTTTTTCAGATTTTATTAGCGCACCTGGCGTTCCTTTTAGCCATCCTAGAAAAAAGGACCTAAATATTGAAGACATATACTTATTTCCAGATCTTGAGGATATATCTGAAAAATTAGAAACCGATTTAATTAGTTCCGATAGAGCTTTAGAATATTTGTTGGCTAACAATAGAATATTATTATTCGGGCCGGAATCCGCTGGTAAGACTTCTCTTCTAAAGATTATGTTCAAAAAATATAAGGATAAAAACGTAGTGCCATTGTGGATTGATGGTAAAAGTATTAATACAGGAAACCCTGAAAAACTCATGCGCCTTTTTGGCGAAGCTTTTGAAAAAGAATATGGTCCTGAATATCGTGACGATTTTTGGATGTTAGAAAGTAGTAAAAGGGCACTCATTCTCGATGATCTCCAAGAAGCAATCCTAAGTAGAAAAGCGAAACTGAATCTTTTCGATTATATTGACCGGCAATTTGGAACTACCCTTATTTCGTCATCCAATATTATTTCCGTGCAAGATATTATCGAGACGGAACGGAATGACTTTTTACTCTCCTGCAGGCGACTAGGGTTATCTGAGCTCGGTAGCGCTGCCAGAAGTAATCTTATTGAGAAATGGCTTTTGTTAGGACGGGAAGATGTTATCGATGAGATTCAACTAGAACATGAGGTCAAGCAGGTAGAGGAAAAAGCCGAAGCGATATTGAGACCTAGCCTCGCCCCGTCTTATCCCTTTTATATACTCACTATCGCACAATCCACCGAAAGTGATGTTGGCGGGATACCTACACCATTTGGCGAAGATAGAGGCTCCTTCGGCTTTTTTTATGAGTGGCTTATAACAACTTCCTTACATAAATCACCAAGGAAAATATCTGACCTAAATGCAAAATATAGATACCTATCCGAACTTTCCTTTGAGATGTTTCAAAATAGAATAAATAGAATAACTCCTCAAGAATTTTATATATTTCATAAATCATATCTAGAAAAGTTCTCACTTAGATATAAAGATTTGCCTTACGATGATTTGATTGTGGATCTTACATCAGCAAATATTCTTATACCATCAAATGATTATATCGAGTATAGGTATCCTTGCATCCATTATTATTTTGTTGCCAGGGCATTAAATATACGATTGCAGAGACCTTCGGAAGAGAAGCAGGTTAAAAATATAATATCTGATTTGGTTAATAATATAGATATCGAAGAAAACGAGAGTATTTTGCTTTTTCTAAGTTACCTGTCCGAGAATCCTTACATTCGAGAAATTTTATTGTATACGGCGAAACAAATGTTTTCCAATAATGAACCCACTGATCTAGATACGGATCTATATTTTATAAATAAAGAGGGCTTCGACCTGACCCTTAAATTACCTAAAGGAAAACCAAGAGAAATTCGAGAGGAAATACAAAAACGGGAAGATAACAAAAGAAGAGAACGCAAAATAGATATTCAATATACTAGAGATAATGAAAATATTGACGAACAGTTTAAATCTATTACGATAGCCTTCAAAATGATCCGGATAATGGGACAGATTGTCAAGAATTTCGCGACTTCTTGGGAAGGGCAGGATAAATATTCTTTAGTTCAGGAAAGTTATTTATTAGGTTTAAGGGTCCTCAAGGAAACTCTAACGTTCTATGCCAATACTATTAAGGAATTTGTTAGTGAAGTTAAAGATAATATGAGATACAGATTGGATAAGGAATTGCTTAAGTTGCCTCCGGATAGACGCCGCTGGCCAACAGATTCTCAATTAGAGATAGCCGCAAAAGCTGTTGCTTTTATTATGACGATGCAAGTTTCACTTGCTGGGGTTTATGGCGTCGCAAAATATGTTGGAACCGAGAAACTATACCCCACTTATAAGAGTATTTTTGACAAATATGGTCATCTAATATCTGTTCGCCTTATTGATGTAAGTATTAAGTTGGATTGCCAATCGAGCTTACCTTTAGATAATTTATCCGAATTGCTCAAAGACATCGAGAAAAATAACGTGGCAAGAGCCATATTAAGGCGCCTTGTCTTCCATAGGCTTATGTTATATGAATCGGATCGTGTAGAAAGACAACGCTGCTGCCAAATGATGGCAATTGAACAAAGTGACCCCAGGTTATTACTACCTGATCGAAAGCTCGGAAAGATATGAAATAAATACTCGAGATAGCCAGAATATAGTTGCTGTCTATCTTATACGATATATATAGCTATATATCCAGTATTATTTAGATATATTTTGTGTATCCCTAAACTATTAATAATATATTCTTATATTAGGATATCTTGCCGTGGTCTTGTTTCCAGGACTGTGCCCTGTGCATCACGCCGCGGGCGTCGGTCAGGGAAACTTCAGTGTACTGCGGGCCGGCGAGCATGACGGCAATCTCCCTGGTACGTTCCTCGCCTTCAAGCGGCTGAAGCAGGCTGACAGTCCGAGCGCCTGACTCTTCTTTGTGAACTTGGTAATGGGCATCGGCATAGGCAGCGATCTGGGGAAGATGAGTTACGCAAATCACCTGGCGATTCTGAGCTAGTGTCCAGAGCTTCTTGCCTATTATTTCGCCGCTCCGTCCCCCCACACCGATGTCTATCTCGTCGAAAATGAGAATGGGGATACTATCAACCTCCGACAGAGCGCATTTCAGCGCCAGCGTAAAACGGGAGATTTCACCTGTAGAAGCAATCCTGGTTATGGGCTTTACAGGCTCTCCGGGATTGGTCGAAGCCATGAACTCAACCACATCAACTCCCTCGCTGTTAAAGGCGTAAGTTTTGCCGTCAGGTAGAGGAATACCGTCTTCAGCTTCCTCCCGGGTTAGGGACACCTCGAATTCAACCTGCGACATGCTCAAATCATGGAGTTCCTTCTTCACCTCGGCGACTAACTTCTCCGCCGTCGCTGAGCGCGCTGTGGAGAGCTCGGAGGCTATCCTGCCCATCTCCACCTTGAGCTCAGAGCGCATCTTCTCCAGCTCAGCCTGCCTCTCTGAAGAACGCGAGATTGACTCCAGCTCTTTTTCAGTCTTCTCCAAATAGAGCAGTATGTCAGCGATGGTCTGTCCGTATTTCCGTTTTAGACCTTTTATGACCTCAAAACGCGACTCCACCTCTTCCAGCCGCTCCGGATTCTGCTCCAACCTTCCGCTGTAAGCGCTAATTTCCCGCGCTGCCTCCTCGACCCGGTACACGGCATCTTCGAGAGAACTCAATTGCTGGCTAAGCGTGGGGTCCAGCTCGACGAGCTTCTTCATAACTGCCAGTGCTTCATTCAATTTGTCCAGAGCCGGTGCTGAACCACGTGAGGCATCTTCCTTGCCTAGAGCCTGGTAGGCTTCATAAGACATTGCCTTCAGCTGCTCAGCCGAAGACAGGAGAGTTCGTTCTTTTTCCAGCTCTTCCTCCTCCCCGGGACGCAACTCAGCTTTTCTTATCTCATCGAGCTGGAAGCGCAGGAATTCCTGGCGGCGAGCGGCATCTTTCTCGGCTTCAACCAGCGCCTTGAGCTCCTGCTCCAGTTTATGAAGCTCTGCCACTTTAGCGGTGAAGCTGTGCCGCAGCTCCATGGTATGGCCATAGGCATCGAGGAAATCCAGGTGATACTTCGTATCGAGTAGAGACAGGTGCTCGCTCTGGCCGTGAATATCGATTAGCAAGCGTCCGATCTGGCGCAGAATGCCTCTGGTGGTCGCACGTCCGTTGACCCTGACAATGCCGCGCCCATGCCTTTTGGATTCGCAACTGATAACCAGATTATCCTCATCTGATTTCAAGCCATTTTCGTCCAGGAGTTCCCTGAGCTGCGCCAGGTGTTCATTATCGGGCAAGGCGAAAATACCTTCGATTTGGGCTTCGTCGCTGCCATGGCGGATAACCTCCTCGCCTACTTTCCCTTCCAGCAGCGCCTCCACAGCGTCGATGAGCAGTGATTTGCCGGCACCTGTCTCGCCGGTGATGACGTTCAGCCCGCGGCCCAGGTTCCAGTCTATGCTTTCGATGATTCCCAGGTTCCTGACTCTTATTTCGAGTAACAAGGTTTGGTCTCCCGTTGGTGGTGTGGAAGTTTGCGTATATTTTACCACTTATGGTGGAAAAGTTATCCCCCTTTGGAAAAGGGGGATTAAGGGGGATTTTTAATAAGTTAAAAGTTAAAAGCCAAAGATGATTTTAAAATTTTAACATGAACCTTTTATTTTTAACCTTTAATATTTGACTTTTGTTTCCCCCCTCCCTCTAACTCCCTCCCACCAGGGGAGGGAGAAATTTTAAACCGGAAGTACTACTTCTTTGTGGTTACCATAATCCTACAGTGAAAAGGACTAATAGGGCATTGTTCGTAACTGTACCTGACGTTACTATACTACTGTACACATATCATATATGGAACTCATGCGGATAGGGTCGGAAAATCATGGTAATTCTTGAAAAAGATAGACTGTCAATTGAACCGCCGGAACGGAGTGACGGAAACTCCAGAAGAATCGGAGATATCCTGCTCGATGCCGGCTACATTTCACCCATTCAGCTCAACCGTGCCCTGCAGTATCAACAGCAGTTCGGCGGCAGGCTGGGTTGGATTCTAGCGACACTGGGATATATTAATCGCCTGGACCTGAGCCGAGCTCTGGCTTCTCATTTCCATCTTCCTTGTGCCACCGATGTATCTTATATGGTTAACAATATAAATAAGGACCTAGCGGCGCTGGTTACTCCTGAAGAGGTAGCACGCTACCAGGCAATCCCGTTTCGAAAGCCGAATGGAACGCTCGATGTGCTTACTTCCGAACCTGAAAATCCAGAAACGCTTGCCTTCTTACAAAGACGTTTCGGACATGAGATTATCAGTCAGATCGTGGTCAGCGACCTGGACATTATGAAATTAACTGACGCCGTCTACCGGGACACGATGCTTGATAAGTCTGTTCACGGGCTTTTCTACCGGAATCCTGATGAGTCCGCCCAAAAGGTCTTTAATAAATCGCAGATCAGCATTTTATGTCTGCTTCTCCTCACGACATTTATTGCCATTGCTGTCAATGCGCAAGTTGTTTTTATCATCTTTTTATTCGCTGTTCAGTTTTTTTACCTGATTTCATTCCTATATAAGTTCATTGTTACAGCCTGGGGGCTGAAGCGTACCCAGCATAGGCAATACACTGAGGATAATTATCTTTATCTGGACCCGAAGAGATTGCCTGTTTATACGGTTCTCATTGCGGCTTACAAGGAAATGAAGGTCATTCCTACCCTGATAAAAGCTGTTCAAAGGTTAGATTACCCCGCCGATAAGCTGGATATAATCCTGCTGCTGGAAGAAAACGACAAGGAGACATTGGAGGCTACTAAAAAAGCGCACCCTCCGGTAAGCTGGAGGATTCTAACTTTGCCGAACAGCGAGCCAAAAACAAAACCTAAAGCTTTAAACTACGGAATTCAGTTCGCCAGAGGCGAGTACCTGACTATTTATGATGCCGAAGATATTCCCGAACCTGACCAGTTGAAAAAAGCGGTCGTTGCCTTTCGAACACATCCGGATGACTATATTTGCTTTCAAGCCTCGCTTAATTATTTCAATCGCAATGAGAATTTTCTGACTAAGATGTTCACCCTGGAATATACTTACTGGTTCGATTGCCTGCTGCCCGGACTCGATGCTATGGGTCTACCTATACCTCTCGGTGGCACCAGTAATCATTTCCATGTGCAGAAGTTGAAGAAAATAGGAGCCTGGGACCCGTTCAATGTGACCGAGGACGCCGATCTAGGCATACGAGCCGCCGCGAAAGGCTACAAAGTTGGTATCATTAAATCGACAACTTACGAGGAAGCAAACTCCAAGTTGGGGAATTGGCTGAGGCAGCGCTCCCGCTGGGTTAAGGGATATATGCAAACGTTTTTGATACACAATAGACACCCATTGCAGGGAATGAAGGTGATGGGATTAAAAAAGTGGCTTGGGTATAATCTTCTCATAGGTGGAACGCCGGCACTATTTTTATTGAATCCGATCATGTGGTGCCTGTTTATATATTTTCTCACTATCGGAGCACCTATACTGTCTCCACATTCGACGCCTATAGTGTTGTTTTATGTATCGGCAATAAACCTGTTTGTGGGCAACGCGGTAGTTATTTGCCTGAACTTGTTCGCGGTGGTGCCCAGAAAATATTATCATCTCATTCCCTACGCGCTGCTCAGCCCGGTTTACTGGCTGCTGCAATCCGTGGGGGCATATAAGGCACTATGGCAACTGATAGTCAAGCCTTCTTACTGGGAAAAGACCGAACACGGCATCACCAATTTCGTTATCACGCTTTAGCCAAGTTAAAAGCTAAAGGCCAAAAATACTTTTAACTTTTTGACGTGAACCTTTAATTTTTAACCTTTAACCTTTTACTTTTGTTTCCCCCTTAGGAAAAGGGGGATTAAAGGGGATTTTTAATAAGTTAAAAGTCAAAAGTTCAAGTCAAAGGTCAAAAATGAGTATACCACTATGTGTCTTTCTGAGGGAATGACGCGACCGAAGAATCTCGGCGGTGGGAAAGGGGTAGATTCCTCGCTGCGCTCAGAATGACAGCCACATCACGCAGGTGCAACCTTTTAAGGTGGCACGGGCGGGGCTAAAGCAATGGGGTACTAATTGGCTATCGACCAGGGGGTACTAATTGGCTATTAACCAGGGGGTACTAATTGGCTATTGATAAAGCTAACATACCCGCATATGATTAAGCAGGGGCGTACTAATTGGCTATTGGACTGGGGGACTAATTAGCTATTGACCAGCAGGCAGTAATCTATTCAGTAACGAACTTCTGAAAGAACTACCTTGGAACACTGTTTTTTAACCGGGACAAAGGAGGCATAGTATGGCTACCGAAGCAGGACACGGGGAACAGCATATCTATAAGATCGTACCGCAGGGCAGCAGCGACCAGGCGAAGTTGACAGCGGGCAATCATTATTTGAGTGTTGATGCAGTTTCCTGGTTCATCAATAGACAGCCTTTGTGGTTTGCGGAGCGTACAGCTTCCGGTATATTGGATATCAAAATGTCGGGAGGAGCAGAGAACTACCCGGTGGCTTTAGGCGCTTTTAACCTGCACGCCGGAGCACGCATCGCCCGGGTTTTCGAGAAACCCGTACTGGTTGACCGCAATTATAGGGGCGGGCCGATATCTCTTTCTGCCGTATTTTCTTCAGTCAGGAAAGATACTGCCACCAGCGATACGTTCAAAAGCGCCGCCAGTGCCAGTTTGGGGATAGTTACCGGAATGGTGGAAACGGCCGGCATAACCGGACCTGCCGGAATACTCGCTGCCGCAGGTCGGGACATCACCGGCGCCGTACTTAAGATACTGGCTGACCCCATCCTGAAACGAGATGCATTCTTTGATTTCTCCGGTATGGACTATTATTTACGCCCCGAAGCCATGGTAGGACCGGAAATTTTTATACTTTTCCATCGCGGAGCCGTACTGAATGAGCCCGGGTTGTCAGTTAAATACGGAGTGGACCTGGATAAGCCCGGGTTATCAGTTAAACGCCAGAGTGAAATACTAATGCCCTATTATGAGAATACACCGCTCGAAGATGGAGCCTGGTTAATGCTCAGGATAAGGCGTAGCGACGAATATTCCGGCATCCGGAGCTGGTTTACGGATGCCGCCAAGTTGAGGAATCGAGTTAAGAGCCTGGTCGATGATGTTAAAGCTAGTTTGATAACTAAAGACGATGGACTGGCTCAACTTAAACCCAGCGGAACCGGCGACAAAACGATTCTGGACGAATTTTTCAGGCTGCGCTCTATAATTTACAGTGACGGCGTGCTGTCCGAACGCGAGGCGGGCGCTCAGGTAGGGCTACTGTATACCGCGATAGTAGCCGCCAAAGATGCAATTAAAAAACTCAATCCGGAAATCCTGACGGCCACCGTTAACGGGTTATCCGAATCTTTATCCCGTGGGCAAAGTGTCGCCGGTGAGATCGGTCAAGCATTTGCGGAGCAGGTCGCCCTGGTAGTAGATGTTCGTAAATCATCAATTGTCAAGGATTCCAGCCCCGGTCGAATCGCCAAACTTTCCGGTGACGAACTTTTTAGCACCATGCAATACTTGCCGAAGACCCTGGAGAGATGCACCCTTAGATAGAGCCAGAATGCATCAAGTATGATGTTCGCCATCGCTCCAATCCGGGTTCACGGGGAAATCCCGGCTACAGTTAATGACTCCTTCGAGAAAATCCCTCTCAATCTCCCTTTACTTTTACTTTTCACCCTCACCCTGCCCTATCCCTCTCCCCTTATCCCAGCGGGAATAAATCCTCGCTGGATGCCTGCCCACCCTTCCTCCCACGGGAGAGGGGATACATTTTTTCTAAGAGGGGCTGCGCCCCGCTTAAACTTCCCGCGATGACATAGAAGGAGAGGTTCATTAAATTGGCTATCGGGGTGTGAAATCGCTTAAAATACGTATCGGTATGAACTATCGAGACGATTTAAGAAATATTGTCATAATCGCCCATGTCGACCATGGCAAGACGAGCCTGGTGGATATGATGCTGAAACAAAGCAAAATCTTCCGTGATAACCAGCAGGTGGGCAATTTGATACTCGACCGGAACGCGCTGGAACGGGAGAAGGGCATTACCATACTGGCCAAGAACACCGCCGTAATCTACCTCGGCGTAAAGATAAATATCATAGATACCCCGGGCCACGCCGATTTCAGCGGCGAAGTGGAGCGCGTCATGAATATGGCAGACGGCTGCCTGCTGCTGGTCGATTCTATCGATGGACCGATGCCCCAGACCAGGTTTGTGCTGAAGCAGGCACTGGCTAAGAAGCTGAAACCGATTGTGGTCATTAATAAAATTGACAGGGTAAATTCCAGGATACCCGAGGTGGTCCGGCTGACTCAGGACCTGTTTCTGGAGTTAGTCACCGACGCCGACCAGCTCGATTTTCCGGTACTGTACGCCAGCGCCAGGGACGGCACAGCTAGCACCGACCCGGAGAAAGAAGGCGAAGACCTTATACCATTGTTCGAATCTATACTCCATAAGGTGCCGCCGCCCGGCATCGAGGCCGGACCTTTCCAGATGCTGGTATCCAACCTGGACTATAGCAGCTACAAAGGCAAGCTAGCCATCGGCAAAATTTACCGCGGCAGCGTTAAGCCGCACGATAAGGTGGCCGTTATCGGCGCTGACGGCAGCACCCAGAACTACGAGGTGAACCAGGTGTTCACCTTCTTGGGCCTCGACCAACCGGAAGTTGAGGAGGCAACCGCCGGCGATATCGTGGCCATAACCGGCGTGGAAATAGTAAGTATCGGCGATACCATAGCCAGTCCCGACCAGCCGGAGGCACTGCCCCGTATAGAGATAGGCGAACCTACATTAAAAATGATGTTCGGCGTGAATAGTTCACCGCTCGCCGGCAGAGAAGGCAAATACGGCACCTCGAGGCAGCTCCGGGAAAGGCTTTATCGGGAGCTGGAAACAAATCTCAGCCTGAGGGTGCAGGATACCGAAACTCCCGATATTTTCCTGGTATCCGGCAGAGGCGAGCTGCACCTGGCAATACTTATCGAGACTATGCGCCGCCAGGACTTCGAGTTTGAAATTTCAAAGCCTGAAGTTATAACCAAAGAAATAAACGGCACGCTTATGGAACCCGTGGAAGAGCTGACCATCGATACGCGCGAAGAACACGTGGGTGCGCTTATGGAAATTTTGAGCACGCGCCAGGCGAGATTGGCCAATATGCGCAACGACGGGCAGGGCAATGTGCGACTGGAATTTCACATCCCCACGCGCGGCCTGATCGGCTTCCGCAGCATGTTTTTGACCGCCACCCGGGGCGAGGGCATTATGAGCACCTTGTTCCTGGGATATGAGCCCTGGTATGGAGATATCGTTTCCACCCGCAGCGGCATGCTGGTGGCTTCCGAAGCCGGTACCGCCGTTACCTACGGATTAAACAATGCCCAGGGAAGAGGCATAACATTCATCGAGCCGGGCACCGCCGTGTACGAGGGTATGATAGTGGGCATGCATGCCCGTGGGACCGACCTGGCGGTCAACGTGGCCAAGGAGAAAAAACAGACCAATATCCGGGCTTCCACATCAGATATTGCCATCAAGTTGACGCCGGCGGTGAAATTCAGCCTAGAAGAATCTCTGGGCATTATCAGCGACGACGAGCTTATCGAGGTGACGCCGGCCAACATCAGGCTGCGCAAGCGGTTGCTGACACAGAACCAGCGCGCCAGAGCCCGCCACACCGCCAGCCGAGAGAGTTAAGTTAAAAGTTAAAGGCCAAAAGTCAAAGGTACAAGTCGAAAGTCAAAAAGGTACATTCTTCGACAAGCTCAGAATGAGCGGGGGTCAACAAGTTAAAAGTTAAAGGCCAAAAGTCAAAGGTACATGTAAAAAATCAAAAATAACTATCAAATTTTGACGTGAACCTTTTATTTTTTGCTTTTAACCTTTGACTTTCACTCATATACGTCTCCCCATATTCGGTGTTATAATGCAATTATCAAAGGCTTTTAGCCGGTCTTAAGGGAGGATGTAATGGACGACAGAGTAGCCATTTTCATAGACGGCAGCAATTTATATCACGGTCTGCGGGGTAGCTTCGGGCATCACAACATCAACTTCTCTGAATTTTCCAATAAGCTATGCGGCGCCAGGCGATTGTTCCGGACATATTATTACAACGTCTTACAGGACCCGACACAAAAGCCCGACGGCTATCGAGACCAACAGGAATTCCTCGATATACTGCGCAAGACACCGTATCTGGAGATTCGGCTGGGAGGCATGAAGGTGTCACAGGGAATACCGGTGGAGAAGGGCATAGATATCATGCTGGCTACGGACCTGCTGTATTTTGCCTGGAACGACTTCTACGACGTGGCAGTGCTGGTGAGCGGTGACGCCGACTTCGCCTATGCACTTCAAGCGGTAAAGAACATGGGTAAGCATGTCGAGGTGGCTTACTTCGAGACCGGCGTCTCCAAGGACCTGCTGAGTGTGGCCGATAACCGGTATCTGATGAACCGGGCCTTCTTCACCGGCCTGTGGACGCAAAAACGCTATGCCTATCGCCGAAGAGTGCCAATAGAAACTCAGAAGTAAAGCCGTTGCGGGCGTGGGATTATAACTTAGTCCGCCTTCCCCACATCCACCTTGCCCTTGCCTTTGCAGTGGAGACATCTCTCTTTTAATATGGGATGGTCGTCACAGTAGGGGCAGTCGATTTCAACCGTGCCTTCCTCGTGCCTGCCAAATCCCTTAAGCTTTGAGTCCAACTCCTCATCGGCGCGAAGTTTGCCGCCGCCGACCATGGTGACTACCTTGCAGCCGATGGCGCGGCAGGTCTCGGCTTCGGGAATATTTTCGGGGCCCGTCCGATAGCCTCCTTTGGCGAATATATCGGGCTTGAGCAGTTCCAGGGTTTTACAGACTGTCTGGTCGTCATCTATAGACGCGATAACCTCATCTACACCCTTAATGTTCTCCAGTATCTCTTTTCTGTCCTCGAACGGCCGGAACACAAACCCTTTTTTCCTGAGCAGAAAAATGTCGTTGTTCAATATCACCACCAGCCTGTCACCCAGTTTGGCCGCTTCACGCAGGTAGGCAATATGACCTACGTGTATGGGGTCGAAGGCTCCGCTTACCGCCACGGTGATTGATTTCTTTTTCATTTCTTACTCTTCTTCTTGATGTAACCAATGATAACCCTAACGGGCAAGCTATTGCAAAAATGAATAGCCTATCACCTGTATATCCCCAGCACCTCAAAGCCGGCGGGAATGGCGTGCTGTTTAGCCACCTGCGCCGGGTCGAAGCCGGTAACCTGCCAGCTTCCTTTCCAGCCCAGCTCTTTAGCCGACAGGTAGAAATGCGCCATGGCGATGCCGAGGTCGAGGCGATAATAATGCTTTCCATCGCGGACGGAAAGGTTTCTGCCGCTGGCGTCGGCAACAGCTATTATTTCCCTGCCATTCACTAAAAAGCGCCAGGGCTGCGTATTTGCCCACGACGGCGCCAGGCGGGTGCATTCCAAAACTTCCAGAAGCTCGTTGCCCTTAGTCTCAAGCGGCGTACCCCACCGGGAGCCGAAGACTATCTGCTCCAGAGGCTGCCTCCGCCTGGAATCCGGCCCGCCCAGGTGAACGATGCTGTGTATAGCCCGCCCGTAGGACGAGACATCGGGATAGCCGAGCGGCGTCAGGGCGATGACGCGCTCGCCTTTATCCAATCCTAAAAAGGTCCCGATTCGCTTCTCGGTGAACAGGCCGCCAATCCAGCAAGTGCCCAGGCCCTGCGTGGTGGCAAAAAGCATCACCTGCTCCATGCGGAAGCCCATGTTCAACATAAACAGGGGCTTTTCCTCCGAGGTGGCTATGATGAAGTGCGGCGCTGAGCCGAAGAGCCACCGTCTGCCGGTTTGAAAGGTCATCTGCTCCGCCACCAGCCTGCCCTCGTTGATTAAGTGGAAGCGGGCTTTAATGCCGTCGGCCAGAGCCAGGGATGTTTCACCGGATTTTTCAACAGCCTTTAAGATGTCTTCCGGCACCGGTTTTGGTTGGTAATGCCGGACGCTGAACCGACGGCGGATGGTTTCACGGATGGTCATGGACATAAAGTAAAAATTTAAAGGCCAAAAGTCAAAGGTGAGGAGGATTATGGGGAGCTACCTGATATACCTCATATTCTCAAGTATTTTTTCCACCACCCCTTCAATATTCCTGAGAACTTCAATATTATTAAATCTTATCACTTTCAAACCTTTGCTTTTCAAATATTCATCCCTCTCTTCATCTGCAGCGGTAATCTCATCAGAACTATGCTGGCCACCATCGACTTCAATTACCAGTTTTGCTCTGGGGCAAAAAAAGTCCACTATGTAATCACCTATAATTCTCTGCCTATAGAATTGGCAGCCTCCTACTTGTCGCATCCTTACCTTAGACCAGAGATACCGTTCGGCATCCGTCATATTCTTTCTCAGTTCACGGCTATAGCTTGCCAGTCTATTGTTGTAGGTTAGCATTTTAATAAAATCCCTCTCAATCTCCCTTTACGAAAGGGAGAGGTTTATTTCGTCCTTTAGAAAAGGTAAAAGCTTATCTCCCCCTTAGAAAAAGGTAAAAATTCATCTCCCCCTTAGAAAAAGGGGGGTTAAGGGGGATTTCACTAGCTAAACAGGTTCAACTTCTGCGACTTGCCGTCCTTATCGATATGCTCGATGGAAATGGGGAAGCCCTTGCCGCCAACCGTCTTTACTTTGGTCTTAGCCAGCTCCAGCAGGTCCATGGGGTTGACGCAGGCCTCGGGCGGCAAAACGCCTTTCAGCGTAATCTTTCCCGTACCCATAATTATGGCGCCAATAGCGGCCGGTATGCCCGTGCCTTCGCCCATACCCTGCCCCCGGGAAGACATGGAGAAGATATAAGTGTTCTTGCCGCCGTCCTTGACCCCTTTAACCACGATCTTCAAGCAGCCCATAGGCTGGTTAATCCCGGCCTCTTTCAGCAATCTCTCCCGCTGGGAAAGTATATAGGCTACGGCAAATTCCAGCGGCACAATCTTATGGCCCTGTACTTCGATGGGTTTCTCATCGGTAACGCCCAGCCTGACCATACCCTTTATCAGCTCGGCGTAAGCCGGAGGCAGCACCAGCCCCAGGTTGGTTACCCTCTTCAAACCCTTCAAATATTTAGGCAGGGTTATTGTCTCGGGATGCGGATAGCCGTAGACGTTGTAGGTGCCGACATCTTTAAACTCGGCCTCCTCTTCCAATGCCTTGCCGCTGTCGTCAAATAGATTCACGGTAGTAAATTTGCCGTCGAGGAACATCGGAATACCTATCTGCATGGAATGAATCCGGTGTTTCACTACCGCCGGTCCTTCAATTTTTTCGCCGCCGTGGGCGTGGTATATATCCACCGCCTCCACCTGGTCGAGCAGGGAATCAGCGCAGAACCTGACCAGAATATTAGCTACGCCGGGAGAGCTGCCCATGCCGATGAGCGCTGAAACGCCGGCTTTCTTGGCCTTGTCATCCATTGCCAGCAGCTTCTCGGTAGCATCGAAATCATCACAGATATCAACATAGTTTATTCTGGCTTCTATCACCGTTTTTAGTATGGTGGGCCCGTACTTGTAGAAAGGACCCACGCAGTTCAGTACCACTGATGAGCCGCCGATTACCTTTCTCAGGCTCTGGGGGCCATCGGCATCGAATTCGACAGCAGAGACCTTACTCCCCTTTAGCTTGCCGGCTACCTTTCTGGCGGCTGCAATATTTATATCAGCCACCGTTACTTCGGAGAATACACCGCTCGAAGCCAGCGTCTCCGAGGCTATGCTGCCAACCGCACCACTGCCGCCTAAAACCGTAACTTTAGACATCTTACTGCTCCTTTCAAATTCTGATTCCTCTGCTGAACGGGTCGACCCACTCCTTTAGTGAAATCGCCAGCTCCTCATGCTCCTTGGCATAGTCGGCCAGCGGAATGCCCTGCATGGTAGCATCTATCGCCTGCCGGAAGGCTTTGCCTCCGGCGATGGCACCCTGGGGATGCGCATGAATGCCGCCTCCGGAACCTATGACTATGTCATTGCCCAGCGCCATCATCACCTGCGGCACCATGGACGGGGTGATGCCGCCCGATGCCATGGGGAACGTGGGCTTCAGGTTATATAGCGGGAATAACAGGTTTCGGGCAACATTTTTGAACTTATAGTCAATTACCGGCGCCTTGCCGTAGGGGGCGGGGATAACAACTACGTCGGCGCCTGCTAGCCGCGGCAATTTGCCCAGCACCAGATGAGAGCTCATGCCGTGATAAGGCGACATGTACAGAGCGCCGGCCACGTCCATATGTGCCAGTATGGGCACATTCAGGCTGGTGTCTTCAGCCAGCGCCTGCAACACCGGAAAGCCGACAGCCAGGTAGTTTATCATCAGCGCGTTGCAGCCCAATTCCACGGCGCGTTTGGCAGTCTCGAAGACCTTTGGTATTTTATCCGTTACATTCACTGTGTACAGCGTATGTTCACCGGTTTCCTCGAAGACCTGCTTCTCAACCTGCATATAAAGCTTGACGCGCTCCAGCGCCGAGTTGAACGAGGCGTCGGCAATAAGCTCGTCGTCCTTAACGATGTCGCAGCCGCCGGCGGCCGCTTTGCGAAACAGTTCAGCCCCGACTTCGCAGGTATAGCCGGTGCAGGGCTTTATCATGTTATTTAGCAGTGGTCGCTTCGGAATTCCCAGAAGCTTACGTATGCCGTCGACGCCGAATTTGGGGCCCTTGAAACCGGCAGCGAATTTCTTCGGAAAACGCATGTCCACCAGCTTTATTTCGCCGCCCATGGAGATGTTGCCCACCACTGTGGTCAGCAGCATGGGTATCTGCTCACCGATGTTTACCTCGGGATAAGCCACCTGGACGAACCACTGCCTGGTCTGTAGATTCGCCGGCACGGTGGACTCGTAGTCGGGCATTTCATAAACACCCACCACCTTGGCGATATGCTGACGTCGGACTTCCTCGGTCTCGCCGGGCACAGCCACCCACGTCCCCGTGCTCTGCTCGATAGCCAGGAAAGGCGCAATTATAGGGAGAGGCAGCGAGGCTGGATAAGAGACCAGATAGGTGCCGATAACGTAGTCGTCATAATCCACGCCGTCGGGCAGGGCAATGGGCAGGCTCAAAATATCATCGCCATTCATTTAAACACCTCCTTCACACACTGTCTTATCGAATCTTTCCCTTGTTTAGCATCACTCATCATCGTCTCATGTAGGTGCGACCTTTTAAGGTCGCACTGGGCGAGGCTAAAGCCTCGCCCCTATAAGAATTAGTGGATATCTACTCACACACCGCCTTGTCGAATCGCTCCTTATTCAGCCTTCTATAGAAATTACGTAAGCTACTGTAGACTTCATGATACGAACCATACAGCGTATTATAAATATCCGAATTCCGGGGCTGTGGCTCAAATACCCTGTCCACTTTGATTACCTTTTTCAGCGACTCGAAGTCCGGGTATATTCCCAGGCCAACCGCCGCTATCAGTGCGGCACCTACGGCGCCAGCTTCCTGAGGGTCGCAGACGGTCTCAATTTTTCTGCCGGTAACATCAGCCATTATCTGCATCCAGGGTTTGCCCTTGGCGCCTCCACCTATAACCCTGAGTTGCGGCAGTGGCAACTTGAACTCTTTCTCTACGATTTCCACAATCCACCTGATGTTATAAGCCACACCTTCATATACGGCACGCAGCATATCCTCGCGGGTATGCTCGGCGCTCAAGTTGAGAAATGAGGCACGGACATAACAATCGTTAATGGGAGCTCTTTCTCCATAAATCCAGGGGGTGAAAAGAAGATAATTGGAGCCCGGTGGAATTTTAGCCACCTCATCGTCCATCAGAGCATAAACATTGGGTATATTCGGGTCCTTTTTTTCCGCTTTGTAAAACTGGTCGGCGATCCACTGGATGCAGCCGCCGGCTGCTTCAGTCTCGGCAAATAGAAACGTCTTGTCGGGGTCTGCCGAATGAATGGTGGCGGCGCCGCATTTACCCTGCAGTATTCGCCTGGTGACCACGCCCACCCAGCCGGAGGTTCCCAGATAAACATGACCTTCGCCTTCGCCGACGGCGCCGGAGCCAACTACGGCGCAGGGAGCATCGCCGGCGCCAGCCATAACCGGTGTGCCGGGCAAAAGTCCGTATTCCCTGGCAGCTTCTCTGGTAAGTTCACCGACCTTATCGATCGATCGTACTAACGGGGGCAGCTTCTCGGTATCAAGTCCGACATAGCTGAAAATACTGGTCATCCATGTTTTCTTTTTCAGGTCGAGCCCGAAGACTGAAGCGCCGGTCCACTCCATGGCCATGTTGCCGGTGCTGCGATAGAAAAGATAACCCGAGGTATCCAGAAAACAACACATCTTGTGGTAAATATCAGGCTCTTCCCCTTTCAGCCAGAGTAGCTTGGGCATGCCGTCTTTGCCGCATAAGGCAGTGCCGGCAATTAAGGCGAAGACACGAGGTCCGAGGAATTTTCTCATCAGCCGCTCCGCCTGTTCACCGGCGCGGTTGTCAAGCCAGATAATGGCACGCCTCAGCGGCACACCTTTGGAGTCAATGGGGATGACGCCGAGCATCTGCGTACCGAAAGTAACGCACAGAATGTCTTTAGGAGATATATTTGTCCGGTCGAGGAGAAGCCTGGTCGTCCGCGTTACCGCCTTCCACCAGTCTGACGGTTCCTGCTCCGCCCATCCTGGCTTCGGAAAATACGTTTTGTAAGGCTCAATACATTTACCGTGGACGCGCCCCTTAGTATCCACCAGAACCGCTTTATTGCCGCTGGTGCCTACATCATGGGCGATTATGTACCTGGCCATCTATTTCCCCCAAGATGCCTATTATACCACCATTCGTGTGCCCACCATATCCCCCCGGCAGCCCAAATTATAAATAATAAATTCCAAGCATCAAACAAATCCAAATCTCAAAATTCGAACGGCACAAAGATAAACTATCCTGAATTTGGAGAATTAGTATTTTGATATTATTTAGGATTTGGTGCTTAGGATTTGGGATTTCCCCACCGGGGATAGGTGGTTTGACAATGCCCACACAATATGATAATATACGTCTATATATATATTTGTATTAACCATGAGGAAGGTGCCCATTGGCCAGACACAATCTTGAACTTTACGCACTAAAGGCGGAACTATGCAAGACCTTCGCTGACGCCAAGCGGCTTATCATCATCGATGAGCTGCGACAGGGTGAGACGACTGTGGGCGAGCTGGCAAGGGTGCTCGAGTTTCCTCAGGCGGTTGTCTCCCGTAATCTGGCGATTCTCAGGGACAAAGGGGTGGTGCAGTTCCGGCGAGAAGGGACCAGTGTCTACTACAGCCTCAGCGACCCCAAAATCGGCGATGCCTGTGACATGGTGCATGAGATACTGCTCGACCGGATGGAGAAGAACAAACAGCTAGCCGAGAGGCTGGTAGCTTAATTTCAGAGTTAAAGGAGATATACAATGCAAGTCCAGGAATACGGATGTAATGAATGTCGCGTCACATTTAAGAAACCCAATCTGGATAATGTGAAAGACGATAAGAACGTGAAGTGCCCCCGCTGCGGTGGCGGCAAAGTTGAAAAATTAGACAGCCCTACCGATAAGTTAAGGTTCTTTACTCAGTTCGCCTTCGGCGGCGGCTGAAGCTAGACAGATGAGGCTGGAAGCCTCGCACGCAAGTTGGAAATAACAAAAGGTCATCAATTACCTTGATAAATATCAGGTCAGCGCGTTTACGCTATGAAGGAGGTGTAAGCAGGGTAAATTCATGTCAGTTTGGTTAAGGGGGCGCACGGCACCCACCCCATGGTACAGGGTGCCGCATCTAACGTGTATTAATAATTGTGAAGGAGACAGAAATGGCAAAAGAAGATGGTGTAACCATAATCGTATTTAGCGGTGACATGGACAAGGTCATGGCAGCCTTCAATATCGCCATCGGAGCTGCCGCAGCCGGCAAAGAAACCAATATGTTTTTCACCTTCTGGGGTATAAAAGCCATACAGAAAGGAAATCTAACAGGTCAGGGCTTCTTCGGCCGCATGATGGGCCTCCTCAACCGGGGCGGTATCAATACTATCGGCCCGTCGCGTTTCAATTTCTGGGGCATCGGCCGGTGGATGTTCAAACAAATGATGAAGTCACATAAAATAACACCGCTGGAGGAACTCCGGCAGACCGCCATCGACCTGGGAGTTAAGCTCCTGCCCTGCGAGATGAGCATGCAGGTCATGGAGATAAAGGCGGAACACCTGATTGACGAGGCCGAAGAGTCTTGCGGAGTGGCTACCATGCTGGAGAAAGCTTTCCACTCCAAGATGACATTATTTGTATAGGCATGAGGAGAAAATAATGCCAGGACAAACAAATGCAGATGTTAAACTAAATCTTGAGGGTCTACTTTGCCCTATCCCGATAGTTAAGGTGAGCCAGGCAATTAAAACCATGGAGGTGGGCAAAGTACTAGAAGCCACGGCCACCGACCCTGGTGTACTGGCAGATATACCTGCCTGGACCAAGAGCACCGGCAACGAGCTTATCTCCATCGAAAGAGATGGCAAGCTAATCAGGTTCCATATCAAGAAAGTGAAATGAGTATGTTGCAGATGGTGACCGCCGGAATAGCACTGGTTGGTGCCGTCATCTTTATTATTGGCGTATTATACGTTCTTGTCGCTGCTCAGCGCCGGCCCTACCAGTCTGAACAAGCGCCAGTCAAACGTTCTCCAGCACAAGGCGTCCTTTATGCTTTCACTCTGGGCATGGCTCCGTGGGCCAAGGAGAGCGCTCGACGGCATTGGGTAGCTTATATACGCGGCATAATCATTCATGTTGGCATATTCGTGGCCGCAGCGTTTCTTATTGCCAGCCCATGGCTGACGCAGATGATATTGCCGCTACGCATCTCTTTAGCGGCTCTTTTCGGCGTCGGCGCTGTATTGGGTGTGGCAGGTTTCGGCATAAGATTGGGCGACCCAACCATGCGGCTGCTAAGCACCCCGGATGATTATTTCTCTCTGGCGCTGGTGACACTATTCCTGGCAGCAGGCGCCGCATCCGCTATCAAACCGGACTTTTTACCCCTATTCTGGGCTATCTCCGGCATAACGCTGGCTTACGCGCCATTCGGCAAGATTAAACACTTTATTTATTTCTTTTACGAACGCGTCTTTGTCGGTTTGTTCTTCGGGCGCCGCGGCGTACTGGAGTGGACACATGAGTAGCGCAGTAGAAACAAAAAAAGATAAGCTAACCATAGCCCGGGAAATGCTGGGCAATCTGGTTGACCGCAGGGTGCTGACGGCGCTAGAGGTATGTGTCCGCTGCGGCATATGCACCGAAAGCTGTCACTATTACCAGTCCAATCCCCGGACGGAGCACACTCCCTATTACCGTGCCGAAATGGTGCGGCGATTGTACCGTCGCTTTTTCGACCCCATGGGACGCGCATTCCCGCGGTGGGTGGGCGTCAAAGAGACGACCGACGAGATGTTGTCCAAGCTGGCGGAGATTGCTTTTGCCAGTTGTACGCTGTGCCACCGTTGCACTTTCGCCTGCCCCTTTGGCGTGGAGACAGCCGAAATCATGCGCATAATGAGGGCGATAGCCACCGCCACCGGCAATGCCCCGGAAATGCTGGTGGAGCTGGCTAACGCTGCCATTGCCAAAGAAGAGAACGCTGAACTATTCCGCGATATATATCGGGAGCAGGTTAAAGAACTGGAAAAGGAAGTCCAGGACCGCCTGGGCAGCTCCAAAGCCCGGATACCGGTGGAAGAGAAGGGCGCTCGCATGCTTTACGTACCCCTGGCCGGGGCTCATACCATTGTCCCTCAGGCTATACTGTTCAATGCAGCTAAGGAATCATGGACCCTGGGCATGTTCGAGTCATCCAACTACGCCGTTTTTCTGGCCGATGGCATCAAGTCCAAGCGCATCACCGGGCGTGTTATCAATGAGGCCAAAAAACTTAAAGCTGAGGAGATCATCGTCACCGAGTGCGGCCATGGTTACACCACTATGCGCTGGGAGGCTCCCAAATGGTTTGGACAGCTTCCGTTTCGGGTCCGCAGCATCCTAGAAGTACTCGATGAATACGTTAGAGAAGGGCGTCTACACTTGGATTCCTCCAAGAATGGACAGCCGACCACATATCACGACTCCTGTAATTTGGGCCGTAAAGGCGGTATTTTCGACGAACCCCGACGTGTAATCCGAGCCGCGGTTAAGGATTTTCGAGAGATGACGCCAAACCGGCTGGAGAGCTATTGTTGTGGCGCCGGCAGCGGACTGGTGGCCGAGCCGGAATGGTTAGATATCCGCATGCAGGCGGGGAAGCTTAAGGCTGAGCAGGTTAAACGCACCGGTGCCAGCCTCGTTATCACTTCCTGCGATAACTGCCGTCAGCAAATCGGAGATCTAAGCGAGCATTACGGCTTGAATGTCGAAGCCAGTAGCGTCTCAGAGCTGGCAGTAAAAGCTTTAGCTTAATGGGAGAATGGAATTATGCCAATCTATGAATATAAGTGCCCATCCTGCGGCGAAAAGTTTGAAGCGCATCGCAAAATAACGGACAGCGACAGCGAATTAAAATGTCCCAAATGCGGCAAGAAACAGCCGCGAAGGATTTTCTCCACCTTCGGCACCGCTTCCTCTGGCAAATCCTGCATTAGCAGCCCTGGCTGAGGTATCTCCCACTGAGGCAGTTCGCCCCACCGAAAATCCCTGAGTTTGCCAAAAATTTCCTCCGAAGTTAATATGTAAAGATGCACTCATTCTGGTCCAACAGATATTTAAAGGATCCGCCGGATAAATACATGAATCCGTACAATTATCAAAGGCAGGATATTAAGGCTAACCTGAAGCTGAAAGAAACGACATCTCGCTGGTTGCGTTATGCGGTCGATTTCCCTACCGCCTACGCCCTCTATAACGAAAACAACAGTGTCCTGGGTGAATATTTTCAGCCGCGGAATGTCAGCCACGCTCCGTTGGCTATAGTAATTCACGGATGGGGCGACCGTAGCACAATACCATGCAGATTGCTGGCGCGAACTCTGGTGAAAAAGGGCATTGCTGCCTTTATCTTATACCTGGTATTCCATACCAGCCGCATGTCGGAAACCATGAAAAGCCATATGCCATATCTTACCACTGAAGACTGGTTTGAAGGCTATCGGGCATCGATAATTGAAGTTCGTCAGATAATAGACTGGGCAAGCAGTCGGCCGGAGCTGGACAAAGAGCAAATAGCCGTTCTCGGGATAAGCCTGGGCGGATTCGTCTCCGAGATAGCGATGGGAGTGGACAAACGCATCAAGGCCGGGGTATTCATGGTGTCCGGCGGCAACTCGGAGAAAATAACCTGGAACACCCAGAACGAAGCTATAGTAAAGGGTCACGGTTGCACCGAAGCCGAATGCCGCGAGATTCGCAGTCGCTATCCCCAGTATCTGGCTGAAGTAGCCGAGAAGGGTTTGGACAATGTTGTCCCCTTTAACCATTGCTTCTTAACCGATGCCCTGACATTCGCCTCCTATCTCCGAGAGCGCCCGGTATTAATGTTAAATGCAAAGTGGGACAAGACCATCCCCAAAGAGGCTACGCTCGACTTCTGGGAAGCCTGTCATAAACCTGCCATCAGGTGGCTGCCGGGCACACACGTCACCTTCTGGCTGTGGTATCCCGTCATCGCACGGGAAATAACCCGTTTTCTGGGCTCGGTCTTAGCCACATCGAAAAAATAGCCATATAGTACTAGGTCCAGCCGCCATTGAGAATGTCAAAATAGCTACTGTCGAGTTTGCCTCAGGCATGCGTAGTTGCTACAATATAAGCCGGTTTTCTAACTCAGACCCAAGAGCAAAAAGACAAATAATTCATCTTGAACAACGAAACATCTGACCTGATAGCCAAGCTCAAGCTTATATTTGAACCCCGCTCCATTGCCTTTCTGGGGGCCACCAATAACCCCATGAAATGGGGGTTCCGCATATTTGCCAACATTGTATTTGGTGGATTTCAAGGCCGATTATACCCCATCAATCCGACCAAGGAAGAGATACTCGGGATAAAAGTCTACAGGACCGTTGGTGAAGTTCCGGAGATACCTGACCTGGCTGTCATTGTGATACCCCCGCCGGGCGTACCCAAAGTCTTAAAGGAATGTGCCGATAAGGGAATAAAAGCCGTTGTTGTCATAACCGCTGGCTTCGCCGAGGTCGATAGAGAAGGCGAAAACCTGCAGGCGGAGATGGCCGAAATAGCCCACCGTGCCGGCTTGAGATTTATAGGGCCTAATACCGACGGCATAGTTAATCCGCATCACAAGCTATATGCCGAGATGCCGCCAATTTTTCCCTACGCAGGACCTGTCTCCATAGTCTCCCAGAGCGGGAATATAGTGGGAACCATGATGCGGCTGGCGATAGAAAGCGGCTTCGGTTGCGCTAAATGCATCAGCAGCGGCAACGAGGCCGACCTCCACGCCGAGGACTATATTCGATACCTGGCGGATGACCCGCAGACCAAGGTCATACTTAGCTATGTCGAAGGGTTCAAGGACGGCAGCCGGTTCTTCGAAACAGCCAAAGAGGTAACCAAGAAAAAACCAATTGTAATGCTTAAGACCGGTGAAACGCCGGCCGGAGCTATCGCTGCCAAGTCACATACGGCATCTCTAGCCGGACTGGACACCATAGTCGACGCTATGTGCCAGCAATCGGGAATTGTAAGGGTCAGACATCTGGACGAGCTTGTTGACGCCGGCACCGCCTTTCTATGCCATCCTTTACCCCGAGGCCGTAGAGTGGGTATAGTTACCGCCGGAGGAGGTTGGGGAGTTCTGGCTGCCGATGCTTGCGCAAAATTGGGGCTCGATGTCGTTCAATTTCCTCCCGAGACCATTGACGAGCTAAATAGCTTCATGCCGGCATGGTGGAGCCATGGCAACCCGGTTGACATGGTAGCCGGCATCTTCGGAGAAGGCGTAATGAGATGCATCGAAGTAGTTCTGCGCAGCCCTGCGGTCGATGGGGTAATCTTTTTAGGGATAATGCCTGCCTTGCCCATGGAGCAGTTCCGTCGCGCTGTTAAAACGGAGGAAAAGGACCGAACGCGGGAGGCTATTCTCTCCGCCATAATTAAAATCTTCGACACACTTAAAGAACTGACCGCCAAGTACGACAAGCCCATAGTTGTCGGCTCCGAGCCAATTGCATTTGGCGCCGGTCTGGCCAAAAAGACAATCCGCTCCCTGGCCGACAGAAATTCTGTATGTTATGACATGCCTCACAAAGCAGCAGCAGCCTTCGCCAACCTGGCAAAGTACGCCGAATACCTTAATCAGAGTAGCAAATAACCACTGCCACATCTCGAACCCTCCATTGCAAGTCTAACGGCACCACATATATAATTGCACCAGTGACCCAACTTTTAATTGGCTTGCCTAACTTGATACCATGAGCAAGTTAAACAGAGCCTTATTTATTTTCTTGGTGGTAGCCATTGTCGTTACGTCGGGCTTTATTATCTATATGGCGGTTACACCACAGGAAGTAGAGAAATTCACTGAATTCTATGTCCTGAACACAGAAGGTAAAGCTCAGGATTATCCGGAACAGGTAACCGTAGGTCATCCTGTTGACATGCGTATTGGTGTCGTCAACCACGAATATCAGCCGGCCGCCTATCAGGTATACATAAAGATGGATGGCATTGAAGTTGGGGAGGTAAATATAGGTACGCTCACTTATCAGCAAAAATGGGAGGAGAAGGTCAGTTTCACTCCTCAGGTAGTTGGAGAAAGACAGGGGGTCGACTTTATCCTGTACAAAAACGGAGGGACAGAACCCTATCTAAAGGAGCCACTCAGACTTTATATTGATGTCGTTTCTCCGTAGTACTTGTTAAGACAGGAGATGCAGTTGTATAACACCATAATCATCGGCGCCGGTCCAGTTGGCAGCTACCTGGCTGCGAAACTAGCTCAGCTAGGATACAAAGTGCTTGTCCTTGATAAAAAATCGGCTGCCGGGCAGGACATCTGCTGCACCGGTATCATTAGCAAAGATTGTTTTAATTTGCTTCCTACCGAGATAAATCTGGCTAAAAGGCCGGTTTGCTCGGCCAGGTTCGTGGCGCCTTCTGGTAAATCGCTTAAAATCTCGCGAAACGATGAGGTAGCCTATATAATTGACCGGGTGGCTCTTGAGCAAGTACTGGTCGACTATGCTCAGGCATCCGGCGTTCGTTATCTTTTCGGAAGTAACGTCATTGACATTCAGAGAGCAACGGGATGCTTACACGTGACAGCGAATTGTGGAGGGCATAAAACTTTATTTGAAGCCGAGACAGCGGTCATTACCACTGGATTCGGCTCACCGCTGCCCGCCAGGCTTGGTTTAGGAGAAATAAGCAATTTCGTCATCGGGGCTCAGGCGGAGGTAAGCATAACAGACATCGACGAGATAGAAATTTATTTTGACCGGAGACTGGATCCCGGTGGTTTTTCATGGTTAGTACCTATCGGAGATAATAAAGGCCTGGTCGGGCAATTAACAAACCGGCAGCCAAAACGATACTTCAAAAAGCTACTATCAGCCCTTAAAGCTCAGGGCAAAATAGCTACCACCGAAGTTATACCGGCTTACAGGGCAATACCTCTACAATCCTTACCCAAAACTTACAGCGACCGGCTATTGGTGGTCGGTGAAGCCGCCGGACAGGTTAAGCCGACTACCGGCGGAGGCATATATTATGGATTCGTATGTGCTAACATAGCCGCCGATACCCTGCACCGAGCATTTCAAGTCCGCGAATTTTCGGAATCCCGACTGGCTTCTTACGAGAAGATATGGCGAGCCCGGCTGGGTAAGGAGCTCAAAGTTGGCTATTGGGCACATCGTATTTACCGCATGCTTGGCAACCGGCAGATTGAGGGCTTATATGATTTTATCAGCCACAATGGTATGCCGCAGTTTATAGCTGAGCTTGACGATTTCCCGTTCGATTGGCACAGCGAGCTTATCTTGAAAACGTTGAAGCACCTGGCTATCGCTATTCCCGCGCTGGCAATAAAGCCCCTGATAAAACGTAAAGTAACTACAAATTAGCTTAGTGCTCCGGCACAGTTAATGGATATAAAGTTAACAAAACAATAGGATGGAAAGATGAAAGTAGTTTTTCTGTGTGGCGGCATTGGTAAAAGGATGTTTCCAATCACTGAAGATAAATTCCTGCTAAATTTCCTGGGCAAAACACTACTCCAGATACAATTGGAGACAGCCAGGCAGGCAGGGCTAAATCATTTTGTAATTGTCTGCAATAAATACAATCTAGAACAAATTGAGAAAATAACCAGCACGGTCTCCGATACTGAAATTAAGCTGGTCCTACAAAAACAACCGAAGGGCATTGCTGATGCCTTACAAAGTGCCGCTTCTTTCCTGGATGAAGGTATCCTGATAGTAAATCCTAACGATGTTTTTGCCTCCTCGGCATATACTAGCCTTCTTCAAGAAGCTAAAAAGAAATCGGCGGATTCATATATGCTCGGCTATCACACTAAAAGCTATTTCCCCGGAGGTTATTTGGTCGTAAACGCAGCCGATGAGCTGGAACACGTTGTAGAAAAGCCGAAACCCGGGAAAGAACCGAGCAACCTGGTAAACATACTGGTCCATCTTCATTCTAATCCCAGGAAACTTTTAGAGTATATTGACGAGGCCAAAACAACTAAGGACGATGTCTACGAATGCGCACTCGATAATCTGGCCAAAGACGGGCATAAAATCAAGGTTATTCCCTACGATGATTTCTGGGCGCCCGTAAAATACCCCTGGCATATCTTTGATGTAGTCAAATATATACTGGATACAAGCCAGCCGAAGGTTTCCCGGTCAGCCGTTATTTCAGGTAAAGCCACCATCGAAGGTAAGGTTATAATAGGAGACGGCGTCAGAGTGCTGGAAAACGCGGTGATAAGAGGGCCGGCCTATATTGGTGCCGGCTCTATGATAGGTAATAACGTTTTGGTGCGAGACTACAGCCATATCGGTGCTGATTGTGTCATAGGTTACGGCACGGAGGTAAAAGGTTCTTATATCGGAGACGGCTGCTGGGTTCATTCCAGCTATATCGGTGACTCGATAATAGGTAAAAGTTGCTCCTTCGGCGCCGGCACTGTCCTGGCTAACTTCCGCTTTGACGAGCAGAATATCTCCGTGGCTATTGGCGATGAGGCTATCGACAGCGGACGAGATAAGCTCGGAGCCATAATTGGCGACAATTGCAAAACTGGAATTAACGCCAGTGTTATGCCCGGCATTAAAATTGGCCCTAATTCTATCGTCGGTTCTCACGTCTGCCTTACGAAAGATCTCGGACCGGAAAAAATGATACAGTCTGAGCCACATTATCGAACTCAACCCAACCCGATTAAGCTTGACGAGGCAAAAAGAATAGAACTGAAAGAAAAGCTCGAGAAATTAGCCGGAGATGGTTAATAAGGGTTTTGGGACTTCTGCACCAAGCTTACTCGAATAGCAAAACCGCAAAATTTCGGCAACAAACTCATTGGCCTAATTTTTATTGCTTGCTGCGAGATTTGAGGCATCAGTCACCGGACAGCGTATTTAGCAGACAAAAGATGAAAAATTATGAATAAAAACTGAGTTGCATTCTGCTTATAGTTATGTTATACTGGCGCTGTAACTTCATAGTACCTTAAAAAGTGGGGCTAGTTCCCACTTTTTTGTTGATGTAGTAGAATCGGGGAGTGGTATGCGATGAAGACAGAGTTCATGGTGGCCCTTACCCAGCTATCGGCTGAGAAACATCTGCCGAAGGAAGTAGTGCTGTCTGCCATAGAGACGGCACTCGTCTCCGCGTACAGAAAAGACGCTTTTGTCGCCGGCCAGGATATCTCGGCTAAAATCAACCCTAACACCGGCGAGGTCAAGGTCTATGTCAGGAAGACAGTAGTTGAAAAAGCAACCGACTTGCTTCGTGAGGTATCCCTTGGCGACGCTCAAAAGAAAGATAAAAATGTCCAGCTCGGAGACATTGTAAGCATAGAATCCACACCGCCGAATGCCGGACGTATAGCTGCTCAGACGGCAAGACAGGTCATATTGCAGCGGTTGCATGAGGCAGAGCATCATGCAATTTTCGAGGAATTTACCGGCAAAGAGGGTGACATCGTTACCGGAATAGTGCAACGCATTACTCCGGAACAAATTCATATTGATTTGGGCAAAGCCGAAGCAATATTACCTAGCATCGAACAGGTACATAACGAGCGCTACCGAGTCGGACAAAGGCTCAAATTATACGTCTTAGAAGTAACCAAGAGTAGCCGGGGGCCTCAGATATTGGTATCGCGCTCGCATCGCAACTTGCTGCGCAGGCTCTTCGAATTGGAAATCCCGGAAATATATGGCGGCACTATAGATATAAAATCAATAGCACGCGAGGCAGGTTATCGGAGCAAGGTAGCTGTGGCAGCCCGCCAGGAGGGTGTGGACCCCGTCGGCTGTTGTGTCGGACTGCGTGGAATCAGGATACAAAACATAGTAAATGAACTACGTGGCGAAAAGATAGACGTGGTTGAGTGGTCGGATGACCCGGCGACCTTCATTGCCAATGCCCTCAGCCCGGCTCAGGTATCAAGTGTGGAACTCAATCAGGCAGAAAATACTGGTGTAGTAACTGTTCCCGATAAGCAGCTATCCCTGGCCATCGGCAAAGAAGGACAGAACGCCAGATTAGCGGCAAAACTAACCGGTTGGCGAATCGATATCAAGAGCAACTCAGCGGTTGAAGCGGAAAGGGCGAGTATGGACAGAGAAGCTGCGGCGGCAGGCAGAGGGGCAGTCACCGAAGCTGAAGAGCTTATTCCCGAATTTGCTGCTTCAGAAGAAGTTCCCGGTCCAGCCACAGAGGGTGAAGAGGAAATACTGGGTGAACCGGAGCCAGTGACTGAGGAGAAAACCGAAGAGGTAGTCGCTGCTGTAAGTGATTTTGACCTTGTTTTGGCTGGCGGTGTACCCTCAACAGCAAAATCTGCGGAGGGCCGAAAAATCAGGTTCGCCGAGGACATACTGCCGGGAAGAGCCAGTAAGGCCAAGAAGAAAAAAGCCAGCAAGAAAGAGCCCGATGTGCCGGCAAGTAAAAGCAGGCCTAAGAAGGCTCGTCAAAAACGGTTAGCCTACGAAGAAGAACTTGAAGAATAGTCCTAAGAAACAAAGCCATCGCCAAAGGCACGTACCTGAGCGCAGTTGCGTTGCTTGCCGGGGGAAAATGGCTAAAAGGGAGCTAATACGACTCGTTGGTAACGCCGACGCAGTACAAATAGACCCTAAGGGTAAAGAAGCAGGTCGAGGGGCTTATTTATGCCCGATGCGTGAATGCTGGGAGACAGGACTTAAAGGCAACCGCCTCGAGCATGCCCTGCGGGTTAAGCTCACTTTGGAAAATCGGCAGGTGCTGGTAGAATATGGCAAGAGCCTACCGGAAAGAGAGTGCCAGGGTTGAGTAATAAGAAACAAGAATCAATTGCTGACGAAGAGGTGACCAACCCAGAAGCTAGCAGTTCCTTAAAGGTGCTGCGTCATATTAGCCTTCCACAAACTCTAACCGTCAAACAGTTGGCTGACCTCTTGAAGGTTAGTGCCGTCGAGGTCATCAAGCAGCTGATGAGAAACGGTATCATGGCTAATATCAATCAGGCTGTAGATTATGATACCGCGGCGGTGGTAGTTGCTCATTTCGGCTACGAGGCTAAAAGGCAGCCGGTGCTCTCCCAAATAAAACGTCCTGTGACAACAGCTGGCGGTAAACTTTACCCGCGGCCGCCGGTGATTACTATTATGGGGCATGTCGACCACGGCAAGACAAGCCTCCTGGATGCCATTCGCCAAAGCAATGTGATCGCCACCGAAGCTGGCGCTATTACTCAGCATATAGGAGCTTACCAGGTCGAGGTGGACTCAAGAAAGATTACTTTCCTGGATACGCCGGGGCACGAGGCTTTCACCGCCATGAGAGCTAGAGGAACTCAAGTTACCGATATAGCTGTCCTGGTGGTAGCTGCTGATGACGGAGTTATGCCCCAGACTGTAGAAGCTATAGACCACGCGCGTGCGGCTAATGTACCTATAGTGGTCGCCCTAAACAAAATTGACAAGTCTGACGCCAATCCGGAGAAAGTGAAAAAACAACTATCGGATTTAGGCTTGGTTATTGAGGAATGGGGAGGAGATACGGTATGCGTGCCTATATCAGCCAAGAAGAAACAGGGAATAGATGTGCTTCTGGAAAACCTTCTCCTTGTCGCTGATATACTGGAACTAAAAGCTGAACACGATTGCGCGGCGGAAGGAGTAGTAATTGAAGCTCGACTGGATAAAACCAGGGGGCCGTTAGCTACCCTTCTGGTCCAAAAAGGTATACTCAAGCTCGGCGATAACATCATAGTTAGTAATACCTGGGGCAGGGTCAAGGCAATGTTCAATGAGTTGGGTAAGCATCTTAAGAAAGCTGAGCCTGCTGCCCCGGTGGAAGTTCTCGGATTAAATGCTGTCCCTCAAGCGGGAGAATCGTTCAAGGTTCTTAGCACCGAGCGTGAAGCCAGAACGCTATTAGAAAAGCAGAAAGACTCGCAACAAAAGGTCTCAACTCGTGCCAGGCCCCTGGGACTTAGCGACCTTTCAACTCAAATCAGCACCGGACAGATAAAGGAGCTCAATATAATTCTTAAGACAGATGTTCAGGGCAGCATAGAGCCCATCAAGGATTCTCTGGAGCATCTCGGGGACGAGAGGATTAAGGTCAGAATTATCCACTCGGGCAGCGGCGGTATTACAGAAGGCGATGTGCTACTAGCCTTAGCTTCTAAAGGTATAATCATCGGCTTTAACAGCCGACCTGAACCAGGGGCACAACGACTGGCCGAAACAGAGGGAATAAGCATTCGGTATTACAACGTGATTTATGAACTGGTGAAGGATGTTGAAAAAGCACTGAAAGGCATGCTGGAGCCCACCTACACCGAGGTCATTGAAGGTCAGGCCGAAGTGATAGCCATATTTGAAACAGGTAAAAAAGCCAGAATAGCCGGGGTTTCAGTTAAAGAAGGGAAGATGAGACGGGATGCTCCAGCCCGGTTAATACGTCGGGGCGAACCAATACACGAATCCCGTATAAATAGCTTGAGGCGTTTCAAGGAAGATGTTAAGGAAGTAGCTACCGGTTTTGAGTGTGGGCTCAGACTAGAAGGCTTTTCAGATTTCCAAATTGGAGATATAATTCAGTCCTACCGAAAGGAAATAGTTAGCTAAACCGCCTGGTCTCTGTTTTTCTCATGTTATATTCTACTTTCTATCCCAAATCGCAACCATTTAGCTAAAAGGAATAAACAATATGACACGACGCACGGAAAGACTAGACAGCGTAATTCAGCAAGAAATAAGCCAGTTGCTCCGAGAGCAAGTTAATGACCCGAGGCTTAGTAGCCTTATCTCGATTACCAAGGTTTCGACGTCTTCCGACTTAAGGCACACCAAAGTCTTTATCAGCAGTATTGGGGACAATGTCGATAAAAAAGAGATGTTACAGGGTTTCACTGCTGCTTCAGGATTTCTACGCCGCCAATTGGCCACCCGCCTGCAACTGAAGCACATGCCCGAGCTTAGTTTTCAGTTTGATGACTCTATTGAGCGTGCCGCTAATCTCCTCAGGTTAATCGATGAGGTCGCTTCAAAAGACGCCGAAAACGAAGATGGGCATTGACGGCATCCTCAACGTCAACAAACCCGAAGGCAAGACTTCTTTTAGTGTAGTTGCCCGGCTTAAGCGCCTCACCGGAGAGAAACACGTCGGACACGCCGGTACACTAGACCCAATAGCTACAGGCGTACTGCCGATTTGCTTTGGTCAGGCAACCCGCATCACACAGTTCCTAACAAATAGCAGCAAAACCTATTTAGCCCATATTGAACTGGGTGTAACCACGGATACCTTCGACAGACAAGGCAAGATAGTCGAACGTAGAGACCCAGGCGATATCACCGTGACCCTGATAGAAGAAGCTCTTACCGCTTTTAGAGGTGTCATTAATCAGGTACCCCCGGCATTCAGCGCTTTGAAACAGGGAGGCCGTCGATGTTATGAACTGGCTCGTGCTGGTGTCCCGATAAAGCTTAAATCAAGACGGGTCGAAATCACAAAACTGGAGCTTATCAGCTACCAGCAACCGTTAATAGAAATCAATATAGACTGCAGCAAGGGCACCTATATACGCTCCCTGGCCAACGACCTCGGACAATACCTGGGCTGTGGTGCTCATCTGAAAAATCTGACTCGATTACGTTGTGGTCCATTTTCCATCAGAGATGCGTTATCTCTAGACCAGGTCGAAGATGCCTTTCACAAAGATGCCTGGAAAAAGCTTATCCACCCCGTGGACAGCCCGCTGGGGAACTGGAAGGCAATCATCGTTAGCAGGAAAAACGAACTGGACATTAGAAACGGCCGTCCATTTCCTCTAGACGAAGCTTACCCGTTTTCAGAGGAATACTGCAGAGCCTACGACCTCGATGGTAATTTTCTAGCGGTGCTGCACTTTATTCCTGAAAAACAGCAATGGCATCCGGAAAAGGTCTTCTCACTCTCGTAGGTTGTCTGCGAAACGCTCAAAGGTCTTGACAGTCCATATTTTAATAGATATGATTTAGCTTTGGGTGAAAGGAGGTCAAATACATGGCGCAGGCATATTGCTTCAAATGCCGGAGGAAGACGGAAATGAAAAACCCGCAGAGCGTCACTCTGAAGAACAAGAGGCCAGCGACACGCGGAACTTGCCCATCCTGTGGAACGAAGGTCTTTCGAATTGGCAAAGGCTAATTCAACTACACGCTTTAATCAGAGCTTAGAGGCGATTTTTGACTTTCTCGATTAAAAGCAGGGGGTTTCGGTCGATAATTTGTCGGCGTTGCCGCTGGTTTATGTTTGATTGATGAAGTATAGCCTCAACTAAGTTCGGCATTAATAGGTCTTTTTCGTGGTGGGCATCAGAATTAACCAGGAGCCTCGCCTTTGCTTTTTGGCTAACCGAAGCAACATGAGAATTGGTAGTAGAATGGCCCTTCCGAGCTGTAAGTTCGATAAAGATGTTATTTTTGGCTGCCAGAGAGGCTTCCTCAATAGTCAATAAGCCAGGATGAGCTAAGATATCAACGTGGGGAGATTGGACAGCGGCGAAGTTAGTACCTTTTTCCACCGGCTCTGCAGTGGTTTCGCCGTGTACTATTACCAACCAGGCTCCCATTTCTTTAGCTTTCTTAGCCATTTCGGGGATAGCCTGCGGCGGAAGGTGGGTAAGTTCCACGCCCGGGATTGCCAGAATATCCCAATAAGCCCTTGCCAGAGCGCAATCGTCGCTTATTTCTTTGATTAATCTGCCAAGTGAACCGATGGCCACATGGTCGGTAATGGCAATAGCCGAATAGCCTTTAACGTGAGCACGACGTATTAACTCAATGGGTGATAAAACGCCATCGCTATGAAAAGTATGGGTGTGGAAATCATAAAGCACGCCTCAAAAATACCATAAATGTGTTGTCTTATACAAGAGCGTCGGTTATAATCAACTAAATAAAATGGCAAAGAGAATGTTACAGATACAAGAAATTCTAATTCCTTTGGACGGTTCTACGGAAGCTGAGAGTGTATTTCCTTATCTTAGAGATTTAGCTCCAAAATTTGGCTCTCGCGTGCACATTTTGGGTGTTGGCATCGGCAGAAAGACGCGCCGTGTAAACCGCCTTATTGAGGATTACATAAACAGGACCGCAAATAAGCTGCACGGGGATAATATTAAAGCTGAACCCGTAATTCGCTACGGCGTCGCAGCCGATAAAATCCTTGATTTCACCGCCGAAAAAGAGATTGATTTGATTATAATGACTACACACGGTCGAAGTGGTATCACTCGTTGGTGGATGGGAAGTGTAGCTGAAAAGGTCATAAGTGAGGCTACAGCGCCGGTTCTACTTGTCCGAAGCAAACGGCCTGGTACAACCGGGACCACCGACAAACTAAATTTCCCTCATAAAATCCTGGCACCTTTAGACGGCTCAGACATCGGTGAATCAGCCCTACCTTATGCCGAAACAATAGCTGCAAACTCGCGAGCTTCGGTCAACCTACTGCAGGTTATATCACCACCTGGAACAGTAGAGGCAAACTTGCTTGGCGGCCCTGATTGGAGAAAGTTTGTCAAAGCTATGCACGACGCAGGCGAAGATTATCTAAAAGGCGTAGCTGAAAGATTAGGCGGCAAGAATATTAAAGTCACGTACGAAGTAGCCACTGGTGACCCTGCCGACAAAATAGTAGAATATGCTACAGACAAGGGGGCCTCCATGATAGCCATGTCAACTCATGGTCGGACAGGTGTTGCTCGATGGGTATTAGGCAGCGTGGCCGATAAAGTATTACACGGAGCCAGAATACCCATCTTATTAGTCAGATCACCCAAAATGGTTGCCATCAAACCGCGAGGTTAAAATTTGAGAGTTCCAGAAGTTGAGTAGCCAAGTAAAACGGAAGAGAGGAAACAGGTTATGGAAAAAATAAATGTAGCTATAATAGGCGTCGGCAATTGTTCTTCCTCGCTTGTTCAGGGCGTCCATTACTACAGAAAAGTAAAAGAAGGTGAGTCGGTGCCCGGGCTAATGCATAATATTCTCGGCGGCTACCATATTAACCACATCAACTTCGTGGCTGCCTTTGACATAGATAAAAACAAAGTGGGTAAAGACCTGGCCGAAGCTATTTATACAAAACCCAATAACACTTTCAAGTTTTGCGATGTGCCCAGCACCGGAGTCAAAGTAACTCGGGGTATGACCCATGACGGGTTGGGTAAATACCTGTCTCAAATAATAACTAAATCATCCGGGGCTACAGCTGACATTGTCGGCATACTCAAGGAGACAAAAACAGACATAGTAGTGAATTTTCTTCCGGTGGGAAGCGAAGAGGCGACCAAGTGGTACATAGAACAGGTGTTGACGGCCGGTTGCGGCTTTGTCAATTGCATACCCGTCTTTATCGCTCGGGAACCCTATTGGTATAAGCGCTTCGCCGATGCGGGGCTACCGATTATAGGTGACGATGTAAAATCTCAGGTCGGAGCTACAATCACCCATCGCGTATTGACCAGGCTATTTCGCGACCGTGGAGTCAAGCTAGAGAGGACTTATCAGCTTAACTTCGGCGGTAATACTGATTTCTATAATATGCTGGAACGGGAGCGCCTGGAGTCTAAGAAAATTTCCAAAACCAATGCTGTTACCTCTCAGCTAGACTATGAAATCGACAAAGAAAATATTTATATCGGTCCCAGTGACTACGTGCCGTGGCTGGCTGACCGTAAATTCTGCTACATCAAAATGGAAGGGCGCACTTTCGGCGATGTCCCCCTAAACTTAGAGCTTAAAATGGAGGTATGGGACAGTCCCAACTCCGCCGGTGTTGTTATCGATGCCATAAGATGCTGCAAATTAGCTATGGATAGAGGTTTAAGTGGAACCATAGTTGCTCCCAGTTCATACTTTATGAAATCGCCGCCCATCCAATATTCAGACGACGAAGCCCATAGGCGTGTCGAGAATTACATTACCGGCAAAGAACAACAGACTCCGATTTGTCTCCCCGAGATAGCCAACGACAAAATAAAGGAAAGTTAGACAAGTATAAAGGCTATCACATCCGGAGAGATAGGGCGATAAGAGTAGTGAAAATCGGATTAGTTTCCCCCTACGATTATTCCTTCCCAGGCGGGGTCGTCAGTCACTGTGCTTACCTGGCTCATTATCTGACTCAATCGGGGCATAAAGTAAAAATTATAGCTCCATGCACAAAAATTGGGGCCCGCTACTTCGAAGAAGAAGTTACACCCGTGGGCAGGCCTTTGCCTATTCCATACGCCGGCGCTATAGCGCGGGTGCCCATATCACCCTGGCTGCCAACCCAAATAGGTGAAATCCTGGCTAAAGAGAAATTCGATATTCTACATCTGCACGAACCCTTCGCACCTATGGTCTGTTTGAGTGCCTTGCTTAAGTCAGACTCTATAAATGTTGGCACTTTTCATGCTTTCCATACTAAACCAAGAGAATACTGGCTGGGAAAGCCTATTTTCCGGAGATGGATTACCAAACTGCATGGCAAAATCGCTGTTTCCAAACCGGCGCTGGAACATGTGAGCCGTCACCTGCCAGGTGAATATTGCATTATCCCAAATGGCATAGATACTGAACACTTTTGCCTTAATGGCTCCGGGCGCGAAGAATTCAATGACGGGAAAATAAACATCCTCTTCGTCGGTCGGCTGGAAAGGCGAAAGGGCTTAGCCTACTTACTTAATGCGTGCGCCGATATTAAGCGCAGTTTCCCAAACTTCCGTCTCATTGTAGTTGGGCCAGGCACTGTATTACGCCTCAGATATGAAAAATTGGTGGAGGATATGAGCCTGACTAACAACGTGGTTTTTACCGGATTTGTTTCCAGTGCTGAGCTCCCCTCGTATTACCGTAGTGCCGATATTTTTTGTGCCCCGGCTACCGGTGGCGAGAGCTTCGGTATAGTCTTGCTTGAAGCTATGGCATGTGGAAAGCCGGTAGTTGCTACCAACATTCAAGGCTACGCCAGCGTATTAGCTGATGGTGAGGAAGGGCTTCTCGTCCGGCCAAGAGACGAGGAATCCTTATCTGATGCCTTACTATCTCTCCTGCATAACAAATCTTTGCGCTTGCGTATGGGGAATAAGGGATTAATTAAAGCTGAGAAATATAGCTGGCTGAACATTACCCGACAGGTTATAAATTACTATAACCTGTTGCTTAGCAGCTAGACAGATAAAAGAACATACTTTATGAACCTGGCTGAGTTACGTAGAATCGCTGCTCGACGGATTACCGAGCCATTAAATACCGCTCTGGTCAAAAGTCGACTTAAGCCTAACATGTTGACCTGGTGTGCCCTGGCAATAAGTTTAATCGCCGCTGCCACTATTGCCACCAATCACCTCCTCATCGGCGGCTTTCTAGTTCTTTTCTCCGGGTTGTTCGATATACTCGATGGGGCATTAGCTCGTTTGACTAACCAGGCAACCCGCTTCGGCGCTCTTTTAGACTCTACTTTCGATAGGATTTCGGATGCCGTACTTCTTATGGGAGTTCTGGCGTTATATATAAGGAGCGGAGGTAGTACAGAAATTGTACTTATCTTCCTAGCCTTGATTGTTTCATTGCTCACCAGTTATGTACGGGCTAGAGCCGAAGGACTTGGCATAAACTGCCCCATCGGGTTGTTTACCAGGACTGAGAGAGTTATAATACTGGCGCTCGGGCTGCTCTTTAGCCCCTTATACAAATTTAGCATTTTCATCGCTTTACTGCTTTTGGTAGTGTTTGGCTTCATTACCGTGGTGCAACGGCTTGTATATGTGTGGCGGCAAACAAAAGCCCAATAAAGCTATAAACAAACTTGAATATCATGAGTGAAAAGGCATTTGAACGGAGTCTGATAGCTCTCAGCATTGTGGCTCTACTATGGATGTTGCTCGGAGGTATCTTTGGTATACTTGGCCTTGTCTGGGTAATAATTATTGGCCTGGTGGTTTGGATTGGGGGTGGCGGGGCTTTGCTCTACTTCTGGGGCAAGAACTACATGTCGCGAGTGTGAGGTCGAGGCTGTTTATTAGTACTTAGAGTCAACTTAAACTTTCACGCAGAGCAAACAAAAAAGATAATGTCGGTAGTAGCAATTATTGGCGCCCAATGGGGAGACGAGGGCAAAGGGAAAATAGTCGACCTCCTGGCGGAGAAGGCAAAAGCGGTAGTCCGCTTTTCAGGAGGCGATAATGCCGGACATACAGTAATCAACCCTTGCGGTGAGTTTAAACTTCATCTCGTTCCCTCAGGTATATTCCACCCGGGAGTAGTCTGCATCATAGGCAACGGTGTAGCGGTTAACCCGGTCATACTGCTGGAAGAAATTGATAACCTCCAGAAACACAACGTTGATACCAGCCACCTGTTCATCAGTGACCGGGCACACTTAATAATGCCGTATCACACGCTCTTTGATGGCTTGGAAGAGGAACGTCGAGGCGAAGGAGCTATAGGCACTACACGTAAAGGCATTGGTCCTGTTTTCGCTGACAAGATAGCTCGCCTTGGAATCCGAACCTGTGACCTGCTCAACAAAAAGAAATTTCGGTCTCGACTTAGCCAAATCCTGGAAACCAAAAATGCCATCTTGACCAAAATATACAACGTCGCACCGTTATCTCTGGAAGAGATTTACGAACAATACTGCTCTTATGCTGAACGGCTAACTCCGTTCATTCGAGATACCGAACCTGTAATCCAGGACATGATATCCCGGAAACAGCCTATTATATTAGAAGGAGCTCAGGGTACTATGTTGGACCCTGACTTTGGCACCTATCCCTATGTCACCTCATCTTCGCCTATGGCTGCCGGCAGCTCTACGGGCTCCGGGATAAATGTCAGGCAACTTGACCAAATTATAGGTGTTTTCAAGGCTTACACCACAAGGGTGGGCGGTGGGCCTATGCCTACAGAGCTTAAGGATAAAATCGGTGAATTCATCAGAGAACGAGCTCACGAATACGGGGCTACTACCGGTAGGCCACGCCGCTGCGGCTGGTTCGATGCTGTAGCCGGACGCTTCAGCGCTCAAGTCAATGGTTTTACCGGTATAGCCCTAACCCGTCTCGATGTCCTGGACGCACTCGACTCAGTGAAAATATGCACCGGCTATAAATTAAACGGAAATATTATAAAGGACTTTCCCAGCGATATTGATATTCTGGATAAATGTCAACCGGTGTATGAGGAATTAGCAGGTTGGCGGATACCAATAAGCGATATACGTCACCACAAGCAACTGCCTGCCCAAGCCCGCCAATATATCGCCAGGCTTGAGGAACTTCTCTCCTGCCCTGTCAGCATTATCTCCGTCGGTGCTAATCGAGACCAGTCAATAATGGTCAAACAAATTATATAAGACCTGCAAAGGTTTCAGGCAAATCTTTGTAAAAGGAGATAAGATTATGCCTAAAATGCGTAAAACATGGCGGCAGAAGCTAGAGGAAAAACATCCTGAGCATGGAAAAGTAGTTGATGTTCCGCCTAAAATGCAAAACAGATTCCTGGTCGGGAAAATGCTTATCCCCAAGCCGCTGGATATAGATGCATTAATTCACAGAGTCCCCAAGGGAAAACTGGCAACTGTGATTCAAATCAGAGACAAATTAGCCAGAGACGCCCAAGCCAATTGCTGTTGTCCTTTGACAACCGGTATCTTCCTGCGCATTGTAGCCGAAGTGGCCGAAGAAGACTTAAGGAGCGGGAAAAAAGAGGTAACGCCCTACTGGCGTGTGGTCAGGGCGGACGGCAGCTTGAACGAAAGGTTTCCCGGCGGTGTGCAAGCTCAAGCTAATCGTTTGGAAGAAGAAGGGCACATTATCGATTTAAAAAGGGGTAGAAAGCCACCTCGAGTAATGAACTTCGAACAATCCTTGCAGATTTTGTAACTGTAAATCCAAGCTTAAGCTTTAGCAGATATCGGCAAGTCAATCTTGTAGCTCTTCAAAGCCTGCTCAATGACAGCCCTGGATTTATCGTCAGGTTCAGTAAGCGGTAAGCGCGTCTTGCCTACAGAAAAACCTGCATGATTCAAAGCATATTTTACCGGTATTGGATTGGCAACGACAAACATGGCATTAACAAAAGGAAGCAAATTCCGATGAGCCGCTGCCGCCTTATCGATCTTTCCCTGGATGTAATCATCTATCATCTGCTTAAACTGAAGCCCAACCAGATGTGAAATCACACTGATAACTCCATAGCCACCCAAACATAAGATAGGAAATGTGTCGCCATCATTACCACTGTAAACGAGGAAGCCTTTTCTTGCTCCCTGTATAATCTTGGCTATCTGCTCAAGATTAGCACTGGCCTCCTTTACTCCGATGATATTATCGATCTGGCTAAGCTTGATGCAGGTCTCAGCAGCCAGGCTGGTAACAGTGCGCGACGGCACGTTGTACACGATGCATGGTAGATTCGTTGCCCCGGCGATGGCCCTAAAATGTTCGTATAAACCATCCTGGGTAGGACGGTTATAGTAGGGCACCACCAGAAGACAGCCATCGACGCCAGTCTTCTCCGCTTCTTTGGTCAGCTCTATGCTCTCTGCTGTACTGTAATTACCGGTGCCGGCTATAACCGCGCCCCTGTTACCAACTGCTGACTTAACCTCAGCAAAAAGCTTCAGCTTTTCCGCAGTAGTCAGCGTTGGGCTTTCCCCGGTAGTGCCCGAGACAACAAGCCCATCACTGCCTGAATCGAGCAGGGCTTTAGCCAGCTTTTTAGCCTGCGCATAATCAACTTCACCCTTAGCATCAAAGGGGGTAACCATTGCTGTGAGCAATCGACCAAACTTCTTCATCACCAGCCTCCTTACAGATGATTTATTTGCCGCTTTTAACCCATTCCCGTCGTGTAGCTTCCTCGGCAATCTGGATAGCATTGAGGGCAGCACCTTTACGCAAATTATCGCTTACCACCCATATCACCAAACCCCTCTGATGAGATGCATCAGAGCGGATACGTCCCACATAAACATCATCTGAGCCGGCAGCCAGCCAGGGCATGGGATAAAGGCTAACACTGGGGTCATCGAGCACCTTCACACCCGGAGCCTTAGCCAATATCTGTCTCGCTTCCTCGGGGCTCATAGGGTCGGTAAATTCAATGTTCACCGCTTCACTATGTGCAATGAAAACAGGCACTCTGACACAAGTTGCAGAGATAGCCATATCAGGAGCATGCATTATCTTTCGAGTCTCATCGACCATCTTCCATTCTTCCTTGGTATAGCCGTTATCCAGGAAAACATCTATCTCCGGTAATAAATTAAATCCTATCTGGTGAGGATATACATGTGGAACCACGTTCTGCCCTTCCAATACCAACTTAGCTTGAGTGGTCAATTCCTCCATAGCAGCGGCACCGGTACCGGAAACCGATTGATAAGTAGAAACAACTACCCGCTTTATAGGGTTTACCTTATGAAGTGGATATAAAGCTACTACCATTTGAATGGTGGAGCAATTCGGATTAGCAATAATTCCTTCGTGCCACTTTATGTCTTCGGGATTTATTTCAGGAACAACGAGAGGCACCTTGGGCTCCATCCTGAAAGCCGCGCTGTTGTCAACGACAAGTGCTCCGGACTTGGCAGCGATAGGTGAAAAATAGCGGCTAATCTCAGACCCGGCTGAGAAGAGCGCAATATCAATATTCTGAAAAGATTCGGGGGCGGTCTCCTTAACTTCAATCTCATGATGGCCAACATACAGCTTCTTACCTGCCGACCGGTCGGAGGCGTAGAGATTTATAGATGCCACCGGGAAATTTCGCTGCTGCAGTACCTTGATGAATTCCTGTCCCACCATTCCGGTGGCGCCTACGATAGCCACATTATAGGATTTCATTGCTCCCCCTTAAATTCAACAGGGTATCCAGTCCGTAAACCAATCCTTTCCGATTCACAACTTCTTTTATGGCTAAGATAACGCCAGGTACATAGCACTCACGCCCTATAGTATCATGGCGAAAGCTAAGCGTTTGCCCCTGCCCCCCAAACACAACCTCCTGACTGGCAACAAATCCAGGTAATCTTACGCTATGGATAGCCACACCGTCAACCTCCCCACCACGAGTGCCGCTGAGCGTTTCCTTTTTGGTTTTGGAATAAAGGAAGGGCTTGCCGCGCGACTGCAGCATAGCCTTTGCTGTAGCCATCGCAGTCCCCGATGGGGCGTCTACCTTTTCATGATGATGCATCTCAACTATATCCACGTAGTCGAATAATTTGGCTGCCGCCTTAACCGCATTTAATAGGACTGCTGCCCCAATGGTAAAGTTAGGGGCTACTACGGCACCTACCTTATTAGCTTCAGACAGTTGGGCAATCTCTTTGAGATTGTCTTCTGAAAGTCCGGATGTGCCTATAACAACGTTAACGCCCTGTTTAAGGGCAATACGAGCCGCCGACATTGCGGCCTCAGCAATGGTGAAATCTAGCAGCACCTTTGGATGGCAGACTTCAAGAAGCGAACTCAGATTGGAAGAAAGAGGCACCTTCTTTGAACCGTCCGGTAAAGTCAGCTCCCCTTGAGTCGCTTTAATGTCGACAGCTCCAACCAATTCAAGTTCGGGAGTTCGACTTATCGCAGCCACCACCTCCCTCCCCATTTTGCCTAAAGCCCCATGTACCAATACTGTTATCGGTTCCATTTCCCACCCCCAATATTTGAGTCAAGTACTGGTTCCCTAACGCCACTTAGGAGTGCGGCGTGGGTTGTCTCTATCGCTCTGCTGACCACCGGGACGATATTTTTGCTGCCTGGGCGGAGGACGATGTGTTCCGGTAGATTCTGTAGTCTCACCTGTCCGAGCTGTCGGCGAATCTGAAAAAACTGCCCGCCGTGACAAGTTTACCCTTCCCAGGTGGTCGATTTCAATAACTTTAACCATAATCTCATCGCCCACCTTCACCACATCCTCGACCTTGGCAACATGAGAGTCGGCTAGCTCACTTATATGAACCAGGCCTTCCTTTCCGGGCAGAATCTCGACAAAAGCGCCGAAGTTTGTCAAACGAGTTACCTTCCCGGTATAAATGCCGCCGACTTCCACTTCCCGGGTCAGGCTCTCTATTTTTTCGATTGCTTTCTGAGCTGCTTCCTGGCTGGGTGAACCGATAATCACCGTACCATCATTTTCAACATCTATGGTCACCTTAGCCTCTTCAATTATGGACCGGATAGTCTTGCCCCCGGGGCCGATTACGGCGCCGATTTTGCCCGGGTCAATGGTCATCTTGTACATTCGCGGCGCATAAGGGCTAAGTTCAGGGCGGCTGGTGCTGATAATCTGTCTCAGTTTGTCCAGTATCTCGGTATATGCTTCACGCGACTGTTTTATCGCTTCAGCTAAAATGTCGTAACTTACGCCTCTAAGTTTAATGTCCAATTGAAGAGCTGTAATTCCTTTGTCGGTACCCGCTACCTTGAAATCCATATCGCCATAGGCATCCTCCATGCCTTCGATATCAGTCAGGACGATATAGTCATTATTATCACCGGTAACCAGCCCCATAGCTATCCCCGCCACCGGAGCTTTAATCGGCACGCCGGCATCCATCAAAGCCAGGGTCGAGCTGCAGACACTCGCCATCGAAGTACTGCCATTAGAGCTAAGCACTTCGGACACCAGGCGTATTGTATAGGAGAACTCGTCTTTAGACGGTATCACCGGCGTCAAAGCTCTTTCCGCCAGCGCGCCATGTCCTATTTCACGCCGCCCGGGTGAGCCGAGACGCTTCACCTCACCGGTAGAAAACGGGGGAAAGTTATAATGGTGCATAAAACGTTTTGTCTCTTCCAATCCCAGGCCATCAATCAATTGCTCTTGTCGAAGAGAACCCAAGGTGGTTATGGTCAATACCTGAGTTAGCCCTCTGCTGAATAGGCCTGAGCCGTGAGTGCGCGGCAGGAAACCGACTTCACCACTAAGGTGACGTATCTCTTTTGGTTGGCGGCCGTCGAGATGTTGCCTCTTTTCCAAAATATATGCTCTGGCTGCCTTTTTAATTTGGTTTTCAAGCGCAGCATTAATATCAGCTTCAGTAAATGTCTCCTTAAACTTTTCCAGGGCTTCATGTTTTACTACTTCAATCGCCTTTTCCCGTTCAGCCCGCTCGGCTAATTTGACTGCCTCACTCAATCTGCCCCCGAATTCTGAAGATACAGCTGTTGACAATTCATCCCCGGTTTCAGACGCTTTCACTTCCATTTTGGGCTTGTTGTAAGTCTGCTGCAAACTCTCCTGGAGCTTTATGATATCCTGGTTCGCCTTGTGCCCAAATATAATGGCTTCCAGAACTATCTCCTCGGAAACTTCCTTGGCTCCCGCTTCCACCATGACTATGGCTTCTTTGGTGCTGACGATAACAAGGTCCAACAGGCTGTCCGCCAACTGAGGCAATGTGGGGTTTAGTACGAGGTTACCGTCGAGATAGCCGACACGCACCGCACCTATCGGACCATAGAACGGGATGGAAGAAAGGGTCATCGCAGCCGAAGCTCCGCTGACCGCTAGTATATCGGGGTCATTCTCCTGGTCCGTGGAAAGGACAGTGACCACAATCTGGACATCGTTATGCAGATTTTTATCAAAAAGCGGACGTAGACTGCGGTCGGTTAGCCGCCCGGCCAGAGTTGCCTCTTGACTGGGACGTCCCTCTCGTCTGATGAAGCTCCCGGGTATCTTGCCGACAGCATAGTGCCTTTCCTCATAATCTATGGTCAGATGGACGAAATCACCATTTCCACGTGGCGCATCACTAACGCAAACGGTGACTAAAACAACAGTATCGCCATAGCTAACGGTAACAGCGCTGTCAGCTTGTGCTGCCAGCTTGCCTGTATCGATAGTTAGGCGCCTACCCCCAATTTCATCCTGGACAGACTCAGACATAACCTACCCAAACACTTCTGAGTTTATTTCCTCAGGCCCAACCTGGAAATTAAACTGCGATAGTTCTTAATGTCGCTCTTGGAAGCATAGGCAAGCAAGCGCCTTCGCTGTCCTATGAGCTTCAGAAGTCCGCGACGGGTGTGTTGGTCATGAGGATGCGCCTTCAAATGCTCAGAGAGTTGATTTATCCTCTCCGTAAGCAGCGCTACCTGGACTTCAGTGGAGCCGGTATCACCATCGTGAACTTTGAAGTCCGAAATGATAGCGCTCTTCTTCTCTTTATCCAAATTTATACTCCTTCTAACATATGTCCGTAACGCACAATTATAACATAGGTTCAAAATCAATGCACAATTACTTTACTGCTTAGTTTTTTTCCTCCTAATTGAATAAGATAAATGTAAATGATAGACGGCTCCTCAGGGTTCAAAGATTGTCACCGAACTTTAGCAATCAACTCATTATGGAGTATAATAGTGACGGCATGGCCTCCCAGGTTTATTACCGCAAATGGCGCCCCCAAAACCTATCGGAAGTAGTGGGACAAGAGCACGTTACCCAAACACTACGTAATGCTGTAGCCGGTGGGCGGGTAGCCCATGCCTACCTCTTCTGCGGTCCCAGAGGCACCGGTAAGACCAGTACCGGACGCATACTGGCTAAAGCCATAAATTGCCTGAATCCGGAACAGGGCGAGCCGTGCAATAGCTGTGCCTTATGTAAAGCAATAAACGAAGCCAGCGCTCCCGACATTATAGAAATAGACGCCGCCAGTAACCGGGGCATCGATGAAATTCGAGACCTGAGAGAAAAGGTCAATTATACCCCCAACCTGGCTCGCTATAAGGTCTATATCATAGACGAGGTCCACATGATAACCAAGGAAGCGTCCAATGCATTCCTTAAGACCCTGGAAGAGCCGCCGCCTCACGCTATATTCATACTGGCAACTACGGAACCACACAAAGTCCTGTCAACCATAATGTCGCGCTGCCAGAGATTCGATTTCCATCGATTGTCCCAATCATCGGTTATCTCCAAGCTGAACCTTATCTGCGACAAAGAAAGCATTAATATTGTGTCTGAGGCCTTGAGGCTCATTGCCAAAGTCACTACCGGCAGCCTCCGCGATGCAGAAAATTTACTTGAGCAACTGGTTACCTATTACGGACACGAGATTAAACTGCACCAGGTGCAGGAGATGCTAGGCATCAGTGGCGACATGCGCATTAGAGAGCTAGCCAGACATATCGTCAATAAGGATATCACTGCCGGCCTTAAGACAATTAACAGCGTCGCCAGTGACGGTCTCGACCTCCGCCAATTCAATCGTGAACTGGTAGACTATCTAAGGGAGTTACTCCTGGTCAAGTCTGGCTCGGAAGAAGTCCTAGATGTTACCAGTGACGACTTAATTGAGATAAAAGAGCTGGCAACCGGCGCCAGCCTAGATTACCTTCTAATAGCAGTCAAGCGCTTTGGCGAGATAGACCTCCGCCTGGACAACTACTCATCGCTGCCCTTAGAACTGGCCCTCGTTGACTGTATTTTAGCTTCTACCGCAGCTAAGGAGCCAATCAAAACCGAACAACCTGAGCCCAAAGAACCGGCTGCGGTGACTAGCCGGCCTGCCAAACCAACCAGGTCGGTTCCGGAAGCTAAAATCCAGGCTAAAACCGAAGCTAACGCGCCGGCACCGGCTAAAAGCGCCGAGACCCAGGCGGAGCCAATCGAACCCGTAAAGACTCTGGAAATAGCATCTTCTCCGGAGATGAACGACATACGCGACCGCTGGAAAGACTTTGTCAACGCTATGCGCGGCGAGGGCTCCAAAGGCAACCTGGATGCCTTTTTACGCAGCTCCTGCGAACCTCTTTCCATTGAAGATAATACGCTGACACTGGGTTTTTATCATAAATTTCACAAGGAATATATTGAAGACCCGAAGTATAAGCATCTGGTGGAAAAGAAGCTGCGAGAAGTCTTCGGCCGTTCTTACCAGGTGCGTTGCGTTCTGACCGCAGGGAAAGCCAAAGGCAAATCGGAAGGAGAGAGCCCTCTGGTAAAAGCGGCTAAGGAAAGCTATGGTGCTACTATCGTCGGCAGGAAGCCCAGAATGGAGGAGGAATGAACAAGTTTGTACTTCGCCAGGCACAGGATTTACAGGCCAAGCTGCTCAAGGCCCAGCAAGAGTTGGCCGATATGACTACTGAAGTAAGCTCCGGAGGTGGAGCTATCAAGATAGTAATTGACGGCCAGCAAAGAATTCGCTCTGTGAGCATATCGCTGGAAGTCATTAACGCTGAAGACGCTGAGATGCTCGAGGACCTGGTGATGACAGCCGTGAATGAAGCTATCCAGAAATCACAGGAGCTCGCCGCCAGCCACTTAAGCGGCTTAACCGGCGGCCTCAAAATCCCGGGTATGTTTTAAGGGGGCAAAATATTTGAGTGCAGATTCAATCCACACTGCCGAGCCCATAACCAGGCTGATAGAAGAATTCAACAAGCTGCCGGGCATAGGGCCAAAAAGCGCCCAGAGGCTTACTTACTACTTGCTCCGGGCACCTGCCGGCGAAGTCGGTGCCTTGGCCGACGCCATCAGAAATTTAAAAGAAAAACTAGCGTTATGTTCCGTTTGTCTCAATATCACCGACTCTGACCCCTGCGCTACGTGCCGAGACGAAGAACGCGACCACACAAAAATCTGCATCGTCGAAGAGCCTATAGATATCCCGCCGTTAGAACGCACCAAGAAATACCAAGGGCTTTACCACGTACTTCACGGCGTCATCGCTCCTACTGACGGTATAGGACCTGACGAGCTGAAAATAAAGGAGCTGCTGTCACGCCTTAATGACGGCCTGGTGACTGAGGTGATACTGGCAACCAATCCGAACCTTGAAGGTGAAGCCACTGCCATGTATATCCAGCGCTTGATTGCCCCCCTTGGTATTAGAATCACACGTCTGGCCCGCGGTTTGCCCTATGGTGCCGACCTGGAATATGCCGACGATGTCACCCTCAGCCGTGCCTTAGAAGGCAGGCAGGAAATGTGAACAAACGCAGGCCATGACAGCACCTAAGACTTACCAAACAGAAGCTATTATCATCAAACGAATCAAGCTGGGCGAAGCCGATAGAATCCTTACCCTTTATACGCCTGAACTGGGCAAGCTTAAAGCGGTAGCCAAAGGGACACGCCGTCCTAAAAGCAAGCTTGGCGGCCACGTAGAACTTCTCACCCACAGCCGTCTGATGCTCGCCCGCGGCCGCAACCTCGATATCATCACGCAGGCACAGACAATCGATAACTTTCTGCCGATAAAGGATGATTTAGAAGGTATTTCTCGGGGTCTCTACATTGCAGAACTGGTTGACTCTTTCACCGGCGAGCATATCGAAGACCGGCAGCTTTTTGACTTATTGCTGGAAACACTGAAACAGTTGTCCCAATCCAAGGACTACGAGCCAATCCTGCGCTATTTCGAGCTGCATCTGCTCGACCATCTAGGCTACCGTCCCCAGCTTCAGCATTGTACAGGCTGCAATTCGCAATTGAAACCTGACAGCAATTTTTTCAGCTCCAGTCTGGGTGGTGTCCTGTGTTACAAGTGCGGTCTCAACGAGCCGGTGGCACGCCCTCTTTCCCTGAACGCCTTAAAGGTACTGCGGCTGTGGCAGAATTGTGATTTCGCAGCCGCCAGGCGCGTAAGAATAAACCGCGAGCTGGCTATAGAGTTGGAACAGGTGATGCGGGAATATATCAGGTACCTCTTGGAGAAACAGCTCAAATCAACGGCCTGGCTGGACAGGCTAAAGAGCGAAATCACGCACAAATAGGCTCATGGCCTGCAATGTCTGGGTCGGAAATCTAGTCAAATCACCCGCTGGCTAATACGCGATTTATCTCTGCTTTCAATTGCGTGGCATCAAAAGGTTTTATAATATACGGCGCTTTGGTCTTGGAAAGAAAGGCCATAGTGCTCGTTCCCATTACGTCGCCGGTAATGAAAACTACCTTCTCCGCCAGTGCCGGCGATACCTTCTGAAAATGATTGTATAATTCAATTCCACTCATGCCTGGCATCTTTATATCCAACATAATAGCCTGATATTTCTTGTTGTTAACCTCTTCTAAGGCATCTTCCGCGCTATCCACGGCTTCCACCTCATGTCCTTCTTCGGTTAATATCTGGCTCACGAATTGGCGTATCACTGTCTCATCGTCTACCACCAGTATTCTTGCTTTAGCCGCCTTCCGAGTCTCTCGGACGATAGGCTCAGGCATCTCCAACTGCTTATTCTCATTGACTATGGGCAATTCCACAATGAAAGTAGCTCCCCTGCCCAACTGGCTTTCAGCCCATATCCTGCCTTTATGTTCGGTCACTATTCCATGGCAGACACTCAAACCCAGACCTGTCCCCTGGCCCACCTTTCTGGTAGTGAAGAAGGGATTAAATATTCTCTCCAGGTTTTCTTTGGCTATCCCCAGACCATTGTCTTTGAAAGACACCAGTATGTTATCGCCTATCTGTTCCGTCTTGATTGACAGCTTGCCCCCGCCTTGGACTAGCTTCACCTCTGTTTCGGCATTCATAATCAAATTGAGAAAAACTTGCTGGAGCTGACCCGGGTCGGCAACAGTCATAGGTAAATCGGGGTCGAACTGAAGTATAACCTTTACATTAGAACTTTGCAGAGAATAAGCTCGCAGTTCCAGCGTGGTGTTTATGATTTCATTAATGTCAACATATGTCCGCTCCGGTTTGGTCTGGCGGGCAAAGACAAGCAATTTCTTAATAATCCCCGCCACACGCTGGGCGCCTTCGTTAATAACCTCGACATCGCGTTTTATATCCACGGGTATGTCTTTTCTGTCCAGCAACAGGTGGGCATAACCGATTACTGCGGTGAGGGGATTATTTATCTCATGGGCGACACCCGAAGCCAGCTCGCCGACAGAAGCCAGGCGGCTGGCAAACTGGGCCTTCTGTTCCAATTGTTTCCTTTCTTCGTCCCTTTGTTTGCGGTCGGTAATGTCGCGGCTAATACCTCTAAATCCGATAATTTTCCCCTCGTCATCCCGCATAGGAAAAATTGAGTCCTCGGTATATACTCGCGTTCCGTCTTTCTTAATCTGTGACGAAGTAAACAATTTAAATGGTTCACCCGTACGATACACGGTATTGTAGACCTCAAATACTTTCTTGGCGTTCTCAGGGGGTATGTAAATTTGGTAGCTCATCCCCATTATCTCTTCTCTGGAATAACCTAACTGGCGACACAATGCATCGCTAAAGAAAGTGAAGTTGCCCGTTAGGTCCACCTCGTAGTAGGCTTCTTCCATTTCATCCAGCATTGTCCGATATCTCTCCTCTGACCGCCTCAAAGCTTCCATCATCTGCAAGCGCTCGGTAACATCGTGACTAAGGCCACGGAATCCAATTATCTCACCCGCCTTGTTTCTCACGGGTAAAATTGTATCCTCGCTGGATATTATTGTTCCATCCTTTCTGATAGCCTGCAGTGGAATGCCTTTGAGCGGCTTCCCCGTCTTATAGACCTGATTGAATGCATTGTATACACGCCCCATGTCCTTTGCCGGCGTGAAATCCTTATATCCCATACCCATCAACTCTTCTCTGGAACGGCCTCCCTTGCGGAATAGAGCGTCATTGAAAAAGGTTAAATTGCCGTCAAGGTCCAACTCATAATAGGCCTCTTCCATTTCGTCCAGGACAGTTCTATATCTCTCCTCTGACCGTTTTAAATCTTCAATCATCTGCAAGCGTCCGGCGATATCACGTCCGATTCCCCGGAAGCCGATTATCTCACCTTTCTCGTTTCGTAAGGGGAAAACTGCTAGCTCACCCTGCCCTATACTGCCATCTTTTCTAACGGTTTTAAAATTAAAAACTCTAATTGGTTGACCTTCCCGGTAGACCTGATTAAAGACCTTATATACATTTTCTATATCGTCACTCGCGGTGATTGTCCGGTTATTCATACCCATCAACTCTTCCCTCGAATACCCCAACTGGCGGCAGTTGGCATCGTTCACGAAGGTGAAATTACCAGCAAGGTCAACTTCAAAGTAAGCATCCTGCATTTCTTCCAGGATGGTGCGGTACCTCTCCTCCGACTGTTTCAAGGCCTCCTCTGCCCTCCTACGCTCGGTGATATCGACTACGCTAATTAAAAATCCTATCTCCTTACCCCCTTCAAATACCACCTGATAACCTCCCGGGTAGAAGAAGGTTTTGGTGCCCGCTTTGGTAATGGCATCAACATCCACAGGTTCAGCATAGTTACGCTGTAAACCGCGAGCAAAGGCCTCGGCTACTTTTTCCCGGCTCTCTGCGGTGAAAAATTCTAGCAAACTTTTACCGATTATCTCACTCTTGTTATATCCATAAAGCTCTGCAGCCGATTGATTGGCATCAATGATTGTTCCATCAAATCCGACTAAGGCGTTAGCCACCTGGCTGTGCTCAAAAAGATACCTGTATCTTCCTTCTCTGTCTCGCAATGCCTCCTCAGCTCGCTTGCGCTCAGTGATGTCACGAGCCGCACTGACAAGAACCATGTTCCCGTCTATTTCAATCGCTCTGGTATGAATTTCAAGTGGTAAGACTGAGCCATCCTTTCGATAGTGCCCTATCTCGCAAACGGCATCGCCCTTTTCCAGAACTTTCTTGATATGTCCCTCGAACAGTTCTGAAGACTCCTGAATTTTCAACTTGCGGAGATTTGTTTTAAGTAATTCTTCCTTGGTGTAGCCATGCGACCGGGCAGCTGCTTCATTAACGTAAATAAAGTTACCTTCGGCATCATGAATAAATATGAGGTCTATGGTACTCTCCAGAATCTGGATAATTTTCTCCAAAATTTGCTCTGGCAGCCTCACATCATGCTCTACGCGCTTGTGTTCGGCTTCCGCTGCCTCCAACTCAGTTACGTACTGACTCAGGGAGTTCAATTCATCTATGAGTTGTTTTTTTGTCTTGTGGGTTCCCTTCATCTCCCACCTCCTAAAAGAGGAATAACTACTTCTTAGCTACCGGGATTAATTGCACTCGCTATTTCTACTACCTTTCACCGCCGATGTCAAGAGTTTTTCTGCTTTAAGATATGGAACGGCGAATTTATCGACTAAACGACGAATTGAGCTGTGACAGATGCCGGGGAATGGTTTGTTCTAGTGGTTTTGCGAAGTCCAGGGAAACCTGGGAGTCTTATTCATGAAGAAAAGTTGTAGGAAATAGGCTGCGTACGCGCCGACAAAGCTGTCCGCCATCTGGCCCAGTGCCCATCGGTCCTGAAGTCCTGACTTCACAAATAGGAACCCGCCAATGCCCGCTGAAACAGTTATGATGAACCCGAGGACAGCAAAAATGCGGACGTAAATACTGGAGCGGCGAATGAAAGCGAAAATAAGGACCAGAATGGAAATGCCGTCTATCACAAATCCCATTAATTTATGATAGATAGCTAACTTTATCAAAGCACCAATGAAACTCTGGCTTAAATTTGCTGGACCGTCGGGTAAAATAAGAAAGAAAGTAATCCAGTTCCCACTCAAGGCTTGTATGGTCATAACCACGAGAATCGCGAGAGTCGAGGTCCACAAAGCTATCGAGAAAATCCGCTGTAATTTTTCGCTCATCTATACCTCCAAACCCAGGTTCCAGCTTGCCTTTACAATAATTGTAGCATGTATCTCTCCATGTTCAAGACCACCCCAATCACTCTGTAGACTTCTTCTTGATTTGCTGGTAGATATGTAAGCCTATCAGAACTATAAACGGAATTATCAGGTCGTCATGAATTTTGAAGGCCAGCGCTTTGCTTAGCAGTCCAAATGTTAAAAACTCAACAGTACGGTATGCCGTAATGCCAAAACCAGTTAAAACATAAAGCACCAGCACAGCCAGCAGCGACCAGTGCACAATTTGTTTGGCCAGGTTCTGCTTTAATATATTTCTCATTTTTCAAAGAAGTCTTGATTAAGGTCAGCACTATTGGAGTAGCCCTGCCTTTCCCAGTAGCCCCGATAATTAACGTCGTCAGACAGCTCTATTTGTGTAACCCACTTTTCCCATTTGTACCCCCATTTACTTTCGGCTACCAATTCAAAAGGAAACCCTCTCTCCGGAGGAAGGGTAACACCATTCATCTTGTAGGCCATTAGTATATCGTTGTTCGTTATGTAGTCGAGTGGAAGAGAAGTAGTGTATCCATCATAGGCGAGAAATATAACCACTTTTGCCTCCGGCTTAACTTTAGCTTCCGCCAGTAAATCTTTAACCAGCAGGCCTTGCCAGAGAATGACCACACTCCATCCTTCCACACAGTCCAGCCCGACAACTTTCTCATAACTTTGGTGATTGTTAATGACCTCGTCGTAGGTGTACTCTTTGGGGTTCTCGACAAGGCCCAAGATTTTCAGCCTGTAGCGTCCTAAATCCACATGCTGAGGACCGCTAATTGAGTTTTCTCGAAAATCATTAATCGATGAAAGTTTCTCTCCCTGGTATTCCCTAATTTGTACCGGTTCCAGACTCTTACTCTGATTAACTCCACAACTACTTGTTGCTACTAGACTAATCAAAAAGACTGCGAGAAAAGCGATATTACCAAAACCCCTATTAGTTCCGTTACGGCCCCATCTCTGCAGAGCAAAACAAAACTTCTTCATTTCTAGCCTCCCTGCAAACTCGATAGAATCACATCCGGTTTAAGCACGCCCAGACAAAATATTACTGAAAAATCCCACGGTGAGAAACATTACAATATGCATCCCTTTCGCAGATATGCGCAGTTTTCCCGCTTACAATTTATCCACCCAGCGCCTGAATTATAGCGCTATTAAATACCGGCAAATCGGATGGTCGGCGAGAGGTAATAATATTCCCATCCCTAACTAAGGGCTCATCAACCCAGATTGCACCCGCGTTCTTGAGGTCTATGGCCACTGAAGGCCAGGAAGTTAGACGTCGCCCGCTCACAATACCAGCTGAGATAAGAAGTTGTGGCCCGTGACAAACGGCAGCAATCACCTTGCCTAAATCGTGCGCCTTTTTTACCAGGTCAATCATAGGCTGATGCAGCCGCATCTTATCCGGTGCATAGCCACCCGGGATAATGATGGCATCAAAGTCCTCGGCTCTAACCTTATCGGCATCGATATCGACCTTGATTGTCGCTTTGCCTCTCTTCCCCTGATAGCTTGTCTGAGAGCCACTGCCGACGATAAATATCTGAGCACCTGCTTCCTTCATTGCCTTTAAAGGCTCAGTAAGTTCAACATCTTCAAAATCTTGTTCTGCCAGTATGGCAATACGCTTTCCCTTTAATGACATCGTCTACCTCCCAAAATTAAAAACCAGGTAACCCGCAATATTCATTGGCTTTAAGATTTCTCTACTTTCTCTAGCAGGTCGCCGAATACTTCTACGTGATAGATTTCATGGTCTCTTATCCGAGTAAGCAACTTCTTCAAGCCGACATCTTTGACTTCTTTGGCAGCTCGGTTATACTCGGCAGCCACCTCTTTTTCTATTTTGATGTCATCGCGGAGCATATCACCAACTTTGGTGGATTTATCAATCTCAGTATGCTCCAGCCTGGGATTCCCCTTGCCGCTGACCATCTTCTCGGCCAGCCAGCCCATATGCTGCATCTCATTTATAGCCTGGTCCTCCATTTCCAGCTTCATTTCCTCATTTGTCGCCAGATATGAGTGAAGTAGATATTGCAGAATAACCGTATATTCATGTTCGATGCCCCAATTGAGAATCTGAGCTATCCCATCCTTGCGGTCACCCCTCAGGTCCCTGGTGCCTTCCTTCTTGGCCTTCTCGATAAAGTGGGCAAAATCACCGTGATGAGACTCCTCGTCTGACAGTATGCGTTTCAGCAACCGCTTTATCTTGCGGTCACCGATAGCCTCAATGTGCTCTTTATACATGGTTATGGCGTCTTCTTCTAGCAGCACATCGTTTTTCATCCAATCACTGGTTGATTTGCCTTCCATGCGCATCTTGCCTCTTTTCATACTTGGCTTGCCGCCTAGCTCAACTATGGTCTCAGCCAGCCAATCAAGATGCCGCATCTCCTCCCTGGAAATGGCTTCGATTTCACAGGCTAACTCGCCTTCACCCATAGCATACGCATGGCTCAGATATTGAATAATGGCACCATGCTCAGCCTGGAGGTCTTCATTGAGTAAAGCAATGATTTCTTCTTTTTTCATTCTTACCCCGTATAAATTTATTTTACGGCACCGCTAACGGCGGCTTACAAGCCAATCACCACCCGGAGAAACGTTTCAACCTTACTTGCTTTTCTTACCGATGTATTTCTCCGGATTCTGGTCGAAAGCCTTCTTGCAGCCCATGGCGCAGAAGTAATATTTCTTACCCTTGTACTCCGAAGTAGCCGGAGCATTTTTTTCGTCCACCTGCATCTTGCACACCGGGTCTATTGCCATCGTGTCACCTCCTTCGACTATTTGCCGACCTGGGCTGGCTTGAACCTCCTCAGGCGAAGTGAATTCGATACCACAGTAATGGAACTGGCCGCCATAGCCGCCGCTGCCATGATAGGGTTGAGAAAACCATAGTCGCCGAATATAAAGCGCAGCCCCACCGGGACGCCGGTATGAGAGAAGACAAGATATAACACACCGGCTGCCACGGGGATAAGAGCCACATTATAAGCAAAAGCCCAGAAAAGGTTCTGTCTAATTATCCTGATAGTGCTCTTACTAAGCGATATGGCGGTTACAATTCCCATCAAATCTCCCCGCATCAACGTAACTTCTCCGGTTTCCATGGCCACATCGGTACCGGTACCTATGGCTATGCCTACATCTGCCTGAGCCAGCGCCGGTGCATCGTTGATGCCGTCTCCCACCATCGCCACCACCCTGCCATCCTGCAATTTCTTGACCTCCGCGGCTTTATGCTCGGGGAGAACTTCAGCTAAAACGCGCTCAATGCCGGCCTCACGGGCAATAGCCTCAGCAGTACGTCGATTGTCCCCGGTTATCATCACAGTCTCAATGCCCATCTGCTGTATCGCCCGCACTGCCTCCCTGGCATTTGGCTTCAGGGTATCAGCCATCGCAATTATTCCCATGGCTTTGTTAGCCAGGCTGAGGAACATTACTGTTTTACCTTCACTAAAAAGTTTATCGGCTTTTTCACCAAGGCCGTTCAACGAAATACCTCTCTCTTTCATCAATCTGAGGTTGCCTAACATAATCTTCCTGCCGCCCACAGAAGCTTCTATTCCCAGACCAGGTAAGGCAACAAAATCTGAAACGCGGGACGTCTTCAGCTTCTTTTCAGAAGCTGCTTTGACTATCGCCTGTGCGAGTGGATGCTCCGAGACACGTTCAGCCGAAGCCGCCAGCCGGAGGACTTCTTCTTCTGAGGAAGAGGCAACAGCCAGCACATCTGTCACCGCTGGCTCACCGCGGGTCAGCGTGCCTGTTTTGTCTAGCAACACGATATTTATCTGGTGAGCTCTTTCTAACGACTCTCCGCTCCTGAAAAGGATCCCGTTCTCGGCCCCTTTACCTGTACCTACCATTATGGCGGTGGGCGTGGCCAGTCCCAGGGCACAGGGGCAGGCAATTATGAGCACGGCGACAAAGTTCAGTATGGCCAAAGTTAGAGCCGGCTGCGGGCCAACAAAATACCAGATTACGAAGGTTACCAAAGCAATACCGATTACGACCGGCACAAAATAGCTGGCAATGACGTCAGCCAGGCGCTGGATGGGAGCTTTGCTACCCTGTGCCTCGTCTACTAGCCGGATAATGCGCGCTAGCGTGGTGTCTTTGCCCACCCTGGTCGCCTCGAATTGAAAACTACCCGTTTTGTTGATAGTAGCGCCGATAACCTCATCACCCACTTTCTTATCCACCGGAATGCTCTCACCGGTAATCATCGATTCATCAACACTGGAATACCCCTGCCTGACTATACCATCAACGGGTATGCGCCCCCCGGGGCGTACTAGGATAATATCACCGACCTGGACTTCTTCTACCGAAATCTCTTTCTCCTCGCCGTCACGTATGACCACAGCAGTCTTAGGATTGAGACCTATTAGCCGTTTTATCGCTTCTGAAGTCTGCCCTCTAGCCCTGGTTTCCAGGTACCGACCCAGCAAAATCAGGGCAATAATCAGAGCCGAAGTATCGAAGTATAGGTGAGGTTCCACACCCGCAGCAGTGAAGAGGCTGGGGAATAATACTGCCACCACACTGTAAAAATATGCCGCTGATGTGCCTACAGCAATCAAGGTATTCATATCCGTGGTCCGGTGTCTCAACGCTCCCCACGCGCCTCGATAGAACCGCCAGCCTGCCCAGAACTGTACCGGCGTGGCTAATGCCCACAGTATGTAAGGCATATAGGGCTGCATCATCACTGCAGGTATAAAGCCCAGAGTCATAATTAACAAACCGAGAACGACGGCGACTATGAATCGATTCCTTACAACCTTGAGGTCTCGCTGGGAGGCTGTGGACACATCCTCCAGGGTCTCTGCCTCCGGACCAAGCTCGTAGCCAGCCTCTCTTACCGCCTTTTGCAGGTCGGCTACGCGCATATCTTCAGTATATTCCACAGTTGCCTTTTCAGAAGCTAGATTGACACTGACTGAAACCACCCCGGGCACACTGGACAGAGCACTTTCTACACGAGCGACGCATGAAGCACAGGTCATACCACTCACGGGGAAAATGGATTTCTTGGTGGCTACCCCGTAGCCTAGTTGCTGGATAGTATCCTTAATTTTGGCCAGGTTTACCTTATTAGGGTCATAATCCAGTGACACTTCCTCTGAAGCAAAGTTGACATTCGCCTGCTTCACCCCGTGTGTCTCCGACAGACCCTTTCCGATGGTCCGAGCACAGGTAGTACAGGTCATGCCCGTTACATGAAGGCGAGCTTTCTCGGATTTCTTACTACTTGTCTTTTCAACCATGTTGCAGCAGCTCCTAGTATTAAGCCTTAATCATGGTGAGGACCATCTTGAATCTCTTAATTGCCTTTAGAGAATGGGGTTGATTGGCCGGCATTATAACCATCTCACCTTGCTTCAATTGAAGAGGTCTGCCTGAAATGGCAATTTCAGCTTCGCCGTCAAGAAGGTAAACCATGGCATCAAACGGTGCCATGTGCTCACTCAGCCCCTGCCCTTCATCAAAGGCAAATAAAGTTACCGACCCTGACTTCTGATTAATAATCTCCCGGCTCACCACAGCTCCATCCTGGTAGTCGACTAAATCAGTCAGTTTAGCCATCTTAGTCTTAAATGCTTTATCTCCATGCTTCATTCTTAAGTCCTACATTAATTTCTCACAAGACGTGAGTTATTGTATTTCAACGCTGATATCTATGCTTTCTATATCCTCTACCTCTTTCAATGAAGAGACCATCCCCAACAAAGTATTGGAAATAATATCGTTAGGGAAAGGAGTAAGAGGAATTTCACCGCCGTTGACGGTGATTTCGACATTACCCTTTTTCTGATGTATTTCCAATTTTCGTATGTTCTCTGCATCTTTGAGTGAAGTAACAGCGCCTATGGTAGTATGAGATAAAAACTCCTCGACAAAGCGGTTCATCGGGATTGGCTTTTTGTTCACCCAAAGCGTCACCTTGTAACTCTTTTCCATTTGATACCTCCGCACATCCGAGATTCCCAAATTATTCCTCGTCATTGCGAGGCACGATGTGCCGTGGCAATCTCGGTGACGGAGAGGCGGTGAGATTGCTTCGCTTCGCTCGCAATGACAAGTTAAACAAAGCCCTTCTCCTTGTGTTTCTGCGCAATGGTCTCAGCCAGATTGTCCAGAGCCTTAAAATCAGCTTCCCTGGGATAACCTTTAACAATCACCGTCGGCAGCAATTCCACCTTTAAGTTGGGTATCATGGCCACCAGTTGTTCCACGGTCTTACCACCCCAGCCATAGGAACCTATTATTGAGGCAAATTTAACATTCGCTCTGACGACATTCGCCAGTGAAGCAGCGTAAGCAGCGCCGGGATGTGGGCCGGCATGCACGGTGGGCGTACCAATAACAATGGTCGCCGCATCCACCAGGGCCATTGCCAGTTTACCCAGGTCGGTGACCGTCAGGTCGAACTGTTTCACCGTCACCCCTCTCTGGGCTAAAGCCTCGACAAAATAAGCTACCATTCTGCGTGTGCTGCCGTGCATCGAGATATAGGGGAGGACGACAATATTTTTAGGCTCACAGAAGGCCCAGTCACGATGGGCTTCGATAATAAATTCCGGTTTATCGTACATGGGCCCGTGGCTGGGCGCGATGATAGCTATCGGGTAGTCCTTAATCTTGTCCAGATTTTTCTGGATATTAGTTCGGAAGGGCATCATTATTTCAGCGTAGTACCTTTTAGCCGCCTCATACACCTGCCCTTCATCGGTCACATAAAGATTGGAGGTGGCCAGATGCGAGCCGAATAAATCACAAGGGAACAGTATCTTGTCCTCTCTTAGATAGGTAAGCATTGTCTCCGGCCAGTGGACCCACGGAGCATGAATGAACTCGAGCGTCCTGTTTCCCAGCGAAATGGCCTCCTTGTCTTCGACGGTTATGAATCTGTCTTCTGCAACCAAAAGCAGGTCTATGAGCATCCCCTTGCATCGGGGCGTGCACACCAGTTTTGCCTCAGGATATTTTTCCAGTACACGCGGAATAGTCCCGGAATGGTCCTGCTCAGCATGATTAGCAATAACATAGTCTATGTTTTTAACTTTAAGCTCGTCCAGATGATTTACCAGCACTTGCTCCATAGTCGGGTCAACCGTGTCAATAAGAGCCGTTTTTTCATTCCCCTGTATTAGATATGAGTTGTAACTGGTGCCATCCGGAAGCGGTATGAGCGAATCAAAAAGTCGTCGGTCCCAGTCGACAGCTCCTACAAAATAAATGCCGTGCTTTATTTCTCTCGGTTTCATATCACCCTCCACTAATATTCGAGAAGTCTCCTTTCACCTTTAATCTTCTTTATGTCCGTAGCGCACATCTCTTTATTTCTACGGTCTTCCAATTAATCCAGCTTGTTAAACTGGTCTTTACTAGCGCCACATGCGGGACATACCCAATCGTCAGGTAGCTTTTCAAAAGGCGTGCCGGGCTTAATATGGCCATCGGGGTCTCCGAGCTCAGGATTATAAATATACCCGCAAACTGAACACTTGTATTTCGTCATTTTCGTTGCTGCCTCCTTCTTCTCTTCGATATAAGTCGGTGCCGTCTTCGGCGTGGTGCCCCTCTTGACCTGCTGATAATAGGCATAGGTCATCAACTCGCCCTCTTTGATTACGTCGGCTGCCACAATTTCTCCTACAAAAATAGTATGGGTGCTAACGTCCATTTGATTAATCACCTTAGCCTCGAGATAGGCCAGTGTATTGTCAAGCACTATAGGTACACCGGTCTCCCCCATCTTGTAGTTTACGCCTTTGAATTTGTCCGCATCCCGACCTGTCTTGAAACCAAAGTTGCCGATAAAACTCAGAGGTGTGTCCTGAGAAAGAATCGACACCGTAAATACTTTACTTGCCGAGACAAACTCGTTGGTCAGATTTTGCTTATTCAACGCCGCCGCTATAATAGGTGGTTCGGAGCAAACCTGAAAGATTGTATTGGCTATTTGTCCGTTGAACTTACCATCTTTTTTGGAACAAACCACATACAAACCGTAACTAACCTTGTGAAGCGCTTGCAGATTCATAGTTTAACTCCTCTCCTATTTTGCAGCGTCCAAAGAACTGCAATCTGTCAGGGATCCATCAAAAAATTGTTTTTCGGGATGCTATTTAGCCGCCATCCAGCGAATGGTGTTCTGCTTTACGGAAATAGCCTGCCGGGTCAATCAGGTATTCACGGTAGTCAACCAGAGTCAGATAGTGACCTTCCTCTTCGGCAGCCAGAGCCGAATACAGTTTCTTCAAGGCATCATAAGCCGTTTTCTGGTCCTGGCTTTTGTAGAATTCCCGAGTCTTGTTCTCCATTTCCATAGCCTTGGCTATGCTATCAAGTTCAGTACCGGTTGCTTTCACAGTAGAGGCGGCCACCTTCATCTCCTTGGAAAATATGGTGTCAAGTATGGCAGCCTGCCGAGGCCGCATGCCAACCTCAGGCCAAGCCTTTTGTTTTCTAATAGCGTTGTAAATGCCCCCAAATATACGCCGGTGCTTATCTTCCTCAGCCGCCAGCCACTCAAAAAGCTCCGTTCCCACCTTGTTATCACTCTGTCGACTGGCTTTCTGATAGTATTCCTTGCCATCTATTTCCATCTGAATAGCGAACTTAATGGCTTCTAAAGTCTGGCTTTGTTCTTCCCTAATTGTCATTTACACAACCACCCTATTTTGTCTTTTTTACATACGCGCGAAAGACACCGCCTTCCTCTTCTACGCCCAAGCATTCGTTGCCGGTAGTCTTGCACCAGTTGGGGATATCCTCTTTTATACCCTTATCATCAGCCAGGACTTCCAACACTTGCCCCGGTTTCAACTGCTTTATTTTTTGAGCGGTTTTAGCAATAGGCATGGGACAATAAAGTCCCAAGCAATCCAGAGTCTCGTCTGCTTTCATCCTTTTCTCTCCTGAATAGTAATCTCTATCTTACTTCTTTCGCCCTTTCTTCAGCGGCGCGCCACATTCAGGGCACTTAGTCGCTTTCTCATCCGGCACCATTATCTGGCAGCTAACACAATAGCTGATGACTGATCCACAAGCCCCACAAAAGGGACAGCTAGCGATAACCAGTTCCTCTTCGCAGTAAGGGCAGAGACAGCTATGCTCCTTCTTAGCTTTACTGGATTTATTAGCAGACTTCACACTCTTCTCCTTCTTCATCACCTTCTCCTTTCTCTTCTAGACCTTCGATTTTAATTCCCTTCTTCTTGGCATAATCACGAATTGCCTGTTGTAGGGCTTGAGCTCCCAGATTAGAGCAATGATATTTGTTTTTGGGCAAACCTTCTAATTCTTTAGCTACCAGACTGGGTGTAATTTTTACTGCCTCCTCCAGCGTTTTACCCTTTGCCATCTCGCTGGTAATGCTGGAAACGGCCACCGCAGCCCCACAGCCGAAGGTCTGAAATTTGACATCCTCAAGACGGTTATCTTTTACCTTAATGTAAAACGTCATCATATCACCGCACACCGGGTTGCCTACCTCACCGATGCCATCGGCATCTTTAATCTCCCCGACATTGCGGGGGTTCATAAAATGGTCCATAACTTTTTCATTATATGCTGGCATATAACTCACCCCCTCTTTTCTTTCATAAATTTAGCATATAAGGGAGACATTTGCCTCAATCTATCAACAATAGGAGGCAACTTCTCCAATACGTAATCTATATCCGCCTCGTCATCGTCCACCCCCAGGCCAAAAAGCAAAGAGCCCTGGGCAATCTCGTGCGGAATACCCATGGCAATAAGCACATGGGAGGCTTTCAAGGCTTTGGAGGTGCAGGCTGAGCCACTGGAGACAGCTATGCCCTGGCTGTTAAGCAGCAGCAGCATGCCTTCGCCTTCAATAAACTCAACGCAAAAGCTGGCGTTTTGGGGAAGACGCTGAGTTGGATGACCGGTAAGAAATACATGGTCAATTGCCGCCGGTAGACCTTTGATTAGCCTGTCTCTCAGGCGGGACAGCTTTTCCATGCGCGACGGCATGTCTCTCGACGCCACTTCAGCAGCTTTTCCCATACCCACAATAGCCGGCACATTTTCCGTGCCCGGCCTGCGTCCACCTTCCTGCACCCCACCGTCCATTAACGGAATAAGACGGACCCTCTTACGTACCCAGAGGGCACCTGATCCCTTAGGCCCATAAAATTCATTCCCGGCCAGGCTCAAGGCGTCTGCTCCCAGTTTGTTGACATCAACGGGTATGCTGCCGGCGCTGGCAACAGCATCCGTGTGAAATAGCACGCCGGCCTCTTTAACCTTTTTAGCTATCTCGGCAATTGGCTCTACGGTGCCTACTTCTCCGTTGGCATGCATCACCGACACCAGTATGGTTTCTTTCTTAATATTTCTGGCCACTTCATCGGGGTCGACCATTCCGTATTTATCCACCGGCACCTCGGTAATCTCAAAACCAGCTTTCTCCAAAGTTCTGGCAGCATGTAGCACCGAAAAATGCTCGACCGCCGAGACAATTATGTGCTTCCCCTTTGCCATCTGACCCTGAGAAAGCCCTTTGAGCGCCAGATTATTAGCCTCACTGCCGCTGGACGTGAAAATTATTTCTTCAGCATTGCCGCCGACTAAGGCGGCCACCTGCTCTCGGGCTTTCTCGATGGCTTCCCTGGCTTCGTCGCCCCAGGAATGGATTGATTGCGGATTTCCATAGACCTCCCGAAAATAGGGCAACATCGTCTCCAGCACCTCGGGCAATACGGGCGTGGTAGCCATGTTATCCAGATAAACCATTCTTTCCGGCTTCTTCTCATTCCCCATTAACGTATCTCCTATTAACTACTAGATTGCTTCTTGACCATCTCATATCTGGCCAGCCCCTCACTAAACAATCTTTCCTCTTCTTCAGTAATCACAATAAGCGGTGGAACGCCCACGGGTTTCCCTTTGTTATCGGTGGCCACCATTATATAGTAGGCCGTCATAGCCGGGCGCCGTTCTCCGGTATTAAGGTTCTCGGCATCGATTTGTACCCATACCTCCACAGATGTGTGCCCTACGAAAGTCAGCCTGGCATGAATTAGCACCAGGTCACCGACGTGAACCGGGTTAAGGAAGCGGATATTGTGCACCGTGCCAGTCACCGGATTAGCCTGACTGTGCCGGGCAGCTACCACACCGGCGGCATTATCCATCATTTTCATTAATTCGCCGCCATGAACCACACCGGCTGGATTGCTGTGATGCGGTAACATAAGCTCCGCCATCTCAACCGCTGAATGCCCCACAGTCTTGCCCTTCAACTCCTTCTTTCCATCCAACGCCTCTATTAGCTGCTTAAAATTCTCTTCATGCCTCTGTTCCACCTTACCCATCCGCTTAAAGAAATCAGCGACGTCATTAAAGCCTTCTTCCTCAGATATTTGCGCCGCCTCGGGATACAATCTGCTGGCTTCTTCATGCTCACGACCGATAGCCAGCTTTAGATTGGCCGCTGTATCACCTAAGCCACCCAGGAATTTAAACTCATGCTCAGCATGTTCAGCCTCATTCTGTGACGTAGCCAAAAACATATCGGCTATCTGGCCCAGGCCGGCTTCTCTGGCAGCCTTGGAGAAGTATGAATAGGCGGCATGAACGTGTACCTCTCTGGCAAACGCCTTGCGTAAGGCATCCTCGGTCCTGCTTCCTTTCAGCCTCATAATTTTCTCCTCGTATTGACTGATATATCGTTACTCAAAATCAAGCAAACTCAATATACCTTTTCAGCTATTACGACAGATCTATGAGAGGTTCAGTTTTTCCTTCAGCCATTTCTCGTTGTAGCCGACAGAAACCTCGCCATCGATGTCAATAACCGGCACCACAAATTTACCGGTCTTGTTTACCATTTCATCGCGGGCAACCTTGTCTCTGGCAACATCAAGATATTTATAAAGGATTTTGTTTTCGTCCAGCAACTGCCTGACTTTAATGCACCAGGGTCAGGTAGCGGTAGAATATACTTTAACCTCTTTTGCCATTTCGCCTCCTCTAATCTTACTTCTGTGACCTCTCCCGATTCAATTTAGGATATTATGCCCCGTCAATCGTAAAATAGTCGTAAAATCAATAGCCCAAAAGTTAAAAACTTATAACATTTTGCAGCGGTTATTCAATTACTTTGACTTAAACCTGTTTTCTCAGTTTCTCCACGCCGCATTGTGTATTCTGAGTCGCTTTAACCTTGGCCCTTATCTCATTTAGAAGCTCCCATGCCGCTTTCTCGTCTTGGTCAATGATGGCCTGTTCCAGTCTGATCACCTGCTGCTCATCCAATGTAATTACTGCTTTGGGCATCAACTTCCTCCTACAGCCTCAACTAACTGACATTCCAGGCACAGCCCGTAAAATTCCAGTCGATGATACGTTATTCGGAAACCCGTCCGCCGCGCAGCTATTTTATCCATCTCAGAATTCACCGTCTCATCGACATCGAACACCTGACCGCACTTTTCACAGCGAAAATGATAATGATTATCGCTTCTGGCATCGAACCGGCTTAAGCTACCGCATAAGACCAACTCCAATATCTCGCCACTCTCGCATAACAGTCTGAGGTTCCGATACACCGTCCCTAAACTGATATTAGGTATCTCTTTCCTTACCTCGTTATAAACCCAATCGGCCGTCGGATGAGAGGTCGTGCCCCTTAAAACCTCGAGTATGGCTGCCTTCTGTTTTGTTTTCCTCATCTCTTTATTAGTAATAGTTATCGTTAATTGAATTATACCTCAAAATTCTCAAATGTCAAGGTTTTTCTATTCGGAATCGCCTTTTTTAGGCTTGACCACAAGCCTCAGGCCTTCCATGCCGATAACCTCAACTTCATCACCCACTCCCAGCTCCAACTCGTTGCATATCGCCTTCCATAACACACCCTGGACTTTAACATAACCCTCTGGTGCCAGTGGCTTAGTCACCCTGCCTTCACTGCCGATAATATTTTCCGCCGCCACCTTCGGCCTTATGAAGAAGGTCTGCCTGCCCACCCGGTACATCACACCGGAATATACAGCCAGGGCTATCATAAAAATAGCCAGACCCCACAGCGGTATATTTACATTGAAATGTGGCAGCAGCCACAGTACAACAGCCGCAAGTAGAATTTCTTCCAATATCGAGCTTAAAACGGCTTGCAGCGTATACCACAGGGGCGGTCTGGATTTCATCTGATGAGCACCACCTCTACTCCTCGCTATGCCGTCCTTCACCACAGAGAAAGGCACAGTTAGGACAATATCTCGAGTCAGCAGGCACATCAACACCGCAATTCGGACAGCTGGTGTCTAACTTTGAGCCACAAGTACCACAGAACTTATAATCCGCAGGGTTCTTTGAATCGCATTTCGGGCAGGTCTTCTCGGACTGCTGCGCCGCTGCTGCCAGCCGTGTCCCGCAAACCATGCAAAACCGGTAGCCCATAATATTCTCTTCTCCGCACTTGGGGCAGAGAAATGTTTCTACCACGTCAGGCGTACTCCATACTCGTATATACCCATATTGCGTTTAAAAACAATACCAATTTTAGCCGTTTGTAGACTACATCTCAAGACAAATAATTAACATAAGGGATGACATTTTGAGTTTTCGTGAGTTGTTATCGAGGGTAAAAGGCAAGCCTGGTCAGCCCTCTATTATAGCCGCAACACGTACCCATCCGGCGCTACCGCCGGCGAGCTTCACCGGGAAACAGGCCACTTTGAAGCCGAGTGGTTTGGGCAGCTTGTCTAAATTCGCCAGCTTCTCTATATGGCAATATTCCTTATCTCTGCCGACAAAGTGCGCACCCCACAGCAGGCTTCTATCACCTGTCCTAGCGAACTCCTCTTTTATCGCCCAGAACGGCCGGTCCCACCCCCAGGCGTCAATTCCCATGACCCGGATGCCTTGCCCTATCAGCCACAGTGTCGACTCGCGAGTCATGCCGCAGCCGGCATCAAAATACTCCTCCTTACCCCACAATTTGTCAGCGCCGGTCTGTATCATGACAATGTCCCAGGGCTTAATCTGATAGTCTATCTTCGCCAAAGCTTCCTTAAGGTCTTCGACGGTGACGCCGGAACCGCGCGGCTTGTGCCTCATATCCAGCACTACGCCATCGTGATAAAACCATTCCAGTGGCATCTCGTCAATCGTCCTGGCTCTTTTCCCTTCTGATGTCGGAAAGTAATGCCAGGGTGCGTCAACGTGCGTCCCGGCATGGGCACCCAGTGTCAAGCTATCGTTAGCCCATCCCAGCCCCTCCGGTAAGTCCTGCTCGCTGCAGCCGAAGAAGGTTTTCATTCTATTGACGCCTTGTTTGTGCGGCTCGTGGGTTACCTTAACCGGCAGCGGTTCGCTGGGGCTCTCTTCCAGCGGCACACTCAAATCTAGAATCTTTACCATCTTTGCTGCCTCTTTCATCCGATTCGAAAACTATGTCTAGAAGCCCACCTTATCCATGCCCTTAAGGTTCAGGATTTTCCTGGCTTCATCAGGTGTAGCTATATCGCGCTCAAACTCTGCGGCTATCCTGACGACCTTTTCCACCAGTTCCGCATTGCTCTTAGCCAGCTTCCCTTTCTTCACGAAGATATTATCCTCCAGACCTACCCGTACATGTCCGCCCATCATAATTGCCAGTGCGGCTGCCTTAAACTCATCCGGATAACCCACCCCTATTACCGACCACCTATAGTTTTGTGTACCGAACAGCCTGTCTGAAGTCTGTTTCATGTACATTATATCTTCAAGAGACGAGCCGATGCCTCCCAGCACTCCGGTAACGAACTGCATCCAGAGAGGTACCTGTAGTAGTTTCTCCCTGACCAGATAAGCGATGTTATAAATGTGGCCGACGTCATAAGCCTCGCACTCCGGCCTGGTGCCATTCTGCTTCATCGTCCGGCAGAAGTATTCTATATCGGAGAAGGTATTACGAAAGACATTCTCCTTGGTTCCAAGTATGAATCCCTTTTCCCAGGGGTATTTGTAATCTTTATCCTCATATCGCTCGGCTATAGGGTGAATGGAGAAATTCATCGACCCCATATTGAAAGAGGCAAGCTCAGGTTTAAACCTGGGTACGACGCCAATCCTTTTTTCCCTGTCGGCACCTACTGCACCACCGGTGGTTATGCAGACGATTACATTACTTCGCTGCTTAATACTGGAGACGATTTCGCCATAAACTTCCAGGTCGGAGGTGGGCATGCCATCTTTGGGATTCCGGGCATGAATATGCACCGAGGCAGCGCCGGCTTCAGCTGCCTTGACCGCTTCGTCTGCAAGTTGCTGCGGAGTAATCGGTAAATAAGGCGTCTGGGTAGGCATGGTTACCGCGCCGGTCAGGGCAGCGGTTATAATCAACTTTTCCATTCCTCATTCTCCTCGCCGTTTAATTTATCTTCCGCCATTGAAATCAAGAGGCTTCATTATAGCAAATAAACAAGTTTTGCCGACGTTTACCACTACAGGTGAACAACAGTTTCTATGCCCTTTTGACCGTGCTATACTATGAACGAGGGTTTTGTGGCAGGCATAGCTGAGGTCAAACAAAAGATAAACAAGCTGCGTGAGCTGCTTAACTATCACAACCATCGCTACTACGTGCTCGACAGCCCGGAAATTAGCGACGCAGAGTACGATAAACTCATGCGTGAATTGAAGCAACTCGAGGACGAGCACCCGGAACTAATCACACCCGACTCACCCACTCAGCGAATCGGCGCGGCACCGGTGGCGGCCTTCGGCGTTGTCGAACATCCGCAGCCGCTGCTCAGTTTGGCTAACGCCTTTTCCGACGAGGAGCTTGACGCCTGGTACCGGCGAGCTTCTAACATTCTGGGCGGCCGCAAGACCGAGCTCGTCTGCGAGCTTAAAATCGACGGCCTGGCGGTAGCTTTGACCTATGTTAACGGACTGCTTGAGGTCGGCGCTACACGCGGCGACGGCTTCCGCGGCGAGAATATCACGCAGAACCTGCGGACCGTGAAGAGCATACCGCTTTCCGTGCCCGAAGAGGCGCCGCCGAGGTTCGAGGTCAGGGGTGAGGTTTATCTACCCAAGACCGGCTTTAAAAAGCTGAATGAGGAGCGGGCCAGGGAGGAGCTGCCGCTTTTCGCCAACCCCAGGAATGCCGCCGCCGGCTCGGTAAGGCAGCTCGACCCCAGGATTACCGCTCAGCGGCCGCTGGATATTTTTATCTACGGCCTGGGCTGGGCTGAAGGTAAATCAGTTCCCGATACCCACTGGGAAATCATGCAATACCTGAAGTCGCTGGGTTTTAAATTGAACCCCAACATGGCTCTGTGCCGTACTATCGACGAGGCCAAGGCTTTCTACGCCAAATGGGTCAAAAACCAGGAAGCGCTGCCCTACGAGGCCGATGGCGTGGTGGTCAAGATTAACTCCATTCCGTTCCAGGTCGAGCTGGGATACGTCGGCCGCGAGCCGAGATGGGCCATTGCCTACAAATTCCCAGCCGTCCAGGGCACTACCCGCCTTCTGAAAATCCGTATCAATGTGGGGAGGACGGGCAGCCTTAATCCCTATGCCATACTGGAGCCCGTCCAGGTGGGCGGCGTTACCATTAGCCGTGCCGCGCTGCACAATGAAGAGGATATACACCGCAAGGACATCCGCATCGGCGACTGGGTTCTCATACAGCGAGCCGGTGAGGTGATACCGGAGATAGTAGAACCAATTGTCAGCCGCCGCACCGGCAAGGAGAAAATCTTCCACATGCCCAAGCAGTGCCCCGTTTGTGGCGCTGAAGTGATAAAGCCTGAAGGTGAGGCCATGCACCGCTGCACCAACGCTGCCTGTCCCGCTCAGGCGCTGGAAAGAATTAAGCATTTCGTCAGCCGCGGTACTATGGACATCGAGGGAATCGGTGAGAGGATGTCACAGGCGCTATTCGAAGCCGGGCTTATAAAGGATGTCGGCGACATTTATAGTCTCAAAGATAAAAGGGAACAGTTACTCAACATGGAAAAGCTGGCGGATAAGAGTGTGACCAATATACTCAACTCCATTGAAAAGAGTAAAGACCGGCCTCTGCCGCGGGTTATCTTCGCCCTGGGCATACCAAATATCGGAGGTGAGACGGCTGAGCTGCTGGCTGAGCATTACTACAGCCTTGACGAATTAAGCCGGGCGACGCCGGAAAAACTCCAGGAGATCCCTTCCATCGGGCCCAAAATAGCCGACAGCATATTAGCTTTTTTCCGCCAGAAACAGAACCAGAAAATAATTGACAAGCTGAGAAAAGCAGGTGTCAAGCTGGAGGCAGAAAAGGCGAAGAGGGGGGACTTACCGCTGGCAGGGCTCGAATTCGTCATCACCGGCAGGCTGGAGGCCTCCCCCCGCCCCGAAGCCGAGGCTAAAATTAAAGAACTGGGAGGTAAGGCCAGCTCAGACGTCACCCGAAAGACAAATTACCTGGTGGTCGGCGAAGACCCTGGCTCCAAGCTGGCCCGTGCCCAGACGCTGGGCATAAAGACGCTTACCGAGAAAGAATTTCTGGAGCTTTTGAAAAAGGCGGAAAACAAATTAAAATGACAGGGGACATCGGCTACCTCCGCGACTTAATGGGGATTGAAAGGGGCGTAGCCCCTTTCAACATACTTCTTTCCCTCTCCCCTTGACAAGTAGCCCCGTGCATAATGTTATGTCAATAATACCTGAAACGAGGAGAGAAGATGATTAATAATACCAGATGTTGACGAGTTTGGGGCATCCCCGGTCATTCCATTATCAGCAAGATCAAAAGGGACAATGCCAGAGCTGACAGGGTCCTCATCAAAACCATGCTGCCCAGCGGGATTACCGCTCATATTTAGAAGCAGGGATAATAAAAAAGGGTTGTATCAATACCAATGTCCTGAAAAGGCCGGGAGAGCCACTTGCCCTTTGCCTGAGAAATGTGGGCTTAAGATGATCTGGCTTAATCAGGGGCAAGATTATCGCCGATTTGGCCATACAGTTAAACGTGGAACAGATGAATGGACTACACTTTACCGCAAGCGCTCTTCTTCGGAACGTGTCTTTTCCAGGCTGAAACAGACACGTAGATTAGAGGAGCACTGTTTCCGGGGTTTTGACCGGCTGAATGCTCATACAACTTTGTCGGTACTGGTTATGCAAGCGCTAGCCCTAGCCAAAGCAAAAGATGGCCGAGTAGAGGATATAAGAGAATGTGTTAGGCAGGTTGGTTAATGGCTAAGTACGATATTTGAACGAGATAAACCCTAATAACCTTCTTTATTTAGGAACTCGCCTATCGCCTGTTCTGCTATTTCAGACTTCTCTATGCGGCGACTATCTTTGCTGCTACGGTCTACTACGTAATGTCCTAGTCGTTTTATTAAACCCATTGACAATTTAAAAGTCTGTGGACGCCTTGACCCTTTGGAAAATTTGTCTGATTGGGATTGTTCGGCAGATAGTCTGTCCATCTTGACGTTTATCAGTTTACGTTTATACCAGTGTATATTGACAAAAGTATGATTTTTTGTTAATATATAATATTAGATGGTTAGAATAATAGATTACCACCTTATCAGTTGTTTGTCAACTTCAATGTATGATTAGATAGTCTTGAAAAAATATTATTTTTGTAATTTTATTGTGTATAATAGTAAAATACCTTGGCCTATTTCATGAATATAGTACTAAAGTACAAGATTTGGATTTTGGCAAATTTGAAGGGCTTGACCTCTTGACAAATGGGTGTATAATACGAAAGCAAATTGTGTCGGCAGCGGCAATAAGGAACAAATCAGAAAGAGGTGAGTTGTGGCTTTAACTACAATGGTCTTAAATCGTCCAGACCCAAAAGCTATTGTGCGGGGAATTGACAGGAGAGCAACGAAGGCATTAAAAGCTCTAAGTGTGGCAAATAAGGGCAAAGAAGCAGAACGTACAGGCGTTTCTGCAAAGACACTAGGACGTCCTAACACAAAGTAATAAACAAACGGCGATTAGCAGAAACCTTTTAGCAGGAGACAATTGTCTCCTGCTAATTTTTTCTCTCTAGTTGAACGTAAGGGACGAAGTTATTGTCAATTAAAAGTGGAAGCCTATTCATTGCCATATCTTTAACAACTTGTATCACATTCTGTTGATCTTTGCTTATATGAATAACCCAGCCACCAATATGCACTAAAACAAAATGCAAGGTGTCACGTGGTGCAGAGGAATCTATCACGATAGATGCAACCACCTGTCGGCCTATTGGGGTTCTATTATTTTGATAAGTGCTGAATTCCGTGACCCAGATCCATTTTGGGTAATACAAGCTACGTAACCACCATGCAAAATCTGAGTTCGGGTTGGCTACCTTGCCGATGTGTTCTTTGAATGTATTGGATTCTGTAAGATAGGTGCGTACAGCAAGCGTCGGAAGGGTTCCCGAATCACTAGGTATTAGAGTGTGAAATACTGCTAACGCTTTATCTTGGGCGTCCTTTGGTGATAATGTAATAGCAGTCGGCAATGGTGCAGCAAGAAAATCAATCCCCGCAATGAATTCCGGTTGACCGGAGCTGTTACTGAATATCGCAGTAGTAGTGATGTCTCTACTAGCAAGCTCATCGAGGAAACGTTTTGCTGCATTGAGGCTACGACTAGTTGGGTAAATCCCTCTTAAGTTCTCTTCCGTTATCTCGTTTGTATCTTTTAATTCCATCCAACGATAAGGCCCCATTGCATCATCGTTAACTAGGAAGGCTTGGCTATAGTCAGATGAGTCAATATATTTTACAGCCCTAATTGAACGTGATCTTTCGGGAAACGTATGGAGTGGCGGGTCAATATCCATGTCTAATGCATGTCCGAAAACGGTGATAGCATGCCCACCCTCCGGTTCAACAAGCCCAGCTACCGTGGGGATTCCGCTTTCCACTAATCTATAGAGTAGACGTCTAGAAACAGTAGCGGAAGTTTTGAGTAAATCATATGCAATAGGATCATAACCAAGTGCCCTGAAAGCTTCTAGTATCTGTCCATTATGTAACCCTTCCGAAGGAATAGCCCGCCCAAAAGAGAGATCATAGCGTGTCGCTGCTTCGGTTATTTGTGGGCTATAGTATGTAGTGAACTCATCATACTGAGTACTCATATACCAGTTTGCCATCCATATAGCTGCAGTAGCACAAGCTGCAACCATGTGATCCTGTTGGATAAACGGCGATCCATTTACTGCCAATATGTTGCCTGCCATATTTATTTCATATTTCGTACTACACGTTAGGTATGGTTCCCAATTTTTGCCTACTGGTGCAATTACGTTTTTGGCAGATAAGATTGTACGTCCAACGGGGAAAGCATTGATGGGTCTCCATACACACATCCCCATGTATTGTTTGTGACAAGTCTCAGGTAGATTTCTTAGGTCAGATAGTTGCACTTCTTTGGAGAAAAAATGCAGTCGCCTACAATATCGCGACATGGCTGACTGGGCAAGATTATGCAGCCGAGCATGACACCGTCGGTGATCTTCATCCAAATAAGGATCTTCAATTATAACTGAGAGACACCCACGAAGACGTAAAAGATTAAAGATCTCAATAGCAGGTCTTAGGTTAGTTGAGACGGCGGGTGTCCCGTTCTTCAATAAGAACCTTACTAGACTTTCCCAGTCTGTAGTGCTGCGCATTTGGAAAACCGAGAACTGTTCTACCATGTATGATCTCTTCAGCTTAATTGCTTTTTGTGGCTTTGATTTAGAGTCTATAGTAAATTAAGATTTGGCATAAGTCAAGAGTACTCTTTACATAATGTCAAATAAAGGTATCTTACAATAGGTGAATGAATTTATAGAGGATTTAGATATGCTTTATAGAACGCTCAAATATACTATCGAAAGTATTGAGGTACGTAATACTAATATGGATCATAAGTGAGTTTCGAATGTAGTTTCGCACATCCCTAAGCTATTGTATTGAGAACCTAGCCCAAAGTCGGCAACATCTGGTATTATTAATCATCTTCTCTCCTCGTTTCAGGTATTATTGACATAACATTATGCACGGGGCTACTTGACAAGGGGAGAGGGCAGGGTGAGGGGTGCACAAAATTGAAACTAATTGTAGGTCTGGGCAATCCGGGCAGCATTTATGCCGGTAACCGCCACAATATCGGCTTCCGCTGCATAAACCATCTGGCCAGGCTCCATTCCATATCCATGAAAGGGCACCAGTGCCAGTCTCAAGTCGGCAGCGGTAAAATAGCCGGCGTGGAAGTACTGCTGGCTAAACCCAAGACCTTCGTCAATCTAAGCGGTGAGGCGGTTGGGCGACTGATGCGCAAATACAAAATCCAGGTAAACGACCTGATTGTTATATGTGATGACCTCGATTTGCCCTTGGGCAGGCTGCGCCTCCGCCCCGGTGGTAGCGCTGGGGGACACAAAGGGATAAACTCGATAATCTCGGCTCTGGGAAGCAAAGATTTCTGCCGCATCAAGGTAGGCATCGGCCGCCCGACCGAAGAAGACGGCACGGCAATCACCGATGAGGACGCTATTGTCAACTACGTGCTCAGCGACTTCACCCCTCGAGAAGACGATATAATCAAGGCCGCCATCGCCCAGGTAGCCAAAGCCATCCAGTCCATCCTGACCGACGGCATAACCGCCGCCATGAACAAGTTTAACTGAATACGAGCTGTCTATCGTATTGCTAGCCCCAGGTAGTATGGCCAGACAACCACAGCCAGTATAATTTTCCACCAAATCAGATTGGCATAACCAATAGTGAATAGCCAGCCCATGAACCAAACAGTTCCAGCAAGGCTCGATGCCGTATGATGCACACTATGTTTGCTTTCTTCCGTCACTTAATGACTCCTTCCGTATTACCTCAAAAATTAATGTTTTTTAGAGTGCATACAGACAAAGCATCGTGAAAATAGCATTAACTGGCTATGCTAACAAAACAGCAAATCGTTTTGTTTATTCACTATCTTTTATGTTGGCTTTATTTTATCTTCACCAGCTCGATATCAAAAGTCAGGTCTTTGCCGGCAAGAGGATGGTTAGCATCCAGGGTGACTGTACCGTTGTCAGAGATGCCGGTGATAGTAAATCTAATTGCCTCGCCATTCTGTCCGGTCGCACTCAACATCTGGCCGACCTTTGGCTCTGTGTCGGCGGGAAGTCTGTCCCGGCTCACTCCTATCACCAGCTCGTCAAGATGTGGCCCATAAGCCTCATCCGATGGGATGGTAACGGTTTTCTTTTCCCCGACTTTCATTCCCAGGACAGCTTTTTCAAACCCGGGAATCATATTACCTGCACCTAAAGTAAACTCCAAGGGGTCACGTCCCACCGATGAATCAAATACGGTGCCGTCTGCCAGCTTTCCCGTATAGTTCACCTGAACGGTATCGCCGTTCTTGGCTCCGCCGCCAGTGGATGCCGAATTGCATCCCGTTAGAACCACGGCCATAAGCAAGATAACTATCAACGTAATACGGCCAAATTTAAACACTTTACCCTCCAATTTCTGCATCAAGCGCCATTCAGGCACTGCCGAATTTTACTCCTCCATTAACTGATTAGCAATTTCCCGGTTGTGGTGCAGCCTCTTTGCCGCTGCCAGACTCCAATGATATAATGGCTGAAAAGCAACTTCATATTCTCTACTCTGACGTGGCGAAACCAAGCTTTGACAGGAAACTGACCATCGCCGTTATCGGCGGCGGGAAATGCACTGCCCAGGAAGCGGCGCTGGCCGAGACCGTAGGCAGAGAGCTGGCTAAACGAGGCGTCGTTCTGGTCTGCGGCGGCTTGACCGGTGTTATGGAAGCAGCCTGCCGGGGAGCTGCCATCGAATCGGGGCTAACTGTGGGCATCTTGCCTACCGAAAACCCGGCTGATTCCAATCCTTATGTCCAGATCGCAATTGCCACCGGTGCAGGCCATGCTCGAAATGTAGCCGTGGTCAGGTCAGCCCAGGCCGTAATCGCCATCGACGGCGACTATGGTACTCTCACCGAGATTGGCTTCGCTTTGAAGGGCGGCATACCGGTTGTCGGGCTGCGTACCTGGTCATTCTATCGAAACGGCGAGGAAGATAAGTCCATAGTTAAGGCAGATGACGCCGTCGACGCCGTAGAAAAAGCCATCGCTCTGGCCAAAGGGCAGAAGCTAGATTGAAATGACGAAATCGACGAAGGCGACCATTAAGATTATTAGAGCCCGCGAGATACTCGATTCTCGTGGCCACCCCACCATCGAAGCAGAGGTAGAATTGTCTGACGGCGCCACCGGTATAGCTGCTGTTCCCTCGGGAGCCAGCACCGGCAAGCATGAAGCTGTAGAACTCAGAGACGGCGATAAGTGCCGATATGGGGGGCTGGGCGTTCTCAAAGCCGTGAACAACGTTAATAACAAAATCGCTCCGGCGTTAGCAGGCATGATAGCTTCAGGGCAGGAAAAAATTGACCGGAAACTGCTCGAGCTGGACGGCACTGCGGATAAGTCGAATCTCGGGGCTAACGCTTTACTGTCGGTATCGCTGGCTACTGCCAAAGCTGCCGCCAATTCTGTAAACCTTCCCTTATACCGTTATCTCGGCGGCAGCGATGCCCGCCTGCTGCCGGTGCCCATGCTGAACATTTTGAACGGCGGCAAACACGCCGCTGATTCCACGGACTTTCAAGAGTTCATGGTGGTGCCGGCAGGCGCCACCAGCTTCAGTCAAGCGCTTCAGATGGGAGCAGAAATCTACCAGGCGCTTAAGAAAGCAATCAAAGTCAAGGGACTGAACAGCAACGTCGGCGACGAAGGCGGCTTTGCCCCGTCGCTGGCTTCGAATAAGCAGGCAATCGAGCTAATCCTGGCTGCAATAGACCTGGCTGGTTACAAAGCGGGCAGAGACTGCTTTATTGCTTTGGACCCGGCAGCCAGCAGCTTTTACAGTGATGGGAAATATGTCTTGACAAAAGAAGGCGCAACGCTAACCGGCAACGAAATGATTACCTACTATGCCAAATGGGTATCCAGCTATCCAATCGTCAGCATCGAGGATGGACTGGACGAGGATGACTGGTCGGGCTGGATATCGCTGACATCCAGATTAGGCAAGAAGATAAAGCTTGTTGGCGACGACCTCTACACCACCAATCTTAAGAGATTGGAGTTGGGCATTACTCAGAAAGCATCTAACGCTATACTGATAAAGCCGAATCAGGTGGGTACGTTGAGTGAAACCTTAGCCACAGTAAACAGGGCGCAGCAGGTTGGCTGGACGACAATAATCAGCCACCGCTCTGGCGAGACCGAAGATACCACCATAGCTGATTTGGCGGTCGCCGTCGGCTCCGGTTTGATAAAGACCGGCGCTCCCTGCCGCAGCGAAAGGGTGGCTAAGTATAATCGTCTGCTCAAAATAGAAGAGGAGCTGGGGGCTGATGTCCGCTTCGCCGGCAAGGAAGCACTTTCAATTTAGGGGGGCAAAATGGAAATAGTCCAGGGAGTCCATCAGATAAAAGTACCGCTACCGGGAGCCTTAGACCACATGAACATATACCTGATAGAAGGCACCCAGGGTAATTTGCTGATTGATACCGGCTTTGACACGCCTGAGGCCTTTGGCGCTTTGAGAGATGCCCTCAAATTCAGCGGCTTCGGATTTAAAGATATCACCGTGATTGCAGCTACTCACGTCCACCCTGACCATTACGGCCTGGTGGATAAGCTTAAACAGATGTCCGGCGCCAAGGTGGCGCTTAGCGATATTGAGGCAAAATTTATTGATTCGCGGTACGGAAAAACCGATGCACTGATAAAGCAGGTAAAGCAGCTTTTGGTATCCAATGGTGTACCTGAGGCAGACTTAACTGAACTGGCCGAAGCCTCCATGGCGGTGAAGCAATTCGTAGGAGTGGTTAAGCCCGATATCATACTGAAAGACGGCGACAAAATCACAGTTGCCTCTTCAGAGTTCAAGGTAGTGCTGACCCCGGGACATTCGCCGGGACATATTTGCCTCTATGAGCCGAAACGAAAGCTCTTCTTTTCGGGCGACCACATACTGCCGGATATATTTCCTCACGTCGGTTTTCATCCGCAATCAGGAGACAATCCGCTGGGCGACTTTTTTAAATCATTAGAGGCGCTGAGTAAGCTGGAGGTCAACTTTATTTTCCCCGGCCACGGTTCTGTTTTCAGCGGCTTCAAGCTAAGGCTCGGCGAATTATACTATTATCACGAACAGCGGCAGCGGGCCATAATTAGAATCATAGAGAACGACACCAAGAGCGCCTATCAGATAGCTACCGAGATCCCGTGGATGCCAGGCGGCGAGTCAGTTCCTTTTAACAAGCTATCCGCCTTTGATAAGCGACTGGCCGTTATGGAGACACTGGCTCACCTCAAGCTACTTGTGATCGAAAGCAAGGCGGAGAAAGTAGTCAAAGAGAATGTCGACCTCTATTGGGCAGGAGGTTAGAACATTGGACGACGTTAAAAAGAAGGTTCGAAGCCTCAAGCTCAAATATAAATCTTATCCTCAAAAAGAGCTTTTGGTAGCCATGCCCAATCCTTACCCCGACAGGTCGTATGAGGAGGAAATGGTTACCAGCGAATTCACCACTCTTTGCCCGCTTAATCCGGGACAGCCCGACTATGCCACGCTTACCATAAAATATGTCCCCGATAAGCAGATAATCGAGTTAAAGTCGCTGAAATTCTATCTGGCCAGCTATAGGATGGTGGAAATATTTTTTGAAGAGGCGACCAACCGGATACTTGACGAACTGGTCAATGCCGTGAAGCCGAAAGGGATGGAGATAACGGCAGCGTGGAATGTAAGAGGCGGCATTGGCACGAAAATCACGGCCAGTTATAAGAAGAAAAATGGCTAACGTATTACAATAAAAGCAGGAGGAATAAATGGCAGAGAAAATAGGCATCAATGGATTTGGACGCATCGGCAGACTGACTTTTAGAGTGATAAACCAGCATTACAGCGACAAGCTTGAGGTAGCCGTGGTCAATGACCTTACCGACTCTAAAACAAACGCCCATCTACTAAAGTATGACAGCAACTACGGCATCTATCCCGGAAAGGTGGAGGCGAAAGATGATGCTATAGTGGTTGACGGCAGGAAGACGAAAGTAATCGCTGAACGCGACCCGGGAAAGATTCCATGGAAAGATTACGGCGTAGATTTAGTGATCGAGTCCACCGGCCTTTTTACCGATGCCGATAAAGCATCTGCCCATTTTCAGGGTGGGGCTAAAAAAGTCATTATCTCAGCTCCGGCTAAGGGCGAGGACATAACCATTGTCCTGGGCGTAAACGAGGAAAAGTACAATCCGAAACAGCACCACGTCATCTCCAATGCTTCTTGTACTACCAACTGCATTGCTCCTGTAGTAAGAGTACTACATGACAACTTCGGGGTAAGTAAGGGGCTGCTGACTACCATTCACGCCTATACCAACGACCAGAGGCTCCAGGATATGTATCATAAGGATCTGCGCCGGGCTCGAGCGGCAGCTATGAATATAGTCCCCACAACCACCGGTGCCGCCAGGGCGGTAGCACTGGTTATGCCGGAAATCAAAGGCAAGCTTGATGGTATTGCTTTGAGGGTGCCGGTGCCTACCGTTTCTCTGTGTGACTTCGTCGCCGACCTCAACAAAGAGGTGACGGTCGAGCAGGTTAATAAGGCTTTCCAGGCTGCGGCTAACGGCAAACTTAAAGGCATTCTGGAGTACTGCGAAGAGCCGCTGGTGAGCATTGACTTTAAGGGTAATCAGCACAGCTCCATCTTCGATGCCCTGAGCACCATGGTCCTGGCCGGAAATATGGTCAAGGTGCTTGCCTGGTATGACAACGAGTGGGGGTATAGCTGCCGTCTGGCTGACCTGGTTATCTACATACTCAGCAAAGGTTTTTAAAGTAGCCAACCGGACACAGCATGTATCGCTGACGTTTAAGCTTGTTTTATCAGCGCTTAGCAGTCTCAGAATATATGCCACTCAGTAATGGAGTAGGGTCGAGCAAAGGTCCTATGGAGTTAATCGGGTATTTGAACCCTATTTTGGCAAGTTCCTTCAATCCTGAAATGGTCCGCGCTAACTCGCTAGGGGGCAGGGCTATCGCTATCTCATCATCTGACACACCACCCATGGATCTCTCACCATAGCATGGTATGCTCACCGCTGGTTTGCCGGTGACATAGCATTGGGCCAGTGAATCGGTGCAAGCCCCTTCGCCGATGAACGAGAACGAGAAGCGTTCGTACTTTACTTTCTGGAGACCGCACAGAATCATCATTATCTGGGCTGGATTACCGTAGATGAGAAGAACTTCTGGCTCAAATTTCTGCTTCGTCAAAGGAGCCAGGACTACAGCGCCGCCGACAGGAATACGATAATAATCGCCCTGTTGCTGCAAAGCTTCTTCAGGTGAGCGAAACCAGGTGGTGGACAGCATAGCTGCCTCGGCATTCATGCTTTTCTCAGTAGCTTGCTTCAGACCGAAAAGCCTGGAGCATCGATCTTGTATCTTATCCTCCCTGGTGATGCCCACCGTAATGCCATTAACCCTCACCATAAAAGGAACCTGGCAGAAGGTGAAAAACCGATCGATTCTTATAACGTTCTTTATTGTGTCAAGTTCCTCAGCTTTATCGAATCTTCGGTAGGCAATAATCTTTGTCTTGAGACGCAATTTGTTCTCCAATTCTGTACCTAGCTCAGCCCAATCATGCATTTTGACCTCTCCCTTCGCGCGAATTGTGCAGAAAATATTCCCGTATGTCAACCAGCTTCGTCGGAGCCACCAGCTTCCGAACAAAAGTCCTTGGTTCAAAGCTGAATTCACCTAAACGTTTTCCTTATATATTACGTTCTATTATAATAGACGCCAGGCCAGAGGTCCTCCTGGTGTTAAGTGAAGAATATTTAGTACAGCAGGCAGTAAATGGTAATCAAGCGGCCTTTACCCAGCTATACAACCAGAACTTTGACAGAATACATCGATACATCTATATTAAAGTCAGAGATCGAGCCGAGGCTGAGGATTTAACTCAAGATGTATTCATCAGAGCCCTGGAATCGATTAATACTTACAAATGGCGCGATCTGCCATTTGCCGCCTGGCTATTCAAGATCGCTCATAACAGGGTAATTGACCATGTACGGAAACAGTCAAAGGAGAAAAGAGCCCCACTCGAGGAAGCTTATACCAGGAGTGTGGAAGACCCGATACAGATGACAGAAAGGGATTATGAAGTTTATCAGCTGAAAGTAGCACTGGAACAGTTGCCGGAGGCCCAGCGAGATGTTGCCACCCTGCGTTTTATAGGGCAATTATCGATTGCCGAGGTAGCCAGAACACTGGGCAAAAGCGAGGGGACAGTCAAGGCATTGCAGTTCAATGCCACGGCTTCATTAAGAAAGGCACTTTACGGAAAATTAGATGGCTAGTAAATTAGACGATATATTCAATGAATGCTATGAGCGGATACGCTCGGGCGAAAGCCTTGAGAGCTGCCTCAGGAGCTATCCGCAATATCGTGCGCAGCTCGAGCCGCTGCTTAGAACCACCTTCGACATAGGCCGGAGGATTTCCTATATCCACCCTCGCCCTGAATTTAAACACTGGGCGCAAGTACGTATTGAATCAGCGCAGCGTTATCCACGGCAACAAGCCAGGGCCGAAACTCCCGCCGCTTCCACATGGCTGCGGCATGGCTGGGCGGTAGCTGTAAGTGCTGGCATTGTACTCCTGCTGACCACCGGCAGCACTATGGCGGCCTCGTCACAGGCGTTACCTGACCAACCACTCTACCCGGTAAAGCTGGCAACGGAACAGGTGCGGGTGGCACTTGCGGTTTCCGATACCCAAAAAGCTCAAGTTGAAACCGAACTGGCCAATATTAGGGCTGCCGAATTGGAAGCCATGGCCAATGCGGGTAAGACCGAGGAGGCTGCCAAGGCAGCCGACAGGTATAATGACCAGTTTGAAAAGGCTATGGCCGCCATAATCAAGACAGAAGGTACCGAGCCCCCGCCAGTTATTGTACCTCCTACCGCGACATTGCCGCCTGTGGTTACCACGCCGCCTGTGGTTACTACGCCGCCTGTGGTTACTACGCCGCCTGCGATTACCCCACCTCCTGCGGTTATAACGCCGACCGAGAATACCACGCCGACTACAACTACTACGCCGCCTGCGGTTATAACGCCGACCGAGAATACCACGCCGACTACAACTACTACGCCGCCTGCGGTTATAACGCCGACCGAGAATACCACGCCGCCTGCGATTACTACGCCCCCATCCACGGAAACGCAGCCGCCGCCAACTGCCACGCGTGATAAAGGTAAATCTGCCAAGACTGAAAAACTGATAATATCTTTAAATAAAAGCACCTCAAAGGGCGTAACAGCTTTGCAAGGTGCCAAGGAAAAGGCAGCGGAGCCAGCTAAAGATGATTGGCAGAAAGCTCTCGATAACATAAAAAGCTGGTCGGGCGATAAGGACACCACCTCCAAGAGCGATAATGTAACTCAGAACCAGGGAAATACAGGTACCGGAGGTACCAGCCAGACTACCATCCAAAGCGATAACAATACGGCCCCAAGCCCTGCCAGCCCCAGCCAAAATAAGCCTTCTACCTCAAATAGGCGCAGTAACCATAGATGAGTACAGCCAGCCAACGAAGCATTAACTAAATCTCCAATTCAAGCAATCCTGGATAATCGCTAACAGCCCAGCCTGGGATAAACCAATCAGCTCCAGGAGGCGGAGATGAAAGTTGCGAAGCTCTCTACAGTAACACGTATATATCGAGGGCGACCCAAAAGGTCGCCCTATTTTATTCTGCCCACCGGCATCACATATACAGGCGATTCACCCTGAGACATACTGATAACCTTGGATACCGCAGCATCATCAAAGGCACCGATTGTCACCAGCCCCAACCCTAAAGCGGTTGCCTCAAGGCAGATATTCTGGGCAACATGGCCAACCTCGATGTGAACATATCTTTCGCCTCTGGCGCCATATTTGACTTCTGTCCGCTCATAGACGGCAGTGATTACAATGTTTATAGCTCCATTCGCCACACTTCCCTGACCAAGCGATGCCGCTGCTAGGCTAGCCCGGACATCTCCCTCCTTGACAAGTGTCAGGTTGTTCTCCACCGGATTATATTTATAGATGCCAGGTGCCATGTTGTCCACATTGCCAGCTACTAGATATATCTCAAGAGGGTAAAGCGCGCCAGCCGAAGGTGCAGTTCGAAAACCGCGGCCATCAGTTATCCCCTGCGCAGCCCACAACAGCTTCATTACTTCGTATTTGGTTAGAGGTGAATCCGCATACTCCCTCGTTGACCGCCGCTGACGCAGTAGTTCCTCGAGAGGAGCAGTCTTTGTATCCGCAACCTCAGTTCGCGCCTTCTCCAATTCAGCCCTAAGCTTAGTCAATTCGGCGTTAGCCTTATCTAGCTCTGTCTGCAGTGCAATTGGCGCACTTTCTGAAACTGGTGCACATCCCACGGCGCCAATCATGAGCACAGCGAAAAACACAAGCGCCACAGAAGAAACATATTTATATTTTGTAATCATAGCCCACCTCCTTCAACCTTAGGCTGACAAGTTGTCATGGCCAGGGGCTCGAGCCCCTGAGCAATATCAAAAGACTCAAAGGTGTTTTCGACTTTTAACTTGCGTCCAGGTACTCTCTGTATTCCACCATCTTAATCAGGACCCTGGCGGCATGTCTGCCAGATGGGTAAGCGTAGTGAGTACCCTCTAGTCTCGGCTGGTCTACAGTAAAAAAGGTGGTGGTTAGCACAGGCTTCTTGTAACTTGCCACCCACTGCTCGGCGAGCGCCACCAAAAAATGAGCTGAAGCTTCATTAGCTGTCGGTGGGGTTTTAACTCCCATCTCGGTCAGAGCCTCAGAACCGGACGGCAGGAAGGCGCTAACCAGGAATGGAACTCTGAGACGGCCGGAGACAATGGCAGCGGCAATTATCTCCGTTAGTTCAGCCACGTCTTCCTCGTGATAAATTCCCATCCTCGAAGCCATACCGGAAACGATAGGAAATACGGTTTTGCCGATTTTCACCGTATCTTTGGAAATGATCGCACTGGTAAATTCCGCGGCTATCTCACGGAATGCCTCGCGTGAGGAAACCCAGGGAGCCGGCTCACCGGAGTCCCTGGAAATGAACAGCGAGGCAAAAATTGAGAAACCGCTGAATCCCATGAAAATCAAAGAGTCAATCTCGTCCACCTTTAACAGCTTGCCCGGAGCGGTCAGATATGTAAGTAAGTTCCTGTCCCCGGCCGGGTCAACCGGATTGCCATGGCTCCACCGCGGCGGAAAAACCTTATCCAGCGCCGCAATAACCCTATCAGGCAATTTGACCACTTCCAGGCCCTCTGTGGCACAAGCTTCGGCACATAGAATGCCGTAGCTGCCGCCTGGGGTCAGTATAGCCACGTTTCTGCCCTTGGGCAGCGGTTGGGTCAGAAATCCAATGGCCACGTCCAGCAGCTCCTCAGGGCTTTCCACCCTGGTGATACCGATACTTTTGAACGCGGCCTCATAGGCCTCGTCAGAGCCTGCCAGCGCCCCGGAGTGCGACGTTATGGCTTTGGCAGCAGCGTCTGTTTTACCCGGTTTCAGGACAATTACAGGTTTTGTCGGCGTCACCTTTTTTACCTTCTCCATGAAGCGACGACCGTCAACCAGGCCTTCGATGTATGCCAGTATGACCTTCACCTCCGGGTCCTGACCGAAATACTCGATATAGTCCTCAATCTGTATATCTGCAGCACAGCCACAGCTCACATAGCGATGGAAGCCGACTCCGCGCATAAAACCGGAAGTTACCACGGCACCGCCGACATTTCCGCCCTGCGATACAAAAGCCAGCGGCCCATCCTTAACCGGCAAGGGAAACATGAATCCCCTCAAGTCGGACGAAGCGCTCCAGAACCCCATGCAGTTAGGTCCTATGAAACGAATGTTGCCTTCCCTGGCAATATTCAAGACTTCGTCTTGCAGCTTTTTACCCTCTTTCCCTATCTCAGCAAAGCCGGCCGAAATAATTACGGCCGATTTCACGCCCTTAGCCACACAGTCCTCCATGACTGCAGCCACACCGGTCGACGGGATGACGACAATAGCCAGGTCAACCGGGTCCGGAATATCAGTCACCCGGGCAAAGGCTTTATGGCCCAGGATTTCACTTTCTTTATTATTCACCGGGTACACCGGCCCTCGGAATCCGTTAAGAGCGCTGGTGAATGTTGAATATCCCCACTTGTTCCAGTTAGTCGTGGCCCCTACTACAGCCACCGATTTGGGATTGAATAACGGCTCCAGACTTTCGACTATAGATTGAACCATTCATGCTCCTTCTTTGATATACTATTCTTGGATAAAAGTGAATGATTACTGCAAAGCTCGCTCAATATTCAAATATTATATCAGATTCGTCTCTGGGACATGCTTATTATGTAATACTTTTAGGTATTAGCCGTATATTACATATAGAAACGGATAAAAGGAGGTAAACGATTGAATAAACTGCTCAAAATTCTGATTCCCGTATTCGTTATCCTGGGGCTGATACTGGCTGCAGGCTGCGCCACCAAACAAACCTCAGTAACAGCGCCGCCATTCGAGGGCGGAGCCGTACCAGCACCGCCAGCACCGCAAGAAATGCTTAAGAGCAACACCTACGATACCGCATCCCACTCCGTCGCCGGCGAGGTTAGCACCACGGACATGGACCGCAAAATCGTGAAGAACGGCAACATGACTCTGGAGGTAAATGATATAACAGCGGCTCTGACCGGCGTGGCTGCAATTGCCACAGACTTGAACGGCTATGTGGTGTCCTCAAATAAGTCGGGAGATAAAGACGCAACCTACGGCCAAAGTTCCATTCGAGTGCCGTCCGACCGCTTCGACCAAGCCTTCGACGAACTCCGCAAGTTAGCAGTCAACGTTCCTAATGAGAGCACCAACAGCCAGGATGTAACCGAGCAGTACACCGACCTGCAGGCACAGCTTCGCAACCTCGAGGCGACCGAAGCTCAATACCTGGAGCTGCTCAAGAAGGCAGAGAAGGTAGAAGATATATTGGCCGTGCAGCGGGAGCTATCTAACGTACGCGGCCAAATCGAGCAGGTTAAGGGGCGTATCCTGTATATTGAGCGCACCTCGGATATGGCGCTCATCGACGTAAACCTGCAGAAAGTAAAGCCCATAGGCGGGACTGCCTGGAGCGTACTCGAAACATTGAAGTCGGCAGCCCGCGGCCTGGTCAGCTTCGGCAAGGTACTGGCAATCATACTTATCTGGGTGGCGGTATTCAGCCCGGTTTGGATTATTATACTGCTGGTAGTACTCTATTTCACACGGTGGCGCCACGCCAAAGCCAGGACTTCCAGAAAATAACGCCAACTAAAAATAAAGGGGCGGAACTTCAAATCCGCCCCTTTATAGTTCAGAGCGATCTTCGAAAAAGGAGGAAACCATGGACAAGATGATTGCCTACTGCGGCATAGTCTGCACCGAATGCCCGGCATTTATAGCCACCCAGCAAAACGATGATGCCAAAAGGAAGCAGGTGGCTGAGATGTGGTCCAAGCAGTACAAGATGTCCGTTAAACCGGAGGATATCAACTGCGACGGCTGCAAGTCCGAGGGCAAAAGGCTTATCGGCTACTGTAACGTCTGCGAAATAAGAAAATGCGGACAGGGCAAAGCGGTTATTAACTGCGCCTACTGCGATGACTACGGCTGCAAAAAGCTGACCAAGTTCATCGCCATGGTGCCGCACGCCAAAGCAACGCTGGAAAAAATCAGGAAAAAGAAATAACCCGAATTTTTAGCTTTTGGCTTTTTACTTTTTACTTTCGTTTACATCACGGACAGGCCGCCGTCAACGCATATAGTTTGCCCGGTTATATACGAAGCTTCGTCTGACGCCAGAAAAAGCACTGTGTAAGCTATCTCCTCGGCTTTACCGTGCCTGCGCATTGGCACCCGCTCTCGGACACCCTGCTCACGTTTCTCGTTCATAATGGGTTGGACCATCGGAGTGGCTATGAAGCCGGGCGCCACGCAGTTCACCCTGATATTGTCCTTGGCCAGTCCCACGGCCAGAGACCTGGTCAATGCCGTAACGCCGGCTTTTGAAGTGGCATAAGCATAGAGGCGGTGACCGTAAAATGCCGCCATGGATGCATTATTGACGATGGCACCACCGCCGATTTTCTTCATCTCCGGTACGGCGTATTTGCACATGAATAATATGCTCTTGAGGTTGGTGTCCATAATAGTATCCCATTCTTCCTCGGTCACCTTAAGGCCGCCGCCACCCAGGCCGATGCCGACGTTGTTGAACAATATATCCAGCTTGCCGTAATTAGCGACTGCCGCGTCGACAACTTTTTTAGCCTCCGCTTCTTTGGTGACGTCGGCCTGTATCGCCATTGCCTTGCCGCCATCACCGGTAATCAAACTGACGGTTTCTTCAGCCACTTCCAGATTTTTATCCACGGCAATTACCCTGGCTCCTTCCCGGGCAAACAAAATAGCCGTTGCCTTGCCATTCCCCATGCCGGGCCTCGAGGAGCCGGCGCCTGATACAACTGCTACCTTATCCTTTAATCTGAGCATAGAATCAACCTCCGTGGATGTTTTCGGCCTCCAAGCGACTTAGTATTTCGGTATGAAAGCCTTTTCGCCGGGCTCCAGCTCTATCTGCAAAGCCACCAGTATCCTGGATACCATTCCGTAATAGCCGATAGTTGCCGTAAGCTTGACGATTGCCGGGTCGTCGAAAAAGCGCTTCAGATTAGCGAATGTGCTGTCGCTGACCTTAACATTAAGCGTGACCTCCTCGGTATACTGCAGCACGGCCCGTTCAATATCGGTAAATCTCTTCGAAGATGTCCAGTTGGGAAGCTCGTTAATCTGGTCGTTGGTGACACCGGCTTCCGTGCCGATGGCTACATGTTTGGTGAACTCGTATTCCGACCGCAGCAGATTGCCGACCCTCAGTATAGCCAGTTCTCTTAGCTTCGGGTCTAGTAAATCCGGATTGAGTATCGAATTGCCCAATCTGACGAAATTGCGGCCTACTTTGGGGCTATTGCCTACAGCCTTGAATAAATTGAGTACGGGAACTTTACGGTCATCCAATTTCTGGAACATCTCTTTAATTATTGGGTCGGCTTGTTCTTTCTCGACTAATTTAACGCGTGCCATATTACCTCCTTGATGATTAGCCTCCCGATAATACGCCCGCGTTACATGGCTGTCAAACAAATTTATATAGGGACAGGCGAACTGGACACAAGTCTCAAACAAATCTATACTGCACATCGAGACAACGCTGAAAGGATAGCAGTAATGAGCATCTGGGATAGATGGGCAGTGTCTATCAATGCGGCCGCTACTGGGGACAAGAGACGCAGAACCTTCGTCAAAGCGCTAATGCCTCTCATCCTCTACGTCATTATTGCACTCTTCATCCTTGCCTCCTTCTGGGTAGACAGGTGGCTCGCTCTCCCCGTTTTTCGTTTCACGTGGTGGGGAATCGGCCTATTCGCTCTCCTTCTTTTACTTGGCTTTGTCATCGATGCCTGGATAATAGTAACGTTTCGCAGAGCCAGTGGCACACCCATGCCCTTCAAACCGCCGACTAAGCTTATCACCACCGGGATATACGCCCATGTCAGGAACCCAATGGCTACAGCTGGTATCCTAATCGGAGAAGGGCTGGGGTTCTTGTTTGGCTCGCTTTCGCTAATTCTCATCTTTATACCTCTCCTCACTCTGCTTGGCTTCCTCTATCTCAAAGCTGTTGAAGAACGGGAGTTGGAGCTCAGGTTCGGCAAAGAATACCTGGAATATAAGAAGAAGGTGCCGATGTTCATTCCAAAGTTCAGGAGGTAAAAATGAGCGTCTGGGATAGATATGCCGATTATGTCTACAGAGTAGCCACCGGAGGCATGAAGCGTAGAATGCGTTTATTGCCCATAGCGTTGGTTATCTTCTTCGGCATCATCGTACTATTCGTCTTCGCCTCTTTATGGCTGGACAAATGGCTTACCTTCCTCCATTTCGGCTCGACTTTGTGGAGCGCGGGGCTAGCCTGGTTCATTATGTTTGTCGGCTGGCTTATCATGTTCTGGCCGGTCATAGCCTTCTTCAGCACCCGGGGCACGCCAGTCCCCTTCAACCCGCCGCCGAAGCTCATCACCACCGGCCTATATGCCTATATCAGGAACCCCATGCTACTGGGCATGTTTATCTTTATGCTCGGGCTGGGACTACTGTTCGGCTCGCTGTCCCTCATTTTCATCTTCACTCCTCTCTTCATCGTGATTAATGTCCTCTATATAAAAGCTATAGAAGAGAAGGAAATGGAGAAAAAGTTTGGCCGGGATTACCTGGAATACAAGGAAAAGGTGCCGATGTTCATTCCCAGGTTAGGAAGAAACAGAAAAAACTCACGACTTTCCACGTAACCCCGACTGTCATAAGAGAACAGGAGGTTTACTTTTGCTCGACAATATTTTTCCGATTTTTTATTTAATTGGTTTAATCGTGTACTCAGCTATCCGTGTATGGTATGAGATGAAATACTGGCAGGATAGAAAGTCTATCTTTCGTACAGAAGGGTTTATTACGGGTTTACTGATATACTTAGCGCCATTAGCCATGCTTATGCCTCTGCTTTATATGTTTACGTCCTGGCTGGATTTCGCCAATTACGACCTGCCAACCTGGACTGGGTGGGTTGGCACAGCTATTTTTGCCTTGGGATTGTGGTTGCTCTGGAGGTCACATGCTGATTTAGGACATAACTGGTCTATAACTACAGAAATTAAGAAGGAGCAAACGCTCATAACCAACGGTGTTTTTAAATACATTCGCCACCCGATGTATGCGGCATACTGGCTGTGGGGAATTGCTCAAGCGCTATTGATACAAAACTGGATTGCAGGTTTAACTTATCTGGCATTTTTTATACCCCTATACTTGTTACGGGTTCCACGTGAGGAACGGATGATGCTTGAGCAATTTGGAGAAGAATACCGTTTATACATCAACCGAACAGGCCGAATCATCCCACGTCCCCGGAGATAAGGGAAGATTATTTTCTGCCGTTGGAGTGCCGCTTCAGAAAATCGAGTATTGCTGTGGTAGCTTCCGGCGATTCAGTGAAGCCATGGCCGGCATTTTTCACCATGACCAGCTCCGCACCGGGTATTCGGGAAGCCAGAATCTTCGAGTTATCGGGATTAATCAGCCTGTCGGCATCGCCGGCTATAACCAGAGTTGGCGCCTTAATTTGGGGCAGCCGCTCATAGGTGTCGTGGCCCGCTATGGCTTGTGCCTGGCCTGAAAAGCCGTGAGGCGGCGTGGGATATTTCATAGTTATGTCCACATAGCTATCAACAGCCTCAGGATGCTTATCGATAAATTCCTTGGTCCACAACCAGGGCGCCGTTTGCCTGGCTCGCTCTGCCACCGGCAACTTCCCTATCTCCGGATTAAAAAGAAATGCCAGCGCTTCCGGGGTGGGTATTACGGATTGTTTTCCGCCACAATTGGTGCAGCCCAGTACCAGGTTGATTACCTTATCGGGATAGTTGAGCGCAAACTCCTGAGCAATCATGCCGCCCATGGAAACGCCGAAAGTATTCGCCTTGTCAATGCCGATGGCGTCGAGAAGACCTTTGGCATCGGCAGCCATCATCTTCATGGTGTAAGGCGTCTCCGGCTTATCAGTCCGCCCGGTACCGCGATTGTCAAAGATAATGACGCGGTACTCCTTAGCAAACGGAGGAATCAGAGTTGTCCAGTGTCCGGAGTACTGGCCGTAGCCCTGTATCATTAACAGTGGTTCCCCGTCGCCGTGGATTTCGTAGTAGATATTTATATCGTTAGCTTTTACCGTGGGCATTTCAGCGCCTCCTTGTTTTTAAATTACCACATTAGTAGGCACATAGCCTGTACAGATAAACAAAGCATTCAACTTCTAGACTTTTTTCTTATCCTTCTGGTGTCGCTTCAGAAAATCGACTATTGCCCCGATAGACTCGCGGGCGGCATCGCCGAAAAAGCCGTGGCCTGAATTTTTCAGCATAACCAGCTCGGCACCCGGTATCCTGGAGGCTAGAATCTTCGAGTTACCGGCCGGAATAATCCTGTCGGCGTCGCCGGCTATGACCAGCGTCGGAGCCTTGATTTGCGGCAGCCGGTCATAGGTATCCTGGCTCCTGATGGTACGTGACTGGCTGGCGTAGCCGTGAGGCGGTGTGGGGAACTTCGCAGTGGTTTCGATATAAAACTCAACTGCTTTTGGATGCTTATCTATGAATTCCTGATTCCAAAGCCAGGGCGGTGTCTGCCTGGCCCTCTCTGCTGCCGATAATTTTGCCATTTCCGGACCGAAAAGGAAGTTCAAAGCCTCTTTAGTCTGAGGTACCGCATTTTTACCTCCGCATTCGGTGCAGCCCAATATGAGGCTGATAACCCTCTCCGGGTAATTAATGGCAAACTCCTGGGCAATCATGCCGCCCATGGAAATGCCGAAAACGTGTGCCCGGTCCACGCCGATGGCGTCGAGCAGTCCCCTAGCATCGGCAGCCATCATCTTAGCCGAATAAGGCATGTCCGGCTTGTCGCTCCTCCCCGTACCGCGGTTGTCAAAAATAATGACCCGGTGGGCCAGAGAAAGTGCGGGAATTAAGGCCGCCCAGTGCCCGGAGTACTGGCCATAGCCACTGATTAACAGCAATGGTTCTCCATCACCATGTATTTCGTAGTAGATATTTATATCGCCAACCTTTACAGTAGGCATTCGATAGCCTCCTTGTTTCTAAGTATCACGTTGACCATTTTACAACAATAGGTCCTCAAGGTCGACAGAACATGTAGTGGTGAGGCTTTAGCCTCGCCAGCTGAATAGAAATTCTAAATCCAAACTTCATAGGTGTCATCTACCCACAGATGACCCTGCGTACGGTAACTCGAAGGCGAGTGACACGTACTTAAATAACCGGCCATCCCGCCGTCTAGCAATACAGGTCATTTTGGGTTAATATGTATGCCAAAGAAACCATAGAGAATTTGCCGGATGGACTCGGTAATTTACGAAGACAACCCGCACTATGATGTCTGGCTCAAAGGCATTATGGTGCTGCCGGTGTTCTTTATCCTCATTGGCTTGTATTACCTATTCACCGCCCAGGTCGAGTCGGCTATCGGCCTGTTTGCCACCGGTGTGCTTATGGGCGCCATCTACTGGGCTGTATTCCCCCGAAAATACCAGATACTCGATAGCAAAATTAGAATAGTACTCGGCGGCCAGTTCTCTTTTAACGTTCCCTTCGATACTTTAGAGACTGCCGGTAAACCCGAAGGAATAAGCCTGGGAATAAACTTCGCCACCACCTTCGTGAGCCAGCACGTCGTGGAGATAAAAAGAAAAAAGGGCATGAATGTGAATATAACCCCGAGCGACCTCGACCTGTTCCTTGAGAACCTCAATAAAGCGGTTTATGACTGGAAGCGAAGCGCCTCAAAAGTAGGCAATTAATTTTAACTTTTGACTTGCATTTTTGGCTTTTGGCTTTTGACTTTTAACTTAATATGAAACCTGTTGAATGGCTCGGCAACAAACTCAAAATCATCGACCAGACGCAACTGCCTGGCAAGCTGGTCTTTCTTGACCTCCGAAACTACACCGAAGTCGTCGCCGCTATCAAACAGATGAAGGTGCGCGGCGCGCCGGCCATCGGTGTGGCTGCCGCCTTCGGCATCGCCCTCGGTGCCGGAGATATAAAGGCAGATAATAAGGCAAAGTTTCTCAGCCAGTTCAATAAAATCTTGCAGTCTTTCGCCGCCGCCCGTCCCACCGCCGTAAATCTATTTCGAGCCATCGACCGGATGAAAAAGGCGGCAGAAACCTCCGGCGATGTGCCGAAGATAAAGCAGGCGCTCATCGACGAAGCTAAGAAAATTCATGCCGAAGAAGAAGCAGCCACCCGGCGGCTCAGCCGGCTCGGCGCCGGGCTTATTAAAAACGGCTTCACCGTTTTGACCCACTGCAATGCCGGGGCTTTAGCCACTGCCGGCTACGGCACAGCTTTGGGCGTCATCAAAGCCGCCTGGGAGCAGGGCAAGAAAATCGAGGTCATCGCCACCGAGACGCGCCCCTTGCTTCAGGGCGCCTGCCTCACCGCCTGGGAGCTGATGCAAGAGAAAATACCGGTCACATTGATTACCGATTCCATGGCCGGCTATTTCTTGAGCCGTGGCAAGGTATCCTGCGTCATCGTCGGCGCCGACCGTATTGCCGCCAACGGCGACACCGCCAACAAAATCGGCACCTACACTTTGGCTGTGCTGGCTAAAGAAAACGGCGTCCCGTTTTACGTGGCAGCGCCCACCAGCACCATCGACCTTTCTTTAAAGTCCGGCGCTGAAATCCCCATCGAGGAACGCAATCCTGAAGAAGTAACCAGCATTAGGGGAGTTCGCCTGGCGCCCAAAGGCGTGGCCGCCGCCAATCCCGCCTTCGACGTCACCCCCCACAAATACATCACCGCCATCATCACCGAGAAGGGCATCGTTAGGAAGCCGTACAGCCTTGGATTGAAGAAGTTAGTTAGCAGGTAATCTACTTAGAGGATAGGACTAACAATCCGTCAAGGATTGGGAAGTCGCAGAGATTCCAAGCACTGCCGTCTAATCACAGTAGCATATTAATAATTCTGCGATAGGTTTTTATGCTCTTTCCATAGATGCAATTGCTCTTTTCGAAAGCCTCTATGGTCAGCCGTGGTATGGTGGTTGCTACAAAGCAATATTAGATTATCAAATCTATGATTTGTTCTGTCTTGGTCTATGTGGTGTATTACAGGAGATTCCAATTCTTTACAGCCTGGGATTTGACATCGCCCCCCTGCTCTGCTGAATACTTGCTTCTTTATCTCTTCAGGAATTGGTGTACGTTGGGGTTTAGTTGAAGTTAGGGATTGTTTCTCTCGCTCCGTCCTAAGCCAGCTTAACAATTTGGTAAAAATGGATTTTAGTGCAGAAAATACACCTTGCCGAAATCTTGGAAACATTAATATACAACAAATGAAAACTATCAACAGTATTCCAAATACAAGGCTTATCCAAAGCAAATAGGGCTGAAATATTGGGGCTAGAATTGAATAGGCTATTACTAGAACGATAAAGAGTACCACTATGCGTTCGTAGTTCATACTAGTCTCCTATCATCTCGATAATATATCCAACTAATGAAAAACGAAATAGACTAAACTAATATATTTTACACCCACCCAAACCTAAAGAAAATACTTTAGTTATTAGCAAGGTAATGGACTAGGAATCCGTTAGTGAAGCTAACTGTTAAGCGGCTGAGACTAGGTGTTAAGCGGGGCAGACATATACCAGGTCAGTTACTTTTTCAGGATAGCTTGAAGTTCTATAAAGCACCATTGGGATAATACACAAAAAGTGTCACGTTTGATGATTGTTTAGAACACTATAAGCGAGTCAGTAGTTGAGATATCTTGGTCGTTATTTCAACCTTCTATAATATTGAAGTTGTCCTTGATGATTTTCCATCCACTACCCTCTGTGACAATATTATCAACAAAAAAAAGCAGCATTGGTGAGATAGCTCCGGTCTTTTTGTCAAAAAATTCGAATTCGAAGTCTACAATACGTTCCCCAAGCCATTTACGCAAAAGTCTTGCAGCTATAGCATCGATTGGATTTTCTGTCAACCTGACACTTTCATTGTAGACTCTTTCGTATTCCTGCATCTCGTTTATTGTGTAATCTGCATGTTCTAGTGAGGTCACATACTTTAGGATATGCCCACGTATTCTTTTGGATTGCGCTGAAGGGAACAGATTCCTCAGGGAGTTAATATGCAATGCTATTTTAGCCAAAAGTAAGTCAAAGATACCCATGTTTTCGTCTTGTATTATGAACTTCTCACCAAATGTATCCTTCAAGCCTGCATAAGTCTGTTGCCACCACTCATTGCCTTCCTGTAGTTTAGCTAAAACAAATTGACGGGATGCTTCTTCTTCAGTAATCTCCTTTTTGAACAGTGACATATCCTCACTATCTCCTACACGCTAAGGCATATCACTCCATTACCTCTGGTTTCCACTCAATAATTGGGCTCATTGCATTCCACCTTGCTTCGCCTGTCAATTCCGGCTTGTAGTCATTGTTGGTCATCAACTCAAATGCCCCTTTAGGACAGACCCATACCAACAACTTTGGCATCCCAAAAGAAGCAACGAAACGTTTATAGTTCTTTGTAGTCCAAAAGATTATCACCTCTTCGTCTTCTCTAACTGTCCGTTCTTTGAACGCTGCCCATAAATGGCCAAAGTCTATCTTGTGAGTTATATATCCTGTTATATTCTTCCCGAGCTTCCTGCACTCTATAGTGATGGAAGCGTATGGTGTGGTCATATCCATCGCCTTGACTTTACCATCTTTGTCCACAACTGAACCCAACGGTGTAAAATCGGTAACCCGACAAGCCTCTCCATCAATCTGACTCCACTCTTTGTCTTTCAATAGTACAAGTGAGGGTTGTAAATCCACAGTCTTTAACGCTTGGGTCGAAAATTCGTACATGGACAATGGTTGAGATGCAATCCTCAGACCTAAGTCCTTACTTGGTTGCCAGTCCTTTCCACAAATATTTTCCATGCCAAGTCGCTCAAGAAACAATCCAGCAATCATGCGGTTACCTATCTGCGTATCGCGCATGATGTCAACTTCAATACGATTGCAGACACGGGTAACACAACCAACTATTTCCTTTTCATTTGCGGTAAGGTTGTCAGGGTCGCTAAAGCGGGGTTCCACCCATTTCTTGAACGTCTCGAATCTAGAAAAATTAACCTTAGTAATTCTCATTCGCCCAATAGCAGTGTCTCCGCTCATTTTTTGACCGCTGGCATCCATAGTAGCAGTTTGGGCAATAGCTGTATTGTATTTACCCATGGCTTCCCATATATCGCTCCTACCCTTATTTTGTAGATAGCGTAGTGTAAATATGCTATGCTGGACTGCTTGCTCAAAGTTTGAGAGGCGTTTAAAGAAGGCTAGGGCAAAAAGCTCAAGATGCATAGCAATCATTTCTAATTCAAAAAGTGCAGGGGCAACCTTTAAGAAGGATGGGGCAGAATCTGTTAGTAGTTTAAATGCAGCATCAAGTATCTTCTGACTACCATCCTCGCCATCGACAACAGCATGGAACATTTGAGAGTCGTAGTAGTCTCTGCAAAAAGATTCCATATCAACCTTTGGTTTGCTACTAAAGATTCCCATAATAAATTTCCCCTAGGAATTATTTATTCGGTTTCAGAAAATCAAGTACTTGTGGGATTATACGCCAAGGAGGGACTTTGTTAATCTCTTCGTGATATATCTGTATCCAGGATTCAATCACTTCCTCGTCTATAACTTCATCCCCAAATTTAATGTTCCTCTGCATATTAGGTATTGGGAATGTAAATAGTAGGCCATGTCGAGCATAGTATATGCCTAGATGTTCTAATCCCTTATACATTTCCTGTTCTCTACAGTTTAGAAGGTGGTATCCTATTAGCTGCCTAAAATAAGGACGAGTAAATTTCAAGTATTTTGTTGTCTTAATATCTATCAGTTTGTTATCAATTATCAAATCGGCATCAGCCCCACCGATATAAGAACTACTTTGGCCAAATGTGGGGTTTAGAATACACCGTGTTTTGGCTTGCCACATTTTAGTGTCAACTATATCAGTTAGGCTTGCTAAATCAGCTATATCTTTAGGGTCAGGTGTCCAAGTAAGAGGGGGTGGAAGAAATTCCTCATGCAATTCCTTATATTTCTTAAAGGCATCCCTGTCATTACGTAACTTCTTTGGCATTAATGACTTAATATCTTCGTCTGTCGATGGTTGGGAGTCTGTTCCAGTTCTGGCTAACGTGTCCAAAATAGCCAAGTAAATACAGTTAGGCAAAAGGTCGCTTAGTTCTAATTCATCATTAAGATATCTTGTTTTAGCTAACTCAAAATCAGTGATTATTTGTTCACGAAACTTGTTACCCTTTGCAGCTATTCGACCAACTATGGGGAAATCAGTAACCAAATTCTTATTTATTTTAGCTACCTGTAATCTGAGAACGTAATCGAAAGATGTTCCTATAAACCCATAATGCATAGATAGGGGTGCAGCCTTCATCTCACCTTTCATCCCAAAGGTAGGCATATCGAATAACTGGTTTAGAGTTGGCTTCACCCACTCCACAAAGCCTGTTAAAGACACTTCCCCACCTGTAGCTTCGATTATACACCCATCCAAAGCTAAATAGAATACTTTAGGTATTAGCTGGACAATGGATTAGGAATCCAGGCGCCCATATCGTAGAAAATCAATCCCGGCAGGCAATCATTGTCACCACCTCGATTTCCAAGTATAATCTTGGCGTTTCCATCGTGGTGTGGCAGGATACGAACATCTAAATACGGAGGGATGACATGCAACCGGAATTGATGCTAGTGGTGATAACGGTATGGCTGTTTATATTGTGGTTCGGCTCGATTGCACTGGAAGCCACCGGCATGGAGCGGTCGAGAGCCCGCTTTCAGGCGATTTCAGCGCTTACCGGTACGGGCTTCACCACACGGGAAGCAGAGAACATCGTCGGCCACCCCAGACGCCGGATGATAGTCAGCTGGATGATGTTTCTGGGCAGCGTCGGCATCATACTATTCTTGCTTTTGCTGTTCATACTGATCGTAATCGGCACACAACCATCGAAACCGACCTCACCTTTTGTATACATCCTTTCAGCGATACCGGCGGTTGTTTTGCTGGTGCTGTTCTGGTTAGGCGTACTGGATAAGCTGGCCACGGTAATAGTCAACTGGTTGAAACGGACACCGTATTTCAAGCCGGAGCTATCGAATACTGAGATAATTTACCAGGCGGGCGACCACAGCCTGGCGCGATTGACCGTTGGCAAGGCGGCACCGGAGGTCGGCTCTAAAATCAGCGATACCAGCCTGGCAAAGGCCGATGTCAGGGTTCTGGCTATCGAGAGAGGCGATAAGGTTATGTTTTACCCTGAAGCCAAGGAGATTGTGCAGGCCGGAGACCACCTGATATATTACGGTCATACGGAGGAGATCAAGAAGACAATGGAGGAGAGTTAAAAACCAAAATGACGAAAATTTTAGTGTGGAGATTGAATAATGGCTGAAGCGAAAGTCGGTATTATCGGCGGCAGCGGCCTGTACCAGATAGAGGGCTTGACCGAAACAAAAGATATAAAAATTAAGACGCCCTTCGGCGACCCGAGCGATGTTATTACGCTGGGCAAGCTGGAAGGTGTGAACGTCGCCTTTTTGCCCCGTCACGGTAAAGGACATCGCATCAGCCCCACCGAACTGCCGTCAAGAGCCAACATCTACGCCTTGAAGACTCTCGGCGTGGAATGGATATTCTCCGTAGCCACCGTCGGCAGCCTCCAGGAGAAAATCAGACCACTGGACATAGTTATACCAGACCAGATTATCGACCGCACCTTCCTCCGGCAGGATACCTTCTTCGGCAAGGGCATCGTCGGGCACATACCCTTTGCCGACCCCTTCTGCCCCGTTCTCGGCGATATACTCCACAACTCAGCGCGTAAGCTCGAAATAAGGGCGCATGACGGCGGTACCTGCGTCGTCATGGAAGGTCCTCAGTTCTCCACCAGGGCTGAATCCGAGCTGTACCGCTCCTGGGGAGCCGATGTCATCTACATGACCGGTCTGCCGGAGGCTAAGCTGGCACGTGAGGCGGAAATCTGCTATGCCACCATGGCCGTGGTCACCGACTACGACTGCTGGAAAGAGACCTACGAGGTGGTGACTGTGGATATGGTCATTGACAATCTGAGGAGAGGTGTTGAAAACGTCAAAAGGCTTCTGAGGCAGGCAGTAACTTGCTTACCTCAAAAAAGGAATTGTATTTGTGCTTCCGCACTCCAAAATGCCATAATCACCTCCCGGGAGCTCATACCGGAGCAGGTCAAGAAGGACCTGGCACCAATAATCGGCAAGTATATAAAGTAGGGAAATTAATGGCACCCAAAATCGAATTCAACTGTCTGCCCACAATTATAGGCAGCATGCCTCAGACCGACCCCAAGGAGGCTTGCTCACTGGTGGCTAAATACCTGCCTGACCTGCCCGCCTGGCCGCAACTACCGAAACGCTCCAGCCAGGAAAATATGTATGCCCAGTTCAGCGAAGGCTTCCCGGGCATTGTGCTCGAGGGAGCTAAAGCCTATGTGGAACGTCCGGCGGATTTCGACAGCCGGCTGGAGCAGCTTTACAACGCGGATGCGGAGAATGACCCGGATAAATACGGCATCAGCGCCGACTATGCCGCCGGACTGCATGCCTTTCTGGCGCTAAAGGAACGCCATCCCCGGATGGTCAAGGGGCAGATAACGGGGCCCATCACCTGGGGGCTTATGGTCACCGACAGGGAGCAGCGAGGCATACTTTATGACGACCTTCTGGCCGAGGCGCTGGCCAAGTTCCTGCGGCTTAAAGCTATGTGGCAGGAGAGGTTCTTAAAGCAAATTGCGCCGGACACTATCATCTTCGTCGACGAGCCCTACCTGACCTCACTGGGCACGGCCTTCGTCGCCGTTCCCAATGAGCAGGTGACAACTTTACTCGAAGTAGTCTTGAGCGGCATTACAGGGCTTAAGGGAGTGCACTGCTGCGGCAGCACCGACTGGTCACTACTTTTAAAAAGCTCGACCGACATACTGAGCTTCGATGCTTATAACTACGCCGACTCGCTTGGCTGCTATCCGGCTGAGGTGAAAGCTTTCCTGGAGAAAGGCGGCAGCATCGCTTGGGGCATCATACCCAACGAAGAGGAGGCTGTAGCTCGAGAATCTCTGGGCAGCCTTAATGACCGGCTGGGCGAAGCCATGGCGCCGTTCACCCGTGACGGCCTGTCTTTCAGGCAGCTCGCAGCTCAAAGCTTGCTGACTCCGTCCTGCACGCTGGCATCTCTGTCCGTTGAAGCTTCCGTACGCGCTCTGGAACTGCTCGCCGAGCTTTCAGCCAGGGTTAGAAATAAGTATTCCCTTTAATCTACCTCACTCTAACTATCTCCCTTCCCCGTATCTCAGCGGGAGTAAATCCTCGCTGGATGCCTGCCCACCCGTCATCCATCAGGGGAGAGAGAATAATTTGTCAATGACAGTAGTAGTGGAATTCTAACGGAATGAAATAACAGGGGGGCGATTCCTAAAATCGCCCCCCTGTTTATATTTCTAAGGCTTGCTTATTAGACGAGGCGGAGGAGCAACACCACCAGAGTACCGATGATTAAAATACCTATAATCGCTAAAGCTATCATGCCATCAGTTTTCGAGCCAGTGGCGGCGCCGGCGCCAAGTACAGTGAAGCTACCTTGCTGCCCGCCGATGTCCACCGTGTAGGTCCCCGGCTGAGCCTTGACTACGGTGAACTTCACCGGCTGCGCGCCATGGGCACCAACGCTGACCATCCTGGTTTGCTCCACATTTCCGTTTATCTTGAGGACGACATAAAGACTGCCGGCCTCGTCACCGGTGTTAACCACATTGGTCGAGATGGTCACTGGCTGGTTGGTATATACCTGTTTCGGATTGATGTCCAGATATTGTACTGACATACTGGCTGGGTTACGTGGCGACACTCGTGGTTTCGCTTGTGGTGCTGATGAATTCACTGTGAAACCACCAGTTAGTGTTCCGGTGCCGAAAGGAGTGGTCACCGAGACATTCCTGGCTCCTATGGCAGCATTACGGGCGATTGTGATACTTGCCGTTATCTGTGTGGCGGAGTCAACCTTGAAGCTATTAACAGTTATGCCGGCGCCGAAGCTTACTACTGTAGCCCCGGTGAAGTTGATGCCTGTTATGGTAGTATTGAGCGTTTGTCCCTGCACGCCGGAGTTCGGGTGAACCGCGGTTGCTGGTATTGCCGGCCCGCCGGGGTCAATGATTGTACCGTTAGCAATACCGTCAGCGTCTCCCAAACCTCCATCTGTAAGCGTAAGCGTCAATACATTATCGCCGTCATTATCACCCAGAAGGGAGGTGCAGTCTATAAACGTTCCATTCTGGCATTTCCAGTATTGTGTGCCTGCAGGCATTGGTGAAGGTAAGGTAATGGTCACAGTTACTGTTTCACCCGGGTCGAGGCCAAGGATGTTGAAGGAGAAAAAACCATGCGGAAACTCGACACCCAACGCGACACAGGTGATTTCGGCCGGGGCTGTGGCAGTCAGCTTGGCAATACCGCCAGCGCTGGTGGAAAAGGTAGCCGTGCCCGTGCCCGTGGCCGTGTTTACTGTGGCTGTGTCGGGCGGAATGAGGCGGGCATAGTGGAGGGATGTGGGATTGACAGAAGGGACAAGACTGCCGTAGCTGATGTGGGGGTAATCGCTGCTGTCCAGCGCTATCGAACTCCATTTGCCGCCACCTATGCCTACGAGTGAGGGAGCACCATCTGGCCCTTCCCAGGTGGTTGTCTCCTGGTCCACTGTCTGTATGTCCCAGGCTGAGCCCGTCCAATTGGCATACTTCAGCATACCACCTATTATATTGTCGCTTCCGTCAGGTATTAAGCGGAAAATTTCGCCGATGCCCACAAAGTAGCTGATGTGGGGACGGTCATTGCTGTCCAGCGCTAGTGAGCAGTCCCATACAACAGCCGGGTCCACGGTCTCCTTTATCCAGGCTGTGCCCGTCCAGCTGGCATAGTGAAGGGAACCTGAAAGGTCGACGGTGGCATAGCTGATGTGGGGGTAACCGTGGCTGTCCAGCGCTATCGAGGTGGAAATCACATCTGCCGGGTCGACGATCTCCTTTACCCAGGCTGTGCCTGTCCAGTGCGCATAATGGAGGGAGTACAAGCCGCCGGTCGCATAACTGATGTGGGGACGGTCGTTGCTGTCCAGCGCTAGCGAGGTGGAGATAACATGTATATCATCCACTGTCTCTATTGCCCAGGCTGTTCCCGTCCACCGGGCATAGTGGAGGGAGTTAGAGCCGATGGTCGCATAACTGATGTGGGGACGGTCGTGGCTGTCCAGCGCTAGCGAGCAGTCCCATACATCAGCCGGGTCCACGGTCTCCTTTATCCAGGCTGTGCCTGTCCAACGGGCATAGTGGAGGGAAGCGCCGCCGACGACGGTATACCCGATATGGGGAAGGTCGTTGCTATCCAGCGCCAGCGAGGTAACAATAGCTGGGACATCATCCACCATCTCCTTGACCCAGGCTGAGCCCGTCCAACTGGCATAGTGGAGTGAATCAGCAAAACCAGTCGTGTAGCTGATGTGGGGATAACCGTGGCTGTCCAGAGCTATCGAGGTGGAATTTACATCGATATCATCCACCGTCTGAATACTCCAGGTTCCTCCATCTGCCAGAACGGGCACTGTCGGCATTGCTATAGCAATCGCTCCCAGAATCAAGGCCATCGCCATCACCATCGAGAAATATCTCCAGGCTCTCAGTTTAGTCATCTCTCACCTCATTAAGCTGTATTAACACGAAAAAGAACAACATTGACCGCTATCCTATGGGCGGTTTTCCGAAATTTTGTCATATTGCTACACCGTTGTCAACAGGTTTGGGGGGCTTTTGATTTCTATTTGGGCGGGACTAAAGCCCCGCAACTACATTCGGAATTTGAAATCTCAAGCTAATTAAGGGATAATACGAGCTAACTTTGTAAAATTCGCAGTATCAGGTGAAAAAATTATGAACAAACGTAAGAGAATGGCCATGCTGAAGCATCGCAAACGGCGCAAGAAGCTGGAAGAGAGAAGAAAAATGATGGCGCTGGCTGGCGCTGCCGTTGGGGCACCTAAACCAGCACCCGCAGTGGCAGTCGCCGAGGCGCCGGCACCGAAGAAACCGGCCAGGAAGAAGGCGGAAGCGATAGCTCCCAAGCCGAAGGCAAAAGCCGCTAAACCAAAAGCAGAAAAGGAAGCGCCCAAGAAACCGGTAGCCAAGAAGAAGGCCGAGGTTGTCACTGCCAAACCCAAAGCGAAGGTAGCTAAAGCCAAGGCTGAAGCACCTCCGGCAAAGGCGGCTAAGGCAGAAGAAGAGCCGAAAGCAAAAGCAGCTAAGGCGAAGGCAGCAAAGCCCGCGGCAAAGGCAGCCAAAGCCAAAGCAGCAGAAACGGCAGAGGAACCGAAAAAGCCAGCCCGAAAGAAGAAGGCCGAAACCGCATAGACTTAATGGCCAGCGTCTATCTCTTAACCGGCAGCCCGGGTACAGGTAAAACTACCGTTATCAAACAGGCGATAGCCGGTTCGGAGATAAAGGCCGGCGGCTTTTACACCGAAGAGATAAGAAGCGGCGGGACTCGGCAGGGCTTCCGTATTGTCACACTTGATGGGCAAGATGCCATACTGGCTCATGTCGATAACCCCAGCCGCTACCGGGTAAGCAAGTACAGCGTGGACATCGGAAATCTGGACAACATCGGTGTTTCCGCCATTGAGCGGGCGATAGCGGAAAGCGATTTAATAGTTATCGACGAAATAGGTAAGATGGAGCTTTTTTCTCCCCGCTTCAGGGAGGCGGTGCTCAAGGCCATAGACAGCGGCAAGAAAGTCCTGGGCACCATTATGCTCAACCCTCATCCCTTCGCCGACAACGTAAGGCGCCGTACTAACGTAAAAGTAATAGAGCTTACCCGGGCTAACCACGACCAGGTTCTAAAAGAAATACTTGATTGGCTGAAATAAACATTAAGTGAAGATAATACTCAAGCCGATTGGCGATTTTGATAAGAATGTACCTGAAGAGCTAAAGGGAAGGTTGAAGCAGACCTTCGGCTGTCCGGTAGAGATAGCACTCGAAGATTACAACCTGGAGAAAGCTTATGATTCGAAGCGAAAGCAATACCTGGCTACAAAGCTTCTCTCCCAACTGAAGAAGGCAGGCGTGGCTAAAGGCGAAAAGGTCCTGGGCATAGTCGACGTCGACCTCTACGCGCCGGGGCTTAACTTCATCTTCGGCCAGGCGGACATAACCGCCGGAACTGCCGCTATTTCGTTGTGTCGCTTGAGGCAGGAATATTACGGCTCAGCTACTGACGATGTCCTTTTTCTGGACAGAACTACCAAGGAGGCAGTTCATGAACTGGGGCACACTTTCGGACTGGAGCATTGCTCAAATGCTAAATGTGTCATGCACTTTTCTAACAGCCTGTCTGATACAGATTTGAAACAGGCGGCTTTTTGTAGCCGATGCCGCCCGAAATTGATAAAATAGTTTGTTTGAACCTCACCCCCTTTATCCCCCTCTCCTTTAGTAAGGAGAGGGGGAGGGTGGTACAGAGAGGGGCTTCGCCCCTCTCTAAATTACTCTCTTTGGGTGAGGAGAGATAAAGTTGATATAGAGTGGCGGTGCCCCTCGCTAAATTACCCTCTTTGGATAAGGAGAGGGAAGATAATACAGAGTGGCGAAGCCCCTCGCTAAATTACTCCCGTTTTTAAGGGAGGAAAAGGGAGTTGAGAAACTAATTAATGGAGGTATAGATATATGAGAAAAGTAGCTGCAGTGGGCGTCGGGATGACGAAATTCAGCGGCAAGCAGGACAAGACAGCCGTCGAGCTGTTTGCCGAAGCCGCCATCGACGCCATAAACGAGTCGAACTTGAAGCCGAAGGATATCCAGGCATTGTTTATGGGCAACGCCTTGAGCGACTTCGCCGAGGGGCAATCACAACCGCAAGCGTTTGTTGCCGATTACATCGGTGCTTACCATATACCGGCCAACAGATATGAAAATGCCTGCGCCTCATCCAGCGCCGCTTTCCGGGATGCCTTTATGTGGGTGGCTTCAGGGTTTTATGACATAGTACTGGTCGGCGGCGCCGAGACCGCGGCTAAGATGGGCACGCCTCTGGCGACCAGGACCTTCGCTATGGCCAGCGACAGCCGCTACGAATACCCGGCCGGAATAACTTTCCCCGGCGTCTTTGCTCTGCTGGCACACCTTTATGCCAAGAGATATGGCATTCCTTTGGAAAGGCTGAAGAAACAAATGGCCCAGGTAACGGTCAATTCCCACTACTACGGTGCCCGCAATCCCAAAGCCCAGTTCCAGAAAGAGATAACTGTTGATGATGTATTGAACAGCTTCATGGTATGCCAGCCCTTACAGCTATACGACTGCTGCCCGTTCTCCGATGGCGGCTCGGCAGTGGTCCTGGTCTCGGAAGACAAGGCGAAAAAGCTGACCAATAAGCCTGTTTTCGTCGCCGGCGTGGGTCAGGCCTCAGCCGGCAACTTACTCAGCCAGAGTGAATATCTACCGCGGCTCAGGTCCAGAGAGCTGGCGGCTGCGCAGTCCTATAAGATGGCGGGACTTAGCCCCAGGGATATAGATGTCATTGAGCTTCACGATTGCTTCAGCATAGCCACCATTATCGCACTGGAAGGTCTGGGCCTTTTCGAGTTGGGAAAGTCCGGCGAAGCGGTGGAGAAAGGTGAGACCAGGATTGGAGGGAGGCTGCCCGTAAATCCTTCCGGCGGACTCAAAGCCAAGGGACATCCCATAGGCGCCACCGGCACCGCCCAGGTGTATGAGATAGTCAGGCAGCTGAGAGGCGAATGTGGTGAGCGCCAGGTCGAAGGCGCCAAAGTAGGCATGACCGATACGCTCGGCGGCGACGGCGGCACGCTGTGTAACGTGATTCTGAAGAAAGGGTGGTCTTAGGCCGTCGCCTAATTCACCAGGAGGTTATAATTGGAACATAAACTGAATTTTAAACAATATAATGAGGCGCTGAAACAAAACAAGCTGCTGGGATTAAAGTGCAAACAGTGTGGCACAGTTACAGTGCCGCCCAGAATAGCCTGCAGCAAATGCGCCAGCACCGATATGGATATCGTGGAACTAAGCGGCAAGGGCAAAATCCAGACTTTCACCACCGTCTTCGTGCCCCCGGAAGGGCGCGAAGGCGAATGCCCGTACGTTATAGTAATGACGGAGCTCGATGAAGGACCGTGGATAATGGGCAACCTGACCGGCATCGACCCGAACAAAGTGACCATGGATATAATGGGTAAGAAGGTGAAAATGGGGCATGCTGTTTTTCCCGGCGATAAATACTCCGCCGGAGACGAAGCCCGACCACTGTTCAGCCTCGAAGCCTGAGGTCAGTAGGAGCCATGTCAAAGCCCCCGGCTCTGGTTGAGGTATTACTTAAACCTGAAACCTATGCTCACCATCCCCAAAAGGTGGAGCTGGTGCAGACACAGATGTCCTTTCTCTTCCTCACCGGCGACTACGTCTATAAAGTTAAAAAACCGGTAGATTTAGGCTACCTGGACTATACCTCACTGGAGAAGCGCCGCTTCTTCTGTCAGCAGGAAATAGAGCTGAATAGACGCCTCTGCCCGGACACCTATTTAGAAGTCGTGCCCATAGTCATCCGCCGGGGTCAAATACATCTTGGCGGCGAAGGGGGAATAATCGAATACGCCGTCAAAATGAAACAGCTACCTGCCGACCGGATGATGGACAAGCTCTTACCTCAGAACCTGGTGACCGGGGAGATGGTGGCCAGGGTAGCTGAGAAACTGGCGGCATTTCATCATAAGGCCGTAACCAGCCCGGAAATTAGCGCGTACGGAAAACCGGAGGCCATTAAGATAAACACCGATGAGAACTTCTCCCAGACCGAGAAATATATTGATATTTCCACACCTTCCGACAAATACAATCAAATCAAGGCTTACACCGATAACTTCCTTAAATCCAATAAGTCCCTGTTCAATAAGCGCGTTAAAGACGGCAGGATAAGAGACTGCCACGGCGACCTCCATGCTGCCCACGTTTGTCTGACCAATGGAATCTGTATCTACGACTGCATCGAGTTCAACGACAGGTTCAGATACGGCGACGTCGCCTCCGAAGTCGCCTTCCTGGCTATGGACTTAGACCGTTTCCGGCATGCCGACCTGTCACGGGTCTTTGTCGACGCCTATATACGTCTGAGCCGGGATAAAGAACTGCCTGAGCTATTGAATTTTTACAAGTGTTATCGGGCCTATGTTCGAGGCAAGGTGACCAGCTTCATGCTGGATGACCCCTACATCCCAGAGACTGAAAAGACAAGCCTTCTGGCTACGGCCAGGAAGTATTTCGAGCTTGCCGAATCGTATATATGATATATTAACAACGGAGTCAGCTAAACGTAATTAAGAGAATGTTTAGGATTCCCTGCAAGGAGTCAATATATTGAGACAGCCGTTTGCTGAATTCGTGAAAAACCAGTTGGGTGCAGGTTTCTTACTCATCGTTTGCGGCCTGCCCGGTACCTGGAAAACCGAGACGACTGAAGAAGTGTCGCGGATTAAAGGTTATCGGCTGCTTCGAACCGACCTGATCAGACTCGAGGTGCTGAAAAACGAGGATATATTCGATGAAAAAGTGGCCTCTAATATGGACAAACGATCACTGGTCTATGACGAGATGTTCTCGCGGGCTGAAAAGATACTGGGAAAGGGCGACGGCGTGATTCTCGATGCCACCTTCGTCACCCAGTCGTTAAGACGACGTGCTGCTGCCATAGCCGCCAAGCACAACCTGACCTTCATCATCATGCAAACGGACTGCCCCAAAGAAGTGGCTATCGCCCGCATATTAAGGCGTACCAAGGAAAATTATGAATCGAATGCACTAACTGAAGAAGCCTATTTAAGTAACAAAAAGAAGTTCGAAGAAGTAAAGCTGGATGACTTAAAGAGCTCGTACCCTAATCTTAATATTATCTACTTTATCGTCGATACCCGTAACGACCAGCCTGAGGACTGGTACGTAACCAGCGTGCAAAAGAAATAGATGAAAATAGACTTACATATACATACCACATGTTCGGATGGCAATCTGCATGTAGACGAGGTACTCCGGGAAGCCAAGAGAAAAAATATCGATTTAATATCGCTGACCGACCACGATTCCATAGAATGCCAGAAAAAAGCCCTGTCTCTGGCTACGAAATATGGCATTAATTATATTACCGGCATAGAATTGAACGTCACATTCCAATATCCCCCCGAACCCGGCAGGTCCATTTCTCTGGACTTCCTGGGATACCAGTTTGATATCGGCGACCGGGAGCTGAAGAATAAACTTGAATTGATAAGGCGGCGCAGAGAGGTAAGAGCGCGTGAAATTCTGGAGAAGCTGAACATTGAATTCGATAAGGAGAACATCGCCAGATTTAACCAAGCGGACATCAGGAACGTACAGGACAGCGTCGATGGCGCCTTCGGTCGACCTCACATAGCCAGATATCTGGTGGAAAAAGGGATTGTCAGCAGTCTTCAAGAAGCGTTTGATAGATATCTGGTCAGGTTGGATGTCCCCAAGTTTCCGCTTTCGCTGGCTGAAGCATCAATGTTAATCAGGAACGCCGGCGGCATACTTGTACTGGCGCATCCCAGTGACCCGCACGGGACGTCACTGGACAGCATAACATCTGATTTAGAGACGCAGACAAAGATTATCGAAGAATATATGCTGGAATACGTTGATGGTATAGAGTGCTGGCATACAACAAATGGCGCTAAAACAACTGCGCATTACATTGAGTTTGCCAAAAGTCACGACCTGTTCTTGACCGGCGGCAGCGATTGCCATCAGAAACCAATTATTATGGGCTCGCTGGATATACCTGACTACGTGGCGGAGCAGTTCATGTGATAGCAGGATGTTGTGCTGGAGTGCTCCCTCATGCAGACAGATTTTAGATAAATTATAATAAGGAGTAGCCCATGAATATAAAGAACTATGATATTAAAGATGCCTCCCTGGCTTCAGCCGGCAAGCTGCGTATCGAGTGGGCCGGCCGCGAGATGCCCGTAATCAAGCTCATCAGACAAAGGTTCGTCAAAGAAAAACCTTTGAAAGGCGTACGCATCTCTGCCTGCCTGCACATCACCACGGAGACAGCCAATCTCGCTTTGGCACTCAAGGATGGCGGCGCTGACCTGGTTTTATGCGCCTCTAACCCGCTGAGCACCCAGGATGATGCGGCGGCGGCGCTGGTCGAATACGGCCTGCCCACCTTCGCCATCAAGGGTGAAGATAACCAGACCTATTATCAGCACATAAATTCCGCCCTGAATCATAAACCTCAGCTCACCGTGGATGACGGCGCTGACCTCGTTAGCGCCGCCCACCGGGAAAAAACTCAGCTTCTGGCTAACATAATCGGCGGTACCGAGGAGACCACCACCGGCGTGATAAGATTGAGAAATATGGCCGAGGAGGGGAAGCTAAAGTATCCCATCATCGCCGTGAACGACGCCAAAACCAAGCACTTCTTCGATAACCGCTACGGCACGGGGCAGAGCACCATCGACGGCATTACCCGGGCCACCAATGTATTGTGGGCGGGTAAAAAGGTGGTCGTCTGCGGCTACGGCTGGTGCGGCAGGGGTATAGCTCGGCGAGCTCAAGGGATGGGCGCCTGGATAATCGTAACCGAAATCAACCCTATCTCAGCCCTCGAAGCGGCAATGGACGGCTATCAGGTCATGCCTCTAATCGAGGCGGCTAAGATAGGAGATATATTTATCACCGCCACCGGCGATATCAATGCCATTGACAAAGGCCACTTATCCCAAATGAAGGACGGGGCTATCCTGGCTAACAGCGGCCATTTCAACGTCGAGATAAACATACCGGCCCTGGAAAAACTAGCCAAAGCAAAAAGGCAGATACGCCCCTTCGTTGATGAGTATACTCTGGCTGATGGGCGACGGCTTTATCTACTGGGTGAAGGCAGGTTAATAAATCTGACGGCGGCTGAAGGGCATCCCGCCAGCGTCATGGACATGAGCTTTGCCAACCAGGCGCTATGCCTGGAACATCTGATTAAGAATAAGGGGAATCTTCAGCCAAAGGTCTACCCTGTGCCTGAGGAAATCGATAACGAGGTAGGACGGCTGAAGCTAAAAGCAATGAACATAACCATCGATTCCCTGACCAGGGAACAAAAGAAATACCTGGAAAGCTGGGAGGAAGGAACCTAATTAAAGGAGAAAAAATGTCGAATAGCTTTAATGAGCAGCCTTGTTATTTTTTCGCCTCGGAGTCGGTGACCGAAGGACATCCGGACAAACTCTGTGACCAGGTTTCCGACGCCGTGCTCGATGCCATAATGGAACAAGACCCCTTCGGCCGGGTGGCTTGCGAAGTCGCCGTGACTGTGGGGCTGGTAATCGTTCTGGGTGAGATTACTACCAACTGCTATATAGAAATACCCGACATCGTGCATAAGGTGGTCCGTGATGCCGGTTATATCAAGCCGGAATACGGCTTTGATTATAAAAGCTGCGGCACACTGGTATCTATAAAGCAGCAATCGACCGATATTTCCGCCGGTGTCAGCCAGGCGATGGAAGTCAGAGACAAAAAGAAAGGCGTCGATGAGCTGGATAAAACCGGCGCTGGCGACCAGGGTATGATGTTCGGCTTCGCCTGCAACGAGACGCCTGAGCTTATGCCGCTGCCCATATCGCTGGCTAATAAGCTGTGCCGTCGCCTGGCTCGAGTCAGGCAGGAGAAGATTCTGCCTTACCTTCGCCCGGATGGTAAATCACAGGTGACTGTGGAATACTGCCGCGGTTTGCCGAAGAGGATAGATTCGGTGGTTATCGGCGCTCAACACAATCCCGATGTAGACAACGATACTATCAGGAAAGGCATAATAGAAAAGGTAATAAAAGCTGTTATTCCGGCCAAACTGCTGGATAAAAATACCAAGTATTACGTTAACGGCGCCGGCCGTTTTGTTATCGGCGGGCCGGTATCGGATACCGGTTTTACCGGCCGTAAGATACTGGTCGATACCTACGGCGGCTATGCACGCCATGGCGGTGGAGCCTTCTCCGGAAAAGACCCGACCAAGGTCGACCGCTCCGCCAGCTATATGGCCCGTTACGCGGCTAAAAACCTGGTGGCTGCCGGACTGGCCGACCGCCTTGAAGTGCAGGTTGCCTATGCCATCGGCGTTGCCCATCCGTTGTCTATCTCCTGCGAGACCTTCGGCACCGGCAAGGTACCGGATAAGACCATCGTTGACCTGATTCATGAGCATTTCGATTTCCGCCCCGAAGCCATTATCAGGTATCTCGACCTCCGCCGCCCCATTTACCGGCAGACCGCCACCTACGGGCATTTCGGCAGAGACGACCTCGAGCTGTCCTGGGAGAAAACGGACAAGGCCAAAATACTCAGGGCCGAGGCGGGATTAAAAGACTAAAGAAGGCAGATGGATAAGGTTATTAAATTCGGCACCGACGGCTGGCGAGCAGTCATCGCCGAGGACTTTACCTTCGATAATGTCCGGGCTTGCGCTCAAGGTGTAGCTAAGTACTTGAATCGGGCTAAGCTCACCGACCGTGGTCTGGTCATCGGCTATGATACCCGTTTTGCTTCCGAAGATTTCGCAGCAGCTGCCGCCGAGGTACTTGCCGGAAACAAAATTAAGGTAAACCTGTGCTCCAAAGCAGCACCAACGCCGGTGATAAGCTACGCCGTCACCGCCACCAAATCAGCCGGTGGCATAATAATCACCGCCAGCCACAACCCTGCCCGCTGGAACGGGTTCAAATTCAAGGATGACCTTGGAGCCAGCGCTCCGTCTGAGGTCGCCGCAGAAATAGAAAAGAATGCCAACGAAGCCCTGTCCACAGGAGAGGTGAAGCGAAGTCCTCTGGCTGATGGCCTGAACAGCGGGCTTATTACATACTTAGACCCGGACCCGGTGTATTTCAAGCAGTTAGGGCGCCTCATTGACCTGGAAGCTATTCGCCGCAGCCCGCTGAAGGTTATCGTTGATTCCATGTACGGGGCTGGCATCGGCTATTTCACACAGCTACTCCAGGGCAGCAAAATAGAAGTTATACCGATTAACGGCGAGCGCAACCCGAGCTTCCCCGGAATAAACCCCGAGCCTATCGCCAAAAACCTGGCTAAGCTTTCCAGCCTAATTAAGGAGCAGAAGGCAAATGTGGGTATGGCCAACGACGGCGATGCCGACCGTATCGGCATCGTCGATGAGAAAGGAAACTTCATTAATCAGCTGCAGGTCTTCGCCCTGCTCGTGCTTTACTTCCTGGAGGTCCGCGGCGAGCGGGGTGCCATAATAAAGACCTTGAGCGACACCGTGATGATTGACCGGCTGGGGAAGCTTTTCAACGTCCCTGTTTATGAGACGTCGGTGGGCTTCAAATATGTAGCGCCGCTGATGATAGAGAAGAATGCCCTCATCGGTGGCGAGGAGAGCGGCGGCTATGGCTTCCGCGGCCATGTCCCTGAGCGCGACGGTATACTCGCCGGCTTGTACTTTCTCGACTTCATGATAAAAACGGGCAAGACGCCGTCGCAACTATTGGACTACTTGTTCAGCAAGGTTGGTCCTCATTACTACGACCGCATTGACGTCCACATTGGCGAGGATGAACGTCAAAAATATACCGACAAGCTGGCTAAGAGTTCAATCAAGTCCATAGCCGGCATGCAGGTAGCCAAACTGGACACCACGGATGGCTTCCGTTATATTTTGTCCGATGATTCCTGGCTGCTCATCCGCTTCTCTGGCACCGAGCCGCTCATCCGCATCTATGCCGAAAGTAATACCGTCAAGCAGGTGCAGAAGCTGCTGGACAGCGGCAAGAAAATGTTGGGGCTATAAGATATGGTCAATTTAGACGACATTCAACTATATAAACAGCTCGACCCGGCAAACATGCGGGGGCACCTTCATGGCTTACCCCGGCAGTGCCGCGCCGCCTGGAACAAAGCTGAAAGATTCCAATTGCCCAAAGATTACAGGAACGTCGATAAAGTAGTGGTTCTGGGAATGGGCGGCTCGGCCATAGGCGGCGATTTAGTCCGCAGCCTGCTTTCATCGAAAAAGAAACCGATTATTTTCGTTAACCGCGATTATGACCTGCCCGCTTTTGTTGACGAAAAGACGCTGGTAATTGCTTCTAGCTACTCGGGAAATACCGAGGAAACGCTGTCTGCCTTTTCTCAGGCTTTACAGAAGAGGTGTAAAAAGCTGGTTATGACCACGGGCGGCAGACTAAAGGAGCTGGCTGAAGATGCCGGGGTGCCCGTTTTCGAAATCGACTATGAAGGCCAACCGCGGGCGGCACTGGGCTACAGCTTCATGCCACTCATAGCTTTCCTGCAAAAGCTGAACCTCATTGAAGACAAAACGGCCGAGGTCAAGGCGATGATTCAAGACCTGGATAAGCTGCTTGGCGAGCTAAAGGAGACCGTGCCCACGGGCTCAAACACAGCCAAGCAACTGGCTGCCAAGCTGGATGGTAAGATAGCTGTCATTTACGGCGCCGGTATTGTCTCCGAGGTCGCCCATCGCTGGAAAACGCAAATTAACGAGAACAGCAAAGCCTCGGCTTTCTACGAAACTTTCTCCGAGCTTAACCACAACGCTGTCGTCGGCTACCAGTTCCCCCGGGAACTAGCCGCCAGAATATATGTAGTCATGCTCCGCTCTCCATCCCTGCACCCCCGAATGTTGATTCGCTACCAGGTTACCGGCGAGCTATTAAAGCAGAGCGGAATCAGCCACGAGACCATTGATAGCCAGGGCAAAAATGAACTGAGTCAGATGATGGGCCTGATTTACCTCGGCGATTGGGTTAGCTATTACCTGGCCATACTCAACGAGATAGACCCCACGCCGGTAAAGGCCATCGACTACCTCAAGAAACGGCTGAGCCAGGCGAAGTAGGCTTCAGAATACTTTTAATGCGCATCCTTACAGATAATTAGCGCAAACAGCTTATTGATGTTATAATTCGTCGACATTTGCCAACGCGAATGACTAGAAATGTAAAGGAGGTGAGAGCAATGACTGAGGCACTGTATCTTCAGTTCACTTGAGTTTGAGCCAAGTGGCTGGGTGCAAGTTTTGCATCAGTCATTTGCTCGCAGAACCTCCGTTTCCGTAATATCAGGAGGCTTATGGCTGTTTAGTGCATTTTACAGAATGCCTCCTGAAGCGATGGTGCGGAGTTTCTCGGCCATCGCTTTTTTATTTATGAAAAATTAACAACAGGGAGGTTAGATGTGACACATAAGGTATTTCTTATCCAATCGGAAGGACTTGGAAGAGGGAACGAGCAACTGGGCTCCATGCTCATGTCTAATTTTTTTAGATTGCTCGGTGAAAGCGAAGATAAGCCGAACAGTATGATATTCTGGAATACGGGAGTGCGCCTTGCGTGTGAAGGCTCTCCAGTTTTGCACCGTTTGAAACAGCTTGAAGAACAGGGCGTGGAGCTTCTGTCCTGCACCACCTGCCTGGAACACTTTGAGCTGACGGATAAACTGGCAGTCGGCAAACCGACAAACATGATGAAATCCATACAGTCTATGATGGATAACGATATAGTCAGCCTGTAAATAAGGCAACTATCAATTTGACATAGGATGGATGGGAAGCAGACGCAAGAACTCAATCCATCTTTTTAGGAAACCAGCCTGACCTCTTGGCCCACCAGAAGGCGAGGTAGGTGGCTATAACAGTAGATACAACCAATAGAGCTACATACCAGCCTCTATCACCTGGCGTCATGGCGAAAGCCGAGTTGCCGAAGATCGTGGCCAGTGTATTGGGGACAAGCACGGCGGTACCAAGTATGGTCAAATAGGTCATAATCATCGCCATTTTGTTGTTAAGAACCTGCAGTTGATTGTTGTAAATCGACTGCAATACTTCCAGCCCCGAAGCCAGTACCTCGGATAAATGCTCGGCCAGACCTATCTGCTGCTTTACATTCTCAGCCAGCAGCCCTACTTGTTCCAGCAGCCGTGTGTTATCAGATATGATCTCGGCGTCCCCATAACGCACATCGTGTAGTACATCAACCGTCTCCCATAGTGCATTCAGGTAGCTGATAAGTGCGTGTTTCATGCCATAAATCTCCGGCCCGAGTATGGTGCGCGGAGTTTCGGGGTTCATCAGACGTTTGTTCAGTTCGTCGCCGTGTTCCTCAATCTGGCGTAAGTGTTCAAAGTTGCGGTCGTTATTTTGGTCGACTATGCGTATGAGCAATACGGTCAATTTGTCTTCGGGAGAGGCATCGATAGGTATTTTCTGCAATACTTTACTGGAATACCGGCGCAGACGGCTGAATCTACGGTCTACATCCACCGGGTGAATGGTTAGAATCAGGTTCTTTCTCAGCAGAAGTAGTGTGGTGTGAGTCTGCACGTCAGGGTGTTCGTGTAGCCGGATCTGAATGGAGGGAAGCTTTAGGCCCATCTCGGTATTTAAGTCTTCGTACAGCAGGCGAGAGTCTCCACTTAGCGACGAAATAAGTTGGTCGCTGAACCCAAGAAGTGTGCCGGCAATGCAGGCTTCTTTCTCAAAATCGTTGGTGCGAAAGTCCACCCAGGCAATGACGGCTCCGCTGAGTATCTCCAGAATGCGGACCGGCGAATCAGCTTCATCCATGAACATACTGCCGTCGGAGCATATAGCGGCGCAGAACCATCCTTTTTGGTGGTTTTCGATTACCATGGACTTTTCCACCGAACAAACTTTATCAGCAATAAGAAGTTCTTTTTCCACGTCGCTCACTACACTGGCAGTGGCGACTTTGGCGCGTTTCCGATTTACCGTATTTTTTACCATCTATTTCCTATCGCATTATGGCAGGCAAGGTAGTATCAGTCAAGCCCGCCTGACAAATGAAACAAGGCAAGAATATGAGAACTATAAAGCTGCTGCTGACTCCAGTTCAAACTGGGCTGTCGTTATTTAAAATAACGGATATTAAGTCAAAGCAGGCTTTTGCCGGTATTCGCCGGTTGCTAAGCTTTATCGCTTGGTATACTGAGGTGCTTTGCGGGCGCGCTTGAGACCGTACTTCTTGCGCTCTTTTATTCGAGCATCGCGGGTCAGTAAGCCCTCTTGACGCAGCATAGGCCTGAACTGCTCGTTGGCTTTAACTAAGGCTCGCGCAATGCCGTGTCGAATAGCCTCAGCCTGACCGGTAACGCCGCCACCGGTCACCTTAACTTCAACGTTAAACTTGCCTATAGTATCCGTAGCCTTAAAAGGATGCTCAACATTGCGCCGATGTTCAAGGCGAGGGAAAAAATCCTGGTACGGCTTACCATTAACCATAATCTCTCCCTTGCCTGAGAACAGCTTCACCTGTGCTATGGCGCATTTGCGCTTGCCTGTGCCACGGTCATATGTCTGAGTAGTCACTAGATTCAACTCCCCTTTGCAGTTGTTTTCATACCGGCGACCTGCGCCTGATGAGGATGACTATCACCGGCGTAAACTTTGAGCTTCTTAAACATGGCTCTACCCAACCGATTGTGCGGCAACATGCCCCTGACTGCATGCTCAATCACTCTAGTGGGGTGAGCAGCCATCATCTCTTCATAAGTCTCAGCTTTAATGCCGCCGGGGTATCCTGAATGCCGATAATAAGTTTTTTGCTTTGGTTTCTTCCCGGTGACTTTAACCTTAGTTGCATTGAGCACAATGACAAAATCGCCGGTATCAAGATACGGAACGAATGTCGGCTTGTGTTTGCCCATGAGCAAGTTTGCTACCTGTGTGGCCAGCTTGCCTAAGATCTTCCCCGAGGCATCGATAACATGCCACCGGCGTTCGACGTCTTTAGCTTTAGTTGAATAGGTCTTCATATTGCCAGCTCCAGATTTGCAGGGTAATTAACTTTATTTAAAAAAAGGCCACAAGCCGGTGCCGTCGGTCCGGCCAGCCCCAGCAGCTTTGCCTCCATAATCTGACTAAATTCATCAAGTCCTACTTTACCTAAACCCACCCTTATTAGCAAGCCAACCGTATTGCGGACCTGATGAGGTAGAAATGAATTAGCCATCATATTATAAGTGACCACGTCATCCTTTTTTGTCACCTTCGCTTTATAGACAGTGCGCACTGTGCTTCTTGGCTTGCCCAGCGCTGTGGCGAAGGAGACAAAGTCATGTTCGCCTTCAAGAAATTTACATGCCATATTCATAATTCTAGTGTTCAACTTTTTGGGCACAAAATAAGCAAAGCCGTCAAATAGAGGCGACCGGGTTGAGCTATTCAATATACAATAATCGTATTCTCGGCTCACAGCATCACGCCTGACGTTAAAATCCATATTCATCTTACAAGCGCCCTTAACCGCAATATCCTTCGGCAGATAGTAATTTAGAGCTCTGATAAAAACCTGTGGAGTTAAGCTGGACTGAGTCCGGAAGCTAACTACCTGGCCTCTGGCATGTACGCCGGTATCGGTCCGGCTGGCAGCCATCACACGGCTGCTTTCTCCGGCAACTCTTCGTATAACGCTTTCCAGTTCAGACTGAATCGTAGGCAACTTAGCCTGCCACTGAAAGCCATAATAATTTCTGCCGTCATACTCCACAACCAGAACAATCTTGCTAACGCTGTTAAAGAGCTTCTCCAACGGGGTTTACTGTTATTCTACCATCTGAATTTGGGCTAGCCGCGCCCCGTCACCGACCCGCCGTCCCAACTTAACTATCCTCGTATAACCTCCGGCGCGCTCTGCATATCTAGGTGCCAGCTCACTGAATATCTTATCGACGAGCTTCTTATCGGTAACAAAGGCAAGAGCCCGCCGTCTCGATGCCAGGCTGCCTTCTTTACCCAAGGTAATCATTTTTTCAGCCAGCCCTCGAATCTCTTTTGCCTTGGCCTCGGTGGTGACAATTTTTTCGTATTTAACTAAATCGGCCACCAGGTTACGGTAAAGTGCCCAGCGCTGCGCTGTAGGCCGGCTCAGTTTTCGTCCAGCTACGCGATGTCTCAATCTTCAGCCTTCCCTTCCGAACTTTCAGTATCTTCCTCTTTCTTGGAAGCCGTGGCCTTTGATGCCTTTTTCTTTTCCTTTTTCTCTTTAGCCTCGGGGATGAAAGGCAGGTCAAGACGTTTAAGTGCCACTTCCACTTCCTCTCTGGACTTGGCGCCGAAGCCAGCCAGTGCACACAGGCCATCCAGGCTTTTCTCCAGAATCTGGCCTAACGTAGTAACGCCGCCTCTTCTCAAACTGTTATAGGTATGAGTGGATAAATTCAACTGGTCTAAAGGCATCAAGTACTGCTCCGGAGGAATCAGCCTTTGCCATACTATTTCGGCTCCCTCTTGGGTTATCACTTTAGCCAGTTCGCGGAAGCAGCCAAACTGCTCTATCAGTATAGCCGCGCTCTGGCTAACCGCCTCTATCGGAGATATGGAGCCGTCAGTCCAAACTTCCAATATAAGTTTTTCCTGATTACTGCCTTCTCTTAGGCTGCTGGGCTCCACCGAGTAATTAACTTTGCGAAGCGGTGTGAAAATAGCATCTATAGGAATCGCCCCAATCGGCAGGCTATCGCTGGAACTGGCCGGTACATACCCTCTGCCTATCTCGACATTAAACTCGACATCCAGCCTAGCTTCAGGTGCATCCAGAGTAGCCAGATATAGTTCCGGGTTAACAATCTCGAAATCTGCCGACGGTTTAATATCGCCGGCCCGAACTTGCCCTTCTCCTTCAGCCTCCAGTCTCAATTTTCCTGAACGCTGGGCAAGATGACGCAGCCGTATCGCCTTAACGTTAAGCAGGAAATCTATCGTATCTTCTTTAACATGGGGGATGGTTGAGAATTCATGCTGGACACTCTCAATCATGGCCCAGGTTACCGCAGCACCGGGCAGAGAGCTAAGAAGCACCCGGCGCAATGCGTTACCTAATGTAACTCCAAAACCTTTTTCCACAGGTTCAGCAACGAAACGGCCGTACGTTTCGGTGCCTTCAACACATTCTACCTTTGGTAGTGCTAAGCCAGCCAAGAAGCCTCCTTAACGAGAATAGTATTCAACGATAGCTTTTTCATCGAACTTGACTTCAATATCCTCACCCGTCGGCAGGTTAATAATCTGACCGGCCATTTTTTGTTTGTCTAATGCCAGCCAGCCGGGAATAGTCCTGCCCTCAATTTCCTGAACCAGCGTTTTGTAATATTCGCTCTTAGTGCTGGCCTCCCGCCAGGCAATGGCATCACCAGACTTCACCAGGCAAGAGGGGATATCAGTCTTGCGGCCGTTTAAGAGAAAGTGACCATGGCGTACCAGCTGTCTGGCTTGAGCACGGGAGCTGGCAAAGCCAAACCTGAAAACTACATTGTCCAACCGTCTCTCAAGCAAAATTAGAAGAGTCACTCCGGTTATGCCCGGAAGTCTTTCCGCTTCAGCAAAGAATTTTCGAAATTGTCGTTCCATAAGTCCATAGGTATAACGCGCCTTCTGTTTTTCCTGCAACTGAAGCCCACGGTCAGACTTTTTGGCACGGCGCTTGCTGACACCTCTATAACCAGGAGGAACATCCCGGCGCTCAAAAGCGCACTTGGAGGTAAAACACCTGTCCCCCTTAAGCATCAATTTATCGCCAGCTCGGCGGCATACACGACACTTAGCGTCTATATAACGTGCCATTTCTAGACTCGCCTTCTCTTACGGGGCCGGCATCCATTATGTGGAACCGGGGTAACGTCCTTAATTCCGGTGACTAAAATCCCCGAGGCCTGGATGGCTCTGATAGCCGCTTCTCGGCCACTTCCGGGACCTCGAACAAAGACCTCTACCTGACGCAAACCGTGTTCCTTGGCTTTCTGAGCCGCTCCCTGGGCTGCCAGCTGAGCCGCGTAGGGCGTACCTTTTCGAGAGCCTTTAAAACCAGCAGTGCCAGAACTCCCCCAGGCGATGACCCCACCTTTCTGGTCGGTAAGAGTGATGATTGTATTATTAAATGAAGATTGGATATAGGCTTTACCTTCAGCTACTTGTTTGCGCTCTCGCCTTCTTGCGCCGGTTTTCTTTTTCTTAGGCATATACTCTTCATCACTCCTTTATTTCTTGGTCGTTCCACGTCTCTGTCCGCGTCCGGCCACTGTCTTGCGGAGTCCACGCTTGGTCCGGGCATTGGTTCGGGTGCGCTGTCCCCGAGCCGGTAATCCACGACGATGCCTTAGACCACGGTAACTGCCGATTTCAATAAGTCTCTTGATATTAAAATTAACTTCCTTACGAAGCGTGCCCTCTACTTTATACTCTTTATCGATAACCTCGCGAATGCGATTAACTTCTTGCTCGCTGAGGTCCTTCACCCTGGTATCAGGGTTTACGCCGCTGGAAGCTAAAATCCGCTGGCTTGAATGAGGACCTATACCGTAGATATACTGTAGAGAAATCTCTACTCTTTTATCTTTTGGAATGTCCACACCGGCGATACGTGCCATATTTTATAACTCCTGCATTATCCCTGGCGCTGCTTATGTTTGGGATTCTGGCAAATAACCCGAACCACGCCGCGGCGCCTGACAATCTTGCATTTATCACATCGACGCTTAACAGAAGACCTTACTTTCATTTAATCACCTTAAAGCAAAAAACCCTATAATAATAAACTTTGTTACCACTTATGTCAAAGTAAACGCTCATGGTTACTTGAACCGATACGTAATTCTCCCACGCTTCAAATCGTAAGGCGAAAGCTCCACTAACACCTTATCCGCCGGTAATATTCTAATATAATGTTTCCTCATTTTACCCGAAATATGTCCCAGAACCTCATGTCCATTTGCCAGTTCCACGCGAAACATAGCATTAGGTAAAGATTCAATAACTATGCCTTCAACCTCTATTGCTTCCTTCTTAGGCATACTGCACTTCTACATATATTATAATAAAGTCAGTATCTCTGCTTCATCCTCGCTAATAGCGATAGTATGCTCAAAATGCGCGGCAAGGCTGCCATCTACAGTCAGCACCGTCCATTTGTTGCTGGCAACCCGGGTTTGCCAATCTCCGGTAGTCACCATCGGCTCTATTGCCAGAGTCATGCCCTTTCGCAAAACAGGTCCTTCGCCGGAAGGGCCGAAGTTCGGTACTAACGGGTCTTCGTGCAAGTCTCTACCTACTCCATGTCCTGAATACTCTCGAACCACAGAGAAACCCCTGGTCTCAACGTAGTTCTGGATTGCCGCTGAAACATCTCCCAGGTGGGCACCATTTCGTGCTTCCTTTATGCCGACCATCAATGCGGCTTCAGTTATGGCCATAAGCTCCTGAGCCTTAGGACTAATTCTACCTACCCCAACGGTTATAGCTCCATCGCCATGGAAGCCGTTAACTACGGCGCCGAAATCGAGAGAGACGATATCACCGGTATTCAACTCCCGCTCTCCGGGAATACCATGTACAATCTCGTCATTAACTGAAACACACAGCGATGCCGGGAAGCCTCGATAACCTTTGAAAGAAGCTTTAGCTCCGTATTTCTTCAGCTCGCTGGCAGCCAATGAATCAAGGTGGCTCGTTTTAATCCCCGGCTTTATTTCTTCCGTCAATCTTTGTAAAGTTTTCGCCACGATTTTCCCAGCCTGCCGCATAATAGCCACTTCCTGCGGTGACTTTATCACGGTCATATAGCTTTCACCGACACGGGCCCGAGAATATCGATTATCTTCCCGGATACCTCTTTAATGTCACGATTACCATCTACCGCAGCAAGCTTACCCCCAGCCTTGTAATAATCAAGCACAGGGGTAGTTTGAGCGAAATAGACTTTAAGCCGCTCTCGTATAGTCTTCTCTATATCGTCCGAGCGCTGATATAGCTCGCCGCCACATTTATCACAGTTCCCCCGAACCTTTGGCGGTGAGCTTACCTCATGATAAGGCGTCTGGCACTTTCTACATATCCACCGCCCTGTAAGACGTTTTAACAGCTCTTTTTCAGGCACCTCAATATATATGGCTTTGTCTATAGCCTGGCCGCGGCTTGCCATCATCTTATCAAGCGCCCTGGCTTGCTCGATAGTTCGAGGAAAGCCATCGAAAACACATCCGCTTTTACAATCAGGCTCATTCAGCCGTTCTGAGATTAGCTGAATGGTCACTTTATCCGGAACAAGTGCGCCTTTATCCATATAGGCTTTGACTGACTTCCCCAGCTCAGTGCCTTTTTCTACAGCCTGTCTGAAGAGGTCGCCGGAAGCAATATGAGCCAGCCCCAATTTGCTTGCAATCACGGCTGCTTGAGTTCCTTTACCTGCTCCCGGAGCACCGAGAAAAACTAAAAACATTTATCTTCCTACTTCAAGAACCCTTCGTAGCGGCGCATTGTCAGCTGCGCCTCAACTTGTTTCATGGTATCTAAGGCTACGCCCACAACAATAAGAATACCCGTGCTGGACAATGTCAGCGCAGCGATATTCGTAACCGAGCGAACTAGGAACGGCAAAATCGCCACCAAGGCCAAAAAGAGAGCCCCACCCCAGGTTATCCGGCTAATTACTTTGTCGAGGTAATCAGTGGTAGGTTTCCCCGGTCGTACGCCGGGTATGAATCCTCCCTGGCGTTGTAAAGTCCGCGCCAGATCCATTTGCTCAAATATAACCATAGTGTAGAAGAAGGTAAAGGCTACCACCATCAAGAAATAAACAACCCAGTAAAACAAACCTACCGGCAGAGCTGTATTCGGGCTGAACCATGTTTGAATGGTATTGGCAAAATTGGGAGGTTCTCCCGTGGGTTTGGCGAAATAACTGGCTATAGTTCCTGGAAAAATCATCAGCGACAGGGCAAAGATAAGCGGTATCATTCCGGCGGTATTCACCCGGAGGGGGATATGAGTGGCACCCGATTGGCGGTACATGCGAGCTCCGCGGAAGGCAGTTCGAGCATATTGCACCGGAATACGGCGATGACCTTCGGTAAATATTACGATAAATGCCACCGTGGCCAAGCCGACGATACCGAAGACAATCAAACCTGGTATATTGTTCGTGGCTATGGTAGCCTGACCCACCATCTGCGGCAAGCCGGCTACAATTCCACCAAAGATTATTATGGACACACCGTTTCCAATGCCTCGCTCGGTAATCAGCTCACCGAGCCAAACGAGAAAGACAGTTCCGGCTGTCATGGACAGTATTATGGCCAAGGTAGGCAAGGCTGCAGCTTGTGCCACCGCTCCCTGGCTGCGCATTAGCGCCAATTGAGCATAACCTTGAAGAGCTGCCAGAGGTATGGTCAACCAGTGGGTAAATTGATTAACCCTGTTTCTACCGGCTTCCCCTTCTTGAGATAAATTCCGAAGGGCTGGAATTACCGGAACCAGCAACTGCATAACGATTGAAGCAGTAATGTAGGGATAAACTCCCATAGCCGCCACGCTGAAGTTCCTCATAGCGCCGCCGCTAAACAGGTCAAGCATACCTAGCAGTTGATTCCGCTCAAAAAGCTGCTGTAACGCAGCAAGATTAACACCGGGCAGAGGAACATGAGCAATGAATCGAAAAACTACCAGCATGCCTATGGTGAAAAGCAGACGCCGTCTCAGGTCCGGAAGGGAAAAGGCATCAAGCAATGCTTGCCAGAGACGTGGTCTTGAGCTCACTTGCTGCATTTAAATCGCCTCCACTTTACCACCAGCAGCCACAATTTTCTTTTCAGCAGCGGCCGAGAATTTGTTGGCCTTTACTACCAGTGGACGGTCAATTTTGCCGTCGCCGAGAATCTTAACGGGAAACTTGAAAGACTTGATGAGCCCGATATCGAGTAACTCTTTTGGAGTAATCTCAGCGTTAGCCGAAAAGGCTTTAAGCTCTCCCACGTTAACTATGCTATACTCGGTTCTAAAAATATTAACGAAGCCGCGTTTTCTAGGTAAACGTTTTATTAAGGCAAGCTGGCCGCCTTCAAAACCAAGGCGAACCCCGCCTCCTGAGCGTGCTTTCTGTCCCTTGCAGCCTTTGCCCGAATAAGAGCCATGTCCGCTGCCATCGCCACGCCCTACGCGTTTTCTCTTATGCGTGGCACCTGCCGGAGGCTTCAAGTTATGCTGCAGCATCGCTGACCACTTCCACTTTAACTAAATGACTGACTTTAACTATCATACCTCTAACCGAAGGCGTATCTTCCTGCTCTACTGTTTCATTAAGGCGATGAAAACCCAGAGCTTTCAAGGTTCGTTTCTGTACTCTGGCAAATCCGATATCACTCTTTATCCATTTAATACGCAATTTAGCCACTCGACCTGGCCTCCTTAACCTCAAGTTCAGCTTTGCGCCTGGCTACCGCTGCCTCAGGGTTTTCTAAGCTAGCCAAAGCCAATATCGTCGCTCTAACTACATTAACCGGATTAGAGCTACCCAGAGACTTGCTAAGGACATCTTTTATACCGGCAGCTTCAAGCACCGCTCGAACACTACCGCCGGCGATAACTCCAGTCCCGGGTGATGCCGGCTTAAGTAATACCTTGGCCGCTCCCGACTTAGCCAGAACCTCGTGAGGTATGGTAGTCGCTGACATAGTTACTTTATAAAGCCCCTTCCGAGCTCTAACACCAGCCTTGCGAATTGCCTCCGGTACTTCCTTGGCCTTACCCAGGCCCATTCCGACATGCCCGTTGCTATCGCCGACAACTACCAGCGCCCTAAAACGAAGACGCTTACCGCCTTTGACAACCTTGGTTATGCGGTTAAGTGACACTAGCTTTTCGCTAAGTTCAAGCTCGCTAGCATCAACGCGGGTTTTTTCCTGAATTAATCTCTTAATTGCTTTCATCTTTAAACCTCAAAAATCCAGGCCGGCTTTTCTGGCAGCTTCCGCCAGAGCTTTTATCCGTCCATGATACTTATAGCCGCCTCTATCAAATGCTAACTTTTTAATGCCTTTATTTAAAGCACGCTGAGCCACGAGGGAGCCAACTTGTTCGGCAACTTCCGTTTTTTTCTTCCCCGTGATTTTTTCCTTTATATCCGCGTCCAGACTGCTCGCCGAAACCAGCGTATACCCTGTAGAATCGTCTATAACCTGAGCATGAATATTTTTCAAGCTGCGGAAAACGCAAAGCCGCGGTCTAGCGTCAGTGCCGATTACCCTGGCTCTAACCCGCTCGTGCCTTCGCTTTCGCGCTACTCTTGTATCAGTCCTTACCGCCAATGCTTATTATCCTTTCAGCGCTGCCTTGCCCGCTTTACCGGGTTTAAGCCTTAGTTTCTCGCCGGCATATTTAACGCCTTTGCCCTTATATGAGTCCACGGGCCGCAGAGATCTAATTTGAGCCGCGGTCTCGCCCACAGCCTCCTTGTCAATGCCAACAATTCGAAGCCGGTTTGTCCCATCAACCATAATCTCCACGCCAGCCGAAGGCGTAAACTCTACCGGATGGCTGAACCCGATTTGCAGAGATACTTTATTGCCGACTTTTTGTGCCCGGTACCCAACACCTCTCAGTTCAAGGACCTTTTCAAACCCCTTGGTTACGCCCTCAACCATGTTAGCCAAAAGACTTCGAGTTAAACCGTGTAGAGCACGATGATTTCTATTATCGGAGGGTCGCGACACTATCAAATTTCCATCCTTTAACGCAATAGAAATATCGGGGTGAAACAAGCGTACCAGCTTACCCTTGGTGCCCTCAACCGTCACTTCATTGCCCTTAATGTTGACTTTGACGCCTTGAGGCACAGGTATGGGCATTAACCCTATTCGAGACACTAACTATTCTCCAAAAGCTTATTTACCAAATGTAGCATAATAATTCACCACCTATATTTTTATGCCATGCCTCCTGGCCGGACATAACACCCTTGGAGGTGGACAAAATAGAAATGCCAAGCCCACCATAGACACGGGGAATTTCATGACCGCCAACATACAATCTCAGCCCCGGCTTGCTGGCTCTTTCTAAACCGGCAATGGCAGGGCGTCCGTCCATGTATTTCAAAGATATCTTAATTATCCGCTGCGGTTTACCCTTGAGAACGGTATAATCGGCTACAAATCCCTCGTCTTTAAGTATCTTGGCGATAGATAGCTTAATTCTCGAAGCCGGCATTTGCACGCTATCATGGTGTGCCATGATTGCGTTTCGAATCCGAGTTAACATATCAGCTATCGGGTCAGTAACCATTTAATTTATGCCTCCAGCGCTTTCAATCACCAGCTAGATTTTCTAACCCCCGGGATTTCACCTTTTAAAGCCCGCTCCCGAAAACAAATACGGCACAAACCGAATTTGCGTATGTAGGCACGCGGTCTACCGCACAATTTGCATCTGCTCCGGTGCTGCACTTTGTACTTAGGAGGACGCTGTGATTTTAAAACCATAGATAATTTTGCCATTTTATGAGAATCTAACTCCTTCTAAAAGGCATGCCCATAGACTCAAGCAGGCTCCTGCCTTCCTCATTGCTATTCGCAGTAGTGACGATGATTATTTCAAATCCTCGCAGCTTATCCACTTTATCGTAGTCAATCTCAGGAAAAACTACCTGTTCCTTAATGCCCAAGGTGTAGTTGCCTTTGCCATCGAACGAATCCCGGGACACTCCTTGAAAATCCCTCATCCGCGCTAAAACAACACTGACCAGTTTATCGAAGAAGTCATACATCCGTCCGCCATGCAGTATCACCATCATGCCGATAGGCATTCCGGCTCTGAGTTTAAAGGCGGCAATAGACTGCTTAGCCCGGGTGATTACGGGATGCTGACCCGAAATAGCCGCCAAATCCTTTTCCGCGCTTTCTAGAGCCTTCGGGTTTTGTATCGCTTCGCCCAGGCCGATATTTAGTACGATTTTGCTGAGCCTCGGCACCTGCATCACATTCTTGTACCCGAACTTACGCATTAGCTCGGGCACCACTTCTTTGTTATATTTTTCTTTCAAGCGGGATACTGGCAAAATGCACCTTTCAATCAGTCGATTACTTCATCACAGGAGCGACAGACTCTCGCTTTTCTACCATCACTGAGAAAACGAAAGCCCACCCTGGCCGGCTTATTACATTTGTTGCAAATCAACATGACATTAGATATGTCCAGGGGCGCTTCCAGTTCAATTATGCCGGCCTGCCTGGCTTGACCTTTAGCTCGGGAATGGCGCTTAATCATATTAACGCCTTCTACTATAACCTTATCTTTCCTGGGTAAAGCCTTTCGTACCTTGCCCTTCTTACCTCTATCTTTGCCGGCGATAACCAGGACCGTATCATTTTTCCTAATCTTCATTTCACAGAACCTCAGGAGCCAGGGATATTATCTTCATAAAATTTTTATCTCGGAGCTCTCTGGCCACTGGACCAAAAATACGAGTTCCTCTGGGGTTGTTTTTGTCATCCAGGATAACTGCTGCATTGTCATCGAATCTAATATAAGAGCCATCCGGACGATGATGTTGCTGGGTTACACGCACCACTACTGCCCTAACGACTTCGCTCTTTTTGACCACACCGCCGGGTATGGCTCGCTTCACTGTACCCACAATAATATCGCCGACAGTAGCATATCTCCTCCGCGTGCCGCCAGGCACGTTGATACACATTATCTGCCGGGCTCCGGTATTATCGGCTACTTTTAGTCTGGTGTAAGGCTGAATCACTGTCTCTATACCTGACTGAATCTAGATTACTTCCGTCGGCTCTTTCTCAGCCACTTCCTTCCTGCCTATTATTTCAACCACCCGCCAACATTTATCTTTAGATAAAGGACGGGTCTCAACAATCTTGACCACGTCACCAACTTTGCATGCATTGGTCGCATCATGGACCTTGAATTTGGAGGCTTCCCTGACCACTTTCTTATAAAGAGGGTGACGTCTTAAGCTTTCCACCAATACTATCACCGTTTTATCCATCTTATCGCTGATTACGGTGCCGGTTCTCGTTTTTCGATTCTCTTTCATAAGCTATCTTATGCCAAGCTCCCTCTCTTTTAATATTGTCTCCATTCTGGCGATTTTCTTCTTTACCTTAGGCAGCTCGCGATGATTGGCAAGTTGCCGGGTAGATAAGCGAATTTTTAAATTAAAAAGCTCCTGGCGAGCTTCACCTAGCCGCTTTAATAATTCCGCATCGGCTAAAGAGCGAACTTCGTCAACCTTCAACTTGTTACCTCTTCTTTAACCGTCTCTTTGGCTACAAACCTGGTAGCAATAGGCAGCTTATACGCAGCTAAATGCAATGCTTCTTTGGCCATATTTTCTTTTATGCCGCCTATTTCGTATAGCATTCTTCCCGGCCTGACCACGGCTACCCAGTGGTCGGGAGCACCTTTACCACTGCCCATGCGCGTCTCCGCCGGTTTCTTGGTCACCGGCTTATCCGGAAAGATGCGAATCCACATCTGCCCACCACGACGTAGATAACGAACGATGACACGGCGAGCAGCTTCAATCTGCCTGGAAGTCAACCATGCCGCTTCCTGAGCCTGCAGCCCGAACTCACCAAAAACAAGAGTGCTCCCGGCATGGGCCTTGCCTCTCATTTGCCCTCGATGAGTTTTACGATACTTCACTCTTTTCGGCTGTAGCACTTTCTCTCCTTACTTCAGGATAAATATGACCTTTGTAAACCCAGACTTTAACTCCGATATTGCCCAGCGTAGTGCGAGCTTCAGCAAAACCATAGTCAATATCGGCAGTAAGTGTATGTAACGGCAACTGGCCCTGGAGAGTGGTTTCACGGCGAGCAATCTCGTTGCCGCCCAACCTTCCGGCACAGCTTATCTTCACTCCTTTGGCACCGGCTTGCATTGTCCTGAAAGCTGCTTGCTTCATGGCTCTCCTGAAAGCCATCCGGCGTTCAAGCTGGTCAGCCACATTCTTGGCCACCAATCGAGCTTCCAATTCAGGTTGCTCGACCTCTTTTATCGACAGCCGCACTCTCTTGCCACCGATTTCCTCTAAGTATGACCTCAACTCTTCAGCGCGCTGTCCTCCTCTGCCAATAACAATGCCGGGGCGTGAGGAAAACAAAGTTACCAGAATTTCATTACCCTGGTGGTCAATTTCCGTCCTGGCAATGCCGCCGTCAGCGCACCTCTCATTAATGGCCCGGCGCAACTTCAAATCTTCATGCAGAAACTCGGCATAGTGCTTCTCGTCGTACCACTTGGCCAGCCAACCCCGGATGATACCGATTCTAAAACCGTAAGGGTGTACCTTATGTCCCACTTTGCTCTTCCTCCTCGGCAACGAAAACATTGATATGAGTACTTCGCTTCAAAATAGGATTAATCCGACCCCGTGCCTGTGCCCGGAATCTCTTGAAAGTATGTCCCTCATTAGCGAAGATATCGGTTATCTTAAGCCCAGCAGGTTCCATCTGAAAATTATTTTCCGCATTTGCTGCTGCCGACTTAATCGTCTTAGCCACAGCCTGCGCTGCCAGCGTAGGCGGCAAGAACCTGAGGATGGTCAAAGCCTCATCAACTTTTCTGCCTCGTACCATGTCTACAATCAGCTTGACTTTACGAGACGAAACACGAACATCTTTAGATATGGCTGATACTTTCATCGTTTATACCGCTTCCGGCTTCTTTGGCACAACAGTTACTTGCGCCTTGCTAACATGCCCGCGGAATGTCCGGGTTATAGCGAATTCGCCAAGCTTGTGCCCTACCATATTCTCAGTGATAAAGATAGGCACATGCCGTCGCCCATCATGTACGCCAATTGTATGACCTATCATCTCCGGCATTACTGTAGAGGCACGTGACCAGGTCTTTATCACTACCTTCTCTCCGGAACGATTCAGCGTTGTTATCTTTCTAAGTAACTTAGCGTCACAATAAGGACCTTTTTTAGATGAGCGTGACATTCTGTTCCTGCCTTTTCAACTACCTTTCTATTTCCGACGCTTGACAATTAATCTATCTGAAGCCTTGTTCCGGCGCGTCTTCGGTCCCAAAGCCTGCTTACCCCACGGTGTGCTTGGCGCCATTCCCCTGGGCGCTCTACCTTCACCTCCACCATGGGGGTGGTCACGTGGCGTCATGGCTGAGCCTCGAACTTGGGGGCGCCGTCCTAGCAATCGTATCCGCCCAGCCTTGCCCGACTTCACGCCTTGATGTTCAACATTGCATACTTGCCCCACGGTAGCCAAGCAATCGCTCAAAAAACGCCGTACCTCACCGGAAGGCAAACGAACAAGCGCATATCTGCCCTCTTTACCCAAAAGCTGAGCTGCTGTGCCGGCACTACGCACTATCTGCCCGCCTTTTCCAGGTTCAAATTCAAGATTATGAATCAATGTACCATCCGGAATCGCGCTTAGCGGCAGGGTATTACCGGGCTTTATCTCCGCACCCTCTCCGGTCATTATGGTGTCACCCACATTGAGACCAAGAGGCGCCAGAATGTAACGTTTCTCTCCGTCGGCGTAATAAATAAGAGCAATACGAGCCGAGCGGTTCGGGTCATATTCAACGGCAACTACCTTCCCCTGAACATCTATTTTATCTCGCTTAAAGTCGATTATCCGTAATCTACGTTTAGCGCCGCCACCCCTATGCCGCACCGTTACTACACCTCTATTGTTACGCCCCGCTTTTTTCCTAATCGGCAACAATAGCGATCTCTCGGGAACTGTCTTGGTTATTTCCTCAAAAGAGGCGCTAACCATGCCCCGCCTGCCAGGTGATGTTGGGCGATAAGTTTTTAATGCCAAAGCTTGCCTCCCCTAAGTCTAGGGATGTCTCCTTTGCCATCGCGTCTTTCTCAGGAGCTTGCGATGCTTATGCTTCGCCATTTTTTTCTTCCGTTTTTTAATAACTGAGCCCAATTCTATTCCCCTACCTTAATTAAACTCCCTCGAAGAACTCTATCTTTTCTCCCGGTGTCAGGGTAACAACCGCCTTCTTCCAGGTCGGTGTCAGCGCCTGCCGTTTGCCTATTCTTCTCATCTTCCCCGGGACAGTCATAACAGTAACTTTAACGACATTAACCTTGAAGGCAACCTCTACGGCCTCCTTAATTTGTCGCTTGTTAGCCTCTTTCATCACTTCAAAGGCGTACTTATTTCGCTCTTTCATAATCGTAGCCTTTTCAGTTATCAAAGGTCTTTTTACTACCTGATAAGGATGCATACTTAACAAAACCTCAGAATATTATCCGGTGCTGGCCGCCGCCTCCGCTACCGGCTTTTCGCCCCAAATCTTTTCCACCTTCCGAATCGCATCGACATCCATTACTATGTCCTTATATGACAGTAATTCACCGACGCTAAGCAAAGGCGCCGGTATTGTTTTGACGCCCGCTAAATTACGCGCTGACTTAACCAAATTAGCTTGAGCTCCGGCGGTGGCGATGATTACAGAATCGCCAATACCCAGCGCTATCAACATATCCAGCACCGCCCTCGTTTTCAGGCTATCAAGCTTAAGTTTGTCCACAATTTTCAGCTCTCCGCTGCCTGCTTTATCCGAAAGGACGCACTTCAAAGCCAAACGGCGCATCTTTTTGGGCATATCCTGCCGATAGCTCCTGGGGTGGGGACCAAAAGCGACTCCCCCGCCTTTGAGCATGGGCGACCTGATATCGCCGCGACGCGCCCGGCCGGTATGCTTTTGTGCATGAATTTTCCTGCCGCTGCCAGTAACCTCGCCTCTTCTCTTAGTATCAGCAGTTCCCAGACGTTTATCTGCCAACTGCCTGACCAACGCCTGATGCACCACAGCCTCATTAAAGGAAACAGCAAAGATATCGTCTCTTATTTCGATTTGCTTAGTCGCTTTACCATTCAAATTATAGACTTGAAATTTCACTCTATTTATCCCCCACCGGCTTTCTTAATCAGCAACAGTCCCTTCCTAGCACCGGGTACTGCTCCCCTCACCAATAATAAGTGGCGGGCTAAATCCACATTGAGCACTTTAAGATTGCGCTGTGTCACCCGCCTGTCTCCCATGTGCCCTGCCATGCGTGTTCCCTTAAATACCCGTCCCGGTGACGTCGTGGCACCAATCGAGCCCGGAGCTCGATGGCGGTCGGACTGCCCGTGGGTCTTGGGGCCACCGGCAAAATGATGGCGCTTTACCACACCGGCAAAGCCCTTGCCTTTTGATATGCCGATAACATTAATTAAATCGCCGGGCTTAAACATATCAGCGTCAATTTTCTGCCCTACCTGAGCAGACTCGACATCATCAACTGGAAATTCCCGCAAATGTTTCAGCTGACCAATCTCTTTTACGTGACCTTTCTCCGGAGAGCTAAGTCGCTTGGCTTCTCCAAAGCCAAGCTGAACAGCATTATAACCATCCTTAGCCTCGGTCTTTACTTGAGTAATAAAGCAAGGACCGGCTTCAATGGCTGTAACCACCACTTCTCCATCGTCCTGGAAAAGTTGCGTCATACCTACTTTCCTGCCAATTAAACCCTGAATCATTTTACGGCTATAACCTGATATCTATTTCCACCCCTGAGGGCAGCTGGAGCTGAGTCAATGCGTCTATAGTTTTTGAAGTCGGCCCCAGGATATCGATAAGGCGCTTGTGCGTACGCATCTCGAATTGTTCTCGCGAATCTTTATCAATAAAGGGAGAGCGAATAACACAAAACTTCTCGATTTGAGTAGGCAGGGGCACGGGGCCGATTACGACAGCACCGGTGCGCTCCGCAGTCTCTACAATCTGTTCCACGGACTGGTCAACTAATCTGTGGTCATATCCCTTTATTCTGATTCGAATCTTTTGTTTAGGCATTATCTACCCCTGACCCTGACCTCTATTTGCTCAGCCAGATTAACTGGTAACTCTCTGTAACAGTTAAACTCCAGTGAATAGGTTGCTCTGCCCTGGCTCAGTGACCTGAGAATCGTGGCATAACCAAAAGTCTCAGCCAGTGGGACCAGAGCCCGGACCACGCAAGTTTCACCGTGAGTCTCGATACCATCGATGTGTCCTCTTCTTGAATTCAGGTCTCCGATGACCTCGCCCAGGAATTGGGCCGGCATGACGACCTCCAACTTCATAATAGGCTCCAGTATTACCGGTTTAGCCTTACGCACACCTTCCTTGAGGGCTATGGAACCTGCCATTTTGAAAGCTAAATCAGAGGAATCCACCTCATGGAAGCTACCATCAAACGCGGTCGCCTTGATATCTACTATCGGATAGCCGGCGACGACACCACTTTCTAAAGCTTCCTTCACACCGGCTTCAACTTCCGGAATATACTCCTTGGGTACGTCTCCACCGCGAATCTGGTCAACGAACCTGAAGCCGCTGCCCCGTTCACCCGGCTCGAGCTTGAGCCATACATGCCCGTATTGGCCATGGCCGCCGAACTGACGGATAAATCTGCCTTCTGATTCTACCGGCACGGTAATGGTCTCCTTATAAGCCACCTGCGGCTTACCCACGCTCACCTTCACGTTAAACTCACGGAGCATGCGGTCTATCAAAACCTCCAGATGCAGCTCGCCCATTCCGGAAATAAGTGTCTGTCCCGTTTCCGCGTCGGTGCGCACCTTAAAGGTGGGGTCTTCTTCGGAAAGCTTATTCATGGCTTCGCCGAGTTTATCCTGGTCCGCCTTGCTCTTGGGTTCTACGACCATCGACAGTACCGGCTCCGGGAAACGGATAGTTTCCAGAAGCACAGGCTTAGCGGGGTCACACAAGGTGTCGCCGGTGAAGGTGTCTTTTAAGCCCAGAGTGGCGGCAATGCTGCCGGTATCAGCCTCTTCAATTTCCTCCCGGCGATTGGCATGCATAAGAATCAACCTGCCCAAACGCTCCTTGCGCCCTTTACTGGAATTAAGGACTTGCTTTCCCGCCTGGATTTTACCTGAATAAACGCGAAAATAAACGAGCCTGCCCATAAAGGGGTCTGCGACCACTTTAAAAGCCAGGGCTGAAAACGGAGCATCATCACTGGCCGGCCGAACATCCGTCTCACCGGTCTGCAAATCGATAACACTAAGCGGCGGTACGTCCAACGGAGAAGGCAGATAATCAACAACGGCATCCAGCAGCGATTGTATTCCCTTATTTCTTAATGCAGTGCCGCAAAACACCGGCACTATGCGATTAGCCAGAGTCAACCTTCTAATAGCAGCTTTAATCTGCTCGCCGCTGATTTCTTTACCTTCAACATAAAGTAACATCAAATGGTCATCATTCTCAGCCAGCCTCTCAATCATGGACAGTCTGCGCCTGGACGCCTCTTCTCTCTCTTCCTCCGGAATCGGCGACTCCACCGGCGCAATATTAACGTCGTCAGAAAACAACCAGGCTTTGTTTTCGACTAAATCTATTATCCCTTTAAATTGATTTTCCTTACCCCAGGGCAACTGAATCGATATAGCTTTAGCCCGCAGCCGTTCCTCAATCATATCCACGGTGTGATAGAAATCGGCACCAACCCTGTCCATCTTATTGATAAAGCAAATCCTGGGTACATGGTATCTATCCGCCTGCCGCCATACCGTCTCCGATTGAGCCTCGACTCCGGCCACGGCATCCAGTACCACCACGCCGCCGTCCAGAACGCGAAGACTTCGCTCTACCTCAGCGGTAAAATCGACATGCCCCGGCGTATCAATGATATTGATACGGTGTTCCTGCCAGTGACAGGTGGTAGCTGCTGCGGTGATCGTAATACCTCGTTCCCTCTCCTGTGCCATCCAGTCCATTACCGCTGTCCCCTCATCCACCGCACCAACCTTATAGGTGCGTCCCGTATAAAACAGAATCCTCTCAGTAACCGTTGTCTTACCGGCATCGATATGGGCTATGATGCCTATATTCCGCACCTTATCTAAAGGAAAAGTCCGGGTCATGACATTGTTTCCTATCCCAACGGCCTTTTTGGGCTGTTGGGATTTAATTCCTGCTGTAATTACCATCGATAATGAGCAAAAGCTTTATTTGCCTCGGCCATCTTATGAGTATCTTGACGCTTCTTAATGCTTGCTCCCTGGCCCTGAGAAGCATCAATGACCTCCGCCGCTAATTTTTCCGCCATCGACTTGCCGCTGCGAGCCCTGGCAAAACCGATAACCCAGCGCATAGCCAGAGACAGCCCGCGGGCGGGTTCAACCTCAATCGGTACCTGGTAAGTAGCGCCGCCGACGCGCCGGGACTTCACCTGAAGCACCGGCGTAGCATTCTTAAGCGCCTGTTCCAGGACCGGCAAAGGTTCCGTGCTTAACTTCTTATTGACAATATCCATAGCGTCGTAAACAACACGTTCGGCCGTAGCTTTCCTACCGCCGAACATCATTTTATTGACAAGTATGGATACGGTAACGCTTCCGTATTTTGAGTCGGGACTTTTTTGCCTGGTAGTTGCCCTAGCTCGCCGTGGCATTTATTCCTCACCCGAAGTTTTGACTGTTTTACTTGCTGCTGGTGTGCCCAAATCTTCACGCGAGGGAACTCCCGCAATCTTCACTGCCTTGCCTCGCTTGGCACCATACTTACTCCGCCCCTGCTGCCTATTTTCCACCCCGCCGGTATCTAAAGCGCCCCGTACAATGTGATATCTGACTCCAGGTAAATCCTTTACTCTACCGCCACGGATAAGCACTACAGAGTGCTCCTGCAAATTATGGCCTTCGCCCGGTATGTAAGCTGTGACTTCGATGCCGTTTGTCAGCCGCACACGGGCTATTTTGCGCAAAGCCGAATTTGGTTTCTTCGGCGTCATTGTCTTGACCATGACGCAAACGCCGCGCTTCTGCGGTGACCTTGTATCCCGCCGAACCACGTTCTTCAGGGTATTGAAGCTAATGCCCAATGCCGGAGCTTTGGTCCGCTTGGGTCGCTTCCGCCGTCCCTTTCTGACTAATTGATTCACAGTTGGCATTTCATATTCCTTTAATTATGTCTTTACAATTAAAAAGCCACCTAGTTGTCCACCGGTCTACTTCCCCAACGGGTTTTCGGCCCGGTTCAACCAGCCGGCTTAATCAGGTTTTCGGAACCCAGACTAATGGCTAGTAGACACAAAGCAGCAATATAACACAAGTATACAATAAAGTCAACACGTTGACAATTTCTCTTGAGCTGCTTAGACTATCTCAGTACTGACAGCGACCTCCTGATACTTGAGAAGCAACGCCATAATATAAAGGAAGGACGACAATGTGCGAATGGTGTGAAAAGTATGCCGAGGGCTACTCCAGATGGTATTTCAATCCGGCTAACTACGCTAGGAAGCTCTATAAAATAAGGAAGGACGAGGGCCCGGAGATACAACCAAATCCTGTAGTCGCGGGCGGTATGGCTTTGATTAACCGGGATTTCATTGAGGCTCTGGACAGGAAAGACCATGAAGCGATAGCCAAGATGAGGCACGATGTAGAGCAGCTTGCCTGGACAGTCCATTTCGGGCAGGTTGTTACCCTGGAGGACGCACTCAAGGTCATAGATATCATATACCCAATCGCTCTTATGACCTGCGCCTGCCGCCGCTCCATGCTGGGCCTGGTCAACGAAGAGAACTTTACCTGCATGGGCATGGGGTCGGGAATGTATAAGTGGGAGAGATGGCCCGAGACCTATCGAGGCGGTGTCCAGTTCCTGACACCGGATGAAGCCAAGGATGCCGTCACCAAGATGAATAAGAGGGGTCTAGTGCAGACTCTGTTTACCTTCGGCACACCGTATATCGGCGGGATTTGTAACTGCGACTACCCCGACTGCAGCGCTATAAGGACTACCATCGACCACGGCATACAATTCCTGTGGAAAGGACATCAGGTGGCGCGGGTCGATAACGATCTTTGTAACGGCTGCGCCTCCTGCATCCACCGCTGCCAGTTCAAGGCCTTAAGCTTCTCGGCCAGCCAGAACAAGGCCTATATCGACTCGTTCCAGTGCTTCGGCTGTGGGCTTTGCGCCACTGAATGTCCTCAGGAGGCTATATCGCTGGTGGAAAGAGCCAGTTTGCCGGCACTGGCTAATGTCTGGTAAACCTTTATAGAGAGGAACAAGAAATGCTGCCAACAATCACCGTAGATGATAAAAAGTGCCATGACCCACTCAACTGCGGCAAGTGCCTTCTCATATGCCCGACCCATGTATTGGGATTGGGCACCAAGGTGGGGCCACGAAAGTTCCGGGAAATTGACCCCAGCCAGTTCATCGTGGCCGGCGTCCGCTTTGAAAAATGCACCGGCTGCATGGACTGCGTCAACACCTGCCCCCAAAACGCCATACAGGTGAGCTTCTAACGGAGGTAAAAATGACGACAGGCTGGAAATACGGCAAGCTATTGAAGGAAAGATTGATGACTCTGGAAGAGTCGGGCAAAGCTCTGCTTTTCGATGCCGATAAGGGCTTAGTGGAGGAAATAACTAAGAAGTTCGATATCGGGACTGTGGCGAAGAGCCTGCAGGGCAAGGACGATAAGGAATTATACAAAGCACTCGAAGAGATAGGCAGAAACCTGATGAAGCTCACCATAGAGCTGGGTGACAATAAATATCTGGACCGCACCGGTGAGATGATTGAGAAAGTGTACCGGCAAACGGGCATATCTTTCCCGCATCGCCTAGGCAGATACGTAGAGCTATCCATCTTCGGCCTGAGGCCTACCGACCGCTGGAATACATCCAAAGCAACCACCAAAGAGCTGGTGCTTCAGGTCTCCGCTTGTTCGATATACAATGCGCTCAACGAGACCGGCATAAAGGGGCTCCCCTGTAAAGGATTCTGCTTTGCCAGTTTTGAGGCGGCAGCGGGGAAGACCGGCGACCGCATAAATATCGAGATGCCGAAAACACTGCCCGAGAACAGTATGTGTGAGTTTCATATCTCGGTACAACCGGGAGGCTGAAATTGCGCATCTACTATCCACCAAAAGATTGCACCGATTTCGTTTTCTTCAGCTCCAGAAGCTTCAGAGCTCATTACCCGCAAATTGCCGAAATTCTGGAAGAGTGGTTTGACCGCAGCGCTGAGACCTGTGACCTGTTCGTCAATATAAGTGAGATAAACAAGTACAGCGTGACTTGCACGGTATGTAACCACTTCGACCCCTCGGGCTGCGGCTCGACTGACCTGAAGGGGCCAAGTATCATAAAGCTTCTCAATGCCGCCAAAATGCACGATAGCTGGCATTAGGGCACAACGGTCACCCATGGGCGGGAGACTCGTAAACAATTTCCGGGCCCTTTTTATGTCATTGCGAGTCCTTCCGCTGAAGGACGTGGCAATCTCTGCACAGCATCAAAGTCTGGCTTACATTGAGATCGCCACGAGGCTACGCCCCTCGCGATGACAAAAAGAACGCGGGCTTTCGATTTTCTGGAAAATGTGGTAAAATACAGTCAATGCAATCCCTAGTACATTTGGGGCAGGCAGGCACTAAATATGGTGTTTACGAATTGCTTGCCAGCCCGTTATGTTCAATCTCGAATTACCAATAAAACACCAAAACTATAAAAGGGTTTTCTGTAGCTATGCCGAAGAAAAAAACTAAAAACAATACCAACAACGCTCAGCAAGACTATACCGCCGAGGATATCCGGGTTCTGGACGGCCTGGAGGCGGTGCGACGCCGCCCGGGCATGTATATCGGCAGCACCGACGAGCACGGACTGCATCACCTGGTCTACGAGATAGTCTATAACAGTATAGACGAGGCCATGGCTGGTTACTGCGACAAGACCGAGATAATAATTCACAAAGATAACTCGGTGACGGTTATCGATAACGGCCGCGGCATACCCGTAGACAAACACCCGGTAACCCACACCTCAGCCCTGGAAGCAGTGATGACCCGCCTGCACGCCGGAGCTAAGTTCGGCGGTCGCACTTACACGGTGTCCAGCGGCTTGCACGGCGTCGGTGCTTCGGTGGTAAATGCACTGTCGTCATGGCTCAATGCCGAGGTAAGACGCGATGGTAAAATTTATCGCCAGAAATATGAGCGTGGTACTCCTATCAGCAAATTGGAAGTCATAGGCGATACGGAAGAAACGGGAACTACCACCACTTTCCTGGCCGATACCAAAATCTTCCCTGAGATTAACTACAACTTCGATACCATTCGCCAGCGCCTCAAAGAGCTGGCCTTCTTGAACAAGAACCTGGAAATAAGCTTCAAAGACGAAAGAACCGACAAGGAGGCAACATTCCTGTTTGAAGGCGGCATTGCTATTCTGGTCAGCCGGTTCAATAAGAACCGGGTAGTCCTCCATCGCCAGCCTATCTACATATCCGGCACCATGAACAGCACCATTGTCGAGGTAGCCCTGCAGTACAACGATGGCTTTTCCGAATCTACGCTTAGCTTTGCCAACTGCGTCAATACCATAGACGGCGGCAGCCATCTTACCGGGTTCCGCTCGGCGCTTACCCGCGTATTGAACGACTATGCCCGGAAAAACAAGCTGTTGAAGGATTCCGACCCCAACCTGATAGGTGATGACTTCCGTGATGGGCTGACATCGGTAATCAGCGTCAAGCTGGTTGAGCCTCAGTTCGAGGGGCAAACCAAAGCCAAATTGGGCAATCCTGAAATAAAGACCCAGGTCGAAGCCATATTTGCTGATGGCCTTGCCGTGTACCTGGAACAACACCCAGATGACGCCAAAGCAATCATAGATAAGTGCTTTGTTTCAGCTAAAGCTAGAGAGGCAGCCCGAAAGGCTCGCGACCTTATCTTTAAGAGAAGCGGCCTTGATACCGGTACTCTGCCCGGAAAGCTGGCTAGCTGTTCGGAGACCGACCCCAGCCAGTGTGAGCTTTACCTGGTTGAAGGTGACTCAGCCGGAGGTTCAGCCAAGCAGGGTCGAGACCGCCGTTTCCAGGCTATACTGCCACTGCGAGGCAAAATACTTAATGTGGAAAAGGCACCCAAAGACAAGATTCTGGACCATGAAGAAATACGGGCTATTATCACCGCAGTAGGCGCCGGCATCGGCGACCAGCTCGACTTCTCCAGGCTGCGCTACCACCGCATAATCATTATGACTGATGCCGATGTTGACGGCTCTCACATCCGGACACTGTTACTTACCTTCTTTTACCGCAACATGACAGAGCTCATCAGCCAGGGCCACCTTTTCATCGCCCAGCCACCCCTTTATCGCATTCAATCGGGTAAGCAACAATTCTGGATTTACTCAGATAAAGAAAGGGATGCCAAGCTTAAGGAGCTTAAAGGCAGCAAATCGGAGATCCAGCGCTATAAGGGGTTGGGGGAAATGAGCGCCGAGCAGCTATGGGACACCACTATGAACCCGGAATCACGAACTTTGCTCAAGGTGGAAATCGAAGATGCCATGGCTGCGGACAGGATATTCCATATGCTTATGGGCAGTGAAGTTCCCCCTCGAAAAGCCTTCATCCAGGCCCACGCCAGAAGCGTGAGAAACCTGGATATCTAGTTTATCCGCTTTATTTCCGTTTCCGGTACAGCTTATTTTCTTTTATGTATCTTTCCACCGCTTCAGGCACCAGGCCGTAGATGGACAACCCCTGAGCCACTCTATCCCGTATGTCTGAAGAGCTGATATTTATGGGCGGTATATCCAGCCAGACCACGCTCTGAGTTATTCCGGGGACAGATGGTTCCAGCGACTTTAAATCCGGGCGGCTCAGACCCGGCCTGGTAACCGCCACCAACTTGCAGAGTTGAATGAGCCTGGCCGGCTCCCGCCACTGAGGCAACTCGGCCAAGCTATCCCAGCCGATTAGAAAGAAAATCTTGGCCCTGGTACCTAGCTGCTGCTGTAAAATAGTTACCGTGTCCACGCCGTAGGAAGGCCCGGGCCGGTCTACCTCAACAGTCGAAAGCTCAAAATTGGCATTGCCGGCAATCGCCCGCTTCACCATCTCTAAGCGGTGAACGGCCGGGGTAATTTTCCGGTTCGTTTTAAGCCACGGCTGCCCTGTGGGGACAAAGATTAACTGGGCAAGCTTAAGCTTTAGTCTGGCTTCTTCAGCAACGACCAGATGTCCCGAATGAATGGGGTCAAAAGTGCCGCCTAGTACACCAACGTTCATTTAATCCGCCTGCTCAATAACTTTTTTCTTTGTCCGCCCAACCCTGGGCTTGGGTTTAAAAACGGCTATTGGTACCTCTGGACAAACCTGTATATCTCCCACCCTCTCCAACATAGTCATTATCTCCGGCATTAGCTCGGATAAACCTTGCCCGGTAACTGCCGAGATAAAGAAGACCTTTATCCCCAGAGACTTGAAAAGCCAGTGAATATCCGGCAGCCGAGCCTGGACATCGGGCAAGTCCACCTTATTTACCGCCACCAGCTGAGGCTTTTGTGCCATCTCCGGCTTATATAAAGCCAGCTCCCGGTTCAGATTGTTCATGTTATCAATCACCGTCGGGGAGCTGCCGTCAATCAAGTGAAGCAAGATTTTAGTTCTTTCCGCATGGCGCAGAAATTCATGCCCCAGCCCTTTGCCCAGATGGGCGCCATCCACAAGCCCGGGAATTTCCGCCAAAACAAATGTCTTCATGCCTACTTCGACGACGCCGAGAGCCGGTTCGATAGTGGTGAAAGGATAATCAGCTATTTTAGGCCTGGCTTTGGATAATGCGGTCAAAAGAGTGGACTTACCTGCATTGGGATAGCCGATAATGCCCACATCGGCGATAAGTTTAAGGTCAAGAACCAGGCGATGTTCTTCGCCGGGCATACCCTTGGTAGCCGTTTTGGGAGCCTGGTTTATGGACGTGGCGAAATGAACATTACCCAAGCCACCCCGGCCCCCCTTAGCCACCAGAACTTTCTGTCCCTGCTGGCTCAAATCCGCCAGCAGCACTTCCTGCTCTTCTTTATTAAGAACTACCGTTGTTCCTAAAGGCACCTTAATTATGAGGTCATCACCTTTAGCGCCGTGTTTTTTCTGCTTCCCTCCGTCCTTACCCGATGCTGCCTTAAATTGCCTCTGGCGCTTGAATTGCTTCAGCGTGTTAACACTCCTATCGGCAACAAGGTAGACGCTTCCACCTTTCCCACCGTCCCCACCATCGGGTCCGCCGAGAGGTATAAACTTCTCGTGGTGAAAGCTAACCACACCATTACCCCCACTTCCACCATATGCCAGTATGTCCGCTCTATCCACTATAGTAATATCCTTATACTATATATATTAATTATGTTTATATAGTATAGTGTTATATTATTAATAATGTTTAAAGAACATAGATAATGTGGAAAGATATATATTACGAATGCAAAGTTTTGCCATTTCAATGTGCTGGTTTATCAACAGGGCTGGGAGAATTATCCACTATCCGGCGCCGTTTTTCCACAAACGCCCTTATTTAAGATGCGGATGGGGTTCTTCGGGGCTTCAACTTTTGGCGGATCTCGTTTACTGAGTCCTGGAGTTCGGGATTAACATCTAATTCGGCAGCGATTTTTTCGCAGCCGTGCATTATGGTGGTATGGTCCCGGCCGCCTAACATTTTGCCGATTTCAGCCAAGCCGCAATGGTTTCGCTCACGTAACAGGTACATGGTGACCTGTCGGGCTAATGAGGTTTGCTTGTCTCTCCCTTTACCCGTTAGCCCTTCCATATCAATCCCGTAGTAGTTAGCTACAGTCGTCATTATGAGCTTTGGCGTAGGTGTAGCCTCATGCTTGCTGTCTTTCGGTATTATGTCCGCCAATGACTGTGCGGTAAGCTTCATATCTATTTTTCCGCCGCTAAGCCTCGAGTAAGTGAACACCCGGTTCAGCGCACCCTCCAATTCGCGCGTATTATGCTGAAATTGTACGGCGAGAAACCGCAGAACTTCTGGTGGCAGCGACATGTTTAATTGTTTCGATTTAACTCTCAGTATAGCCAGTCGCGTTTCCAAATCCGGTACGCCAAGGTCAGCGATAAGACCCCACTCCAACCGGGACCTTAGTTTCTTGGTGATCGAGGGTATGGCTCTTGGCGGACGGTCGCTGGTAACCACAATCTGGCAGTTATTTTCATAGAGGTCGTTGAAAATGTGAAACAGGCATTCCTGTGTTTGCGCTTTACCACTCAGGAATTGGACATCATCCACCAGCAGGAAGTCGGTGCTCCTGAACTTGCGGTGGAAATCATCGATTTTATTATTCTTGAGGGCGATTACGAACTGGTTAGTAAACTGCTCGGCACTGGCTATAAGTGTTGTTAGCCCCTTGGCCTTGGCTATTTGTCCGATGGCATGCAGCAGATGTGTTTTACCGCAACCGGTGTCACCGTAGAGAAACAGAGGATTATATTTGTTGCCCGGCTCTTCGGCAATCTCCAGGGCTGCTGCATAAGCCAGCCGGTTGCTTTCACCGACTACAAAATTATCAAAGGTGTATTTTGGATTTAGCCTGAATGCTGTTATTGGTTCCCTTAATCTGGTGCTTGTGCCTCCGTCAGCCTGACGAGCCGCGACCGGTTGTATCTCCTGATTGATAGGTCGAATGGCAAATTGGACATCAACAGGCTGGCTGGTAATGCTGGTGAGAGTTCTTTTAATTAGAGAATGGAGGCGACTTCTTAACCATTCGGCGATGAAGACGTTAGGGGCACCGATGACAAAGATGCCTTCCTTATAACTTATACCGGTAGTATCCTTAAGCCAGGTATCAAAGTTCGGCTTAGTAACTTGGAGTTGAAGTTCTCCCAGAGCGGCTTCCCATATTGATTGTGCTGACTTCAACTCTCTCCTAACAAATTTCGTTTGAAAGCCCCCCGGAAACGCAACAAAAACCCCCCACCCCTAACCAAAATTTAATTCTTTTGACAGTGGTTTTTAGCGGATAATTACTAACGAAATTTTTCCGAGGACCCGCGCCACAACTCCCTAAGATTAACACAGCGTTCTCTTGGGGTGTCAAGGGGGTTTTTGACATAATGGAGAAACCTGCTAAAATTTATTTAGCATGGAAAAACGAATTATTTTTATGGGCACTCCGGAGTTCGCTGTTCCCAGTCTGGAAGCGTTGATTCACGGCGGTTATCAGGTAGTTGCCGTCTATACGCAACCGGATAAAAGAGCCGGACGCGGTCAGCAAATTATGTCGTCGCCGGTGAAACAGTTGGCGTTATCCCAGGGACTCGATGTCGTCCTGATAGAAAAATTTAAAGTTGCCGGCACGGTGGAGAAATTGGCTGCGTTGGCTCCGGACCTGATTGTGGTAGCCGCTTTCGGGCTGCTTTTACCGCCGGAAGTACTGAACTTGCCAAAGTTCGGTTGTTTCAATGTCCACCCCTCTCTTCTACCCCGGCACCGGGGTGCGTCACCGATGGCCGCAGCCATTTTGCAGGGCGATGAAATAACCGGCGTCACCATTATGTTGCTGGATGCAGGTATGGATACCGGCCCCATTTTGAATCAGAGAGAAGTGCCAATATCGGATGAAGATACCACCGGCTCGCTCAGCGTTAAGCTGGCTCAAGTTGGGGCGCAGTTGCTGATGGAAACCTTACCTTTATGGATTGAAGGGCGAAAAAAGCCGCGACCTCAGGACGAAAGTGGGGCCAGCCACAGCAAGATGATTAAAAAGGAAGACGGGGAGATAGACTGGCGGCTTTCCACTCAGGAATTATGGAGACGGGTACGCGCCTTCGACCCCTGGCCGGGGAGCTTTGCCCGGTGGCGCGATAAGCGGTTGAAGCTGGTTAAAGTGTTGCCGCTTTATGGTGAAAAGTCCGATGAGCCCGGCAAGGTGGTAGCGTTGCCTCCGCCGGCGCCGGTAACAGTCGGAGTTGAAACCGGAGACGGGGTTCTGGGGCTGGTGAAGTTACAATTGGAGGGAAAGCGTGAGCTATCCGCGGAGGAATTTGTGAGGGGGCAGCGGGATTTCATCGGTAGCCATTTGCTTTGACAGAATTTTTTGTTTTGACTAAAATTAACTGTTGTTCAGGAGGAATGTAGAAGATGTTTTTCTTTGACCCGATGTGGTTTCTAATTATGATACCGCCGCTTATCTTCATGATATATGCGCAGGCAAGGGTGAATTCTGCTTTCAATAAGTATTCCAAAGTGGTCAATTCTCAGCATATCACCGGGTCCGAGGCAGCCGAAAAGTTGCTCCGGTCTAACGGGCTGGGCAATGTTAGAGTCGAGGAGGTGAAAAGTAGACTGGGTGACCACTACGACCCCAGCAAAAAAGTGCTGCGTCTTTCCCCGGCGGTGGCGAACACGCCGTCTGTGGCTGCGCTGGGAATCGTGGCGCATGAGGTGGGGCATGCCGTTCAAGACCAGGTTGGCTATTCCTATATGAGGTTTCGCACGTCTTTGGTGCCGGCAGCTAACCTCGGCAGTACCCTCGGATATATCTTTGTTATACTGGGTTTGCTGCTGTCGTGGTTTGGCACTGCTTTTGGCATGACGGTGGTCTGGGTGGGTGTATTCCTGTTTTCACTGGCTGTGATATTTAGCCTTGTAACTCTGCCTGTGGAATATAATGCCAGCCACCGGGCAAGGCAGATGTTGCGCAGCACCGGGCTGGTGGTGGCGCAGGAATATGATGGGGCTAGCGCTGTTCTATCGGCCGCTGCTTTAACCTATGTAGCGGCTACGCTTCAGGCAGTGGCTCAACTCTTCTATTTTGTTATGCTTGCCTTGGGCGGTAATCGAAGGTAGGCGTCTTTCTGCTGCTTTGCACTAACCCTCTGAAGCACCTTTTTCAGAGGGTTTATTATTATCCTTTTATTTCTCTCTCCCCCGGCGGGAGAGAGTTAGAGTGAGGGGGAACAAAACCAACCTAATTGCTAATTGATAACTACCTTATTATAATGGCGTCGAAATAGGTTCTAGCCGGGGTCAATTTTGCCTAAGAAAGAATCGGACAGTTTTACGGCGCTCAAAGAAATTATTGCCAGGCTGCGCGGCCCGGACGGCTGTCCCTGGGATAAGAAACAAACGCACGCCTCGCTAAGACCATTTTTGGTTGAAGAATCCTACGAGGTCCTGCAGACTCTGGACGAAGGCGTTCCAGAAAAGCTCCGCGACGAGTTAGGTGACCTCCTGCTGCAGATTATGCTCCATGCCCAAATCGCGGCTGAGTCGGGACAGTTCGATGTTGATGATGTCGTCCGCGGTATAAGCCACAAATTAATCCATCGTCATCCGCATGTCTTCGGCAGTCAGAAAGTGAAGGACGTCGTGGAGGTGGAGCAAAACTGGGAAGCTTTGAAGCAAGAGGAACGGGAGGGAGAATCGATTTTAGCCGGCATGCCGGAGCAGATGCCGGCACTGGCCTACAGCCAATCGATGCAGCGACGGGTGGCGGGGGTGGGCTTCGATTGGGATAAGGTGGAGGAAATCATAGATAAGCTGGCCGAGGAGGTGGCCGAAATTAAACAGGCTCCTAACCAGCAGGAAAAAGCCAACGAGTTCGGTGATTTGCTTTTTACTTTGGCAAATATTGCTCGCCGGTTGGATATAGACCTGGAGATAGCGCTACGCTCGGCTAATCAGCGTTTCTATCGCCGCTTCGCCCACATGGAGGAAGTCTGCCGCGAGCGCGGCCTCGACTTAGCCAGCCTGTCTCTTGACGAGCAGAATGCCCTGTGGGAAGAGGCCAAACAGAGGATAGGATAAGCTGGTCGGGGCGAGAGGGTTCGAACCTCCGACCTCAGCGTCCCGAATGCTTAAAAATGAAGCTAAAAAGCATGTCGGGATTAACAAAAAACAACTTGGCTAAGGTATCAAACTGGTATCTCACAGATAGAATCAATACCAGGGGATTAACAGACTTCAGTCAAATTACGATTGAAAGGCATTTCAGGCAGTTACTGTGCTACCTATAACTAACTCCTCAGAGCATACTCAATTCCTACAGGTCTTAATTGTTCTGGCATCTTGACATTTGTATTTTAAAATAGTATACTGAGTTTACATGGTAAACAAAGTATACAAGGTAAACATAGTAAATGAAGTAAACAGAGTAAACGAAGTAAACGATAAGGAGGTATTTATTGAGAATAATATCTTTGACCAATGAAAAAGGTGGGGTAGGAAAAACGACATGTACTTTAAACCTAGGAGCTGCCTTGGTTAGCCTTGGCAAAAAGTGTCTTTTATTTGACCTGGACCAGCAAATGGCTTTGACTTCTAGTTTTGGTATACCACCCGACCAAGTAAAAGAGAGCATATATGAGGTCTTACGTGGAGAGGCTAAGCTGGATGCTGCTATGTGGCGGCAGCTCAATACCAACTTATTTGTTGTACCCGCAAGCCCTAAACTGGCTGGTTTTGACGTGGAAATGGCTAACGAAGTAGGTAGTCAGGTGTTATTAAAGGAGATTGTGTCCGGCGTCAATAGCTTTGACTATATACTATTCGACTGTCCACCAAGTCTAGGTATGATAGTGGTTAATGCCCTTACCGCTGCAAGGGAGGTTTTTGTACCTATGCAAGCTGAATTTTTAAGCATGCAAGGCATGGCGAGACTGGTAGAGATTGTAGAACGTGTTAAAAAGCGACTTAATAGCAACATAGAAATAACGGGAATTATAGGTACAATGTACGACCAGAGGCGTATTTTGAACAGAGAGGTTATTGCGAAAGTAGAGGAGCATTTTCCAGGCAAAATTCTAGGCGTGATTCGGGATTGTATAAGCCTAGCAGAAGCACCATCAAGAGGCTGGGATATTCTAGCATACAGACCAAATAGCCTAGGTGCTCAGGATTTTATGGCTCTAGCTCAGAGAGTAGTACAGATGGAGGTGCATTATGGAGCGTAGGTTAGGCAGAGACCCTTTTGCTCAAAGTGGCTTAGATAAGATTTTTACGCCAGTTGTAGAGCAAGCGACTACACTTACTTCTACTTCAAAGCCAACAATAGTTAAGGCAAAACCACGTATTAAAGTAAGTGGTGGAGTAAATATCCCCCACGTGTCTGTTATTAGTACCTCTACATCATCTAAAGGATTGCCAAAAGGCTGGACTAGAGCTACTTTTATCCTGCGTCAGGACTTGGTACACAAGGTAAAAAGAGCTGCTTATTGGGATAGGAGGCAGATTAAAGACGTAGTAACCGAAGCTTTAGACGCTTACCTAGTAGACAAAAAGACGGACTAACCTTACCTTAGCAGGAAAAAGAAAAAAAGGTTAGGGAAAATGCCAAAAAAGACACTAAGGAATACAGAACTTATATGAGGGAATATATGAGAGCTAGAAGACAGGGATTAACACAGTTTTGAATGTCGGGGCGAGAGGGTTCGAACCTCCGACCTCAGCGTCCCGAACGCTGCGCGCTACCAGACTGCGCTACGCCCCGCCGCCGCTTATTATAAGCGGCTTTAACTTTTGGGGCAAGCATTGTAAACTAGATAGTGTTTTTTCACCCTCACCTTAATCCTCTCCGGTCGAGTGAGGGGAAATAATGGCTGCAATGAAGTACTGCGTTTTAATAATTGACGGCGCTGCCGGTTGGCCATTGCCTGAACGCGGCGGCAAGACCTGTCTGGAGTTGGCACGTATACCGAATCTGAATGCCATGGCGCAGGAAGGTGTCGTTAGGCTGGTCCGTACTGTGCCGCAGGGAATGGAGCCGAGCAGCGCTTGTGCCTGCATGTCGGTGCTTGGTTACGACCCGAAGGTATATTACAGGGGGAGGAGCGGTATCGAGGCTAAGAGCATGGGTATTCCCGTCGCCGACAATGAGGTCGTATTTCGCTGCAATCTGGTCGCGGTTCGTGACGGAAAGATGTGGAGCTATAGCTCAGGACATATCGACACAGACGAAGCGCATGTCCTTATTGCTGCCTTGAATGAAAAGCTTGGCAGCGACGAAATACATTTTTATCCCGGCGTTCGATATCGCCATATATGCAAGATAAAAGGGCGGGAGGACGTACTTATGGCTAACTGCACCCCGCCGCATGATATACCGGATAAGCCAATCGCCGACTTTCTGCCACGGGGCGCGGGCAGCGAACTGTTACTAGACCTCATGGAAAACTCCAAAGCTGTGCTTAAGGGGCATCCGGTAAATGTGGAGCGGAAAGCTCGCGGCGATATCCCGGCGACCATGATCTGGCTATTCTGGGGCAGCGGCAGAATACCGGAGATGCCGCCTTTCAAGAAAGCATACGGTCTTAATGCGGCTATGACATCCGGTGTAGACCTTCTCCGCGGACTGGCTCAAATGGCGGAGATGAAGGTTCTGGATATTCCCGGCGTTACCGATGGTCCGGATAACGATTACGTGGCTCAAGCCAACGGAGCTTTAAAGGCGCTGGAGAAGTATGATTTAGTTGTTATACACATCGAGTCACCGGACGAGGCGGCTCACGCCGGTTTAATTGATGATAAAGTAGAGGCTCTGCAGATAATAGATAAAGAAGTTGTCAGACGGATACGCTCCTCGAATCCGGGCGAACTTCGAGTTCTGGTATTGCCCGACCATCCGACGCCGATAAAGATTCAGACTCATACCGATGAGCCGGTGCCGTTTATGCTCTGGGGTTCCGGGTTTGACTCGAACGGGGCTAAAAAATTCACCGAGGCCGAGGCTAAAAACGCTGGCATTTTTATCGACGACGGGTATAAAATTATGAATAAGCTGACACGAACATAGACAGGTGGAAAACAGCTTTTAGATGGTTTAGAATAAGCAGGAGGAAAAATGGCGCTGGTAGTTCAAAAATATGGCGGTAGCTCGGTAGCTGATGCCGACAAGCTAAACAACGTGGCTCGGCGCATAGCTGAGACCAAGAAAAAGGGGAACGAGGTGGTGGTGGTCGTCTCCGCCATGGGCAAAACTACTGATGAACTGATTCAGCTGGCCAGGAAGATTAATCCTAAGCCGCAGGAGCGCGAGCTCGATGTTTTATTGTCCACCGGCGAAATAGTTTCCAGCACCCTAATGGCTATGGCGTTGCATAACATGGGCTATAAAGCGGTGAGCTTGAGCGGTCCCCAGGCGGGCATAGAGACCGATGCTGTCTACAGCAAAGCTCGCATAACGCATATTGAGCCAAAGCGAATTGTTAAAGAATTGGAGAAAGGCAATATTGTCATTGTCGCCGGATTTCAAGGGATAACCAAAGATAAGGATATTACCACCCTCGGTCGAGGCGGTTCGGATACCACGGCTGTAGCTCTGGCTGCGGCTCTCAAAGCACAAATATGCGAGATTTACACGGATGTCGAGGGTGTGTTTACAGCGGACCCTCATATTGTGCCGGAAGCCCACAAACTTAAGGAAATCGGCTATGAGGAAATGCTGGAGCTGGCGACCTTAGGTGCCAAAGTGATGCATTCACGGGCGGTGGAGCTGGGCCAGGTTTATAATATGCCCATACTGGTGGCTTCCAGCTTCAATGATAAGCCTGGTACTATCATTCATGGAGGGATTCCAATGGAAGTAAGAAACAAAGTGCGGGGTATTGCTCACGACCTTAATGTGGCCAAGGTCACTATAGTCGGTGTTCCCGACCGGCCGGGGATAGCTTCAGCAGTCTTCGAACTGTTAGCTAAAGCAAACATAAGTGTGGATACTATCGTTCAAAATGCCAGCATCAATAAAATTACTGATTTAACCTTCACCGTAGCTAGAGGCGATTTAGATAAGGCCATGTCTCTGATTAAACCTATAGCTAAGTCTATCGGGGCCAAGGACTGCGTCAGCGATTCGACGCTGGCTAAAATCAGCATAGTGGGCACTGGAATGCAGAACACGCCGGGCTATGCGTCGGGGATGTTTCGGGCTCTTTCTGAACAGAGCATAAATATACAGCTCATCACCACTTCTGAAATAAAGATAACCTGCATTATTGCGGAGGATAGAGCGAAGGACGCTATTAAGGCATTACACAAGGCGTTTGCCCTGGAATACGGGGAAAGTTAACGCTAGACAGCGATAACTTCTTTTACGTCGGATAACTCTTGCTTTAGTATTCGCTCAATGCCGTTCTTAAGGGTCATAGTTGACATAGGGCAGCCGGCGCACGCTCCCTTAAGTTTCACACTAACAATGCCATCTTTAACGTCAACAAGTTCTATATCCCCTCCATCGGCACGGAGGCTCGGTCGAATATTATCCAGCACGGTTTGCACTTTGTCTCTCACAGATTCCCCTTTTGCTTTCGCTTGTATTTCCTAGATTAGTAGGCTAACATAATGAACCTTTTTTGTCAAAAATTTATTTGTGATTGGGCTTTAGACACTTGACAAGTCTCGCTTTTTTTGCCACAGTGACTACTGTAAAATAATATGATTGCATCAGGATATGGCACAGGTAAATGGAGTGTTACAGACATGAGTTGGCACGGCAATTGCAGGGGGTATAAAAATGCCTGACCGTGAAGAAGATAAGGCTAGGCTTAGACGGAAAGCGAGTCAAGAGGCTATTGCTCTGGCAATGCAGAGTAGATGGCAGGAAGCAGTTACCGTCAATCAGAGCATAATTGACCTTTTCCCTACAGATATAGATGCCTACAACCGGTTGGGTAGGGCATATACGGAGTTGGGCGAATTCGCCAAAGCTAAAGAAGCCTACAGCCGTACTATTGAACTTGACCCTTACAATTCTATCGCTCAAAGAAATTTACAGCGGCTGTCGTTGTTGCGTGACTCCAAGGTCAGCGTAAAGGAAGAACGCCGCGAGGCCTCCCCGGACCTTTTTATCGGCGAAATGGGCAAGGCCGGTGTCGTAAATCTTAAGGACCTGGCGCCCAAAGAGGTACTGGCTAAAATGGCTGCGGGCAACCAGGTTTATTTGAAGGTCAGGGGCCGGCAGCTTGTCGTAGAAAACGAGCAGGGAGAGTACCTGGGGCTGGTTGAGCCACCCCATGGCCTTCGTCTCGCCAGGTTGATAGAAGGCGGTAATAAGTATGTCGCGGCCATTGTCAAAATTGATACCAATAACGCCAGGGTTATTATCAGGGAGACATTTCAGCATCCCAGTCAGGTCGGGCGGCTTTCCTTCCCAGTCAAGGCTGTTGAAGGCTTTCAACCACATGTTAAAGATACTTTGCTGCGACATGAGGCTGTGGAAGAGGAAGCTCTGGAGGAAGGGGAGTATGCCGAGCTGGATGAGGGTGAACTCATACCTGAAGGCTTTTCCATATTCGAAGGGGTCGCCACTGATGAGGAACCGGCGATAGAAGAAGAAGAGTTTATCGAAGAGGAGTAATTGAATGGAAGTCGGAGTAGTTAAACCAGTAATTATTGAAGAGGAGATGAAGAGCTCCTACCTCGACTACGCTATGAGTGTTATTGTTTCGCGAGCCTTGCCGGACGTACGCGATGGCTTGAAGCCGGTTCATAGGCGGATACTCTATGGTATGGATGGACTCAGCCTTCGTCATAACAGTTCCTATAAGAAGAGCGCTCGTATAGTTGGTGATGTGATGGGTAAATATCATCCTCACGGGGACGCGCCTATATACGAATCTATGGTCAGAATGGCGCAAGATTTTTCCATGCGATATACGCTTGTTGACGGGCAGGGCAATTTCGGCAGTATGGACGATGACCCGCCAGCGGCTATGCGTTACACCGAAGCGCGGCTGTCAAAAATTGCCGAAGAAATGTTGATCGATATCGACAAAGAAACAGTCGACTTCATGCCCAATTTCGACGATAGCTTAAAGGAACCAACGGTCTTACCGGCCAGAATGCCAAATCTGATGGTGAATGGCTCGTCAGGCATCGCCGTGGGTATGGCTACCAATATACCGCCTCACAACTTAAGCGAGATATGCGATGCCATTAGCTATCTTATAAGCGACCCCGAGGCTGATGTAGATGATTTAATGAAGATTGTGAAGGGCCCGGATTTCCCTACGGGAGGAATTATTTTGGGCCGGCAGGGCATCAAGAGCGCTTATGCCAGCGGGCAAGGCAAGATTGTAGTTCAGGCTAAAGTTACCGATGAAACTCTAAGAGGCGGCCGCCAGCAATTGATAATATCCGAACTTCCTTATCAAACGAACAAAGCCACTCTGGTAGAAAGGATAGCTGACCTGGCCAGGGAGAGAAGGATTGAGGGGATAAGCGATGTTCGCGATGAATCTGACAGACACGGCATGAGGATAGTTATTGGGCTGCGAAAAGATGCTCAACCTACCAAGATTTGTAACAACCTGTACAAATATACTTCCATGCGGTCCGCCTTCTTTATTAATATGCTGGCTCTGGTTGATGGTCAGCCTCGGGTTATCAATCTTAAAGAAGCCTTGACTTGCTACATCGATTTCCGTCGCGAGGTCATCACCCGCCGTTCCCAGTTTGACCTCCAGAAGGCGAAGGACCGAGCCCATATCCTGGAAGGGTTCAGAATTGCGCTCGACCAACTGGATGCGGTTATACAGACTATACGAAAAGCGGAGACGGCGGATTCAGCTCGAACCAGCTTGATGGAGAAATTTAAGCTGTCCCAAATTCAGGCTCAGGCGATTCTGGATATGCAGCTGCGCCGGTTGGCACAGTTAGAGCAGAAAAAAATAGTCGATGAGTATACCGAGGTGGTGAAGAATATCGCTTATCTCGAGGGCCTCCTGGCGAACCCGAAGAAGATACTTTTCCTGATTAAGCAGGATGTCACCGACCTTAAAACGACTTACGGCGACCAGCGCCGTACTGCTATTAAACGTGAAGAGGCTGAAGAGTTTCAGGACGAAGACCTGATTCCCCATCAGGATGTGATTGTTACGCTTAGCGAACAGGGGTACATTAAAAGAATACCGGCTACAACTTATCAAAAGCAGCACCGCGGCGGCGTCGGTGTCACGGGAATGGTAACCCGGGAAACTGATATGGTGAAGCACTGTGTGGTAGCTGACACGCATGATAATTTGCTGCTATTTACCAATCGAGGTAAGGTTTACAGGCTCAGATGCTACGATATCACGCAGGACTTGTCGCGAGCTACCAAAGGAACAGCCTTGGCTAACCTCCTTTCGATTGACCCGAAGGAGCAGATAACCGCCCTGGTGGTGATTAAGGAGTTCGTGCCCGGCCTGTTTATGGTAATGGCTACCTCGAGAGGCATTGTGAAGAAGACCAGTTTTGACAAATTTGCTTCGGTCAGGAGCAGCGGACTTATTGCCATGAGGCTTCGGACTGATGAGGAGTTGGTGGCGGCTGACGTAGTAACGCAAAAAGGCGAAATTATTTTAGTAACTCAAAACGGGCAAGGCATCAGGTTTGCTGTGAAGGCCTTACGACCGGCATCACGGACCAGCGGCGGCGTGCGCGGTATTAGACTTGCTCCCAGAGACCGCCTGGTAGCGATGGGTGCTATCTTCCGAGACGCGGCTCTACTTACGGTTACGGAGAAAGGCTTTGGTAAGCGCAGCCGGGCAAAGAATTTCCCTCTTCAAGCCCGGGGCGGCAAGGGTGTGTATGCTCATAGGGTCACGGATAAGACAGGTAAGGTTATAGCGGCTAAGCTTATACCTCCAAAGCAGCATGTCATTATTGTTTCCGCTGGTGGTATCGTCATCCGAATCTCCGTTGATGATGAGGTTTCGCTTCAGGGCAGGGATACCCAGGGCGTGCATTTGAAGACACTGGAAGAGCATGACAGCGTAGTCTCAATTGACTGCGTCCAACAGGGGGATAGTAAGGCAGCCGACAAGACTAAGGCTGAGTAATAGGCGTCTTTCTATTTGCTGGCTATGGACAAAGTATTAAATATTCTGCAAGAATTCGGCTTGACCTTTGTTCCTCTCTTTGTGGCCATGGATGCCGTCGGTGTCTTGCCCATATTAGTTCCCTTGACAGGGGATATGAAGGCCAAGGAGCGCAGCCGAACAGTGCGCCTGGCGGTAATTACCGCCCTGGGATTAGGCCTGGGCTTTGTGGCTATCGGCAAGGGTGTTTTTCTGCTTTTAGGCATTCAGATATCTGACTTCCTCGTTGCCGGCGGTATTATCCTGTTTCTCCTGGCCGCCAAGGATTTAATCACCGGCAAGATGGTTGATGCTCAGGCTTCAGTTGGCGGTGACATGCTGGGCATCGTCCCCATAGGCACCCCTCTAGTAGTCGGGCCGGCAGTCTTAACTACCTTACTCATACTAATCGACCAGTACTCCATCATTATTGTGGTAATTTCTTTTGTCATCAATCTGGCAATAGGTTGGCTACTTTTTACGCAGGCTAACCGGGTGGTGGCTTTCCTGGGTCAAGGAGGCGTTAGAGCTGCATCGAAGGTAGTCAGTCTGTTTCTGGCGGCAATTGCCATAAAAATGATTCGCCAGGGCGTCTTGCAGGTATTGGGATGAAGCTCATCTTCATTAATGGCGCCGGCAACACCGGCTTGGTCTGGCATTACCAAACTGAACACTTCACCGATTCTGAAGCCATCAATCTCCCGGGTCATCCTGAGGGTAAACTATGTACTAGCGTCGACCAGTATGCCGAGTGGCTTCATCACTATGTCCGTCGAAAAGGTCATTCACAGCTTGTAATTGCAGGGCATTCTATGGGCGGTGCTGTGGCCCAGGCGTATGCACTTAGTTATCCCCAGGATGTAAAGGCACTTATATTGATTGATACCGGAGCCAGGCTGAGGGTAAGGCCGGAGTTTCTTAAATTACTTGAAGACGGCATTAATGCGCCGTCTCCGTGGCTGAAAAATATAATTGAACCACCATACAGCCGGGTGGCTCCCGAAGTAAGAGAGAACATAATTAACGGAGTGGTTAAGGTAGGCGCTGCCGTGCAACTTAACGATTTCAGGTGCTGTGACAGGTTCGACATAATGGATAAAGTCAATCAAATTGCAGTCCCCACATTGGTTATCTGCGGCGGCGAGGATGACATGACGCCGGTCAAGTATTCCCAATATTTAGCCAATAAAATAGTCGGCGCCAGGCTGGTTGTTGTGGAAGGCGGCTCGCATCACTGCTTTTTAGAAAAACCTGTAGAAGTGAATCGGGCAATCGAAGAGTTTTTGAAAAACCTTTAAAACCCTGTTTTATCTTTATGGAGACGTTGGTGAGGATAGGTGTGCTTTCAGATACCCATATTCATCTGGCTGAGGAAATATCGGCCAAGGTTGTTAGGGCATTTTCGAGGGTGGATTTGATTGTTCATGCCGGCGACTTTGTTGGCTCAGAGGTTCTCGATGGGCTAAAGCAACTGGGCGAAGTGAAGGCAGTACACGGCAATGTCGATTCGATGAAGCTCAGAAGCCTGTTACCGGAGAAGGAGATTTTTATGGTCGGAAGTAAGAAAATTGGGATTACCCACGGCTGGGGCAGCCCGGCAGGAATAGAAAACAGGGTGAAAGACCTGCTCGGCGACGTGGATATTATCATATATGGACATAGCCATCGGGCAAAGATTGAACAGATTGGAGAAGTTCTCTTCTTTAACCCCGGCCCGGGATGGCAGTCTTTTGGTATCCTCACAATTGATGAGGATACCAAAGGCGAAATACTGAGGATTTGAGGTAAGGGAGCAAGAAATGGCGAAGCCGTGGCCGGAGCTTGAAGCGCTGGACAGGCCGGAAATTCTTCAATTTATCTTTTACCCGCGTCGGGATTTTTTGGAGAAATCTGCCGACGATAACGTTATCGGCGGCTCAATTCCTGTTGATGAGGCTGTTTCAATTTCTTATGGCTTCTATGTCGGGGAAAAGAATAACCCGAATATACTTTTCTTTCACGGTAACGGGGAAATAGCCAGCGATTATTTGCCGATTGGGTCTATCTATAATCAGACTGGACTCAATCTTTTTGTGGCTGATTACCGGGGCTACGGCAGTAGCGGGGGCAAGCCTACGCTTAGTAATATGATAAAAGATGCTCATCCCATCTTTGAAGGCTTTAAGCGAGTTTTGAAAGACGGGGGATTTTCAGGAAACCTGTTCATTATGGGTCGTTCTCTGGGCAGTGCGTCTGCCATCGAGCTGGCTTCCAATTACCAGAGTCAACTGAATGGTTTGATTATAGAGAGCGGCTTTTCCAACGTATTTAACCTGTTAAAGTATTTAGGCTTTCCGCTGGAATCTCTTGGAGTTATTGTGCCCAGGGCGCCTTATAGCTTGGAACTACTGGGGAAGATTTCTCTTCCCACATTAATTATTCATGGTGAGTATGACCAGATTGTGCCTGTCGAGGAGGGCAAGGCGCTTTATGAAATCATTGCTGCTGAAGACAAGCGCCTTATCATAATCCCCGGGGTCGACCACAATACCATTATGTCAGGCGGTATGCAACCGTACTTACAGGCTTTGCGCGACTTTATCCCAGCGCATAGCTAATTCCAGCGGCAGGTGGCGCATACAATGGCTTTTCTGTCTAAGGCTAAATCACCCTATATTACCAAGCCGTTTGATGGCAAGCAGTTGAATATTGCCATAAACCGCATATTTACCGAAGGCAGATAGCGCTGCAGGCTGCGATAGTAAATCCTGAATGCTGGAATTTACTTTTCTTCTTCAGCACCCGCTTCGGCCTCAGCCCCAGCTTCAGCCTCTCCCACTTCTTCCGCACCCTCTTCCTTAAGCTCGGCCTCAACCACCGCAGGTACCACCTCCTCCTCTTTACGAGCTTCGGCTACTTTAACTGCCATCTGTTCAGGGTCACTAAGAAGCGTTATTCCAGGGCCAAGAGGTATATCTTTGACATGGATGGTGTGATCGAGTTCTTCCAGATGTGAAACATCGACCTCGAAGCTGTGAGGTAAGTCATCGGGTAAGGCTTCGATATATAGGGAGTCAATTAAATGGAATATGGAGCTGTTCTTGACCTTCTTCAGCACCGGTGCTTCCCCGATGAACACCAGTGGGACCTCTGTTTTAATCTTTTCGGTCATACTGACCTGGTAGAAGTCCACGTGGAGAGGCTCATCGTTAAGAGGGTTCCTCTGAATCTCGCGCATTAACACCCTTACAGGGTCCTTTGAGTTGTCAACTTTGAGGGATATTAGGTCGGTCTGGCCAACATGGGCCAGCAGATGTTTGAGGCTTCTGGTGTCTACATTTATGGAAGTGGATTCGATGCCGTGTCCGTAAATATGGGCCGGAACAATACCTTGACGGCGCAGAAATCTCACTTTCTTGCCCGTTATTTCTCTTTTAGAAACTTCGAGTTCATGTCGTTTCATATCGTAACCTCATATATTGAGTCCAAAACATAGAGATTAGCTGTTTTTAATATATATGTCAAGTTCATACCCACGCCAGCCCTCCCCCGTCGAGGGGGAAGGAATGTGCCCTCTACACCTTTTTCTGAAGCTCCTCGAAGGCTTTCTTCACCTCGTCCACAGAGGTTCCGTCCTCAAGGGTAGTCAAGTCGCCAATCGCGGTACCGCTGGCTACTGCCTTGAGAACTCGTCTCATTATTTTGCCACTCCTTGTCTTGGGCAATTTGGTGACAAAGTAGATTTCGTCGGGAGTGACTACAGGCCCCATCGTCTTACGTATGTGCTGCTTTATCTTGTTCTTGAGTTCCTGAGAGGGTTCTACCCCTTGCTTAAGTGTAGCGAAGACGACCACGCATTCGCCCTTAACCTCGTCTGGCCTGCTGGCTACAGCCGCCTCAACTACAGCTTCGTGAGATACAACAGCATCTTCTATCTCTATGGTGCCTATTCTATGCCCGGCTATTTTGAGGACTTCATCGGCTCTGCCCAGCAACCAGTAGTAGCCATCTTTGTCCTTGATGGCATAGTCGCCGGTATAGAACATGCCGGGGAATTTAGACCAGTAGGTCTCCTGGTACCTTTGCGGGTCTCCGTGAATGCCCGTGAGCATCCCCGGCCAGGGTGATTTTATAACCAGATAGCCTTTCTCTCCGGATGGCACTGATTTACCGCTTTCATCAAATATATCGGCATTGACCCCGGGCAGGGGGAAGGTTGCTGAGCCCGGCTTAAGAGGTACTGACTCTATGCCTGGGGTTGGCGATATCATAGTACCGCCGGTTTCAGTTTGCCACCAGGTGTCTACTATAGGACATCTTTCGCCGCCGATGACCTTGTAATACCATTGCCAGGCTTCGGGGTTTATGGCTTCTCCAACACTGCCCAGTAGCTCCAAGCTGCTCAGGTCGTGTTTCTTGACCACATCTTCGCCATATTTCATAAGCATCCTGATGCCGGTAGGCGAGGTATAAAATATAGAAACTCCATATTTCTCTACGATGTCCCACCATCTATCTACCGAGGGGTAATCAGGAGCTCCTTCATAAAGGACGATGGCAGCGCCGTGGCACAAGGGACCATAGACTATGGAGCTGTGCCCGGTGACCCAGCCCACATCGGCGGTGCACCAGTAAACGGATTCCTCCTTTACATTAAAGACCCATTCGTAGCCGGAATTAGTGAAAACGAGGTAGCCGCCGGTGCCATGGACAATGCCCTTAGGCTTTCCGGTGGTACCTGAAGTATAGAGGATGTAAAGGGGATGGGTGGCCTCAACCGGTTCAGCGGGCACGAAGGAGCTGGCATCATCTAGCAATTCGTGTAGCCAGACGTCTCGCCCCGGTTTCATGTTGATGTCTATACCTGCCCTTCTAGCCACCACCACCTTTTCAATTGAAGGCGATAGGCTTACGGCTTCGTCGCTGATGTTCTTCAGTTCCAGGTGTTTACCTCTTCTGAAGCCGGCGTCTGCGGTGACCAGAACTTTGGCCTGGAGATCGTTAATCCTGTCGGCCAGTGCCTGAGCGCTAAAGCCGGAGAATACCACGGTATGTGGGGCTCCTATTCTGGCGCAGGCGAGCATGAATATAGGTAGCTCGGGAATCATCGGCAGATATAGGACGACCGTATCTCCTTTATTGACACCCAGATTTTTGAGGACTGAAGCGAATTTATTGACCCAGCGGTACAATGTGGAATAGCTTAAGACCTGGCTATCGCCCAGCTCTCCTTCCCAGTATATGGCAACCTTGCTTCTTCGCCATGTTTTAACATGACGGTCAACGCATTGATAGCTGGCATTTAACCTGCCACCTTCAAACCAGCGGGCAAAAGGCGGTTGCCAGTCGAGGACTTTGTCCCAGGTCTTGAACCAGTCCAGCTTACGGGCCTCCTCAGCCCAGAAACGTTCCGGGTCTTGTATTGACCGGTTATACATATCCATATATTTCTTGAACGGCCAATACGTTTCTTCTGAAGGAAAAGATGGTGATACCATTGCCCCCTCCTCTAAGAGTGATATAAATACATTATATCAATTTGTCCCTTGTTTTGAATTTTTTCCGGCAATCGGGGTGCCGTCGCTGCAGCCCGCAGGCATTACACGCCCCATGACGACAATCGGAGGTATTCTTGCCCAGGCGCATACCTTGGTATTCCTTCTTGAGGAAGTTTTGGGTTACTCCGGTATCTATGTGCTGCCAGGGCAATATCTCTTCTAAGGGTCGCTCCCGATTGGCATAGAAGGCGGGGTCAAGCTCGTTTTCCTGGAACGCCTTTAACCAGTTGCCGTAGTTAAAACATTCCTGCCAGGCATCGAACCTATTGCCCAGTTCCCACGCCCTGTGTATAATTTTGCCGAGCCTGCGGTCGCCGCGGGATAGAGCCGCTTCAAGCTGGCTGGTTTTCGTGTCTTGCCACGAAAGGTGGACTCCAAGCCGGCGCAAGCCTTGCTTGAGCAGTTCATGTTTAGGAGTTAGCTCATCTTCCGTATTCTGAGCTAGCCATTGGCAGGGGGTGTGGGGCTTGGGGACAAAGGTGGCGACACTGACCCTCAGTCCCGGCGCTCTGTTTCGCAACTTCCTGCCCAGCTGGGAGGTCCTGGCAACAAAATCTACTATGCCCTCCACGTCTTCAATGGTCTCAGTGGGCAGCCCGACCATAAAATATAGCTTTAGATTAAACCATCCTTTTTCGAAGGCGGCGGCGAAGGTGTTGAACATCGCCTCTTCAGAGATATTTTTGTTTATAGCCCGCCGCAGCCTTTCGGTTCCAGCTTCGGGGGCGAAGGTAAGTGTGGTCTTGCGGCGATGGGGTAGTGACTCTATTAGCTCTATCGACGATGTGTCAATTCGCAAGCTGGGTAAGGAAAGGATAAGGTTGTCCCGGCTGTACTTGCGGCTCAGCTGCCCAATCAGTCCGCTAATATCGCGATAATCACCGGTGCTGAGCGACACCAGGGAAACTTCGCTATACCCGCAGCTGCTCACCAGCGCTGCCACGGCGTCGGTTACTTGTTCCTCCGGAAGTTCACGGACCGGCCGGTAAATCATCCCGGCCTGGCAGAAGCGACAACCCCGGCTGCATCCCCGCTGGATTTCGACGGCTCCACGGTCATGAACTACTCTGATGTTAGGTACCACCGGGTCCGTAACCGGCGGTGGCAATTTATCTATTATCTGGCGCTTAATTGGCAGCTTAACTTCGGTCGTTTTTGGGATTATACCGGCGAAAGTGCCGTCTTTGTGGTAGGACGCTTCATACAAGCTCGGTACATAGACACCGGCCAGACCGGCGGCTTCTACCAGCAGTTTTTTCTTATTGCCTTTGAAAGCCCTGAACACACCTAATAGTTTCAATATGACCTCTTCAGCCTCGCCGATAACAAACAGGTCTATGAAATCGGCCATCGGCTCCGGGTTTAGGGCGCAGCTGCCGCCGGCCACTATCAGCGGATACGAATTGTTCCTCTGGTGACTGAAAAGCGGGATTTTAGCCAGGTCGAGCATATTCAGCACATTGGTATAGGTAAGCTCATAGCCGAGGGAAAAGCCGATAACGTCGAAATCTTTCAGAGGGTGTCTTGTCTCCAGGCCGAACAGCGCGATTTTATTCTGTCGCAGGAGAACCTCCATGTCGACCCAGGGGGCATAGACTCTTTCAGCCAGGGTGTCGGGCTGGTCATTGATTATTTTGTAGAGGATAGGCAGCGCCAGATTGGACATGCCAATTTCGTATACGTCGGGAAAAGCCAGGGCGATTCGGACTCGGGTTGCCTGCCAGTCTTTAACCCTGCTGTTCCATTCGCCTCCGCTGTAGCGAGCTGGCCTGGAGACCTCATAAAGAATGTCATCCAGGCTGTTCATTTTTTGGCTCACAAATGTCAATTATAGCTGTCAACGTCAGAAGCTTTCAATTATGCAGCTGCGACTGGTGTACCTTACTTGATTAGGTACAAATGCTGTTGACGCTCAAATAGTGAAATGCTACAATTATGCGGTTTTAGACCTAATTCACAAAAGGGGGGGCAAATTATGGTCTTAATCGGCGAGAGCATTCACATTATTTCCAAGGACGTCAATGACGCTGTCAAGGAACGCAATCAACAGGTAATACAGGACTTAGCCAAGACCCAGACCGCCGCCGGAGCAGACTACATTGACTTGAATCTGGGACCGGCGAAGAGAGACCCCGAGGAAGTAACGCAGTGGCTGGTTAATACGATTCAGGGGGTTAGCGATTTACCTGTTTCCGTGGATACCTTAAATCCTGTGGCCATGGAAGCCGGCCTCAAAGCCTGCAAGAAAAGACCTCTGCTTAATTCGGCCTCCGGGAGGACCGATAGCAAAGAACGCATGTTGCCTCTAGCTAAGAAATATAATACCAACGTAGTTATTTCCGTTCTTACCGACAAAGGATGCCCACCCGATATTGATTCCAGGATTGAAAGTATTATGGAAACGGTGGCGCTCGCCAACGAGATGGGAATTCCCAACGAAGACATCTGGGTTGACCCCATTATTTTGCCGGTCAGCGCTGACCAGAAACAGGTCAGGGAAGCCCTGGACTTCATAAGCATGCTGGCTGACCTGCTACCCGGCGTCAAGTCAACAGTCGGGCTGTCCAATGTGTCCAACGGAACGCCCGAGGAACTCAGGGGCATACTTAACCGCACTTATATGGTGATGCTGGGCAGAAGCGGACTTTACTCGGCGATTGCCGATGTGTTGGACAAGGACCTTGTCCGATTGAACAAGGGTGAACTTCCCAAAATTGTCGACCTTATCTATAAGACCATGGATAGCGAATCCGTAGATATGGGTTCCCTGTCAAAAGAGGAACAGGATTACGTGAAAACCGCCAAGGTTCTTATGGGTGGGACGCTTTATTCTCACGCCTGGCTTGAGAGCTAGAAGTAATTAAAAGGAGCGAACGATGGACTATAAAGCACCTTTGGAAACCTATTCTGGAAGAGTAGCCGAGGTGGTGATTGGCAAGGGGGAGAAAGCTTTAAAGATTGGAGAGGAGAACGTTCTTCCCTTTCATTTTTTTGAGGGCAACATAGAAAATCGGCCGCGACTGGCATTGGAAGTCTTTGATTCCGAGCCAAAGACCTGGACTGAATGGGAACGCCGGCCTTATGAAGGCGTTCTTTCCGACCCGGTGGCATGGGCGAAGAAGTGCCTCGAGTTCGGCGCCGACCTGGTTTGCCTGCGGCTGGTGAGTACCGACCCGGCCGGAGATAATGCCCCGGCGGACAAGGCGGCCGCGGTGGTTAAGCAGGTAGCCTCGGCTATAAAAACACCGCTTATTGTCTACGGTTCCGGGGATGAGAAGAAGGATATCGAGGTCCTGACCAAGGTGGCGGAAGCCTGCGCCGGCGAGAACCTTCTTGTGGGCCCGGTGGCAAAGGAGAACTACGAGCCCATAGCCAAAGCCGCTTTAGAGCACGGGCACTGCATAATCGCTCAGTCTCCACTGGATATAAACCTGGAGAAAGAACTGAATGTGAAGCTGTTGAAGACTTTCCCGCGTGAGCGGATAGTCATCGACCCGCTGAGTTCGGCTCTAGGCTATGGCATGGAATACAGCTTTACCATAATGGAGAGAACGAAGCACATTGGCGTCATGTTTGGCGATAATACGATGCAGATGCCGATTATCGCTGACCTGGGCAGCGAGTCAGGGAAAACCAAACAGGCTAAAGAGAACGAAAAGCAGGGGCTTTTATGGGAATGCGTTACTGCTCTCAGCCTGCTCTTGGCTGGCGCAAATATACTGGTACTGCGCCAACCTGAAAGCCTTAAGCTTATAAAAGAGGCTATTGACGGCAAAATATAGTATTGATAATTATTCCTAATAGTACTATAATTCCGTCTATCACAGCCTGTTAGAAGGAGGAACTAATAATGGCGGTAGTAACCAAGAAGAAACATACACGGAAAGATAAAGTTAACGAGATAATACGGGCGGAAGACAATTGGGAGCCTGTGGGACACACTCCAATGCCCGAGCTGCCCGACTTGAGAAACTGGGACATGAGGTTGCTCAAGACCTACAAACCTTTTTATGCCCCCATGTGTGATTTGTGCTGTTTTTGTACCTACGGCAAATGCGACCTCACCGGGGATAAGAGAGGGGCTTGCGGCATCGATATTTCGGCTCAGCAAGCCAGGGTTGTGCTAATGGCATGTTGTATGGGTACGGCAGCCCATGCCGGACATGGCCGGCACGTACTTCAATATTTAATTGAGAAACACGGACCGGACTATAAAATTAACCTTGGTGATCAGGTACTTGTGGAAGCCCCACATATAAGGACGGTCATGGGACTGAAGCCCGAAAATTTGGGTGACCTGGAGAAAGCTATTGAGTACGTGGAGAATCAGCTTATTCACTGCGTATCGGCGCTCCATACGGGTCAGGAGGGGTCGGCACTTGATTATGAGTCGAAAGCGCTTCATATCTCCATGTTAGACCACGTGGCACTGGAAGCCGCCGATATTGCCGAGATAGTCGGTTTCGGCTATCCGACATCTGTGGCTGAAACTTCGCTGGTTGACCTGGGATGGGGTGCGGTGGACAGGACGAAGCCCGTCATCCTTTTAATAGGCCATAACCCGGTTACAGCTATTCCCATTGTCGATTATATAAATGCCAATGGTCTGCAGGATAAGGTAGAGGTGGCCGGAATTTGCTGCACGGCTCAGGAAGTGGCCAGATACAGCAATCGAGCTAAAGTAGTCGGCCCGCTGTCCCGCCAGTTATTTTTCGTCAGGACGGGCATCGCCGATGTTATCGTCACCGATGAGCAGTGTGTCAGATGCGATACGCCGGTCGAGGCTGCCAAAGCAGGCACCGCCTTGATTGCCACCAATGACAAGGTATGCTACGGGCTTGATGATGTGACCAAGAGGGAAGCCAACGAAATAGTCAGCGAAATGGTGAATGGAAAGCAGACATTGATATTCGACCCGGATAAAGCTGCCGAAGTAGCTGTCAGGGTGGCCATGGAACTGGCGCCGAAGAGAAACAAGGTACTGGTTAAACCGGAAGAGGTGCCGGATCTGGCTAAGGACCATAAGCTGTGCAATATGTGCAGCCAGGTCTGCCCTAACTTACTTCCGGTCGGTGATGCTATCGAGGCGGCCAAGAACGGCAACCTCCAGCCGCTAACCGAAGTATTCAATAAATGCATCGGCTGCGGCAAATGTGACCAGGAATGCCCTCGCCATGTGCCCATAATCAAGATGATGCAGGCGGCAGCCAGCTGGGAGACATGGAAAATGCGCGCCGGGCGAGGACCTATTATGGATGTGGAAATTCGAAAAGTCGGAGCGCCCATTGTACTGGGAACGATACCCGGGATAATCGCCATCGTCGGCTGTTCCAACTTCCCTGAGGAAATCACCGAGATAGCCGATATTGCTGAGGAATTCGCCAAGAGGAAATATATTGTGGTTCTCAGCGGCTGCTCGGCCATGGTGGCCGGGATGAAGAAGGACAAAGACGGCAAAACTATTTACGAGAAATACCCGCCCAACTTCGATGCCGGCGGCGTGCTTAACGTCGGCTCCTGTGTAGCTAATGCCCACATCACCGGCGCTGCCATGAAGGTAGCCAACATCTTCGCCACGCTGCCTTTGCGAGGTAATTATGAGGTTATAGCCGACTACATCTTGAACCGGGTCGGTGCCTGCGGCCTCGCCTGGGGAGCTTATTCTCAGAAGGCAGCGTCTATTGCCACGGGCTGTAATCGCCTTGGTATACCAGTAGTCCTCGGTCCTCATTCCGCTAAGTATAGAAGACTCTATCTGAGCCGGAAGGAGGAGGACGACTGGACGGTGATGGACGGCAGGGAGAAGAAGCTGGTGAATACCGAAGAACCATCACCGGAGCACTTAATTACCGTGGTAGAGTCCAAGGAGAGGGCGATGGTCACTATGGCCAAGCTGTGCATCAGGAAGAACGATACCGCTCAAGGACGCCAGTTAAAGCTCACGCACTACATTGCTCTGCATAAGCAGTATATGGGCAGCCTTCCCGACGACCTCCATCTTTTCGTTAGAAAGGCTACTGATATACCCATCTTCTTTAAGAAGGAGGTCATGGCATACCTCGAGAAAGTGGGCTGGAAGGAGAAGCCGGTTTTAACCCTGCCCACATTGATAGGAACTTATCCATCAGAGGTGCCGATAGAGTCGGTTGTCCACTAAGGAGATTTAAAAAGAGGATTCATGCGAGTTCTGGTAGCTATACAAGGCCATTATGGCCAGAGGATTGCCGATAATATAAGGAAGTGCGGCCCGGCCGGCTGGAAGGTTTATACTTTCACCTTTGCTCAGGACTTGCCGGCTATAATCGATGACGCTGGTGAGTTTCTACCCAAAGAGCTGCCGGCGGCCGATTTGTTGATATCCCTGGGTGAGCATCCCGGGGTGGCTCAAATAATTCCCGACATGGTAAAGAAAAGCGGCGCCAAAGCAGTCATCGCCCCGGCAGATAACCGTACCTGGCTGCCACCGGGTTTAGCCAAGCAAATTAAGCGGAAGCTGGAATCGATGGGTGTGGATATGGTCTATCCGGTCCCCTTCTGTACTCTGACGGAAAAAGATAGTCAGAACCCTCATATTAAAGAATTTGCTAAATATTTCGGAAAGCCGGAACTGGATATAGAGCTCGATAAAGATAGAATAAAACGGGTGGCAGTTATCAGGGGGGCTCCGTGTGGTTGTACTCCGTATGTAGCTGATGGTTTGGTCGGAATCTGGGAAAGAGACGCCGTAGAGAAAGCCGGGCTTCTCCATCACCAGTATCCCTGCCTGTCGACAATGGTAATGGACCAGGAGTTTGAAGATACTTTAATGCATCGCGCCGGCCTTATGACCAAACTGGCGGCGGGGAAGGCTCTAAAATCGGCTAAGGTAGCATAAGCAAGGAGGTTATGTTATGACCACGACTTTACCGTATCATCGAGTTAATGTGTTAACCGGGACTAAGTCAGCCAGGCTTATCGAAGATGCCGGTGAGTATGCCCACCTTATAAAACGTGCTCAGAGGCCTCTTCTTGTTCTCGGTGCCTGGTCACTTACCACGACTTTGGGTGGTAAATCCCTTATCGAGTATGGCGTGGAAATAGCTAAAACCCTCGATATACCGATATGCGCCACAGCTCATACCAAGAAAAAGCTGCTTGAACTGGGCGTTGAGCCGGCCAGCAGCTACGACATCATAGAGATACTCAACCATCTCAAAGACCCGGGCTGGAAAGGGGTTAAGAAGGAAGGCAATCACGATTTGGTGATGTTTCTCGGCTTCAGGACTGACCTGGCTGAGCAAGGCCTGTCAACCTTAAAGCACTACGCCCCACACCTTAAGACTATGACCTTGTGCAAATTCTACTATCCGCATGCCAGCTTTTCCCTTCCTAATTTCAGAAAAGATGAACAGTGGAAGGAATTTCTAGATAATCTAATAACAAATTTAAAGAGCAAGGAGGCATAATAGAATGGCAGGAATTTTCCCGGTAGACGTTGGGCCCCAGTATGAGGGCGAAGTAATCAGAAAAGGCGACATGTATGTCGAGTTCGGCGGTCCGCAGGCGAAGAGCAAATTTGAGCTGGTCACTCTGAAAAGCCTTGATGAAGTTGAGGACCAGAAGATTGAGGTCATCGGTCCGGACATCAAAGACTTGAAAGAAGGCGGCAGTTATCCCATAGGCTTGATGATTAACGTTGCCGGCGCCAAGTTAGAGAAAGACATGGAGCCGGTCTTTGAGAGAAGGATGCACCTTTATGCCAACTACATAGAGGGCTTGTATCATATGAACCAGAGAGACGAAGTCTGGATCAGGCTCAGCAAGGATTCCGTCTCTAAGGGGCTTAACTCTTTTGAAGCGATTGGCCAGATACTGATGTTCCTCTATACATCGGAATTAGATATCATCGAGAAGATTTCCATTACCTTCGTTACCGATGAAAAGAAGGTTGAGGAGCTTCTAGCCAAGGCTCGCGAGGTCTATAAGGCCAGGGATGAGAGAGCCAGGGGCTTGAAAGAAGACGATGTTCAGGAGTTTTATAGCTGCGCCCTGTGTCAGAGCTTTGCTCCAACCCATATCTGCATTGCTACCCCGGAGAGGATTGCTAATTGCGGAGCCATAAGCTGGTTCGATGGTAGAGCTGCTTATAAGCTCGACCCGGAGGGTCCGGTGCAGGAGGTAAAGAAGGGTGAATGTTTAGACCCGATAAGAGGGGAGTACAAAGGCTGCAACGAGCTGGGAGCAATAAAATCCATGGGGGCTTATAACCGGGTCTTTCTACACAGCGCTTTCGAGCATCCGCATACTTCCTGCGGTTGCTTCCAGGCGATCTGGTTCTATATTCCTGAAGTCGATGCCTTCGGCCTCGTCCACAGGGATTTTGCGGGCAATACTGTGGTCGGTGTGCCGTTCTCGACTATGGCAGCGGATACCAGCGGCGGCCGGCAGGTAGAGGGCTTTTTGGGTATGGCTCTGGAGTATTTGAGGTCGCCCAAATTCCTTTTTGCCGATGGCGGATTGAGGCGCTGCGTGTGGATGCCAAAGGAGATAAAAGAGAGATATAAGGAGGCTATACCTGCAGACGTGTACGATAAAATAGCTACGGAGGAAGACGTCAAGAACGTCGATGAATTGATTGCGTTCCTGGATAAGGTAGGTCATCCGTGGGTGAAGGGTGAGGTGGAGCTTCCAGTATAAAATGAGCTAGGAGGATTTCAATGGCGCTAAAAGGAACTGATGTTGTAAAGAAGCTTCCGGATGGAGGCAAGAAGAATTGCCGTGAGTGCGGTTTCCCCACCTGTTTTGCCTTCGCCATGAAGCTGGCTTCCGGCGGCGTTTCGCTGGATAAATGTTCTTACCTTGCAGTAGAGGTTAAGGCTGAACTGGAAGAGGCCCTGGCGCCACCTATCAAGCCGGTAACCATCGGCTCAGGCAAAAATGCCCTCTTGATCGGCGGTGAGGAGGTGGTTTACAGGCATGAGAAGACCTTCATCCATCAGCCGGGCATCGCCCTGCTTATCTCAGACAAAGAACCTGAGGCTAAGGTCGACGAGAAGCTTAAGAAGATACAAGAATTACAGTTCCCGTGGGTAGGACTGACTCTTAAGGCGAACGTTTTGGCGCTGCATTTTGAGTCGGGCGATAAAGCTAAATTTGAGGCACTGGTTAAGAAAGTCTGTGCCGGCACCGATTTGCCTCTGGTGTTAATGTCGGAGGATGTTGACGTTCTGCTTTCAGCTAAGAAGATATGCGGTGAAAGAAAGCCGCTGCTCTATGCTGTTACCAAAGATAACATTGACAAAATAATTGCCGGAATTAAGAGTTCGCCGACGCCGGTAGTGGTGAAGGGCAACAGCGTAGAAGAGCTGATACCGTTGACCACCAAGCTGAAGGAAGCCGGTCTGGATGAGATAGTACTAGACCCGATCGCTAAAAATATGCAGGAAGCCATCAGGGACCAAACGCTTATTCGGCGCGCAGCCTTGAAACAGAACTTCAGACCTCTGGGTTATCCCACCATCGGATTCCCCTGTTTTATAGGCAAAGATGAAATCAGACAAATCCTGCTGGCGGCTATGTTTGTGATTAAATATCCGGGCGTTATCGTCTTATCCGACTTCGACAAGTACTCATTGCTGCCGTTGCTGGTCCAGAGGCTAAATATCTATACCGACCCGCGCATACCTATGTCCGTGGAGCAGAAGATTTACGAGATAGGCGAGCCGACCGACCAATCACCGGTGTTGATTACCAGCAACTGGGCGTTGACCTATTTTATTGTGGCCTCGGAAATCGAAGGCAGCAAAGTCTCGTCATGGCTCTGCGTCAAGGACACCGAAGGACTTGGCGTTCTCACCGGCTGGGCGGCGGGGAAGTTCTCCGGTGACTCCATCGGACCGTTCATTAAAAAATCGGGCATCGAAGACAGGGTAAAGCACCGGAAACTGGTTATCCCAGGCAAAGTAGCCCGGATTAAGGGAGAGCTGGAGGAGGCTTTGCCCGGCTGGGAAATCATCGTTGGACCTAGAGAAGCCAGCGAGATACCAGCATACCTACCGGGTCTCGTGAAGAAGTGGCAGAACTGAACCAGGATCTGGCAGACATCCTTATAAAAAGAAAGAAGGATAGACGCCATTTAATCTCCCTTCTTCAGCAAGTTCAACATAAGCTAGGCTATATTTCAAAAGAGGCGATGCTGGCCATCGCCGACTTTCTGGAAATTCCGGAGAGCACGGTGTACGGCATCGCTACTTTTTATAATCTGTTCCGCTTCACACCTCTGGGCAAGCACCCCGTAAAAGTCTGTATGGGCACCGCCTGTCATTTGGCCGGCGGCAGGCTGGTACTCGAGGCTATGTCCAGGGAGCTCGATATACAGGTAGGTGGCATTACGCCGGACCAAGAGTTCAGCCTGGACAGAGTAGCCTGCGTCGGCTGCTGTGCCCTGGCTCCGGTCGTGGTAGTCAGCGACTCCGTCTATCCCAGGATGACGCCTCCGAAGGTCGAGGAAGTGCTGGTGACAATTAAACCAGTAAGCCAGGAGCCGCCAGAAAAGCAGTAAGGAAGTGATGACCCTAAATGTCATTCTGAGGAGAGAATCGACGAAGAATCTCGGAGTGAGGGGCCTAGAGACCCTTCGCTTCCGCTCAGGGTGACATAAGAGGTTGGCGATGACCTTTGAAGAGATTCAGAAGCAGGCCAAGGCGGACTGGGACTCCCACTATCACGGTGAAGTCCCACACATCCTCATTGGAACGGCTACGTGTGGGCGAGCTGCCGGTGCACTGCCCGTAGTCGAGGCCTTTAACCACGAGCTGGCGAAGAGAAAAGCCCGGGTTAAGGTGACCGAGGTCGGCTGCATCGGCCTTTGCTCGTTTGAGCCGCTTGTAACAATAATCAAGCCGGGCTCCTTCACCGTTTGCTACAACAACGTAACTCCTCAGGTGGTGCCTACGCTTGTGGAAGGCTATGTTGTGGGCGACGACCCTTGTCTCGACCTGGCCCTGGGCACGCTGGGCGGCGGTGAGGACAAAGCGGTCTATATACCTGAGCTTTCCAGATTTGAGCATGAATATCGTCTGCTTCTGCGTAACTGCGGTTACATCGACCCGGCGAATATAAATCACTATATTGCCAATGGCGGCTACGGTAGTCTGGTCAAAGCGCTGAAGATGAAGCCAGATGACATAATTGAAGAGATAAAGAAATCGGGTCTCAGGGGTCGTGGTGGCGCCGGTTTCCCCACAGGCAGGAAATGGGAGCAGTGCCGCCAGGCATCAGGCCGGACAAAGTATGTTATCTGTAATGCTGATGAAGGCGACCCGGGGGCTTTTATGGACCGGGTGGTACTGGAGAGCGACCCGCAGCAGGTCATAGAAGGCATGATTATCGCCGCCTATGCCGTCGGTGCTCATGATGGTTTCGTCTATATCCGGGCTGAGTATCCACTGGCCATCGAGCGGTTGGAGGTCGCCTTGAAACAGGCAGCGAATTTAGGACTACTGGGCGATGATATTTTGGGCAGCGGATTTAGCTTTGGTATAGAGATAGTCCAGGGTGCTGGCGCCTTCGTCTCCGGCGAGTCAACCGCACTGATGTATGCTATCGAAGGCAGGCGGAGCATGCCCAGAGCCAGGCCACCTCATTCGGTGAAGTCCGGCTTGTGGGGCAAGCCTACTGTGCTTAACAACGTCAAGACCTATGCCTACGTTCCTCTGATACTGGCTCGCGGCGCCGATTGGTTTTCCGGCATTGGCACTGAAGCGAGCAAGGGCACAGCCGCGTTTGCGCTGGCCGGGAAGATGGTCAACACCGGCCTGGCAGAGGTGGCCATGGGCACGACGCTGCACGAGCTTATCTTCGATATCGGCGGTGGCATGAGGAGCGGAAAAAAGTTCAAGGCGGTGCAAATCGGCGGACCTTCCGGCGGCTGTTTGCCGGAGAGCATGCTGCGGACGCCGGTGGATTTCGATTCACTGCGTAAAGCCGGAGCGATTATGGGCTCCGGCGGTGTGATTGCCATGGACGAGGACAACTGCATGGTTGATACAGCCAAGTTCTTCCTCGACTTTACGCAGAAGGAGTCATGCGGTAAATGTTCCACCTGCCGCATTGGCACCAAGCAGATGCTGGACATATTGGAAGACATAACCGTCGGCAAAGGCAAGCCCGAGTATATGGATTTGCTGGTTGAGCTGGGGGAGGATATCAGGGGTGGTTCGCTGTGCGGCCTGGGCAGAACCGCTGCCAATCCGGCACTGACTACAATTCGCTATTTCCGTGATGAATACGAAGCTCATATTATCGAGAAACGGTGTCCGGCGCTGGTGTGCAAAGAGCTGATCGCCTATTACATACTTCCAGAAAAGTGCGAGCGAGCCTGTGAACATTGCGTATTATCCTGTCCGGTAAAAGCCATCGTCACCAATGAAAAGGGTATAAAGGTCATCGACCAAACCAAGTGCACCAAATGTGGCAGTTGCCAGCTCGTCTGCCCGCCGGAATACAACGCCGTCATCCGCCTCTCCCCACTCAGCCTGGTGCCGGTCTCAGGCGCTAAGAAGCCCGAGTAGGCAGTCAATCGACAACGTCAGCCTAGTTCCAATTGTGGATAGTGAGCTAGCCGAACGTTCTGATATAATGCTCAAAAATCAGGAGAAGATATAGTTATGTGGGAATCTGAAAAGAGGCAAGTGATTGAAGCGGCTCAGGAGATGGAGAGGAAGGGGCTAGCGGTGGGCACGGCGGGGAATATTAGCTTGCGACTTAAAGACCCGGGTGGTCGGGAACTGCTGGCCATTACTCCCAGCGGCCGCTATTACGATTCGCTCAAGGTTGACGACATAGTGGTTGTTGACTTTGCCGGGAAGCGGGTTGAAGGTGAGCTAAAATCGTCCATTGAGACAATAATGCACATCGAAGTTCACAAGGCGCGGAAAAAGGTCAATGCCGTGGTTCACGCTCACCCCGCTTTTTGCAGCGCCATTGCCGTTGCCCGCCTGGATATACCTCCACTAATCGATGAGCAGGTTATCTATATCGGCGGGGAGATAAAAGTTGCCGAGTATGCTTTCCCGGGGACTCCCGAGTTGGCGAAAAGTGTGGTCTCGGCGCTGGGGCCGAGAAACGCCGTCATACTGGCAAATCATGGCGTTCTTTCCGTAGGCAGGGACATGCGCGAAGCCCTGACTATCTGTGAGCTGGCGGAGGAGATGGCCAAAATATACGTCTCGGCACTGAGTATAGGCAAAGTTAACCAGCTCCCGGCTGAGGCGGTTGAACTGGAAAAGGCATTCTTCGCTGCCATCTATGGCGAAACAGCACAGTAGACCCCGGTAAGGCCTAACGAATTTCAGTTCACCTGCTTTTTGCCGGCTCTCTTATCACTATTGACAGTATGAAGGATATGCCCAATAGCCCGGCGATGAATGCCAGCGGCCAGATATACTGCCCGGTGGTTCCGCGCATAAATTCTATTACGGGAACAATAACTACGGCAGCCGCGTTGCCTAAGAGCTGCAAATAGCCAACTGAAATACCGGCAAATCTGGCGCCGGTAATCTCGGTGGACATGGTCAGCATTATGGGCAGAGCCGAAATCAAAAAGAAGCCGAGAATGATGCCGTTCAGCATATTCAGGGAGTAGCCTTTGGAAATCATCAAAGCGACAATGCCCAGAGCTCCGATTGCAGATGCTGCTATTAGAAAAGGCTTCCTCTTCATGATTTTATCCGAAACCATGGGTATAATAATGCAGCCGAGCATACCGGAGAGAATGAGTATTGCCGATATAGTTCCGGCGTCGGTCATTGGGATTTGATGCAGTTCGTTCAATATTTTCTCCAGCCAGGTAGCCAGCCCATTAAAGACGCCAATACCAATCATGGCAATGAATCCGAGGATAACGAAGTCCCTGATTTTCAGGATATGCTTGATGCCCTGCCAACCGGCGATTTCCACCTGCTCTTCCAGTTCTCTCGGCGGCGTTTCGGGCTTAGATTTAACCAGTGCAAAGAATAGCACCACTCCCAGAAGGCCTATGGCGCCGTAGACCAGAAGCATTGTTTCGAAGCTAAGAGATTGCACCAGCGCCGGAGTTGCCCCTAATGCAACCATCATACCGACAAACAATGCCAGTGAACCAAGCCCCACCGCGGTTGCCTCTTCTTTCTGTGGAAACCAGGTTACGGCGAGCTTGGTAACGCCGTTTAATATAAAAGGCTGCCCGATTGAAATACCTATCTGGGAAATCAGAAGGATGGTAAATGAGTCGGGACTGGCCAGGCGGAGCATGGCAAATACGCCGGTGAACAGAGCGCCTATGCCGACGCCATATTTAAACCCTTTTCTATCGATAATCAGGCCTGCAGGCATGGTAAGCAAGACCTGCACCAGGGGAAAGACCAGCGTGAACCACATGACGCTGCTGGCCGGTATGCTTAAACGCTCTTCGATAAAGGTGTCGATGGCGGCGAAGTTCAGCCAGTAGAGCTGCGTCAGTGCGGCTACGTACATGTAGACAGCCAGAATAACCCATCGATACTTGTAGACTTTGTATTCCTCCATGGCGTTCTTTCCCCTTTCTTTTTTAGCGGAATACGGAGAGATTTTAGCTCCTGGGGAGATAGTATAGCACTCCAAAGGAATGTCTTCACGTGGTTGAATAGCAATTTGTCTTCGGAGGTGTAAAGATAGAGATTAAAGGAAAGGTTATAAGAAAAAAATAGGTGGATTTTTTGTTAGCGGGGAGTTTATTAGTCCAGGAATCTTGCCAGAAGCTGCGAAAACTCCTCGACTCTTTGCTTGTATGCGTTATGCCCGCAGCCTTTGAAGACATATAGCTGGCAATCGGGAATCAACTCGGCGGCCACGTAGGCATGAGCCGCAGGTACGATACGGTCCCCATCACCCCACACCACCAACGTAGGCATAGTCAGTTCGCAAAGACGGTCCTGTAATACCGTAGTCTGCCCCCTCAAAGTTATCATGGTCTTCCCCATGTCCATCTTGACCCGGGTAATAGGATTGGCGAATCTGAAAGGAGCATAAAATGAACGAGCCAGCCATTTGACGCCCTTGGAGACGGCAATGCCGGCTTCCCCAAGATACCTGCAAAGAGCCGGGTGAGACAGGAGCCTGACCCACAGCGCAGCTTCAATTCCCAGGCACCAACTACTGACGAGCACCAGCCCCCTTATTTTCTGTGGGAATTTCAGCGCATAGTGTAGGGCGATGCCGCCGCCAATGGAATGCCCCATTAAATGGAAGCGCTCAATGCCCAGCGTAGATGAAAAGTCTTCTATAAAGGCTACGTATTCAGGTAAATGAAACCTGTCGTTAGCCGATTGACTGAGGCCGAAGCCGGGGAGGTCGGGGATATAAACGCTATAGTACTTGGAGAGCTCCTCTGCATTTTTTAACCACGCCCTGGCCCCGTCGCCTCCTCCGTGAATTATCACCAGCGGGTCGCCTTGCCCGCCGGTAAAGTAGCGGATGTTGAGGTTGCCAACGATTATTGTATTGCTATGTATATTTCTCGTTATTTGCTGCTCCTATCCTGAGGTGATTAAGCTATTAATACCTTTTCCTGCCTCCGCCACCACTCCTGCCACCTCCACCACCACCTCTGCCGCCTCTACCACCACCGCCATAACCACCACCGCCATAAGAGCCACGACTATTTCTGTTGTCAGTACGAGGACGGGCACCACTTACAGCTATTGCTCGGTTCTGCAGCATTTTACCGTTCAAGCCGGTAATAGCCGCTTGGCCTGCAGACAACAACGGCATTTCAACAAATGCAAATCCCTTAGATTGCCCGCTATACTTGTCCTTTATTATATTTGCCGAGGCCACTTCTCCGAAAGCCGCGAATTCGTCCCGCAATTCCTCTTCGGTTACCTCATAGGATAGATTACCCACATAGATATTCAATTGATGCCTCCTTTGCTTAATGTGTAGTATAAGCATGCATAGGCTGAGGACACCCAGCCTATGCATGTACTAAAAAGCAGCTTTATTTGCTTAGTTTGGCCTTATTGTAGCAATCGCTACAATATACGGGTCTACCTTCACGGGGCTCAAACGGTACCTGTGTCTCTTTGCCACACTGGGCGCAAGTTGCGGGGAACATTTGCCGTTGGGGCCTGCTTCCATAACGCTCTGATTTCCTTGCCTGGCGGCAGGATTCGCAGCGCTTGGGCTCGTTGGTATAGCCTCTAGACGCGAAGAGCTCTTGTTCTTCGGCACTGAAGGTAAATGTGGTTCCGCAATCGGAACACTGGATAGACTTGTCCTGATAACTCATCTAGATGACCTCCTCTCTTATAAATAGTTGGTTGGAGCCTTGGTCATCCAGCACTTGAGTAAATATGAGTAATATAAACTAAGTTGTGATGAACCTAAACTGAAACCACTGAATAAGTATTATACATTAAATGTCAACCTGCTGCAAGGGGCGGGTAAAACTAACTAGGAAACAGCGGCTGTCAGCCCAAAATGACTGTGATATTCATTTCAAGGTATAATAGTACGTCGCACAAGCCGATGACATTGCTTGAGTGCGTCTTAATTGTTCAATAGCGAGTTTGGAGGGTTGAGATGGGCAAAATGATTGTAATAGCGGGAAAAGGAGGTGTAGGCAAGACGGCAATCGCTGCTTTATTGGTAGATTTGCTGTCCAAAAAAGGGGTAGTTCTGGCAATTGACGCCGACCCTGCCACCAATCTAAATGCGGCTTTGGGTCTGCCTCTGGGAGAGACTGTGGGCAGGGCTCGCGAGGATGTCACTGAAGATATACAAAAAGGACGGCTTTCGCCCACCGTTTCCAAGCAAGACCTTCTGGATATGAAGATAAGACAGGCATTGGTGGAGTCGGCTAAGGTTGACCTGCTGGCTATGGGGCGGCCGGAGGGGCCCGGGTGCTACTGCGCCGCCAATCACATGCTGCGCCTGTCTATCGATAGATTAGCTAAGAACTACGATTATACCGTTATCGATTCGGAAGCGGGCATGGAACACATAAGCCGTCAGACAACGCGGGATGTTGACATACTGCTTATTGTCTCGGATGTTACCATGCGGGGCATAACCACGGCGGCCAGGATGAAGGATTTGATCAAGGAAATGAGAACCAAGGTCGGCAAGGTAGTACTGGCAGTAAATCGACTTAAAAACGGACTGCCACAGGAGATAGGAAAGGCTGTCAGCGATTTCGGCCTGGAGCTTATAGCTACTATACCCGAAGACCCGAATCTTGCCGATCTGGATATAAAAGGAAAACCGATAATCGAGCTACCTGAAGGCTCACCACTCAGGCAAAGCGTAAAGGAAATCATCTCCAAATTTGAGCTGTAAATCGCTTATACAGGAAGGTATTGAATGGGGCTTAAGGACAAGAAATTAATTAGTCTTCAGCAAATAGAAGGAGCGGTCAGCCCGCATCAGAAGCAGATTGACCATGCGCTTAGATCCAGGAAGGAAGCCCTCGAATACGTTACCGATGTGTCAGAATTAGCCGGGTTTATCGGCGGCAAGGTAGAATCGCTGGGAATTGGCGAGGATTGGGCGATAAGCAAGGAGATATTTCCCGGAGTGCGGGTCTTTTATGTGTTTAACCGTGCTGACGACGAGTTCGCCAGCAATCTTAAAGTTTTATTCTCCGGCGACAGAATAAAGATGATGCGGGGTGAGGATTTAGCCGGCTTTGTCATTCTCTATGCAATTCACATGCTTAGGTACGTAAGGGACAGCAATACGGATAAGAAACTACCGGAGATTTGCTACAGAGTGTAGCCGGTAGTCGTCACTGCGAGACTATCGCAGCCATCCCCAACTAATGTGAAAATCAAACACCAGAGAGGCTTATAAGACGATGCCACAGAATAATATTTCTGCCTTGTTCACACCATTTACAATCAAGGGCCTCCAAATCAAGAACCGGATAGTCATGGCGCCGATGCAGCTAAGCCTGGGATTCCGCAGCCGGAGGGCCAGGGCTTTCTATCTTGAGCGAGCCCGAGGAGGTGTAGGTACTATCATCCTGCCGGCGACCGCTGTGGATATACTGGCCTCCGACGAAGCTTGGGGAAAAAGCGGAGCCCTGGCTTCGTTCCTGCAAGGGCTGTCATCGCTGGTTGCCGACATTCATGATACCGGAGCTAAAATTGGCATTCAGCTGTGGCACGGCTTTCATTTTCCTGCCGGACTTACGGGTACGCAAGGTGAATTTATTGCCCCCTCAGCCACGAGAGAGGCTCGTGAGCTTAAGGCGGCTGAAATTAAAATCATAACCGGCAAGTTTGCCGCTGCGGCAGCCAGCGCCAGGGAAGCCGGTATGGATTTTGTCGACATTCACGGTGCTCATGCCTACCTGCTGCACCGGTTCTTCTCCCCTCTGGATAACCAGCGAAGCGATAAATACGGTGGCAGTGTGGAGAAGAGGATGACCTTTGCCCTGGAATGTGTCAAAGCAGTCAGAAAGGCGGTGGGTGAAGATTATCCCTTATTCTGGCGGCTGTCCGCCGAAGAGGGCGTGGTGGGAGGCATCATGCTGGAGCAGAGCCTAAAATTGGCTCAGGCTCTGAAAAAGGCTGGGGTTGACATCATCGATGTTTCTTATGGGAGGCTTGCCAGGCAAATCATGCCGTCGAAAAGGCAGCCGATGGGTACATATATTTCTCAGGCCGAGGCGATAAAGAAGGCGGTAGATATGCCCGTGATAGCCGTGGGGCGGATTAACTCACCTGAGCTGGCCGCAGAGATTATCTCACAGAATAAAGCTGATTTGGTGGCTCTGGGGCGTCAGCTTATCACCGACCCTCAATGGGCGAAAAAGGCGCAGGAAGGTAGATTCGACGACATCGTCAACTGCGATTCCTGCAATAAAAATTGCGTCAGAGCCATTCCAGAAAACAAGAAGCGCGTCGGCTCCGAAGACCTGTCATTGTGCAGCGTTAATGAGCGTGCCGGCAAGGAATGGCTGCAATAAATAAAAGGTTAAAAGCAAAAAGTTAAAAGTGCAGATAATAAATCCAAAATATTTAAGTGCTTATTTATAACTTTTGATTTGAATCCCCGACTTTTGGTCTTTGACTTTTAATTTTTTAGCCGGTCCTGCCGAATTCCTTTTCCAATTGGTGTGAGCTCAGATGTATCATGGTCGGCCTGCCGTGGGGGCAGGTGCGCGGCTGCCTGGTCTGTTCCAGTTGCTTTATCAGCTCTCTCATTTCCTCGGCATTTAATGAATGCCCGGCCTTGACAGCACTGTGACAGGCTACAGACTGAGCTATTTTTTCGTCGCGCTTAGCTGGTTCCTCTTCGATGGCTATGGAGTCTAACAGTGTACTGACCGCTTCGGACAGGTTTCCCTCCTTCATTATGGCGGGCACCGCTTTAAGCAGGTAGCTCCTGGCGCCAAAGTGCTCAAGACTGAAGCCGAACTCACCCAGCAGCTCAGCCTTCTTTTTCAAAACCTCCTCTTGCTTGGGAGTTAATTCCAGGCTCACTGGCTCAAGCAAGCCCTGAATTTCTATCTGCCGCTGAGCGCGCTGGGACAGGATTTTTTCGAACAGGACACGTTCATGGGCGGCGTGCTGGTCGATAAGATAGAGGCCTTCGGGGCCTTCAGCCATGATATAGTTGCTGGCGAGCTGTCCCACAACCCTCAATATAGGCAGGGAAACCGGCTCGGCACCTTTGACTGTCCACAAGCTTGGAGGTGGGGTAAATGAGGGTGCGCCGGTCTTAATTTCAGGCGGCGGTGCTTTTACCAGCACTTTCTGTATTGACTTTTGAACTGCTGCGTAGACAATCTGGCTGTTGCGGAATTTTACGTCTCTTTTTGTGGGATGGACATTGATATCTAGCTCCTGCGGCGGCAATGAAACATTTACGATGGCAATAGGATGCTTGCCGGTGATAAGCAAGCCGTGATAGGCATCTTCAGTGGCTCGAGCCAGCAGGCTGCTGCTTACCCAGCGACGGTTGACGAAAAAGCTGAGGTAGCTGCGACTAGAGCGAGCCAGCGATGGCGGGCTTACCAGGCCGGATACACCCGGAACCTGGTCCGTTTCGCCAATCTTCAACATTTGCCTGGCTATTTCCAATCCGTAAACTTCGGCGACAACTTCTTCTAAGCTGCCGTTGCCCGAGGTGTGGAGGGTCAGCCGCCCATCCAGGACAAGATTGAATCGCACCTCGGGGAAGGCCAGTGCATACTGGCTCAAAAGGTTGGCAATGTGGCCGCTTTCGGTGGTTGCCGACTTGAGGAATTTCAGTCGCACCGGGACGTTACGGAAAAGGTGATGCACGATGACGGTGGTGCCTTGAGGTCGAGTGCGTTTATCCCTCTTTGCTATATTGCTGCTCTTGAGGTGGAGGTAGCTGCCGGCAGTATCAACGTCGGCCTTGGTCAGGATTTCCACATCGGCTGCGGAGGCTATGCTGGGCAGAGCCTCACCTCGGAAGCCCAGCGTGGAAATTTTTTCTAGGTCGGTCAGCGTTTCAATCTTGCTGGTGGCGTAGCGATGAAAGGCACGTTCCACATCGGTGGCGGGTATGCCGCTGCCGTTGTCGGTTACCCTGATGAGGCGTACGCCGCCATCCTGTGTCTCGACGGATATCTGTGTGGCGCCGGCATCCAGCGAGTTCTCCACCAGCTCCTTCACCACCGAAGCCGGCCTGTCCACCACCTCACCGGCGGCAATCTTGGAGACAACTTCACAGGCCAGAATTCTGATAGGCATGTCAGTTCATATTACACGGTTTAGTGTATAAATACAATTGAAGAAAGTCCTCAGCTTGTCTCTATTTTTTCGAGGGGTGCCAGGCTAAGGAGCAGATGCTTAACGCCGGCTCCATCGAAGGCGACGGTTATTTCCTGATCGTCCTTATTGGGCGAGCAGTTTATAACCACACCTTCACCGAACATCTTGTGTTGAACACGGTCGCCAATTTCTAATTTCAGGCTGCTCAATGGCTTAATGGTCGACCTGGAATAAAGGGTGGTTATCGGCGTGAATTCATCTGCCTTGTCCCCGTCATCTTCCCACAGGCCTTTGCCGGCAATTAATTGTTTGGGGATGTCCTGGAGAAAGCGCGAGGGTAGAGTTGCCGAGCTGCTGCCGAACAGGTTGCGGTGATAGGTATGTAGTAAATAAACTCGCTGCTGCGCCCGGGTTACTCCTACATAGCACAACCGGCGTTCCTCCTCCAGTTCATCGGGGTCTTCCATAGACCTCCGATGTGGCAGCAGTCCTTCCTCCATGCCGACGATGAAGACAACGGGGAATTCCAGACCCTTGGCCTGGTGCAGCGTAATCAGCGTGGTGGCGTCTACCTTTTCTTCAAGCTCGTCTACGTCTGAGACCAGGCTTACCTTCTCGAGGAATGTAGACAACGCCTCAGTGGGGCTGAGTTCGTCGTAATCTCTAGCTACGGTGAAAAGCTCTTGTATGTTCTCCCAGCGCTCCTCGCCGTTTTCCTCGTTGAGAACGTGCACCTTGTAGCCTGTCTTCTCCAGCACCTCATTGAGCAAACCGGTGAGATTTAGCTCCCCGCTTTTAGTGATGAATTCGTTAAGTAAGGTCAAGAAGCTTATCAGAGCGTAGTTAGCCCGCGGTGTTAAGGCTGGCCCTTTCTTCTCCGCCACCATCTTAAGTGCCGAATATAAAGATATGTCCTGATTTTTTGCCCAGCCTGATAGCTCAGCCAGAGTACGCTGGCCGATGCCTCTGCCGGGGACATTTATTATTCGAGTGAGGCTGATACTGTCGGCAGGGTTGTGTATCAGCCTCAGGTAGGCGATGATATCTTTAATCTCGCGCCTCTGGTAGAAACGGGTGCCGCCGACGAGCTTGTACGGCAGTCCATAGCGCATGTAAGCTTCTTCCAAAGCTCGGGACTGCGCATTGACCCGGTACATCACGGCACAACCGCCGGCTGTGGTAAGGTTTTCGCTTACCAGCCTTTCTATTTCGCTGATGACAAACTGGGCCTCTTCACCCTCGTTGTAAGTCTGGATAACGGAGACCGGAACGCCAGCCTCGTTATCCGTCCACAGGCGTTTAGGTTTACGCCGTGAGTTGATGGTGATGATGCTGGACGCCACATCGAGTATGGTCTTGGTAGAGCGATAATTCTGCTCCAGGAAGGCTACTTTGGCATCGGGATAATCCTTCTCGAAGCTCAGTATGTTACGCAAATCGGCAAATCTCCAGGAATAAATCGACTGGTCGGGGTCGCCGACAACACAGACATTCCGGTGTTTTCCCGCCAGCTGCTTTATCAGCATATACTGGGTGATGTTGGTATCCTGAAACTCGTCGACCAGAATATGAAGATAACGTGATTGATATTTGGCGAGAACCTTGGGATGGTCGTTGAATAGCTGGACTGTCCTCATCAGCAGGTCATCGAAGTCGACGCCGTGGCTACGGGTTAGTGATTGCTGATATCTCTCGTAGACGCGTTGGACTACGGTTTCGAAATAATTGCTGGTTTGCTCGGCGTAGTCTGCCGGCGTCAGCAGCCGGCTTTTGGCGTACTTGATGGCCGATTGGATAGCTCTCGGCGTGTACTGCTTGGGGTCGAGGTCGAGTTCCTGCAGGCTCTGCTTTATCAGGCTTAGCTGGTCTTCCTCGTCGTAGATAACGAATCTGGAGTCCAGCCCGATGGCCTTGCCTTCCTGGCGCAGTATTCGGGCGCAGATGGCATGGAAGGTGCCCAGAGTTAAGTCACCCGCTGTCTGCCCCAGCAGCTTTTCCAATCTCTCCGCCATCTCCCTTGCAGCCTTGTTGGTGAAGGTGACGGCCATAATGCGGTGAGGGTTTACGCCGCACACCTTTATCAGGTAAGCGACACGGTGGGTGATGACCCTGGTCTTGCCGCTGCCGGGGCCGGCAACGATAAGCAGCGGCCCGTCAATGGTTTCTACGGCCTTTTTTTGGGCCGGGTTAAGTCCAGCTAAAACATCCATAAATTTTCTACTGTGTGCCAGGCCACTGGATTTCTACCTGTTCCGGTTTGACGCCGGTGAAGCTGGTGCCATTCGGGCCAGTAACTATGGTGGCGTTCGAGGGGCTTAATTTAATGGTGGTCTGCCCGCCGGCGGAGCTTATGTTTATCTGTTTGGCATCAACCTTCAGGACGATGTTCACTGTCTGTGACGGCAGCCCGGAAACCGGTTTTCCCTCGACTGTTACCGAACCGAGGGTTACCCCTTCCAGGTAAACATCGGCGCCGCCAGAGCTGCAGCCCAGATTGGCAAACAATCCCAGAGTGACCAGCCCTAATACGGCAAGCATGACAGCCATGTTCGTTTTCATCTTGTTTCCTCCTAAATTTGTGATTAGTCTTCGGTGGAAGTTGGCTCGATTGCGGATGTGCATGAGGCTTTGTCACTAATTATAGCATTGGGGGTAGCATGGCTTCAAAAGTTCAGACTCGCATCGCTTTGCCAACTGGTAGCTGTTTTCCCTATAATGGGGAGAACGAATTTCATCTGGAAACAGTTTAGAAATGCAGGTGGTATCAATTGTCGGTATGGCGGGCTCAGGTAAGTCCGAGGTAGCCAGTGTGTTTGAGGGGAACGGCTTCAAGAAGGTGAGGTTTGGAGACATAACCGACGAGGAAATCAAGAAAAGAGGTCTTCAGCTAAACGAGGAAAACGAACGCCAGGTCAGGCAGCAACTGAGACAAGAGCACGGTATGGCAGCCTACGCCGAACTGAATCTGCCCAAGATTGATGCCTGGCTCAAGTCGACAAACGTTGTGGTGGACGGCCTCTATTCGTGGGAAGAGTACACATTGCTCAGAAGTCGTTATGGAAATAGTTTTCGTGTGGTCGCTGTCTGGGCATCACCCGGGACCAGGTATGAGAGGCTGGGGAAACGGCATGTCCGTCCATTAACGGCAGAAGAAGCTGCCAGCCGCGATGTCGCCGAGCTGGAGAATACTAACAAGGGTGGGCCTATAGCCATGGCCGACTTTACAATTATAAACGAGTCCTCATTGAAAGGCCTGGTAAGAGAAACTAAGAAGGTGCTATCAGTATTAAGATGAAGAAAGTAATCCGGCCGGAAATCGATGAATATTTCCTGAAGATAGCTTCTGTGGTGGCGGAACGCTCGACGTGCCACCGGCACCATGTTGGAGCCGTGGCCGTTAAAGACAAGCATATTTTAGCTACCGGTTACAACGGCGCACCTGCCGGGCTAAAAGACTGTCTTGAGCTTGGCTGCCTCAGAGACGAGATGAAGATACCGTCCGGAACAAGGCATGAGATTTGTCGCGGCATCCATGCGGAGCAGAATGTCATCATACAGGCATCGCTTCATGGTGTCAGCCTCGAAAGCGCGACGGTTTATGTTACGCATAATCCGTGTATACTCTGCGCCAAGATGCTGGTGAATGCTAAGATTAAGCGGTTTGTCACCTTCGGCAATTATGCCGATAATTCCTTCATGGATTTATTTAATGAGGCCGGGATAGAGTTTGAGTTGCGGGGTAGACCGGCTGCCAAAATAACGTATCTCGATTGAATCTGGTTATCTTTTAGGCTACACTAAGAAAATATTCTGTTTTTCGATTGTGTTTTTTAAGTAGAGGATAAGGTCATGTTTCGCAAAATTATGATTCCCAACCGCGGCGAAATTGCCGTCAGGATAATAAGGACCTGCAAAGAGATGGGCATAAGTACGGTTGTAGTTTATTCCGATGTTGATGCCAACTCGCTGCATGTAAAGCTGGCTGACGAGGCCTACCTCATTGGACCGGCGGAGGCAACGAAGAGCTATCTTAATACGGAGAAAATACTGGAAGTTGCCATGCGGAGCAAAGCCGACGCCCTTCACCCGGGCTATGGCTTTTTAGCCGAGAATCCCGAGTTTGCCGAAATGTGTGAAAAACAGGGGATTGTCTTCATAGGCCCTACCAGCGAGTGTATGTATAAAGTTAAGCCAAAGCACAGGGCGCGGCAGTTGATGAGAATGCTTAATATACCTATAATCCCGGGCTCCGACGAGCCTTTTACGGGCTTAGGTAACGTAAAGCTTGCCGACGTGGAACAGGCGGCGGAAAGCATCGGCTATCCCGTTATTATCAAGCCCTCGGGTGGTGGGGGCGGCATCGGTATGGTCGTAGCTAGAGATAGCAAAGAGCTGGAAGAGGCTGTTCGCTTTGTGAAGGAGAGAGGGAAAAAGGCGTTCGGCGTGCCCTCATTCTATGTTGAGAAGCTTCTCACCGGAGTAAAGCACATAGAGGTCCAAGTCCTGGCTGATAAGTTCGGTAACGTTATTCATCTGGGGGAAAGGGACTGCTCCGTTCAGCGAAGGTTTCAGAAGCTGATAGAAGAAGCACCGTGCCAAATTTTATCGCCGCACTTGAGAATGAAGATGTACGTGACGGCTCTCGACGTGGCGGTGGCTTTGCAGTACGTCAATGCGCTGACTGTAGAGTTCTTTTACGTGCCGGACACCCAGGAGTTCTACTTTAACGAAGTTAACTCTCGTTTGCAGGTGGAGCACTGTGTGACGGAGCTCGCTGCCAATGTAGACATCGTCAAAGAGCAAATCAGAATTGCCGCTGGAGAGCGATTGAGTTATAACCAGGAAGATATTAGACTTGATGCACCTTCTATAAATTGCCGGATAACCGCAGAGGATCCGACGCGTAACTTTTTCCCCAGTCCCGGTAAAATAACGGGCCTTCGATTTCCCCACGGTTTGGGAGTCAGGATCGATGAAGGAGTCTATGAAGGTTATGAGCTTCCTCATGATTATGATTCATTGCTGTTTAAACTACTGGTAAGAGGGAAGACCAGGGAAGAAGCTATATTACGGATGCAGAGGGCTCTGAGTGAGATAAGAATCGAAGGCATCGAGTCGATTACTCTGTTCCACCAGGTGGCGTTGGACGACGAAACATTCAGGTCGGGAAGGCACACCACCGATTTTATCGAGACTCGCGACATCATAAAAAAGGTCCAGGAGCGGGCGAAGATTCTACGGCGGTTGGGCAATCGGTAAATCGCAGTCCAATGCTTGAATAGAGCTATTTGTTGTTTGCCCGGGTGCTTAATGTGCTGACGCTGCCTAATCGGTTCTCATTTTGCTGCCCGTTGTCACGTAGTGGTTCTTGGACCAGTCGATGTATTCGAAATCGCGTAAATCCGCCTGCTTGAAAAGCTGGTCAACGGTTTCTCTGTATAGACGCCTACTTTGTGGAGGGCCTGGCGAATCTAAATCGGCTTTCCACTCTATTACTAAAAGCCTGCCTTCAGGCTTAAGCAGGCGAAATACCTCGGCCAGGAGATTAGCCGGCTGTTCGACTTCGTGCATGATGAAAGCCAGAAGACAAAAATCGGCAATCTCATTATCAAGCCCCGTTTGGCTGACATCGCCATGAACCAGTATCAGATTTGGCGGCGGATTCTTGGCTCGAATATGCTCCAGCATTTCAGCACTGTCATCAATGGCATAGACAACACCTTCACTGCCGACGCAGAGAAGCATAGGGAAGGAAAAAGTTCCGGTACCGCAGCCGAGGTCTATGCAGGTCATGCCGGAAGTAACTCCGGCCGTGTCCTTGAGGAGTTGGTAAGGTCTCAGCTCTTTGATACGTTCTTCACTGTCGAGAATCGGTGCCCTATTCGTATCGAAATGACCTTCCGGCATTTTTCCTTGGTACCCTAGAATCCTGTTCGCTAACTGCTGTAATGTGGAATTTACCAGCCGAAGATTAAGCTAGATTGTTCATTCCGGTGGCATATGCAGTACCATTTTGGCCAGGTCCCAGCAATGCTCGTATAAATGAAGCCCTTTACTGAAGGCAATAAGGGAGCCATCTTTTACACCGATCTCCTCGGCCATATATTCTTTCAGCATTTGCAATCCGCCCATATTGGTAGGGAAGCCACCCCATAAATCCCAGCTCCTGAAGTAAAGAACGAAATTGAGCTGGCCGTCCTGAACGCGGGTGTCCACCACTCTTAAACACGGCGGGTCTTTTAACTTAATGCTTTTCCTGTTGCCGATCGTCATGCACATCTGGTTGGTATCCACTCCCCGCTTATAGCGCTTGATTACCTCATCGATTTGTGGCGCCAGGTCCTCGCCATAGGTGTACTCTTCATTCTCCTGTTTGGCACCGGTCATCAAATATGACATATAGTCGTGGATGACCTCATCCGTCGTAGGTGCCGGCACCCCCATGGGTACATCAGGTCTCAATGGTCTGACGCCAGGGTTGCGAATTATGATAGCGACTAGAGGTATTTCTTTCCGATGTGTACCCTCGAAACTGCCCTGCTGTATACGATATGTCCTGCCTTCTACCAGAGCCTTTTCCAGACACTGGAACCAGGCATCTCCAATAGTCAGCGCCTCAATTAAAGTTAAGTTCATATCCAACCTCCGACTATCTGTGGTTCGCCGTCCAAAGGATAAGTATATCAGGTGTCATGGAGCAGAACATAGCGTGAACTGGTTACTTTTAGATGGCTACAAAATTTTTCAGCGTGCCGATGTTTTCTATTCTGACTTCAACCATGTCGCCCGGCTTTAGCGGGCTGACGCCTGATGGCGTGCCTGTGGCAATGACATCGCCGGGGAGCAGCGTCATAATACCGGAAATAAAATTAATAAGCGTAGATATTCCGAAAAGCAGGTCGCTGGTAGAAGCTGACTGGCGCAGCTCGCTGTTAAGGTAAGTCTCAAGTTTCAGATTGTCCGGATCGGCCTCCGTCTCTATCCACGGACCTATTGGGGCGAAGGTGTCATAGCCTTTAGCTCTGGTCCACTGGCCATCATTCGCCTGGGCATGTCGGTCGGATACATCGTTAAAACAAGTGTAGCCCAGCACATATTCCTTTGCTTCCCCTTCTGGAACATCCTTTGCCTTTTTGCCGATAACTACACCCAGCTCGCCTTCATAGTCGATGCGTTTCCAGCCGCGGGGCAGTATGATTTTGTCGTCGGGGCCGATAACTGCGGTGGAGGGCTTAAGGAAGATGAGCGGCACTGACGGCATAGGCAGTTTCATCTCCTCGATGTGGCTGCGATAATTCAATCCCAGGCAGACAATCTTTGAGGGAAGGCACGGGGGAAGCAATCTGACCTTATCCAGCGTGTAAGTGCTGCCGTCAAATATAGATGGGCTATTTAGATACTGAAAGTGAGAGAAAGGGCTGCCGCGGAGTCCGCGTATGGTGTTGCGGGCTAATATACCGTACTTAGCTCGCCCCCAGGCCACAAAGCGAACGATGCGCACATCTGCCCCTTAACTTTATAACTTAGCGGCATCGAGAATTGCAGGCACCTTCGATTCCAGGCCGATAGCCATGATATGAGCCCCCTGGCACATGCCCTTCATCTCATTGATTAAGCGGGCGGCTATCTCTACGCCCTTCTGCAATTTGTTCTCGGCTTTGTCCATCTCGTTGATAAGCTCATCGGGGACATGTATGCCGGCAACGTTTTTATTCATAAATTTGGCCATACCGGCTGACCTTAGCACCACGATACCGACTAAAATCGGCACGCCGAATTTCTTAGCTTCTTTCATGAAGGCTTCGAAGGTTTTTGGCTCGTAGATGGCCTGGGTCTGGAAGAACTGGGCACCGGCCTTTACCTTTCTCTCCATTTTGATAAGCTGCGGTTCCACAGGGTCGGCACCGGGAGTGACGCAGGCGCCGAGGAAGAATTTAGGTGTGCCTTTTAGCTCCTTGCCGGCAAGGTCTTTGCCCTGTTCTAATTGTCGGGCGGCATACAGTAAGGAAACGGAATCGAGGTCGAAGACAGGTTTGGCGTCAGGATGGTCTCCTAAGGTGACATAGTCTCCGGTAAGACACAGAACATTTTCAACACCCATAACGTAAGCGCTAAGTAAGTCTGACTGCAGTGCGATGCGGTTGCGGTCCCGGCAGGTCATCTGGAACACAGGCTCGACGCCTTTTTGTTTGAGCAGGTAGCAGGCGGCAAGTGACCCCAATCTCATTACAGCACTCTGCTGGTCGGTACAATTAACCGCATCTACTCTGCTTTTAAGCAAGTCGGCATTCTCGTTGAACTCGTGTATGTCTACACCTTTAGCCGGGCCGATTTCAGCGGTGACTATAAACTTGCCGTTCTGAAGTTTTTCACGCAGACTCATTCTCTGTTTACCTCCTTTAAGGATAGCTAAACTTTTGTTTCTTGCTGCTCCAGCGCCCACATTATGGTGGACCTTAGCGCCTTCGGCGGTTGCATTTTGCTGTAGTTCTTGACCACCGGCATGATTGTTCGCATTTTGTCCAACTGGCCCAATTTTTTCAGCCTTTCGTAAATAAGGTGCCAGCCGCAGTCACGTACATCGGGTTCAACCTCACACTTGCCATTTTTAGCACCGCCGCAAGGTCCGTTGACGAGCCATTTGGTGCAGGCAGTCAAGGGGCAAATGCCACCGGTTAAATCCAGCACGCAGTCGCCGCATTCACGGCAGCGCTCGCTGCCCCGCCACGTCCCACCGGCACCGCCGACATTGATGGTGTTAGCCGCCGGATGTACCAGTTTGTTCACCACAGCCGCTGTTGCCTGGACTCCGATACCGCAGGTCATTACCAGCAGAGAATCGGCAGCATCTATCTCATCCTCATGGGGAAACAGCCTGGTCTTGATTAGAGCTTTATCACACAGGAAATCGACAACGCAGTGGCCGGTGACTGTCTTGCCTTCTTGCTCCAGTTTCTGTTTCATGTCGAGGACCTGAGGCTCATCCCCCGTCTGGCAGACCTCGGCACAACCTTTGCAGCCGGCTATAAAGATTTTCTTGTCCTTGTCTAAATAACCTAAGATTTCCGGAAGCGGCTTTAATTCAGAGATTATCATTTGTCTACCTCCATAGCTGTGGTTTCCTCTATCTCCTTGAGAACTAAACTAATAATTTTGGGTAGTTTATCTTCAATTTCCGGGGAAAGGTCAAGCCCGAAGTCTATGGTCCTGGGCTCGATGCCGATAATGACTGTTGATTTTGGCTGTCTATTGAGTAAAGCCATCGTTTTTAGACTATCTAATACGCCCATATCGTGTGCCGAAACCGGCAGCGTGGAATCTAAATCTAGGTCATCGGAGCCGAATCGATATATAGTTCCCGGCCTATCTCCGGTTTTAACAGCGTCTACAATGATTAATTTGTCTAAATTGTCATCTACCAGAGACAGAAAGTCGGGATAAGTGCCGGCGTCGATTATATTGACATTAGCGTTGTCTACAACGCCAGCCAGTTTTTGAACCAGGTGGACGCCTATACCTTCGTCTTTGAGTAGCAGGTTGCCGATGCCCAGAATGGTGATTCTCGGGCTGCTATGACGCGTTCGTGTCTCAACTGACTTTGTATATTCCAAGAGTTTTTCCTTTGGGCGTAATAACATGAATGGCGCAAGCCAGACAGGGGTCGAAGGAGCGGATAATGCGACCGATCTCAAAAGGATTATTTTCATCCTTTATCTTGGTGCCGATAAGGGCTTGTTCTACCGGTCCGGGCTGTCCGTTGTCGTCTTTCGGCGACATATTCCAGGTGCTTGGCACCACGCACTGGTAATTGGCAATTTTCTTATCCTTTATCTCAATCCAGTGCCCCAGAGCACCTCTGGCACCATCAACTAATCCCATTCCAAAGGCTTCGTCGGGTATGGTGTAGTCTATGTAAGCCGGCTCACCCGGCTTTAGCTGGAGCAGCCACCCGGGCATTGTATCAGCCAGAAACTTGGTATAGAGGGCACGGGCGGCATGGCGACCGAGCACTGAGAATAAAGCCTTGGGGCTGGCCTTAAACTTCGAAAGAACAGAGTCGACCAGCGTTTTAACCGTTGGCTCTCCGTCGGCATAACTAGCTGCTATACGGGCCAGCGGGCCGACTTCATATACCTTGCCGTCGTATCGCGGAGCTTTCACCCAGGTGTAGGCGCCTTTCTTTTCCAGTTGAGGCTCCGTCGCGCCTTTTGACGGGTGCTTGCCGGTGCTGGAATCGGCATACCAGGAATGCTTTACATATTCCATAATCTTGTTCGGGTCTAGAGCACCGAGCTTAAGGTCAGTTGAAACCGTCCCCTGCTTCATAAGCCTCTTCCTCTTGGTGTAATCGGGATTATTACCTTCGAGGTCGAAGCTTCCGTAAGACAGTAGATTGCCGCAGCCGGCGCCGATTTCGAAATAGTCGGCATAGGCTTCGGCCACGGCCAGGACGTCGGGAATATAAACATTATCGACGAAATCCCTGAGCTCATTGAGCATCCACAGGAAAGAGGCTATTTTATCCACGGTGACGGTTGAAGTAACTCCGCCGGGGACGATAGCCATATTATGAGGCATCTTGCCGCCGAAGATAACCAGCATCTCCTGACCCTTGCGTCTCATCTCCAGAGCTTGAATATAATGAGCCAGTGCGCCTATATTCACCTTATCGCTTAAGCGGTAGTCACCTTCATATCGAGGTACAAATGGAGCCAGCTCTCCTCGCTGGGCAAATTCCTTGACAGAGTTCAAACTTGGGTCATTGCCCTCGTATTTGAGTATCTTGGTAACATCCACGTAATCGAGAGCTGCCAGGTGATAGAAGTGAAGAATGTGGTCGGAAACATGCGCCGCTCCCAATATGAGGTTACGGATAATACGTCCGTTGTCGGGTATCTTATCGGCGAGACCGAAAGCGCTGTCGAGGTTAAGCGTGGCAGCCGTGGAATGGCTGGTAGGGCAGACTCCACAGATACGCTGTGTATACATTTGGGCATCGCGCGGGTCTCTTCCCCGGAGTATTATTTCGAGGCCACGGAACATCATGCCTGAACTGTGAGCTTCTTTGACCACGCCTTTATCGGTGACAACTTCAACCTTATAGTGACCTTCGAGGCGGGTGACCGGGTCAACAACAATCTTGCTCAATTTCTATTTCTCCTTTCCCGGGAGTTTACCTATCATGGGCATGTTGGCATCGCTTAATTTCTGATAGACGGGAGCCACCAGATCGGGAAATCCGGGCTCACAGCAGCCGATGCACGGCGAACCGGCATCGATGCACCAGTTTGTTCCGTGATTCCACTTCCTCAGCGGGCAATCGGCATGCGTAACCGGTCCCTTACAGCCCAGCTCATTGAGGCAGCCCGGTTCGCCGAACTTTTTAGCAAATTTTCCTTCATCGAAGTAGGCTCTTCTGGGGCAATTTTCGTGGATTAAATTGCCATAGAAGACCTTGGGACGTTTAAGCTCGTCCAGGTCTTCCGGCTTGGGCAAACCGAGAAGCAGTACGGAGGCGACGCTGCCTATGAACCAATCGGGGTGGGGTGGACAGCCGGCGATATTAATCAACGGCTTGTTTATATTGCGGGATTTAAGGAATTTTTCCGCACCCACATAGCCACCGGGATTAGGCTTGCCGGCAGCTATACCGCCGAAGGTAGCGCAGGTGCCCAGTGCCACGATTGCCAGGGCATCCCTGGCTAATGCTTCTACTCTCTCTGCCATGGGCACCGGTTTGTCGTTTTTCTCACCAAGTGACCCATAAGCACCGCCATCCTTGGTGGGGATGGCGCCTTCGACTATTAGGACATAGCCACCTTTATTTGTCTTTGGCGTATTTTCCAGCACCTTAATTACGGCGTCCCCTTCGCCGGCCATTACGGTTGCCTGGAATTTCAGGTTTAGGTGTTTACCAGGGATAATTTCATCTATAAGGACATTCTTGATGGTCGGGCTGACTGAATTGAGGACTGAGACTGAGCATCCGGTGCAGGTGCCTGCTTGTATCCAGACAAGCGGAATTTCTTGAACGTTTGCCTTAGGCATTTGACCCCCTTTCTTTGCCAAGAACTGCCAATCGCAAATTCTACACGTTTATAACTATCATTGCAAATAGGCCGAGTGATTAAAAAATGACTGCAAGAGTCACGATACAAATTATGGTTTGGCTACCTCCAGAGCTTAGTCGGTAGTACCTTTTTACTAGACATAAAATTACCTATAGGCTATTCACTTATAGCTCTGGTAGGCGATATACTATATTAAGTGTATCTAGCGATAAGTTATGGAAAGATTGTTGAGATAACGTAAGTGGAAAAGACGGTTAAACAAAACAAATCCAGGATGAATGGCTCTGAAGAGCTGGCGCAAGCGTTAATGCGGTGTGCCGGCACAGGGATTTATATTATCCAGGACGGAAGATTTCAGTATGTTAACTCACTATTCCAGGAGCTAACGGGCTATACAGAACCGGAACTTCTAGGTGTGTATCCTCTCGACCTGGTTCATCCCGAGGATAGAGAAATAGTCAGGAAAAAGGCAATAGACAGCTTAAAGGGTGGAAGTTCCTTTCCCTATGAGTACAGATTCCTAAAAAAGGACGGCGGGGTAATTTGGGTTCTGGAGAGGTTGACCTCAACTGAGTATAGTGGAAAGCGGTCCGCCGTGGGAAGCTTTATGGATATCACCGAACGCAAGCAGTCGGAAGAGACCTTAGCCAAGTCAGAGGAGAGATACCGGACTATCATGGACGAGACGCATGATGATTATTTTGAAGTTGACCTGGCTGGCAATTACACCTTCGTAAATGATGCCTTCTGCCGTAGCGTGGCATATACCGCGGAAGAGCTGATAGGTATGAACTATAAGGTCACCAACGCCAGTGATGATGTCGAAAGAATTTATAAGACCTTTAACCAGGTTTATCGTACAGGTCAGCCAATCAAAGCCCTTACCACCAAATTCGTTCGCAAAGATGGCAGTTACGGAGTTGGTGAACTATCGGCTTTCCCCATGCGAAACGAGAAAGGTGAGATAGTAGGCTTTCGTGGAGTCAGCCATGATGTTACCGAACGTGTGCAGATGGAGGAAGCTTTAAGAAAGTCCGAGGAGCGATACCGCACCATAATGGATGAGATACACGATGATTACTATGAAAACGACCTGGCCGGCAACTACACCTTCGTAAACGATGCTTTATGCCGCAGCTTGGGATATACCATGGAAGAGCTGATAGGTATGAACTCCAGAGCCATCCACACGCCTGAAGAATCCCAAAAAATTTATGAAGAGTATAAGAAGCTTTACCGTACCGGTCAGCCAATCAAAGCCATTAGTTCCACTTTCGTTAGAAAAGACGGTAGCCATGGATTCGCTGAAATATCGGCTTTCCCCATGCGAAACGAGAAAGGCGAGATAGTCGGTTTTCGTGGAGTCAGCCATGATGTTACCGAGCGTGTGCGGATGGAGGAAGCTTTAAGACAGTCGGAGGAGAAATATCGATCCATACTGGAGGAGATAGAGGAAGGCTACTATGAGCTGGACCTAGCCGGTAATATCAATTTTGTCAATAAATCAGCTTGTCGTCAATTCGGATACTCCGAGGAAGAGTTAATCGGAACGAACTATCGAGCTTACGTGCTCAAAGAGGATTTAAAGAGCGTATATAAGGCCTGGAATAAAGTCTATCGGACAGGCGAGCCGCTGAAATCATATCCTTTTGCCACCGTTAGAAAGGACGGAACGCAGATGTTCGTAGAAAATTCGGTTTCTCCTTTGCGGGACAAGGCGGGGAAGATTGTCGGATTCCGGGCGGTCAGCCGTGACGTTACCGAACATAAGCAGTACGAGCAAAAGATTGCTGAAATGGCCACACATGACTCGCTGACCGGCCTGCCTAACAGAACATTGTTGAGCGACCGTCTTACCATGGGATTGGCTCTATCACGGCGCAGTGGTAACAGATTGGCTGTATTGATGCTCGATTTGGATAAATTTAAGACTATTAATGATACTCTGGGACATGGTGTCGGTGACCAGTTGCTGAAAGCCGTTGCCGAGCGATTGACAAGTGTTACTCGTAAGAGCGATACGATTGCCCGTATCGGTGGAGACGAGTTCGTTTTGGTGCTACCACAAGTCTGCCAGCCGGCCAATGCTTCCAGGTTAGCCCAAAGAATCTTGGATGTCTTTCGAGAGCCACTTGTTTTCGATGGTCACCAGCTCAATATTACGACCAGCATCGGCATTGCTGTTTACCCTGAGGATGGAAAGGATATTGAAATCTTATTGAAGAATGCCGACACCGCCATGTACCGGGCTAAGGAGCAGGGTCGGGATATGTATAGATTCTACGGCGCCGCCGCTACCAAGACTGGCACTAAAGCGCAGAAGAGCGTGTGAGATTTTTTCCTAGATATGCTATTCGAAAATGAGAAGCCGGGCATCCTGAAAATACCCGGCTTCAATCATTTCTGACAGGTTGGATGTTTAGCTCTGTCCTATTCGGAACATCTTGGTGCCGCATCTGGGGCAAACACCCTGGGTAGCCGGCTTACCGTTTTTCATCTTGACTGCCCTCGGATTGCTCATTTCTCTTTTGGTGCGGCATTTGACACAGTAGGCTTGCATTTGGAGACCTCCTTTCTTAACTAGAAACGAAGAACCGTAATCAAAAGTTTATGCGTAGATTGTCCACACCTTAGTTATCCAAATACTGGGAGGACTGACCGTACTTAGCAAATGCGGGGCAGCAGTTCGCCGCTTAACATGTCGACGATGCGGGAGGCACCAAGCCGCGTCTTCAATATGACCTTGCCTTTATGCTCATCGGTTACCTCGCCGATGACGGCAGCGTCGGCGCCATACTTATTCCGCTTCATCCTGGCCAGAATTTTCCCAGCATCGTTTGGCGCCACTATAGCCACGAGCTTGCCTTCATTGGCCACATACAGCGGGTCGAAACCGAGAAGCTCGCAGGCGGCTCGAACAGCATCGAGCACCGGAATCTTCTCCTCTTCTATCCTGATGCCGACTCCAGACTGCCTGGCGAATTCATTAAGCGTCGTGGCTAAGCCGCCTCGGGTTGGGTCACGCAGGCAGTGAATACGTCGCGAGGCTTCAAGCATCTGCGACACCAGTTTGTTAAGCGGGGCGCAATCGCTTTGGACGGGCACTGAGAACTTGAGCCCTTCTCGCTGGCTCATCACGGCAATGCCGTGGTCGCCGATGGTGCCGCTGAGGATAATTTTATCTCCCAATTTGGCATTAGCCCCGGATATATCTACGCCTTCAGGGATGATGCCGATGCCGGAGGTGTTGATGAACAGCTTATCGGCGCTGCCGCGGTTTACCACCTTGGTATCGCCGGTGACTATATTTACGCCGGCTTCTTCAGCCGCTGCTTTTATGGAACCGACCACCTTTTTCAGTTTGCCAATTGTTAAGCCTTCTTCTATTATGAAGGACAGGCTCAAGTAAAGCGGCGCAGCTCCGCTCATAGATAAGTCGTTGACGGTACCGCAGACAGCCAGCTTGCCGATATCGCCGCCGGGGAAGAAGATAGGGCTGACCACGTAGCTGTCGGTGGTGAAGGCGAGGCGACCGCTGAGGTCGAAAACCGCCGAATCATCCAGCCTGGCTAATAGCGGATTAGTTAGCGGCGGCAGGAAATTTTTCTCAATCAGGTCGTGACTTAGCCGGCTGCCGCTGCCGTGGGCCAGCAAGATGGTTTCATCATTCATTATTCAGTCCCGTATTGATACTAAGACATGTATGGACAGGTCCAGTCCACTCTTCTCCCTCTCCTTACAAAGGAGGGGGAGATTAAGGGGGTGAGGTTGCTAAACAGTTTCATATTGATAATAAGCGGCGCAGGAACCTTCGGAAGATACCATGCAGGGCCCGACCGGGTGTTCCGGTGTACAGGCCTTGCGGAATAGCTTGCAGTCGATTGGTATCTTTACGCCGCGCAGTATATCGCCGCAGATACATCCCTTTGCCTCTCGGACGGGCTCCAGGGTTATTGAGAAAGCTTGCTCGGCATCGAAGCGCTCGAATTTTTTCCTTATCTTTAACCCGCTGGCCGGCACCACACCTATGCCCCGCCAGTCGGCGCTGTCAACTTCAAAAACGCGATCCATCAACTCCAATGCCGTTTTGTTACCTTCAGGCTTTACACCACGTCGATAGGCTATCTCCACCTTTGGCTTGCCGCTTTCGATTTGCTCTACCAGCATCTCTACTGAGAGCAGTATGTCCAGCGGCTCGAAGCCGGAGACGACGCAGGCAACGCCGTATTCGCGGGGTATGAATTCATAAGGGCGGGAGCCGATTATAACGCTGACATGTCCGGGACAGATTATGCCGTCCAGCTTGAGCTCACCCAAATCAAGCAGAGCTTTCATTATCGGCGGGCACAGTTTGGACAGGCAAAGGACATAGTAGTTTTTGATTCCTTCATTTTCCGCCTGAAGTATAGAAGCGGCAATGGTCGGGGCAGTGGTCTCGAAGCCGATGCCGATAAAGATGACGGACTGCGTCGGGTTGTCTCTGGCGATTTGTAGCGCGTCCTGAGTGGAATATACGATGCGTATATCCGCTTCTGTGGCTCTGGCTTGCTGCAGGCTGGAGTAGCTGCCGGGCACTTTCATCATATCGCCGAAGGTAGTGATGATGACATCCGGCAGACTGGCCAGAGCAATAGACTTGTCGATGTCGGCATTGGCCGTAACGCATACCGGGCAGCCCGGGCCGGAGAGCATTTCGACGGTGGGCGGCAGTAGCTGGCGTAGACCGCTCCTCATGATGGAAACGGTATGGCCGCCGCAGAACTCCATCAATCTGGTCGGTCTGGTCGATAGCTGTTTTATCCTGTTTACCAGCTTTTTTGCCAGCTCGACATCACGGAATTCGTCAATGAACTTCATCTAAACTTGCCATCTCTTCTAAGATCTTCAGGGTCTCTTGCGCTTCAGCTTCATTGACGACGTTTATGGCGTAGCCGGTGTGGAGCAGGACGTAGTCACCGACCTTGGCTTCCGGAGTGAGTACTATACTGACGCGACGTCTTACACCGCCGATTTCCACCTCGGCTTCGTTACCCTCTATTGAAACAACCTTTACCGGAACAGCTAGACACATAATTTTTCCCCTCAACTGAAATTAGCGATTACAGCCTGGCCTAAAGAAATGCCGCCGTCATTGCACGGTACTTGCTTATGGACCAGCACGGAAAAGCCAGCCGATTCAATCAGCGGTACAACCTTCCTGAATAGCAGCCGGTTCTGGAAAACGCCGCCGCTTAAGGCTACCTGGTTGATGCCGGTCTTCTTAGCTATCAATTGGCACATGTCAAATATAATATGAGCTACGGTGTTGTGAAACTTCACTGATATCGCGGCTTTAGACACGCCCTGAAATAAATCTTCGACTATGGCTGAGAACAGCTCCTTAAGCTGTATGATGTTTACACCGTCACCGTCGATTATGGAATATGGATAACCTTTATCGCCGACCTTATCGATACCGTCGTAAGCTGCCATCTCAAGTTCAACGGCGGCCTGGCCTTCGTAGTCAATCTCGCCCCTGATTCCTGTCAGGGCGGAAACGGCATCGAAGAGACGCCCCATACTTGAATTCAGCGGTGAATTAAGGCCGGCCTGGAGCTGCTGCTTGATAACCTCGATTTCAACAGCGTCTACTAGCTTTAAGAAAGCCAGCCTGGGTCTGAGCGAGTCTTCCCCCAGCAGCTTGGTTAGATAGCCTATGGCGGTTCGATACGGCCTTTTTATAGCGGCGGCTCCACCGGGTAAGGGTAAATACTCTAAATGTCCCAGCCTTTTGAAGCCTTTATAATCCGCGACTAAAAACTCACCACCCCATATGCGTCCATCGCTGCCATAGCCGGTACCGTCCAGAGCCACGCCGATAACCGGAGATTCAATTTTATTGTCCGCCATGCAGCTTACGATGTGGGCATGATGGTGCTGCACCGGGACCAGCTTAAGATGGCTGGACTGGCTACCCAGCTCAAGGGCATATTTAGTGGAAAGGTATTCGGGATGGAGGTCGTAGGCAATGATTTCAGGCTCTATGCGGAATAGCTTTTTATACAGAGCCAGCGTGTTTTCGAAGTGCTCCATGGTTTCCATGTTTTCCATGTCGCCGATATGCTGGCTTATGAAAGCGTAGTTGTCCTTGGTCAAACAAAATGTATTTTTCTCTTCGGCCCCACAGCCGAGTACCTCTTTGGCTTTAAAAGTCAGGTGGGCAGGAAACGGCGCATAGCCCCGTGCCCGCCGGGTGAGTTGGACATCACCTCTCTCCACGACGGTTACGCTGTCATCATATCTGGCATATATATCGCGGTTATGGACCAGAAAGTAGTCAGCAATCCCTGGGAGCCGTCTGAGAGCTTCATCGTTATCCTTACAAATCGGCTCCTCGCTGATATTGCCGCTGGTCATCACCAGGGGCAATCTCGATTCTCTAAGCAACAAGTGGTGCATGGGGGTATACGGCAGCATCACACCGAGATATTTTAGGTTCGGGGCTACGGCCCGGCATACGGTAGACTCTGACTTCCACGGAAGCAGTACAATGGGGCTCTGCGACGACATGAGCAGTTTTTCTTCTGCCTCCGATACCCGGCAATAGTTTTTAGCTTCGTCTATGTCAGAGACCATTATAGCCAGTGGTTTGAAAGGACGTCTCTTTCTGTGTCGCAAAAGCTGTACTGCCTTCTCACTGGTAGCATCGCAAGCCAGAAGGAAGCCGCCCAGACCCTTGATAGCCGTGATTTTTCCCTGTTTAAGAAGCTGGCTGGCAGCGGCGATAACATCCGTGGCTTCGATGTGATTCCCTTTGGCGTCGAGCAATTCCAGCCTTGGTCCGCATTTGGGGCAGGCGTTAGGCTGAGCATGAAAGCGGCGGTCCAGCGGATTATCATACTCTGCCTGGCAGTCGGGACACATTGTGAAAGAGCGCATGGTGGTTTTGGGGCGGTCGTAAGGTATGTCCTCTATTATGGTGAAGCGCGGCCCGCAGTTGGTGCAGTTGGTGAACGGGTAGTGATAGCGCCTGTTTTCGGGGGTAAAGACTTCCTTGAGGCAGGCGTGACATGTGGCAATATCCGGAGACACCAGTTGATACTTGCCTTCTTCGGCAACGCTGCGCCGAATCTCAAACCTGGTATAGTCTGCCGCTGGGTGATGGGTAACTGTGACGTTTTCTATACGGGCTAGCGGCGGCGCATCATACTGGAGCTCAGAAACGAAATGCTCCAGGTCACGGCTATCCCCCTGAACTTCAATCTTCACGTCTTCCGAAGTATTGCACACCCAGCCTTTCAGGCCGTACTTTGTGGCTAGCTGGAAGACAAAGGGTCTGAAGCCAACTCCCTGGACTACGCCGCGAACGCTAATCCGGGCTAATTCTATGGTCTCAACTTTAGCCATACAGATATGAATTTTACTTCAAACTCGTATTCGGGGCAAATTGGAACAAGACTATCCGGATACTTTTTTGAGGCAAGCCGGGTCAAATCTTGATACGCATCGCACTTGAATTTCAAATACGTATCATTGACAGTACCTATATCTCGTGGTAGCATAACCTCGTTATCCGATGTATGTCCACTCTGTTTTTAGCCAGGAAAGTGCTATAGCGCGAACTCTTACTATTTACTATAATTGCCTGCGTTATTTCTTTTTATAACAGGGGCTATTGCGTTGGACACCGCCATTATTGCTGACAGTATCGCCTGCATTACGAAAAAACAAGTTGATGACTATGGGGTTAAAATAATCCCGGTCAACATATTGTTCAACGGCCGGGTTTATCGCGACTTCATAGACCTGAGTTCGGCTCAGGCCTATGAGTTTTTAAAAAAATCCCCCGAATTCTGGAAAAGTTCTGCAGCTTCCCCCGAGGACTATCTTGATGTCTACCGGGAACTCAGCAGGCATGCCCGAAATATACTGGTGGTCACCATTTCTTCCAAGTTGAGCATGTTCTACACCAGTGCCCAGAATGCTAAAGAAATATTCAAGGAGAAATCGCCTCAAACTGTTATCGAAGTCCTCGATAGCGAAACTGTGGCGGCTGCTGAAGGACTTATTGCTCTGGCAGCAGCGCGGGCGGCTGCTGAAGGCAGGTCTTTTGATGAGGTCATTGCTATAGCCAGGAAAGTTAAAGGACGGGTGAAATTTATCGGCCTTCTGGAAACTATCCGCCATGTCTATAGAACCGGCAGGATGCCAAAGCTTGCTTCTGATATAGGCTCCATGCTTTCCATTAAGCCCGTTCTGACCGGCTCCAACGGGCGTATTAACTTTGCCGCTGCCGCTAGAACTAAACAGAGTGGAGTTGAAAAAATGCTCCAGATAATGAGAAAGCATATAGCTGATTCGGAGCCGGTTCATGTAGCGGTGATGCATGCTGATGCCCTAGGAGAAGCCCGGGAACTTAAAGAGAGAATAGCCGCTGAGTTCAATTGCGTGGAGATATTCATTACCGACTTTAGCCCGGTCATGGGTTATGCTACCGGTCCTGGAACACTCGCCCTGGCTTACTACAAGGAAGACCGCATTGATCAATGAGACCATAGCAGTAGTGCTGGGTTATCTATTGGGCTCAATTCCTTCCGCTTACATCATCGGCCGTCTAGTGGGGAAGATAGATTTACGTGAAGAGGCTGACGGCCGGATAAGTGCCTCTGCAGTACATAAGAGGCTGGGCGTTGTTCCTTTTGTGCTGGTTGTCATAATGGATGTGGGCGAAGGAGTTCTGGCTGTATTGATTGCCAGAATGCTCACTGAATCTCTAATAGTAGTGATGATTGCCGGCTTTGCTGCAGTGGTCGGCCACAACTGGTCCGTCTTTTTGAAATTCAAAGGGGGACTGGGTGCCACGACGATTTGGGGAGTGCTTGTTTGCCTGGCATGGTGGCAGTTTCTAGCAGTGGCAGCAGTAGTTTTCATTCAATTCCTTATCACACGAAAATCAGGGCTGAGCACTGCTATCTTAATTATTGCGTTATCCATTGTTCTTCTGGTCCAATACCTGTTTCAGAACGCACCACTTATTCTGGCAATATATCCTCTTATTCTTATTCTGCTAATGGTACTGAAACAATTTCAGATAAGCAGGGCGGTCCCCGCTAAATCTTAGGAGAACATTTTCAGCAAACGGGTACTGTGGAACCCGGTTGATTTAGCTCACTCGTTAACTCTATATTATGGTCGCCATCTCTAATAAGCCTGGGTGTAAATTTGCAGAACTTCGTTCGGGTCACTGACAGGGCGACCATTGAATAGGACAGCCGTATCGGCAATGGCATGAAAGGCGCATATGGCCAGGTTTTCTTCCGGAACGCCCACATCACGCAACCTCATTGGATGTCCTACCTTTTTCATCAAATCTTCCACCGCGTCAGCAGCTGCCAGCGCGGCATCACGCTCTGTGATGCTGGTGATGTTGACGCCCAGAGCCTGTGCTACCAGAGCTAGCTTGTCAGTTGCATGGTCGACGTTGTACCGCATTACCTTGGGAAGAACAATGCCACAAGCTACTCCGTGCGGGATATGGTGAAGTGCCCCTATAGTATGCGCCATACCGTGTGCCAAGCCGACCTGGGGGATAGTAAAGGCCCATCCTGCCATAGTGGCCGCCAGCTGCATATTCAGCCTAGCCTTTTCGTTTGTACCATCGGCTACGACGAGCGGCAGGTTTTCATTGATTAACCTTATAGCCTGCAAGGCCATACCGTCACAGATCTTATTAGCCATAGTACTGGTCATTGCCTCGATGGCATGCGTCATGGCATCCATGGCAGTACTAACTGTTAAATCCTTGGGCAGGGACATGGTGAAGCGAGGGTCCAGTATAGCCACATTCGGAAATATGCGATTGTCAACGATGTAGAGCTTGCGGCCTGCGCCGTGGCTGGTCAGCACGGCCTCATTTGTTACCTCACTACCGGTTCCCGCTGTTGTCGGAATAGCAATATGAGGAGTTTGTGGCTCAGTAAGTACCAGGAAGTTTAGGTAATTGTTTGCCTTGCCGCCATTCTTTAAGGTTACACAGACTCCCTTGGCGGTATCTATAACGCTGCCGCCGCCAACGCTTACGATGCAATCCGCCTTCAGTTCGCGGGCCGTGGCAGTAGCTGCATCCACTGTTTCCAGATCGGGGTCCGACGTGATATTGTCATAGATGCCAACACAAAAATCATCCAGGGCATCTTTCACCAGCTGGGCTAATCCCGCTTTCCTGACTCCAGGGTCGGTAAGAATCAGAGCCCTGTGGCAGCCAAGATCGACAACAGCCTTGCTGATTGATGCCAGAGCTCCATGGCTGGCTATTACGTTAGTTGGACAGTGGTATGAAAATCCGTCCACTTTTTTATAATCCGACAGGAGTTGGAAGTACATATTGCTCTTTGCGTCGGCCAGAGAGCTAGTATGTATCCGTTTGACCTGGGTATATTCATGGAGGCTTTCCATACCAAAATCACGGCCCATGCCGGACTGCTTGTAGCCGCCAAAAGGGCAGAAATCGGAAAAGATATGATAGTTATTGATCCACATCGTACCGGTGCGGACTCCGCGGGCTACGCGCTCCGCCCTGGCGGTGTTGGTGGAAAATACGCCGCCTGCCAGGCCGTAGATAGAATCGTTGGCTATGTCAACCGCTTCTTCGTCGCTGTCGTATTTAATAACGCAGGCGACCGGGCCGAATATCTCCTCCTGAGCAATACGCATTTTGTTATTTACATTGACAAAGATAGTGGGAGCATAATAATATCCTCCCTTGATCCCGGGCACTTCTGCGCGCTTGCCGCCTGTGATAAGCTCCGCCCCCTCTTCCTTGCCGATTTTGACATAACGTTCGACTGTGGCCAGTTGCTCCTTGCTGATCAGCGGGCCTATGTGAGAGTTGGGATCCATTTGGTATCCGACGCGTAAGGCCTCAGCCCGCTTTTTCATTCTCTCAATGAACTGATCATATATCTTCGATGAAACTAGCACACGTGTGCCTGCAGAGCAAACCTGACCCTGGTGGAAGAAGGTGCCGAAGACGGCGCCCTCCACGGCCAGCTCCATGTCCGCATCATCCAGGATGATATTGGCCGACTTTCCGCCGAGCTCGAGCGTCACCTTTTTCACTGTGCTGGAGGCCAGTCTCATGATCTCGCGTCCTACCTCAGTACTGCCGGTGAAGGCAATCTTATCCACATCCGGATGGGTGCAGAGGATTTTGCCCAGCTCTCCTCCGGGCCCGGTTATGACGTTGAACACTCCATCAGGGATGCCCGCTGCTTTGGCAGCTTCAGCTAAGATCAGAGCGGTTAATGGTGTATATGAAGCCGGTTTCAAAACGATGGTATTTCCCATGCAGAGTGCGGGAGTAATCTTCCAGATTGCAATGTACATAGGGTAGTTCCAGGGGACTATTCCCACACACACACCAAGCGGCTCTCTGCGGATATATTCACGGCCCGGAGCAAACGCATTGCCTGAGACCGGGATCTCCTCCTGCCAGGGAAATTTTGAGGCTGCCGCCAGGCTTAAATTACGTAAAAAGGTGATACTTATTAATGGCATGAACTTGGCCAGCGATAAAATCTGGCCGGAATCCATGGATTCAGTCGCAGCCAAGCGTAGCCCTTGCTGCGCAACCTGGTCGGCAAAATCCTGGACTTTTGCTGCACGGGCCGATGGGGAAAGTCCACTCCAATCGCCTCTGTCGAAAGCCTTACGTGCGGCTGCAATAGCCGCCTCCGCGTCATCCTGTCCTGCCTGCGCTACTGTGGCTATGGGCGTCTCAGTGCCGGGGTCAATTGTCTCGAAGGTCTTTCCATCTGCGGCGTCGACAAATTTACCATCAATAAACAGTTTGTATTGTTCCACCTGCTCTCTCCCTTTAATTTATTTCTTAAAGTTTAGGTCAAATCTTAATGTCGCTGAAATCGGTATCCAAGATAGTGTCCGCGCGCAGGCAAAGTGATGCGTCGCAGCAGCCGGTAAAATTAAGCTCAATGCGAACAGGCTGCTGTATACCTTTATCGGCAAGGAATGATTTGATAACCTGGCTTACCCCTGGCTCCAACTTAATTATAGGAATTGCTTTTACCCCCTTTTTATCTGCCTGTCGAGGGTAATTGTGGTACGTTATACAAGTGCTATTCGGATGCGTAGCAGCAGTTTTTGACGGCTTCAACTATTCCCTGCCTCGCGGCATGATAAGCCAGGTAGATGGCGCTGGTGATGGCTTTAGCTCGACTGCGGCCATGCGCGATGACGATGTTCCCTTCCAATCCCAGGAGACATGCTCCGCCGTATTCTTTGTAGTCCAGATTTTTTACAGTCGAGGTGAGCTGTATATATTGGGCCAGGGCAGCACCCGTGAGATAACGGTCGATTTTGGCCGATTGTCCCATCCCCAGCAAACTCTGTATTACTTGCGAATAGCCTTCTATTGTCTTGACCAAAACGTTGCCGGTAAAACCATCAGTTACTATTACGTCGGCTTTCCCCTGCAGGACGTCAAAACCTTCTATATTGCCGATGAAGTTCAGGTCGGTCTTTTTTAGGAGCTGGTGGGCCTCTTTAGCCAGGGTGTTGCCTTTAAGTTCCTCTGAGCCAATATTTAATAAGCCCACCCGCGGCGAAGTTATGCCAATAACCTTTTCAGCTAGAATACTAGCCAGCTGGGCGAACTGCACTAGGAAGATGGGGCGACAGTTGACGTTAACCCCGGCATCAATGATTAGGCTCGGTTGAGGTTGGTTGAGATAGGCGACGGCGCAAACTGCCACACGCTCGATGCCCGCTATCATCTTCAGGTTAAGAAATGAGGCGACTACCACGGCCCCGGTGCTGCCGGCAGAGACGAATCCGTCAGCTATGCCATCTCTTACCAGTCTGGCTCCGACACATATTGTCGCGTCCGGTTTGCTCTGAATCCCTTGTACAGGGTCTTCATCTTGCTCGACGACCTGACTCGCCTCAATAATGGACAGGTTCAATTTTTTAGAGTAACGCCGAAGCAGCATCTCGAGGACAGGTTTATTGCCGACTAGCGCGATGTCTATTGGGAATTCTTTGGCTGCTTCAATGGCCCCTTTTATAACTTCTCTGGGAGCGTAGTCGCCGCCCATAGCATCTACCGCAATTAACATTTAACGACTCCGAGGACATCTAATCCGACTAAGAATCATATTGCATACTGCAATCCGGGCAGATGGCTAGAGACTTTAGCGACTTCGCCCTGTTTTGTCAAGGACAGTGGCGTACATTTTTGAAAAGCCGCTCGTAAAAAGCCTATAATTCACAGGTTGACATTAAAAAATCTGCTTAGCTAATTACAATGCATGAGTTATCTATAACACAGAGTATACTAGATATTGTCTTGAACCAGGCTAAAGCGGCTCAGGCAAAAAAGGTCACCAGGATAAATCTGGTGATTGGTGAACTATCAGGGGTCGTCAGCGATTGCGTTCAATTCTACTTTGATTTTCTAAAGAAAGGTAATGCAGCCGAGGAAGCAACTCTTGATTTTAAACTGGTGCCGATAGAGCTGCGGTGTCGTGCTTGCCAGACTGTTTTCCATCCGAACGATTCCGCCTGGATTTGTCCTAATTGCCAGGGTACCGGTCTTGATGTGATTGGCGGACAAGAATCTTACATCGAAAGTATTGAAGTCGAGCCATAAAATAGATATTGGGAAAATATCACTTGTCATAACTACTTAAACATGAAGACACCGGACGTAATTGTTAAAGGGAAAGATAATGGAGAGGGTATGGTCATCCATTATAAGACGGCCAAAGGGACCGATGTCTTTGGTTTGGGTGTACCTAACATATACGCCAATGCCGATTGGGACCTTGGGCCGACCTGGTGTTATTTAATCTCAGGTCGGAAAACTACCCTGATAGACACCGGCCGGCTTGGGAAATTCGACGTTTTTGGAGCTCTTTTAAAGTCGATCGACAAGAGATTTTCGGATATTCAGAGAATCGTTGTTACCCACAGCCACGAAGACCACGATGGAAATGTGGCTGAAATAATCTCGGCAGCGCCGGCTGAATTATGGGCACATACCATTTACCGCCAGATGATTTCGTATCACCCACACATAACAGATGGCGCGCTACATCCTGAGCTGCCTGGTTCCTGCCGCGTTTGTAGAATGCCGGAAGCCTTCTATCGTAAGAATTGTCTACCATATCATAAGGCAAGAAGTACGCTGAATATTGACTTTGCCATCACTGATGGCCAGGAGCTGCCGGGCGAAGAACTTAGTTTCGTATTTACCCCGGGGCACAGCCCTGACTCGCTGTGCATAGTTCTGGAGGACGAGGTTATTTTTACCGGCGATACTTTGCTGCCGGACATCACCTCTCAGCCTTCTCTGGCATATGCCTTCAAGGTCAATCACCGGATTTTGCCGGAAGAATATCGGCAGAAAAATGATGTCTACGGTCTAATGAACTACATCAAGTCTCTGAGCAAGATCGCCAATCTGCGCTCTCAACCCCTTAAAGCTACCTTTCCTGCCCATCGACTTTTTTATAATGGTCGATTCAACCTGCTTGATAGTTGCCAGCGGGCTAAGGAGATTATCCAGTTTCATATTGACCGATGCCGGGACATCTTGAAAATTATTGATAATAAACCGATTGAAATAAAAGATATAGTACTCCAGCATTTTCCACCTTCGCGGCTTGCCGGCATGGGTAAATCACTGGCGGAAAACGAAATCAGAGCCCACCTTGAGATTATGGAGGACTGCGGCGATATTATCTGGGAGCGCGGTAGCAGAGATATAATTGAAGGAACCGGGACAAGCAATTGCCTGGACACAATAGGCTCGTATTTGTAGGGGTTTCTATCATTGTTATTTGGTGCTTTGAATTTGTTTGGGATTTGATGCTTGGGATTTAGGATTTGTTATTGAGGTACCCCGGAGCATCGGCTACAATCCCGCCCGATATGCAGGAATAAAACTGGGGAGAAGGCTAAGTCCACCTTTTTATGACATGCACTGCTGTCGCCTTGGAGCTGGCGTGAATTCTGCCGCCAACTTTAAGTTCTAACTCATCTGCTGACCTTTTTGTTATGACTCCGAGTAGCGGAAACCCGCAATCTACTTCAATTCTAACCAGCGGTCCCACCGAGGCTATTTTCGTTATTTTGCCCTCAAAGACGTTTCTGGCACTGGTCTTGCCTTTTGCCAGTGTAAATATTACGTCTTCAGGCCTTATCAGGGCATAGACCGCCTCGCCTATCTCATAGTCAGAAATGGCTTGTATGATGCTGCTATTCACTTGTATGGTGACCAGATTGTCCTCTTTGTCTACTATCACGCCCTTTAAGATGTTTTCTACGCCGACGAACTCAGCCACCTCCATATTCGTGGGTAGACAGAATATTTCATTTGGGCTGCCTATCTGTAATACTTCGCCACCTATGAGCACGCCGATTCTATCAGCCAGACGCTGCCCCTGTGACATATTATGGGTTGCCATTACTATGGTCGTCTTTCGCCCTCGAATTACATGGGCTAAAACCTCCTCGACTTTAGCGGTAGAAACAGGGTCGAGGTTGGCTGTAGGTTCGTCCAGGAAGAGCAATTCCGGCTCTGTAACCAGGGCTCGGGCAATAGCCACCCGCTGCGTTTCTCCTCCGGAGAGTGTTTTGGCATTCCTATTTCTATAATCAGCCAGGTTGACTAATTCCAGCGCGTTATCCACTTTCCTGTGAATGGTCTCCTTCTCCTCTCGCCGCCATCTCAGACCACAAGCGACGTTATCATAGACGCTCATGGTGAACACTAACGGCTTCTGTTGCACAAATGACATCCGCCGCCTTGTGTCCGCCCGTTGGCGACGGGAGTGGGTAACATCAACACCGTTAACGCAGATGTTGCCTGAGGTTGGTATTTCCAGAAGGTCAAGCAGCCTAAGCAGAGTCGTCTTTCCAGCGCCAGTAGGGCCAATCAGAGCAAAGGCCTCGCCACTGTTTATCTTTAGATTCACGTCTATCAGGACAGGGCGTCCGTCGTATTCGTGTCTCAAGCTTACAGTTTCCACTAAAACCATCTATTACTACCTCTGCTGCAGTCGACTGAGAGAAAAATTTATAACAAGCGCTATACTGATGAGTATTATCCCGAGCGCGACAGACAGCACGATATCCCCTTTAGACGTTTCCAAAGAAATAGCCGTGGTCATTACTCTGGTATATCCGCGTATGTTACCACCTACCATCAAAGCCAGACCGACTTCCGATATAGCTCTGCCAAATCCCAATATTAGGGCCGAGTAAATGGCATATCGGGCTTCCCTTATGATTATTGTCGTCGCCTGGAATTGGCTGGCACCGATGGCTATCGCAGTCTCATATGCGGCCTGGTCCACACCTTTTAAAGCAACTATCACCAGACCTAGCATTATTGGAGATATCAGTATTACCTGACCTATTATCATGACTTGAGGTGTGAACAGAAGCTCCAGGAAACCCAGTGGTCCCGACCGGGAGAACAACAGAAATACAATCAAGCCGACCGCCACAGTGGGCACACTGTAAAAGGTCTGTATCAAATTTATCAGTGTCCTCTTTCCACGGAAATTGTTGAAATGAATCAGGCTGCCCAGAGGTAAACAAATAATACCGGCTATTGTGGTTGATGAAATGGAGATGACCAGCGTTCTGGCAGTAATTTCCAAAACTTCAGGGTTAAGTGTGAGGATAAGCTCAATTGCTTTTAGAAACCCTTGCCATATTGCGATCAATTCAGCCTACCGCCTTAACTGATTATGCCGTCAATGTCGTCGAATCCCCGCGGCCTTCATTTTTTAAACCGTTATGGGACCGGTGTAGAATATTTTTCAGGTGAGGGACAACCTTCCATATTGCAGCTGCCATCGGCCAGCGGGAAGAACAGTGGCCTGCCGTATTCAGCCTTACCATAAGTTCCGATTACATTCTGAATTTCGGGAGAGATAAGCCAGTTTATGAACTTATTAGCCATATCGATCTTGGCATTCGTGTTCTTCTCTGGATTGATAGCCATAACCGCATATACGTTAAGAAACACCGGGTCCTGCTCTACCAGAGGCTGAATGGTCAAGTTATTTTTCTTTGAATAGGCGAGGAAGGTGGATATATCAGCCAGCACGTATGCCAGCTGTTGATTGGCCATCAACAGGGTTGGCCCCATTCCCTGACCGGCTTCTACATACCATTTTCCGGACTTCTCAATATCAGCATAATTGAAGCCGGCTTTGCTCCAGATTAATTTTTCCTTGGATTGAGTACCGGAGTTGTCGCCCCTGGAGACAAACTTGACGGTATCCGGGTCCTTTATACCTGCCTCATATATCTTTTTAAAGGCTTCGGTCGCGGTTGAACCTTTGATTCCGGCAGGGTCGTTCGGTGGGCCTATAATTAGGAAGAAATTATAGGCAAAATACCTTCGGTTAATTCCGTACCCATCGGCAATGAACTGGTCTTCTGCAGCAGGGTCATGCACTACAACCGCGTCCACATCACCCCTCTTACCATATTCGAGTGCAATCCCCGTGCCGGCGTAAATGATATCCATTTCCACATCAGCATATTTCTCAAACATAGGCTCCAGATAATACCACAGTCCTGTGTCGTAAAGACTGGTGGTGGTAGCGATTTTGAACCTTGTTAGGGGGGCATGAACTGGATATTGCGGGGATGACGGAGCCTGAGTGGCCGGTGCACATCCAATTAAGAGCGAAAGGATAATCGTTACGGCAATTAATATCGAGGATATCTTAATAGTTTTTTTATTCATTTCTCAAACTCCTTGTGATTTTTGAATCAAACACATTTTTCTAAAGCATACGAGCAACAAAGTATTTGTAGTGCCTGACATTATGATGAAGAGGGGGCGATTTATTGGTGGTTGTTAACTGCCAAATGCGACAGGAACAGCCAGGTATTTTATTATAGCAAAGACAAAGTAGTAAGTCACGCGGGGTTAGAAGAAAGTTAAGAAATGTAGCGTATAAATATGGACAGATTTTATGCCAAAAATAAAACGCCGCTTCTGTGACGGCGCCTTTTCTAAAAAAGATACCCTTCAACTCTGCTCTCCTTTCCAAGGATGGGAGGCGTCACCGTTTCCAGTGGCACCCTATCGGCCGATGCCCTTGGCTATTCCTTTAGGGCAAAAGGCTCGGAAAGCCGCTATCGAGCTATCGGCATTATAGCATGATGATTTCCGGCTTACAACACTCAACGGGTTCAAGTTATCATGATTTTTTCTCCCGCGCAGTTGTAGGTAACTGAAATGAAAACTTTTAAAAAATTCTATAGCGGGGTAGTCTGTCCACATTGTGTTTATAATTGACCAGGCATTAAAGTTAGTGATAATATTGTCGACAGTTTAAAAAAGGATATTCGTGAGCCGTAAGCCGCAATTAATATCTCCAAAAGGCCTCCGGTACCGCGGGCAAGCATTGGAATACTTTATAACTATATTCTTGTCTGTTGCCGCATTTGGTGTTTTGGCCTTGACCTTATTCTACTATCAGGCGTTTCCTTTCATTTCTGCCGACTATATTCAGGTGACCGGGGGCGCAATATTTACCAAGCTTTTTGTGCTGGCGTTGACAATTCTCCTTATCCCGGCAGCCGTGGTTTCATGGTTCTTGCTCCGTGTTAGCGGCAGGCAAAAACTATTGAAGGAACAGGTGGAGTTTTATGCACAGCTTTTTTACGCTACTACCGACTCAATCATCGTTCACGACTTGGAAGGCAAGTGCGTTTACGCTAATGAGCGTGCTTGCCAGTTTTACGGTTATGATGAAGAGGAGCTGTTGCGGATAAATCTTTATGAACTGAATGCTCCGGAGCAGGTTGAGACCGTTAAGGCAAAGATTGTTGAGTTGATAGAAAAAAACCAGTTGACTTTTGAGTCAGTTCACGTCTGCAAAAATAAACCTTTAGCTCCGGTGGAAATCAGTAGCCTCATTATAGAGTCGGGAGGTCGAAAGCTAATAGTGAGCGCTGTCTGTGATATCAGTGAGCGCAAACGGACGGCCGAAGAGCTAAGGCAGACTTCACTTAGATTGCAAAGAGCTATTGAGGGTGCCATCAACGCCGTCGCCCTGACTACGGAGATTAGAGACCCCTACACAGCCGGTCATCAACACCGCGTGGCCAAGTTGGCTTGTTCCATTGGCAGAGAACTCGGTCTTTCCGAAAACCAGATTGAAGGGGTTCGTGTTGCCGGGACCTTGCATGACATAGGCAAAATATATGTGCCTGCGGAGATTCTTAGCCGTCCGGGCCGTTTACGACAAAACGAAATCAACCTGGTCAAGGACCACGCCCAGGTGGGCTATGACCTGCTGAGTACCATAGAGTTTCCCTGGCCTGTAGCCCAGATAGTCCTTCAACATCATGAGAGGATGAATGGCTCCGGATACCCTCTTGGGCTTTCCGGAGACGAGATTCTAATTGAGGCAAAGATAATGAGTGTGGCTGACGTTGTCGAAGCTATGGCCTCCCATCGCCCCTACCGTCCGGCCTTGAGCATAGAGGAAGCCCTTTTAGAAATCTTGCAACAAAGGGGTGTACTGTATTCCCCGGAGGCGGTGGATGCGTGCATAAAGGTCTTTACCCAGAAGGGATTTAAATTTTAAAAAAGCTTATAAGCGTTCCACCTGTCGCATAACACGGCAGAAAATCATCGTGGGACGCCGCCCGGTTAAACCCCAATTTCTATCTTGTTGAAGCCCATGGAATATTATTCTGTTTCAAGTTTGCGGTATAAGGTTGACCGTGCTGCCAGCTACGAGATTTGACAAATCAGGCCAAAATGTGCTATTATTAATAAAGTTCCGAGTGGTCAAGCTTAGACCCGGCGGGTGGAGTTCGGTGCAGGCTGAAGGGTGCGGTAACCTACCGCAAACAAAGTAAGCCGAAGCCGAGAACGCAAGCGGAGGAAGCGCCGGGAACGAGTGAGGTTACTCGGGACTTTTTCTTTCTATACAGCCTCCATCTTAAAGCTCCTTCATAGATTGAAAGTTGTAGTTTCTCAATGGTAAAGTAAGGCCGGTTCTGTGTCTGTCTAAAAATTATGATGGTTAAGGCCGTTTTTCAAAGAATAGATACACGGCTGAGAGAAGAGCTGCAACAAAGAGGCTCCATTTATTTCAGCTATATTGACGTATTTTTTAAATATCCCTGGCTGTGCCTATATAACGCGGGGCTCATGTTAGAAGCCAAATTGTTTAATCGCGCCATAATTCATGTTGTAGGTGACAGCCACTTGAAGCCCTTCGTGTTTAGAAGCCCTTTTTTATTGCATCACATATCACAGGCAACTGCCTACAATCTGAACAAGGACAACAGCTTCTCCCAGTCGAAGAAATATTTGAATTCGTTCTTGCCCGCAATAAATAAACGGAGGGATGTCTTGCTTTTGGTTTTTGGTGAAATAGATGCCCGTGTGCATATATACCTTCAGTATGAAAAGAATAACGAGAAGATAAGCATCGAGAGACTCATTGATGCTACCGTAGAGAAATACGGGGAGACGATTAGAAGGCTGAAGGCTGAAGGATTCGCAGTGTGCGTTCACGGCCTGCCGCCGGCGGCACGAAAAGACTTCGAGTCAAATCTCCCCTTCCTCGGCAGCCCGGAACAGAGAAGTGAGATATCCAGAGAATTTAACAAAAAACTTGGTGAGTTCTGCCGGAGAAGCGGGGTTCCTTTCATAGACATGCAGTCGATTGCCGCGGATGAAAACGGATTTATAAAGAAGGAATACGCTGCTGATGAAGTGCATCTAAATAGTAAAGTAGTCTCTTTTGCCAGGGACAGAATAGTCGAGGCATTAGGAGACAGTAAGAATTTTAACCGGGAACCTCAAGACTAAACGGTTTGACAAAAATGGACTTGCCAATTAAAGTTTAAATCGCCCGGTGTAAAAAATGTTTGAGTTTTTGACCCATAACTGGCAGTGGATATTGGTGGGCTTACTTGCCCTGGCTGTGCTGGCTGTAGTTTTTCTAGCCAGGCCGGTTCGGGTGGGACTTAAAACCGCGGCTATGATAGTGAGCCTGGGTATCAGCTATAAAAAGAATACCGGTTCTATACCTGGAAATATTCATGTCTCTGAGGTCACGTTTGGTTGCGGTGACCGGTACATAGTTGCCAATTTATATCGTCCAAATGACAAAAGACGACATTCAGGTCTAATCCTGGCTCACGGCGCCATCAAGGGTGGCAAAGACGATAGAGCGCTGAGATTCGGCGGGCAGAGCTTGGCCAGTGCCGGCTATATTGCGCTGGTGCCGCAACTGGAAAACTTGAGCAGACTACGGCTGCATCAGGATGATGTAGACGCACTGGTCGCCGGCGTTCGCTATCTTTCGGAGCGAGAGTTCTGCAATGGAAAGATAGGTCTGATGGGTGTCTGTCTCAGCGCGCCGCTGGTTTTTTTGGCGGCGGCCGAACCAAACAGCAGCCGGAATGTCGCCGTTATCACTTGCTGGGGCGGCTTTTATAATATTAACGACTGGCTGCAAGCTGTTCTTGCGCTGCGCTACATTGATGGTGGTGAGGCCAAACCTTGGAAACCCCGAGACCTTCTGATAGAGGAAGCACCTAAGTGGCTGGTTGAGCTGTTACCTGATGCCTCGGACAGAGCCTGCCTCGAGAAACTGCTGAGAGGCAACTCCACAGATTCACTGAAGAACCGCCTTTCTCCTTCGGGGCAAGCCACGTATGAACTGCTTACTAATCGTGACCCCAAACGAGTCGGAGAACTCTGGGAAAAGCTCGACCCGAAGGTGCGGCGAACTCTTAATAGTTTGTCCCCCCACACGAAAATTGCGCAGCACAACACCAAAATCGCTATTATCCACACCTTTAACGATGACGTCATACCCTGGGTGGAATCATGTAAGCTCGTCGACGCTATTGATGATAAAAATAAGGTCTACTTCAGAATTTTTCGCCAGTTCTACCACGTTAGCATTGAAGACCTGTTGAAGGCTCGAATTTCCAACCTCCACCATGTCATCTCCGAGGCTGCCCAGTTCTATCTTTATATGTATTCTATCCTTTACCAGTTGTGAGGACGGCAGAATTATACATACCGACCACTTGACACACCTTCTGTCGAAGTATTAATGTAGTACGTCATGAAGACGCGGAAGTTGGATTGGGTTATATTTTACGCACTGTGGGCTCTGTGGATATTCCTGCTGCCATTTATGTATATTTTGGCTGGCGTTAGAACTCGAAGGAATTGAGAGTTAGGCGCGGCATTATTTAGAATATTCCTGTAACAGAAGGACCTTCATCGCAAATTATTGTTCAGACCGCTCCGGCAGCAACCGGGAATTGGAAAATTACAGTTGGAGGGCAGGTGCATGAATCATAAAGAAGGTAAATTCGTCGGATATAAAGGGCTTAAACTCTATTACCAATACTGGCTGCCGGATAAAAAACCCAAGGCTGTGCTGCTTGTCGCTCACGGCCTGGCTGAGCACAGCGGACGTTATAAAAACCTGGTCGATTACTTCGTTCCCAAGGGATATGCCGTCTACGCACTTGACCATCGAGGTCACGGCAAATCAGAGGGCACGCGGTCCTATGTCGACAACTTCAACGATTACCTCATCGACCTTAAAACCTTTTTTGACATGGTGCGTAAAGATAATAAAAATGCCAGGATTTTCCTTTTCGGGCATAGTCTGGGCGGCACTATTGCCACCGCCTACGCGGTAGAACATCAAGAGGACCTCGCCGGGCTTATACTTTCCGGGTCAAGCCTCGTACCAACCACCAGTGTTTCGCCGGCATTACTCGCCATGGCCGGGATAGTCTCCGCGCTGCTGCCGAAAATGGGTGTAACCGTCCTCGATGCTTCCTTCATCAGCCGCGACAAGGCTGTTGTGGATGCCTACGTCAATGACCCGCTTGTATTCCGGGGGAAGGTCCCTGCCCGGACGGGTGCCGAGCTGGCCAGGATGTGGAAGCAGCTGCCGGAACAGATGCCCAGGATAAAGCTGCCCGTACTGATTATGCATGGTTTCGCTGACCAGCTGTCTGACCCGCGGGGAAGTAAACTGCTGTTTGAGCGGGTAGGCTCAAAAGACAAGACGCTGAAGCTGTACGACAACTGCTACCATGAGATTTGCAATGAACCGGAGCGTGAGCAGGTCTTCGTCGATATGGAAGCCTGGCTGACAAAGCACATCCGATAAAATAGGTTGATAAAGCCTGGATTTTGTATCGAAAAAAGGAGTTCAAGATGGCTGAATGTCACTATCGTAAAGACAGCATTGCTAAATTAGGCAAGCTGTATCAATTGAAACCTGAGATTTTGCAGGCTTTTATGGATTTCGACGGCAAGGTCTTTGCCGAGGGAGCCCTTAGCACAAAGATTAAAGAGCTTATTGCTGTAGCCTGCGCTCATGTCACCCAGTGTCCCTACTGCATAGAAGCACATACCAAAAGGGCCAAGAAGGCAGGCGCTATGGATGGAGAACTGGCTGAGGCGATATTTGTGGCCGCATCTCTGCGAGCCGGCGGTGCTCTGGCGCATAGCTGCATCGCTATCGAGGCCTTTGAGGAAAAATAAAGCCAACTGGGACATAACATGCCATACTAGGCATGATTTGCGCCCAGACGACTGAGCATTATCAATGCCCGGTAAGAGCTATATTCTAGTTATCGACCAGGGAACCACGGGAAGCGCTGCTTTGTTGTTTGATGACCTGGGACAGGTAGTGTCCAGCGCCGACCGTGAGATACGTCAGATTTATCCACAGCCCGGCTGGGTGGAGCATGACCCGGTAGAGATTTTCCAAACCTCATTGGCCGTGGCTAAAGAAGCACTGCAACAGGCGGGGGTGGCTGCCTCTCAGGTAAAAGGACTGGGCATCACCAACCAGCGGGAGACGACCGTGGTCTGGGACCGCCGCACCGGAAAGCCGGTGAGCAACGCCATAGTCTGGCAGTGCCGTCGCACCGCACCGATTTGCGAAGAACTTAAGCAGAAAGGCATGGTTAAGCCTATCAGGGACAAGACCGGACTGCTCGTTGATGCTTATTTCTCCGCTACCAAGCTGCGCTGGATTCTGGATAACGTGCCCGATGGTCAACGTCGTGCCCGGCAGGGCGACTTCTTGTTCGGGACGATAGATAGCTGGCTGGTCTGGAATCTAACCGGTGGCGCCGTCCATATTACCGACTATAGTAATGCCTCCCGCACTATGCTGTTTAATATTCATACTCTTCAATGGGATAAGGAACTATTGGCTCAATTGGACATACCTGAGGCCGTTCTTCCCAAAGCGATGTCTTCAAGCCAGGTTTATGGGGAGACCGCCGCCGGCCTGCTGGGTGATGCGCGGGTGCCTCTAGCCGGCATTGCCGGCGACCAGCAAGCAGCTCTTTTCGGCCAGGCGTGTTACCAGGCAGGTATGGCCAAGAACACTTACGGCACGGGTTCATTCATTCTGCTCAACACCGGTGACAGGCCAATCCCGTCTGAGAAAGGGCTGATTACAACCGTAGCCTGGGGTCTGGGGGGCAAGGTCATTTATGCTATGGAAGGCAGTGTCTTTATCACCGGCGCCGCCGTCCAGTGGTTACGTGACGGCTTACGCCTGATAAAAACCGCCGGCGAGAGCGAGGCACTCGCCAAATCAGTGCCTGATAACGGCGGTGTTTACTTTGTTCCTGCCTTCGTGGGACTTGGTGCTCCTTACTGGGATATGTATGCCCGGGGCACCATCGTTGGACTTACTCGAGGTATCACCAGCGGGCATCTGGCCAGGGCTACGCTGGAAGCTATCGCCTACCAGGTACGGGATGTAGCCGATGCTATGGGTGCTGAATCTGGCCTCAAGCTACCAGTGCTCCGTGTAGATGGCGGCGGCACCGCCAATTCACTCATGATGCAGTTTCAGGCCGATATACTGGGTATACCCATACAGCTGGCAGCCATAGCTGAGACCACGTCTTTGGGCGCTGCCTACCTGGCCGGTCTGGCAGTCGGCATGTGGCGAGACACGGCTCAGCTTGCCCGGATGTGGAAAGCAGCCGAAACCTTTGAACCGAAGATGTCTGTTGACCAACGTGAGACACTTTATGCCGGCTGGAAACGTGCCGTAGAACGTGCCCGCGGCTGGGTCGAAAGCTGACACCCCCTCACTCTAACTCTCTCCCGCCAGGGGAGAGAGGAATAAGGTGAGGGTGAAAATAAACTATCAACGGAGAAAAGTATGAAAAGAGACATCGGTGCCATTGCCAGGGAAAAATTCGACCTGATTGTAGTGGGTGGCGGCATTATAGGCACGGGCATTGCCCGGGATGCCTCTCTCCGCGGCATAAAGACTTTGCTAATCGAAAAGGAAGACTTCGGCTACGGCACCACTTCTCGTTCCTCGCGCTTGATTCATGGTGGACTGCGCTATCTGCGAATGCTCGAGTTTCACCTGGTGCGCCAGGACTTGCTGGAGCGAGAGGTTCTATTGAAAATTGCGCCTCACCTGGTGCATGCCTTTCCTTTCATCATACCCATAACCAACCTTTATTACGAGGTAGCTCTGAGCATCGGCCTGCGCATGTATGATGTGATGGCTTCGGGCAAGTCCATGCCATCCCACCAGCATCTTTCGCGGAGTGAGGTTCTGGAAATAGAGCCGGAACTCGAGGGGCTGAAAGGTCTGAGAGGTGCTTTACTCTACTACGACTGCCAGGCGCCTTATACCGAGCGTCTGGGCATAGAGAATGTACTTAGTGCCGCCGAAAACGGTGCCGTTATCATGAACCATGCTCAACTAACCGGGTTTCTAAGAGATGGTAATGACGTACGCGGCATAGAAATGCTGGACTGCCTGTCTGGAGAGACCCATAAGATTAAGGCGCGGCTGGTGGTCAACGCGGCCGGACATTGGGTCGATTGCGTCAGGGATTTGCTCCGCAGTGGTCCGGCCAGCACGGTACGCCGGACCAAGGGCATACATTTGCTGACTCCCAGGCTGACACAAAAGGCGCTGGTCTTATTTTCACCCGTCGACGGGCGTCTTTTCTTTGTTATGCCGTGGCTGGATTATACTCTGATAGGTACCACCGATACCGATTACAAGGGTGATCTCGATGCTGTTTGTGCCGGTAAATCTGATGTAGACTACATGCTGGGCAGCGTCCGCCAGATATTCCCTAAGTTGCGCGAGGAAGACATATTTTTCACCATGGCTGGGTTGCGTTCGCTGGTTCACAGCGGCGGCGAGCGGCCGTCTGATATTACACGTGAGCACAGGGTGCTCGACCACAAGCTGAGGGATGGTATAGAGGGCCTGGTCTCGGTGCTGGGAGGTAAGATAACCGCCTACCGCGCTGTGGCCAAAGATGCCGTCGATACCGTTTGTCGCAAGCTCGGAGTGAAAGCAGCTTGCACTACAGCCGAAGTACCGCTGCCCGGGGCACCTGCGGTGTCGCAGGAAAAGATGGCTAGTGCCGCTCGGGAAAGCAGCCTGCCTTTGAACACGGTAAGGCATCTTGCCGCCCTCTACGGTTCCCGTTTTTCCCAGGTTTTAAAGTTGGTGGAGAGCAACAAGCGAGGCGGGCAGCGCCTCTGTCCCCACAGTCCGGACATCCTGGCTCAGGTGGAGCACAGCGTAAAGGAAGAAAGCGCTTTGACCGTGGCTGATTTCCTGCTCCGCCGCAGTAATGCAGGGCTGATGTCGTGTCAGGGCCTGGACGCAGTGGAGACAGTGGCGCAGGAGATGGGACGGCTTCTGAAGTGGAGCCAGGCTGAACAGCGACGGCAGGTTGAAGACTACCGCGCCCGGGCGGCCCTGTGCCAGCATTTCAGGTCCGGCTCGGTGAAAAGATCAAGGCAGTCCAGGAAGGTTTGATACGCTTTAGCATTCCCACCCGTGTCATTCTGAACCCCTGGGGGCGAAGAATCCAGAGTTAGCTAATAAGCAATTTCTGGGTTTGACACCCCACGCCGGCTGTGCTAACTTTTAGACCGTGGCAGCGTAGCTCAGTGGCAGAGCAGGGGACTCATAAGCCCTTGGTCACTGGTTCAAATCCAGTCGCTGCCACCAGAATTATTCTTTCTTCTCTGTCTTGAAATTATCCGCCACACTCTTGCCGAATTCTTCAGCTGCCTTGCCCACGTCTCTGAATTTAGCTTTGACATCCTCGTCCTTAAATCTATTTGCCAGGGTTTTTGCTGAATCTGTAGCACTGTCAGCGAATTCTTTTGCTTTCCTTTTCAGTTCCGGGTCGTCGAACACCTCACCAATTGCCTGACCGAAAGCCCTGAACATTTCGGCAAAGTTATCAGCCGCTGGTTTCTTATCTGGTTTCTCTTCTTGTGACATAACTCCTCCCCATTAGATATTCAAATTCAAACATATTATAACAACGTCATTAAGTATTGTCCTTCCCCAATATCATATTCAGTTTATGTGCCACAAAGCTATTGACCTTCTCTCGATTCTCGTATATCGTCGCACGCACTCAAACAAGAATAAGGAGAGGTTCAATGTCTACTACCATTAAGCAAGCCATAAATGACTTCTTGTTATCCTGTCTCTATCTAATCCTCTTGATGGTGAGAACTATGCTTCCGATTGCACCTACTAGAAAACCTATTGGGCAGACAATGATTGCAATGATAAAGAAGACAGGCTCCTCCGTGTTAAGCAGAGCACTAACCGCATTGTGCAAGATGCCAAAAACAGGCAGTCCTACGACGGAAGCTCCAGTTAATAGTAAGAACTTCTTGAGCATTCCGCCCATTCTTGCTTTTACGGTCAAGATTATCAATGTCACCCCGAGGCCAAGGAGGACAAGCCCAACGGCAAGAACGGCGACAAGGACAAAACGCTCAAGTAATTGTCCGAATGGAGGAAACCTCGTACCGACTAGCGTACCGACTATTATGATAGGAACCCCAACCAACGCCCAGAATACTGACCAGATTAATTTTCCTTTCACTTCCTCTTTCCTCCTCGCCCTTTAATTTTACTTTTCTGGCACAATTGTAACACTTGATATGACGCAGTGGAAGCACATAAGAAGTTTAGTCCAGTGGATAGGTTGGTGAGGTAGGAGGCTTGGATGCAATTGAAGCTCACAGGAAATACTCGCCAATTGATTGCTTCAAACTGAACTCTATTGTGACGGCAAATCTAACTTAAGAAGTGGTACAATTATTGAGGCCAGGCCATAGTGAAACGGAAAGGAAAGGCATTTGATGGAACACGAAGAACACGAAGAAAGAGCGGTACATAGGTGGCGACCCAGGGATGGCTTCACTCCAAGCTATGAGGCCTCACACGAGGTTTACATTACCAAGGACTTAGGACCAGAAAGACAGGGAGACCTGATAGCTTTCATCGACAAACACATCACCGAGTTTAAAGGGAAGACCGAGGATAAGCATGGCATCCCGCTAATGCTCTTTGAGAAGCAGCAAGATGCTCACAAGTTTGCTAACGAGCTCAGTGCGAGACTTAATATAAGAAAAGAACACATAACAGTTAAGGCGCGGAAATATACACGCTAACAGAAGATAAGCTTGATGCTTTCACAGGACAGATAATCGATATAGTAAATTAAATCTGACTAGTCTCCTATTGCTTTTTTGATATTTCTTTTAGCCTTGCCGTACTGTTCCTGTACTTTTCCGGCTGCTTGCTCCCCTTTACCTCTGATTTCCTGTGATTTATTGCCGGTTAATTTACCGGTCTCTTCCCTGACTTTGCCCTTGACCTGGTTCCATTTTCCTTTAGTTATATTATCAGCCATTGATGCCACCTCCTATAATCACTATTAAATAAATAATAGCATAGTGAACATGTAGAAGTAATATAATCGAGGCACGATATGTTAAATAGTTATGATATTGGTAGCGTCACCGGTGGACAGGTTGGTGAGGTAAGGTAACGGAGGTAATTGGAATAGGCATAATTGTGCACCAAATGCAAAATTCTGGGCATAGGGATAATACTACGCCTAAAAAAAGGGGACGAAAAGGAAAAACCCCCTTCTTTTTTACGGATGAATAAAGCTTAAAAGAGCCCAAGCACACTCCGCAGTAGCCAGATGATAAGGAGAATAACTCCAATAATCAAGGCTATATGGATTAGCCAACCCAAACTGCGGAAAAAGATGAATCCAAGCAGCCACAAAGCCAGGATAATAATACCGATAATTAATAAGATACTCATAATTACCTCCTTTTTAAACCGTCAGGTTTTAGATTTCAGCTAGGCTTCTACAACGTCCAATAAAGAAGCTGGCTTACCATCCACGAAGTATTTTGCACCCTTCTTAGTTGATTTCGTCGCCATTGTCGTAACCCTCGTGCATCAGAGTGTTTGCGCTGCTTCTTATAGAATTATCCCTTTTACGTAGAACCAAGTCAAGCACCTTTTTATAGATGTTCAATAATTTTCGGCTAGCAGTTCATAAAATGCCTGAGGATGCTTGCATGCCGGACATTCTTTAGGCGCTTCGGTGCCCTCAAATACATATCCGCAGTTTCTACAATGCCATTTAATTGTAGATTTTCTCTTGAAAACCTCGTCATTGATAATGTTATTAACCAGTTTTCTGTATCTTGATTCATGAAATTTTTCAACTTCAGCAATTTGCTTGAATGAATTGGCAATCTGTGGAAAGCCCTCATCTTTAGCAATCTTGGCGAAGTTTGCGTAGATCGTGGTCCATTCCATATTTTCTCCAGCAGCGGCAGCTTCTAGATTCGATTTGGTGTCCTTGATCATCCCTGCCGGGTAACCTGCGGTTATTTCAGTATCGCCGCCTTCCAGATATTGAAAGAATATCTTGGCGTGTTCCTTTTCATTTTCTGCTGTTTCCGTAAATATGCTGGAGATTTGCTCAAATCCCTCTTTTCTAGCTGCACTGGCAAAATAAGTGTACCTGTTTCTCGCCTGGGACTCACCGGCAAAAGCTGTGAGTAAATTCTTCTCTGTCTTTGTACCTTTTATTGATTTGTCCATGAAGCAGTCCTCCTATCTTTTTAATTCCATTTCTGTTATCAACGTCCTTGAACACGAGTCCTTGCACTGAGGACCTGGCAACCTCGAAGACTTAAAGAGGTTCAGTTACCTTTTCTTTTGACCAAGGGGCTAGACTGGAATCACGCCTAGCACACCAAGTATGCCTACGATAACTCCTATCGCTCCCAATATGCCCAGATATTTAAGCCCACTCTTCAAATATCTAAAGTAAGCGAAAAAGCCGAAAAAGGCAAAGAAGAACAATTGCCAAGGGTTGTGAATGGTAAAGGCCATAAACCCCAGCAGTCCCAAGAAGCCTAAAAATCCATTTGTCCATCGTCCAGAATTATTTTTATCCATAATGTAATTATGCACCATGCTTTTTTGATTAGCAAACAATGCACGCATCTCATAAGTTCATTGATACAGCCCATGGACTATTGCTATACTGAAACCATTGACCATAAGGAACACTAAAATGAAAAAGGCGCTTTTGGTCCCGCTACTGGGCATCGTTATCATTCTGTTTGGCGGTTGTGTTACGCCGTCGACTCCAACTCCAACCGGGCCCGCGCCGGCACCTCCTGCACTTGGAACGGAGTCTAAAATTTCTCTTCCCGAGCCAATCCACACCGGACAATCTGTTGAAATCTGCCTGAACAGCCGGTATTCAGACCATAACCCCACCGGCACTGCCAGCGACCAGCAACTAAGTAACGTTTTGTGGGCTGCCGGAAAGGTTCCGGTCACCGGGGCTTTCAGAAAAATCTATGTCGCTACGCCGACCGCGACATATTTGTATGACCCGGGCACTAACTCACTTAGCTGGTATTCAAATGATGTGGCTGACAGGGGTGCTTTTGTACTGAGTTTTGAGAGAGAGATTGATTTTGATGCCGGCCTATCGTATATGCCGGCAATACTGGCCTCCGTCTCCCAATGGGGCACCAGTGGATCGTCGGTTTCCAGCTGCCCCATGCGGTCGAAGTTATATTTCGGAGTACAGGACGTTAGAGGACTAACCTCCGAACTGGTAGCACATTCTTCGGTGCCGGAGGGTGATGACGGCTGGCTACCGGACCCCAAAACTACAGGTGACGACGCACTGGAAACAGTGCTGGCTAATCTAAAATACACCAGCAATTTCGACCAAACGAATTTAACCAGGCAGCAAATCTCGCAGATTCTGTGGGCTGGATACGGCTGCACTCCCCACGACAGCTCAAATGGCAGGGCGGGCTTGACAGTTCCCTCAGCCATGGCTAAATATTATTTAACGGGAAGCATCTATCTGGTAAATGAAAATGGGGTTTACCGTTATCACAACAGAAATCCCGACACAGACCTGACCACTCGCGACCACAGGCTGGAACGGATAAATTCCGACGATGTTAGAGGCAGCCTGCAATCTGCTGTCAGTGGTCTCAATCAGGCGCCGTGCTATGTCATACTTTGCCTGGACTCTTCTTATGTGGGGCAGGAGTTCGCCCAGCTGGAAGCAGGTTTCGTGGCTAGCAATATGCTGATTCAGGCATCGGCAATTGATTTAGGCTGTTACTTCAAAACCAAATTAACTGCCGGGGAGCAACAAGCCATTCAGAGCGCCACCGGCATACCGTCACCGCATATCCCACAGGCGGTCATCAGCCTGGGGAAGCCCCAGATTTAAATAACCATCTTCGTTTGCCGGCTTAGAAGATTGTGGTCCCGTTCCAGTTCATAGTCCAGCTTCCGGAAGACCCATATCTCCAGCCACCGGTGAAGGTTTTGCCGTCAGGCGAAATTGTTAGCTGAACATCGCCGGCATTATCAGGCGCGGTATAGGTTGGTGCCTCGGACCAGGTGCCGGTTAGAACATTGCCTGAAACCGTACCTGTGATATGCCCATTACTGTGCTCATAATTGCCTGATACCTGATTTCCCGTTTGAGTCAGAGTCATCATGCCGTAAGTGGTTGACCAGGTCCTCCCCCAAATCCCGCCTGGAGCCGAAGCGCAGTTGAGCGTGAAATTCGCCTGATTCGATATTATCTCGTTGGGTGTGAAAACGTGCAGGCGTAACCAGTAGGAACCCGTCGTATCTGCTTGCAACGAGGTGCTGACCTCCTGCAAGCCGGCACTCAGGAAGTTGATGCTCTGCATCGTTCCCGTTCCGCCTTCGCTGCTCTCCCACCTGTAAGTCACCGTGCCCGGTCCATTAACCGTAATTACAGCATTAAAGTTAACGATCATGGGACACGCGCCACTGAAAAACGGCGGGTCAGCAGTCGACGTGACACTGGTAACAGCAAACGATGATGGCAGTGGTATTCCGGAAACAAAAACGGTAGTTGTCCTGATGTACTCTCCAGCCGCATTAGTTGCCGTCAAGGTGTAATCGGTGCTCATCGCTGGCCAGACTGACGTGCTTCCTGAGAGGCCGACAGCACCTACTCCGTGGTCGATATTTACTGACGTCGCATTCGATACATTCCAGCTCAAGGTAGACGAATCAGCCGCATATATATTAGTTGGGCTGGCTGTAAAATAGTTGATAACCGGCAGGCCACCGGGTGCCGGTGGCGTTGGCGGTGTTGATGCTCCCGAAACTATCACCTGGGTCGTAGCCGTAGCGCTCGTACCAGTCGAGTTGGTTGCCGTCAGGGTATAGACAGTGGTTGCGCCCGGCATTACGGCCCTGCTCCCGGTCAAAGCCACATTACCTATACCCTGGTCTATGCTTGCTGTGGTCGCCCCGGCAACGCTCCAGTTAAGCGTCGAGGATGCGCCGGCGGTAATACTTGCTGGACTAGCGCTAAACGAGCTGATGACCGGCGGCTGTGTACTAGTTGAGATGCTAATCCCGGCCAAATCGCAGCCGGCTGTAAGCATCACCATCAGTAGAAGCAAAGGAATTAACTTTTTAATGTTTCACCTCCCGAAAGTATTTTAATGCAGGCCAGGAGCTGCAATTTCAGCTTATCGTCACCATTATACCTTAGTATACCAGAGAGCTAAAGCCAGGTCGCTGCAGGCATTTCGTGAGTCTTTGCCGCTCATTGGGCCTCACCATATTTTACGTTTGACAACTTTATGCAATCGACGTATCCTAAAAAGCAGGCACTTGTCGAGGAGAATGTAGATGAGAAAGTTTGGAATATTGTTTTGCGTACTTGTTGTGATTTCGCTGCTGCTGGTGACCTCGTGTGTGACCAGACAGATACCGGTAGTTGAGACTTATTACGAAACTGAATACAAGACTGAGTACCGGACTGAACCGTATACTGAGACGGTAAATGCCGTAATAAGCTCCAAGCAGGGTACTACCTATCTGAATCTACAGACGAAATGGTATACCGATGTGCTTGCACCCGGGTTCGAAGGCTCAGGCGGCACCTATTACTACGACTATATAATTGAACCGGTGCATTCCAAAAATCAGGTAGAAATTGACCTGTCACAGGGTGCACAGGAACAAAGCGGAATGGTGAGAGTCTACGACCTTTCCAGCAATGGCCCGATTCCGCCACGGCCAACACCGTTCAAGAAGATCTGGATACAGCCTTCCGAGTTGGACTGGTTGAGCAACCTCAATGCCACGCTCAGCACGGCGCCGATGCTCGGTGAGGTGCAGCTGGGTTCCGGAGCAGCCAATCAAATTGTATTTGACGCCAACAATGTAAGGGAATTTGGTATTTTAGCCACCACCTGGGACGCTTATGCCATAAGAAGCGTTAAACTGATTTGGACGGACGAGGTAATCGGACCGAAGACAGTCACCGGGGAACGGCAAGTACCGTATCAGGTCCCCTACCAGGCTGAAAAGCAGCGGACCGTCTATAAGACCGAAACCGTGCCATTTTGGGATGCCCTTCTGGGGAGATAGCGATACTAGTGATACGCATTAGCTAATGCAATTTGGAAACCAGCTAATTCACCCAGTCGTTTTGCCACTCTGGGAGGAATCCAATTAGAAGGTTTCCAGAAACCTTCATGACCTAGTGACAGGACTATATAATAACCGTCGTCACTTGTTATTCCCATTCTGAGGCCGTTGCCCAGGTCAACTAGCTCCTTTGGCTGCCATCTCATTTCTTTTTCGCCGTCCGTGTTATCCATCGTAGTCTCCTTTAAGTAATCCAGTTTTCAGTTTATCATTGAAATAGAATAAAGGGAATAACGATTAAGTACTGATTTTATACGTCCAGTAGTACTACTATATTTCATAGTACTATATGATTATCGGGCTGTGACTTGCCATTTTTAATGTTTGAGTTTTGATTTGCAGAGGTTCCTCGCAGGTTTCTGATTCTGCCAGCTTATTCCTGACAGCTCTGCGTACCTCCGGCTTCCTGTGCCGTCCAACCGCTGGAGGCGGTTTATAGGCACTTGCTTCGTGTAAGATCCTTAGTCGGTCAGGCTTTTAAAAACTTAATTATCTCCTCAATATCCGGTAGCTGAGAGATAGGATATACCTTGGCAAATACTACTACCTGGTTCTCGTCAATCAATATGTTCGCTCGCTCGGAAAAACCGTCTTTGTCCCGGAACACGCCATATAGCCTTGCCACCTCTCCCTGAGGCCAGAAATCAGCAAGTAATCTGGTTCTCTCGATGTTCAGTGATTTTGCCCACGCCTTGTTCGAGGGCGCTGAATCAACGCCGATGCCCAGGGCTACTGTATTCAATTTGTCGAATTGGTCGAAGTGCTCTTCCAGAGACACCATCTGGTCGCTTCAGACCGGCGTCCAGGCCAACGGTCTGAATGAGAGTAGAACCCTCTTACCTTTAAAAGAAGGAAGCTTCACTGATTTGCCATCCTGGTCCTTTAGTGCGAAGTCAGGAGCCCGGCTGCCAACTTCTATCATAATAGTGCCCCCTTTTTGACGTTATAATTGATTTTCACATACATGCTAAGTAATTGCAACTACGCTCTAAATGCCAATCTCTTAAAGGGGGTGTTATAATAGTCCGGGGGAAGGTCAATGAAAAGCAAAATCATCCCGCTGTTAAAGGAGTCATTAAAGGAATTCGGCACCGATAACGGCACTCTCCTGGCAGCTTCCGTTTCATTCAATTTACTTTTATCAATATTTCCACTGGCTCTGGCGGTGGTATACATCGCGGGCTCCTTTGCCGCATCGCCATATACGCAGGATGAAATCATTCGCGGCATCGCCTATCTGCTGCCTGTATCCCGGCAGTTGATTGCCAGCACCGTAACCAGTGTTGCCGCCGCCCGGGGCGCCATCGGCGTGGTGGCTTTTATCGGGCTGATTTGGGGCGGTTTCTCCTTTTTCAATTCAATAAGAGCCTCGCTAAATACAGCCTGGGGTATACGCAAACCTCAACACATTCTGAAAGGCCAGCTTATTAACTTGATAATGATGATTGGTGCCGCCATTCTTCTGTTCTTATCAGTCTTGATAACGGTCTTTCTCAGCACTGTCTCCGAGCAAGGCATCCCGGTGCCTGGAGCCCACATGGTAAACAGCAATGTGATAGAACGTATACTGGCAAATGTCTTAGCTACCGGCCTTGCCTTCCTGGTATTCCTATTTCTCTACAGGTTCATACCCGGAAAACGGCCAAAATGGAAAGATATATGGCTGGGCGCTCTGGTAGCTGCTATGTCCTTTGAAATTACCAAGATAGTATTTTTAGTTTATCTCAGGGTTTTCAACCCGTATAATCTGGTCTACGGTTCCATAGGCGCTCTTATCGCTTTTCTGATGTGGACTTATCTATCGGCGCTGGTCTTTCTATTCATTGCCAAGGTAATGCATGTAAACCTGGAAATGCGGAGCAGGGCTGGGAATGAGCGGACGGGATAGTTTTATACTGGAGCTTATCTATTTTGCGGTAGGCTGCGCGGCGCTAGGCATGGTGTTCGCCTTTATTCTGGTTTTCGCCTGCCAGTATTTCGGCATCGATATATATAAGCACTTATGGCTGCTACTTGTACCTCTCGTTTTATCTATTTCGTTGAATGTAATGTTTATCGAATTGTACGGAAAGTTCAAGAGGAAGAAGCGGAGCCATTAGCTAATCTGCCGGCTTATAAATTGGGAGCCGTTAAAAGAGTTTAAATACCCTTCTTAGCAGCCAGATAATAATCAGAATAACGGCAATAATAAGCGCTATATGGAGCAGCCAGCCCAAAGCAGGGAAAACCAGGAAACCCAGCAGCCATAATGCCAGCAGTATAAGGCCGATAATCAATAAGATATTCATAATTTCTCCCTTACCTTTGAATCACCCCACGTAATTATCATTATACATATGTGGTCTGGCCCTAGCAATACTCTCTTTTTTCCACCCCGCCGAAATTACTACGTGTCACCCGCCTACGGGTGATCGTCGTGGTTTGTATTTGCGTGGTGGGTCACCTGAGGGCAGGTGACCCCTAAAACTTTTTTAACTTTTGATTTGTTTCCCCCTCACTCTAACCCTCTCCCTCCAGGGGCGAGAGAAAAGAGTTCTATTTTTTCCTCTCCCCGAGAGGAAGGGTGGGCAGGCATCCAGCGAGGATTTACTCCCGCTGGGATATGGGGAATGGGATAGGGTTAGGGTGGGGGTGAAGCTGTCTTTTTGGTTTTTAACTTTGGTCTTTGATGATGTATCCCCCCTTTGGAAAAGGGGGACTAAAGGGGGGTCTTTAGCTTTTAACTTGTTTAATCCCGCCCCAGGGAGTTAAGAGGGGCGCAGCCCCTCTCAGAAAAAAAATCTTCCCTCTCCCTTGATGGGAGAGGGTCAGGGTGAGGGTGGAAACCAAAATTAAAGGCAAATTTAGTCAAAGGGGAACTTCTTTCCCCTTTCCATCCCCATAGCCTGCAGCATCTCCATTTCGCGTGAGAAGATGGGGGGAGCTTCAGCGGGTGATTTGCTAACCATGGTAATCGACCCCGTGGGGCAGGTAGAGGCGCACAGCCCGCAGCCGATGCATTTTTCCCTGCTAATGACCGTAGCCTCATTTTTTTCAACGGTTATAGCGTGCACATTGCACCGGTCGACGCAGGTAAAACAGTCGTTACAGGTATCGTCGTCTTTTTCGGCATAGTAGTTAGATGTGGTTACCATTCCAGGATTATCGTATTTGGTGATGAGCCGCAGGACCCCGCAGCAGTCGCCGCAGCAATTTCATATAAATGTCTTGGTGCCCACCTTGTTTGTCGAGCAGTGAATCAGTCCGGCTTCCTCGGATTTTTCGAGTATCTGCTTTGCCTCCTCTTTGGTAATCTCCCGTCCGATACCGTTCTCGATGTAGAAATCCGCCGCCGGCCCGAAGCTCATGCAGGCTTCCATCAGCTTGTCGCAGCCGTGTCCCTGCATTTTGCCTATTTTCCGGCAGATGCAGTCAGCCACAGCAAACCTGGTATGCGATTCGATAATCTGCGACACCCTTTCGTAGGGCTGAATCTCGGTTTTCCCTTCTATTTCTTTTTGAACGGGAATAACCCGGACCATGCCCGTTTTTCTGTTTTTCCAGGAAGGCACCATGCCTTCTTCGTAGAATTTCTCGAACAGCTCGACGTTTTTCTTGTTGAGGTTATTCAACTGGAACTCGAAAATACCGATTGCCCACGGAATCAGGAAATAGTACATTTCCTTATCGGGTGCCTGCCAGCGCATGAGCAGTCCCCGCTTGGACATATCGTACAGTTTCTCTCCCAGTTCGGTTTCGTCCCTGCCCATCCTCCGGGCAATATCCGCCAGCTTTTCCGGCATGGGTTTGAGCCCCAGCATAATTTCCGCTTCTTCCGGAGTAAACAGGCGTTTCAGTATTTCCAGCTCCACCCCGCTCTCCGTCTTGGCGAACCCCTGTGGGAACATATCCAATCTCTCGCGAAGCTTCTCATAAACGGTAGTCATAGCGGTCGTCTCCTCAAGTTAATATATGATGCGCCGGATTATTGTATCACGTCCTTCATAATCTGAAAAAATCTCCGCAGTCTAGAGACTATTTATTACATTTTACTTGTATTTTTGAATTTTGGCTTTTAACTTTTGATTTAATTAAAGGCCGCCCGTACCGCAGCCGACATCCAGTACCCTGTCGCCCGCCTTGATGCCATAAAGCTCAGCGACACAAGTCCTGACGTCTTTCAGTATCGGGTCGATAATGGTGGAATAGTTGAATAGAAGCACGATTAGGGATTATATCACTTACTGAATTAGAGCCGCCGATATCATAAAATCAATGGTAACTAGCGTTATTTATCAACTTTATACTAGCTATCGGCCTTATAAGAAATCATTCGAATGGGTAAAAATTGAGTAAAAATATTGTAAAGAAGATTTTGTAGACATATACTATCAATAATTATTATGGACGGAGGCTCACATGCCTAGACCATTATATATTTTGAAAAATGTAATGGAAGAAGACTCCACGGTAACTCGCGAGAAGATAGCTAATTTAATCGGGGAACTTCAAAACGTATCGGATAAGGCATATGAATATTTAGCGCAATATATCCGGCTATTAACTAAAAAGGATAGGGCTAATAGAGTAGATAGGCATACTGTCGATCTTGGGGTTCGTATATGGAATGATTTGAAGGTAACTAGTGAATTGACAAAGAATGGTTTTTATCTCCAGGCCATGATGGTAGTAAGGGATGCAATAGAGGCAATGGCTCTAACGGAATACTTACATTCTTTCCCAAATGATGCTTTAGCTTGGTGGAAAGCAGAGACTAAAAAAGAAAGACTTCGGTTTAGTATAAATAATATTAAAGACAAGATTGAAGACGGTCAGGAATGGAAAGATATATGGGACTGGCTGTCCTTATATATACATACGAATAGCAAGGCTACTCCTGTTTATGGGGCGGATAAACCATATTACGGACATAATTTATTTTTAGGTGGTTTTTATTATCCAGAATCTGTGGAATTTCTTTTCAGGCTTCAATTGCTCTTATGTATTGAATTCTTAAAAAGGATGACGAATTGGTACAAAAATGAACCTGAGTTCACTAACAAACTTTTAATGGATACAGATTCACTGAAGGGGGAATACGATATACAAGTGAATTATTTTAAGGGGCGGGTGGAATCAGAAAGTAAGGAAGTAGTTGGTAAAGTAATATCAACAAGATTATCCAAAGATAAGGTTATTGAATTATTTAGGCTCCTTGATAATGTACGATAGCGATATTGGCGTGGCTAATGCTCGAATTCGCCAGAAATATTGTATTCAGGTTCAATAACGCAAATAGCGTAATGTTCTAAAAGCGAGCGCTTCTTCCAGGGCTGCTTTCTTTGTTTTTCATCGGATACAACCAGGTACCTTACAGTGCAGTTTGTGGCTAAGTATTCTTGGGCTCCACTTGAGTCGGCACAAAGTTTTTTATCGATTAGCCCTTTCTGAACCGGTTGATTACTAAATCCAAACAACCTATTTTGATGTTGGGCATGCTGCTGAATTCTTTTCTGTATATCCAGAGCTTTACCGGCATAGATGTATTTCTTTTGCTTTCTATCATAGACTAGATAGACTCCCGGTTTTGGGGGAAGATGCAGGCAAGCCTGGTCATAGTCTAACTCCTCTGAGTTGAGCAACTTACTGAGCAGGTAAATGACCTCATCATTAGGTTTTAAAGTCAGACTCTCCTTGCTTATCATCATGCCTTTAGCCCAGGCATCCAGCCCATCGCTATAGCCGCCTATTCGCGTGCCATGGCAATTGGTGGTGTGGCCCCAACAGCAGGGGTAGATACGGGCAAACTCCTGCCCGCGCTGTTTGACTGCAATGAACCTGGGGTCCTGGTCTTCCGGAGTCCTTTTACGCCGGGAAGCCAGTGCCATAAACCTGTGACCGTCTGGCGTTACCATCTGTTGTTCGCCGGCATCATCCAGGCGCTGCCAGACAATATCAAACCGGCTCTGTAGTAACTTTTGACTTTGATGCCGCACACTCATTGTATTAGCCGCCGACTGACCTGCCCCAAGCTATTGTATCACTTCTTACGTGTGAGCAGTATAGCTTCCGTGGAGGGGTGGAGATAATGCTACAAAGCCAGGATGGGGGCGAGAATTTAGTTCAGTTGCTGGACAGGGCCGGTGTCCAGCCGGTGAAGTCCTCTAGGGTTTTGCCGTTTTTATCGAGGCACGTTCCGGTGAACTCGTAGACGGGCAGGGCGTAGTCCTGCTTTTCGGAAGGCGGATCCAGCCAGTATTTGAGTTGGACCTGCTCAACGACCACCTTCCGGCAGTCGAGAGGGACATCGAGGCTGCCTTTGCCCTGGATGAGGTCCTCATAGGCTTGCTGCTGGGATATGATATTGTCCGTGCCCAGCGGTGACATCTGCCTCCACGACCAGACAAGTTTAACTACCTCGCCTTTATCGCCGACGCTGACCTCGATTTTCGAGCCGGGTCCCGTAGCCGAGGCGCCGTCAACCTGATACGGTAAGTCGACCAGCCAGTAGGTGGGTGCTTGCGGCGCGGTCGGTGTGGTTGGTGCGGGTGTGGTTGGCTCCGCCGGTCCCGATGACGCCGACGGTGCAGCCGGCGCTGCGGCTGGTGGTGCTTCTGCGGCATACTTCGGGCTGACGGAGTAGCCGCCGCCGGCGACTACGGTTGTTTCATCCTTTATCTGAGCCGGGCTGCGGTATCCGGACGGTAGCAAATCAGCTTGTTGCAAAAAGTCATAGGCGATTAGCTCTGCCTCCGACTGCGACGGAAGCTGAGCCGGCTGGGATGGATACAGCTTTTCGGGTTCCACGTACCCGTACTCAACGGCTCCTGAAGCGGTCCAGACGGTAAGCTGCCTGGCCTCTTCATCGCTTCCCTGAGTCATGACAATCTTCGTCCCGTCGTGGCTAAGACTGGCCTGGCCGGTAAAGCCGAGCCTTCTGCCGAGCTCGGTTACGGAGGCAACCGTGACCTGGCTGCTATTTACCCGGTAGACCGCCGCCTGGCCTGGATTGGTCGTCAGCGGTGTTGTAGCTTCGAAGGTTATGCCTTCCGGGACGATATTTGCCGGCAGCCTGACCGAGTATTTAGCGACGGATGGAGCCAGGGCTTGCTGTGGCGCCCCAGCAAATCTGCTGGAATACCAGACAACGCCGATGAAGGCCAGCAGCACCACCAGCGCCGTGCTGGTTACGGCAATCATGACTGCCCGCTGAGGGAACAGGTTAGCCACCCGGTCCCAGAATCCTTCTCTCTCTGTCAAGGGGTAGGTCGCGGCCTGTTTCTCGGCCACCTGCCGCAACAATCTGTCTCTGAGGTCGGCTCTGAAAGCGGCTGAAGGCTCTTCGCGAAAAGCCAGCATCTTCCGGGCGAGCTCAAGAGCTGCCCGCGCCTCATCGCTGAGCTCGTCGCCGACGGTTATTTGCTCGCCCGCCAGCAACCTGTCCAGATATTCCAGAAACAGTTTTTCTGTGGACTTACCTTTTTTCATTCGACCAGTCCTTTAAGCAATTCCTCAGCTTGTAAATGGCGCGGAATATTATGGTGCCCACGTTATTTTCAGATAGCCCGACCACCGAGGAAATCTGACGGTTATTTAGCTCGCCGCCGAACTTGAGCGATATGATTTCCTGCTCGCGCTGCGGCAGCGCCGCCAGGCAGAACTGCAGCCGCTGGTATTCCTCCCGCCTCTCTGCCTCCTCCGGCGGTGGGGGGTCTAACGACTCGACACCGAGGGCGTTATCCAGCGGCATAGTTTTCCTCTTAGATGATTTCCGCAAGTGGTCGGTGACCGTGTTGCGGGCGATGCTCAGCAGCCAGGTCTGCGGCGCCGCCTTCCGCCGGTCGTACCTGTCGAAGGCAGCCAGCGCTTTCTCGAAAACGACCGACGTCAGGTCTTCGGCTTCGTTCCGGTTGCCCAGTCGATAGTTAATATAGCGAAAAACGTAAGCCATGTGCTCCTCATACAACGCGGTAAAGCCGCTTATACCATTGTGCCGGGCAATATTGCTGTCTGCCACGCTCTTTTCTCGATTCGGTATTCCGTTGTAACATTGTAGCACGTTCGATATTTCAATCAACCCGGCCACTGCCCGCCCCTTCTCTTGAGAAAGGACGGGCAGAAGCTTAAGAAAGGAGGGCTAGTCTTCGTAGCCGCCGTAGCTAATCACGCCGCCAAGCTGTCGGAGTATTTGGAGCTCCTGCAGCATTGTGTTATCTCCGATTTCGTTTATCTCATTACTGAAGTAGACGCTGAAGTCGCGGAACAGGGAGCGGTACGGCGACGACACTGTCAGCGGCAGCGACGTGCGTTCCCATTGGCCTAGCTGGGACGGCGGTACGCAGATGCCGTCTTCCGTAGTTACCCGCGGCTCCCAGGGTCGGCTCCAGCTGGCGTGTTCCCGCTCATCGATGAGCCAGTTCTGGACGAGGTCGGCGTAGCGGGCAAGCAGCACGCCCTTGCGTATACCGCTGTTTTCAAAGTACTCCGGCCGCTCGTCAGTGAGATTGATTTTGGTTTCGCTGCCGTCCACGCGACCGGCGCGGTCTTCATAGCTGGTCTTGAGCCTGAGGCTGCCGCCCTCATCGCCTATATTCCTTAGCTTGAGCAGTATCAGGCCGCCTTTGGTCTCGCCCTCGACTTTCTTGGACGGGAACAGCGTGTTTACTTTCATCAATTCGCCGGTAGCTTTGTCAGCTTCGGGGCTGCCGTAGACCTGTTCGATTTGCCAGTCGTCGGAGTCCAAGGTCAGGCGGAGGTTGAAAACGAGCGGCGTCACCATGTAGTCGAACTCATCGTCCACCCGACCCATAAATTCATGAGGTGAGTGTACGGAGTAGTAGTTGGCGCCGCGGGTCTTGGTGATGTATTCGATGAGCTCGGTGTTGAAGTCGACGCCGATGCCGATGAAGGTGGTGTACATATGATTAGCGGCGTTGTTTTTGAGCATGTTGAGCAGGCTGTATTCGCCGGTTTCGCCGGTGTTGGGCATGGCATCGGTGAGAAAGATAATGCGGTTCTCATAATCGTACGGGTCGTCGTCGCTGTATTTTTCCAGGAGGTCGGTGCCCAGTAGCATGCCGGCGGATAGGTTGGTGTTGCTTTCCGCCTGTACCTCGGAAATCCTGTCGTATACCTCTTCCATGTCGGCACGGCTAACCAGTGTCATGGGCTGGAGCAGGTACGACTGGCTGTTATACAGCACGATGCCGAAGCGGTCGCCGTCATTTAGCTGGTCGAGTATTGACCTGACGGCGTCCTTGGCCACCTCGATTTTCTGCATGTGCTGCTCTTCCCAGGGGAGTTCCGTCTGATTGCCGAACTGGTCGTAGTAGTAGAAATTGAACGGCGATGACATGGAGCCGGAGATATCGAGGACGATAACCAGGTTCAGCTTCTTTCGCTCGAAATCGCTTTGCTTCATGCCCGAGTTGAGACCTACGGAGAGGTAGTACTCCGTCTTATTGGAGAAGGGGTCTCTGGTGACGGCGTAGCTGTAAGACGGGCAATAGAGCTTGTTGCACGATTTGGTCTGGCCGGTATCGAAGTAGTAGCCGTAGTACAGGCCTTCAGGGGTCATGTCGGAGGGCAGCGGCAAATAGCCGTGCTTTATGTTTTCCCGGAAGTTGTTGATGTCCTTGGAGCCGCCCACGGCAAAGCCTATGGTGTCCGAGCCCTTGGACCAGGGGAAGGTGATTGATGGTGCGGTCGTGCTGGGAGCGGATGGTGGGGTTGGCGAAATGGCCGGATAGCCGCCTGATGGTGCAGATGTAGATGGCGGCGCACTTTCGGCGGCTGGTGAAGGTGCGCCAACAGGTGGTTGGGTAGATGGTGCCGGTGGTATGTATTGCTGCACCGGGGGAGTAGCAGGTGCTCCGGCTTTTGGTGCGCAGGCCGAAGCCAGTGCTGTAGCCAGCAGTATCAAGATGAGAAAAAGGGGAACAATCCGATGGGTCAGCGAGTTTGAGCCTTTCATGGCGAACCTCCTTTTTATCCGTTTGTCTACAGTAATATACGGATAAACGGGGGAAGTATTACGGAGATTTCCAGGAAACGTGTTAAGCCTGTCTGCGCTGTCGCCTAATGTTGAGTAAAATCATCGAGTGCAGCAATATGGTGACGACCAGAAATATGCCGTTATAGAGCAGGCCGGCGCCGGATATTTTACTTATCAGGTATATTATGTAGATGCCCAGCGGCAGGAAGACCACCACGCTCGTCCACAATCCCGGGTTGTATCTCCGCATCCTTATGCTGGTAACGATATGCACTATTCCATTAAGGGCGACCAGGTATCCGGAAAGCAGACCCCAGACTATGTTGACGTATACGCAAAGGTAGAGCACAACCAGGGTACCCAGCCATACCCACAGCACGTTTACCCGGAAGATGGCTCTGTCGCTCAGGACTTCCCGACCTCTGCCGACGGTTTTATTTACGAAAGCCTTGAACTGGCCGCCGGCGTGTTCCTCATACTGGTGGAGCATATAGAACGGCAGGGTAAGATAGACCAGAAAAGCCGCTAGGCCGATGCCCTTGTAAACAAACGGGCTGATAAGAAACAGAACTATGGCCAGAGGTAGACTTGCCTTGGCCCAGTTGTCAATAAACCAGTCATAGAAACGTACCTTTTCAGACATTATTTACCTCCCTTTGTAACACTTGCCTTGCGCAACCTACCGACCGGGCAGACGGCGACGCAGATGCCGCACAGGCGCTCATCCTTACCGATTTTTTCCAGAGTAAGTCGATTGGCGGTTTCCTTGCATTTAGCCGCGCTGTAGAACTGGTCGCGGTCTATGTGTATGTTCCACAGTTTGCCGCTGGCGGCTTTTGCCGGGCAGGCTTCCACGCACAGGTTGCATTTACCGCACCGGCTTTTGTCTATTGGTGGATTTAAGGGTTTCAACGGGTAGTCCACCAGGACGGAAGCCAGCCTTAACCTGGGCCCGAATTTTTTCGATATGAACAAGTCAGTCTTGCCTATCCAGCCCAGTCCGGCCCGGGTGGCGACCATTTTATGAGAGAAGGTGTTTCTCAATGTCCGGTCATAATCGTCGGCGCGGTCAATCTCGTTTGGTGTCGCATTTATAGGGAGGCTCTTGATGCCCGCTGCCGTTAGCTCATCCGCCAGCTCTTTCACCAGGCCGGATAAATAACGGTTGGTGTCAATGTACTGGTTGCAGTACTCCATCGTCGGCCCGTTAATCACGGAGTCGACGATGCCATCGTCCAGTTTTTTCCCGATTACTATTCCGTAGTTGTATCCCTTGAACCGGGGGTGGAGCAGGCCGGTTAAATCGGCGAACCCCCATGTATGTTCGCCGTCATCGGGTATATGTTTTTTTATTAGATTTTCTATTCTCATCTAATAGATTTGATTAGCTTTACTCCTGCTAGAAGTGAATGTAGCCGTAGTAACCGAGCAGTCCAACTATTATCAGAATCCAGCCAAGAATAAAGACAAAAGGCGCTAATGCGCCGGCGATGCCCCAGTACATCCAGATGCGCTGTCTGTGGCGGAACTGCTCCACGCTGTCCCATTTCTTGCACTGCCAGGCCCATTCATTGCCTTTAATTCCCAGAAGTATCCCCATGGCCAACCCCACTAGCGGAAGCGGTACCAGGGCAACAAGTGCCAGCCACACCCGGTTGCTTATGCCCCATATCCAGGTGAGGAAGAAAGCTCCCCAGTTCCATTCTTTAATTTCTTCCGGGGCATCGCCTACACGAAAACCTTGCCCCGAGTTATTTGCGGTGGGTTCTTTTTCAGTGACGGTGGAATTTTGATGCATAGGTAAGTCCCCCCAAAAAAGATTACAAGTTTAAAAACAACTCTCGAAGATTTTTACCACGTCTTCTTTAGTCAGTGGCACCGGATTACTTAAGTATAGAAAGCCGCCTGTATCCATCGAGTTCTGGGCTATGACGGCTGCCTCTTCTTTTTTGACGCCGAAGCTGGCTAAATCTGTTTTTTCCAATCCAATCTTTTTGATTAGCTTTTTCAAGGCGGTGATAAAAGCAGACGGTTTTTTATCGCCCGATAATTGATTCACATTCTCACCCATCTTTCCGGCGATATCCGAAAGCCTGGAAACATTGCGTTCTGCCAGACAGCTAAAATAAGCAACCGAGGTTGCGGTCAAGCCGGCGCCGTGGGGAATTTCAGGATGATGCCCGCTGATGGCATGTTCCAGTGAGTGATGCGATATCAGAGTTGAAAGCGATTGCACAAAGCCGGCTTCGGTGCTGGCCCAGGCCAGCGCGGCGCGGGCTTCAATGTTGCCGCCGTCTTTTACTGCTATGGGTAGGTACTCCGTGATTAATCCAATGGCGTCAAGGGCATACATATCGCTTGCCGGATTGTTTCTAATGGACAGGTAGGCTTCGACGGCGTGGAAGAAGGCGTCCATCCCTTGATAGGCAGTCAGTAGCGGGGGGACACTGGTCATCAACTCCGGGTCAACTATCGACAGGGCAGGAAAGGTGTAATCAGCTCCCCAACCGATTTTCTCTTTCGTCTCGGTTTTAGTTATAACCGTCCAGGGGTTGGCTTCAGTTCCAGTACCGGCGGTAGTGGGAATGGCTACAATTGGCAGCGCCTCTCCCGAGGGGCGCATTTTCTTGCCGGTCCCGGTCCGGAGATAGTCCCAGTATTCACCCGGATTTTTGGCCATGAAAGCTATACTTTTGGCGCTATCGATGCTGCTGCCGCCGCCCAGGCCGATAACGAAATCACATCCTTCCTGTTTAGCCAGTGTCGCTCCTTCGGCGACGTGTTCGGCTACAGGATTAGGCAGTATTTTGTCGAAAACGGTTGACTGTGTGCCGCGCTCGCCCAGATAGCTAATTGCCCGGTCGAGATATCCGTGTCTTTTCATGGAAGCACCCGAGCTAATCACAATCAGAGCTTTCTTCCCCGGCAGAAAAGGCGTCTTAGCCAGCTCTTTTAGCTTTCCGGCACCGAAAAGAATCCTGGTTGGTATAAAATAGTTGAATTCCAATTTCATGTCCTACCCTCCCAATTAGTTACTCGTTTACGATAAATAATATCTAAGCGCTAAAATAAAGCGCGGCCAGGAAAGCCCTATTGTACTATCCTAAACATCGCCGTGTAAACATTATGTGCTATTGACTGGAGAGGGAGAAGAAAATACAATGATAAATTCCAGAAAGGAGAAGCCGATGCCATATATAACGACAGAGGAGCAGGAGAAGTTCCGCCAGACCATACGCAAATTGGCCGAGGAAAAAGTAGCGCCGCGCTCCGCGGAAATCGACCGCACGGGAGAGTTCCCCTGGGACATTTTCGAAATATTCAAGGCTAACAAGCTGTTCGGTTTGCATATGCCAAAGGAATGCGGCGGCGTTGATAAAGATATGGTAACCTGCTGCATCTTTTCCGAGGAGATGTCACGTGTCGACCCCAGTTGCTCCAACATAGTCGGTTCGAGCTGGCTGGCGGCCGAGCCGATACTAATTGCCGGAAGTCCGGAGCAAAAGGTTAAGCATCTGACTCCACTGGCTAAGGGAGAAGGTATGTTCGCTTTCGGACTAACCGAGCGGAAAGCCGGCTCCGACGCCGCTGCCATGGAGACTACTGCTAAACAAGTGGGAGATAAGTATATACTCAATGGCGGCAAGTGCTTTATTACCAACGGCGGCGTGGCTATTACCTATACCATCTTCGCCAAGACGGACCCGGAGAAAGGTGTGCGCGGTATCTCAGCCTTTATCGTTCCCGGAAAAACGCCCGGCTTTTCCATCGGCAAGATGGAGGACAAGATGGGGATTCGCGGTTCGCAGGTAGCCGAGCTTATCTTCGAAAACTGCCCCGTGCCCGTTGAGAACCGGCTCGGTGAGGCAAACAGAGGCTTCACCTATGCCATGATGACGCTCGACCGAACCCGGCCGGTGATAGGCGCCCAGGCAACCGGCATAGCTCAGGGAGCGCTGGACTACGTGACCAAGTACGCTAAAGAAAGGGTGCAGTTCAATGCGCCCATCGCCAGCTTACAGGCGGTACAGTTCATGCTGGCCGACATGGCTATTTAGGTCGAGGCAGCGCGCGCCATCGTCTACCGGGCGGCTTCGGCTATCGACAACAAAGTGCCAAACCTCACCTATCTGTCGGCCATATCGAAGACATTCGCTTCCGACGTGGCCATGAAGGTGACCACCGATGCGGTGCAGGTTATGGGCGGCTACGGCTACATAAAAGACCATCCGGTGGAGAGGATGATGCGGGATGCCAAGATAACGCAGATTTACGAGGGCACCAACCAGGTACAACGGGTGGTCATCTCGCGCTGCCTGCTCGCCTAACGTAAAACAGACATGACGACGCCATTATTATTAAGACCTATGTCGTGCCAGATTGGAGAATCGGATAGTCGCGTCAGCGTCCTCTCCATCGGCTACGGGAAAGGTTTTCCTCGGAAAGGTACAGCTTGCTGTCTTCAGTGCTCTCGATGACAGCGGCATTCCTCAACACCAGTAAAGCGGTTGTTTTATACTGCGTTCCCCGGAATATAGCCTGCATCATGCTCTTCGGTCTGAGCCCAAGTTCATCAATCGTCTTAGCATTCTGAGCACCGACGGCCTTACTTTGCCGGAAGGTACGTATTACGGAAGAGATGGCACGCCTCAACATTATTTGGGGTAGCACGAATATAATAATGAGTATTAAAGCGGTAAGTAACATTAACGTCGTTGTTTCGTTCATGTAACTCTTTTTTCCTTCTTCTGCTGGCTTACACGATATGCCGGTCAGACATATGGCGCGCGTTTAAAACAGGCTGGGCTTTCGGTTATCTCTTTATTGTTGTTTGGTAACCACGATATCCCTGCCCACCGAGTCGGCGAAATCAATGGTCACATTGTCAACCGTGGGGTCATCGGCAGTTTCTATATTAAATGAAAAAACCTGTCCCGGTAAGGCAGGACCGCGATACACGTATACTTCATATTTTACAATTGTACTGCCGCTCCAACAATTCATCGTATATATTATTGCCCTCAGGGTTGCCTGGCTCTTGTTCTGTAATGTACCCTTGATGTAGAGATACTTTTTACCTTGTACCGGGCTGATCCCCATGCCGATATCCGTGGACTCTGTTCTCCTTCCCCATTCCAGTGACAGAAGTGCCAGTGAGTACTGTGATTTTTCTTGTGCTGTAACAAAAATATTGTCAGCGGATGAAGCTTGATTACCGGCTTTATCACTGGACTTTACCCGGAAGTGATAGGCGGTATTAGGCGCGAGGTCGCTTAAGGTGAGGCTGTGGTCGGTGGTCAGTTCAGCCGAGGAGGCGGTTAAACCGTAGTCGGCATCTTTACCGTACTCAACGTCGCTGCTCGCCGGCTCGTTTGTCGTCCAGGTTATGACGGCGCTGGTCTCAGTTTCAGATGAAGTTGAGACGGTTTTGATTACCGGTGGCGTGGTATCAACTACTGGTGGCGGTGGTGTCGGTGGTGGTTCCGTAACATAAAGGACTACCGACCTGGTGACGGTACCGCCGGCGTTAGTAGCCGTCAGGGTGTAAGCAGTGGTTTTAGAGGGTGATAGCTCCTTTGAACCGTTGGCGGAAACTTCGCCTACACCCTGGTCTATAGTCACGCTGGTAGCATCTTTCACACCCCATTTTAAGGTCGATGACGCTCCGCTATTGATTTCTGAAGGAGTGGCAGAGAAAAGGACAATAGACGGCGGTTCCGGGCGACAGGAGATTACCGAACAGGCCGATAATACGGCCAGGCTAAAAAGTAAAAAAATATTGAGGATATGCTTATGTTTCATGTCACGACTTCTGAACAATTTGTTTAATTATATACCCGACAAAAGCAAAAGAGAATTTTCCCCTTTTCCGTGTTTATTGCGCTGAGGTGTCTTGAGGACTGAATTGCCAGTTAGACAGGTCTAATGCGGTTTGTTTGGCCTGCTGCATATTTTGTATTAGCTCATCATGAAGTCTAATGTATTCGTCAGATTTGGCGATAAACTTTTCGAGATACTTCTGTTTTACCTTTTCCTCAGAGGCAGTGAAATAAGCGAACAGTTGAGGGAACGTGTAATCTGCGGCAATGGTCTTGTCTCTGGAAGCCAGATATTCAGCTCCCTGTAAGGCTGATTGGAGTTGACCACATAACTGCTGCCACTGAGCGGTAATATTTTCCGACCCCGCGGCACTGGCTTGTGATTCATTATAGGGGCTATTTGAACAGACCTCTATGGTGAATTTCAAACAGCTGGCGCACTGCACGGAGTAGGTTTCGGCTGTCTCGGGCGATGGCAATCGTTCGGGCAAAGGGACCACGCGGTCTGCAAGCTCTTTAGCCACTGAAGCCTTTTCCACTATAGGCAAGTTTCCCACCGGGCATATTCCGCCCGGCGGGCATAATATACCGATGGCTGCGAACTCCTTCCAATCGAAGTGCTGTAGCTCTGAAGCGATAGCCTGCGCTTGTTCTATATTTTTACGCATCTGGTCACATCGGTTGAAGAACTCTTGCTCGGGCTGACTGACCGGCGGACTGCAAGCCGCGACTGAAATAAGTAGCAGAGCTACGGTAATGACGGTGTACAACATTAATTTTTTCATCTTTATAATCCCATTCTATGGCTGAGGCCTAAACCATTTTCGGTGCTGATTCGTTATATATTTTAGAACCAAGGAGGGGTGTGTAAAAGGCCATGAACAAAGAGCTTATCGCCATACTCGGAAGTTTTCTGTTTGTGTGTCTGGTCTTCTTTTTCTTTGCCTGGTATTTGTTCTAGATGAAAGCATCTCTTCACTTCAAGTAAAACTATTTCTTTTATGGGGGTAAATATGGGTAGCATTGTATGTGAAAGACCGGTGGTTTGGCAACCAAAGGAAGTAGTTGATTTAGGCAATGGCTGTAGGATGGGGATAACAAGTGACGATGGTTATTATCTGGTATTATCGCCAAGTTACACCGGTTCCTGGAAGCCTTCCAATTGGATACCTCCTGTAGTAGCCAAACGATTGGGTGAGTTGGCTGCATTTCAAATCGCAATCGGTAATCATTCCGTTAATAAATCACTTCAGTTGCCGGTTCCGCCTTCGGGAGATGCTGAGCACGGCTACATCTTTTAGCCACAATAGCGAACAATCTTCTTCATGCTATTGATTTGTAGCGGCCGCCTGTAACGCCAGTAAGCCGTTTACTGCATCAATAGTTTTGTTAGATGTAATACCTAATATCACCAGGAATGGCAGTCCGGCCAGGTAGTTCAAGAAGGGCACCATACTGCAGATAAACAAAATGCAAAAAGCCAGGAAAAGGCTTTTCCCCAGCTTCGGTGCATTTAGTGCATAGCGTTCAATGTAACGGTTATAATCCAGGGCGAATCCGTACCAGACCTTGAAAATCCAGTAGAAATTAAAAAATGGTATGAAAATGAAGCCTACCGCTTTTTCCGGCGTAGTACTGGCGTTGCCGTCTTGTATTACCGACCATGCCCTATAAAGCAACAGGTACCATATCGTTGCCCCGAACAGTATGGCGGCACAGCCCAATAAGATGAGCAGAAGAGAGTTCGCCAGTGTCCATATATCGGCGTGGCTGAGGTCGAGAACATAATTGGTTAATATTCCAGAAACGACTAAGAGAACTACACCGGCTGTTAGCAGAATGATGCCGCCGACTTGACCGCCGACCATCGAGCCGAGATAAAACCATTTGGACAATCTCTTCATGCAGGTTATCCTTCTATGTTTATTCCGCAAGGATAGTATTCAGTGAGGCAGCAGGTGAAGGTAAAAATGCGGTCGGATAATTAAGGCTGGCTCTGGGTCTCTTTTGACCAGTCTTGCATTAGCTTTTTTATCTGCTCGGCGAGCTTGGGGCTGGAGCGAAGCCTGCTGATAAATACCGGACAGCCTTCCAGAATGGAGTTTTCAGCAGCGGCTGCCAGGCCGGATAACAACTGCTGCATGCCGTATGGGGAGGTACCCGGGTTGGCGGCTCCCGGCATTGAAGACTCGAGCTGTTTTCTTAAGTCATCCTCTGTTAGCTTCACCGGTAAGGCGCAGCTCTTATACCAGGGGCAGGCCTTGCATTGAACTAACGCCTGGGCTTCATCCAGAATGTCAGTCACTTTAAGACTCAGTTCTTTCTAAATCGTTCGCTATAAGCTTTATTTCCATATCAATTCATTTGTATTATCATTGAAGGACCAGCTGCGGTCATATGTGGAGTCTACGGGGCAGGCCTTCGTTATAGTCCACATTCCATTATCCTGATATTGCGCCGTATAAGTCGAGGCGACCTCCTCATACTGAGGAGCGGCGCAACCTCAGGTGTGTGGTGCTCCGGGAGCTGGCGGTATCAGCTTCTGGCACGTAGGACTGAAGCTTTTAGCTATAGCGGCTACCTCGTCGGCCGAATGACGTGGTGCGCTGTTTATCAGCGTGCAGCCTCCAAACGAGACTAGAAGAAAAATAGCAGCTAGCAAGCTAATGTATTTCATAATAACCTCCCGCATTAGTTTAAGACCCTCAGGGTCACCTACCGATTATACAACTTGTGCCACGAAAATAAAACAACGACCGGGAATAACATCAAAAAGATGCTGACGGGAAAGATAAGCTCGAATTCAAACCCGGGTATAGGCTCATTCATACGAGGATTATGCTTGGTCTTAGTAGGCCGAAATTTAGCTATTACTCTGTAGCTGCAATGGTCGTAAAAGTCCTATCGTCGGAGGATATTGCCTCGTTACCAGCTTTGTCTTTCGACTTGACCCTGTAATGATAGGTAGTAGTCGGCTGAAGGTCACTTAAAAGTACAGAGTGGTCAATAACTCCAAGCGACTGGCCGCCAGTTGGGTCGTCTGCTGGCTGGGCAGGTTCGAGTGTGCCGTAAGTGTTACTAGTGCCATATTCAACCTGCGTGCTAGCAAACTCATCAGTATGCCAGAAGATGCTGGCGCTTTTTACTGACACAGTTGGGTCCTCAGAAAACGTGATCACCGGTTTTGTGGTATCGACAATAGTAGAACTGCCACCACCGATGGAAGAGTTAAAAAACCCTAGGAGCTGATCGCCAAATTGCCAGTAGACAAGCCCGCCAAGTCCAATCACGAGAACTATTAGCAGTATTACCAGAAATGGTCTCGATGATGACGATTGGCTCTTCGGTGCCGGCGGAGCCCAGGCTTGCTGCTGTCCCCAACCCGGTTGCTGCGGCGGCATTCCCGGCTGCTGTGGCGGCATACCCGGCTGTTGCGGTGGCATTCCCGGCTGATGTGGAGGCGGTCCACCGGGCTGTCCCCATCCCGGCTGCTGTGTCGGTCCACCGCCCAGCGTAGTGCCGCAATTAGGACAAAATCTGGTACCGGGGCTGACCGTAATCCGGCACTGAGGACAGGACAGACTTAACTGAGCTCCACAACCGCCACAAAAACGCTGACCGGGTATAACGGGTGAACCGCAATTAGGACATCTCTGTTGCATATTTCAGTTCTCTATTGCTATCCTTTTTTGCTCCAAACCGGAGACTCCTGCTGTTCGTAGCAGCATTTTATTATTATGATTATACATCTGATGCTAAAAAGAAAGCAATAGTCGAGTCGCCAATTTAAAGATTGTATTGTAGCGGTATTTCAGGCTATCCGTCGTCTTATAAGTTTTGGCCGGGTTACTTATTTAATAGCGTTGTTTTTAGAAGGTATTACATAGCTTTTTCTAGATACTTCCTGTCCTTCGGCATTATATAAAACGGCCGTATCAGGTGTCTCGTTATTCCAGATGTCACCTGGCCCGTAGTAAAAGCAGTAGCCCCCGGATTCCCACTGAGGTTCGCCAGTGTAGACTCTGATGCTCTCACGCGGCTCTATAGTGTCCGGGCGCGGCGGATAGCATTCCTCAACACATTTTTGCAAGCTTCCCAAATAATTGCAGGAACACGGTGTAAAGATTGGGAAAATAAATGTGGGTTGTCCCTTCGTTATGTTTTTCAGCGTCCAACCGGCTATGTTCTGCGGCGAATAGCTCGTGTTTTTTATTTCTATATATTCATCCCATTCAACTATCAGACGGTTACTCGCAATAGTACTAAGGTAGTCCATGCCTTTATAGTGGATACTGGTTATTTGAACGGGTTCAGCGGCACTTTCGCCTGCATAGTCTTCGACCGTTACAGCCCAGTTGGCTAAATTGGCAACTATAATTTTCAGATAGTAATCGCGGCCGCCTTCATCAATAATGTAGGCCGTGTCGCCGGACATGCCTTTTGAATAGGAAATCCTTTCGATAAGCACGCCTGGATTGTCCTTAGGATATACTAGGATGTCAAAAACGGCATATTGAGGGTTTTGAGCGTCTACCGTCCAGATAATGCGCCATTTGGTGCCCGAAATAGGAAACGCAGCCGTAGTCTGACTGTCTTTACCGTTGAAGCTTTTAACGTGAGTCCATCCGGCTTCATTTTCAGTAGATGCCTCAGAGGGCGATGCCTCAGCCGGTTGTTGATTTTCCACGGCAGCCGGCGGCCGTGTTTTGGGTTCAGCAACCGGTGCAGTCGGTGTCGTTAAGCCGCAGGCTACAATAGAACTGGCTGACAGGAGTACCAGTCCGATGTAAATAAGCAGGCGGGCTGAAAATGCTGAATTAATAATAGACTCCTATAATGTTTTTTTCTTACGCATCATAAACCATGCCGTCGTTCCGGCCACAACTATGATAAGCGACAATTCTGCAAGTGCTGGCTTGTCAAGGGCCTGAATGGGCATCAGCAGCACTGCCAGGATTGCGCTAACTAACAAAACGGAAAAAGTCTTCTTGAGCATTCCAGTATTCAGGTACTCTGCCATTTACTTTATCGTCCCATTTAGTTCCGTTGGAACTGCGTAGCTTTTTCTGGAGACCTCATTGCCGTGTGCATCGTATAACACAGCTGTATTGGAGTTGTCGTTATTCCATATGTCGCCGTAACCATAGTAGAAAGTGAAGCCTCCGGTTTCAGAATGGTATTCGTCGGTATAAACGCGTATGATTTCACCTGGCGAAATTGTGTAGGTGGGGAATTTAAACGGGGGACTGGGCTGGCTTATATTTTTTAGCACCCAGCCAGTTATATCTTGAGAGCGAGTGCTGAGGTTTTTTATGACCACGTATTCATCAGGCTCGACCCTTTCGTAGGTACAGCACTCTGCTGAAGGGTCCGGTAAATATACAGTTCCTTTGTAGTGAATCGAACTTATCTGGACCGGGTAAGAGGTTGCCGCGGTGGCATTGTCTTCTATGGCAATAGTCCAGTGCCGTAGGTTTTGAGCCGTGACCTTGATAAGGTAATCCCGTTTATCTACCGAGGATACGAGGTAATTAATGGTGCCGGTACTGCCGCCTGTGTTAGAAACGGTCTGCCAAAGGAAATAAGGTTCCTGCTTGGGGTAAATAGCCAGCTTAAATACGGCTGTTTCGGGATGGTCGGTGTCTATGGTCCAGGTGAGGTGCCATTCTGTGCCATATATATGAAATATTGGAGTTGTTTCGTTCGCTTCACCGCTAAAGGTTTCAACCGGGTACCATTTCTCCTCATCTACGGCCTGATTAGCCGGGGGTGTTTCCGCCTCTTTTGTTGACTGGTTTTCGCTGGTAGCTGGCGGCGCTGTCACCTGAGACTTAGGGGGCACCGGTGCCAGGTTTGGCAGCGGTTGAGCGCAAGCCGCGACCAGACTAAGTGTTAGTAATAGCAATACCACGAGTGAGACTAAGTATCTAACAGCTTCGTTTTTCATCTAAATTTACTATCTATATCGCTATAACCGTATTCATTTCCTGCGATTCAGGTACGAATAGTATACGGTACACAACTGAAAAACATCAATAAACGGGTTGTGAAATAGATAGGACTTTAGTCCTCAGCTAGCTGTAAGCATGCGGCGCAAACTGCAGTCTATTCTGCGGCGAGCTTGATTTGAGACGGGTCTTTGAGGACCATTTCCGGGACGCCTGACCCTTTAGGGTATTCCTCGATTAAGCCGGTGACCTGAACATGTTTGTTCAGGAAGTAAGTTTCGGGATTGGGAGGGAACTCTTTTACAAACTTATCTCTGTCGCGACCCCAGATTATACACTTGAAATAGTTTTCATAGGGCTTATGGAAATCCAGGAATGTAAGCTGGCTTTTTGTGTCAGCCGCATAATAAGCGCCAACAACTATTCCCTCGACTACTTGATGTTGCCCGATATAACTGCTGGCCTCATCCCAGCTTATAACGCCGGTAGCCACTTTTATATATTCGGCTTTTGTCTCGATGTCACTGCCTCCCGGTCCCATTATGGCCAGCGAAACCGCATAGTCTCCGGCCGCGATGTAACTATGGTTAGGTTCCGAATCGCTGCTGAATTGTCCATCGCCGAAGTCCCAGTGCCAGTGAGTAATATCACCCGTGGATGAATCAGTGAAGGTGACCTTTAAGGGAGCTGACCCCTGTTCCGAACTGGCGGTAAAATCCGCTGTCGGAGGTTGGGCATCGGCAGGCTGTAACTGTCGTGTGCAACCTGTCACCAACGACAGTAATAGTAAAACTGCCAAAAGGGACTTGTGCATCGACTGTATTTTAGCCTTAATAGGACTGAACCTCAATAGTTTGTTAAGTAGATACGAATTTGCTATACTTTTTTCTTAAATGTAGTTATAGCCAGCGTTGCTGGCTGTTATTTCTTTATAGCGGGGTTAAAGACTAATACAAATAAGGTAAAGCGGTACTGATATGAAGTTGTGGAGAAAGCCCTTTGATATGACCGATAAGGCCCCCAGGCCCGTCAGGGTGCATATTAGTGTAGACAGGTGCAAGGGCTGCGGATATTGTGCTGAATTTTGCCCCCGCGGCGTACTGAAAATGACCGATGAGCTCAGTCCTAAGGGCTATAACTTAGTCAAGGTAGTCGACGAAATCAAATGCTTGGGCTGCGGCCTCTGCCAGGCGATGTGTCCTGAGTTTGGAATCTACGTTACCACGGAAGAAAAAGAAGAAGAGCCGGTGACGCATGCCCAAAGATGATGTGCTCTGCGGCGAATTTTTTATGAACGGCGACACAGCTTGCGCCGAAGGAGCTATAAGCGCCGGCTGCCGTTTCTTTGCCGGCTATCCGATTACTCCGGCAACTGAGGTTGCCGAGAGAATGAGCGAACGTCTGCCTCAAATAGGCGGTGTTTTTATCCAGATGGAGGACGAGATAGCTTCCATGAACGCCGTGCTCGGAGCTTCCTGGGCAGGCGTAAAAGCCATGACGGCTACCTCCGGCCCTGGGTTCAGTTTGATGATGGAAAATATAGGGCTGGGAGTTATGCTGGAAACACCCTGCGTGGTAGCCAACGTCCAGAGGGCAGGCCCGTCAACGGGATTGCCGACACTGGTCGCTCAGGGAGATATGATGCAGGCCAGATGGGGCTCGCATGGGCACTATGAAATCATCGCCCTCGTTCCCGATTCGCCGCAGGAGATGTTTGACCTCACCGTTTCGGCTTTCAATTTATCTGAGCAATACCGGGTGCCGGTGCTGCTCATGGCCGACGAGGCTGTGGGCCACATGAGTGAGAAGGTGGTCATACCTGAGATAAGTTCAAAGGAACTGGTAAATCGACCGCGCCCGAAAGTCGCGCCGGAAAAGTATTTGCCCTATGATTCCAGGAAGGGATTGGTGCCTCCGATGGCAGTAGCCGGCGAGGGATATCGCTTCCATGTTACCGGGCTGACGCATGACGACAGAGGCTATCCGACAATGACGGCAGAGGCTCAGGACAAATTGGTTAGACGGCTGGTGGATAAAATTCGACTGAATATAAAAGATATCACGAAGTACGAAGAGGTAAAAGTCGATGATGCTGAGGTCGTTGTAGTTAGCTACGGGATATCAGCCCGCATTGCCCGATATGCGGTGCAAAAGGCAAGAGAAGAAGGGATAAAAGCGGGCCTGCTGCGGCTGATAACGGTATGGCCTTTTGCCGATGACCGCATTAGAGAGCTGGCGACGGCGGTGAAAGCCTTTATAGTCCCGGAGATAAACTACGGACAGATAGTCAGGGAAGTAGAACGTTGCGTGGCAGGCAAAGCCAAAGTCAGGCTGGTACCTCATATGGGTGGCGGCGTGCATCTTCCCGAAACAGTTCTTGAGGCTATACGCGAGGAAGCCCGATGACAAAAATGGTGACCGTAGAAGCAAATCCTCTGGACTGCTATCTTAGAGTGGACCGGATACCGCATATCTGGTGCGCCGGCTGCGGCATTGGGCCGGCAACCGGGTGTTTCGTCAGAGCTATCGACCGTGCCGGTCTGAACCCTGACAAGGTTTCCGTGGTTTCGGGAATAGGTTGTTCCGGGCGGGTAGCCGGTTATATAAAGCTGGATTCTTTCCATACCACACACGGCCGGGCTCTACCCTTTGCTACCGGTCTGAAAATGGCCAATCCGGAATTGACGGCGGTGGTCTTTTCCGGTGACGGGGATATTGCGGCTATAGGCGGCAACCATCTTATCCATTCCGCCCGCCGTAACATCGATATGACCGTCATCTGTATAAACAACTTCAACTACGGCATGACCGGCGGGCAAATGGGGCCGACCACACCGCTCGATGCCCGCAGCACTACTTCTCCGTACGGCAACTACGAGTATCCCTTTAACTTGCCTTACCTGGTGGCTGCCAGCGGTGCTACATACGTTGCCCGGTGGACGGTGCTGCATTTGCGGGAACTGGAGAGGTCAATCGCCGAAGCTTTGACCAAGCCCGGGTTCAGTTTTATAGAGGTGCTCAGCCCGTGCCCCACTGTATATGGCCGCCTGAATAAACAGCCGCGCGGCCTGGATGAGATGCGCAGATATCAGGAGAGAAGCGTTATCCGTGATGGCGCTGACCCCAGAGATGTCGAGCTGTCGATGAATGGCCCCATCGTGGTAGGTAAATTTGTCGATATTGAGCGCCCCACTCTGTGGGATTGCTACCGGCAGGTACTTGACCGAGCCGGCAAGCACAAGAAACGATAGAGCGACAGGCGGCTAATTCAAAAAGACTATTGGAGAGGATAACTTGAGCCGAACAGAGATAAGGTTAAGCGGCGCCGGCGGACAGGGGATTGTGCTCGCCGGTCAGATTCTGGGACAGGCAGCCTCCCTGCATGAAAAGGGAAAATTGGCCACCTTTACTCAAAGCTATGGCCCGGAGGCAAGGGGTGGCTCCTGCTCGGCTGAGGTAGTAATTTCGAATGAATCCGTAGGCTATCCCTATGTGATAAGTCCCGAGGTGCTGGTTATTATGTCGCAAGAAGCATATAACAAATACGCGCCGGGTCTAAGTCCGGAATCCCTGATAATTATAGACCCCGACCTGGTCAAACCCGACGCGTCTCATAACGCGAACATACTATCTATACCGGCTACGAGCCTGGCCCGTGATATGGGGCGGGTGGTGGTGGCCAACATTATAATGCTCGGATTTGTGGCGGCGGTTAGCGATGTGGTTTCGGCTAAAGCGCTCAAGGAATCTATACTGGCAACTGTCCCCGAAGGTACTGGAGAATTTAACATCAAAGCTTTCACGACCGGCTATGAGTACGGGCAGAAGCATGGAAAGAAAAGTTAGGCGTACTATCGATGGTGAGGAGCGTTGCAGTAATTGGTAATAGTGTTGGAGCAGCTCAGTGTGCTCTGGCTCTGGCTGGCATGGGCGCCGAGGTCAGCCTTATTGTCTCGGCTAAGGCATTAAGTTTAAAAGAGAAGGGAAGCAGCGATTCCCAAATCGGCACAACCGACGAATACCTTCGCATCTGGCCGCTGCTGCTCAGGGCGGCAAGTCATCCCAGAGTTAAGGTTTATGCCGGCTCCGGCGTAGAAGCTGTAACCAGGAAACGCGGTCAGTTTAATGTAGCGGTAAAGAAACTGCCCCGATATGTAGATGAGAGCTTATGCACCAGTTGCGGTCAATGCCAGGAAGCCTGCCCCGTCAAAATACCTTTTTCTGACCGTGGTTCAACCTCTATACGCGGCGCTATTCATGAGCCGCTGGTGGGTGTCCGGTCGGTACCGGCAGCCTATGCTATAGATAAGACTGGAACTGCCCCTTGCCGGGTAGCTTGCCCCTTAGGTATCAATGTGCCCGGATTCATCTGCCTGCTGGCTAAAGATAAGGCAGACGAAGCGCTTAATCTCATCAACCAGGCGGCGCCTTTAGCCGGCATACTCGGCCGCGTGTGCAGCCATCCGTGCGAAGACAATTGTCAGCGGGCCAAAGTCGATAGCCCGGTGTTCATCAAGGCTCTGCACCGCTATGCTGCAGATAATGCTTCCGGCAGTATTAATTACCTCACCAGCCCCATCAAACCCAGAGAAGAGAAAATAGCTATTGTCGGCAGCGGCCCATCCGGGCTGGCTGCAGCCTGGGAACTTGCCCGTCGCGGTTACACTCCCACTATATTTGAGTCCCATGCGGTGGTCGGTGGTATGCTGGCTACAGGTATTCCTCGGTTCCGTCTGCCGCGTGAGGTACGCGAGAGGGAGGTTGAGGCCATTAAAGCTATGGGAGTGGATGTAAAGACGGGCATAATTGTGGGCCGGGACATAACGCTTGCCGACCTCAGGGAGCAAGGCTACAAGGCTTTTTACCTGGCCATAGGTGCCGGTTTGAATAATAAACTGAATATTCCGGGTGAAGACTTCGAAGGCGTCGTTGATGTAATCTCAATGCTTTTTGCACTTAATTTGAAGGTTGGCACCACGGTCGGTTCCAATGTGGTGGTTATCGGCGGTGGCAACAGCGCCGTGGACTCGGCCAGAGCCGTAAAAAGGCGGAGCCAGGGTACGGTGCGTATACTTTACCGGCGTACGGCACAAGAAATGACTGCCATAAAGGAGCACGTGGAAGAGGCTATTGAAGAAGGCGTGCTGATTGAGTTTCTCACCGCGCCGGTTGAAATCATCGGCGATGGAACCAGGGTCACCGGCATACGTTGCCAGCGGATGAAGTTAGGGAAGGTCGATGCTACCGGCCGTCGCCAACCGGTGCCAATCGAGAGCTCGGAATTTACCATAGACGCCGACCACGTGGTGGTGGCCATAGGGCAGCGACCGAGCACAGCGCTGCTCAGAATAAAGGACATTAAAGCCAACGAAGATTTAACGATAAATGTCGACCCGCTAACGCTTCAGACGAGCATACCCGACATCTTCGCCGGCGGCGATTGCGTCACCGGCCCCAATACCGTTGTCGATGCTATGGCTGCCGGTATCAAAGCTGCCGAGTCGCTGGACAGGTATCTCAGCGGACGCGACCTGAAGGAGGGACGCAGCCTGGAAGGGCCTAAACCGGTCGAAGTCGATATTGAGCAGAGATATGTGTCTCCTCAAAAGCGGGCTAAGATGCCGACGCTGCCTCACATGGACAGGATGGGTAGTTATGAGGAGACTAAGAGAGGTCTGTCTGCCGAGGTGGTACGGCTGGAAGCCGGACGCTGCCTCAGTTGCGCCTTATGCAGCGGTTGTCTGGAATGTGAGCGGATATGCCAGGTAAATGCTGTTTCACATAAGGATATTATTGAGTCCGTGACCATAGAAGCTGGAGCCGTAGTTAATTTTGTTTCCGATAACGCTGCTGCGAAGACGCTTCAAATTTCGGGCCCCGGCGTGTTTGTCGTAAAAACTGAGGGTGACGGCGAATTAAAAGATGAACTCAGTCGCGCTTCGGCAATTGCCCTGGGGGTAGCACGTGATTTAAAGCTGATGGAGAAGGTTGTCTCAGCTAAAGCAGATGCTGGGGGGAACCATGATGAAGGCTTGAATTTAGAACCGGAAGTGCTCGGCGATGAGCGCACCGGCGTAATACTGTGTCGTTGCGGCGGCAGCATCAGCTCCATAATTGACCTCTCACAGGCAGCCGGGGAAATACAGCTTATGCCCGGCGTTTCTTATGTCCGGGAGTTATCTCAGATTTGCACTGAGCAGACAGCACGAGAGATTAAAGCTTTGGCCTCTGAAGAGAAACTCAACAGACTGGTCGTAGCCGCCTGTCGATGTTGTAATCTGGAGCAAATCTGCTTCAGTTGTACCGAGCAGCGTGTAAGATGTCAGCAATATCTGAATGAGCAGTTAGCCGGTGACCTCAAAATACCTGTCGAGTTCGTTAATATCCGCGAACAATGTGCCTGGGTACACAGTGGTAATACTGCCGAGGCTACGCGCAAGGCTGTTGACATAATCACATCGGGAGTTCTTCGGGCTCACGGTACTGTGCCCTCTATACTGCTGGAGAGGCAAATCAGCCGGGGCGTACTTGTATTAAGCACCGGGCTTTCCGGTCTGGCAGCGGCAGTGAGTCTGGCGTCTCAGACTTACCCGGTTACCGTTCTTTACAAATCAGGATTAAAGAAGACCAGGGAAAAACAGCCCCTTAAGTACTTTGAGACAGAAGCCGGTCTATTGAGAGAGCTTGAAAAATCAGGCGTATCTGTCATGCCCTGGTCTAAAAGAATAAGTATTCATGGTGTGCCCGGTAATTATGAGGTTGCACTGGAGCACTCTTCGGAGACAGCCGATGTCAAGGTCGGCGCCGTGGTAGCGGATTCCGGAGCCGTGGCTAAAATACTGGCTCAGACCGATACTTCTTTCAAAGAAAGTCTTGTTGGCCGTATTTTTACCTGGCATAAAAACCCGGACAATCGCCAGATTTTGGATTTTGCACTTTGGGAGTTCGCCATCGGCGACCCCACCGGTATATATATGGTGCCGTCAAACACAGCGGAGTCGCCTGAAAAACAAGTCATCGAGGGGCAGGCGACGGCGGCCAGAGTGTTAAGCTATTTGGGTCAGGGCGTGCTCAGGGCACGGGTTACCGCCGTTAATATCGATAGACAACTGTGCCGCGGCTGTAGCGATTGCACTGCAGTATGTCCCTATATAGAGATGAAAGACAGTGACTCCGGCGCTGCTTATGCCGCTGTTGACCCGATACTGTGCCTGGGCTGCGGAGCTTGCATTACCTCATGTCCAACCGGAGCTATAACACAGCCCGTTCAAAGTGATTTAAGTATAATTAGTACGCTGGAAGCTTTATTGGCCAGACCTGGCAAGGTGGGTGCGACCACATGAGTCGGAATAACGCTGATATCGTAGTTTTTGCCTGCAACTGGGACGGTCTTAGCTGCGTTGAAGCCGCGGCACAAAGCCGTCTTAGCTATCCGCCTTCGATAAAGGTGGTAAAGGTGAGCTGCCTTTCCCGGGTGCATTCGGGTCTCATCCTGAAGGCTTTTGAGCTGGGAGCTGACGGTGTGATGCTCCTGGGGTGCGAGTCGGAAAGTTGTTATTACCAGAAGGATGAAAGGTTTAACGTTAAGGAGTACGAGAAGACGCGAGGTATACTGGGACTGCTGGGTCTGGGGGCAGACAGGCTCAGGCTAGCCTGGTTGCCTCGAGGCGACGGCAAAGGCTTTGTGAAACAGGTCGAGAATTTCATTGCCGAAGTAGAGCAGGCCGGATAGTGGAATTTAGGAACCATGTCTAAACATAAGCAGGAAATAAAAGATACCCGTATACATCTTTGTCTTGACTGCGGCAAGTGTACTGTGGTCTGCCCTATTGCCCGGTACAACCCCGAGTTTAATCCCCGGCTTATAGTCCAGAGAAATATGGAACACAGGAATCGGAATTTTAACGATGAGACAATTTGGTCCTGCCTTAATTGCTATATGTGCCTGGAGCGGTGTAATTACCGTGTAGAATTCCCCGAATTCATTCGCATATTGAGAACGGAGGCACTGGTTAAAGGAACTCAGGGACAGTGCAGCCACGGCGGGGCATTGCAGGCATCGATGCATCTGATGGCCGGGGAAAAGGTAAAACAGCAGCGGCTGGGCTGGCTGTCGTCTGATATCAGGCTATCTACTCAACACGATACTATATTTTTTGTAGGCTGCGCTCCCTATTTCGACATCATGTTCAGGGATTTGGAAGTGAACACGTTGGAAGGTGTGAAGGCGGCATTAAGGCTGCTGAACCGCGCTGAAATACCTTTTAACCTTTTAGCTAACGAGCTTTGCTGCGGACGTGACCTGCTTCTTGAGGGCGACAAAGAGGGCTTTATGGCTCTGGCGCAAGCCAACGTAAATGAGTTCAACCGCCTGGGCGTCAAGAAAATCATCGCCAGCTGCCCGGAATGTTATTATGCATTGAAGGTTGATTATCCCAGGATGCTGGGTAAAACAATCGCTGAGGTAGTATATTGGACCGAAGCCGTAGCTCCCTTACTTGACAGCGGCGAGCTGCACCTTGGCAGGCTCAAGGAAAAGGCTACTTACCATGACCCGTGCACACTGGGCAGGGGCTTGAGAATTTTTGAATCACCCCGCCGGATATTGGGTGCGATAAAAGGCCTGGAACTGGTGGAAATGCAGCCGAACCGGGAGACGGCGCTGTGCTGTGGAGCCAGCTCCTGGGTACACTGCGGTGCGGCCAACCGGCAGATACAGGATGAGCGCCTTACCCAGGCAGAGGCTACCGGAGCTGAGGTGATGGTGACCTCCTGTCCTAAGTGCCGGATTCATTTGAAGTGCACCCAGCAAAGCCGGAATGGGAAAAAGCCTAAAATTGATATTCAGGACCTGGCTTGTCTGGCAGCCCGGTCGCTGGACCAGGAGGCAGATTAATTGGCTGAAGATGAGCTGAGAATAGGCGTCTTTGTTTGTGATTGCGGACTGAACATTGCCGGGTCTGTAGATACCGAGGAAGTACGGCGCTCGGCTGAAAAGCTTCCCGGTGTGGTCGTTTCGGTGAGAAACCGCTACACCTGCGCCGACCCCGGCCAGGCTGAAATCAAAAGGCACATCAAGGAACACAAGCTCAACCGCATCGTCGTAGCTTCCTGCACGCCGCGGCTTCATGAGTCCACCTTCAGAAAGTGCATCGCTGACGCCGGACTGAATCCTTATTTGCTGGAAATGACTAACATAAGAGAGCACTGCAGCTGGGTGCATCTGTATGACCGCGAGTCGGCGACTAAAAAAGCCAGGGATATCGTGAAGATGGCGGTGGCGCGAGCCCGCCTGCTTCAGCCGCAGCAGGAGATGGAGATTCCGGTGACCGATGCTGCACTGGTTATCGGCGGCGGCGTCGCCGGTATTCAGGCAGCACTCGACCTGGCTGATGCCGGGCACCAGGTATACCTGGTTGAGGAAAAGCCGTCAATCGGCGGCATCATGGCCGAGCTGGACAAGACCTTCCCCACCATGGACTGCTCTATCTGTGTGCTGGGGCCGAAGATGATGGATGTGGGGCGCCATCCCAAAATACAACTTCTGGCCTACAGCACCGTGGAAGCGGTGTCCGGCTACGTTGGTAATTTTAAAGTCCGCATCCGCCGGAAAGCCCGTTATGTGGATGAGACACTGTGCAACCTCTGCGGCAAATGCGCCGAGGCTTGCCCGGTGGTGCTGCCCGACGAGTTTCAGCAGGGCTTTTCATCGCGCAAGGCAGCCTATATACCTTTCCCGCAGGCAGTACCCTCGGCCTTCCTCGTCGACATGGAACACTGTCTGGGGAATAGACCAGTTGCCTGCGTTAAATGCATGGATGCCTGCGAGAAAAAGTGCATTGATTTACACGCGCAGGACAAGATAATGGAGATTGAGGTCGGCGCCATAATCGTCGCCACCGGAATGGACGTATATGACCCAGCTCAGCTGGATGAGTACGGATACACTCTTTTTGAGAATGTCATCACCAGCATGGAATTCGAGAGGTTAATATGCGGTGGCGGACCTACCGAGGGTCACCTGGTGCGACCTTCCGACCACAAAACCCCAAAGCGTATCGGCTTCATACAATGCGTCGGCTCGCGGACGGAGAACCGCGGCAATCCCTATTGCTCTAATGTTTGCTGTATGAATACGGTTAAGGACAGTTTGCTCATCAAGGAGCATGACCCCGACGCCGAAATTTTTGTCTTTTATATGGACCTCCGCGCCTTCGGTAAGGGGTTTGAGGACTTACTCCGCCGCTCTAGGGATGCCGGTGTCCGCTATATTCGCGGTTTCCCCGGCGAAATAAAGGAAGACCCGGTGACTAAGAATCTGCTGCTTAAGGTGGAAAATACCACGACTTCGCGCGTTGAGCAATATGAGCTGGATATGGTGATACTATCGGTGGGACTCGAGCCCAAGGCCGACCTGAAGAGATTAATCAATGTGCTGAACCTATCGCAGACCAGCGACGGCTTTTTGATGGAAGCTCATCCTAAGCTCAGACCGGTAGACGCACCGACACCCGGCATATTCTATGCCGGCTGCGTGGAAGCGCCCAAGGATATAAAGGACAGCGTCACCCAGGCCGGAGCCGCTGCAGCACGCAGCTCAATTCTCCTTAATGCCGGTGTCCTCAAAGGTGAGGCTATCAAGGCCATGATAGACCTCGAAAAGTGCACCTCTTGCGGCGTCTGTGCCCGCGTCTGCCCTTACGGCGCCATGAAGGTGGATGTTAAGGCGAAGTCAGGAGCGCAACTCGTAGCTGCTGCCTGTGCCGGCTGCGGCGCCTGTGCCGCCGAATGCCGCTTTGATGCCATAGCCATGCAGCACTTCAGCGATGCCCAGGTGCTGGCCCAAATCGATGCTGCTCTGGAAACTGACCCGGAGCAGAAAATTATTACTTTTCTGTGCAACTGGTGCAGCTATGCCGCCAGCGACCTGGCTGGTGTCTCCAGAATGCAGTTTCCGCCTAATAACCGCTTCATCCGCACCATGTGCAGCGGGCGTGTCGACGAGAGCTTTATCCTCCGTGCTTTCGAGAAAGGCGCACCTTTGGTGCTGCTGTCCGGTTGTCATTTAGGCGATTGCCACTATATCAGCGCCAATCACTGGACGATGCGCCGGGCGGATAAGCTTTGGAACAAGCTGGAAAAGCTGAGCATTCGACCGGAACGGCTGCAACTGGAGTGGATAAGCGCCGCTGAAGGTCCCCGGTTTGCTCAGATAATGCGTCAGCTCGAGGAGATGCGCCAGAAAGTAACGCCCGAGGAGATAGCGCATGGGCGGAAGATGCTCGCCGAGCAGAGGCGTAAGGCGAAAGAAGACACAGAGGTCGAGGACGAGCTGAGCGACGTGGCTAAGGTGTGATTGATATGGAAGAACAACTCAAGTGTCTCCACTGCGGCTTCGAATATAAGATAACAACAGACGCCAAGAAAGGGCTTCAAGAGCGTGTCTGCCCCAAGTGCAAATCCAATAGCGTCCGCCGCCTGCCGGACAAGAAAGAATAGTTCGCTCCCTCGGGTAGCGGAGAAAGCACCATTCCGAATTACCCACGTCAAGTGTCGAATAACCGGGCAGCATATTGATGTTTGAATGGTTTCAGGGGATTGCCTCGACTCTGACACAGTGGCTTCAGCAAGGTGACCCGTCGGTCTTCGGCGCCTTGTTTCTCATCTCCACAGTTATCGAAATGGCCATACCTGTCCCGTTTGTTCAGGATACTGTCCTTTTTTACGTCGGATATGAGCCTACGGGCCGACTTCTGCATTTGGCACCGCTGGTTATGCTGGCGCTCATCGCGGGGAAAATCTTCGGCGGGTCAATCATCTATTGGGTTGCTCGTTTATTGAGCCCCAGATTTGTTCGGTGGTTGGGCAGAAGATTTCCAAATATACTGCGCCGGGCCCAGGACCTGGGCACCAGCATGAAAAAACGTTCCCCGATGGCTGTGACTATGGCCAGATTGACGCCCGGGCTGCTAACGCCGTCGACTGTCGCTGCCGGGCTTTTCCAGATTAGATATCTCTATTTCTGCCTGGGCGTCGTGATTTCGTCCGTGATTACGGATGGCGCAGAGATAGCCGCCGGACTGGCGGTAAGGACCGGTTTCACGTTTGCCGGTATCGCCCCATCTCCAGCACTTTTCATAATCGCCCTGGTAATCGTAATGGCCCTTTTCTGGCTGGGTAGCTGGCTGTGGGGGAGAAGAAGAACCGGAAGTCGAGGACGAACTCAGCGATGCAGCCAAGGTGTGATTAACATGGAAGAACAACTCAAGTGTCTCAATTGCGGCTTCAAATATAAGATGACTACAGATGCCAAGAAAGGGCTCGAAGAGCGCGTCTGCCCCAAGTGCAAATCCAATAGCGTCCGCCGCCTGCCGGACAAGAAAGAATAAGCCCTTCTTTTTTTCTGTCATTGCGAGTCCTTCCTCTGAAGGACGTGGCAATCTCGGAGAGGTGAGCCCCTCTACCACTCATTCTGATCTCTCTCCCGCTCATTCTGAGCCTGTCGAAGAATGCCCGCGCTATTTCCCTGTCATTTCGAGTAAAGCGTGGCAATCTCGTAGGGGTGCGCTCCTAACTGTCATTCTGAGCGTAGCGAAGAATCTCCGCTCAAGGTACCCCCTTCAAAGGCGTATGTTTACAAAGCTCCTTTTTGTGGCTAAAATAGAACGGTTTCGGGGCGGTTAGCTCAGCGGTTAGAGCGCTTGCTTCACACGCAAGAGGTCACTGGTTCAAATCCAGTACTGCCCACGCCGAAGTGGCGGAATGGCAGACGCGCTACGTTCAGGACGTAGTATCCGAAAGGATATGTGGGTTCAAATCCCACCTTCGGCACATGCGCCTGTAGCTCAGCGGATAGAGCGCAGCCCTGCGGAGGCTGAGGTCGTGGGTTCAAATCTCACCAGGCGTACCATTTTGGGCGATTAGCTCAGCGGTTAGAGCACCTGCTTTACACGCAGGGGGTCAGTGGTTCAAATCCACTATCGCCCACCGTGAACTTAAACCACCGTCAAGTGACCTAATCTTGGAAATACTAGGTTGACTCAACATAGGCTTCATGCTCCTTGCTCATTAATATAACAGCGGGGGCATACTGTTCTTGGTAATTATCTTTTAAGTAGTCAACCCTGATTTTACTAAACTGCTTCAGTAATCCCAGCAGATGCTTTTTGAATTTGGGCAGATATTCGCTCAACGTATTTTCCGTACTTTGCAAGTTAGTGGCCGTAGACCAGTTCCCAAGCCAACAGTTGTATATGTTGATTGAACGGCTGAGATTCATTAGGGACCTCTGCATGCCATTTGGGACTCCAATATACTGTGTGGAGATAAGCAGTTTCAAGCATGTATCGTCAAACCGGATCTGTGCTACTACGCCTAGCCTATTCTTCTGCTTTCGCTCTAAGCTTTGCTTTGCCAAGACGAGGATATTATCGGCTGTGTCTGCGTTATACGATAATTCAGAAAGAAATGCCGTTAACTTCCTAAGGTTGGCCGATTTCTCTTGTGAGAGTAGTGCCCGATTGGTCTCCGTTAAGAAATCAGCTACAGGACTATCTGGTTTGTCAGGAGCTTCAATCATCTCCCGTAGTATTCCCCTTATTTTATTTTTGAAGTCATCACGTCCAGTTTGTCCTCTCCCATACACAATTACTCCATATGGTTGCAGGTCGGATGGGACATGTTCAAAATCCTGGGCAATAAGAATAGTACGGTTTCTCAGTGTATGCCTGACACCCAATTCATAAAAGACGTTGGGATTCCTATCAGTGAGGTCGGCTATCACAACATCAGCAACATTCAACTTGGTCAAGATGTCTCTTATTAGACTCCCAGTTCTTGGCTTAGCTCTCTCACAAGTAAAACCTAGTTTGCTTCCAGTAATGGCTGGCTTAATCATCTCTTCATATGTCTTTGTCCATGTTTGCTGACTACACGACTCAGTCTTAGAAAACGGCATAATGACGAAGCACTTCTTCTCTTTCATCCTTGTACCACCTCATAAATCAAATTATCCCCATACCATTTAAGAGTCTCTCAACTAACACCATTATACGCCTATGAGTTGTCCAAAAAGAAGTTACTAATGTTTATAAGCTTCACATCGCCACAGGATTCTCTTTTATAATACAATCCAGCCACGCCTCCTCTCCCTACACAAGATTGCCCCAATCAAACTTTTACGTATTACTCCGCAGAAAACATTTCACCAACTTGTTTACCCGCTGATTCGCCAACTATAATTGAAGTTAAGGGAGGTTTTATATGTATAAGTTAGCTTGGAAGTATTGGGGACATATCGATAGTGCTCCCAATAACCGAAGTGCCTCTTTGATTCTCTATCATTTAGAGCACTATATAAATGGGGCAATCATGCAAACTGCAAGAATCCAAAGAACCCGTAAAAATATAGACAAGAATCTTCGCGAGGAAATGAGCTCTGTAAAAATTGCCGCATATGCTTCCAGAACCCGGAGTCGGGACTTCAGCTTGTTAAGACTCTATTGTGATTATCATTTCTATTTTGATTGTATCGGTCAAATCAATAAACTTCTAAAGCGTTTATGTAAGGAGCTACCAAGCTCTGATCTTAAAAACATACACACTAAATTCACGGAGATATTTGGTGAGGACATAGATTTACGAGATGCCCTTGAACATATTGACGAGAGAGCAATAAATAAGAAGCGTGGTGAGCCCATAGCCCCTATAAGGGATTGGGGTAATTTTGCGGGCGAACTTTTTTCCTTTGCTGGTCGGGGACATGCAGTAAATAAGCAACAATTAAACAAGTTGACACAAATCTATGAAAAAATCATTGATGTCCTACATAGGAATTACGCTACGCAGAATCAGGGATTTGTACTAAGAGAGCAAATGGAACAAAGGGCAAGACAAAGCAAATCCTTACTTCGCTATCTAAAAAAGACAGGTGTTATCTGAGTCTAGTGGCTTTTTATGGGGTTAAAGCAGTTGCTGCAAAACTGGAATGAATTGCTTCTTCTCAAATACTAATTCGGGAACTGTCCACACTGGCCCACCATAAAAGACATGGGTGTGGGTGGGTTGATGTCTTAGGGCTACTTCATGGATTTTCGTAATTGTCCGCCGGAATAAAGACATTTCAAAATGTAATAGTTTTTCAAGGTTCTTCAGGCTTAATTTATAACTTTTTAATGAAGGACTGTATATAATTTTTTACAAACACATAAGGAGGTTCATCATGTTAGGTTGGGTTCAGTATTTAGTATACATTGCGTCTTTCTTCTTCCCACCAATCGGCTTTATTACGTTCTGGGTCTTTTCCGGCAGAGAGGAAGAACTGGCGATGGTGGGGAAATGGTCAGTGCTGGCTGCCTTTATCGGCGTGATTATCTGGTGTCTCGTGGCCGCTCTTGGTCTGGCGCCGCATCGTTTCCTGTGGCCCGGCATGGGCGCGTGGAAATAACGGCTATAAAAGTCTGTTTTGACTCGGAAAGACAAGCAGACCCTACGAAATAATCTTCCGGCTGCACCGGCAAGATGTTCTGGTGCCGGGTCATGAGCTAATTCTTGCCGGTGTGCAGTATACGTTTTTGGAAGTTGTCGTTTCGACGCCTTTTAACTGGCCTTGACGCTGCGCAGCCTGAAGCCGAGAATGATAAGCAGTATACCGGCCAGCACAGCGTAAGCTCCGATTACCCAAACAATAACCAGCGCTCCTAAAATAGGCTGTGCCACCATTAGGGCTCCAAGAATTAGAGAGAGGATACCACTGATGGCGAACATCCACCTGATAGCGGAGTCCTGGTTTGCCTTGAAGGCAAAAATCAACTCCATAACTCCGGTGACCAGTGCCCAGGCGGCTATAATAATGACTAAGGCTAAGGCTGTAATTGCCGGCCAGAAAAAGGTAATGAGACCGACGATAATGCCGGCTATGCCCCGGATAAACAGCCAGGTACGCCTTCCGGCTCCGGCTTTGTAGTTTACTGCAGCTACCAGGGTGAAGATGCCGTCCACAAAAACGTAGGCGCCGAAGGCAATGGCCAAGATGAACAGGGCGATTGCAGGCCAGGCCAGTACCACGATGCCGAATATCAGCGCCACAAACCCTCGCAGGGCTATTGCCCACCAGTGTTTTTCGTTAAGTATCTCGATTGGATTAGCTTTCGCACTCATAATACCACCTCCTTGACTAAGAAATTGTATTGGCTTCGACAGCAGGTGTCAATAGATGACACTAGTACTTTATGATTATCGGAGATGGTACTTAAGCGATTTTTCTAAGCTCTCGTCTGAGTATCTTGCCCACGGCGCTCTTGGGTAGTGCATCCATGAGCCGGATTGATTTTGGTCTCTTGAAAGCAGGCAAGTGCTGCTTGCAGAATTCTATTAGCTCGGCTTCACAGGCTGCCCCCGAAGTCTTTAGGACGACAAACGCTTTTACTTCCTCGCCGTAAACCGGGTCGGGGACGCCGATGACTCCGGCTTCCAGTACCTGCGGGTGTCTGTGAAGAACATCTTCAACCTCTTTGGGATAAACGTTTTCGCCGCCGCGGATGATAAGGTCCTTCTTTCGCTCGGTGAGATAAATATAGCCGTCTTCATCGGTATAGCCTATATCACCGGTGTGAAGCCAGCCGTTACGAAGCACAGCTGCGGTTTCCTCAGGTTTATTCCAGTATCCCTTCATAACCCCCGGGCCCTTGATAACTATCTCGCCTAACTCGCCTGGCGGCAGTTCTTTATCATTGTGGTCGAATATCTTTATGGTATTGCATTTCTGGTAACATTTGCCGATGGAGCCGTATTTGGGCGGCCGTTTTCCGGCTACATTGCCGCAGTTGACGGTGGTGGCTTCACTCAGCCCGTAGCCTTCCCAGATATCGATGCCGTATCTCTCCTTCCAGCGGCGGGCTACCTCCAGCGGCATGGGCGCCGAACCGCAGATGCAGGTCTGCAAGGAGCTCAAATCATATTTCCCGGCATCGGCGTAATTAAGCATCTGGATATACATGGTGGGCACACCGCGAAATTCGGTGACCTTGAATTGTTCAATAGACTTCATTGCCTCTTGGGTATCCCATCGCCTGAGCAGGACCAGCTTTCCGCCCGTCAGGAACTCAAGATTTACGGCGAATACTCCGTAACCGTGGAACAAAGGCAGAGTAATCAGAGAGACGCGGTCCCGGTTTACACCGAAAACCTCCACCTGTTTCTTAGTCCGCCTTTTACCCTGTCGAGCATCCGGCTCCCTAATCGTTCCTTTGACAATCACGCCTCTGGTATCCAGTAATACCAGCTCATAATATCCGGAAACGTGCGTGTACCAGTTGTAATGGGTCAGCATCACTCCTTTTGGCCTGCCCGTGGTGCCGGCGGTGTAGAGTATGACGGCCACATCGTCGTTATCCGTGTCCTCCATGACCAGTTCATCCGAAGCCTGCTTAACGATTTTATCGTAGGAAATGGCATCATCTGGGGTTTCGTCGCCAAGCAGGATTACGTTTTCTAGCTCGGGTGCTTCGCGGCGGGCTTCTCTTATCCTGTCCATGCCATCCGAGCTGCTGATTAAGGCTTTTATTCCGGCATCCTGATAGATGTAGGCGAGCTCGTCGGCACGCAGCGACGGGTTCACCGGAACCAATGTGGCGCCGATTTTGAAGGCTGCGAAAAATGACTGTATTAGCTGGGGACAGTTCAATAACTGAACACCTATCCGGTCTCCTTTTTTAATGCCTAGGCTTTTCAGTGCATTGCCCAACCAGTTAACCGTGCGGTTCATTTCGACATTGGTATGCCACTGCCCGTCAAAGTGGACAAAGTCATATTCGCCGAACCTTGCCACATTGTCTTCCATCAGCCTTGCCAGATTCATCGGTCACCTCTATCTATCATCCAGGGCCTAATTTTATCAGAGCCTTGCCGTGATAAGCCACAGTGGAAAAACAATCTATGGGTAAGACGGGTATTTGGAGCAATATGGAGTTACGGGGTTAAAGCTGGTTTTAGCTTTTGACCGCGGCTTTTTCTCTGTGCACCAGTTTCATGGCGTCGGTGGGGCATACGTAGCGGCAAATGCCGCAGCCGATACAGCGATTGAAATCGCGCACCGCCAGGTCACCATCCATTTTCAAGGCTTCCATCCAGCACCGGTCGATGCAGGCGCCGCAGCCGATGCAGGCATCGTCGTCTATGGTTATAACCCAGTTGGCAACAACTGCCTGGCTGGGAACCGGGGCCCGCTTAGCTCCTCTTAGTATGAGACAGTGACAGCCGCAGCAGTTGCACAGCAGGTCGATGTATCTATCCTGGCTGTTGGCATAGTTATGGACCAGGCCGGCTTTCTCCGCCTCGTCAATTCTCTGTCGGGCTTCCTCCCTGGAAATCAGACGGACGAAGCCGTGGCTCTGGGCGAACTTTGCCGAAGGACCAAAAATCATGCACAGGTTATCTTTTGGCTTGTCACAGGGCCTGTCCAGCAAGTCGCCCTGATGCCGGCAAACGCAAGTCCCGGCGGCGATATACTCCGTTTTATCAATCAGCTTCATCACCTCGTCATAAGGCAGGACCGTGGACCGGTCGTGGATTTCCTCTTCTACGGAGATTTTTCTAACCGGCGCCGCATCGGCGGCGGGAGGTGGCGGAGCCACCGTCAGCATTATGTTTTTCAGCGCCCTGGCGTAGCTTTTGAAGAGTTGCGCCAAACGCTTGGTACGTTCGTCAACACGGCCGTGCATGAACTGCAATTCGATGATGCCCGGAACCAGTGGCATGAGCTCATATAATCGCTTACCGGCTTTTTCTTTGACACGTACCAAGCCTTTGTCTGCCATTTCATCGAGTTGCTTTCTTAATTTAGCAGCGTTAGACCCTTTCATCTTGGCTTCGAGTTCTTCGGCTGATATGGGATTAACGGGCATGTTCGAAGCAATTTCCGCCTGCTCCGGGGTAAACAGCTCTTCAGCCAGAACGTAGAACTCATCGCAAGGTACGGACGGATATGTCATGCTGCGGGCATTAAGCGCATCAGCCAGTTTGTTGTAGACCTCTTGTGTCATATTCACTTTCCTCACTTAGTATTTGGTGGTCAATTGCGCCTGCATTATATATTCGGGATTAGAGGTCAGTCAAAAAACGTATATAAGGTAACGGACATTCCCTGCTAATTATTAGCAGCATTGCAAAATTCGATTGAGTAGTTTATATTGAGGCGGTTTAAGTATATCGGTTTTATTATGAATCCGGTTAATCATTCCGAAAAGAGTTCCCCTCAGTGGCTTATTTTGCTCCTGATTTCGCTCGCCTCATTTATGGGAGCTCTTGATACGACTATCGTTAATATCTCGCTGCCTTCGATTTCAAAGTATTTTCAGTCTGACGTGGCGACTGTTTCCTGGGTGGCGATATCCTATCTGCTGGTTGTCTCGAGTACACTTATCACCTTAGGCAGGGTAGCCGACATTCGCGGCTATAAGAAAATCTATGTCGCCGGCTTTGCTATCTTTACTATCGGTTCGCTGTCGTGCGGATTGTCCTCGACCATCTTTCTGCTCATAGGTTTCCGCGTACTTCAGGGGGTTGGAGCCGCCATGCTGCAGGCAATCGGCGGCGCCATGGTGGTTAGATACCTGCCGGAAAAAATCCGCGGAACCGCCTTCGGCATACTGACGACATCAGCCGCGGTCGGCCTCGCCGCCGGCACACCTCTTGGTGGTTTTCTGTCCCAGTTCTACAGCTGGCACTGGATATTCTTTGTGAATATACCGGTGGGCATACTGGCTATCATATTAGCTTTTGCCATATTGCCCCGTGACAGCGGCGAACTCATCAAGGGTCGATTTGACCTGCCGGGAGCCGGCCTGCTTCTGGTAGCTTTAGTCAGTCTTATCTTCTTCTTGAACATGGGGACCAATATAGGGTGGCTGTCCTGGGGAATCCTGGCAAGCATCGTGGTCTCGGTGGCAGCCTGGGCTGGTTTCATATTTAACGAAAGAAGGGCTCAATCGCCGTTAATCAACCTCGGCTTTTTCCGAAACAGGAATTTTGCCATGGCAGTTATTGTGGCGATGCTTGTTCTTCTGATGGGGCAGGGTTCGTGGTACGCTTTTCCGTTCTATCTGGAGCTGGAAAAAGGGTTTGCCGCAAATATCGCCGGCCTTATTTTGTTAGTGCCCGCTTTGCTCATGATGGTGTGCGGATCAATAGCAGGATTCCTTTCCGACCGGATAGGCCCTCGCCGCATCTGTATATTGGGGTCTGCGGTCCTTATCGCGGCCTTTATGATATTTGCTGTAATGGGCACCAGGACGACACTGCCCTATATAATTATAGCTCTGGCTATCGAGGGAGTTGGAATCGGGCTGGTTATGCCGGCAAATTTCAACCTCATTATGTCTATGAGTACCAGGGGAGATGAGGGTGTGATCAGCAGCCTGGTGAACACGGTAAGGAATGTGGGAGCCGTGATGGGCATTGCCGTGTTCACGCTTATCTTCCTTTCGGTGATTGCCGGACAGGGCATTTCATCGGCGAATATAGCGGCTCATTCATTACCGCCGAAAGCTTTCGTCATCGGTTTTCACGCCATATTCCTTTTCGGCGCCGCACTTGGCGGCCTGCTTCTGGTCCTTAACCTAGCGCTGCGTGACAAAAAGAAGGCACCCGATAGCAGGTAGTTGTCTCCCGTCATTGCTAGTCCTTCCGCTGAAGGACGTGGCAATCTAAATGTCCTCCCGTTAAGATCGCCATGTCGCCCTTCCGTAGAAGGGCTCCTCGCGATGACAAATAGGCTGATTCTCAAAATGATGGAAACAGGTGCGGAATTAATGTATTGGTCGGGCCCGGAAACTTGTAATTAAAACCTTTTGTAAATACAATTATGTGGGCGAAAATCGGCCTGTACGGTTTTTAGTGAAATCATAGAAAACTTATTAAAAATGACTAATGTAAAAGGGTCTATTGAAATTTCGCAGGAGCTGTGCAAGGGCTGCGAGCTCTGTGTCTCTTTCTGCCCCAAGCGACTGATATCCACCTCCAGCAAACTAAATGCCAGCGGTTATTTGCCGGCCGTCTTCAACGATAATGGCGAATGTACCGGCTGCGCTGTTTGTGCGCTGGTCTGCCCCGAAGTGGCTATAGAGGTGTATCGTGGCTAGAGTTCTCATGACCGGGAATGCTGCCATCGGAGAGGCGGCCATCAGGGCCGGCTGCCAGTGTTACTTCGGATATCCGATTACACCTCAGAACGAGCTGACCGAGTATATGGCGGCTAATCTGAGCCGGAAGAAGGGGTGCTCTTTTATTCAGGCAGAAAGTGAGATTGCGGCCATAAATATGGTCTATGGAGCCAGCCTGGTCGGTGTCAGAGCCATGACCTCTTCGTCCAGCCCCGGCATTAGTTTGAAGCAGGAAGGAATTTCCTATTTAGCTGCCTGCGAACTGCCGGCAGTTATCGTCAATATGTCCCGCGGCGGTCCGGGGTTGGGCAGCATAGTCGCCGCGCAGTCGGACTATTTTCAGGCCACCAGAGGCGGTGGCCACGGAGATTACAGGACCATTGTTTTAGGTCCGTCATCGGTACAGGAGCTGGCAGACCTCACCCATAAAGCCTTCGACCTCAGCGACAAATACAAGATTCCGGTCATCATCCTCGGCGACGGCGTACTGGGCCAGATGATGGAGCCGGTGGAATTCAAATACGAAGCTCCGGAGCAATTGCCGGTCAGGAGCGATGCGCTCAGGGGAGCCAGGGGACGGCCCAGCAAATACATAAAGACCTTTACCTCAAATCCGGCCGAACTTGAGGAGATTAACTGGAGCTTGTTCCGAAGATACGAGTTAATTAAAAAAGAAGAGACAGCCTGCGAGACGTTCTTGACCGAGGATGCTGAGCTAATAGTTGTGGCTTTCGGCATAGCGGCTCGAATCGCCAAAGGAGCTATCAGGACGGTCCGTGCATCGGGTTTGAAGGTGGGATTATTGAGGCCCATTACGCTCTGGCCGTTTCCTAATGAAGCGGTCAAGGAATTGGCCAAGAGGGTGAAGTACTATCTCGTCTTTGAAATGAACATGGGACAGATGATAGAAGATGTGCAATTGGCGCTGGAAGGCCAGGGGGAAGTCTCATTCTATGGTAGGCCGGGAGGTGTAATCCCCACGCCAAGCGAGGTTTCCAGAGTGATTTCTCGCCTTTATTATCAGAAGGGCTTGAAGTAATACGATGAAAAAGATATATTCCCGACCGAAGTCATTGAAGAAAGCCGTTTTCCACTATTGTCCGGGGTGCGGTCATTCAATTATCCACAGGCTTATCTGTGAAGTGATTGACGAGATGAATCTTCAGGACAAGGCCATTGGCATACCACCGCCGGGATGTGCCGTCTTTGCTTATTACTATTTTGATGTCGACATGGCAGAATCGGCGCATGGCAGGGGAGCCGCGGTGGCCACGGGAGTCAAGCGGGCTTTTCCTGAAGCAATAGTCTTTACTTATCAGGGTGACGGCGACCTGGCGGCTATCGGGACCGCAGAGACGATACATGCTGCCAACAGAAAAGAAAATATAACCTCCATTTTTGTTAACAACGCGGTTTACGGTATGACCGGCGGCCAGATGGCGCCGACCACCCTTTCCGGTCAGAAAACTACTACCACTCCTTATGGGCGGGATGATAATCTGGAAGGATATCCGCTAAAAATGAGCGATATCATAGCTGTGGTTAGGGGCGCGGTGTATGTGGAACGCTGTGCTGTAAACTCGCCGGCCAATATCAGAAAAACGAAGAAGGCTATCCGTAAAGCTTTCCAGACGCAAATTGACGGTCTCGGTTTCTCTCTGGTGGAAATACTGTCTCCTTGCCCCACCAATTGGAGGATGAGCCCCTTGGAGGCGTGGCAGTGGATTGACAATGTCATGGCCAAGGAATTTCCTTTGGGCCTCATAAAAGACATAACGGGCGGAAAAGATGCTGATTAAGACAGTCATCGCCGGCTTTGGCGGCCAGGGTGTCATGTCCATTGGGCTCAATTTAGCCCAGGCAGCCATGCTCGAAGGCAAAAACGTGACCTATTTGCCGTCTTATGGCGCCGAGGTCCGCGGCGGTACCGCCAATTGCACGGTGGTCATATCCGATGACGAGATTGCGTCGCCGGTGGCTTCATCGCCCGAGTTCGTCGTTGCTATGAACCAGCCTTCAGTTATGAGATTTCAAAATCAGATTCAATCGGGCGGCCTGTTTTTTGTCAATTCCTCTCTGGTGGAATCCGAAATAGCAAGAGGCGATATCAGCGTCATTAAGGTGCCGGCAAATAGCATTGCCGAGAATTTGGACAGTCCAAAGTCGGCCAACATGGTGATGCTCGGCGCCTTCGCGAAGAAAGGCGGGCTGGTCTCGCTTACCAGCGTAATCGAAGCGTTAAAATTTATCCTGGGTACGAAGCAAAAACTGCTGGCGGTTAACGAAAAAGCTTTAAAGGCAGGATATGACCTTTTCTAAAGCGGCTGAATAATCTGACTTGGGAGTGGACTATGAGCGTTAAACAGATTTCATTAACCCTGGAAAATGAGCCCGGTAAATTCCTGGCGGTGAGCGAATGCCTGGGCAGAGAGGGGATAAACATCAGGGCAATTTCGGTAGCCGATACATCAGATTTCAGTACGGTGAGATTCGTCACCGATAACCCGGAAAAGACGGCAAACGTGCTCCGTAGCGCGGGCTATTCCGTACATGAAACCGACGTCATTGCCGTGGAAGTCCCCGACCATCCCGGAGGTCTTCAGGCGGTGCTGAAGCCTCTGCGCGATTCCAAAATCAATGTTCTCTATTTCTACACCTATCTGGGCAAGGGGGAAAGCGGACAGCCCGTAGTCATCATCGGCGTAGACAAGACCAAAGAGGCGGTAGAAGCACTGGAGAAGAATTGGGTTCATACTTTTGGCATCGAAGTCTATACGCTGTAATGAGCCCTGTGAACCTCCAGCCCTGAGCCGTTAATACATAGCGGGCGAAAGTATTTATGTCAGCCCCGTTATTTTAATCTCCTATGACTATATGACTATTGACGTTTCATCACGATGCGGATACCATTGGTACAAATACGTGAAACGGGGTAAAAGATGAGTACTTGTTTAAAAATCCTACTCTTATTCGTACTTCTCCTGGCAGGTTGCCTGGCGCCGCCCAGGCTAACTGTAAGCCTGGCGTCTCCGGCCGATGGCAGCGCGGTGCTATCGCTAACACCTACTTTTACCTGGGGAGGCGGCAGCGGAGCAGCTACCTATCGCTTGATGGTAGCGCAGGACAACAATTTCCAAAATTTAGCGCTCGATGTGAACAATATAGGCGACCTCAGCTACACTATGCCTTCGGGCAAACTAAATGGCGACACCTGGTATTATTGGAAGGTACTGGCCCGGCAGGGCAACCAGGTATCGGCTTGGACGGCCCCGTGGTCTTTCCATACACCAGGAGGGGCTGGTCCGTCCAGTACTGGAACTGTTCGAGTCAGCGCTACCCTCGATGGTGCGCCGTGGACCGGCTCGGTAAATTACAGGGTTAGCGGTCCTTTCTCGGATACAGATAATTCGGTCCCTTGGAATTTTAAGACTGTACCAGCCGGTACCTATACCGTAACCTACAATTACGGTGGTCCGACAGGGGCTTCGTTAACGAGCATAACTCCACAACCGACCTTGGAGTTGGCGGCAGGCGACACGGTGCACTTCGTCTTGAATTTCCAGAGCCAAACCAGTTCCAGCATAAATGTCATTGCCACACTGAATGGCTCACCGTGGTCCGGAACCGTTGGGTATTCAATCACCGGTCCATTCAAGGATGCGGACGTCATTGTTCCGAAAACTTTCGGTAACCTGCCTTCGGGGACGTATACGTTAACGTACAATTCGGGTGGTCCATCCGGCGCTATACTGAGCAGTATTTCCCCGTCGCCGACTCAAACGCTGGCGCCCAATGGCAATATCGTCTATACATTGAATTTCTCAGCAGTCTCAGCATCGAGCCTGTCGGTGACTGCGTCGTATAATGGGGCTGCCTGGACAGGGCCGGTACAATTTTCAATCTCCGGGCCGATTAATAATATTTACACATCGGTTCCATTACAATTAAATAACGCTCCTCCGGGGACGTACTACATAAGCTACAAAGCGGGCGGGCCGCCGGGAGCAACACTGGGAAATATCGCACCCGGTCAGTCACTGGTTTTAACCAGCGGCGGGTCGGCCGGGTTTATCCTAAATTATTATGCGCAGCAGCAAACCGGCAATGTGGTAGTCAACGCCAACTTGAATGGTTCGCCGTGGTCTGGTGCGGTCGGCTATATGCTCAGCGGTCCTTTCCAGAGCAATGATAACCAGGTGCCACGTACGTATAACAACGTGCCTGTGGGCAACTACACCGTTACGTATATGGGAGGTGGGCCCGCCGGCGCTATATTGACCAGTATCACGCCGGCGCCAACGCAATCGCTGGCAAGCGGCCGTACCATCGGATTCAATTTGAACTTCACGGCGCAGCCCAGTACCGGTACCATTACGGTAAGTGCCATGGTGGACGGGCAGCAGTGGATGACGCAACCCGGGTCCGGTCCAATTAGCTATACGGTAACCGGCCCAGCCAGTGATTCCGCGAATACCATACCTGGCACCTTCAGCAGCATGCCATCCGGCATGTACACTTTGAGCTACAATTCAGGCGGGCCTATCGGTGCCACATTGACCGGCATCTCGCCATCACCGACGCAAAATCTGGCGCCGGGTGGCTCTATTCAATATGTATTGCAGTTCACCGGACAGCCCAGGGGATACGTTACGGTTAATGCTACGTTGGACGGGCAGGAATGGACGGGTTCGGTCGGGTATGTGCTCCAGGGTCCATATGTGGAATCGGGCGATTCGGCACCTCGCGACTTTGCCAATGCGCCGCAGGGGAGCTATAGCGTCCAGTACAGCGGTGGAGGTCCGCCACAATCTTCTTTCATTGGTGTTTCTCCTCCATCGCAGATGTTACCTGCCGGTGGCTCCATAACCTTTACACTTATGTTCCACTTCGAGGGATTAGAGCCAGGACCTATGCCGGGACCTGTGCCGGGACCGGAGCCCGAGCCTTTACCACCACCAGTCCCCGAACCTGAACCTGACCATGATTTACCCTTGCTTAATAAATAAAGATGACTGAACAGGAATCCAATTTGAGATGAGAAGGAGACTAATACAATGAGGGTTTGGTTAGCTATCTTATTTGCAACAGCCATGCTGCTGGTGGGCTGCAATGCCGCAGGCACGGTGCCTCCAGCCAGCAGCGGGTTGCGCATCACCACTGAAATATATCCGCCCTATAATTTTGTGGATAAAAATAACAATGTTACCGGGCAAAGCACGGAAATTGTACAGGCTATCTTAGAAAACACAGGCACCCGGGCTAATATAGAGGTCATGCCGCTTAGCCAGGGTCTGGCCATAGCTGAAAAGGGGCCTGAAGTGGTAATTTATTCGCTGAACAGGACTCCCCTGCGGGAAAACCTTTTCAAATGGGTTGGACCGATTGGCTACTACGAGCAGGCGTTTTATGCCAAGAAAGGCACAACGATTACAATTAATGAACTTGAGGACGCCAAAAAGGTCAATAAGATAGGCATCTACAAGGGCGATGCCGGGGCCCAGTTCCTGGCATCCCAGGGATTTACTAACCTGGACGAAAGTCTGACTGATGCCGAGGCTTTGAAAAAACTAATGGATGGCACAGTACAATTATGGCTGGGAAATAAAGACGGCCTGGCCATCACCGCTGCCCAGGCGGGAGTAAATCCGGATGACCTGGTCATGATGCCCACCGTTGTCATACAGGCGGACCTTTACATAGCGTTCAGCAAGGACGTTCCTGATAGCACGGTAACCGCCTGGCAGAGCGCGTTGGATGCCTTGAAGCAGGAAAAGGATATCGATTATAAAACGGTTTATGAAAAAATAATGGCCAAATACAGCGACCCCGAATATATAAACAGCTTAATGGGCCAATGACGGCAACTGCAACAAAGGCTCGAACTAGAAGCCGCTTTTCTTGATTTTCTCTATTTCTTTTTCTATAGCAGCTCTCTCTGACCCGATATCACCTTTGGCGAAGACAGCCACGGCATTGAACACCAGCCCTATTCCCCAGAACAGCATTACCCACCCGGGCCAGAAGTAGCCGTGGCCCGTGAAGTACCAGATGGCCACTAGCATCAAATTGACGAGTATGTATGCCGTCAGGTGGGCGTAGAATCTTCTCCTTCTTCTCACCCTATGCGTGGCTATTTCGCGGATTTCATCATCTGACATCTTCTTTGACATAGGTCAACTCCTTAATTTCGTTACTATCTAGTCTATGCGCTTGAACATCTTTTTCGGCATGCCGCAGATGGGGCACTTATCAGGTGGTTCGCCTTCGACCGTGTTGCCGCAGTGCTGGCAGACATAGATTGGCTTCTCGGGAATGGTCTGGCCTTTTTCCAGCGTGGTGAGGGCAGCCTGATACAGGCTGTGGTGGATTTGCTCAACCTTATTCGCCAGGTAGAAGGTGTCATTTGCCTTCTTGTCACCTTCGGCGTCGGCCTGCTTGATGAAATCAGGATACATTTTCGTGAACTCGTAATGCTCACCGCCGATGGCTGCCTTCAGGTTGTCCAAGGTTGATTTTACTCCCTGCATGACTTTCAAGTGATTGCGGGCATGGACGGTTTCCGCGTCCGACGCAGCCCGGAATAAACGGGCTATCTGCTTGTATCCCTCCTCTTCAGCCTTCTCAGAGAAATAAAGGTATTTGCGGCTGGCCTGGCTTTCGCCGGCAAAAGCAACTTGTAGATTGTCACTGGTCTGGCTCATAGTCCACCTCCTGAAATGTCAATCAATTATATTGTAATTGAAATCACCGACTAATTGAAGCCAGCCGTGCCGCGGCGCGGTTTATGGTACTGCTTTACGTTGCCGGTCAAAGCTGCTATGATGACTGACTGGCATAAAGTGCTGAATATTTAAAAAAAGGGGGTTACCACAAATGGCAGTAACTATTATCAATCTGGTCCTGACTACCGTAATACTGGCTTTGGGTATCTGGGCGTTCGTCAAGAGGAAGTCTGACGTAGCTCTTTACATCGGCATTGGCTTTGGTTTGTTCGCCATTTCTCATGCTCTGACACTGGCGGGGCTGGCAGCAAGTCTGGATGCCTTTATCATTGTCATCAGGATAATCGGTTATCTGCTGGTTATATTTGCCCTGTGCCGAATACTGATGAAGAAATAGCCCGGATATCCCCCCGGTAGCCGGCAAGACTTCTTTTTGTCCCACTATGGAACACGTAGCAACAAGCTGAAACCGCTTGTTAATGAGTGTTGCCTGCTAGTATAATCAATCATTGGATGGGGCTGTAGCTCAATTGGGAGAGCGCCTCCCTTGCACGGAGGAGGTCAGGGGTTCGAATCCCCTCAGCTCCACCACTTTGTTTAGCAAAAGTTTAAAATAAATCTAGCAAATCGTTTCGTAAAAGTTTAACTAATAGCCACCACCAGCAAACTACCAGTGCACAAGTGGAGAACAAGAGCATGAGAAAGGAATGGCTTGGGCAAGTACGTATCTACCTTCTAATAAAAAACCATCATTATTCTTATGCTTGGATTAATTTGCAGGAAGACGGCTCCTTGTCTTTCGGTCTCTTATCGAAAACTCTAAAATTCACAGAGTGGGGTAGTGCAGTTGTTCAATCCGGTGCTTTTACTAATCATATCCAGACTTTACCCAAAGGAATTGTTGACATCGAAGATGCTGAGAGCCCGCATGTTACTTTTCACCCGCCGCCAATTAGCCAAAAGTATGGGGTTGCTCATATGATTGACGCCCAAAACCGCATAGTAGATGAATGGGAGCTAGATTGGTTTCCAGTAAGAACTCCTCAACTACTTCTGTGCGTCTATACCGGCAATATCTTTGCACTGCCAACGGAGACGAATTTAGAGGGTAGACATGAAATAGTGAAATTGCCTTCTCAAGTACAGTGTCTGCGCATGGAGCTTATCGTAATTCCTAAGTCAAAAAAGTCGATAAAGCTCCTTCATTCTCAAAGTGCGGTCACAAACATTCACGGGGTTTGTCCCAATTACGTTGTGAGTTGCCATTTTTATAACAATCCTTTAGTAGACCCAGCTTTGTATATAGTCACTGATACTCATGTGAAGTGAGTTAGCTGGGTTTATGTTGCTAGCCTAAATATCGCCTCAAAAATGGTTCTACCTATTGATTCCCCAGCTCCATGTCCTCCATGTGAGCTATTCGAAGAGAAGGTTATTCATAAATATAAATCAATGTCAGTTGTGGGGCATAATTGGGTCAGGTGTGGAGCTTTGATATATGACATCAGTTATTTAAATTTCATTGCGACAGGCAGTGCAGCAGTTCATTAAAGTTCCTTGCTGATTTATGAACAGAATGGCCAAGATTTTCACCACTGGCATTGAAAAGAATAGTCTGAAGCCCCAGCCCAGTTGCCGAGTCCAGGTTTTTAGGGTTGTCATCTACAAATACCGCAGAACTGGCGTTGACATTTAGCTGCCGGATTAGGTATTGAAAGATAGCGGGGTCTGGTTTTCTGAGGCCGACATCTCCGCTGATGACAAAGCCACGGATATATCTCTCAAACTTAAATCTATCTCGCAGTTTTCTCGACCACTCTGAGAGGTCATTCGATAGACACCAAACTTCCCCGCCTCTTGAATTGGTTGCCTCGAGGAATTCAATCAAGCCATCGGTCAGATTATGACGTTGCAGGTATTCATCTTCCAGGTTGGGGTTTATACCTACGGCTTGCCAAAGTTCAGTTGAGTTTATATTACCCAGACTCGCTGCAGCATAGAGGCCGTTGATTATATCTATATCGTTGATACCGCCCTTCTCGGCAATAAACGGGCAGAGCAAGTCTTTTACGTCATCCCCGATGGAATACATTACTCCCATGGCATCAAGTATCACAACTTTAGTTTTCAATGTTGGTCTTTGCTTATGTCCGGTCATTAGTTTATGCTTTCAAGATGCGCAGGGCACGCAGCGTTACCCACTTGTTAGGTTGCTTTTTGGCACCGAAGTTTATCCATGTCTTGCCGGTGTAATCGTATTCCATCAACCAGCGCCCTTGGGCATCTTGCTTGTCACGGATTGTGGTCAAAGCATTTTCCAGCCGAGGGTCATGACCATAGCCTAATCCGACCAGCGCTTCAACATTCTGCAATAAATCGGTCACATAAAACACCGGAAAGCCGAATTTCCACCAATTCTGACTCGGTTTAGCGCTGTAGCCACAGGGATAATCTGCCCTGGCCGGGTCTTTGCTGAACAGGAAATCAACTCCTGTATCGATGGCGTTATCTATCAACTTTGTTCTTTTTCCTTTCGGCAATTTGCTGAAAGCCAGCATTATTTTTACGGCTCCCCAGGCGCAGGGCAGTTTATTATTCGCGCCGCAGGCGAATTTGGGCCCGCATTTCCCGGCGTAGTAACGCACCGGAGCTGTCTTATCCTCCATGGGGGCTACGCCGTCGCCGGTGACGCTCTTTGCCATCCACTCAAACGCCTTATCCAGGCGCGGGTCTTTTAACCCGAGGTCCAGTAGGGCGGCGCAGAGGTTTCCCTGCAGGCAATCTATTGTTCCCGACGGGGCTCCGTTAATTGTGAAATGCCCGTCTTTTGTCAGCGTATGCTCTAATAAATAAGAGCCGGCGATTGCCAAGCGCTTATCCATTTCAATAGAAGCGCCAAGCTGAGCCAGTAAGATAATCGACCACACAGTGCCCCTGTATTTCGGATAATATCCGGCTCCGGGTTGCACCCAATAGCCTTCCTTCTCCATCTTTTCCAGCACTTTGGCAATAGGGCCTTCAGTATGTGCCCTTTTCCTGGCTGCCATTAATTCATCGGCATCGGTTTCGGCTAAGTCACGCAGGGCAAGATATCTCACGCCGATATCGCCTGGTTCCAGTAGCCATTGTAATTGATTTTCTTTTATCATTGGAGTTCTCCGTGTTTGGCGAAAGTTAGCTAAATGCTTATAGGCCCTTGCTGTTTCACACCCAGAAGTATCCATAAAATGTGATGGTGAACTTCCCCATTGGAGCGAGGCTCATAGTATTCGTGCTCAGATAGCTCCTTGATGGTTAAAAAACTGAAATCTGTTTCCAGCTCTTCCCGTGTGCAAAAGTGGAGGAACCTCTGGTCGTGGAATGAGTTATCCTCGTTCTCAACGGGTTTGCCTTTGCCAAAGTGCTCGGGGTCACTCGGGGAAAGCGTGCTGAGGAAAAGCATTCCGCCAGGCTTCAGGCTCTTTTTAATTGTATTTCTGAAGGCTTGCCTCTCTTCCATTTTTAGCAAGTGATAAAAGTTAGAGGCGAATACAATTTCGAATTTTCCCTCAGGCATTTGCCTGAAGTCACAACACTGGAATCTGACACGCGATTCCAAATCAGCAGCCAGCGCCTTTCCTGCCATTTCAATGGCTTCACTGGAATTGTCAATGCCCAGGACATGGCATTTAGTGCTGCGGGCTAAATATATGGCATCACGACCATAGCCGCACCCGAGGTCTAATATTTCATTAGCACTACCGGAAGATTTGACGCCCTGTAAATAATGGCAGGCAAAGGCAGCCAAGGCGCTGGGTCTGTCACCCCAGACACGCTGATGATTTCGATACATATTATCCCAGGTCATTTTCCCATCTTTCGTAACACAAGAACGAAGTTGCCTGTTAGTTCCAACTGGAAAGTCAGCCGGCGCCGCCGCCACCTCCACCACCGCCTCCGCCACCACCTCCTCCGCCACCGCCGCCTCCGCTACTGCCACCACCGGAAAAGCCCCCGCTGACCATGTCTACCATACTGCTGAAGGCATCGCCTACGGCGCTTAGCGATGGCACCGATGATATGTTCCCGCTTACCCCGTCTGTTCCACTGGTATAAAACCATACCGGTGTCGGAGCATCAAGCTGACTGAACTGCTTTACCCAGCCCTGGGTTAAGCCGAAGACTACGGCATAGGCGAAATAGGAGTCCCAATAGCTCAGGTTGTCGGTGGCCAGCTGCTTGTCTTTGGCCATTTTCTTGAGATATTTCCCAAAGGCTTTCCATTTAGCACACTCAGCAGCGCCTGCTTCTGTTAGCTTTGGCAGCCTGGATGAAAGTATGATTGCCGCCATACCGATAGGGAGGCATAAGGCAAAGGGAACGAAAATCATCTCAGCGTATGGCCACAGAAGCACAAAGAGAAATATGCCGAGAAATATAGGAAGAAAGATAAGAAGTATTCCGGGCATTAGCAGACGTTGGACTGACCGCGATGGCTCCTCCTCGAAAAGTTTCAGCTTTACTGCCTCGCGTTCCACCATACGGGTGAATTCCTTAAGTAGCTGCGGATGCTGTCCTTTCTGCTCGGAAAGTAGTTTCCCATCGCGGCTAGCCATAGTCTGCGTAATCAGGTCCTCGAAGGAGAATTTCTCCTCGTCTTTAGCTTTTATGAGCAGTATGTCTTTTTGCGTGCCAGACCAATGCTGTTTTTCCGTTTGTATTAGTTCGACTATGCCCTTATTGGCCAGGTCGAAGATAGTGGCTGTAAGCTCCGTAGGACCTACTCTGCCACGGGTGACTAAAGCCACCAATGCCGGCGGCAAATCACTGGGTAGTGAATACTGCGACTGTGGCGCCGCGCTGACTTTCGACAGGCGACCTCTTTTCCTGAAGGCGCGACGTATCCAGAGAGCACCGAGCAGCGGTACAACCACTAAGCCAAACAGGGTAAGTGACAGATTAACTATCGGCTTAACATGGTCGTTATAGGCTTCTCGCTGTTCCAGCTTTTTTTGCCAGGCTGGCGGCACACCGCTGACCATGCCGTGTGGGAAATAGATATTAATCTCGAGTTCTCCGGCAGCAGGTATGCTACCTGTTATGAACTCTATGGTTGTGTCATCTATGATTTGTTTGGTGGCAGATACCCCGTAGCTATAAATCAAAAGCTGTTCTGGCGGCACGGGTCCAGGCAGATGAACGAATACCTGGCTTGAATCGACATAAGCGTCGCGGTCTCCGAAGATAGCTTTCCAATATAGCTGGTCGGCAGGGCTGTTGAGGCGCAGACCACCGTGAACCGTGTACCTGAGTTCTATAATCCGGCGGCTGTTACTTGTCTCAGGGAACCACCAGCCGACCCAGAATTGGTCTTTTTCCATCCAGGTGGCATAGCCATAAGTGTCGCCACCAGCTGACTCGCCCGTTTTTTTCCGGATGTCTATCCACTCTTTAACGACAGGATTAAGCGGATATTGCCGGTCACCTTCCCAAACCTCCACATTATCGATTGACTCGAGCCTATCCGTGGGTATCCATCTAAATGCGTAGTGGAAATCGCCTGAGGTGAAAACGAATGTCTGGACCTCGCTGACCTGAAAATCCGAATTTTCCAGAATTTTAATGTCGACATTTATAGACTCGTAGTGGTAAACCCTGTCGGCGGCACCCAGAGTCCCGAAGCTGCTCAGGAATAAGCCTAGAGCCGCAAGTCCGGCAAGTGGAAAAAATAGCCATTTACCTTTGGACTTATAAGTCAATGTCGTTATCCTCAAATTACGGATTTGGGCAATTATAATACTGAGGGTTTATTTTAACAATCCAGCCCGGCACTGTGCACTATTTTCCCGATTCATTATCGAATATCGCGGGCAGTCAATTTTGCTTCGCGGATTCGTCGTTTGCTATTATTAATTTGTTCGATGCATCATATTAGGAGGTGACAGATGCAGCTTGCAGAGGCGATGGTTAAATCTCTAGAGCAGAGCCAGGGATATCTTACTAAAGCGCTTGATGGTCTGACTCAGGAAGAGGCGGCATGGAGCCCGGCACAGGAGTCTAACAGCATTGCCTTTATACTATGGCATGTCACCCGGGTTGAAGACTTCTTTGTTATCCGTGTTATCCAGCGAGGTGTAGAACTTTACGAGGCGGAAGGTTGGCGTGAGAAATTGGGCACGCCAGCCAAAGATACTGGCTTTGATTATACACTTGAGCAGCTTCGAGCCTGGCCGGTGCCGAAGTTGGAGATAATACGCGGCTATTCCGAGTCGGTTCGAAAAAAGACTCTGGCTTTGCTTAACAGCATCTCTCCAGAAAGACTATCCGAATTGGCGCGGCCGGACCGTTCGCCTGACTCCGTAGGCGATATATTGTGTCGCATCACCACTGAGATAGCTTTACACATGGGACAGATTGCCTATATACGCGGCATTCAGCGCGGGTTGAACAAGTAGTATAAGCCAGACATGTTTTTTAGTGAAATATGAACAATAAGACTTTAAAACGAGGTTGGAATGGCTAAAAGCAGGAAATTAAGGCCCAGCTGGGCGGACAGAGCTAAAATCCGCATCAAGAAGATGCTGGGCATGAAAATCTTGCTTTGCGATAGCTGCAAATGGGACTGGCGAAGCGCCTGCCATAACCCCGAGCGGCCTAATGCCATCTGGTGCCTGGATTACGAGAAGAGAGGCAGATAAGCCGACAAAACGAGTATAATTCTTTGACACTATTAAAGTCCGATGCTATCATGGTACCGAACTGCCCGGCCGCTTGATTGGTTGGGCTACATATGAACGGCGTTAGCGGTCTCTTCTTAATATTATTCTTGATTTCTCTGGCGGCAGCTGCCTTCTTCTGCAGCGCTGAGACAGCTTTTATCGGCATGCAGCGACTCCGCCTCAAACACCTGGTACGTATCAATCACCCCAGAGCAGCAATCGTAGCCCGAATTCTTGATAAACCTGAGAAATTTCTGGCTACCGTGCTCTTGTGCATCAATTTCTTCGAGACGGCAGTAGCTACTCTGGGTACGGTAATGGCTGTATCTTTGTGGAAGGAGAACTTAGGTGTAGCCATAGCTACCATCGTAATAACCATATTGACTTTGATTTTCGCCGAGCTTATTCCCAAGAGCCTGGCTGCTCGCTACGGGGAGAAAATAGCGCTGGCGTATGCCAGGCCAATAGAATTTATATCGACGGCACTTTATCCATTTGTTTATGTACTTAACCATATCGGCATCAGATTTACCAGGATGGCTGCCGACGGTACCGAGCCGAGGCCGACGATTAGCCAGGATGAATTCCGTACGGCTATTACCGTTGGTGAGGCGGAGGGGGTCTGGGAAGAGGAAGAAGCGGAGATGCTACACAATACCTTCGAATTCGCTGACCGGCCGGTCAGTGAAGTGATGCAGCCGCGTACCGAGGTTACCTGGTTGAGGCAGGGGACGACTTTAGCCGGCTTTCTTGATATTTATAGACAGTATCCCTTCTCTCGTTTTCCAGTTTATAAGGGTACAACGGATAATGTGGTCGGTGTTTTATCGATTAAAGATGTGCTTATGGCTCAGGCCAAAAATTTACTGAAGCCGGATAGCCCTATCGATGAGCTGGTTCGACCCGTGCATTTTGTGCCCCAGACCAAACGTCTGGGTGAGCTTCTGGCTGAGATGAGGGATAACAATTATCATATGGTAGCCATTGTTGACGAATATGGCGGCGTGGCCGGTATAGCTGCCTTAGAGCAATTGACTCAAGAGATAATGGGCGTTATCGGCGATGAACTGGCGGTAAAGGAAAAAGACTTCGTAGCTATCGACGCTCATACCTGTGAGGTCGATGGTGGGGTCAGGGTGGAGGAAGCTAATGAGCAACTGGATTTGGACCTGCCTACAGGTGACTATGAAACCGTGGCCGGGTTCATTCTCAGCCACTTAGGGCGCATACCAAAGCAGGGTGAGAACTTAAAATATAAGGACCTGAAAATAACTATAGCTGAGATGCAGGGGCGGAAAATAGAGAAGATTCAGATAACCAGGGAAAAGGATGCAGCGCCTGCGCCTTAAGTTCGGCCGTGGTGAAGAGCTCAAGTTTCTGTCGCACTTAGACTTAATGAGGCTTTGGGAGAGGGCTTTACGCCGGGCTGGCCTCCCGTTAGCTTATTCGGAAGGTTTCACTCCTCATCCACAGATTGCCCTGGCAGCTCCACTGTTAGTCGGCGTGACCAGTGACGTTGAGCTAATGGATATTTCACTATCTCGATGGGTGTCTCCTCAGTCTTTTGTGGCACAGATAGAGAAGCAGTTACCTCGCGGCATAGCTCTGCTTGAGGTCTGGCCGGTTGGGCCGAACGTTCCATCGCTTCAATCACAGGTTAAATTCGTTGAGTACAGGGTTGAAGTAGAGACGGAAAAAGGATGCCAGGAAGTTGAGTCAGCTTTGAAATCTTTTCTGTCAATGAAGGAACTGCCGTGGCACCATCACCGGGATACCGGCGACCGTTACTACGATTTGCGCGCCCTGGTGGATGACCTTCGGCTTATCGATTGCCAGGATTCAATATGTGTTTTGGGAATGAGACTCCGCTGCGATGAAAAGGGTGCGGGCAGGCCGGAGCAGGTTACTAAGGCCCTTGGTTTCTCCAAACGTCCCAAATCTATTCATCGCACCAATCTGATTTTAGACTGACTCCGATTGGGTTATCAGATGCAATCAACACAGCCTCGTTTGAATTCTAAGCGTCAAAAGCTGGCCAGGAAATTCGCCCGGCTTATGAGGCGACTGTCTTTAATCGAGTTGGCTATAGTCGGCGTTATATTGCTGGTGCTCGTTTTCGGCGGCCTCTCGGTCAAACTGAGCTACTTTTTGGCTTTTCCTCAGCCCTGGGCATCCGCTTTGTACTTTACTATTTTGGCGGTTGGTCTGGGAATAATTTTGATGCCGCTGAACTACTACCAGGGCTTTATCCTGCCGCGACGCTACGATTTGTCGCATCAAAAGCTTAGTGCCTGGTTGGCAGACAGAGCCAAATCCTCAGCCCTGGGCTTTTTATTGGGCCTGGCAGTAGCTATTCTCGTTTACTGGCTGCTGGCCCGCTTCCCGGACATGTGGTGGTTGTGGGCTGCCGTATTTTTATTCCTGCTCAGCTTACTTTTAACGCGGCTGACGCCGACTTTACTGCTGCCCATGTTCTTTAAGTTAGAGCCTCTGGGTGACACGGGGCTTAAACGAAGATTGATGAAGCTGGCAAAGCGGGCTCGAGCCCCGATTTCCAATGTGTCCACCATAGACTTGAGCAGCAAAGGCACCACAGCCAATGCTATGTTAGCCGGCCTGGGCAGGACGAGGAGTATTATTCTCACCGATACTTTGCTCCAGAAATATAGTTCGGATGAGATTGAAGTGATACTGGCGCATGAACTGGGGCATCACCTCCACAAGGATATTCCCAAGCTTATTGCCCTGCAGGCAGCTATGATTTTGCTGGGTTTATACCTGTCCAATCTGGTTTTAAGAGCCAGCATTATCCCATTTGGTTTTGATGGAATTGCCGATGTGGCGGCGTTCCCTCTGCTATTATTGTCCATAGCTGCTATGAGCTTAATAATAACGCCATTGACTAATGCCTGCAGCCGGTATGTGGAGGCGTCCGCCGATAAAGCTGCCCTGGAATTGACGGCTAATCCCCAAGCTTTTGTTACGGCAATGACCAGGCTTACGAACCAGAATCTAAGTGTGGCCGACCCCAGCCGTTGGGAGGAACTGTTATTTTATGACCATCCACCGTATACTAAGCGGGTTAGTTTGGCCAACCGTTATAATATGAAAGCTCCTAGAAGGAGGTAAGCGATTAAACTTATTCTGGTCAGACACGGCGAGACCGCCTGGAACCAGGAAAGGCGGATTCAGGGTGGCAGCAGCGATATTGAATTAAGCGAGGTCGGAAAAGAGCAGGCAGCGAGACTGGGGCTGGCACTAAAGGACACAGAAATTGGCGCTATTTATTCCAGCCCCTTAAAGCGCGCTCTGGATACTGCACAGGCCATTGCCGGCTACCATAGTTTAACGGTGCAGGTAGAGCCCGATTTACGGGAGATGGAAGTCGGTGAGCTAGAAGGCGTCTCCATTGCTGATTTGGGGACTAGTTTTGGCCAATTTTTGCTTCACTGGCGACAGGGACTGGGCACGGAAAAGTTACCCGGTGGTGAGAGTGTCGCTGAGCTGGCTGACAGGGTCTGGACCATAGTTCAATCGATAAAGAACAGACATGACCACGGAAATGTAGTGGTGGTGAGCCACTTTTTTACGTGCGTGGCGACCATCTGTAAAGCTCTGGGATGGCCGCTGACCACTATAGAACGGATTAGAGTGCAGACCGGTAGTATCAGTATAATTGACTTCACAGATGGGCAGACTCGCCTGGTATCATTGAGCGATACTTGTCATCTAAGAGAGGGCTAAGTTGGCCAGAAAAGACAAAACGCTGGACGGAAGAGTAATCGACTTTATCCGCGAGCAAAGTCTTATCTCAGCCGGCGATAAGCTGGTAGTGGCTGTATCCGGGGGTGCCGATTCGGTTTGTTTGCTTCATATTCTGGCGCATCACCTGGATGACCTGGGTGTAGAGCTGCATGCCGCCCATCTCAACCACCAGCTTCGAAATGCTGAATCCGATGCCGATGCCGGTTATGTTTCTGATTTGGCGCATAAGCTCGGCGTGCCGGCCGCTATTGGGCGCCGGGATGTAGCAGCATATCGTAACCGCAAGGGCGGCTCATTAGAGGAAGCTGCCCGCGAAGTCCGTTACGGCTTCCTGGCTAATGTGGCTAAGAAGGTCGGTGCCTCTAAAGTGGTAACAGGACACACCTGTGACGACCATATCGAGACTATTCTGCTGCATTTACTGCGCGGCGCGGGCACAGCAGGACTACGTGGTCTGCAGTCTCGCTCGGCATTGCCACACGGTGACAAAGGTGACCGGCTTGAAGTAGTCAGGCCGCTGCTTGAAATTACCCGGCAGGAAACGTTGAGTTATTGCCGGCGGCACCGACTGGCCCCGCGGAGCGATTCATCCAATGAATCGCTTTCCTTCTTAAGAAACCGTATCCGCCTCGAGTTGCTGCCTGTACTTAGAAGCTATAACTCCGGTATTGACAAGGTGCTGCTGAGGCTGGCCGATATTGCTACAGATGACATCTCTTTTATTGAGGAACAAGCTTCTTTGCTGTGGGCGGATTTAGTACAAAAAGACGGCGATGCACTTTACCTTGACGTGAACAAGATGCGTGCTCTGCCGCGTGCCGTACAAAGGCAGGTCTTTAGAAAAGTAGTTAAGCTACTAAGAGGAGACCTGAAGGACATCGAGGCCGACCATATTGAAGCCATGATTGAGTCTCTATCGAAACCAGCGGGAAAGAGATTTTGTCTGCCTGACGGGTTGACGCTGTCCACGGAGTATGGCCGTCTGGTTATAACACCGACTCGAGCTTCAGTATGTCCCTTGCCTCCTCTCCAGGGTACAACCAGCATTAATATCCCTGGGGAAACTGATTTATCGGGCTGGCGGGTTAGGGCGGATATAGTTCAACAGTCAGTCGGCAGCGACAATGGTATTACCGCCAGCTTTGACTTGGATAAGGTTGGCAAAAAACTGGTGGTGCGGCGACGCAGACCCGGCGACCGTTTTCAGCCTCTGGGCATGAATCAGACCAAGAAGCTCCAGGACTTTATGGTCGATGCCAAAATTCCCCGTACATGGCGAGACCGGGTGCCGTTGGTTACCTCAGCCAGGCAAATTCTGTGGGTCGTCGGCTGGAGAATGGATGACAGGGTTAAGGTTACTGAAAAGACGAAGAACATACTGAGCTTGAAATTTGAAAGGTTAACTTAATGGCGGTGGATTCCGAATTGCGTATACGCCGGCTCAGGATAGATGAGGCCTTGCCCAAACTTGACCATTACCTTAACGCTGCCTTCATGGCAGGGTTGCCCTCGGTGCGCATCGTCCACGGCAAAGGAACGGGAGTGCTAAGACAAGCAGTACATGAGACTCTGGCGGAACATCCTCTGGTCAAGTCATTCCGGTTCGGTGATTGGGGCGAGGGGGGAGTCGGCGTAACTGTGGTTGAGCTGGCAAACCACTAACGGAATAAACCTTATAACAGGGAATAAAAATGAGTACCAGGGCTATAGCAGTTCCCAGGCAGATGTGGTATGAAGAGGGGAAATTGCGGCTGACCTTCCCCGAATCTTGGGAGGTGGTGCCCTGCCTGATGAAGGGGCATGACATCCCACAGATAGCCCCCAAACAGATAAAGACAGCGTTTGATAATCCTATCGGCAGTACCAGGCTTAAAGAGCTGGCCAAAGGTAAAAATAAAGTTGCCGTAATCTTTGATGATATCTCGCGTCCTACAAGAGTCGCCGATTTGATACCCTATGTTATTAAGGAGTTGGAGGCGGCGGGCATTTCTGAGCAGGCAATCAGATTCATCTGTGCTGCCGGTGCTCACGGGGCTCATACTTATCAGGATTTCCAGAAGAAGCTGGGCCAGAAGATAATGGACAGGTTCCCGGTTTACAATCACAATATCTATGAGAACTGCACCTATGTCGGGCAGACTTCGCAGGGGACACGGCTTTCTGTCAATTCTGAGGTAATGAGCTGCGATTTGAAAATCGGCATCGGCTCGGTAATTCCTCATCCTCAAAGTGGATTCGGCGGCGGTGGCAAAATTGTACTGCCTGGCATAGCTTCTATCGACTCAATCGAGGCTTTTCACTTGCTTGAAATAAAAGCCAGAGAAGGCGGCCGGGGAAATACTGTTGGGCTGGGCAATTACCTCGATAATCCTATGGTCAAGGATTTTAATGAGGCGGCAAAAATGATAGGTCTCGACCTCAAGATTGACACCGTAATCAATGGGAGTGGAGAGCCCTGTGCTATATTCGTGGGCGAGCCTGAGGCGGAATACTATGAGGCGGTCAAGTTTGCTCTGTCGCACTACGCTACAAAACCAGTCCCGGGGGCTGATGTGGTTGTGGTGAATACTTATAGCAAGGGCAGCGAAGCCATAGTCGGCTTGATCATAGGCATACAGATGCTGATGGAAAAGGGGGGCGAGCTGGTACTGATAATGGACTGCCCGGCCGGCCAGGTAGTCCATTATTTGCTGGGTAGTTTTGGCGGGAAAGCCAGAGGCCGCTTATTCAGCTCCGTTGATTTTCAGCTACCGTGGTTAAGAAGATTCATGGTATTATCTCCGCAATTCGAGAGGTCTACGACTGACTGGCTGGCGATACCCGACACTATATGGGCAAAGTCGTGGTCTGAGGTGACTGGCATATTAAAGCAAGATTTCCCTGATGGCGCCAGGGTAGCGGTTGTTCCTGACGGTACCATTCAGTATTTATCTGCCTCTTAATGTAGGGTTTGTAGACGGGGATTGAAAATGGGTGCTCAAGTTGCAGGGCTAGCAGCCCAGTTCAAGGCAGAGGCCGGCAAGGCAGGTGCTATGGTGTACGAGGCCTCAAGTGCTGAAGATGCCAGTAATTACATATTGAAACTGGCCCAGGAACGCCATGTTAAAAACGCAGTTAAATCTAAATCCAAAGTCGCTGATAAAATTAAATTGAGGAAACATCTGGAGAAGGCTGGCATCGAGGTAATCGAGGCCGATTTGAAGGAGTGGATGGCTCAGTTAGCCGGTGAAAAACCGACGGGACGGAAAACGATTGGACAGGTGGAGAAGCTTATTTCTAAGGCAACCGGCAAGAAACTAAATCCCGACCCGCGGGTTCTGTTAAATGCAGCCAATAGAACCATAAGGCAATACTGTATTGATGCCGACATGGGCATATCGGAAGCTGACGTAGCCATAGCTGAAACGGGAACTTTAATCATCGTCGGAAATGAAGGCGTCACCCGTCTGGTTGCCGTTTTACCTCGTATACATGTAACTCTGGTTGAGAGTCAAAATCTGGTTCCTTTTATGGAAGATGTTATTACCAGGCTTAAATCGCTCAAGGGAAATATAGCTGGTCAGGTCGTGCCAGGTTATGTCACTTATATCACCGGCAGAAATACAACTGCTGATATACCCGGTGCTGTACTGGCCAGAGCTCAGGGGCCTGCCGAGGAGCACGTAATACTGATGAATAAGGCTGCCAGGAGGGGTAGCGTATGAGTCGGGCCATGACAAAGCGCGTGCACAAGGCACTAACGGATGAAAACTTGCAAACCGCCCTTACCAGACTACTGGGGCTGATTAAATTCGTACGTCAGCTAGCATTTACGGGACTCGATTTTGAGTCTTTAAGTCAGGAGATTCGTCGCGTTAAAGAGAATTCCATCGCCAACCTGCCGCAGCTGGTGGAGCAGTTTAAGTCACAAGCCACCAAAGCCGGGGCCGTGGTATACGAAGCCGAAGACGCTGAGGATGCCGTTAAATATGTGCTGAAGCTGGCGCAGGAACGCAAAGTGAAACATATAGTGAAATCGAAGTCCATGCTGGGCGAGGAGATTGAGTTAAGAGAGCATCTCCAAAAAGCCGGCATTGGTGTGACGGAAACCGACATTGGGGAGTGGATTGTCCAGCTTGCAGGGGAAAGACCGGCACATTTGGTTGGCCCCGCGATACACAAGACCATAGAACAGGTGGCTGAGCTTATATCCAAGGCGACCGGCCAGGAGCTGGGAACCGACCCTCAAGCTTTGCTGGATGCGGCGCGTCGTGCCTTGAGGCAGACCTACATAGATGCCGACATGGGCATTTCGGGAGCTAATATCGCCATAGCTGAGACCGGGACATTGGTCGTTGTCACCAACGAGGGAAACGGTTGTATGGCGACAACTTTGCCTCCGGTTCATGTGGCGGTAGTCGGCTATGAGAAGATAGTTTCCAGCTGGAAAGATGCTGCTGCCATTTTCAGATTACTCAGTCGATGCACCGCCGGCATGAAAATGCCGGTGTATGTCTCCCACATTACCGGGCCAAGTCGTACCGATGCCATTCCCGGGACAATGCTTCACGGTGCCGGAGGTCCCGGTGAAGTCCACATCGTACTGGTGGATAACGGCCGATGGCAGATGAGAGAATCTGACGAATTCAGGGAAGCGCTATATTGCATTAAGTGCGGCACGTGTCTTAACGTCTGCCCGGTTTTTGCCTCAGTTGCTGGGCAGGTTTATGGCTACGTATATCAGGGAGGCATAGGTGCCATATTAACCGCCTTTTTACACAGTATGGATAAAGCTGAAGAGGTGGCGAGCCTGTGCCTTGGCTGCATGGCCTGTAAAGAAGCCTGTCCCGCCCGAATTGACATACCGCGGATGATAACGCGGTTGAGAGCCAGTCTGGCAGAAGAAAAAGGCTTGCCCATGTTGAACAGTATGGCTTATCGCAGCATTCTGAAACACCAGCCCAGATTGGATAGAGTGGTAAGAATTGGCTCATACTTGCAGCAACCTTTCGTTGATGCAGACCTTATGATACGACGGCTTCCGGGTCCGTTGAATGCGCTGACCCAGACTATCAGCCTTCCAGCACTGTCGCGTAATTTTTTACGTGACAGGCTCAGGGATTATTCTTCGCCCAAGTTGACAGATAAGCCTAAGGTGGCTTTTTATTCTGGCTGTGTTGGCGCTTATGCCTATCCTGAAATCGGTGAACAGGTGATGAAGGTCTTGACAGAGTGCGGCGCCGAGCCGTATTACCCGGCGGAGCAGGCGTGTTGTGGCGCTCCGGCATATTTTGCCGGCGATATAGAGACGGCATTGAATCTGGCTAAGACAAATATCGTTGCGCTTGAAGAAATGAAGCCCGACTATATCGTTACCGTATGCCCGGGCTGCGCCGCCGTATTGCAGCGGGAATATCTAAACTTAACCACTGCTGAGCCGAGATGGAACCAGCGAGCCAGAGCATTGGCCGGTAAAATTCGTGATTTCTCACAGCTACTGCTGGAGCTAACCCCCTCCATGCCGAAAAAGCCGTCACGAAATCAGAAGGTCACTTATCATGACCCCTGCCATTTAAGGCGCGGCATCGGTGTCTTTAATGAGCCCAGGCGGTTGTTGGAACGGGAAGGCTTTGAGGTGATAGAAATGGCGGATTCAGACGCCTGCTGCGGCTTTGGTGGTCATGTCGTGCTCAGCTATCCCGAGTTGTCCAAATCGGTCTTGAAGAGAAAACTGGATAATATAGAAGCAGCTGGCGTGGAAACAGTGATTACGAACTGCTTAGCCTGCGTACTGCAACTCAGAGGCGGCCTGGATAAGCGCTGCAGCCGCATTAAAGTAATGCACAGCGCCGAACTGCTGGCAAGTACGTTTGAAATCACACAGTAGCATTCGCCCATCAACTGATATTAACCTTCAACTCAGGACTGTTTTTAACCTCTTATTTTCGCGGCAATCTTTCTGCCGAATTCCACGCAGGCTTCGATGTCACTACCTTCCGGCCTCTGTAGTAGCTTCAGACCGGGCTCGATAACATTCATTTGGAAAATATGTTTCATGGTATCAGTTATCATTTGAATCGATTCGCCGCTCCAGGCATAGGGCCCAAAAGCCGCTCCGACTTTTCCTTTCAAGTTCACCTTTCGAATTTCAAAAAGCAATGACTTCATGGCGGGCAGCAAGTCATTATAATAGGTAGGGCATCCAAGAATTAGGGCATCGGCATTTTTAAGGTCGCTTAACTTCGCTTTTTCTACATTTTTCGATGTTACTTGAACTGCGGCCTCTTTTAGTCCGACCTGTATGGCCACAGCCATTATTTCTGTATTTCCTGTTCTCGTGCTATAAATTATTATAGCTTTGTCCATCATTCCTTCCCGGTCTTTTTCTGAAGTCAGTTTGGTGAGCGCTTTGCAAAGATTTCTAGATTAGCGCTCTCTTACCTCTACGGTATAACCCTTAGCCATTAATTCTTTTGTAATCTTAGTTGGGTCAGTGTTATCAAGATGTAATACCAATTCAGTCGCTTCACCATCTGTTGGAGGCATATTGTGTACGCCAATTATCTTTATTCCGTTTTTATCCACAACCTCCATAATCTCTTGTATGCATTTAGGTGAGCCGCAGTTACCGATTAGTAATCTGGTACCAGGCTTGCCTATGCCCAACACTGGATTCAGAATTTTGTAGAAGAAATCATCGGTAGTCACTATACCTACCAGGGTACCATCTTCTACCACGGGCAGAGCACCTACTCCTTTATTTTGTGCCAGAGCAACCGCACTTTCTACGGTGGTATCAGGAGTAACTGTAACCAACTTCTTTGACATGATGTCTTTAACAGTCATTTTTGCCAGAAGGTAATTGATTTCCCAAACGCTGAGACTGGTTGCCGGTGAAGGACTGGCGCGAGTTATGCCATCCCGGCTTATCATGCCTACAAGTTTTCCTTTATCAACCACAGGCATGCGCCGAATCTTGTGCGCATCCATGACTTTCCTGGCTTCCATAATGGGTGTGTCACTGGACACGGTAACTACATTCCAGGTCATGATGTCTTTAATTCTCATTTTCTACTCCCTTTTATTTTTTATAAAGACTTAAATAGACAGGCACTCTGCAAGATTGTAGTCCTTGGGATGTAAAAAAGTCATTAAAATTATGGCGGAATAATTAAAGATTCATAAAATTTAGATAGAATCACAATTTCCCGAGGCGGAGGTAATTCTAGTTGTCTACTTGCTTATCGGTTGTGCTCTCCTCGTCGGCAAGTACATGTTGCTTACGAAGTGGAATCTCTTTGAGGAAAAAGCTTATGACAAAGGCGACAACTGTGATGACAAGTGCTATAAGAAAGACTTCGACCAGGCCGGCATTGAGGGCCTGGCGCAATATCCCGAGTGTTTGTTGATAAAGAGCTGCTCCCTGCGGCCCTGCCTGGCTAAACAGGGTTTTTAGTTGGTCCTGTGCCTGCGGGCTGACTAATACTTCGGGATTGTGAGCCATTAGAGATAACGCTTGAGGCGGAATTAGCGTTTTAATCGTTGCCGGAAGCCTGGCAATAAAATCCGAGGTGAAGCGATTGGTCATTACAGAACCGAGTATGGCTAAACCTACGGCACCGCCCATTGACCGGAAAAAAGGAACAGCGGAGGTAGCAGCACCTAGTATATTGTAGGAAACCGCATTCTGTATAGCGATAGTATAAAGAGGCAGGGTAATACCCAGCCCGAATCCTACCAGGACTATATCCACCGCAGCAATTGCGTAGCTTGTTTCCGGATTTATTCGAGTAAGAAGCGCCAGACCGGCGACCATCAGTGCCAGCCCGGCAGCGCCTTGAATTCGATAATGCCCGCCCGTGCGGGCCAACACCTGTCCGGAGCTAAAACTGCCAAATACCTGGCCAAGCACCATTGGCGTCAAAAAACTGCCGCTCTCAGTCGCCGACAATCCCAGCACACCCTGAAAGAATAGTGGGATAATTATGATACTGCCGAACATAGTGAAGCCGGTAAGAAAGATAATAGGAGTCGATACTGCCACAATAGGGTTTCTGAAAATTTCAAGTGGTACTATTGGCTCCTCGCTTCTGCGTTCTATGATGGGGAAGATTATGATTCCGGCTACTGATAAGGCGAACAGGGAAATCACTGGAACTGAAACCCAGGGATACTCGGTCCCGCCCCAGGACAGAGCCAGCAGCAGTGGTATTACGGCAACTACAAGGGCCGCTATGCCCGCCCAGTCAATTCGATGTTTTAATTTGTCAAGACGAAAATTCGGGAAAAAGAAGGCGAACAGTGTAATAACAACGATGCCTAGAGGGATATTTATATAAAAAATCCAGTGCCAGGAAAAGGTATCCGTTATGAATCCGCCCAGCGACGGCCCAATAACAGCCGATACGCCGAAAACGGCGCTTACAAAACCCTGATATTTGCCGCGTTCAGCCGGTGGGAAAAGATCGCCGATGACAGTGAAGGCGTTGGCCATCATTATGCCGGCACCGATACCCTGCAGCCCCCGGAAGATAATAATCTGTGTTAAAGTCTGGCTGAGTCCGCAAAGTAGGGAGCCCAGAATAAAAAGCGTAATTCCTGCGGTATAAAAGTGCTTGCGACCGTACATGTCGGTCAGCTTGCCGGTGATTGGCAAAACGACAGTCGACGTGACCAAATAAGCTGTGGCTAGCCAGGTGTAATGAGCAAATCCGCCGAGGTCGGCTATAATTTGCGGCATGGCAGTACTAACGATGGTCTGGTCTAATGAGCTCAAGAATATAGCCATCAGCACGCCAGCCAGCGTCACCATCACCTGTCGTCGAGGTAGAGAACGCAGGCCGATAACCTGTTGCGGTTCGGTATTGGGATTCATGTTTCTTAAATTCTCTTTTCGGCGAAATTTACTTAACTTAATTCACAAAAATGAATTCCGCCAACTCTGAGTCTGTAAAGGGAAAGCTACTTCTATGTATTTTAAGCATTATTTACATGTTAGATTTTGTATAAGACTAATTGTAACTGGCGAACAATCATGACTTAACTGGCCGTGCTACCAGAACAGGTTTATCTCCAACTTGTAAGACCTTCTCAGTAACACTGCCAAGTACCCACCTACCGACTCCCGATCGTCCATGAGATGAGATAGTTACCAGGTCGCTATTTGCCTCTGCATATTCGATGATTCGCTCCGCCGCAGAGCCCCAGACTATCTCCGTTGAAGTTTTAATGCCTTTTTTCTTTAGTGGTTCCTCTACCCCATTTAGATAAGCTCTGGCTGAAGCCTTTATACTTTCTTCACCCTCTGGGATTGAATAGGGGGCAACGGTTTCAAAGCCGGCCACGATTCTTAGCCGTTCCAGGACCTGGAACAATACCAGTTCTGCGCCCAGTGCTCCGGCTAATACCTCAGCACATTCAATTATTGTTTCTCCCGTTTTAGAGCCATCCAAGGGCACCAGAATCTTTTTCACTAATCTTTTTTGTTGGATGGCATTTTCCTTGGCCGGCGTCCTGATCAGCAGAACCGGCCGGTTCGTCGACCAAAGGACTTTGGTAGCTATATTCCCCAGAAGCTTTGCCTCACGGCCGGATGAACCGTAACTTGACATAGCTATAAGACTAATATTCATTTTGTCGGCATATTGAAGCAATTGTTGAGCCGGTTTACCCCGAAGAACCTCGCTGTGTACCTTTATCTCCCTTATAGGCTCGAACTGCTTTATTTGGCGCTGTATCTGGTCCACAATGCGCTCCAGATAATAGCCGTGGAGATGGCTCTTATCGTCAGGCGACTCGTAAACACTTAGTATAATAATCTCGGCACTCAGTTTAGCTGCCAACTCCTCAACGTATGGTATAACAATTTCAGCAGCGTTGGAGCCATCCAATGGGACCAATATTTTTTTATACATGTTTGTTCACCTTCTAAGTTCGACTCGTTATGATATCAGGGCAGGCAGTTTTTCTAGATATGCCGATAACAAAGTCTACCATCCTCAATATAAAGTTCACAAGAGGAGATAGTTTTCCCGTGCCGGGGGTGAGACAAGGAGACTCTGGAATTTCCATATGGACAACACTAAAACTCGGATAGAAGTAAAAGAACAAAGGGCTTCTTTATTCTCACCTGACTGGTCAGTCCGAGATACTTAAGAAGCCCTTGTTCAGCTGTCGAGTTATACCAACATGGCTATTATTCCGTCCTAATTAGTAAACCGTAACCGTAACACTACCGGTTGTGGTGGTGAAGTCGTTGATAGCAGTTAAAGTATAAGTAGTAGTGCTGGCAGGTGATACCGGGGCTGAGCCGCTGGATGGTACCGTGCCTAAGCCGGTAATTACAACTGTATTAGCGCCAGTGACATGCCAGGATAAGATTGCCGTATTGCCAGCAGGTATGGTGCTGGGGCCGATGTTAAGAATATCAATGAAAGGACCGTGCATATAAGGATAGCCATACCTGTAGGGATAGTTGGGAGGGAATCCGTAAGGATAGCCGTAAGGCAGTTGATATGGATAATAGTTACCAACAGTAAGCACCACCGCCTTGCTGACGCTGCAACAACTGCTGCTTGCGGTCAGAGTATATGTTGTACTGTAGTAGGGATATACTATTTTTGAGCCGACTGGTTGAACATCGCCTATGCCCTGGTCTATAGTAACGGAGCTTGCCCCCGTTACATCCCAGTGCAGATTCGACAACTGACCCACAGCGATTATGTTTGGATCAACGTTAAAGACGGCAACGATAGGCGCATTAACACTGAGAACGACTGATTTGGTTACCGTACCGGCAGGACCACTGGCTGTAAGAGTATACGTAGTGGTATCTGTCGGTGATACCAGTTTATTCCCGGTTAGAGGTACGCTTCCTATGCCTTGGTCGATAGAAACGGAGTTGGCATTCGATACACTCCATATCAAAGCTGCTGAAACGCCGGAATTAATGACCGCCGGATTAACGTCGATGTTTATAACAATGGGTGCTGGGTTAACGCTGATAACTATTGATTTTGACGTGGCGCCGGCGAGATTGCTCGCTGTCAGGGTATAAACAGTTGTGACAGTAGGGAACACAATTTGACTGGAGGCAGCCGGCACTGCACCCAGGCCCTGGTCGATAGAAACCGAACTAGTGCCCGACGCGTTCCAAACTAGGGTTGCCGATTGGCCGGCGGTTATAACAGCCGGATTGGCCTCAAAGGTAACAATGGCAGGCAGTAGCGAGACGCAACTTGGACCGATAATAAGAAATAGCGATATTAGCAGCAACGGAAGAAATTTCTTCATAGTCTCATCTCCTCAGTCTTGTTCTTATATATTGTATGAAGCAGAATATAAAGAAGTCATAAAATCCTTCTGACATAAAATTAAATAAATGTAAAATTGAGATAGTTTGGTTCGCAGCACGAGTGCCAGGTTCTTGACAAAAGCATTGGCGCTGCCTAAAGTGATAATTAGTGGAGCTTGCTGTGACACGTGTGACGAACACAGAAGTATAAGGGGAGGGTGACATGGAAAAACAGCTACTTATTCTGGGTTTTGCCGGCAGTCTGCGAAAGGGCTCTTACAATAAGGCTTTGCTACGAGCCGCCGCAGAGCTATTGCCGAAGGAAGCAAAGCTTGAAATCTTCGACCTCGAAGGAATTCCACCCTTTAACCAGGAACTGGAAAGCCGCGTGCCGGAAAAAGTTAAAGAATTCAAGGCCAAGATAAGAGCCGCTAACGCCATATTGATAGCCACGCCGGAACATAACTATTCCGTTCCGGGAGTTCTCAAGAACGCTATCGATTGGGCGTCACGACCCCACGGGGATAATTCCTTTGAGGGCAAGCCGGCTGCCATAATGAGCGCCTCAACGGGCATGTTGGGCGGTGCCAGAGCTCAATATCACCTCAGGCAAATTTTCGTTTTCCTCGATATGTATCCGGTAAACAGACCTGAGGTTTTTGTAAACTTCGCCGGTCAGAAGATTGACGAGCAGGGAAAGCTGACCGACGAAACGGCCAGGAACATAATAAAGCAATTGCTCGAGGCTTTGGTTGCTTTGTCCAAAAGGTTGAGGCAGTAGTATCTTACTGAAATAGGTCTGTCTCCTTGGCAGTGCTCCCGGGTATAGCCAGATACAGGTACTCCTTTTCAGCGAACCCTGATTCCCTGCTCTCTTCCAGTATCTTGATAAATTCGCGGGCATCCTGTTGGGACCTGTGAGCTGCGATAGCCTGAATTTTCGAATCGAGGTAGTCCGAAATATCGGTAGAAATAGTGACCTCTTCGTCGGGACGAGTGGCCACGCCGAAATCGTCGGCGTTCGGCACGGCGCTCGCTGCAATTGTTACGTAGTACAGCTTCCGCGGCCCGCTTTCCTCTACTGATAGCCTTTCGAATGCCTTTGTGGCAGCTTTACCTATAGCTACGTGATCGTTATGGCCTGTTATGCCATCCGGCCCGAAGGTTATAACTATTTCCGGTTGAACACGTCGAATTATATCCTTTATCTTGTTTACGACTTCCTCCACATCGGCCTTGTCCAGCTCGCCATCAATATAACCCAGGAAATAGATATCCCTGATGCCTATGATGGCAGCGGCAGCGCGTACTTCGGCTTCGCGTGCTGTGCCCGTGTCTATATTAGCTGGCACATTCACGCGCGAGCCTTTTTCACCACGGGTGGCGCATATCAAGTCTGCGGGCACGCCTTGTTGCGTATACTTTTTGATGGTGCCAGCCATGCCGAAGCTCTCGTCGTCCGGATGCGCAAATACAAGCAATGTAGACCGCTTCATGATAACGTCTTAACCATATTTATAGTTCCAAAAACCGAATGCTTACCGGCCGTTAGTAACCACCGGCGAGGGGCGCTCCTGGAAGGGATGCGTGCGTGCCACCAGAGAGAATAGATAAGGATATTTTAATTTCAGGTGTGCCACATAGAATAACCACTCGACTATTAGCAGGCGATACACCCGCTGGGTGTCGCCGGCGATGTGCTTAAGGTCAGCCGCCGGAAGGCCTGTCAGTGATTCCCGTGCTTCCAGCTCCTCGGTCAGGTGGAACGTCGCCCACAGTAAGTCTGTAAAGCGTTCATGCTCCAGAAGGTTTGGGTTTTCCAGCAGAGCCAGTAAAAAATGCCGCTTCTGAACCAGGAATTTTTTAAGCGCATAGAGGGCAAGGCTGCTAAAATCAACTTCACTATCCATGGTTCTAGCAAAAGCCAGTGCTTTATTGAAATCCGCGCGGCTCCAGTTCTGTTTGACATCAAGGTGTCGCCTGATGTCATCGCTTTTTTCGAAGCAAACGAGTAGCCTTTGAAGTAAGTCGTTTCCCACCTCGCTGAAAAAAGCGCCCACGACCATATTAAGCTTCTGCATGATGGCTTGCTTCTCCCGGCTGGCCAGCACACGCTCGATTACGACGACCACCAGGAACACTTCAAGTGGCAGGAAAGCCAGGTCGCCAACCATGTAGATAAATATGTGATGGGCATCTCTAAAAATCAAGTAGTGAACAAAATATAACAGGGCAGAGATGCCAATAAGGATGACGGCAAGGATAATGAGATTCGAATAGCGTCGCATGGCTTTTCCTCCACTACCTGTGCTTATTCGTGGTTCTCTATATCAGATAATACCATACCTGCCTGCAAAAGCGGAAAGGTTTCTCAGGGTTAATGCGACAGGATGTTGTTTCCCCCGGTTTGACATGTGACTTTAAATACTGTAGACTTAATGCAAATGATTAGCATTAGCGTTAAAGTGGAGCTGAATTATGGTTAAAAAGATAAAACAGAAAGCTGGAGTTCGACAGTTATTAAATAATTCAAGTCAGCGAGTGACAGCCCAGCGTACTCTTCTGCTGGAGCTGCTCCGTCGCAGCGGCGGGCATGTTGACGCCGATGAACTGTATCGCCGGGCACGGAAGAAGTACCCGCGGATAAGCCTGTCCACAGTATATCGAAACCTGCAGCTTTTTAAGAAGCTGGAATTGGTAGATGAGCGCCACTTCGATGAGGAGCATCATCATTATGAGGTGAAATCAGGTGAAGAACACCAGCATCTGCTGTGCATTCGTTGCGGCAAAGTCGTTGAGTTTGACTATCCTATTAGTGGAAAGTTAAAAGAGGACATCGGCAAGAAATATGGCTTCGATATCACCGACATCGAAATCGACATGACGGGCTTATGCTCCGGCTGCCGTGAGAATGAAAGCAAAACAATATCAAGCAGGAATTAACGGTTTTATGTCTGAAAACATGCAATTAACTTTAGGTCAAATGAGCGCCGGACAGACCGGCACCATAATTCGAATTCTTGGAGGTCGGGGCTTGAATCAGCGCCTTGAAGCTCTCGGTATCAGGCCAGGGAAGAAGGTGACCAAAATAAGCACCATGCTATTTCATGGTCCGGTCACCCTCAGGACGGACCACACGCAGGTAGCAGTTGGCTTCGGTATGGCCAAAAAAATACTGGTTGAAATCGATACTTCCGCTTAAAGCTCCTCGCGTGTAACGATGAAGATTCTACTAATGGGCAACCCGAATGTGGGTAAAAGTGTTCTCTTTTCCCGGCTTACCGGCACGCGCACTATTGCTTCGAATTATCCCGGCACCACTGTCGGGTTCACTAAAGGCTCTTTGAGGCTCGGCCAGGAACAGGCTGAGATTATAGACGTCCCCGGCACTTACACTCTGGAGCCGACCAGCAAGGCAGAAGAGGTGGCTGCCGAAATGCTGAAGGAAGGGGACTTGATAATCGATGTGGTTGATGCCACCAATCTAGAGAGAAATCTTAACCTAACCCTGCAATTACTGGAAAGGCCGGTGCCGGTGATAGTAGCGCTTAATATGTGGGACGATACTCGCCACAGGGGAATAAACATAAATGTTGCCGGGCTTCAAGAACGTCTGGGGGTACCGGTTGTCCCCACGGTGGGTGTAACCGGACAGGGCATCAGGGAACTGGTCAGCCGCCTTTCCGAGGCAGCAGCACCTCAGATGACTTATTCCACCAGCGACGAGCGTTGGGCGAAAATCGGCGATATCGTGAGCCAGGTACAATCACTGACTCATCGCCACCACACCTGGCGCGAGGTTCTGGAGGACGCCAGCAGCCATCCGGCAGGTGGGGCGGCTATCGCCCTCGTAGTTCTTATTGCTACCTTCTTCATAATCCGCTTTATCGGCGAGGGTATTATAAACTATATAACAGACCCTCTTTTCCACTGGCTGTGGACGCCATTGCTTATGAAGCTGAGCCTGGCTTTGGGCTCGGGAGGTTTTTGGCACGATATACTGGTAGGCAAGCTTATAAACGGGCAAATTGACTATTTTCAGTCCCTCGGTTTGCTCAGCACCGGGCTTTATATCGAGTTCGGGGTGGTGATACCTTACATCGTTGCCTTTTACTTCATATTGGGGATACTTGAAGATATCGGCTATCTGCCGCGCCTGGCGGTTTTAATGGACACCTTGTTGCACAGATTGGGGCTACATGGTTACGCCATAATACCTACCATACTCGGCTTTGGATGTAATGTACCGGCGATTATGGCCACCCGAATGCTGGAAAGCCGGCGGGAGAGATTCATTGCGGCTACCCTGATTTCTATTGCTGTTCCCTGCGCGGCATTGCAAGCTATGATTGTCGGCCTGGTGGGGCAACAGGGCATACAATATGTGGCTATCGTCTACGGCAGCTTATTTGTATCCTGGATTATCATAGGGCTCATACTCAATCGTGTGGTGAAAGGGTTCAGCCCGGAAATCATAATGGAGATTCCACCATATCGTTTCCCGCCGTGGCGGGTTATCGGAGATAAGCTCTGGCTAAGGGTCTCCAGCTTTATAAAAGAAGCACTACCTATAGTGCTCGGAGCGGTAGTTGTGGTGAACATCCTTTATATGCTGAACGTCTTTAATTATATAGCTAATATCGCGGCACCGGTGATTAACGGGCTTCTGGGACTGCCCAAGGAGACGGTTGTAGCCCTGGCTGTCGGCTTTCTACGCAAAGACGTAGCCATGGGAATGCTGGCCCCGCTGGGGTTAACCGCCAAGCAGCTAGTGATAAGCAGTACACTTCTGGCTATGTCCTTTCCCTGTGTGGCTACCTTCGCCATACTGGCTCGAGAGCTGGGCATCAGAGATATGCTTAAAGCCACCGGTATCATGATAGTTTCAGCGTTGATTGTCGGTTGCCTGCTGAATTTGATTCTGTAACCACAAAAGATGTTTCATTTTTTCGTAATGGCTTGACATGGGGCTTATAATTTATAATATTAACCACGCAGCTCAGGAAAGGAGGGGGCCATGATTGCGGACCGGACCAAAACTCGCGGATATTTCAACACTGCTAAACAAAAGCGAACTCAGGCTTCTGTATATGAATTCCCAATCAAAGGCGGAATAGTCAAACGAAGATTAAGAAGGCCAACTTCCAAGATAACTTTTAAGATAGCCAGAGCATTAGTCGAAGGTGTACTTAGGGTTTTTGTCCGCTTAGAGATAAAAGATAAGGAAAACCTGCCGCCAGACGGCCCTATCATCGCGGTATTCAATCACCTCAACTTGATAGACCCGCCTCTACATATAATCAGCATTCTGCCCCGCGATAGCATCGTTATGGCCAAGGAGGAGCTGTTTTACTATTGGCCCGTACCCATATTCCGCATATTAATGGATGCCGCAGAAGCCTATCCTGTGCGCCGCCGTGGAACTCCTGAAGAGAGGCGGATGGCAATTAAATACGCAAAAGATGTGCTGGCAAAAGGTCTCGTGTTCGGCATATACCCCGAAGGCACACGTAGTAAGTCCGGCTGCCTTAAAGAGGCATATACTGGTTGCGCGCTCTTGGCTTTAGATACCGGCGTTCCAGTTATACCAGTTTCTATCCAGGGGACGGAAAAGTTGAAAGGAATCGGCTGGCTTACTCGCCCGACGGTAACCATAACATTCGGTAAGCCTTTTACTTTGCCGCCGATTACGGGAAAGCGAACTGAAGGGAAACTTAAAGAGCTCACCGAATACATAATGGGCAAAATCGCTGCCGTACTGCCTCCGAAATACCGGGGTAGATACGAACCCCGCTGAGCCGATTACCAGAGCCGACATATATGGCCAAAATAAAGGTTAAAAAAGCTCGCCAGCTTGGTTCCTGCTTCGGTGTCAGGCGAGCTATTAAAATAATCGATAAGGCGGCTAAGGAATACCCCGAAATAGCCACTCTGGGACCCATAGTACATAATCGTCTGGTGGTAACCAAGCTAAGTGAGACAGGGGTCAAGGTCGTAAATGAGCTTGACCAGGTTCAGGACAGAGTCGTGGCTATCGCCTCTCACGGGGCACCGCCGCAATTACTCTCACAAATTCAAGCTCGGAAGCTACAGGTTATTGATACTACCTGTCCCATAGTTGGCAGTGCCCAAAAAGCCGCCAAAAAACTGGCCGACGCCGGCTTCCGCGTCGTTATTTTCGGCGAAGCTACCCACCCCGAAGTCAAAGGCTTGCTCGGCTGGGCAGGAAATCAGGCTGTGGCCACGCTGAATGGTGCCGAAGTAGCCAATTTGGAACTGCCGCCCCGGCTGGGAATCATCTCGCAGACTACACAGAGTCAATCCAGGTTTGTTGAGTTCTGTAACGATGTTATTAAAGCTGTTTTCCCTGCTGTCCATGAAATACGTATACTAAATACACTTTGCCAGGAAACACAGAAGCGTCAACAGGCGGCTGTTGAATTAGCTGGAAAAAGCGACCTGATGATAGTGGTTGGCGGGCATAACAGCGCCAACACACAGCTTCTGGCCGAGGTATGCTCATCTCTGGTCGAGACGCATCTAATAGAAACTGCCGCCGAGATAGAAAAAGACTGGCTTTCGAACAAGCGCAATATCGGTGTCACCGCCGGTGCTTCCACGCCTGACGAAGCCATTGAGGAAGTGGTGCTGAAGTTGGAATCGCTCTCCGGCGGTAATTAGAGTCTTACCCCAGCATGTCGCTAAGTTTCCGGCCGCCAAGCAGATGAAAGTGGACGTGAGGTACGAGCTGACCGCCGTCAGCACCGGTACTTACTGACAATCGATAACCGCTGGCTGAAATACCTTCTTTCTCAGCTAAGTCCCTGGCCAGCAAGATGATGCGGCCCATCAGCGCTTGATGTTTGGCGGTAGTGTCAGCCAGTGAGGCGATATGAGATTTGGGTATGATAAGAATGTGTGTAGGTGCCTGCGGATTTATATCACGGAAAGCTAGCAGCGCTTTATCCTGATAAACAATCTCAGCCGGTATCTCTCCGGCTACGATACGGCAAAAAACACAGTCCATGAATTTAGGATTTATTAGGATACACGGATTGAGAGGCAGGTAACCGTTCTCTTTATGCCCGGTATGGGATGTATCTTCTCGGTGACCAGGCTGCCGACAGCATTAAAATCGTCATGTTCCACAACAGCGATGACATCGTAGGGGCCCGTTACCAGGTCAACCGATTTAATCTCCTTGACTTTGTGAGCTTGGAGCGTGGCTACTACGTCCTTGGTCCTGCCTACTTCCGTCTCAATTAACACGAAGGCTTTCGCTGGCATAATTTCACCCCCTTGACTGAAATTTTAACCTATTACGTCGGACTGACGCAACTTTCCGATCTGCCGTTTATTATAGCCTAACTCACGCAATATCTCTTCAGTATTTTCCCCGGCGATAGGTGCCAGGCTTCTCACCTTGCCTGGAGTGTCGGACAGCTTAACGGCTATGCCCGGGTGTTTCACTTTCCCCAACGTGGGATGGTCTATTTCTAAAACCATTTTACGGTGCAGTACCTGAGGGTCATTAAACACTTCATCGAAGCCGTAGACTTTGCCTACCGGCACGTCCTTGCCGGTCAGGAATTCGAACCACTCATCCCTGGTCCTGGTGAGGAAGGCCTTCTTGAGATAGGAAGAGATTTCTTCCCATTTTTCGCCCTCCGGCTTGTGCAGAAAGTGTTCCGGTGAAATGCAGTAAGGGATATATTCTTCTTTGCCCAGGGCACGGCACAAGTTCTCCCAAAACCAGGGTTCGACACAGCCGATGCTGATATATTTGCCGTCTTTAGCTTCGTATACGCCATAGTAGGGATAGGCACCATGTAGCCAGGTTTCGCCTCTGTTGAACGTGCAGCCGCCGGCGAAATAGCTGCTGATAAACCAGCTCATGAGGCTCATTGCCCCATCCGTATAGGCTATATCCACGTACTGCCCCTTGCCCGTTTTGTCTCTGGCTACAAATGCAGTCAGTATGCCGATGACACCGTGCAGTGAGGCACCGGCAAAATCAGCCAGCAGGTTCAGGGGAACCGCCGGCGGGCGGTCCGGTGCGCCCAGGATATTAAGAGCGCCGGCTATCGAAATATAATTTATGTCGTGTCCGGAGAAATTACTGTAGGGGCCGTCCTGCCCGTAGCCGCTTAGGGAGCAATAGACAGTGCGGGGATTAATTGCCTTTATCTTTTCGTAGTCTATACCTAACCGCTTCACCACGCCCGGCCTGAAACCTTCAACAACGACGTCAGCCGTCTGCGCCAGCTTATAGAATATTTCCCGGCCTTTGTCAGACTTGAGATTAAGCCCGATGCTCCGCTTGTTGCGGTTCAAGGCATCGAAAGCGGCTACCTTTTTCTCTTCGTCGGCTGTGAGCATCATGCCCACTCCGGCACCCCGACCGCCAGCGCCGGCTGCCGTTCCCACTTTAATTACATCGGCTCCCAAATCAGCCAGAATCATGGTGCATAAAGCACCCGGTACCAAATGGGTGAGGTCCAGGATTCTTATACCTTCCAAAGCCAACATGCTGCTTTCATCCTAACCAACGATTCGTGAATTTCACTAATATTACTTTTTGATGCATTCACAGTCAAGGTTAGCGAGGGATTGACAGGTCTTTCGGCCATCTATATAATAGGCAAACGGTTTCCTACGGCCTTAAATATCAACTTCAGTAGCTATTTTGATGATTGGCATCGAAACTCAAGAAGTTAAGCGAAAAGAGCACCTTATCCTTAAGATACTGAACGATTCCCAGCAACCGTTGGGAGCCAGAGTCATCGGTAGACATTTAAAAAACCGCGGCGTTAACCTGGGTGAAAGAGCCGTCAGATACCACCTGAAACTGATGGATGAGCGCGGTTTGACTAGGCTTGTCAGCAGGGACGGCCGGTTAATCACCGAACTCGGCATTGAGGAACTGAGCAATGCCCTGGTTAGAGACAAAGTTGGCTTCGCCATTGCCAGGATCGAACTACTCGCCTTCCGCACTTATTTCGATTGGGAGAAAGGCACCGGTCTGGTTCCAGTTAACGTTTCCTTTTTTCCAAAAGCCAAGTTCGAAAAGGCGCTACAGGCAATGAAGCCAATTTTCGACGCCGGTATTTGTGTTAGCGACCTGGTGGTGGTGGCTGGTGCTGGAGAGCCGTTGGGTGAGTTAATCGTACCTCGCGGGAAAATAGGGCTGGCAACGGTATGCAGTATCGTTATAAACGGCACGCTGCTCAAGGCCGGCGTTCCCATGGACTCCCGATTCGGTGGCATACTGCAGATTCGAGACCACCAGCCTTTTCGCTTCGTAGAGCTCATTCACTATGCCGGTTCCTCGCTCGACCCTTCCGAGGTTTTTATCAGAGCCAGGATGACCTCGGTAAGAGATGCTGCTAAAACGGGTAACGGTAAAATTCTGGCTAACTTTCGCGAAATACCTGCTTTGTGCCTTCCTACAGCTCAAGACGTTGTTTCCAGATTGAAAGAGGCAGGCTTAGGCGGGCTAATGATAATGGGTAACACCAGCGAACCGGTCTGCGAAATCCCTGTCGAGCTCAACAGAATTGGAATGATTTTCATAGGCGGACTTAATCCCGTAGCCGCCGCCGAGGAAGCGGGTATAGAAGCCGACAACTACGCCATGAGCACGGTCACGGAATATCAGAAATTAATTAAATTTGAGGAGGTTATGAGTTGAAAGTGGTAAAAGTCATACCCTGTCTGGATGTCAAGGAGGGGAGGGTAGTCAAGGGCATAAAGTTCGTCAACCTCAGGGACGCCCGAGACCCGGTGGAGGCTGCCGAAGCTTATTGCCGGGAGGGTGCGGATGAGCTGGTATTCCTTGATATTATGGCCAGTGCCGAAGACAGGGGGACCAGATTGGAATGGGTCAAGAGAGTCGCTGACAAGGTCACCATCCCCTTTGCTGTCGGCGGAGGCATCAGAGACACCAAAGACATGAAAGAGTTATTCGACCTCGGAGTCAATAAGGTCTCAATCAACACTGCTGCCGTGAGAAATCCCGACCTGATAAAGGAAGCCTCGAAGAAGTTCGGCAAGCAGAGGCTTGTCGTCGCCATCGACGGCATTAAAAATCCGCAGAATAGCGGTCGCCCCCGACTTGAGGTGGTGGTTAAAAGCGGCACGGAAGCAACAGGCCTGGACATAGTCGAGTGGGCAAAAAAGGTGGAGAAAATGGGTGCCGGCGAAATTCTGCTCACCAGCAAGGATGCCGACGGTACCAGGGAAGGGTACGATTTGGAGATGACCAAAGCCGTAGCCGAAGCCGTAGGTATACCGGTCACGGCTTCAGGCGGTGCCGGTACATTAGAGCACCTTTATGAAGCGGTAGCCGTTGCCAAAGCCTCAGCAGTTTTAGCGGCATCTATCTTTCACTTCGGTGAGATATCCATACCTGAAGCCAAAAAATACCTTAAGGAAAGGGGAATACCGGTAAAGATAAATTAAAGATAAAAAAGCAAAAACCAAAAATAAAAAGGAGTAAAGAAAAATGAATTTACAACGACCGAATTCAGACGAAGCCACCAGGACCGCCAATCGCTCCAGAAGTGTAGCCCCCGGAAGCGGTATCTGCTCCCGCTGCCTCGACGGCTGCACGGGGAACTGTGAAGTCTTCAAAGCCACTTTCCGCGGACGGGAATTAATCTATCCTGGACCCTTTGGTGAAATAACCGCCGGCGCCGATAAGGACTACCCCGTTGATTACTCGCATCTGAACATCCAAGGCTATGCCCTGGGAGCCAGGGGGCTGCCCAAGGGTGTTGTTGGCGACCCGGATACCGCTCTGTTCCCGCTAGTAAATACAGAGACCGATTACGGCTGGGACATAAAGGTCAAGATGAAGGTCCCTATTTTCACCGGCGCTCTGGGCTCTACAGAGATAGCGCGCAAAAACTGGGAGCATTTTGCCGTCGGCGCTGCCATTAGCGGTGTTACGCTTGTCTGCGGTGAAAATGTTTGCGGTATCGACCCGCGTCTGGAGCGCGATGCCAAGGGCAAAGTTATTGCAGCGCCGGATATGGACCGCCGAATAGAGGTGTACCGGCGGTATCATCAGGGCTTCGGTGAAATACTGGTGCAGATGAACGTCGAGGATACCAGATTGGGTACCGCTGAATATATCATCAAAAAGCACGGTATTGAGACCATTGAATTGAAATGGGGGCAGGGCGCCAAATGTATCGGCGGCGAAATCAAGGTCAACTCTCTGGAGCGAGCTCTGGAGCTACAGAAGCGCGGCTATATCATCACCCCCGACCCCTCGGACCCCATTAATCAGGCAGCTTTCAGGGAAGGCGCACTCAAGGAATTTGAAAGGCACAGCCGCCTCGGTTTCATCGATGAGGAAGGATTTTATGCCGAAGTTAAGCGACTGAGAAATCTGGGATTCAAACGCGTTACCTTGAAGACCGGCGCTTACAGCCTGCGTGAGCTGGCCATGGCTATAAAATGGGGCTCAAAAGCCAAAATAGACCTGCTCACCATAGACGGCTCTGGGGGTGGCACCGGCATGAGCCCGTGGCGGATGATGGAGGAGTGGGGCATTCCCAGCCTCTATCTCCATTCGGCGGCTTACGAGTTCGCCAAGATACTATCTGATAAAGGCCAACGGCCGCCTGATATGGCCTTTGCCGGCGGTTTCAGCAGCGAAGACGGTGTATTCAAGGCACTTGCTCTGGGTGCACCTTTTGTCAAGGCGGTGTGCATGGGCCGGGCTTTGATGATTCCGGGCATGGTCGGTAAAAACATCGCCGAGTGGATAAAGGATGGCAAGCTGCCGAATACGGTCAGTCAGTTCGGCTCGACGCCCGAGGAAATATTCGTCTGCTACGAGCAGGTAAAGAGCATTGTCGGCGCCAATGAAATGAAGAATATCCCACTGGGCGCCATCGGTATCTACAGCTACTCCGACAAAATCAAGGTTGGCTTACAGCAGTTGATGGCCGGCGCCAGGTGCTTCAGCGTGCCCGCGATTACGCGCAATGAGCTGATGTCTCTGACCGATGAGTGTGCCAAGGTCACCGGCATACCCTATCTCATGGATGCCTACAGGAAAGAAGCAGTCAAGATTCTCACCAGCTAGATTTTGCATTGCTCAAATAAAACAGGCTCCGATAACCTCGGAGCCTGTTTGCTTAGCAACTCCTTCCTATCATTGCGAGCCCTTCGCCTTTTCTGCCATTCTCTGTGCCCTTTCCCCACTGTCATTCTGAGCCCTTCGTTAATGTCATTCTGAAGGAACGAAGTGACTGAAGAATCTCACTCAGGGTAAACGCCGCGAAGAATCTCCCTCAGGATAAACTCCGCGTGGCAATCTCGTCAGAGCCTATTTGTTACCCCGGTAAATCACATATTCAGCTGGACTGTAGAAAAGCGAGAAATGAATCATACGTACGGGAGCACATGGTTCACCATTGAAGTGCCCTTAATTTCCAAATTGAAAAAACAAGCGTTAAGTTAATTCCGAAAGTTGATTTACTTGTTCCACTTGGTGGCTAGCGGTCTCGACTCGTGCACATTGACCTGCTACCGAGGCTTTTCAAGCAATCTCACATCTCTTGAGTGTATAGGAGCGTCGGGTGTGTGACTAAAGTCCTGATAAGAAATAGCCAAAATGGGTCTTTCCAGCATCTGTTTGCTATTGATATATTATGCATACTGTTAACCAATAGTGATTCTCTAATTTAGGTAGAGCGCAATATTGTTCAATACTGCTAAAAAAGGGGAAAATAGAGCCAATGGAAGTTTCAAACGAAAGAAAGTCAGAATTGATGACTACCCCCGAGCTTGCCGAATATCTGCGAATTTCAAAGGCAAGTGTTTATCGTTTAGTTAGGCAGAAGCAAATACCAGTAAGCAAGGTAGGCCGGCAGCTACGTTTCCGTAAAGATACCGTTGATGTGTGGCTGTCAAAAACCGAGGTAAGCTAAGAGAATGTCAAAAACTGCGCAATGTATAGCTTTCACTAGTCACAAAGGGGGTGGTGGAAAGACCACTTCGTACCTCAGCGTCGCTGGCGACCTCGCCAAAAGCGGCAACAAGGTGCTGGTGGTAGATTTTGATCCCCAGGCCAATGCAACATCAGGCTTGGGCATTGACCTGATGGCACTAGAACGCTCAATGTACGACGCGGTCTTGGACCGGTGTGATGGTCATGAAGGGGTCTCCATAACCCGGGTGATACTGGAGACGGATGTGGAAAACCTCCATGTAGCGCCCTCGGAATTCGATTTAGGTTTGGCAGAACTCTTTCCCCCTCTTAGTGCAAGTTTAAGGAGATGTGGGGGTGAAGCAAGGGCACTAAAGTAGCTTTAGTGCCCTTGTCAGTACTTCAGTTTGAGACAGGATTCAGGTAACGTGCTTGTGGAACAAGTATGAGGTGATTTTGTAATGGCGATAAAAAGAGACAGGGCGAAGCCAAAAACCAAGCAGGCCTCTAGCAAAACAGAGGAATCCCCTGCAACTGTACCGGTCAGAAAAGCTACTCCTCTCAGCCAGAAAGGGAAAACCGATTTTCCTATCGTTGGTATAGGGGCTTCTGCTGGTGGGCTGGAGGCTTTGCAAGAACTATTTACTAATATGCCGTCAGACACCGGTATGGGATTTGTCGTGGTATCACATTTAGACCCGTCCCACGTCAGCATACTGCCTGAACTCTTGCAGAAATGTACGGATATGCCTGTCTATCAGACAAAAGATGGGATGGGAGTCAAACCTAACAATATATACGTCATTCCGCCAAACAAGAACATGGGCATATTACACGGTAATTTGATTTTGTTGGAAATACCAGAACCACATGGCTTAAGGCTCCCCATTAATTTCTTTCTTCGGGCATTGGCTCAAGATAGGGGGAGAGCGGCTATTGGCATCATTCTTTCTGGAAGCGGAACGGACGGTACCCTGGGCTTAAGAGAAATAAGGGGTGAAACTGGTCTGGCTATAGTGCAAGAGCCCAGTTCAGCTAAGTATGATGGGATGCCGAGACAAGCGATAGATAGCGGTCTTGCCGACTTTGTTTTGCGCCCGTCAGAAATGCCGGCTCGGTTGTTTTCGCTTGCCGGATACTCTAAAAAGGAATTTATTGAAGAACGTCCAACAGCTACAGTCACACTCCCCGATTATTTAGCAAAGGTCTTCTTGCTATTGCGGCAGTACACCAAGCATGACTTCTCCCAATACAAACCAGCAACGTTGAACCGGCGGATAGAGAGGCGAATGACCATTAACCAGATAGACAATATTGCAAGATATGTTAGCTTTCTGGAGCAGCACCCGGCGGAAGCGCAAGCTCTCTTTAGCGATTTACTAATCAGCGTTACCCAGTCTTTCCGGGACAAAGAAGCTTTTGTGGCTCTTAAGAGCCGTGTGAAAACCTTGATTTCCGAGAGGTCCTCAAGATCACCGCTCCGAATATGGGTTCCCGGTTGTGCCACCGGCGAGGAGGCATACTCTATAACCATGATTGTCATAGAGTGTCTGGGTGAGCTGAATCAAGGCATCGATATACAGGTCTTTGCTACAGACATAGATGATGCTGCCATTGACAGAGCCCGTAGTGGCATTTACCCGATTGGTATTTGTGCTGATGTGTCGCCGGAACGTTTACACCGCTTCTTTATACAGACTGAGGATACATATATTATTAAAAGAGAAATCAGAGAAAGGGTGATCTTCGCTGTTCAAGACATCATCAAGGACCCTCCCTTCTCAAAGGTGGATTTGATTTGCTGCCGCAATCTGCTGATCTACCTGAACAGCGATTTGCAGGCGAGGCTAGTGCCTCTTCTATACTACTCCTTAAACAAAGATGGAATTCTCTTCCTGGGCTCTGCTGAGACCATAGGAAAACACTCAGACCTCTTCTCGGTTCTTGATAAAAGATGGAAGATCTACCAACGCAGGGAAGTGACTCTTCTAAAGAAGCAGCAGATGCAAATTGGCCCTATAGCTTTTCAGAGAGAGCCCGCAGAGACAGGCGGCGAGCCGAAAAGCGATACGGCCAAGCCATTCAACATTGCGGAAATAGTCAACAAAATACTTCTGCAGAAATACACCCCGGCATGTGTTGTCGTCGACCAAAGCTACGATGTGCTCTACGTTCATGGCCAAACCGGCAAGTACCTGGAACTTCCAACCGGACCGCTTAAAATGAACATCCTGGATATGGCTCGAGAAGGTCTAAGGGCGGAACTAGCGTCTGCTCTTCGTACAGTGTTCCTTAAAGACCAAGAAACTAGCTGCTATAAGATTGAAGTGAAGCAGGATGACAATATCCAGTTAGTTGACCTGAAAGTAAGTCCAATCGCTGGCTTGGCGGGAATGCAAAAGTTATGTAGCGTCATGTTCCAAACTGTGACTTCTCCTGAGCCGGAAGCACCAACCAAAACGAAGCGCGCTCGGTCAACAAGGAGCCATAAGCGTATTGTGGAACTGGATCAGGAACTGGCATTGAGCAAAGAAACCCTCTCTACCACCCGGGAAGAGATGGAAAAATCCAACGAAGAATTCCAAAGCACCAACGAGGAGCTAGAGACATCCAGAGAGGAATTGCAATCGACTAACGAGGAATTGATGACGGTGAACGCAGAGCTTCAGGAGAAAGCCGTTGAATTGTCCAAGACGAATGATGATTTGAATAACCTGCTAAATAGCACACAAATTGCAAGCATATTCCTGGACATGAACCTGCACATCAGGCGTTTTACCCCGGCAACAACCACTATATTCAATCTTATAGAATCTGATATCGGCCGGCCCATCCACCACGTAACATCGAACCTATTATACGATAAACTTGATGAAGATTTGAATAAGGTGCTTGATAGGCTGGTCCCGAAGTCAATAGAAGTGCAAGCCAAGGACGCACGCTCATATACGCTGCACATTTTGCCCTATCGCACTGTGGGAAATGTCATTCAAGGTCTCGTATTGACTATGGTAGATATCACGGAAGAGAAAAAAGCTGCCCGAGAGGTTGCCGCAGCCAAAGCCGCCAAAGAGCTTGCCGTAGCCAAAGCCGCCAAAGAGCTTGCCGCAGCCAAAGCCGCCAAAGAGCTTGCCGTAGCCGAAGCTGCCCAGGAGGTTGCCGAGAGCATCGCAAATACGGTGCGTGAGCCGCTGATAGTGTTAAGCGGAGGCCTTCGGATTATCTCGGCAAACAATGCCTTCTATAATATGTTCCAGGTCAGCAAAGAGGACACAGAGAAAAAACTTATCTACGAGATAGGTAACCGACAATGGGATATTCCCAAGCTAAGGGAGCTTCTGGAAGATATCTTGCCTGAGAAGGCCCACTTTAATGACTATGAAGTTGACCACTTTTTCCCCACTGTCGGGCACAAGACGATATTGCTCAATGCACGCAGAATTCAGCCGGTTAAGGGGCACGAGCCGATGATATTACTTGCCATGGAAGACATCACAGAGCAAAAGCAGCATAAAAAGGGGGTTTCATAAGGCTAGAAGTTTTTCAGTAAAACATCGCAAGATACTCTGTCTGGACGGGGGGTAAAATGGCGAAGGAAAAAGACAAAGCAAGAGCCGCTGAACTACGCAAACGAGCAGAAAAAATGCTGGCTGAAGGCCCTCAGGCTATTCTAACCATGGTGCCTGCTGATATTCAGAAGCTAGTTCAGGAGCTCAACGTATACCAGATTGAACTGGAATTGCAGAATGAGGAGCTTCGCCGAACTCAACTTGAACTGCAGGAGGCACGGGATAGGTATCTGAATCTGTATGATTTCGCACCAACTGGGTATTTCACTCTTGACCACAATAGTCTGATCGTAGATGTGAATCTTGCCGGCAGTGAGCTACTGGGGAGTGAAAAACATAGATTGATAGGGACTCAATTCACTTCGTCTATTTCGCCAGATTCTCAGGATGCGTTCTACTTCCACTGGAGAGAAGTGCTCAAAACCGGCATCAAAGGCAACTGTGAGCTCAAGATGCTGAAAGCCGATGGCACCCTATTCCCTGCTCAACTGATAAGCATGGGCATGCCAGAAAAGGATGGGAACATAAACCAATTTAGAACTGCCGTTATTGACATCACCGAGCGCAGGAAAGCTGAGGAGACGCTGCGGCAATCCGAAGAAAAATACCGCACCCTCTTTGAAACTATGGCACAGGGGGTTGTGTATCAGTCTGCCGATGGCAAAATATTCTCGGCAAACCCTGCGGCGGAAAGGATACTTGGCTTGACTCTTGACCAGATGTTGGGTCGGACTTCTACGGACCCCAGAGGGAAAGCTATTCACGAAGACGGGTCCGATTTCCCAGGAGAGACGCACCCGTCAATAATTGCACTCAAAACCGGTAACGAAGTCAAAGATGTGGTTATGGGTGTATTCAACCCCGGAGATGAGCAGTATCACTGGATAAACATATATGCCACACCACAATTCAGACCCGGAAAGAGTAAGCCTTACCAGGGCTATACCACTTTTGCAGACATCACCGAACACAAGCAGGCGGATGAGGCGCTGCGGGAGGCAAAGGAGTTCTCAGAGAGCCTCATCACTTCGGCGAGAGACGGTATCTCTGTGCTGGATAACCACGGCGTTCACATTGATGTTAACCCCGCCCTGTGTGAGATGACCGGCTTTTTAAGAGAGGAGCTTATCGGAGTCGGCCCACCCCATCCCTATTGGCCACCAGAACAATACGAAGAAATAGACAGGGCCTTCCAGAAGACCATGGCAGGTGACTTCGCGGATCTCGATTTGACTTTCATGAGAAAAAATGGCGAGCGCTTTCCAGTGATTGTGAGCCCCGCCTGGATAAAAGATCGGCAGGGGAACGTAATAAGTTACTTTGCAACGGTTAAAGATATAACCGAGCGCAAGCAGATGGAGGAGGCGCTGAAAGAGAGCGAAGAGAAATACCACTACCTTGCGGAGAACGCGAGTGATATCATCGGGATTGTGGATACGAACCTGCGGTGTACCTATATGAGCCCGTCTGTTACAAAAGTCCGAGGCTATACTGTTGAAGAAGCTATGGCCCAGTCTCTAGAGGAATTGTTCACCCCCTCATCCGCTGAGACGGCGGTGAAGGCTTTTACGGAAGAACTAGCCATAGAAAGCCTGGAGTCAAAGGACCTATCCAGAGTGCAGACGCTGGAACTTGAGTTTACCTGCAAGAATGGCTCTACGGTCTGGTGTGAAGTCAAGGCTTCTTTAATTCGGGATGCCGACGGTCAGCCTGTCGGTATTCTAGCGGCGGCGCGGGAGACCACCGAACGCAGGAAATCCGAAGAAGCCCTGAGACGATCAGAGGAGAGATATCGGGGTATTCTGGAGGATATGGAAGAGTCCTACTATGAGACAGACCTCGCCGGCAACTTCACTGTTTTCAACGATGCACTGTGTCGCCACCTGGGCTATTCCAGAGAAGAGATGATGGGGATGAACTATCTGGTTTTCACACCCCCTGAGGATGTCAAAAGAGTATCTCAGGCCTCCAATCAGGTATATCGTACAGGTGAGCCAGTTGAATTGTTTCCCCGGGAAATGATTAGAAAGGACGGAAGTCGAACATTTACCGAAACCTCGATCTTTCCCCTACGAAATGAGGGTGGCGAGATAATCGGCTGGCGTGGAGTCGGCCGTGATGTTACCGAACGCAAATGGGCGGAAGAAGCCCTGAGACAGTCGGAGGAAAGATATCGGACTATCCTGGAGGAGATAGAAGATAGCTATTTTGAGGTAGACCTTGCCGGCAACCTAACCTTCATTAATGATGCAGTATGCCACCATCTAGGATACCCCAGAGAAGAGCTACTGGGGATGAATTATCGAGGCTTCACGGCTGAAGAGAATATCGAGCACGTGTATCAGGCTTTTAACGAGGTTTACAGAACAGGCGAGCCGAATAAAGGCTTTCTCTGGGGACTCATCAGAAAAGATGGGAGTATAGGATTTGCCGATGCCTCGGTTTCTCTTTTGCGCAGCCAGGGGGGAGAAATTATCGGTTTTCGGGGAGTTGGGCGTGATATCACCGAGCGCAAGATGGCTGAAGAGAAGAGGATGCAGCTGGAGCTAAAGGCTCAAATTAGCAGCCGCCTGGCTTCTGTGGGCGAGATGGCAGCCGGCGTTGCCCACGAGATAAATAACCCTCTCACCGCAGTCACCGGCTATGCCCAGTTGCTTGTGGGCCGAGAGGACATCCCATCGGACATCAGGAGCGATTTGGAAGCTATCAATGATGGTGCTCGACGCGTGGCCGGCATCGTACGGACGCTGCTGGCCTTCTCTCGCCAGACCAAGCCGCAGCGAAAGCTGGCCGATATCAACGAGCTTATAGAGAGCACGCTCGTCCTGCGAGCTTATCACCTGAGGGTCAACAACATTGAAGTTGTTACACGGCTGGCTCCTGATGTGCTCGAAACCGTGGTCGACCCGGGTCAAATACAGCAGGTGCTGCTCAACTTAATCGTCAATGCCGAGATGGAGATGAAGCTGGCTCACGGCAAAGGCAGGCTCACCATAACGACGGAGAAAAGCGACAACACCATAAAGATATGCGTCAAAGACAACGGCCCGGGAATAATGCCAGAGGTCATGGATAAGATATTCGACCCCTTCTTTACTACCAGAGAGGTAGGTCAGGGCACCGGGCTGGGCTTGAGCCTCTGCTACGGCATAATTACCGAACATAAGGGGAAGATATACGCCGAAAGCAAGCCGGGCAAGGGTGCTACATTTATCGTTGAGCTGCCTGTAGCCACCGAAGCCAAACCGCCAAAGCCGGCTGAGCCAATTGTTAAAAAGCCTAAGAAGGCGGTCAAAGCCAGGATACTGGTGGTGGATGATGAGCAGGTGGTGAGGGACGTTGTCAATCGGGTGCTAACTGGTGAAGGTCACAAGGTAGACACTGTAGATAACGCTGTTGATGCTTTGAAGAAAATTGAGAGCAAGAGATACAAGCTCATCCTGGTGGATATCAAGATGCCGGGCATAAATGGCGTGACACTATACAAGCGTATTCAAAAGATAGACAAATCGCTAGCCCGGAGAGTGGTCTTCATCACCGGCGATGTTATGGGCGCGGATACCGAAAAGTTCCTCTCCGAGACTAAAGTTGCCCATATCGACAAGCCTTTTGATGCCGAGCAGTTGAGCAGAGAGGTGCAGCGCACTTTAACCGCAGGCCGGTAGAAGGTCACATCCCGCTGCACAGTAGCCTGCTTTGTTGGTTTTTGCGTGCGTCATTAATTCCGCAGCCACCTGTTCAAGGCGTGATGATTGTGCCTCGTCTCACTTGCTTTTCAGCCCAGGTTCTATGAAAATATGGTAGCAAATATATATCTATGCCTTGACTAATGTTACCGTCTATAATAAATTTAAGGTGACTATGTCAACGGCACCGAAACCGCCATACATCAAGAAGATAGACCAGCGAGGCGATTTGACGGTCTGGATTGTCGACGGCAGCTATATACGCGGCCACATCGACGAGGAGTTTACCAACTTCGGCCAGCATTTCGCCTTTACCTATATTCCGTTGAACGAGCTCTGGATAGACCGTGAGGCTGCTCACGACGAGACATTGTTTTTCATCGACCACCTGCTGGTAGAGCACCGGCTTATGGCCAAAGGTGTGCCGTATGACAATGCTCTGGTTGAGGCCGACCGGCAGGAGCGTAGAGAACGCCGACTTGCCGGAGACGTCAGCCTGTTGACGCATCACGGGCAACAATTACCAGACGCTAAAGATGTCCACGAGCGGCTGTGGAAAAAGTTGGAGAAAGGCGTCAGCGTGTGGGTGGTCAACGGTCGCCTGGTCCGCAGCGTCTTCGATATCGACTTTACCGAGGGCGGCCATGACCATGTATATGAATTCGTACCTGAAAATGAGGTGTGGATAGACGACGCCATTGAAGAGGCGGAACGCGGCTTTGTCCTGTTACATGAACTGCATGAACGCAACCGCATGGCAGGCGGATTGCCCTACAGTAAAGCACATGAGGAGTCAAGCCGGCTTGAGTATAGGTGCCGCCATCACCCCGATGAACTGCACGATGCCCTGGCAGCCGAGGGCTGGGAGTAATACCTCGATTATTTAAACACTACCAAAGCGCTTCAGACAAGCTCATTGTATATCCCAACCTCGGGGCGTCCCTCCAAGAGAGACGCGATAGCTTTCGAAAACTCCTTGAAGTGCTCAGTCGAGCCATGAAATTTTAAAGCCTCTCCGCTTTCGTATTTCTCGTATACCAAGAATTCATTCGGGGCATCCACTTTGCGGTGAACGGCATAGCTTATGGCGCCCGGGTCCTTAAGTACTTTGGGTACCAGCTTCCGGAATTCCTTCTCCAGTTCATCTCCTTTGCCTTCCGCTGCCTTTAGTTTCGCAGCTACAACTATCATGCTAATTTACCTCCTTTATCGAAATAAAAAGAATTAATAGAGATACGATGACCTGGGAGAAGCCAATAGTCAGCCGCCGGCTATAAGCGGCAGAAATGAGATGGTGTCCCTGTCCCTGAGAATCCTGTCCGGAGCGGCTATCTCGAGGTTGACTGTTACCAGTACCATCCCTTCTTCCAAAGGGAGCTCGGGATAGCGTTGTCTGACGTATTCCAGTGCATCATTGACCCTGGTCTTTTCAGTTATGGGCATATCTATGCTATCTGTCTTTGTTACAGTGCGCTGCATTCCCAGGAACTTAATTGATGCCGCCATCTTAATTACACGCCTAACCGGCTTAGCAGCTGCTTTGCCTGCTCGTCCATAAGGCCGAATTTCTCAACCGTCTCGCGCCTGGGTATACCATCGGAGGCGAAGCCTTTCTTTTCGTAAACGATATCGCACAGATTCTGATAAGCTTCAGCCCTTTTCTCCATGAGCAGCTTGTGCCTTTGTTCCGGACTTGCCGGAACTAGTTTATCACCCAGCTGTTGCTGCAGCCATTCGTCGTAGTACTCAGCACGGGCTTCATACTCATTGAAATAGGCAGGACCTATTGCCCTCTGGGGAATCTGGTCGCTGGCCCTCGTCCCTTTTCCGTGACGCAGATTGATTAGCTTTTGAAGTATGTACAGCCTTTCCGAATCGTCCAGGACGTCCTGGAGTGTTTTATTGCTGCCTGTGGTGGCATTGAGATACGCGACGTAATACTCCAGCGTTGGGATATTCTTGGATGGCTCGGCAGTACTAGCTGCCTCCGGATTTCGGACGTCTATCCACGGCAGCTTGCACAGCCCGGTGGCGTTAAACCAAGTGCGAATCAGGGGGAACCACTTAAGCGCATTCGCCTTGTGCTCCAGGGTCGGCAGCTCTTTGTGGACCTGGTCGATGAAAATAAGCCACGCCTCGTCATGTTGCGGTCCCTTGAGGGCAAAGCCATAGCCGCCCTGCTGGGCGAGCGACTCTTTGGTAATGTACATAGAGAACTCAAGGCCTTTAATTTCCATGCCGAACTTGTTGAGCTCCGCCATGACGGCGTCTTGAGAAGTGCCATTTCTGGTGGCATGTCTCTCGGCTACCCATTTCTTGCCTCTGGCAACACCCTGGCCGACAATTTTACCGAAACCTGTGCCGCTGGCGATTTCGTGCAGCAGCCTGTCCGCAGCCTCAATATTGCCGAATGCCAGCTCATAGCCTGTGTCAGCGGCTGTTAAAAAGCCGCGCTGAACACATTCCATGAAAAAGCTGATGGTCACGCCTGTGGAGATGGTATCGAGCCCGTATTCATCGCAGTACCAGTTGTATTCCATAACGAAATGGGGGTCGAAAATACCCATCGAGGAGACGGCGCCCACGGTTTCATATTCAGGACCGTCGATGTTAACCACCCGCCCTGCCTTTGGTCCCCGCGTCAGCTTAACATTTTCAGCACCCTTGGCACATGCCAGATTGCAGCCATAGTAACAGCCATCGGGTATCTTCTTGTCAAAGTACTTTTCTAGGAAGACCTGCGCAAAGAGCTTGGGTGACTCGGGGCTCTGCCCGTATTGATAGTTATTGATGGGGAACAGGTGGAATTTGTCCATATATTCGGATAGGCCGGTGGTGCCCCATGTAGACAGATGGAGCTGTTGAGTATCGCACTTGGAGACGACCGCCTTCAGCTTTGAGCCTGCCTGGCGCACGCCTTCTTTGTCTATAGCATTATTAGCATTAACCTTTGAAAGATTGGAGCGAACCACAATACCTCGTAGTCCCTTGTAGCGCATGACGGTTCCGGTGCCGCCTCTGCCGGCCTGTTTGGAGCGGAGGCGCTTCCGCCTGACATCGAAGAACAGGCTATTGACAATACCGAACCTGGCATTGCAGGCGCCTTTGCCGGCGGTTACGGCAGCCATAGAATCGTTAAGCTCTCCATCGTTAACCTCTTTCAGCAGCCTTTCGCCAAAGGAAAGGGCACCCTCGTCGGTTTCTTTATCGTAGGCAGGCGCAGCGGCAATGGCTATGGTCCGCGCATCGCCGTCAATCAAAATGACCACGTCTTGCTTGGATACGCCGGAGACAGCCAGTGCATCGAAGCCGGCGCGTTTCAATATTGGCCCGAAGTGGCCGCCGATATTGGAATCGATAAACGTATCTGTCAGGGGAGAAATAGTGCCGACTATGAATTTTCCCGTTCCCGGAAATGCAGGCTCATTGCCCAGTGGGCCACTGGACATTACCAGAATGTTCTCGGGACTATCATAGTGGGTTTCCCTCGTGGTACCGTCCCAAATCAGCTTGAGTGCATAGCCGCGTCCGCCGATGTACTTGTTCTTAAAATCAGGCGGTAGCTTCTGGATGGTGATTTCGGGCTTACCGAGGTCGACTCTGAGTATACGGTCTGTGTACCCGCCGACAACTTTGGCCGGTTTATATTCGATTTGATGTAGTATTTTCATTTGATTAGCTGAGAATTGGTCCTGGCATGCGAGGTGCTATTATAACCTTTTAAGTGTGATATCAGCAAAGGTCACATATCTCTTAAGCCCATGTATTCTGTGTTTAATGAGTTACCGAGTGCAGGATTTCATGATAAAATAAGCCAAAATTATTGGAGGGAACGAAAATGGCTATAAAGAAAATTTGTATTATCGGCTCGGGAACGATGGGCAATGGCATAACCCAGGTGGTAGCTCAAGCCGGTTATGAAACGACCATGGTTGATGTTAAGCAGGAATTCATCGACAGGGGAATGGGGGCTATAAAAGCCAGCCTGGGCAGGTTTGTAGAGAAGGGCAGAGTCAGCCAGACCGATATGGATAAGGCGATGGCAGATATTCACACCTCGATAGACTTAAAGCAGGCGGCTAAAGACGCCGACTACGTTATCGAGGCGGTCTTTGAAAGGGCTGAAGTCAAGATGCCCATCTTCCAGCAGCTGGAAGAGATATGCCCCAAGGAGACCATACTGGCATCCAACACCTCCGGCATACCTATAGGTCTGCTGGCTTCGGCAACCAAACGCCCGGAAAAGGTCATCGGCATGCACTTTTTCAGCCCGGTGCCCATGATGAGAGGCCTGGAGGTGGTCAAGTCGCTGCTTACCTCGGAGGAGACCATAAAAGTCAGCCTCGATTTTGGCAAGTCTATAGGCAAGGAAACGGTGCTGGTTAAAGATTCGCCCGGTTTTATCACCAATAGGCTGATACCGCTGGTGATGAACGAGGGCGCCAGATTACTGGAAGAGGGGCTGGCTTCCATGGAGGATATAGACAAAATTGTCAGGTTGTCTTTCAACTGGCCTATGGGTCCGTTCGAGTTGTGCGACCTGGTTGGTGTGGATGTCGGCGTAGACCTGCTGGAGGAGATTTACAAGCAGACCGGATGGGAAAGATATAAGCCGGTGCCGTTGCTCAAGAGAATGGTGGAAATCGGCTATCTGGGCAGAAAAGTCGGCAAAGGTTTCTACACGCTGTTTGGTACGAAGTAATGTTTTTTCCGGCAGATTGAAGTGAGTGGGTAGCCAGGAGCATCTGTTCCCGGCCCATTGCGTTAAAAATGGCAAACCTCAGCGGGTGAAAGTCCGCTTCGGTGGCTTGTCGCCGACCCGATTTCTGAGTATGCCGATGCCCTCCACTTCCAATTCGATGACGTCGCCGGGCTGAATCCATCTGTTCAACTCGCCGCCGCAGCCCATCTCCACAGTTCCCGAGCCGAGGAAGTCGCCGGGATAGAGCGTTTCTTCCATGGAGGCGAACTCGATAATCTGAGGCCAGGTCCAGTAGCTGGTGCCGCTGTTATTGTCCGACCAGACCTCACCGTTGATGCGTGCTATCATGCGCATGTTCGCCGGGTTCACCTCGTCCGGTGTCACCAGACAAGGCCCCATAGCGCTGCAGAAGTCCTTACCTTTGACCGGACCGAGGCCGACTACCATCTCCCGCAACTGTATGTCGCGGGCGCTGATATCGTTTAAGATAGTGTAACCGGCAATGTATTCTTCTGCTTTTTCACGTGGGATGTTCTTGCCCTCTTTGCCTATGTAGATGCCGTACTCCAGCTCGTAGTCGAGCAAATCCGTATAACTTGGCCAGGGGATAATTTCATCGGGCCCGATAACCGTGTCCGGATTACCCCGGTAGCAGACCGGCATCTCATACCAGGCCTTGTCCAGTTTCTTTTGCCCGGACCGGCTGGCATGGCCTTCGAAGGCAAGGTAGTCCCGAAGGGAATTCGGCCGGGGCACCGGAGCCTTGAGCTTGACCTCGGCCATCTCATAAACTATTTTTTCACCCTCGGGTCCCATGATGGGTGCTTTTGACTGCTTCTTCGCTACGTAATCTATGGTTGTCTGGGCTGCCTCTCTGCCTTCCTTACCGCTGCGGAAAAAGGAAATCATATCAGACGGCAGCACTGCCGCGGCCAGTTCATAATGCCGGCCGTTGTCGTGCTTATCGGCAAGGTAGCGCGTATAGCCCATGTTGAGGTCGATGATTCTATCGTGGCGTATTGCCCCGATGCGCTGCACCGGCCCTAGAGCGGTGGAAATTTCAGAAGTCACCAGTTTCATGGTTTGGTCTCCTTTGCGTTGGCATGTCTTTTTTCAGCTTAGCAAAATTCCTCAACGGATGGCAACCAAGCAAAACATGCAGGTTCGACCTTTTAAGATCGAACTTGGCGAGGCTAAAGCCTCGCCACTACATTTGCGCGAATAGTCATAAGGTAGGGATACTAATTGTAAAAAATTCAGTGGCAGCATAAAATACCGAGACGGCGCCCATAAATCACAAGGAGCAGAAGATGGACTTTCAATTGACCGAAGACCAGAAGATGCTGAAAAAGATGGTGCATGATGTGGCGGAAAAGGAGTTTCGACCGAAGGCGGCGGAATGGGAAGCCGGGGCGGAACACTTACCCCACGAATACGTTAAAAAACTGGCGGATTTAGGCCTTTTAGGTTTGTGTCTTCCCGTCAACTACGGAGGACAGGGGCGTTCGGCCTTTGAAGCTATTCTGGCCATCGAAGAGCTGGCACGTGTGTCCTGTTTATGCGCTTCACCTGTTTTCGAATCCAACGTCGGTCCGGTCAAGGTCATCGAGCAATTTGGCACCGAGGAGCAGAAACAAAAGTATATACCGCCTGTGTGCACCGGTGAATCGATGATCTCCGTCGGCATGACCGAGCCGGAGGCCGGGTCGGCACTGACCGACCTGACCACCAGGGCGGTATTGAAAGGCGACCATTATATAGTTAACGGCATGAAAAGATTTATTACCGGCGGCGGCGCCTCTGATGTTTATGTCGTTTACGTCAGGCTGAGCGAGCAGAAAGGTGCTAAAGGCATCGGTGGGTTAATCATTGAGAAAGGGATGCCCGGTTTCTCTTTCGGCAAGCAGGAGCAGTTTATGGGCATGAGAGGCTTTCCCAGCTGCGACCTGATTTTCGAGGACTGCCGTGTTCCCAAGGAAAACCTCGTGGTCAAGGAGGGCGAGTTTAGAAAGCTGATGACTGCCTTCGACCTGGAGCGATGCGGCAACTCGACGATGTGCTTGGGTATAGCCCAGGGAGCGCTGGAGGAAGCCATGGCTTATTCGCAGCAGAGGAAGCAGTGGGGCAAAGAGATATGCCAGTTCCAGGCAGTTCAGTTCATGCTGGCAGAAATGGCTATAAAAGTCGAGGCCGCCCGTCTACTTATCTACAGGGCTACGTCAAATGCCGCTACGGGATTGCCCATCCCGCTGGAAGCTAACCTGGCCAAGTGCTTTGCCAATCAGATGGTGAGAGAGGTTACCGGTATGGCGCTGCAGATACACGGCGGCTACGGCTACTCCAAGGAATACCCCGTGGAGCGGATGATGCGCGATGGTTGGGGCTGGGGTGTTGCCGGTGGGACTATCGAAATTCAGAGAATTACCATTGCTTCACTTCTCTTAGGCCGGAGATTCGACCAGAGGAAGTAGAAGTGTGATTACATAGGGAGTTGCTATGAGAGAATGCAAAATTGAACAGAATAAGTCAAAGTGCAACTGCACCTACGAACCGTGTTCCAGGAAAGGCATTTGCTGCGAATGTGTCACCTATCACCAGAAGTTGGGTGAGCTGCCGGCGTGTTATTTCCCGGCTGATGTCGAGAGGACTTACGACCGCTCCATCGAGAGATTTATCGAGACCTTCCGCGGAAAAGGGCGATAACCCATTTATCTAATGCTGTACATACAGCCGCAATAGTCCTGCCGGTAGAGCTCCCACTGTTTGGCTAGCTGCACCGCCCGCTTGAAGCCGTCCTTTTTCTTAAAGTCCCTGATTAGAAACTTCTCGCCGCCTATTTCCAGACCTATGCCGTTGATTACCTGTGCCGACTTGTGGGGGCTGATTGTCAGCGTGGTGGTGAAGGCATCGGCACCGCAAGCCACCATGTAGTCGTAGGTCTTTTCCAGACGCAGCCTGTAGCAGACCTGGCATCTCCTGCCGCCTTCAGGTTCGTCCTTCAAGGAACCGGTCAGGTTAAACCATTCTTCCGGCGTGTAAGGCCCGGCTTCCAACGGGAAATTCAACTGTTTAGCTACTTTGGCGGCGACATCCAGTCTTTTTTGGTACTCTTCCGAGGGGTGAATATTAGGATTGTAGAAAAAGCCGATGACCTGATGTCCCTCTCTGTTCAGCGCTTCCGCTGCGCCGGCAGCACAAACGCCGCAGCATATATGTAGCACCACCTTCATGCCGGCACCCTTTGAGCTCGCATCAAGCCGAGCATGATGATTAGACCTAAGGCCAGGCTGGCGGCACAGGACAGGAACATGGTCTCATAACCTCTGGCGTTGGCCACAAATCCCATGATGGTAGGTCCCATGGCCAAGCCGATATTAAAGGAGCAGGTGGGTATGGCCATGGATAAGGCTCTACCGCTAGCTGACGAAAAATCGGCGGCCATGGCCAGGCTGGCTGGCATAGCCAGGCCCATGCCGATACCGAAGATGATGCCGATAACGATAAACTGTGCCAGGCCGTGAAAGAAGGGGAAAAGCGAAACGGCTACGGCGCTTATGCCCACGCCACAGCCGAGCAGCAGCTTCCGGTCTATTTTATCGGCCAACCTGCCGGAGGGCGCCCGCAGCAAGGCTGAGCTGGCGTAAAGGGAGGTGATGATGGCGCCGGCATCGGCCTCGGTCAAATCGAACCGCTGTCCGTAAAGCGGAATATAGCTGCTGATGGTGCCCGAGCCTAAAGCCACCAGCAATGGTGCCAGCATGACGGCGATGGCCAGTGGATGGCCCAGCCAGCTCCACGGTGAGAGATTTACTTCTGGAGTAGCCACAGGCTCGTGTGCGATATCACGGAGCCTAGAAAAGGCCAGAGCCAGACCCACGAATGAGATGGCGGCGCAGCCGTAAAAGGCGGCATTGAAGCCGAACCGGCCAGCCAGGAAGCCGCCGGTTATAGGTCCGGCCATCAGTCCCAGTTGTAGCGATGCCGTGTACCAGCCGATAGCCGTGCCTCGTCTGCTAGGTGGTGTTAAGTCCACTACCAGGGCGATGGCTGCGGGCAGGAAGGCTGCTGCACCCAGGCCGTGAATCGCCCTGACCAGAATGAGCTGCCCGGTGCTATGAGCCAGCGGGTAGAGCAGCGGGGTCAAAGTGAAAATGATCAAGCCACCAATCAAAAGTTTTGGACGACCGAATTTGTCTGAGAGCATACCGAACGGAATCAGAAAGATAGCCGTGACGTAGGACATCGTGGCTACTATAACACCGACCTCGGATACCGGCGCTCCGATGTCCGCGGCATAGAGCGGTATGACCGGAAACATAAAGCTGAAACCGGCGTAGCCGACGAAGGCTACGATGTACAACGTTATAAGAGTATATGCTAATGAGTTTTTCAATCTCGATTTCGGCTATACACTTTATCATAAAAGCTTGCCTCGGAAAAACCTGGCAGCGACCTTAATTCTCAGGTTCTATTCCCCTCTCCCTTGACGGGAGAGGGTTAGGGTGAGGGTGAAACCTTTGAAATTGCCACGCGGAGTTTATCCTGAGCAGGGGTATATTCTTCGACAAGCTCAGAATGAGCGGCAAAGCTACATGTATACATTTTTACCTACGTGTCACCCGCCTACGGGTGACCGTCGTGGCTACTGCTCCAATCGTGTCTGTCTGTGAGCCAGAAAGGTGATATGGTAGAATAGCTAAACGTAAATGAAACATGGCAAGGTCTATCTGGTGGGCGCCGGCCCCGGTGACCCGGGTCTGATTACGGTGAAGGGGCTGGAATGTATAAGGGAAGCCGATGTCATCATCTACGACCGTCTGGTCGACGACAGTCTACTTGGGGAGGCCACTCCTGGCAGCGAGAAGATATATGTGGGCAAGGGGCGCGGATGCCATGCCATGGAGCAGAAGGAGATAAACCTGCTTCTGATAAACAAAGCCCGGGAGGGCCAGAAAGTTGTCAGACTTAAAGGCGGCGACCCCTTCGTCCTGGGACGGGGTGGCGAGGAGGCGGAAGTACTGGCTGCCAACGATATCCCTTTCGAGGTAGTGCCCGGAGTTTCATCGGCCTATTCCGTCCCGGCTTATGCCGGCATACCGGTGACGCACCGACGCCTGACTTCCTCATTCACTGTCATCACCGGACATGAAGACCCGGAAAAAGACGAGTCGAGCATTGCCTGGGACAGGATAAGCACCGCCGGCGATACGCTGGTCTTTCTCATGGGGATGGGTAACCTGGAACAGATAGTCACACAATTGATACAGAACGGCAGACCTCCGTCTACTCCGGTAGCGGTCATAAGCCAGGGCACCAGTCCAGCGCAGCGCACACTGGTCGGTACGCTGAAGGATATTGGCAGTCGTGCTCAAAAAGAAGGATTCGAGCCACCGGCGGTGATAGTAATCGGCGAAGTGGTCAAGCTCCGCGAGCAAATTCGCTGGTTCGATAACCTGCCTCTTTTCGGCAAGCGAATCCTGGTAACCAGGGCCGAGCACCAGACTAAAGAACTGAGCCGGCTTCTCTCAGAACGTGGCGCCATGCCCGTTGAAATGCCGGTTATAAAAATCAGCCCGCCGCGCACCTGGAAGGAGCTTGACCAGGCTATCCTGGACCTGGAAAGCTACCACTGGGTAGTATTCACCAGCGTTAATGCTGTGGAGATATTCTGGAAAAGACTGAAGGCGAAGAAACTGGATTCGCGTAAGTTCGGCGGCGCTAAAATTGGAGCCATCGGACCGGCTACGGCTGGAGCCCTTGAGGCAAGAGGCCTGCGTCCCGATTACGTCCCGAAGATATATACCAGCCGGGGTTTACTCGCCGGGCTGAACAAGCAGGATGTCGCCGGACGGCGAATACTTCTGCCTCGGGCTGATATAGCCGGCAATGAATTATCCGAAGGGCTCATTAAGCTTGGAGCTAAAGTTCACCAGGTAACCGCCTACAGGACGGCCACGGTTACCAAATCAATTTCGCAGGCAAAACAGATGCTTTTCAGCGGCGAAATCGATGTAATCACCTTCACCAGCGCCTCGACAGTGAACGGCCTGCTGGACATAATAGGTCAAAAATGGGAGGTTATAAAACAATCCAGGCTGGCTTGCATCGGCCCGAACACCGCTGCGGCTCTGGCTGACAAAGGATTGAAGGCTGATATAGTGGCCAGGGAGCACACCATGCCCGGCCTGGTATTAGCCGTAGAACGTTACTTCCAAGGAAAGGGGGAACGAAGTTGAATAGTTTTCCAAACCTGCGTCTTAGACGCCTCCGACGCACTGAAGCCCTGAGGGCGCTGATTCGAGAGACCAAAGTCGACGTAGGCGACCTGATATATCCACTCTTTGTTGTCGAGGGCAGCAAGATAAAACAGAAAATAACCTCAATGCCCGGACAATACCGTTTTTCCAACGACCTGCTGCCGAAAGAAGTAGAAGACATCGCCAAACTTGGCATTCCGGCGATAATACTGTTCGGCGTACCCAAAAAGAAGGACGAAGTCGGCTCCTCAGCCTATCACCCCAAAGGAGTGATTCAGCAGGCAATACGAGCCATTAAAAAGGCGACCCCGGAGCTGCTTGTAATCACCGACGTCTGCCTCTGCGAATATACCAGCCACGGCCACTGCGGTGTTGTCGTTGATGGCGATGTCGATAATGACAAAACTCTGGAAGTACTTGCCAGAACGGCTTTGTCGTACGCGGAAGCTGGCGCTGATATAGTAGCTCCTTCGGATATGATGGACGGCAGGGTAAAGGCGATGCGGCAGGCGCTGGATGGAAGCGGGTTTCAAAATATACCTATTATGGCTTATGCCGCCAAGTATGCCTCTGCCTTTTATGGGCCTTTTCGTGAAGCCGCCGAGTCGGCGCCACAGTTCGGCGACCGCCGCTCGTATCAGATGGACCCGCCAAACTGGCGGGAGGCTTTAAGAGAGGTGGAGCAGGATATCGCCGAGGGGGCGGACATCGTCATGGTCAAACCCGCCCTGCCTTATCTGGATGTAATCAGCAAGGTGCGTGATACCTTCAATCATCCTTTAGCTGCCTATAGTGTCAGCGGCGAATATGCCATGGTGAAGGCAGCGGCACAGCAAGGCTGGCTGGATGAGAAGAGAATCGTCCTGGAAATGCTCACCGCCATCAAGAGAGCCGGGGCCGATATCATCATAACCTATTACGCCAAAGAGGCCGCCCGCTGGCTGTAACCTTTAATCTTTGATTTTATTTCCGTTCCCTCTCCCTTGATGGGAGAGGGCTGGGGTGAGGGTGAAAATAGAATACTAATCTAAAATAAAGTTATGAAAAATATCAACCGCTCCAAACGCCTGTTTAAACAAGCCCAGCGCTATCTGCCGGGAGGCGTCGACAGCCCGGTGCGCGCCTTCAAGGCGGTTGGCGGTACGCCGCTTTTCATCAAACGAGGTAAAGGCTCCAGACTGTATGATGAGGACGGCAATGAATTCATAGATTACGTCGGCTCCTGGGGGCCCCTCATACTGGGACATGCTCATCCACGCGTGGTAAAAGCCATCGAAAAGGCGGTGGAGCATGGCTCCAGCTTCGGAGCGCCGACTCAACTGGAAACGACCCTGGCAAAGCTAATCAGTGAGGCCATGCCGTCCATCCAGATGGTACGCTTCGTTAACTCTGGCACAGAAGCCATCATGAGCGCCATCAGGCTGGCTCGCGCCTTTACTGGCAGAAACAAGGTGCTGAAATTCGCCGGCTGCTATCACGGCCATTCGGACGGATTGCTGGCTAAGGCAGGGTCGGGAATGGCCACCCTGGGCATACCCAGCTCTCCTGGCGTGCCCGCAGCCGTAACCGCCGATACTCTTGTCGCCCCTTACAATAATCTGGAGGCGGTAGAGCAGCTTTTTAAGGATTTCGCCTCCGACATTGCTGCTGTCATAGTCGAGCCTATAGCCGGCAACATGGGTGTCGTCTTGCCGCAGCCCGGGTTCCTGGAACACCTCCGCAGTTTGACTCGCCAGTCCGGAGCGCTGCTCATTTTTGATGAGGTTATAACCGGTTTTCGGGTGGCTTACGGCGGTGCCCAAAGCCTGTATAACATATCTCCGGACTTGACCTGCCTGGGTAAGATTATAGGTGGCGGGTTGCCTGTAGGAGCCTATGGCGGACGCAGAGATATTATGCAGATGATGGCGCCTTCAGGGCCGGTCTATCAGGCGGGGACACTCGCCGGAAATCCGTTAGCCATGAGCGCCGGCATCGAGACCATTACCATTTTGAAGGAATCAAGCGCTTACAGGGAGCTTGAGAGAAAAACGTCGCTTCTTGAGAAAGGCATCACGGAAGCGGCAAATAAAGCCGGGGTGGATATACAGCTGGCTCGAATCGGCTCGATGTTCACCGTATTCTTCGCCATAGACCCGGTCACCGACTACGAAACTGCCACCAGGGCGGACACCAAGCTTTATGCCAGATTCTTCCACCACATGCTGTCGCAGGGCGTATATTTACCGCCCTCCCAGTTCGAAGCCGCCTTTGTTTCCACGGCTCACACTAATGATGACATTCAGTCGACAATCGATGCCAACTGGAAAGCTTTCAATTCTTTGTAGTTGAAACTGACTGCGTAGGAAATGCATATAAGCATTAATTTATTCACTTCAAAAGCTAACATTTAACTGAGATAAGAGCAATTAAAGTCGCTCGTGTATAGAGAACGCAAATGGCGAAAATTGATTATAAGGCAATCGAAAATTCAATTCAAAATGATCTCCTTGAATGTAGGCGGCTATTCACAAGAAGTGTCACCGATATTCCTAAATACTCGACATTAGAGAAGATACATAAAAATTATCCCGATTTTATGAGGGAATGTTTTAAAGCCCATAAGACTGCTTTGAAAATTTTAGTTGATGGAATCCTGCGCATTGAAAACCTTATCACACAAATAAACGTTACAGGCGTTCCTGATTCCGGAAAGAATCAAACTGTAAAACTGGAATACTGGAAATATCTTCTAGAGGTATCATATAACGCCCTCGTTTGGTTAGCTGTTGGAATGGATAGAAGTAATGTCAAAAAGATATTCAAAGGTCCAAAGTTCGGGAATATAACTCATCAAAATATTCAATCTGTATTAATATACGTTAACCAATTAAATGAAGATCCAAATGTAATTGCTATTCCATTAGACTTTTGTTCTTTCTCACCTATTTGCGATGTTCTTAAGTTATCTTACTTTGAGAATGATAAAACTTTGAAAGTTATTTGCATCGAAATTAAATCAGGTAAAGTAAACGATGAAATGCTTGAAACTATTGAATCTGGAACAATGGATGCATATTTCAGATTCTTCGATACCTATGGAAAGACTGGAATCAAACAAATGGAGCGTTTCTTTCGACAGCGCAAAATGCTTGAGAAGAGCCAAAAGCTTATAAATGCCGTTCCTGGAATCCATGAGAACCCATCGAATCCGCAAACGGACTTATTAATCTTAGCCAATGAAGCCAAGATTCAACATTTCTCTGATAAAGTAGTCGAACTTCTAGACAAGTCTGAGAGAAAGGAATTCGCAGTCGATCAAATAGATAATTGCTTGGCACTAGGCGCTATTAATGCAGAAGATAAGGAAATGCTGATGCTTGGCGAATACGATTTGCGCCTATATGCTTACCATTCTTTCATCAATCCTTCAACACTTTATCGGGCACCATATCCGAAAGATCTACATGTGATTCTAGATACTATTAAACTAAGTGACTGGAGAGAAGGATTTAGCTCGGTGATTTTGTACCCGATAATACTGCGACAAATTCCTAACCAATCTCTTATGGATTTATTATTCTGTAGGAAGATTATTAGGCTCTGTTTCAACCCTCAAAGATTTGTTGCTCTTTGCAATGAAAATGGATTAAAAGCAGATTTGACAAGTACGAAGGAAACGAATCGTCTCAAGGCGCGTGGTATCGGCAAAGGATGTGTCGACTTCGACGGACATTTCATACGCCATTCCCTCAGTGATTCTAGCACAATATTTGATGAAGGACCGTTTTTGGGGGAAGGATTGCTTCATGAAATGTTGTACAACTGGGTTCACCCTAAGTCGGTCATCGAGCAAATTAAGCAAGTCAGCTTCCCAAAACAGGAATGAAGCAGACCACTTTTTCGATTACGAGATAGGGAAGCTGGCGGCTATTGGATTCGTTCTGCTGATGGAGGCGGGCTGATCTTCAGCGGGATACGGACCATCTCATGCCCTTCCACCACTACGTGCAGGGAATAAGAGCCGTATTTCGGAAATTCAGTGTTATCAAACCGCATGGCTAAGCGGCCTATGCTTTCCGTTCCTGCCTGAGGCTTGGGTATATTGAATTTAGTTCTAAGCGGTGGGACAATTTCCTTGCCGTCCTCATCGATTAAAAAGACCTCCAGATTCTTATCGCCGGCTTCGACCAAATTTGTCCGTAATTGTACGACCACAAAGAAATTAGGGTGTTTGGTGGGTACTTTGGGTGCGAAAATCGTGTCAAAGCCGATTCCAAGGGCGTTAATTTTATTGGTCACATCAGCATAATCGCAAATGAAGGCGAAATCTATGTTCACACTGTTGCCTCTTGTCCTCTATCTCGTACCACGGCGGCAGCCATATTCTATCATTAAAATAGAATTAGCGTTAGCAAGTTAAGGGATGAGCCAGCGAACACAGGCAAACAGTCTGAATTCAGATATGGCGTGCCGCTTCGAATCCGTCCCAGATGGCGTGCATGATATTCCGAGCCTCTACGGCATCCCCGACGAGGTGAAGGTTGGGAACACTGTCTTTGAGCGAGCTGTAGAGCTCCCGGTCAGGAATAAGCCCCACAGCGATAACCACGGTGTCTGCAGGCAGCTTGGTTTTATTCGAGGATTTTTCGATTACTATAACGCCATCATCCGTAACCTCGAAGAGGCCCGTATCTGTTAGCACATTTACTTTGTGAAATTTTAAAAGGTCGCGGAGCATCATCATGTTGGGACGTGGCACAGTGCTGCCGGATTGCATGAGGCCCTTTAACGCCTCTACTATAGTCACCTGCTTACCTTGCTGCGCCAACCAGAGCGCAGTCTCACAACCTATAAGCCCGCCACCCACAATTACCACCGCTTTCCCGGCTTTCTCCTTGCCCAGAAGAAGGTCAATCGCCGTGGTTACCTTCTCTTTGTTTATGCCGGGCACATCCGGAATGAGAGGTTTTGACCCGGTGGCAATAATTACTACATCGGGTTTTTCTCCCTGCAGCAGCTCAGGAGAGACTTTCTTACCCAGGTTAATCTTGACCTTAAGTTCACCTAACTCTGTTTTATACCAGTCAAGAAGCCGCGCCTCATCTTTTTTGAAGGACGGGACTGAAGCGGTAAGAACGTGCCCGCCGAGCCTGTCATTCTTTTCGTAAAGTGTTACCGTGTGTCCCCTGATGGCAGCCACCCTGGCAGCTTCCATACCGGCAACTCCGCCGCCGATAACTATCACCTTCTTTATGTCACCGGCGGGTTGGAGGGCCAGGTCTCTTTCATTCCCGCAGGCAGGATTAACCGCACAGGAAAGCGGTCCCTCCAGGGAAATCAATCTGCCGAGGCAGCCCTGATGGCAGGCCAGGCAGGGACGTATATTCTTAGTCTTTGCTGCCATCACCTTGTTCGGCCAGTACGGATCAGCCAGGAGGCCTCTGCCGAGCACGACCATGTCAGCCTTGCCTTCGACTACTGCCTGCTCCGCCAGCTCCGGCAGTTCCATCCTGCCAGCGACGATGACCGGGACTTTTACTGCTTTCTTGAGCCTTTCAGTCAGATGTAGATAACAACCGTGCTCAAAATAATTCGGGGGATGTGCCCAATACCAGGCATCGTAAGTGCCGGCATCAGCATCAAAGGCGTCAAAGCCGGCCTCTTCCAGTATCCTGGCAACTTCAAGCCCTTCCTCCGTATCGCGGGCGGCCTCCTTGAATTCTTCACAAGGTAGACCTCCCTGACGCCAGTCTTTGACGTAGCTTTTTACACTCAACCTCAGTTGAACGGGAAAGTCCCTGCCCGCTCTATTTTTCATCTCGCGCAGTATTTCAATGGGCAGCGTCAACCTTTGCTTTAAATCTCCGCCGTATTTATCCTGCCTCCGGTTGAACATGGCGATGGCGAACTGGTCAACCAGGTAGCCCTCATGCAGCCCGTGGAAATCTATACCATCGAACCCTGCGGCTTTGACCGCCTCCGCGGCGTCGCCGCACTTTATTACCAGTCTCTTGATTTCCTCGATGGTTAGCTCTCGGCAGGTTATAGTCGGGTTCCAGTAATGCGGGATAGCAGAGGGTGCCACCGGTACCGAGTCCCCCAGTACAAATAAAACGCGGCCGAGTCCGGCTGTCAGTTGGGCAAAAATCCTGGCGCCGTGTGCGTGCACTTTTTGTGTCAACTCAGAAGCGGTTTCAATGAAATGGTCGCGATTCTGTGCTGCTGACAGCGTGCCACGCGTGGGAAGTTTCTCAATTTCATTATCGACCAGGGCGGCTCCGGTTATTATAAGCCCCACGCCTCCTTTGGCCCTTTCCACGTAGTAATCGATTGCCCTCTGGGCAAATCCACCTTCTTGGGTAGTCAGTCCCCCGATAGCCATAGGCGCCATAGCAATTCTGTTCTTAATCTTCACTTTTCCGATGCCAATCGGCTCAAAAAGTTTTGAATATTTTCTTGTTGCCACTGGTAATTACCTCCTGAGTTTATCGGCTACCAGTTCCCGGTAACTTGACATAAGCTGCTGGGTTACCGGGCCTAGTTTTCCGGAGCCGATGTGCTTATTGTCCAGCCGGATTAGTGGCATAATTTCAATTATTGAGTTGGTCAAAAAGGCTTCTCTGGCGGTGAGCAACTCCCCCAGCTCAACCTGTTTCACAACCGTCGTTATTCCCATTGATTTAGCCAGTTCCAGTACAGCCTCTCTGGTGATTCCGGGCAGTGCGCCGCTTTCGATAGAGGGCGTAATCAGCATCTGGCAGCTTAGCAGGAATATATTGGTGGTGCCGCCTTCAGCCACGAAGCCTGTTTCGTTGAGCAGTACTACTTCATCAAAGCCGGCAGCCCTGGCTTCCTGTCGGGCTAAGACGTTTTCCAGATAGCTGGTGGACTTTAGCCGTGAGAGCGGTGAGTGGCTGTTTCGCCGGTAGGTTGATAGTATTGCCGAATAGCCTCGCTGGTAGTTTTCCGGCAGTGGTGGTGCCAGCTTTCGGGCAACAATGAATACGGTGATACCGCTGCAGGTTTCCGGATTGGGAATTATGTCGCCTTCGCTGGCGGTTACCGTAAGCCGGAGACGGGCTTCAGCGAGGTCATTGGCTTTTAGAACGTCGTGGCAGGCTTTTTCCAGGTCGAACGCGGTCAGCTCATCGGCTATGCCCAATGTTTTTGCCGCTTCATGAAGTCGGGCGAGATGGCGGTCGAGGCGAAAGATAGAGCCGCCGTATGAGCGCATAGTCTCGAATAGTCCGTAGCCGTAGAGGAAGCCGAAATTGAAGGGCGATAGCTTAGCCTGAGAGCCTGAAATCAGGTCGCCGTTGAGGTAAATAATCTCTTCCATTTGTGGACTCTAGGGCCATACGGGCTGGGTGAAGCGGAGGAAGTTAGCCAGCAGGTCGTGTCCTGCCTCGGTAAGTATAGACTCAGGGTGTATCTGGGCGCCTTCGACTACATAGTTTTTATGCCGTACACCCATTATCTCTCCTTCCTCGGTTCTGGCAGTGACCTTAAGGCAGGAGGGGAGTGCTTCCGGTTTGATAATCAGCGAATGATAGCGGGCTGCCGGGAAAGGATTTTCAATACCCTCGTAGATAGCTTCGCCATCGTGATATATTAGAGAAGTCTTGCCGTGGACCGGCATAGAGGCCCGTCCGATGATACTACCATATACGTGGCCGATGCACTGGTGCCCGAGGCAGACACCGAAGATGGGGATTTTGCCGCCGAAGTGAAGTATGACGTCGTTGGAAATGCCGGCCTCCAGCGGTGTACATGGCCCCGGAGAAATAACTATATGGCTGGGAGCCAGTTCCTCAATTTCAGCTAGAGTTATTTTATCGTTGCGATATACCATCGGTTGCCAACCCAGCTCGCCCAGATATTGGGCCAGGTTGTAGACGAACGAGTCGTAGTTATCAATGACGAGTATCATTTGCTCTTCACAGCTACTCTCGGTGCCAGACGCAGTGCCTGAATCAGCGCCTTCGCCTTATCCAGAGTTTCCTGATATTCCGCCTCGGCGTTGGAATCATAGATGATGCCGCCTCCGACCTGGAAGTAAGCTTTATTGCCTTTGATTATAAAGGTGCGTATGACTATGTTCAGGTCGAGGTTGCGGCCGAAGCTCAAATAGCCGATGGCGCCGGTGTAGACGCTTCTCCTCGTGGGCTCAAGCTCATCGATAATTTCCATAGCTCGCACCTTGGGGGCGCCGCTGATGGAACCGCCGGGGAAGGTAGCTTTAAGCAGGTCAATGCGGTTTTTGTCAGGGCGCAGCTTACCGATAACGGTGGAAGTCAGATGAAAGACGGTAGGAAAGGTCTCCAGGATGGCCAGTTCGGTTACCTTTACGGTGCCGTACTGGCAAACTCTGCCCAGGTCGTTTCTCTCCAGGTCGACAATCATAACGTTCTCGGCGCGGTCTTTGGCGCTGTTGAGCAACTCTTGTGCCAGCATGGCATCTTCAACCGAGTCTTTGCCTCGCGGCCTGGTGCCTTTTATGGGGCGTGTCTCCACCCAATCACCATCTACGCGGAGAAATCTCTCCGGCGAGGCGCTGATAACGGTTATGCCGTCGAAGTTCAGGTAGCCGGCAAAGGGAGCGGGGTTAATCTGTCGTAAACGCCGGTAGAGTTCATAAGGGGTAACGGTCAGCTCGGTCTCGAAGCGTTGGGAAAGGTTGACCTGAAAGACATCGCCGGCGGCGATATATTCCCTGACTCTGTTGACCGCCTCCATATAGCCTTCAGGCGTGAAATTTGATTTCAGGACAGCTTCAGTCGTTTTCCTGCTGCTCGCTGAATTCTCTTTCGTGATGTGTGGAGGGGGAGCAGATAGTCGGCTTTTCATCTCCTCGAGGCGCAGTCCGGCTCTTTTGAGCCTGCGTTTCTCGTCGAGCTCAGGGAAGCCTGTGGAAACTATATAGACTTTGTTCTCAAGGTTATCGAAAGCGATTATAGTATCGTAAAAGCCGAAATAGCTTTCCGGCAGCATCAGGTCATCTGTGGCTGCGGTGGGGAGGCGCTCGATGAAATGGCACAGGTCGTAGCTGAGAGAGCCCACGGCACCGCCGCAGAAAGGAATCGGTGACGGTAAAGAGTCCAGTCGATATGTCTCCAGTAGCCTACCCAGAACGTCGAATGGATTCGCCTTTTCATTTTCTTGCCTGTCCTGCTGTACGATGGTGACCCGGTTGCCACGGCTGCTCATCACCAGGAAGGGGTCGATGCCGATAAAGGAGTACCTGCCCAACCTCTGCGGGTCCATTCCGCCATCGAGGAAAAAGCTGTGAGGCTGGCTGTGAAACAGCTCAAAAGCTTCGGCAGCTGTTAATGGACTATTAATCCCCTCAATTAGTGGGTAACGTTCCATTTCTGTAACACCTTCTGCGTGGTGAGTCCGATTTCAGCCGGGCTTTTGGCTATGGTAGCTCCAGCAGCGGCCAGCGCGGCTATCTTGTCCTGTGCTCTGCCTGAGTTGCCGCTGATAATAGCTCCGGCATGGCCCATTCGCCTGCCCGGTGGGGCTGTGGCTCCGGCAACGAAGGCGACCACCGGCTTGGTCATTTTTCCCTTAACGAATCTGGCAGCATCCTGCTCTGCGGTGCCGCCGATTTCGCCGATGAGCACTACCGCCTTAGTATCTTTGTCTTTTTGGAACAGTTCAAGTATGTCCACGAAAGTGCTGCCGGGTAGAGGGTCGCCGCCGATACCGACGCATGTAGACTGGCCGATGCCCAGGCCGGTTAGCTGGGCAACTGTTTCATAGGTCAGCGTGCCGCTGCGGGAGACGACGCCGACATTGCCCGGCAGATGGATTTCGCCGGCCATAAGCCCTGCCTTGCATTTTCCGGGGGATATGAGGCCGGGGCAGTTGGGGCCGATAAGTCGGGTTGATTTATCTTTGAGATAATTGTGTACCATCACCATATCCAGGATAGGTATACCCTCGGTGATGCACACCACCAGCGGAATGCCGGCATCGGCAGCTTCCAGTATGGCGTCAGCGGCAAAAGCTGCCGGTACGAAAATCAGGCTGGCGTTGGCTCCGGTTTTTTCTACTGCCGCGGCTACGGTGTTGAAGACGGGTACGCCTAATGCCTCACTGCCTCCCTTTCCCGGGGTAACGCCGGCGACAACTTTGGTGCCATACTCGATACATCGCTGCGTGTGAAAGCTGCCCTCGCCACCGGTAATGCCCTGCACCAGCAAGCGCGTCTTTTTATCGATAAGGATGCTCAAATTTTGTCCCCCTTGGCTGCGGCTACTGCTTTGCGGGCAGCATCATAGAAGTTCGTTGCCTCGATGAACTTTATTTTGGATTGTGACAGTATACTTTTTCCTTCATCGACATTGGTGCCGGCTAACCTGACAACCAGTGGAAGCCGGATGTCCATTTGCTGGTGGGCTTCAACTATTCCCCGGGCGATGACATCTACTCTGGCTATACCGCCAAATATGTTCACCAAAATCGCCTTAACGCTGGGGTCGGTGGTGAAAACCTTAAAGGCGGCGACCACCCGGTCGGTATTATTAACTGTGCCGATATCTAGAAAATTGGCTGGAATGCCGCCGGCCTGGGTGATAAGGTCCATAACCGCCATGGCCAGGCCGGCTCCGTTAACCATGCAGCCGATATTGCCGTCCATTTTGATGTAGTTCTTGACACCTAAGTCGTTAGCCTTAACTTCAAGCGGGTCTTCCTGTTCCACGTCGTGAAGCAGCTCTATATCGCTGTGACGGAAAAGGGCATTGTCATCGAAGTTCAGCTTGGCATCGAGAGCCATAATTTCACCGTCAGAGGTGACGACCAGAGGGTTAATTTCGGCCAGGGAGCAGTCTTTGGCTTGAAAGAGCTTATACAGGTTTGCCATCAGACTGGCGGCTGGTCTTATCTGGGCCGGGCTTAAGTTCATACCGTAGGCCAGCTTGCGCCCCTGGAAGGCTTGAAAACCGGCCGACGGGTCGACATAGACCTTGAGGATTTTCTCCGGGCTTGTTCGAGCTACCTCCTCGATGTCCATGCCGCCGGCTTCGCTGGCCATCATTACCGGCATCCGGCTGGCATTATCTACGATGATGCTGAGATAAAGCTCGCGCTGTACTCTGACTGCCTTCTCCACAAGGACTTTGCTTACAGGTATGCCTTCCGGACCTGTTTGATGTGTCACCAGCCTGGTGCCGATTATCTGTCCTGCCAGCTTTTCCGCCTCTTCGGGGGTGTTGGCCACCTTTATGCTGCCGGCTTTGCCTCTGCCGCCGGCATAGACCTGGGCTTTGATGGCCACCTTACCTCCAAGCTGAGCGGCTATCGTTTCGGCTTCGGCTGGCGTGCTGGCTATAGCACCTTTGGGTACAGGGATGCCGAATTCGGACAGCAGCGCCTTGGCCTGGTATTCGTGGATTTTCATCCGGTTGTCTCCTTTTACATATGATTACAAAGATTAATTCAGATTACGGCGATTATCCGTCATTACAGCGATTAATTTTAATTACGGCGATATGGCGGAGGGGGTGGGATTCGAACCCACGTTCGCTTTCACGAAAACGGTTTTCAAGACCGTCGCCATCGTCCACTCGGCCACCCCTCCCAAAACCAACCTAGTATAGGGAATAGAAGTATGTTTGGCAACCACGATTTTACCTTAGTTCTGACGGGGTATGCACGGAGCACAGGCAATTACCATCTGTCATTGCGAGCGAAGCGTGGCAATCTCACACCTCCCCACCGAGATTGCTTCGGGGCTTTGCCCCTCGCAATGACAAATAGTCGGTTGCCCGAGGCTAAAGCCTCGGGGCTACATGTATATGCAGAATTATTAGAGGGAGTTGAGTATGGATTCTATGCCGTCCTGGTCCTGGAAAGACCCCACCTGCATTTTCCTGATGACGCCTTCGGTATCGATGAAAAAGGTTGTGGGCAGTGTACTGACGTTGTAAAGACTTTCAGCCTGACCTGGCGCATCGAACAGCACCGGAAAAGTATAGCTCTTTTGTGTAATGTATTGTTCAACGGTGTCAAGTTGTTCGTTGTTATTTACGGCGATAGCGAGTACGACCAGTCCTTTACTGGACCATTCCTTAGAAACATTCTGGATGGAAGGCAATTCCTTGACACAGGGGTCGCACCAGACGGCCCAGAAGTTAATCATGACGGTCTTACCTCTGTAACTGCTTAAGGTCACATTCTGTCCGTCGAGGTTTTGAAGCGTGAAGTCTGGGGCGCGGTTGCCGACTTGAGTACCGACCGGGATAGGAGTGAGAGTCGTGAATGTTTGGCTGGCTGAGGACGTAGCCTCGTTACCAGCGGCGTCTTTGGATATTATAGTGAAGCTATACGCTGTGCCGGAGTCGAGTTTGGTTAGTATGACACTGTGGCTGGTAGTGAGATTCTTATTTACTGGCGTCGTCGAGCTAGTTTTTTCAGTTTTTTCGTATTTAACCTGGCTGGTGGCAGGTTCATCCGTTATCCAGGTGATGACAGCGCCGGATTCAGTAATGTTGGAAACGTTAACTCCTGAGATTGTTGGCGCGGTCTTGTCAGTTGTGGCTGCGGTTGTCGTTGTCAGTTTCCCCTCGGATGTTGTTTCAATGCCGGCAGCATCTGTAGATACCACAGTGTAGTGGTACGTCGTGCTGGGACTAAGGCCGCTTATAGTTATAGAGTGGCTGGAGGACAAGGTTTCCTCGGGTATTGTTTTAATAGCCGCACCACTCGCATCGGTTATTTTAACCAGGCTAGTAGACGGTTTGTCGGTCGTCCATTTAATAGTAGCGCCCGTTTCGGTTGTCGATGTAATAGGGGGGTTTTGCATTGTAAGAGTTGAGGTGCTTACGGCATTATCTGGAGTCGATGTCGTCCCGGTTCGGTTGAGGAAGTAGTAGATGCCGCCGCCGATAAGAAGGCACATGATAATAATCATAGTAATAGCGAAGCCGGATAATCCCCCCTTGCGCGAGACTGGAGCAAGCCGCGTGTCAGAAACTGGCGGTGCCGCTTGATATCGATAAGGCCTTGGTGCCATGGGTACGCTGGTAGGCGCAGCGCCGACAGTCGCCGGGGCCACACTTGGTATTGGCATTAGTATGCCGCCCTGTGGCGGAAGACCGGGCGAACCATAATTTGTTGGACTCCTTCCAAAGCTGGGCACACTTGGCACAGGAACGCCAGGCATGGGATTACCGTATTGAGGCCTAGCCTTGGCTGCCGGCGGTTGTTGCCTCATAAAACTTTGTGGTCTAGGTGGAAGTGCAGGGCGTGCCGGTGCTGTCGCCGGCGGCGTTTGTTGTTGCATCACCCGATGTTTGCCTCCATAAAGCAGGCCGCAGCCGGAGCAGCGCCCCAACTCATGGTCAATGGTGGCGCCGCATTTGGGACAGTTACGCTGATGCGGCACCGGAGGAGTCCCGAATGGCTGCTGGGGTACGGCGGCCTGTGCCATAGGTTGTGACGCAGCAACAGAGACGCGCGGAATCGGGATAGCTTGGGGCCTGGCTGATATGGATGATGGGGCTGATTTTCTGACCGGGCTTTGTTCTTCTGCAATACTGAGGAATCCACATTTCGGACAATACCTCGACCTTTGCGGCAGAAGCTCTCGGCAATGCGGGCATAGCGTTGAGCCGCAGTTTTTACAGAGAGACTGGCCGGCGGGCATTTGTGAGTGGCAAACAGAGCATAGAGTTATTCTAGGTTGCACGCTATTACCGTTCTCCGATTTTTTCGGCACCCTGGTCGTTTGAGTTGCTTTCCTTATAAACTTTACTATGCATTCTGTATATCTACTCTATATAATTATACACTTAGCTAAAAATTACTAAAAACTTTCACATAGGGGAGCAATTTGCCGGCATCGGGCTAAAGTGTAGTTGAGCAATATAGAAAAATCAGTAAATTAGTCAAGAGATTTGAGTATAGCTTCTATTTCCTCTATATTTTGGAACCGTCCAAGCTTGATTTCTCTGATAATTCCGTCTGAGTCGATAAAAATGGTTTCAGGTATAGTCCAGATGTGGTAGTCTTTCTTAGTTTGCCCCACTGAATCGAACAGGATGGGAAATGTGAAAGGCCCGGTGTCGCTACTAAATTTGCCTTCAAGTGACTTTATACGGTCCGGCGCCTCGTCAATTTTGCTGTCAATGCATACAGTAAGTACCACAAAATCTGAATTTGCAGAGTTACTGTCCGCCAAATTTTCATCTTCATATATTCCCCGGATATAGGGAAATTCGCCTATGCAGGCTCCGCAGTACGTACTCCAGAAGTTAAGCAATATCTTCTTTTTCCCTATATATGTACTTAACGTCTCGGTTTTGCCTGCCTTATTTGGCGATTCGGGGTTATCGTCATTGTAGTAGGGCAAGGTGAAGTCTAGAGCACGTTCCCCAACCCTCTCGCCAAATGTTATTTCACGGGCGGTAGTAATCATTTTAGTTTCGTTGGCTTCGTTTCCGCAGTTGTCCGTTGACTTCACCGAGAAATAGTATGTTGTGTTAGGTTCGAGTCCGGTCATCCGGACCTTGTGGTTGGTGGTCAGTTCATCATTCGATATGGCGCTCAGGCCGTAGTCTTTTGTCTTCCCATAATCAACCTGACCGGTGGCAGGCTTATCCGTTAACCAGGTTATAGTGGTGCTTATATCTGAGTTACTATCGGCTTTGACTTCTGAAATGACCGGCGATGTCGCATCTTTGAGTCGAAAATTTGCGGTGATAGTTTTATCCGAGTCCATGGTAATGGTGACAGTCTCCGACGAATCCGCGACGCCATCCCAATAGCTAAAGGTATGGCAGTCGCTGGGCACGGCTGTTAATGTGACCTGGCTACCCGGGTCAAACGTGCCATTGCCGGATGAGGGAGATACTATCCTGATTTCGCCACCTGTTTCGGGAACCACATTCGTGCTCAGCATATAAGTATTGGATGGTGTGATAGCTGTGACTGGCGGCAGAATCCCGGGTGTAGCATCCCGGGTGAAGAATCGAGCGGTATAAATTCCGGCAAAGACGAGCCCGGTAATAACAATACCCGCCAGCGTGCTGGCCAGAACCGGCCTTACAAACTGTCTTAACGGGGGAAATTGCCAATGTGTCCCTTCAGTCCCGGCTACCTCTTTTACAAAAGTGCTTTTGGCTGGTTCACCGACCCTTTTCTGCTTTGTTTCACGTGGTATACTGTCCAGGATGGGTTTCATCGGCGCCGTGGACCTGGCTGGCGTTGATATAGCTCCTGTTGGTGCAGCCTTTGCCGCCCGATATTTAGCCCCGAGTAAACCGCAGTTGGGGCAATCCACTTTAGTTGTGTCCACGCTAATGCCACAATTAGAGCAGATGTACTGGGTCTTGATTTCAGTGGCCTCGTCCTTTGTCCTGGATTCAGGACTACGTAGCCGGGCTTTCTGTGCTTTCAGCCACAGGCTGTAGTTAGGGTCTTCCCAGCCGCAATAGGGACATATTTTGCCGTCAAAAATGTGAGCCTTGGGACATAGCCGCAGGTTGCAATTGGGACACAGGAGCTCGCCTAAATTATCCCTTTTTACCTGTACGCGGCATCTGGGACACAATATTATCTTTTGCACACGGGTCCTTTTTTTACCTTTATGTTCTGTTCAATCTTTCGTTTAGATAGGCGCCTAAATATTTGCCCTAGATTATACACGTCAGTAACTTAAAAAGAAAAAAGGTGTTAATAAATTTACCTGTTGATTTGAAGAGGTAATGGTAAGTGTTCTGATAATTATGATTTTGGTTTAGGCTTGCTGACAGCGCTGGTTTTCATAGGTCCGGAATAGCCGCAACTGCGATAATTCTGGCAGCGGCCGAATGCCTTGCCAGCTTTGGCGCCGCAGCGGGGGCACGTATATCTAGCCAGTATTTCGGTACTTCTAGATTTTTTCTGCCTGGTGCTGTCAGCCTGTGGGGTCGGAGGGTCGACTTTTACCGGTTTGCCGGCGGCATTTTTACCTCGTAGATAGATATCCTTATCTTCCATGCCACCGATATAGCCACAATTAGGGCAGTTTCCGAATTGGGACTTGATTTTAGTTGAGCATCGAGGGCAGGCGTAGCGGGGCTTTGAATTGTCCGGCATAGCTCTCAGACCTTGTTGATAATCTCCGTGCCCATAAATGGTATCAGTACCTCGGGCACTTTTATGCTGCCATCAGCTTGCTGGTAGTTCTCCAGCAGCGCAATAAGTACCCGGGGTAAAGCCAATCCCGAACCGTTAAGAGTATGGACAAAGCTTGGCTTAGCTTTAGCATCGGGGCGATAGCGAATGTTTGCCCGCCTCGCTTGGAAGTCACCGCAATTGCTGCATGAACTGACCTCTAACCATTCGCCGCTGCCGGGAGCCCACATTTCAATATCGAATGATTTAGCCGAGGCAAAGCCCAGGTCCCCGGTGCATAATTGTACTACACGGTAAGGTATGCCCAGTCGGCGGCTTACATCTTCAGCATTCACAACTAACTTCTCCAGCTCCATATCAGAGGTTTCCGGCTCAGTGAACTTGTAGAGCTCAACTTTATCAAATTGGTGTCCTCTCTTGATACCTCTGGTGTCTTTGCCGGCTGCCATTTTCTCTCGGCGGAAGCAAGCGGTGTAAGCGACATAATAGAGAGGTAAAGTACCGGGCGGCAGGACTTCATCGCGATGTAAATTGGTCAAGGGCACCTCAGCGGTAGGCACAAACCAGAAATCATCCTCTTCATCGTGGTACAGGTTATCGGCAAATTTGGGTAAATTGCCCGAGCCAACCATACATTCACGTTTTACCATGAAAGGCGGATAGATTTCTGTGTAGCCGTGCTCTTTGACGTGGAGGTCCAGCATGAAGGTGATGAGGGCACGCTGGAGATGAGCGCCCTGGCCTTTAAGTACATAAAAGCGACTGCCGGAAAGCTTGACTCCACGCTGGAAATCGATAATATCTAGCTTCTCCGCTAGCTCCCAGTGCGGTAACGGAGTAAATGAAATATCCGTTGGTTTACCCCAGGAGCGCACCACTATGTTGTCCTGTGTATCTTTGCCCACAGGCACATCAGCCGCCGGGATGTTAGGCAATCGCAGGAGAAGGTCATTTAGTTCGGATTCTACCCGGGATATTTCGGCCTCGAGGGAAGTTACCTTTTCACCGAGCTGGCGCATTTCGGCAATAAGCTTTGTTGGCTTGTCCGCCATTTTACCTATTTGTTTACTGACCTCATTACGTTGTGCCCTGAGAGTCTCCATCTCGTGGAGGAGCTGCCGGCGTTGCTCGTCGAGGCTCATTATTTGGTCAAGCGGAGCCTTCTCGCCTCGCTTTTCCATAGCTTCGCGGACTATTTCAGGATTGTCGCGGATTAACTTTGTATCCAGCACGATGAATTCACTTTGCTATTTTGTTTTTAGCTGCGGGAAGAGGATAACCTCACGTATGGACTGTTTATCAGAGAACAACATGGCCAAACGGTCGATGCCTACTCCCAGACCGCCGGTAGGCGGCATGCCATATTCCATGGCCAGGAGAAAGTCCTCATCGATGACATCTACCTCGCGTTCTTCTTCACCCGATTTCGTTTTAACTGACTCTGCGGATTGCATTTCCTTCTGTTTGCGGAAACGCTCTCTTTGCTCAATGGGGTCGTTTAGCTCGGTAAAGGCGTTGGCGACTTCCATGCCGCCGATAAAAGCCTCAAAGCGCTCGACCAGGCGTTCATTGTCTTGCTTTCTCTTAGCCAGAGGAGACATTTCTACGGGATAATCCACGAGAAACGTGGGCTGCATTAAACCAGGCTCAACGAATGTGGATATAAGCTCATCAACTAAACGACCTCTGTCTTTTTGAGGGTCGACTTCCGGCCCCAGTTGTTCCATCCTCCGGCGCAGTGAGTCAGCATCCGGATAATCCTCAAAGTCAATGCCACAGCGCTCTTTTATGGCTTCACGCAGGTAGATATGGCGCCAGGGAGATTCGAGGTTGATGGACTCTTCGCCGAATTTAATCCTGGTCTTGTCCACGATTTCTCGGGCAATGTAGCTTACCATATCTTCAAACAGCGTCATCATATCATTGTAGTCAGCATAGGCTTCGTAGATTTCCAACATGGTAAACTCGGGGTTATGTTTTGTGGATATGCCTTCATTGCGGAATACGCGGCCGATCTCGTAAACCTTATCGAAGCCGCCTACTATTAGACGTTTCAAATAAAGCTCCAGCGCAATGCGAAGGTGCAGGTCCTGGTCCAGCGCTTGATGGTGTGTTTTGAAGCGCCGGGCCAGGGCTCCTCCCGCCACCGGCTGCAGTACCGGTGTCTCCACCTCGATAAATCCTCGCTCGTTTAAGAAACGTCTCAAAGCTGAGATAACCTGGCTGCGCAATCTAAAAATGGGCTTAACTTCTTCGTTGGATATCAGGTCGAGGTAACGTTGCCGGTACCGCTTCTCAACATCCACCAACCCATGCCATTTCTCCGGCAGCGGCTGCAGAGATTTAGCCAACAGGGTGAAGTCTTTGACCTCAATACTGATTTCGCCTGCCCTGGTCCTGAAAAGCTTGCCAGTGACACCGATAATGTCACCGATATCTATTTCATGGAGAAATTCATACTTTTCATTGCCGATGATGTCATGGCTGAAAAAAACTTGAATTTTGCCTGAACCATCGCGGATGTCGAAGAAAGCAATCTTACCTATGAATCGAATGGCTGTAATTCTACCGGCGAGATTGAATTCCGGACTGGGTATGTTATTCGGACTTGATTCTGTCTGCTGGTAAAGGGCTACCGCTTCTTGGGTAGTATGGCTGCGGTGATAAGAACGAGGGTACGGATTTATTCCCTGACCCCGAATTTTTTCTAACTTATCCAGGCGCTGTTGGGCTATATGCTTTAGTCTGGCCATGGTACGCAGCAGTCCGTGATGAAGGAATATTCTAAGGAGCGAATAGTCAACTTACGTCCATTATCAGGAGCTTAAGCAACCCGGCCGGTGTGGTGACCTCGACCTCGTCGCCGATTTTTTTACCCAGCAGGGCTTTTCCTACCGGTGATTCATTGGAAATTTTACCCTCAACAGGACTGGCTTCGGCGCTACCCACAATGGTGAATTGCTCTATCTTGCCGTCCTGGTTTTGGATGAGCACCTTATCACCCATTTCTACTACACCCGGTAAGGCTGGCGATTCGATGACTGTTGCGTTATTAACGATGTTCTCCAGCATCAATATTCTGCCCTCGACAAAAGCCTGGTCATTTTTGGCATCTTCGTATTCAGCGTTGTTCTCAGTGCCTCCCATTTCTCGGGCGCGCTTAATTTTGCCGGCTATCTCTTGCCTTCGTACCGAAAGTAAGTGGTCCAGCTCAGAGTGTAGTTTAGCTAACCCCTCTTGAGTAATAAGGATTTTCTTTTGCCCCATGTGATTACTCCTGTATGGAAAGCTACTAAAAAAACTGAGAGTCTGGTAACCCTCAGTTGTCGTTGAGTTCAGAACATATTATAAGCTGCTTTGTCTCGGTTGTAAAGAGTGATGCGAGATAATATAATTACAAGGTTCATTCTTAGGAGGTAATGTGGTCGCTCTATATATAACATCTACGGAATCTGCAGGCAAAACAGCCTTGTGTGCCGGTATTGGTAGAAAATTGCTTGACCGTGGGTTAAAAGTAGGTTTTATGGAGCCCGTCCATCTTATTGAAAGCGGCCACACTGACGGTTGTGAAGATGCTGCCTTCATTAAGGACAGCTTGAGGTTGGCTGAATCCGAGGAGTTGATTTGTCCCCTTCGTTTGTCCCAGCATGAATTGTGGCGAAACTTGACCGAAGACCCAACAAATTTCTCGCAGAACCTTAAGCAGGCATATCGTAAAATATCACGTGACAAAGATGTCGTTGTTATGAAGGGGCTTAGCGATTTAGGTGTAGATAAAGTCTCTACTCTTGCTTGCTATACAGTTGCCGATGCCCTTGAGGCAGGATTGATTATAGTGATTCATTATTCCCCTGGTTTTGATGTGTCGAAGATTGTACAGATAAGTAAAAAAGTCAAACATCTGGTGGGAGTTATTATTAACCTCGTGCCGAGGTCTAAAATAGAAACGGCAGGGCATCAGTTGTCAGCTTCATTTAACAAGGCAGGAATTAAAGTCCTGGGCCTACTCCCGGAGGTTCGGAGCTTGCTTGGCCTAAGCACCGGGGACTTAGCTCAAGTTCTCGGCGGCGAAATCCTGACTTCCCCGGAAAAGACTGATGAGATAGTGGAAAATGTAATGGTGGGGGCTATGACTGTTGACTCAGGAGTAATGTATTTCAATCGGAAGGAAAATAAAGCAGTAGTCGTTCGTGGCGAACGTGCCGACATGCAGCTGGCTGCTTTGGAAACTCCAACCAGATGCTTGATTGTTGCTAATAATGTGAAGCCTTTACCGTTTGTTATTGTTCAGGCTCAAGAGAAGCACGTGCCGATAATCATGGTTAAACAGGACACTCCCGCGGCTATAGCCGGCATTGAGCAGGCATTAAGCAAGGCTAGTTTTAGAAGCCGTCGGAAGCTGGAGATGTTTGGAGAGGTACTGGATAGCTGTTTTGATTTTGAGACTCTGTATTCAGAGCTTGGCCTGAAAGCCTAGTGCTCCTCGTTTTCGTCGACGGCAAGAATTTCTATGGCTCGCTCAGCTAAATGAGACGGTACCCGCACTTCCACCTGACCTAGACCATCAACCGTAAGGCCGTAGACAATTCCAGCAGACTCATATCGAAGTATGGCCGGAACATCCTCGCAATTGAGGCGTCCCTTTACAATTTCCGCCTCGGGCTGACTCCTGGCGACGTACACAGTAGTGAACCCAGTCTCGTCTGACAACATAACCCTCTGTTTTATGGAGGTAAATAATAGTGAGATTTTAGCTTAGTTAGGTTAGAAACCATGATCTCAATTAGCTATAGCCGTTTTATCAAACGTCACGTATACCCAATAGAAAACCTGACCGAGGATTGACCGCATCCTCGGTCAGGGTAAAACACTCTGGATTTCTTACTTAATCTAAAATATATCTTATCTGTACTATAGTTCTAATTCGGTGCGCATTTGTCGCCGTACGGTTTACCGAAGCAGTTGTCCTGCAGTGCCCAAGTGAGTGAGCAGCACTCAGTGTGCGGGGCGCCGGTAACTCCCCAGTCACCACCGTGGTTACCGCCGGTGCATTCGCTGGTTCCGAAATGGTTGAGGTGATTATTGTTTATTCTTGGGTTTGTACCAATGTCAGCGCCAGCCCAGCTCTTTTCTGCCAAAGCGAGGCTGATTCCCCAGCAGAAACCGCAATGTGGCAGGCTAAGGACTGGATCCCCAGCAGGAGCAGCTACCACCGACGTGGCAGGGCAGGTATATCCTATGTCTACTTGACCGGTAGCCGGACATGCTGCACTGGACAATGATGCATTGCATTTCACCGGGTCAGAGCAGGTGGCTAGAGCTCCCGGTTCAACCTCTCTACAAGCTGGACAACCACCCAAACAGGCATTCAAGTCTTTGTTGGCGGGGCAATTTGTGCCAAGGTCAGCACACAGGGCCTTAGGACCGCACAGGCCCCTCAGCCGTGTCATGGCTTGAATAGGAGTCCTGCCCCAATGCTGCAGATATAAGCCCCAGGAGTTCTCATTGTCTTGCCACTTTACCTTGTCCCACGCGCAGTTTGACAATCCGGCATACTCGTCCTGTGCCAATGCGACCGTTGGCAACACGAGAGATACGGCTAATACGATAGCTAACAAAATACCAATAATTCTCAAATCAACACCTCCATTTTGAGTTTTGCTTTTAAAGGTTCGACCACCCTTTGTAAAAGGATTTTACAGGGTCAAGTCGCTTTTGTCAATAGGGTTTACAGGGTCTTGAAAATCATTTTTACAAAATATACAATTACTGGCTGTTCCTTTGATTCTCAGAAGATAGGGGGTGAGAACTTCAATAAACAATAATTTAAAGGAGGGACGGTGATTTGAATGCTCTAGGACGACAGTTACTGCTGGAACTGAAAGACTGTAATGTGGAGGTGCTTAACGATGTAGATTTTCTCAGACGTTGTCTTCATGATGCTGCTGAACAAATTGGTGCCACTGTAGTGAATGAATGTTTTCATGCCTTTAGTCCACAGGGGATAAGCGGCGTGCTGGTTATCTCTGAATCTCATATATGCATTCATACCTGGCCGGAACACCGTTATGCCGCTATAGACATTTTTACCTGTGGTGATTCCGTTAAACCAGAGCTAGCTATCAACCCGCTTGTGGAAAAGCTGGGGTCGAAGAATCCCTCTTTTATCGAATTGAAAAGGGGCATCTTGCAAAATAATCAAGTTGGCTGTGAGCTGAAATGAAAGACCCGGACAATCCTGACAAACGTAAATGGCTGTATGATGAGGTCAGTCCCAATCTGGCGCAGCTCCACAAAATTAAGAAGGTAATATATTCAGGACGAACCAAGTTCCAGTCTATAGAGATTATAGATACCCGGAGCTTTGGCGTCTGCCTGGTGCTGGATGGGAAAATTCAGTCCAGCGAGCTGGATGAATTCATCTATCACGAGGCATTAGTTCATCCGGCGATGTTCAGCCATCCAGGTCCTAAGACAGCTTTTATTGCCGGAGGCGGCGAGGGGGCCACTCTGCGCGAGGTATTGGCCCATAACACCATAAAAAAAGCAGTTATGGTGGACATTGACAGCGAAGTCATAGACATCTGCCGCCGTTATCTTCCGTTCTTTCACGAGGGCTCTTTTAATGACTCACGCTTAGAACTTAATTTTGCCGATGCCCGGATGTACTTACAGACGACTAACGATAAATTTGACGTTATTATTATTGACCTCGTTGAACCGTTGGAAGAGGGTCCGGCGTGCTTGTTATACACTCGAGAGTTTTACGAACTGGTCAAAGACAAGCTGAATGTTGGGGGTATTATGTCTGTCCAGTCCGGGGCCGCCGGCTGGACTAACTCAAAAAATTTCACTGCCATAATCAACACTTTGAAAAGTGTTTTCAAGATAGTCTGTCCGTATCAAACTTATGTTCCTTCCTTCGTTGACCTGTGGGGGTTCGCCACAGCGTCACAGAGTGTCAAACCTGCTGAATTGTCACCCGAGGATGTGGACTGTAGGATTTCGGCTCGGCTGTCGAAGAGGCTAAAATCATACGATGGTCTGACACATCAATCTTTATTCATTTTGCCGAAGCATTTGCGCCGTCAGCTAGCCGTCACCAGGAGAATCATTACCGACCAGAAACCGGTTTTTGTGTATTAGTATGGTGACGGATTAGAGTGCCGTTCTATTTTCGCTGAATTTTGGTTGGGGCACCGAGTCTCCATCAGCATAAAGGTGTAGTCCCCATCAATCATCTGCCCGTAGGGGGTGAAACCGCATTTTTCAAAACATTTTTGTGCTCTGATGTTCCACATTAACGTCTTCAGGTGAACTCTTTTGATATTAGTTCGGGAAAAAAAGTGATTAAGCGAAGTAATTATGGTATCAGCCCCGTAGCCACGGTTCCAGTAAGCCCGGTCGCCTATCATGATGCCCATCTCTGCCTCTTTTTTAACTTCGTCTAGATTAAAATAACTGCAATTGCCGATGTGCCTGCCATCTGGAGTTTCGATGGCGAAACGATAGCTTCGATTTAACCGGTGTAAATCTTCAAGGTAGTTTTCCAAAAACTCTTCAAAAGAGCATAGTATTGGAGGGGTTGCATCCAGGCGGCAGAGCTCAGCATCTTGTCGCCAGCTATAATCATTGGTAGCGTCCTGTACACGCTTCGGACGCAGCTTAACTTTATCGCCGGTTAGTAATGGTGGCTTGGTTAAAGCTGTAAAGATAGAGGGTCTTCGCAATGCTGTATCTCCTTTAAGGCTGATTTGGCTGCATCGCGGATACTGGGTTGCGGATTTTTAGTCAGCTTATCGAGGGCTTGCTTGGCTGGCTCGTTACCTATCTCACCTAAAGCTTTTATAGCAGCTTCCTGGACCTGCTGGTCCTCGTTTTCAGTCATCTCTATGATAAGGGGCACAGCTTCTTCGGCACCGAGTTCGCCAGAAGCGCTGGCTGCCTCGTAGCGTATCTCGACTTCCTCACTGTTTAACTCAGCTAACACAGTAGGTAGCCAGGCTAAATCGCAGTTGCGTCCCATGGCATATATAGCACTGGCTCTGAGCTTGATATCATCGGTGTGATAGGCGGTTTCTATGAGTTCTTTAACTCGAGGCAAACTAAATGGAGAGATGGCCTCCAGGGCTCGACGTTTTACCTCGGTCAACTCGGTCTTTTTATCCAGGACTTCCAACAAAGAATTATATATCTTTTCGCGGTAATAGCTCGGCAGGTTACCCAGTTCGCCCTGAAGAGCAAATTTACCAAGAGCTATAGCTGCTGCTGCTCTTACTTTGGCAGAAATGTCTTCCTTTAAAGCGTGCACTAATGGCTTGATAAGCAGATAATTATCTTCTCCGTCCAGACCGGCCACAGCTTGTGCTCTGATTGTTTCATCGGGGTCGCCGAGAGACACTACGAAAACACCGCTGAAATCAAGCTTAAAGTCAAATTCACTGAGATGGACAAGCTGAGAAATAATCTCCCGCCGTCGCTCTAAATCTGCATCTGTCCATATTTCTGCCAAAAATTCCATTTCCTCACTGTTGAGGTCTGATAGAGATACCAGTTTAGAGCTATTTACATTCTTGCTTGAATCTAATACTTCTGATATATAACGCATTCTTGGGGATAATTCGGCTGGCATCTATTTGTCTTCCTCCTCGTCCCCGTTTTCGTTGTCCTCCTCCTCTTCTTCCTCCTCCTCGATTTCCTCGATTTCTCCTATCTCCTCCTCTTCCGGCGGCCACACAGGTTTGGTGTAACGGTCTATGAATTCCTCCATGGCTTCAGCGGCCAATTTTTTCATCTGCTCGTCTGATTCTTTGGCCAGTTTCGCCAGTTCGGACAGATTGATATCAATGGCTAATATCTTGGCCAGGATATCAAGCACCGCCAGAGCGGCTTTAGGGTTAGGTATTCGAGTGGTGTAAGTAGGCACCTCACCCAGTAGACAGATACCATCAAAACCCCTCTCTTTGGCTACTCCCAAGAACAAGCCGTTAAGCCCGGCAATTTGAATGTCGCCGCGGAGGATGACGTCGTGTTTTCTTAGTACCTCGAGTAGTTTCTGGTTTGTAGCAGCCCCCCAAACCTTAGGTTTTTCAGTGTGGTGAATTCTAGCAATGGCTGCAGCGCAGGTATACACCCTTTTGACTTTGAGTTTCTGACTGACGTCCAGCACACAACCAGCCAGGTCATAACCCTTGAAACTGGGCTGCTCGTCACTGATAAACAAGAGCAGATCTCTGTCTGAGTTGGGGTTCTGCCAGTAGTAGAATTTACTTTCTGGAAATTGAGGGGCCTCTATTATATTGCTTTTGACCATAATGCCAATAGGATCGAAGAAATCGAATGGCTCGATTTCTCCGATCTCCTCAGCTTTCAGCTTGTCTTTGATGTACCTGGCAATTATAAGCGCCACATTTCCAATTCCAGGCCAGACAGCGAGCAGGTCGCATGCCTTTCGATGTGGTTCCTTGTAAAACTTAACTGCACTTTTCATCAGGTTCAGCCTGTCTTCGACGCTACCGATAAACCAGAGCAGTAGAGGCAGGGAGTCAATAGAAAACCTTCCACCCACCTGGCGTCTTTCCCTATGGCTTCGATTTGTTTTAAAAGCTGATAAACATTACCGGCGACCATCGTATCCTTCACTCTACCTGTTATTTCTCCATTCTCTATCTTGTAGCCAAGTAAAACATTTCCACTAAAATCCCCGTTTAGTATATTTCCCTGCTCGGCACCTATCAGCGTGTCTACTATTAAACCCTCTTTTATATCTTTTATCATGTCCCCAAAAGAAGTGTCGCCCTTGTCTATGATTAAGGAGCTCGGAGAAGGCGCCGGCACGCCACCATGGCGTTCTCCATTACCAGTGCTTTGCGTGTTAGCCAGAGCCGCTGTATGCAGGTCATAAATGAAATGTGATACAACTCCGCTGTCTATAAGCGAAGTTCGTTGGCCTGGCACACCTTCGTCGTCGCAGGGATAGCTGGCTACCTGATAGGGCAGAGTGGCATCATCCCACAACGAAAAGTTTTTATCAAAAACATGAAGTCCCAGCTTATCCTTCAAGGGCGAAGCACCGTCAAATACTATTTTACCATTGAGAGCTGAAATCAACGGCGAGGTTAGTGCGCTGGCTACTCCACGCGGCGTGAAAATCGCAGGCATCAACTTGGTTGGCAGGCTGGCGTTTCTCTTGGCCAGGTCTAACTGCATTATTACTTCTTCAGCTATCGGCTTGAAATCAACGATGGGGTGGCATGAACTCAGGCTATCGCCAACGAAAAGCATGTCCTCATTTTTGATAAGAACACCTTCGAGGCTCACGTTGAAGAAGCTTTTGCTGTAACTGGCATTGCCACCTTCGGAATTAATGATATTAACCGTGATAATTCCCCTGGTAACCATTGCTTCACACACGATAGAAGGGGTGTGCCGTGTAACGGCAGCAATAAGCTGTTCTCCGAGCTGGACCATACTCTCTATATTTACCTTTTCTACCTGTGGATCGAAGACATCTATTTTCGGATAAACCTTCGGGCTGGGAAAGTTGAATTTGGCTGGCGTACCGAATTGACATGTTTCCTCCGCCATTTCAACTAACTTTTTGGGTTCGATAAAACCATTAGCCTGAGCGAAGCCGACCTTGCCTCCCTTAATAAGCCTCAGAGCATTAATTGTGCTTTCCTTGGCTTGAATTTCTTTCAATCGATTGGCTTCAAAGTTGACCGGGGTTATTCTGGAAGAGACTTGAAATACTTCAGCCTGCTCAGCTATTTTTTTGGCTGCCGATAAAATCTCTTCCACCTAGCTGCCTCCTACCAGACATCGACGAATTCTTATATGTGGACTGCCATTTGAAACAGGCAGGGGCATCTGTCCGCGTTTACCACAGCCGCCGCCCTGATTCATCTCCAAATCATTGCCGATGGCATCTATGTTGCCCAGAGTGACGAAGACGTTGCCGCTGAGTACTACAGGGCGAAGCAATTCTGCTATCTTGCCGTTCCGAATCATATAAGCTTCCGCAGCCGAGAAGGTGAACATCTCCAGGCTGGTTGTCCCTCCATACCAGTCCCTGGCATATACTCCTTCTTTGATATCGCTGATAATATCTTCAAAAGATAGGCTTCCCGGTTCAATGTAGGTGTTAGTCATCCTGACAATCGGCGGGAAAGAATAGCTGATTGCCCGGGCATTTCCCGTAGTTTTTTCTTGCATCTTGGCAGCCGTCTCTCGAGAGTGCAGTCTGCTCTCGAGTATGCCTTCACGTATAAGGCATGTTTTTGTTGACGGAACTCCTTCATCGTCATATTTATAGCTCCCCCGCAGCCCGGGAACAGCGGCGCCATCTATAATATTGAGATATTTATCGCCGAATTTTCTGCCCAGCACCATAATTTCTTGCAGTCGCCTGTTTTCATAAACGTGGTCTGCCTCAGATAAATGCCCGAAGGCTTCGTGAGCAAATACGCCGGCCAGGATTGGGTCCAGGACAATTGTATATTCGCCTCCTTTGGCTTGAGGCGCTGAAAGAAGCTTTACTGCTCGCTGCGCCATTTGTTTTACTTGCTGCTGCAAACCCTCTATGGCTGAAAAATCGCCGGGACTACCTATACTCAACCCAATCTGCTGGACTTCCCCGTTTTCCGCAGCTATAGCTGTTAGACGCAGATTGATGTCGGCTCTTGTTTGCTCTATATAAGTGCCTTCGGAGTTGGCAAAAGTTATCTTCTTTTGACTGTCCTGGCACCCGATGCTTGATGTCTGGATCTTAGGTGTACTCAGAATGATATCATTGTATTCATCGAGCAGTTGTTTCTTTGATGCCAGTGAAACGGGCGGTTGACCTTTTTCTCCGGCTGTTCCCACGTCGATTATCGGTTCCGTTGGGCTGAGGCGAAAATCTTCTTTGCCGATAAGTCTGGCCTCTTTTATGGCCAGCTCCACATTGTCTCGAAGATTCTGGATGTTATTGAAGCTGACAAAGCCCCAGCCACCTTTGACCAGAGCCCGCACATTGCCGCCAAGGCTGGATGTTCTGCCTACCTCTTCCAATCTTTTTCCGTGGTAGACAAGGCGGGTTGCTTTGTTTTCCTCAACCCGAATCTCGATATAGTCAGCGCCCTGTGTCTTCAGTGCGTTGGCAAGCTCATCCTGCATCTATGTTTTTCCCGATTCTATGTATTTTAGCTTTTGATTAGGCTGAAAGGCAAGGAAATTGCATTCATAGACTTTTTCACAGACGCGTTATATACTTGGTTGCGGAGGTTTTATTTTGCAGTCCAGCTTAATCGGCAAGGCAGAGAAAGCCAAACGCTATGCTCAAGAACCTGACCGCGTGACACTGTCAGAGTTCGCTGCAGATTTCCGCGGCGACCACAATAATTATACTGTAAGTTATAAAGGCAGGAAGTGGCATTGCACCTGTCCGTTCTTTTCCCAACGCGGTACTTGTAGCCATATGATGGCATTACAACGGCTTTTCGCCGGAGTATTGGCTAAAGAGGCGGTTACGCCCTCTACTTAGTACCATCGAACGCCATCGGTGCTCTTGCCTTCGTAATGTAATCAATTGCCTCGGCCACGACGAAGAGCGAACCGGTAATCAGAATCAGGTCGGTCTTTTTGGCTAAAGCTAGAGCCTTGGATAGTGCCTCCGTTACATTTCCCGCCACCATCGCTTTAACGCCCAAAGTATTAAACTTTTCGGCTAGTAATTGGATGGGAGCCGCTCTGGGATGAGAAGAACTGGTAATGATGATATGGTGGCTGAGTGGTTGGAGTTCTTGTGCCATTCCGGAGATATCTTTGTCACACGAAGTCCCAAAAATAACAAAACACATTTTGTAGTCAAAATATTCTTTAATCGCTGTTACCAATTTACTCATTGAATAGGCATTGTGAGCTCCGTCAACGACTACCGTTGGCTTGCGGTTTAATATCTGAAGCCTGCCCGGCCAGCTTACCTGGCTGAACCCCTTCTCTATGTTCTGGAACGAAATATCGGCCCCAAGGTATACCAGAGCTTCTATGACGGCTAACGCCGCGGCTGCATTCTCCAGTTGGTAGTCGCCGAGAAGCGGGATAGTCAGGTCATAATGTCCGCTTTTGGTGGAAACTGTCAGGGTCTGCCCATACAGGTCACCGCTTGTCTTGTGCCAGGTCACATCCCGTCCGACTTGAATTAACTTTGCTCGCTGTTGACGGCAAACTTGCTTGATTACCCGGGCTGCGTCATCGACTTGCGGCGCATTGATTACAATACATCCCGCCTTGATAATGCCTGCCTTTTCAGCGGCTATCTTAGCGACACTGTTGCCCAAAATCTCGGTATGGTCGAGGCTAAGCGAGGTAATAACGCAGACATCAGGTTTGACCACATTAGTGGCATCCAGTCTGCCTCCCAATCCGACCTCCAACACCTGAAAATCCACGCGATTCTTTTTGAAATAGGTGAAAACAACGGCTGTCAATATCTCAAAAGTGGTCAGCTCACCGAAGGCAGCCTGCTTGTTTACCGATTCGACGATTGGTTTCAACTCCGTTACCAGGACAGCGAAATCAGACTCGGAAATCATAGCGCCGTTAATTCTTATTCGCTCTCTTAATGTATGAAGATGCGGCGAGGTAAATAGCCCTGTCTTGTAGCCGGCAGCGATAAGTGTTTGGGAAATCATGGCTGCTGTGCTACCTTTGCCCTTGGTGCCGGCTATATGAACTGTTCTTGTCCCTAGATGTGGATTCCCTAACGGTTGCAGAAGCTTTTCCATTCGCCTTAAGTCATAGTTAGCCGATGTGTAGGCGATACCCGGCATTTTCTCGTAGTCGGTGAAACTAAGAATGTAATCTTCGGCCCGCTGGTAATTCATTTGACTATTCACCACACTGATAATTTCTAGTGGCAGATTAGACATTATTTGCTAAGTCTGATTAAGAGGTTGGGCTGACTATTCAGTCGGGAAGCAATTACAAGTCATATAGCTACATAAAACGTTCAAACCGGTCCTTTGTAGCTTTGCAGATGGGGCATACCTCGGGTGGGGCATCTCTGGCACATAGATAGCCACAGACTTTGCATCGCCATACCGGTAGAGGCAAGGACATGACGGCACCCGGCTCCGGTTTTGGTTTTGACAGTTTTCTTTCTGCAACCGGAGGGCGCCGCTCCGGTATGGTACCAATCTGTTTTTTACCTTTTACCACAGCATCCGAAACATAGAGGCCGCAGTAACATGTATCATAGTCACCGAGGTCGGGGTCTCGATAATCGCAAGGACAGATAATATCAAGGTCATCCTCCCTTTTTCCTGACGACAGCCTGCAGGGGCAAGCAGGGTACCCGTACCTCTTTTGATTAATGAGCAGTCCCTTAACCAGTTCCTTGGTGAACGTAACCTCCGGATTGAGATGGTAGTCGCCAGCCTTAGCTTCGGCTTTTAACCTCTCATATAATTTATCAATTTCGTCTGAGGTTACTGCTATCTCTCCCGTCATAGTTTTAAAGCCTTCCGAATTTTGTCTTCCTCAAAACCGACTATGCATAGACTATCGTTTACTACCAGTGTGGGGAACGAACTACGTGGGTTCCATTTCTTTACTATTTTTACGGCCTCATCCTTCTCGCTACCCGTTAGCAGGTCGATATCGGCATAATGGTATTCTACACCGAGGTCGTCCAGCAATTTCTTTGTCTTTTTGCACCAGGGGCAGGTACTTAAAGCGTACAAAACCAGATGTCCTGTGTTCTTGCCAGGTACATGTGTTAGAGCCATTTTCTTATCTCCTTATTACTGTGCTTAATTTTATTTAGTGAACAATATGTTTTATCTATAAACCTCGCCGGAAAGAGGGTCTACGATTCTTGTACTAGCTAGAGAATTATATGCCCCAACATTGCGATATCTTAGAATCATACCCGACTCCTGTTACACTGTCAAAAAGTAAGATTCTACGATATGGTAGAAAGGGAATAGCCTGTGCAGTCTACTGTTTTTATTAAGACGCGCAGATCGCGGATATCCTGTATCATGGGCACTATTACCACATGGCTTGGAAGCTTTGTCTTCTTAGGTTATAATTCGGGTTAGACATGAAATTTATTGATAAGTTACTGTCAGCCGCCAGACAAAATAAAAGTCTGCTTTGTATTGGGCTCGACCCGGATGTAACACTCATGCCTAAAGCGGGCCTTTTTGATTTCAATAAGGCTATCGTGGATGCTACGGCTGACCTGGTATGTGCTTATAAGCCAAACCTTGCCTTTTACGAAGCTTTAGGCATTGATGGGCTTAAAGTTTTGCAGAAGACCATTGAGCATATACCCGATTTCATTCCGGTAATAGGCGATGGCAAGCGAGGCGATATCGGCAACACGGCTAGAGCCTATGCCAAAGCCTTTTTTAAAACCTTTGGCTTTGATGCCGCTACAATTAATCCTTACCTGGGTTATGATTCGGTCCAACCGTTCCTCGAATATGAAGATAAAGGTATTTTTATCCTATGCCGGACTTCTAACCCCGGAGCGGTAGATTTTCAGAGCCTGGCAGATGCCCAGGGCACGCCGCTGTATGAGGCGGTGGCCAGGAAAGCCAGGGAATGGGATACACGTGGCAATATTGGCCTGGTAGTCGGGGCTACTTATCCCGATGAGTTGAAAGCTATTCGACAACTGTGTCCGGAGATGCCACTACTTATACCGGGTATTGGGGCTCAGGGTGGTGACCTGTCCTCGGCGATTAAAAATGGAATTGACGCTCGGGGAGAAAAAGCGATTATCGCCGTCTCTCGACAGGTTCTTTACGCTTCAAAAGGAAAAGACTTTGCTCAAGCCGCCCGGCAAAGTGCACAAGGACTGCGGGATGACATTAACAAGTTAGTTGGCCGGGTTATCCACTGAGCGATATGGATATAGAGGTTGGCGATGTAGTTCGCTTACGCAAGAAGCATCCTTGTGGGGGTGATGAATGGCAGGTGGTGAAATTGGGGGTGGACATACGGATAAAATGCCTTAAATGCCAGAGGCTTGTTCTTTTAGAGCGAGGTACCCTGGAGCGCCGAATAAAGACCCTGGTCTCAAGAGCCCAGTCGACAAGTAAAACTGACAATGGATAGTTCTTTGTTAAATGGTACTTTAGTACTGGGGCATTATTATTTTAACCGCTTGGTGTACTACAGAACGATGGAAATGCTATCTAAAGGTTTTTTTGTTTTTTTCCACGTTATTATGATAGAATCAATTCGCAGATAGGATTTTTCATCCTGCGGAGCTAATTTACCGATTGGACGATGGAACCTATCAGTAATTAGATTGCAAATTTAAAGAAGGAGAGCGTCATGCCAGAAGTTTCAGATGTAGACCGAGATTACAACTTGTGGGTTTTGCTGCATCAAGTGAGTGACATAATATTTAATTCCAGGGAAGAGGAACTGCGTCAATACGGCCTTCCAGCCACACAGGCTGAGGTCTTATTTGTTATCAAAGCTATCGGAGATAAGGCAACACCGGCTCAGATATCACGAATGATATTCCGGCGGCCTCATTCAGTTTCCGGAATTTTGGATAGAATGGCAAAGGCCGGGCTGGTGAAGAGAACCAAAGACTTACACAGAAAAAATTGGGTAAGGGTCACCTTGACTGAGAAGGGCCAGCAGGCTTATAAACAGGCGCTGAAGAGGAAGTCTGTTCAAAAAATATTATCTTCACTTTCTGAGGCCGAGCGCCAAAAACTGAAGTCACTCCTGGAAACATTACGGAACAAGGGGCTGAAAGAGCTTGGAATGGACGCCAAGAAAGTGCCATTTCCAAAGTTTGTTTAAAGGCGGAACATTTACGTCCCGCTAGCGTGAGAATTAGGCCTCGAACTGATTTTCGTAATTTAAAGTTCTTCTTGTCAGCTTTTTGCCTCTAATCTAGAATCGCCTTGGACGTGAATCGCCGTATTTTACATATCGACCTCGATGCTTTCTTTGTCTCTGTGGAGCAAGCGCTGGCTCCGGACCTGGTTGGTAAGCCGGTAGTTGTCGGTGGGCGGCCTGACCGACGCGGGGTGGTAGCCTCAGCTTCCTACGAAGCCCGTGTTTTTGGTATTCAAGCTGGCATGCCTCTAGCCCAGGCTTATCGTCTCTGTCCTCAGGCTATTTTCCTTCAAGGTAGTTTTTCCGCTTATCGCGACGCTTCAAAAAAGTTTATGGGGATTCTGGCTGACTTCTCACCCTGCTTGGAGCCGGCAGGGCTGGATGAAGCTTATCTTGATATTACCGGCTGTGAAATTTTTGGTACCCCATATCAGCTAGCATCCAGCATGAAGGAACGTGTTAAGAAGGAGCTCAAGCTGATTGCTTCGGTAGGTATAGCCAGTTGTAAAGTGGTGGCTAAGATTGCTTCGGATTCAGGTAAGCCGGATGGCCTGGTTGAAGTGGCTGCGGGACAAGAAAAGGACTTCTTAACGCTGTTACCTGTTGCCAGCTTACCCGGTGTTGGTAAAAAAACAGAGCAATCCTTAAAGACGATGGGGATAAAAACCATTGGTCAGTTAGCAGTTTTGCCACCTGAGGTTATCAAGAATCGTTTTGGTAGTTTCGGATTGATGATTCATCATTATGCCAATGGCATTGATAACCGAGAGGTAGAAACACCCGGCCAGGCCAAATCTATCAGCAGAGAAACCACTTTTGCTGAAGATACCTCCGATAAAGTTTTTATTCAAGCTATGCTACGTTATCTTTGTGAGCGAGTCGGCGCTGAGCTGCGTCAAGAGACCAAGCACGCCAGAACTATAACCTTAAAATTGAGGTATTCCGATTTTGACACTATTACACGACGCCTCAGTTCCAAAGAGGCAATAGATGCCGATGAATTAATTTTCGACAGAGCAGTTAAATTGCTTGAAAAGGCTCTGAGTGGAAAGAGGAACCCGGTGCGGCTTATTGGCATTGGAGTATCAAACTTAGTCAGTTATGGCAAACAGCTCAATCTACTTGATTCCAAGCCGCAGCGACAGGGGCATCTGGATAAGGCTATAGACCGTATACGCAACAAATATGGCTTTACCGCAATTCAAACCGGACGCACGTTGCTACTTAAAGATATATTCGATAGGCGTGCAGGTGATTACATACTCGAAACGCCATCGCTTTCTCGCTAAGCTTGTCTTTAGCAAGAGTCAAAGTTATAATTAAGTCCAACTTTTCCGCAATGAAATTTAGATAAAAGGAGTGTGGTGATGCCTCCATACACTTATTTCCGAAAGCAATTTATGCCTCTTGCCGAAGCTAAAGTCGGAATTCTAACTCATGCTCTGCATTATGGTACCGCTTGTTTCGAGGGCATTCGCGGCAACTGGAATGAGGAGCAAAAGCAATTATTTTTGTTCCGCGTTAAAGACCACTATGGGCGCATGCACAAAGGCTGTCGCATTTTGAAGATAAATCCACATTATTCGGTTGACGAAATGGCAGAATTGACCGTTAAACTGGTGGAAAAGAGCGGCTACCATGAGGATGTCTATATCCGCCCCCTGGCCTATAAAAGCTCCGAAGCTATCGGAGTTAAATTACATGATTTAGAAGACGATTTCCTTATCATAGTGGCTACTCTGCCCGCTTATTTGGATGCTGATAAAGGCGTCCGATGCTGTACCTCTTCCTGGAGGCGCGTTGACGATACTATGATTCCAGCCAGAGGTAAGATTACGGGCATCTATGTAAATAGTGCCCTGGCCAAGACCGAAGCCAATGAACTTGGTTTCGACGAAGCAATTTTATTGAACCACGACGGTCATGTCTCTGAAGGCAGCGGTGAGAATATCTTCCTCGTCCTGGAGGGTAAGCTGGTAACGCCACCGAGCTCGGATAATATTCTGATGGGTATTACTCGAGACACGGTTATGTACTTGGCCCGAAATGAGCTTGGTATGGAGGTTGTGGAAAGGTCGGTTGACCGCAGCGAGCTTTATGTTGCTGATGAGGCATTTTTTAGCGGCACCGCCGCCCACGTAAGCCCTATCCTGGAAGTTGACCATCGCCGGGTTGGCAACGGTGAAATAGGGAAAATAACCAAGGAACTTCAGCGCCTATATTTTGACGTAATAAAGGGTAAAAATCCCAAATATCTTCATTGGTGCACACCGGCATATTCAAAATTGGTACAGACCAGGCGGAGCTAATCTTTTTGCCGGCGCCGGTTATCTGCTGATTTGAAAAGTTGAAAGGTTAGCGGAACTCTATTCGTAGAGTTTTAAGCAGGTATAAAAGCCGGCAACTTTCTTCTAAAGTGGTGGTATAGTGGTAAGCTTCTTCAAGCAATTGAGCAGCGGCAAAGCTTCCATGACCATGTACTAGAACGATTTTGTGCGTCATAAGCGCTACGGCTATTTCTTCAGCAAGCTCTCCGGGCTTAACATTTGTTTTCCAACCCAGAACCGGCACTTTTGGTAATATCAGGCTGCCTTCGACATCACAGGGGATAATTTCCTGTTCGGAAAAAGATAAGACAACTGCGTAAGCGGGGTGGGCATGGACTACGGCCGAAGCCGGCGTCCGTTTATATATGGAACGATGGACTGCCAGTTCTGTTGAGGCTAAGGGCGTGAAGCGGTCGTTTTTATTTATTCCGGTTTCCACGAGGTCATGTTCTTCAAGGCGGCTCAGCATGCTGCCTCGGTGGGTGATGCACAGGCGTTCTCCCAGCCTGATACTGAGATTGCCACTGAGAGAGGATACCAGACCCCGGGCACAGAGGTCATGCCCAACAGCTTGAAACTGAGAAATCAGCATTTTTCCTATTTACACTACTTTACTTTACTGCTGAAAGTCAAACCGAAGATTCACATCAGACTAGCTGACGAATAACGGTAATTACCTTACCCTGAACCTCCACATTATCCGGGGCGGTATAGATGGGTTGCACCTGAGTATTAGCCGGTTCGAGTCGGATACGGTTGGTCTCTCTGAACAGTCTTTTGAGGGTAACTTCCTTTTCGGCCTTGAGCCAGACAGCTACCATGTCGCCATTTTCAGCACTGGTTACATACTCCATTAAAACAATATCGCCGTCCTTTATCAGTGCGTCAATCATTGAGTTCCCTCTCACCCTGAGAGCGTAGACTCTCTGTTTGCCACGTGTCAAATCTTCAGTGATGACCAGTTCTTCGGGGGCAACAGTTTCCCAGGTGTCCGATTGAGGAACCGGTATCGGCTCACCGGCGGCTATTTCGCCGATTACCGGTATAGTGACATTGTGGCGGTTACCCGGCTGATTTGCCACAACTTCTATGCCGCGTGATATGTCGGCGTGGCGGCGAATGTATCCTGCTGTTTCCAGCCTGGCCAAGTTATAGGCAACCACCGAGGTAGAGCTTATCTTGCAGCCACCAACGATATCTCTGACCGTGGGTGGATAGCCTCTGGTATCGATAAATTTCCGGATGAACTGGAGTATACGTCCCTGTTTTGGTGACAGCGCTTTAGGAGTCATAATGAATAGTGGCGCAAATTAGTCAAAATAGTTTTTTCAGGCTTTGTCAGTCTTGCGTTGAGCAGTGCCGGAAAGCTTGGCTTGATTAAACTTTTTCATTAGGCGTGACTTCCGTCTTGCAGCCGTATTTCGATGAATGACCCCCTTCTTGGCATCTCTGTCAAGGGCGCTTATCGTATCTGCAACTGCCTGTTGTGCCGCCTCAAGCTCGTTGCCTGCAATAAGCTTCTGTGCCCGGGTTAAATGGGTCTTGGTAGCACTTTTAAGAGACTTATTTCGAAGTCGCTTTCTTTCTGCTGTCCGTGCCGTTTTTTTCGCTGATATACTTTTGGGCAATCCTGTCTCCTTTCTAAGAACTAAGACTGGCTTTGGCGTGGCTTATTCTGGTGGCGCTTATAATACCACGCACACCCTGTATTTTGGAAAGTAGTTGTGTTAATTGAGCCATGTTTGCGATTTCAAGAGTAGCAAATGTAGAGGTAATTTCGTTGTGATATGTTGTGCTCATACTCGATATATTTACTTTAACCTCGGCAATAACAGTCGTGACATCCCGGAGCAATCCTACTCTGTCCCAGGCATCGATTTGAATATCGACGGGGTATACATCTTGTATCTCGCCCCAGCTCACCTCGATGAGTCGCTTTTTATCCTCTACATTGATGACATTGATGCAGTCCTTGCGGTGCACCGTAATCCCGTGGCTCCGAGTAATATAACCGATAATGTGGTCTCCAGGCAAAGGATTGCAACAGGGAGCTAATTGAGTGAGTAAGTCGCCCACGCCCAGGACCTGAATTCCGGCAGTAGTCGTTTTCTCAGTGCGTGCGGTTCTGGTTATAGCAGGGATTTCTTCCGGTTCAATAGCGAGCTTGAGCGCCAATTGGTGTGGAGTTATACCACCATAGCCAATAGCTGCCAGAAAATCGTCGGCACTTTCGCAATTGAATATGCGTGCTGTTTCTTCTATATTGGTTATGGTTATATCTAGCCGCTTGAGTTCTCTTTCTAGAATCTGCTTGCCGCGTTCTATATTCTGTGTTCTTTCCTGCTTTTTAAACCATTGTCGGATTTTTTCTCGGGCGTGAGAAGTCTTGATAAATCCTAAATCGGGGTTAAGCCAGTCAAGGCTGGGTGCTTTCCCAGCCTTGGCGGTCATAATGTCTATAATCTCGCTATTTTTCAGCTCGTAGTTCAAAGGCACCAGCCTGCCGTTCACCTTGGCGCCTATGCAGCGGTGTCCCAACTCGGTATGGATGCGATAGGCGAAATCCAGTGGGGTGGCGCCTTTAGGTAGAGCTTTTATTTCGCCTTTGGGGGTATAAACAATGACCTGGTCAATGAAGACCTCAGTTTTTAAGGATTCGAGGAATTCCTCACTGCCAAGCTCGCTCTGCCACTCATTTAACTGGCGCAACCAGGCTATCTTGTCTTCAAACTGCGTGTCCTGGCTGGCGCCTTCCTTATAGCGCCAGTGTGCCGCCACGCCGAAGTCAGCGCTTCGGTGCATGGCATGGGTGCGAATTTGTATTTCTAGCGGAGTTGTGCCCTGACATAGCACCGTAGTGTGCAATGACTGATATCCGTTGTCTTTAGGATTAGCGATGAAGTCGTTGAACTCTTCTGGAAAAGGATGCCACAAGTTTTGGATGACGCCTAGCGCTTTATAACAATCCGGGATTGTATCAACTAGTATCCTGAAAGCAAAGAGGTCATGAATGTCGTTGAAATCCCTGCCTTGAGCTGCATATCGGTTAAGTTTATTGTAGATACTGTAGAGGTGCTTCGGCCTGCCTATGATTTCTGCTTTTATGTCAGCCTTATCCAGTTCTTGCTTTACTGTCTCGGCAATCTCATTTATAAAGACCTCTCGTTGTGTCCGACGAGTGGCTATCAAGCGTGCCACTCTATGATATTGGCGCGGTTCCAGATAACGGAAAGCCAAATCTTCCAGTTGCCACTTTATTTGCCAGATACCCAGGCGGTGGGCAAGAGGTGCATATATCTCCAGTGTCTCTTGAGCAATGCTGCGCCGTTTCTCCGGTGACAGGGCGGCTAAAGTATGCATATTGTGCAGCCTGTCGGCTAGTTTTATGAACACCACCCTCAAGTCCTCTGCCATGGCTATAAGCATCTTGCGCAGGTTCTGGGCCTGAGATTCTCGTTTTTTGGCTTCACCGCGGTGTAAGGATAATTTACCCAGCTTGGTTACGCCATCGACAAGCTTGCTTACCTCAGGCCCGAATTTAGCCTCGATTTCTGCCATGGGCACTCCGCAGTCTTCCGGCACATCGTGTAGTAAGGCTGCGGCTAAGGTAGTGGCATCAAGCTGAAGTTCCGCTAACATTGTAGCTGTTTGTAACGGGTGGTCTAGATAGGGGTCGCCGGATTTCCGTACCTGCCCCTTATGGGCGTTCAAGGCGAATTCGTAAGCGGCTTTAACTAAAGCCACCTTCTCCGGAGGCAAATATTCCTTTGCTTTTCGTAAGAGAGAGCTATTATCCATTTCGATTCGGCTATGTCAGTATGATAAAGCAAGAGGGCAGAGGATGCAAATACGTGGAAAAGGTGTTATGACCGTTGTAGGAGATGTCCGGGCGAGCTAAAAATCTTAGCACCACACACAGAAACTTGACATTTTTTTACTTGTATTCTATACTATGTTGACTAAAATACTCAACATAACAAGGTGGGATGATGAAGCTATCTACCAGAGGTCGGTACGGAACGAGGGTGCTGTTGGATTTAGCGCTGCATGATGGGAAAGAGCCAATTCCATTAAAGGACATTGCCCGGAGACAGCAAATTTCGCTGCTCTATCTAGAGCATATAATTGCTCCATTGATATCGGTGGGGATGATAAGAAGCACCCGGGGCGCACATGGTGGAGTTCAGCTGGCCAGACCACCTCAGCAGGTGAAGCTCAGCGAAGTACTGGGACTGCTTGAAGGCTCAATTGCACTGGTCGACTGTATTAATGATCCTAAAGTTTGCTCACGTTCTGAACTTTGTGCCACGCGCGACGTCTGGATTGAACTAAAGAAGGCAATGGATGGAGTTCTGGAATCTAAAACCTTACAGGATCTGGTAGAGATGCAAAAGAAGAAAAAAGTCGTAGATATGTTGATGTATGACATTTGAAAGAAAGTCGGGAGATTAATTAATGGCAAAGATAGCAAAAGACATTACGGGGCTTATAGGCAATACCCCTCTCGTTAGATTAAATCGGCTGACTCGAGGTGCCAGTGCCGAAGTTGTAGCCAAGCTGGAGTCCTTTAATCCTTGCAGCAGCGTTAAGGACAGGATTGCTGTGTCAATGATTAGGGCTGCTGAAGAGCATGGTTTGATAAAAAAGGATACGGTAATTATCGAGCCTACCAGCGGAAACACCGGTATTGCTCTTGCCTTTGTCTGTGCCTCGCGTGGCTACCGGTTGATACTGACTATGCCGGAAACGATGTCGATAGAGCGGAGGCATATTCTCTCTATATTTGGTGCCGAACTGGTGCTGACGCCCGGGGTAGAAGGCATGCCTGGAGCAATACGGAAAGCAGAACAGCTAGCAGCTGAAAACAGAAATTACTTTATGCCGCAGCAATTTAAAAATCCGGCCAATCCCAAAATCCATCGTGAGACCACGGCTGAGGAGATTTGGAAAGATACGGATGGCAAGATAGACATTCTGGTTGCCGGTGTTGGTACGGGTGGCACTATCACCGGTGTGGGTGAAGTAATAAAGAAGAGGAAACCTGAATTTAAGGTTGTAGCTGTCGAGCCTACCGATTCGCCGGTCCTTTCCGGTGGCAAACCCGGACCTCATAAAATACAGGGCATCGGCGCCGGTTTTGTTCCGGAAGTATTGAAACTGGAATTGGTCGACGAAATCATTAAAGTAACCAATGATGATGCCGGTGCGACAGCCAGAAGGTTAGCCAAAGAAGAGGGTATACTGGCGGGCATCTCCTCCGGCGCAGCAACCTGGGCGGCTCTGGAGGTTGCCAAAAGGCCGGAGAATAAGGGTAAGCTCGTTGTGGTTATTTTACCTGACACGGGTGAGCGTTATATATCCACCTGGCTTTTTCAGGGTATTTGAGCCCATGACATAGCAGTTACTAAAGACGAGTTAAAAAAGATCAAGATAATATTATGAGTAATTTCGGTGACGGAGGTGGAATATGAGATTTGAAACGTTGGCCATTCATGCCGGAGAAAGGCCGGATAAGACATGCGGTGCTGTCTCGGTGCCTATTTATCAAACATCGACCTTTGCCTTTGAAGATGTGGGTAAAACGAGGGGCTATGATTATTCTCGAACAGCCAATCCGACGAGAAAAGTTTTGGAGGACACCCTTGCCCAACTCGAAGGTGGGAAAGCGGGATTTGCTTTTGCCACCGGCATGGCGGCCGAGACGACGGTGGCGCACCTTTTGAAGGCAGGCGACCATGTAATATCAGCCGACGATGTCTATGGAGGCACTTACAGGCTATTTCAAGATGTAATGTCTGAGCTGGGTCTAGAGGTTACCTTCCTGAGAATGAATAATAGACAGGCCATTGAACGAGCCATAAAACCAAATACCAGGATAATATGGATAGAGACGCCATCGAATCCGTTACTTAATATAACCGATGTTGAGATGGTGGTAGGCATTGCTAAGAAACGTAACATTTTAACCGTTATCGATAATACATTTGCCACTCCGTATTTTTTCCGACCCATTGAATACGGGGTCGACCTGGTGGTCCATTCCACAACCAAGTATCTTAACGGGCATTGCGATGTGGTCGGCGGCGCTGTCATCACTACTACTGATGAGTTGACCCGGAGAGTTCAATTTTTACTCAATGCTATGGGAACCTGTGCCTCGCCTTTTGACTGCTGGCTGGTGCTCCGGGGAATTCAAACATTGCCGCTGCGGATGGAAAAACACGAGAAAAATGCTACAGCTATAGCAAGTTATCTTCAGAAAAACAAAGCGGTCAGCAAAGTGTTTTATCCCGGCATTAAAACTCATCCTGGCCATGAAATAGCCAAGAGACAGATGAAGGGGTTCGGCGGAGTGGTCTCTTTTGAATTAAAAGGCGGTCAGGAAGCAGCCAATAACTTTCTCAGAAAATTAGAAGTTTTTGAGATAGCGGAATCACTTGGCGGTGTCGCTTCTCTGGCGGAGCACCCGGGAACAATGAGCCATGCCTCGATGCCCGCAGATTACAGAAAAAAAATAGGTATCAGCGATGACCTGGTACGGTTATCAGTCGGCTTGGAAAACATTGATGATTTGGTTGAAGATTTAGAACAGGCGCTTAACCACAAATTAAGACCTAAGTGAGAAAGGTTCACCGGATTTTCATCATAAATTCATAATATCTTCATAGTTGGCTGTTAATATTCAAAAATTAGGGCAAAACGGAACCGGAAGGAGAGACGATGAAACTATATCAAGTGGTTGTGAAGGATGTGATTCGAAGGAAAAGGCGGGTATTGTATGCCACCATTGGTGTGATTATCGGAACGGCGACAGTTGTCGGTATACTAACAGTTGCCAGTGCCGGGCAAGCCAGAATATATAATCAGCTGGAGAAATATGGGCCTAATCTGGCAGTCATACCGGCAATAAACAATTTGGATATGAAGCTAGGCGATGTGAGACTTGGTATGCTGGCCGTTGGAGATAACTACATTTCTGAAGAAAAATTACCCTTGATTAGACAGATAGCTGATGGTGAAATAAGAAAGGCGATGAAGATAGAAGACGAGGGAAATATTGCAACAATTGCTCCAAACCTGTACATCAATACCAAGATAGGAGATACATCGGTGATGGTAGTCGGAATAGACCCGCAGGAGGAGATCAAAATCAAGACGTGGTGGAAAGTTCACGAAGGGAAATATCTGGAACAAAAAGACCAGGCGCTGGTGGGTGCCATTGCTGCTGAGATTTTGAAGCTTAACATAGGAGACGTTATCCCGCTCGATGGAACTAATGTAACGGTCGCCGGTATCCTCGAGGAGACGGGCTCAAATGATGATTATCAGGTGTTTGTTCCGATAGATACTCTACAAAAGGCTTCCGGTAGGGAGGGTCTGGTTTCATCGGTAGACATTCGAGCTCTTTGCAACGCCTGCCCTGTAGAAACAATAGCCGACGGCATAAATAAAGATATTCCAGGAGTTCGTGCAGTTGCTGTAAAACAGATAGCGGCGACTGAAATGGGGATGATGGAAAAGATGAGCAAGTTCATGCTGACTTTGGCCGGAATCACACTTGCTGTTGGCCTGTTTGGAGTGGTCAATACCATGATGACCTCGGTCAATGAAAGAATCAAAGATATCGGGATAATGCGAGCTGTAGGAGCTTCGCGAAGCCAGATAGTGAAAGCCTTTATTTACGAGGCTATCATCATTGGAATAATCGGGGGCATTTTAGGATACATTGTGGGAACCTTGTTGGCATACATAGCAGGGCCTCTAGTTTTTGAAGGTACGACCATTGCTTTGGTTCCCCAGTATTTTGCCCTGGCATTGGTCCTGGCTATTGCTGTAGCTGTAATAGCCACCGTATATCCGGCATTTCGCGCCACCCAGATTAAGGTCGCAGATTCTTTCAGGTCTTTGTGAGGTAAGTGATATGTTAGAACTTAGAGAAATATCAAAGATTTACGGCGAGGGAGCCGCTCGCGTAGTTGCCCTGGATAAAGTTTCATTCAGTGTGGAACAGGGTAATTTTGTAGCCATTATGGGACCTTCCGGCAGCGGTAAAAGCACCTTTTTGAATATTATAGGCGGCCTAGACAGTCCTACGAGTGGTGAGGTTCTTTTGGACGAAAAGCGCATCGATAATTTAGATGAAAATGCATTAGTCGATATTAGACGGGGGAAAATTGCCTATGTTTTTCAACAGTACCATCTGCTCACGTCCCTTACGGCGCTTGAAAATGTGCTTTTGCCGCTGGTGTTTTGCGGAGCCGGCAAAGAGGAAGACAGGGCTCTGGAAATATTGGAGAAGGTTGGTTTGGGGAAAAGGACAGGACATAAACCCAGCCAATTGAGCGGCGGTGAACAACAGAGAGTAGCTATCGCCAGAGCCTTGGTCAGTATGCCGTCACTCATACTGGCTGACGAACCAACGGGCAATATGGACCGGAAGACAGGTGGCGAAATTTTGAAATTGTTTACTCAACTGCATAAAGAAGGGCACGGCATCATTATGGTTACTCACGACCCTGAAATAGCCAATTTTGCCAATACCACGGTATTTCTGCAAGACGGGAAGATCGTTAAGAAAATCAACCAGAAAGTAAGGAGGCCAAGAAAGAGATGACAAATAAAGCCAAACAGATTGTGCTTTTCCCTATAGCGACTTTTGCCATTGCCGGACTGATGCTGTCATGTACCAGTTTGAATGAACTTGGCGCGAGGCCAGAGGCAGAAGCGGGCAAAGCGGCGGCGTTTCAATTATCCGGCTTATCAATAAATCCACCCGAGGTTGCTGCCCGAGACGAAGTAGTCATAACTGCTGAGGTAACAAATGTTACCAGTGTTGATGATACTTATAAGTCGGAACTCAAGATAAACAATGTTACCGAGTCTTCGGACAAAGTGTTGGTGCCTGCCGGAAAAACCCAGACTTTGACCTTCGTGATATTCAAGGATGCACCGGGAACATACAAAGTTTCCTTAGGTCAGCTTGTCAGTCAATTTGTCGTAGCTGAGTCGATAGCAGCCGGGCCCGTTAATCAACTGCCTGCTATACCCGGTCAGACTGTTGCCGGTTGCTGCGCGGTAGGCAATCAGACGACATCTCCCGCACTCGGACAGACAGGCGCAGGTTGCTGCGGAACGGGAATTCAGAATAGTCCCGCTACCCAGCCTCGCCCAACTGGTGGTTGTGGCTGTTGTGGTAGATAGAAATATAATGCAGAAAGGGAATTTATAATGCATATCTGAATCAAGGCTCGCCATTCTAACAAAGCTAACATTGAACTATAAATAACAGGGAGGAAATAACTTATGTTAAAGAAAATCGGGATAGGTCTTTCGACATTGATGCTGATGTTGATAGCCGTCGCCTGTGCTAACTCGGCCGCAGTGCCGTCAACTACTGGAACACAGCCATCAGCATCAACTCCATCATCTGCACCTCAGACCATCCAGGCAACGACTCAGAAGCCATCAGGACCAATAAAGGCTAAAATAATTGAGGCTCAGGTCAATGGTGACTCAGTCTCGATTCCGGTGAGCGATATCGAGAGTGACTGGAATACACAGTTTGCGGTGAATGCACAAGCTGGCACAATGAATTTCATGGCATACTTGTTGAATAATAAGATATATGTTCGGGCAGATGTTTGTCCGCCGTGTCGCTCCATAGGCTACTCTCTGGACGGCAATACTCTGGTATGCGACCGGTGTGCCACTACTTTCAAAGCCGATACAGGTAATGGAATTCAGGGGGCTTGCGTTGATTATCCCAAAGCATTAGTTCCATACGAAATTACAAATGGAAACATAATAATGAAGCAGGCAGACCTTGTGGTCGCCTACGAAAATACTATTAACCCGGGCTGGCCTTAGAGCCGGTACTTATCAATTACCAGTAGAATTTGTAGCGGGCTGCTTGCGCGTTTGGTAAATAGCAGGTATCTTATGTACTAATACGAACCGAATAGTCAGATAGCTCCGTATAGTAAGATGTGTAATTTGTCATACGCCACAGGTTTGCGCTGTCGAAAATGTGGACAGGAATACCCTTTACAACCGATGAAGGTCTGCGATTTTTGCCTTAGCCCGGTCGAGGTTAACTACGACTATAAGGCTTTGGCTGGCGTACTCAGTCACGAGAAAATCTCCGAAGGTCCTGCTACCATGTGGCGCTATCGGGATTTACTACCCGTTGAAGGCAAGGGGGAGATTGACATCGGCACCGGCTTTACCCCTTTGCTGAAAGCTGATAACCTGGGGCGTGAGCTGGGGTTGAACGAGCTTTACATAAAGAATGACTGCCTCAATCCCACATATTCTTTTAAGGACAGGGCAGTTTCCGTTGCCGTCACCAAGGCGCGTGAGTTCGGTTTTGATACTGTGGCCTGCGCCTCAACAGGCAATCTGGCTGCCAGTGTGGCGGCCCATGCAGCCAAGGCGAACATGAAAGCTTATGTATTTGTCCCGGCCAATGTGGAACCAGGCAAGCTCGTCGGTGTAGCCATATATAAACCGAACCTAGTTACCGTTGATGGAAGCTACGATGATGTCAACCGTCTCTGCGCCGAGTTAGCGCAGAGATATAACTGGGGCTTTATCAACATAAACCTCCGGCCATACTATGCCGAGGGCAGCAAGACACTGGGATTTGAGGTGGCTGAGCAATTAGGCTGGCGGCCGCCGGAGTGTGTGGTGGCGCCTGCGGCTTCAGGTCTACTTTTTACCCGGATTTGGAAAGGACTGCAAGAATTATCTACCCTCAAGCTCATAGGGCCGGTAAATACCCATATGTACCTTACCCAGGCTTCAGGCAGCTCACCGATCGTACACGCCTTTGAAGCTGGCAGCCTTCACGTCCATCCGGTGACGCCGAGTACTATCGTTACTTCGATAGCCATTGGCAATCCGGCTGATGGTTATTACGCTTTAATGGTCGCCAGGCAATCGGGCGGTGGGGCTTCAAGTGCCACTGATGAAGAAGCTATTGAAGGGATGAAATTACTGGCACAGACCGAGGGTATTTTTGCTGAAGCTGCGGGTGGAGTAGTGATTGCCGGGGTTAAGAAGCTGGCTGCTGCCGGAGCCATTAAAAAGGACCAACTTACGGTCGCTTTTATTACGGGGGCCGGACCAAGGACGCAAGAGATTGTTTCAGATGTCGTTCACACCTTCCATGTCCAGCCCAATTTAGAGTCGTTCAATGAGGTGCTTGGTGTGCAGGTTTGAAATCAAGGCGCCTGATGGGTTAATCTTTATCGGAGATGAAGATAGGAGGGCACGATGTCTAAGCGACAAGTAATGTTCACCTTTCCGCGTAAGCTGATTAAGGAGCCTATCATTTATCAGCTATCGCATAAATTTGAAGTAGTGACAAACATACGTCGTGCCGATGTATCGGAAGACAGGGGTTGGGTGGTTCTGGAACTGGAGGGTGAGGACAAGGAAATCGACGCCGGAATTAGCTGGGTTAAAGAGGAGGGGGTTAGAGTCGACCCCATAGTCGGAGATATTGTTGAAGGCTAACACGTGAAAAGAATATATCTGGATTATGCGGCCACCACGCCGACACATCCCGAGGTAATGAAGGCGATGTTGCCTTATTTTGCCGATTCGTTCGGTAATCCATCCAGCATACATTCATATGGCCAGGAGGCTAAAGACGCTATTGAAAGAGCGCGCAGTAAAGTTGCGGCTCTTATCGGTGCCAGAAGCGAGGAGATTGTTTTTACCGGCAGCGGTACGGAAGCGGACAACTTTGCCGTTGAGGGTGTGGCGTTGTCACGGCAAGCCAAAGGAAATCATATCATCACCAGCTCAATCGAACATCATGCCGTACTGGAAACCTGCAAGTTTCTGGAGAAACAGGGATTTTCGGTAACTTATCTTCCCGTGGACGGCTATGGTCTGGTTGACCCCACTGATGTCAAGAAGGCAATTACAAAAAGGACTATCCTTGTCTCAATCATGCATGCCAACAATGAGTGCGGCACCATAGAACCGATAGCCGAAATCGGAAATATCGCCAGAGAGGCTGAGATTTATTTCCATACCGATGCCGTGCAGACGGTAGGGCATATCCCGCTAGATGTGAATAAGTCGAACGTTGACCTGCTTTCCATTTCGGCGCATAAGCTTTATGGGCCTAAGGGCGTCGGTGTACTTTATATCAGAAAGGGCACCAGAATAAGCTCCTTTATGCACGGCGGCAATCAGGAGAGAGGTAGGCGAGCCAGCACTGAGAACGTGCCTGGCATTGTCGGCTTTGGCAAAGCTGCTGAAATCGCCCAGCAGGAGATGCTGGAGGAAGCTCAGAAATTAACTGCTCTTCGTGACCGGCTAATCGAAGGTATACTGGAGGGCATCGAGTACACGCAACTGAATGGCCATCCCGTTAAAAGGTTGCCCAACAATGTAAACGTTAGCATCAATTATGTGGAAGGGGAATCGATTCTGTTAAATTTGGATTTGGATGGAATCTGTGCCTCCACGGGTTCAGCCTGCAGCTCAGCGGACCTCGAGCCATCGCACGTTCTGGTGGCGATGGGGCTGCCGCATTTACAAGCGCATAGCTCCTTGCGATTCACCCTAGGGAAATGGACTACTGAAGAAGACATAAGTAAGGTTCTGGATGTACTTCCTGGAATAATCTCCAAGCTCAGAGCCATGTCACCACTTATGAAAACCGCAAATTAACCACTGACAGTCTGTAAATCAGGAATATGTGTCGGTGAGCGCAATGCCGGAGATAGGAAAAATTTCGTCCAGGCTCTTTGATGAGCTTATATCTACTCGTCTGGGAGCTAAGAATGACAAGGTTCTGGTAGGTCCTCAGAACGGAGTGGATGTTGGCATTGTGGAAATCGGAGATAGGGCGGTTTCATTTACCTGTGACCCCGTATTTATTGTGCCTGAATATGGATGGGAGAGGGCAGCCTGGTTTGCCATTCACATCATTGCCTCTGATTCTGTGACCAGTGGACTGAAACCTGGCTTTCTGTCCATTGACTTGAATCTTCCAATGGAGATGACCGGTGAGCAACTGGAAATAATGTGGAAAACTATGCACCGTGAGTGCGTTAAGCTGGGTATTTCAGTTATCACCGGACATACGGGCAGGTATGAGAACTGCCATTATCCCATGGTTGGCGGCGCTACCATGGTTGGCATCGGCAGTAAGGATGAGTATGTCACTCCCAGGCTGGCGCGTGCCGGAGACAAGATAATCATTACCAAGGGCCCCGCTATTGAGGCGACGGGCATTTTCGCCACCATGTTTCCCGAGCTTATTGAACGTGAGTTCGGCAAGGATTTCAATAAGAAAGCTCAGCAGATTTTCTACAAGATGTCGGTCGTTGATGATGCCATGACAGCGGTGAGTATCGGGATAAGAGACAATGGTGTTACTGCCATGCATGATGCCACTGAATGCGGTATATGGGGCGGACTATATGAAATTGCACAGGCTGCCAATCTGGGGGTCAGGGTCGAAATGAAAAGTATAGTAGTTGAGGATTGCGTGCTGGAGATATGCCAGTATTTTGGCATCGACCCTTATGCTTCCATCAGCGAAGGCACTCTAATCATATCCTGCCGGGAACACAGAGCCAAGGATATATTAAAGGCGCTGCATCAAAAAGGTATTAAAGCTTCTATTGTCGGTGAGTTCACCGAGCCGAAACGCGGGGTGGTGCTGGTACGAGGGGGGCGGGAAGAGAAGCTGGAGCACCCTATCGTTGATCCGTTCTGGAAAGCTTTCTACGCGTCTCTTGAGAAGTACAGCGGGAAGTTTTAGGGTTCGGATATTGTCATTGCAAGGGGCAAATCCCCGAAGCAATCTCGGTGGGGGAACGTGAGATTGCCACGCTTCGCTCACAATGACAGGAGGGGATTGATAAATGCTACGAATTTATCATTCATTCGACCAACTAGTTAAAGAGGGCTATAATTAATACATTGAAACCCGCACTTCGGGTACAAGTAATACAATTATAAACGGAGGAAAGATGAAAATCGTAACGTTATGCAAAGAGGGCTCTTGCTGCCCGGTGGTCAAGGTAACCGACACCAAAGTAGAAATAGGCGAACAGGGTAATCTGTGTACCCTGACCAGAGAACAGTGGGAGACGCTCAAGGCAAAGATACTAGGTAAAGAGCTATAAAAAAATCTCAGCCAGACCTGCAATTATCATATACGCATGGCTACAATAATCGCTGTCTGTAAAAGCGATAAAAAGGGAACAAAGAAGAAGGACGTAGGAGCAGGGCTTCTGCAGGCTGACTTTGGCCTTGTCGGCGACGCTCATGCTGATTGTTGCACGCATCGCCAGGTGAGCTTGCTGGCTGTGGAAAGCATCGATAAGATGCGGGCTCTAGGGCTGGACGTCAACCCGGGTGACTTCGCTGAAAATTTGACCACCGAGGAGATAGACTTAATATCACTTCCTGTCGGCTCAAGGATATCGGTCGGTAAACAAATCGTCCTTGAAATCACTCAAATCGGCAAGGAGTGCCATACCGGGTGTGCCATCTACCGGCAGGTGGGCAAGTGCATCATGCCGGAAGAGGGCGTGTTTGCCAGGGTGATTCGAGGCGGACCCGTCAGGACTGGAGACCAGATAAAGGTAGTGTAATATGGCGGGCGAGGTAGAGCGCGTTCCCATATTGCGACTCACCGGGGAAGCGAAAAGCCGCTCCGATGACATAGTTGTCAGGGAATTTCCTCTGACCATCATTTTGAACAATCAAGAGCTGGTGACTTTGCTTTGTACTCCCGCGCACCTGGACTATCTGGCCATCGGTTTTCTGTCCTCCGAAGGGCTGCTCAAAAGTAAGGATGAAATCAAAAAGATAACGGTTGATGAGCAGAGAGGCGTTGTCCGTGTAGAGACCGAGGAGGAGACTAAACAGGCTGGCGAGCTGGTGTTCAAGCGGCTGATTACGTCGGGCTGTGGTCGGGGCGCTTCTTTCTACAGCGCCGCTGACGTCATCGGGCAGAAGAAAGTTGAATCTAAAACCAGCATATCGGCTGGCGAAGTCTTCGAACTGGTAAGGGAGTTTCAGCACCGGTCGCAGATTTTCAGGACAACGGGTGGTGTTCACAGCGCCGCATTATCTGATACCAAAAACATTCTGATTTTCAGCGAGGACATAGGCCGTCATAATGCCATTGACAAGATTTTTGGCGAATGCATTTTGGAAGATATATCGACGGATGGCCGCATTATCATAACCAGCGGGAGGGTTTCTTCAGAGATATTGCTTAAGGCGGTTAAAAGAAATATCCCTCTGCTCATCTCCAAATCAGCGCCTACTGATATGGGCGTGAAGTTAGCCGGTGACCTGGGCATCACGCTCATCGGTTTCGCCAGAGGCAAGAGGATGAATGTTTACGCTAATGATTGGAGGGTAGTTAGCCATGGATAGACAGACTGAGCTAACCGAGAAAATTCTGAAATTCAAGAAAAAGCGAAATGCCGTCATACTTGCCCATAACTATCAATTGGGTGAGATTCAAGACATAGCTGATTTCGTCGGCGATTCTCTCGACCTCAGCCAGAATGCGGCTAAGACTGATGCCAGCGTTATAGTCTTCTGCGGCGTTCATTTCATGGCAGAAACAGCCTCAATTCTCTGCCCGGACAAAACAGTCTTGCTGCCGGACGAACATGCCGGCTGTCCCATGGCAAATATGATAACCGCCCCACAGCTACGTGCCAGGAAAAAGGAGCATCCTAAGGCTACGGTGGTCTGCTATATTAATTCCTCGGCTGCGGTTAAGGCTGAATCATACATTTGTTGTACTTCGGCTAATGCGGTTGGCGTTGTGGAAAGCCTGGACACAAAAGAAATAATTTTCGTCCCTGACCAGTACTTGGGGCACTACATCTCCACAAAAACAGCTAAAAAAATGATTCTCTGGCCTGGTTTCTGTCCCACCCATGCCCGGATAATGCCTGAATATATCGTTAAACTAAGGCATGAGTATCCCGAGGCTAAGGTTGTAGTTCACCCGGAATGCAGGCCGGATGTGATAGCCCTAGCCGACGAGGTGTTGAGCACCAGCGGGATGATAAAGTTTGCCAGAAGGGAAGACGTTCAGGAGATGATTGTGGGAACGGAGATGGGCATAATTTACAGGCTAAAAAAGGAGAATCCGGGGAAAAAGTTTATACCGGTTTCGGAGCAGGCGATATGTCCCAATATGAAGCTGATAACCCTGGAGAAAGTATTGTGGTCACTGGAAGAGATGGCGCCGGAAGTAAAAGTACCGGAGAAGATTCGCCTTAAGGCAAAAGCCGCCGTGGATAGGATGCTGGCGGTGGGCAGGAGCGCATGAAAGAGACTGGCAAGATTGTCATCTTGGTTACCACCAAGTCTGAGCCGGAAGCACACAAAATAGCTGAGCTGCTACTAAGCCGGAGGAAAGCCGCCTGCGTAAACATCGTACCGCGGGTAGACTCGTCATTCTGGTGGCAGGGTAAGCTCGATTCAGCTCGGGAAAGTCTTCTTATCATCAAGACCAAAGCCTCGCTACTATCGGAAATCGTTGACCTGGTCAAGGCGGCGCACAGCTATGAAGTCCCTGAGATAATTGCCCTGCCTATCATTGGCGGCAATGAAGATTACCTCAAGTGGATAGACGACGAGGTTAGAGAGCGTTAAGCACTTCATCAGGTTGTGCTAAAAGACCATAAACGGATTATCTTAGCGGTCACAACACGCGGTACCTATTTCAAATCGGCCCGTTACCACCTTCTACATTGACATCAAAACTTCCTGAGGTATATGATTTCAGTCAGGGATTGGATATTTATTGCAGTACACTGGTGTGATAGATAATTATGCCTGACCTGCTTTTTCTGAGCTTAATTGTGCTGTTTTTTTTAGCCACTCTGGGACTGATAGCCATCTTTAAACGGTTGTGAAATCATAGCATGGGTGCTTTTTATATTATCTCCGGCCTGATTTGTATCGGCTTGCTAATCTATCTCATTCTGGCGCTGCTTAAGCCGGAGTGGTTCGGATGACCGCCTCTATTCTGCTCCAACCCGGGCTATATCTGCTGGTCCTTTTGTTGCTCGTAAAACCGCTAGGTGCCTTTATGGCACGTGTCTATCAGGGCGAACGCACATTTCTCTCTCCGGTGCTCCAACCTGTTGAGCGGTTTATCTATCGTCTGGCGCGTATACATGCCGATGAAGACATGGACTGGAAGACGTATGCTGTCGCCGTGTTGCTATTTAATTTTGTAGGCATACTATTGTTGTATTTGTTGCAACGCCTACAATCCATACTGCCATTGAATCCCCAGAGTTTGGGCGCGGTCCCATCTGGCCTGGCCTTCAACACAGCAGTCAGTTTCGTTACCAATACGAACTGGCAGAGCTACGGTGGGGAGACCACCATGAGCTATCTGACCCAAATGATGGGATTAACGGTCCAGAATTTTCTATCGGCGGCTACAGGCATGGTGGTACTCATAGCGCTGGTACGTTCCTTTGCGCGGCATTCAGCTAAAGCTATTGGTAATTTCTGGGTGGACACCACACGAAGTGTTCTGTATATATTACTACCTTTATCACTCGTCCTGGCGCTGGCTTTGGTATCACAGGGTGTGGTGCAGACGTTCAATGGAAGTGCCAACGTGTCCTTATTGCAATCAACTCATGACTCCAGCGGCCAGATTGTAAATGAACAAGTAGTAGCAGTTGGGCCGGCAGCTTCACAGATTGCGATAAAGCAGTTGGGAACGAATGGCGGCGGCTTCTTCAATGTTAACTCGGCGCACCCTTTTGAGAACCCTACCCCCCTATCTAACTTTTTAGAGATGTTGTCCATTCTGCTTATCCCCGCAGCCTTGTGTTACACCTTTGGCAAGATGATAGGCGATACGCGCCAGGGTTGGGCGATACTAATAGCCATGACTATCATATTTGTGGCGCTGTTGGGTATTACTATTTGGGCGGAACAGAGCGGTAACCCGGCCGTAAGTGCACTTGGAGTTGACCAGACACCCAGCAACATTCAGCCTGGCGGCAATATGGAGGGCAAGGAGGCGCGCTTTGGGATTACCAACTCGGCGCTGTGGGCTACCGGTACCACTGCTGCCTCGAATGGATCAGTGAATGCCATGCATGACTCATTTACGCCGCTTGGCGGCCTGGTGCCAATGTGGCTCATGCAATTAGGTGAGGTAGTTTATGGAGGGGTCGGCTCCGGTCTTTACGGCATGCTGGCCTTTGTCATAATTGCCGTGTTCGTAGCCGGGCTGATGATTGGGCGTACGCCGGAGTACCTGGGAAAGAAGATTGAAGCCTACGAGATGAAAATGGCTTCTTTGATGGTTCTCATTCCGGTGGTAATCGTGCTCTTAGGCACGGCAATCGCTGTAGCTACATCAGCGGGGAGAGCCGCAGTTTACAACCCAGGCGCTCATGGCTTCAGTGAAATATTGTACGCCTTCTCTTCAACGGGGAATAATAACGGCAGCGCCTTCGCCGGTCTAAGTGCCAATTCAACTTTCTACAACACTGCTCTGGGACTGGCTATGCTTTTTGCTCGCTATTGGGCGGCAATCCCGGCTCTGGCCATTGCCGGTTCGTTAGTGCAAAAGAAGAAAGTACCTGTCAGTTCCGGTACCTTACCTACGCATACATCGCTTTTCATTATCTGGCTGATTGTGGTAGTCATTATAGTGGGCGCGCTCAGCTTTTTGCCTGCCCTGGCGCTTGGGCCATTAGCCGAATACCTTACGATAAGATGATGAACTATGTCGACTAATCACCCATCCGATTTTCAAACACAGCCGCCTGAAAAGGAAGCAATATCTCCGAAAAGGCAGCTCGGTGCCAGACGGCAGCTCTATCGCCGCGCATTCACCGATGCCTTTAAAAAGCTTGACCCGCGAAGCATGGTGCGCAACCCTGTCATGTTCGTAGTCGAAGTAGGCAGTGTTCTGACCACCGCCCTGTGGGTGCAGGCGCTCTTAGGGCATGGAGAGGACACAGCGGGTTTCATAGGAGCTATAGCCTTATTTCTTTGGCTTACCGTGTTCTTCGCCAACTACTCCGAAGCCATTGCCGAAGCCCGTGGCAAGGCGCAGGCTGACGCACTGCGACGTACCCGCCGAGAAACACAGTCTAAAAAGCTGAGTCGACCAAAACACGGAGCCAGCTATGATATTGTGCTTTCCACTGCTCTGCGTCGAGATGATGCATTTCTAGTGGAGGCTGGCGATATCATCCCGGTTGATGGCGAAGTGATTGAAGGCGTGGCATTGGTGGATGAGAGTGCGGTTACCGGCGAAAGCGCGCCTGTTATTCGGGAATCTGGAGGCGACAGAAGTGCTGTTACCGGCGGGACACGTTTATTATCGGACTGGGTGGTGGTACGTGTTACGGCCAATCCCGGCGAAGGCTTCCTCGACCATATGATTAGCCTGGTTGAAGGGGCAAAGCGCCAAAAAACGCCCAACGAGATCGCACTTAATATCCTATTGGCCGCATTCACGATTATCTTTCTCGTCGTTTGCGCCACATTGCTACCATTCTCCCTGTATAGCGTCCAAGTGAATCAACAGGGAACTCCGATTACGCTGACAGTGATAGTGGCGCTGCTGGTCTGCCTTATCCCGACAACTATCGGAGGCTTGCTGCCGGCTATTGGAATTGCCGGAGTGGACCGTCTGATCAGGCGCAACGTGATTGCACTATCCGGCCGTGCCGTAGAGGCCGCTGGTGATGTGGATGTTCTGTTGTTAGACAAGACGGGTACCATCACTCTGGGCAACCGTCAGGCGGTAGAGTTCATACCTGTTGGCGGGATCAGCGACCGCGAGCTAGCAGAGGCGGCACAACTGGCTTCGCTGGTCGACGAGACACCTGAAGGTCGCAGCATAGTTCTGCTGGCAAAAGAGAAGTATGGTCTGCGCGGCAGCAGAAGTGAAGACGTGCCGGGTGGCATGCACTTTATCCCATTTTCGGCGCAAACTCGCATGAGTGGTGTGGACATAGATGGAGTAAGCATCCGCAAGGGCGCTGCCGATGCAATCATAGCTTATATAGAAAAGCAAGATAAGACAGTGCCGACAGAATTGAAGGCACTGGTCGATGATATAGCTCGTGCCGGTGGCACACCTTTAGTGGTTGCACGAAATGGCGAAGCCCTGGGCGTGACCCATCTCAAAGATATCGTCAAAGGCGGCATTAAGGAACGGTTTGCGCACATGAGAAAGATGGGCATCAAAACAGTGATGATTACCGGAGATAACCCGCTCACGGCAGCCGCCATCGCCGCCGAGGCGGGAGTAGATGACTTTTTAGCGCAGGCTACTCCTGAAGCCAAGCTTGAGTTGATACGTAAACACCAGGCCGGCGGGAGGTTGGTGGCTATGACCGGCGATGGCACCAATGATGCTCCGGCATTGGCGCAGGCCGACGTAGCTGTGGCTATGAACACCGGGACACAGCCGGCTCGAGAGGCTGCCAACATGATTGACCTGGATAGCAATCCGACTAAGTTGATTGAGGTTGTAGAGATTGGAAAGCAACTGCTGATGACACGCGGGGCTTTGACCACGTTCAGCATCGCTAACGATGTGTCCAAGTATTTCGCTATTATCCCAGCGGCATTTGCCAGCACCTACCCCTCGTTGCTGGCACTGAACTTAATGCGTCTGGCTACACCTGAAAGCGCCGTTTTATCGGCAGTGATTTTCAATGCACTGATTATAGTCGCTCTAATTCCGCTGGCTTTGCGCGGCGTGCCGTACCGGCCGGTTGGCGCAGCCAGACTCCTGCGCAATAATCTGCTAGTTTATGGAGTGGGGGGGTTAATAATGCCATTTATCGCCATCAAATTAATCGATATGCTGTTAGTAGCTTTGAGATTGGTATAGGACAGTCAAACAGGAGTTTTTCTTTATGGGTCGTCAGCTTCGGAGCGCCGTAATATTTCTGGCTATCTTTACTATCGTTACCGGAGTAATTTATCCCTTGATAGTGACCGGTATTTCTCAGGTCGTTTTTCATCATCAGGCAAATGGCAGCTTGATTGAATCCAAAGATGGCAAATACCTTGGCTCCGAACTTATAGGTCAGCCGTTTGATGAGGCCGGTTACTTCTGGGGTCGTCCTTCAGCAACCACGCCATTTCTGTATAATGCTGCGTCCTCTTCGGGCTCAAACTACGGGCCGTTGAACCCGGCATTGCTGGATGGGATTCAACAACGGATTAAAGCACTAAAGGCAGCCGACCCGGACAATACACAGCCTATCCCGGTGGATTTGGTAACTTATTCTGCCAGTGGACTTGACCCGCATATAAGTATCGCGGCGGCACTCTATCAGGTTCCGCGTGTGGCTCGAGAGCGCGGCTTGAATGAAACCCAGGTCCTGGCACTGATTGACCGTTTTACCCAGGGTCGCCAGTTCGGTATTTTGGGTGAGCCCAGAGTCAACGTTTTACTGCTTAATCAAGCACTGGACCAAATGAAATAAATAAAATGGATTTAGCCGAAAATAAATTATAAGATTTGAAATTAGAATGACAAATAAAATGTCTGAGAAGCGTCCCAGCCCCGATGAATTGCTAGCGCGTATCAAAGCTGAGGAACGAGAGAAGAAGCAGGGAAAGCTAACCATCTTCCTCGGTTATGCCGCTGGAGTCGGTAAAACATATGCCATGCTGGAAGCCGCTCAACGACGGAAAAACGAGATAGACCTGGTTGTCGGCTTAGTGGAGACGCATGGGCGGGCTGAAACGGATGCATTGCTGAAGGGGCTGGAGATTATTCCAAGAAAGCAGATAGAGTACCACGGCATTAACCTTACTGAAATGGACCTGGACGCCGTACTGGCACGCCGGCCACAACTGGTGCTAGTGGATGAACTTGCCCATACTAATGCTCACGGTTCGCGTCATCCTAAGCGTTATCAGGACGTTGAAGAACTGCTTGAGGCGGGAATCGATGTTTATACCACCCTCAATATACAGCATGTGGAGAGTATGAGGAATACGGTGGCGCAAATTGCTGGTGTCTGGGTGCGTGAAACGATTCCCGACACAATAGTCGACATGGCGGCAGAGATTAAGTTGGTTGACCTGCCCCCCGATGAACTATTGGAACGCTTGAAGCAAGGCAAGGTCTATGTACTGGAGCAGATAGCGCATGCCATAAACGACTTTTTCCGCAAAGGCAATCTTATAGCACTACGTGAGGTGACCATGCGGATTGCTGCTGAACATGTGGATAAGCAAGCGCAGGTCTATATGCAGACACATGCTGTCCGCGGGCCTTGGCCGGCGGCTGAGCGCCTTCTAGTTTGTATAGGCCCGGGTCCTCTGGGTAACCGTCTAGTGCGCAACGGAAGAATTCTGGCTTCACAGTTGGATGCAGAATGGTTTGCTGTATATGTCGAGACGCCGGGCATCATTCCGTTATCATCGGCGCAGCGGGATAGATTAGAGGCTACATTGCGGCTGGCTGAGCGACTTGGCGCTAAGGTACTGAAGCTTCAAGGAGACTCTGTGGCAGCGACAGTAGTCGAATATGCAAACGCGCATAATATCAGTAAAGTGGTCGTCGGTAGACCGGAGCGTAGCCGATGGCTGGAATTGCTGCGAGGGTCAGTGGCCGACCAGCTAATTCGCCAAAGCGAGAATATTGATGTCTATATTGTGGGTAGCAAGGCTGAGCCGGCGCCGCCAGAAAATTTGCCGGCCGCACAGCCCACGCAGTGGTGGTGGGGCTACCTCAAGGGACTGGCGCTAGTCATTGTAGCCACTTTAATTGGAGAGCTATTGCGCCCCTTTTTCGACCCCACTAACCTGTTTATGCTCTATCTTATTAGCGTTATTATCTCGGCCGTTTACTTTGGATTTGGCCCATCAATTTTCGTCTCTTTGCTAGGTGTGTTAGCTTTTGATTTCTTTTTCGTCCCGCCAACCGTCTCATTCGCCGTAGCCGATGCGCAATATCTTTTCACCTTCATTGCATTGCTCGCAGTAGGTGTGGTTATCAGCTTGCTAACGGCACGGGTTCGCAACCAGATTAAAGCAGCGCGACGTCGCGAGTCCGAGACGGCTACCTTATATGCTCTTAGTCGAGACCTGGCTGCTAGCTCCGGACTGGATAACACATTAAATGTCATCGTCAAACATGTGAAGGAGACGTTTGGAGGCGACGTAGTGATTTTTTTACCTGACACTCAGAATAAGGGGAAACTCAGGCCATACGCTCAGAAACCGAAAATTACGATAAAAGAAAATGATGTGGCAATAGCTGTTTGGGCTTTCCAAAATCAAAAAGCCGCTGGATACGGGACTGATACAATCCCGGATGCTAAAGCACGATATTTGCCGCTGAATACCACGAAGGGAGCCATAGGAGTCATGGGAATATGGTTCTCTGACAGCGCGGGACCGATTACTATCGAACAGTTCCGGCTGTTGGAAGCCTTTGCTGACCTGGCGGCCATTGGGATTAGCGCGCACATTTAGCTGAAGCAGTCTGCAATATACAGGGTGACCAATATAAATTCCTAAGAAGGCGCAAATAGCGTTATCCGTACTACCTTTTGCCGGGTTCTCCCCAGGCACTGGAATTCGAGGGCCACGCCGAACCCATCCATTCGGCGACTAATCTTTGTCTCGTCTGTGTTAACCTGAGACTGACGTTGGCACTGAGATTCTCCATTATTGTGTATCCCATAAGAGGATTCTGACCGAACACAGTCAACAATTCGGAGCCCTTAAGGCGAATTTCCTCTCCGGATTCCACACACTCGGCAGACGCAGTATAGATGTAAGGCGCTACCAGAGCAGACCAGCCGAATACTTCTCCCGGCACGGCGCGGTGAACTGCGATGTTCCTGTTCCACGGCTGCCCCACCCAGATCAAGATATCAACCTTGCCGCTGCGGCATAGATGTACGTCTCTGGCCTTGGTGTCCTCCGCAAAAATACGGTCGCCTTCATGCATGGCACAGAGCTGACAGAGTTCGGCGATTTTGGCCAGGCTGTCTTCAGCCAGCCCTTTGAAGAGCTCAAATCCCTTCAAAACCTCTGCAGTAACCATCTCAATCCTCCCTTATGATTCGCAATAGTTATCCCCCTGCCTATCTGTCAAAAAATGCCCTACCAAATGTATCCTACTCCTTTGCTCAAGTCCGGTCAATACGACAATTGCCTCCAAAGTAATGGGGAATATATAGAAACACACGCAGACAATAAGGTTGCGGCAGTTACAGAATTTCGGCTGTGCCTATTGACAAGTCTTCGCATAAGAACTAGACTGAAGGTGTTGCCGACGTTGCAAAGGGGGCAGAGACGGCGCATTGGAAGAGAGGAAGGGAAAATGGCAAATAACCTACGTATAGCAACCTTCAATTGTGAAAACCTCTTCAGCAGGCCGCGAATCTTCGGCGAGAAAAAGGAGAAGTCACTGGAACTGCTCGGCTATGTTTCGCTTCTTCAAGCAGAACTAAGTAAAGAAGTATTCGACCACAACCGAATTGACGAGTTAAAGAAGAAGCTAAGCGGCTTTGCCACCATCAACGATGTACGCGGCAAACACAGTACTGCAGCGGGTGTCGGAGAGTGGCTGGGCTGGGTTGAACTCACCCGCGACAAGGTTGACGATGCTGCCGTGGAAAACACCGCCAGGGTAATCAGCGACATCAACGCTGATGTAATATGCCTGATCGAGGTGGAAAACCGGCAGGCACTACAGAAGTTCCATGACGACTTGCTGCTAAAACAGTTTCTCCAGCCGGCAGGCAAATCGGGCTACGAATATATATTACTTATCGATGGCAATGATGAACGCGGTATAGATGTGTCCTTAATGTCCCGCTTGCCTGTGCTATGGCTATGCAGCCATATAAATGAAAAAACGACGTACAACGACCAACCGATGCCGACTTTCTCTCGTGACTGCCTGGAGGCGCAGATTAAGTTGTCAGGGGAAAAACTGCTTCACCTGATGGTGAATCACTTCAAATCGATGGGATACAGTCCAGCGAACGACCCTCAGAGCAACCGGCGCCGCAGAGGGCAGGTAGAGCGAGTAGCCGAACTGGTTGATGAGCATAATCTGCAGCAAGAATATGTTGTCGTTGCCGGGGATTTTAACTCTCCGGCGGACAGTCCGTCGCTGTCGCCGCTGCTTGAGAAAAAGGGACTATACAATGTCAATCTCGAGCTGGAGGCGTCTCAGCGGGGTACCTATCGGACAGGAAAAGACCAACTGGATTACCTGCTTGTATCAGATTCACTTAAAGCTTGTTTGCAGAATATTTATGTCGAGCGGCGGGGCATGTTTTCCGCAAAGAAATGGCCGCACTACGATACTGTGACCGGGCGGCTGACGGAGGCTTCCGACCACAGCTCCGTCGTTGCCGATTTCCGCGTCTAATCGAAGAGACTGTACATCTAACCCTTGTGGGGTAGTGACCACGAGCCGTTAACCGGCTGACTACAGGCGCTACAAACTACCTGAACCTGACCCCTTTTATGTTACAATTGTGTAGCTGTACGACAACTCATAATATTTATTTTACAGGAGGTTAATATGTCTGAAGAGCACGTACTATTCGAAAAGAAAGACGGCGTCGGAATTATTACCTTGAACCGGCCTGAAAAACTAAACGCCATAACGCACGCCATGCTGAGAAGGTTGGCAGAACTTATAGAAGAAGTTAAAAATGATGATAAGGTAAGGGTTATGATTCTGACTGGAAAGGGCAGGGCGTTCTCGGCGGGCACGGATATCTCTGACCCGGTCCCGATAATGTCTGAAATAGAAATACAGCATATGAAGCAAAAGAATTCCACTGAATATCGCCAGTCGCTGTGGTATTTCAATAGCATACCTAAGCCGACTATATGCGCCATCAATGGTGCCGCAGTAGGCATTGCATCGGAATTTGCTCTTCATTGCGATATCAGGATTGCCGCTGAAAGCGCCAGGTTCGGGCAGGTGTTTGTGTTAAGGGGCATGACCCCGGATACCGGTGCCGGGACTTATCTGCTGCCCCGAATAGTCGGCCTATCGAAGGCTTGCGAACTTGTATTTTCCGGAGAAATTATCAATGCGCAGGAAATGCTAAGAATTGGCCTGGTCAGCCAGGTCGTTCCCGATGAGCAACTCGTGACAGCCGCTATGGCAATGGCGAAAAAGATGCAGCGAGGAGCACCTCGGGCAGTGCAAATGGCCAAGCAGCTCATGTACACGGGTCTGGAGCGTTCCCTGGAAGCCCATTGGGAGGCAACACGTTATGCTTTCCAGCTTAGCTGCAAGACCGAGGATTTCCAGGAAGGCATCAAGTCCTTCTTTGAGAAAAGAGAGCCGCACTGGAAAGGCAAATAGCTTATAGCTCAAATACTGTATATCGTGTGGACGATTGGAGCAGATGCTCCAATCTACCCGAGGCAAATAGAATACGTGTCACTCACCTTCGAGTGACCACCACGCAGCGTCATCTGTGGACAGATGATATCTAAGAAGTAAAAACCCCAAATTCTAATTCCTGAGCACTAAACAAATTCAAAGACATAAATCCCCATCATCAAAAAACGTGCGTTTCGAATTTGGAGAATTGGAATTTTGATGTTGTTTGGGATTTGAAGCGTGGGATTTAGGATTTAAAGTATCTGTCTCCCTTTAAGTTCGTATACATATTAAGCATGTCTTTGGTGAATCTATCTGCTATAATGTAGCTTCTGAGGGAGGAAGACCTTTTTGTACAAAGCGCCTAGAGGTACCGCCGATATTTTACCAGAAGAGCAGGGTTACTGGAGATTTGTGGAGGCCAGCGCCATTGCCCTGTGCCGGCTCTATGGGTACCAGCGACTCGATACGCCTGCTTTCGAAGACTTTCAGCTCTTTACCCGAAGTATAGGCGAAGGCACCGATATCGTTACCAAGGAGATGTATACCTTCGAGGACAGGAGCGGCAATGTCCTGGCTTTAAGACCTGAGGGCACGGCACCGGTGTGTCGGGCATATCTCGAACACGGCATGGACAATTTGCCGCAACCGGTGAAGCTTTATTACCTGGCTGCCATCTTCAGGTACGAGCGGCCGCAGTCGGGACGATACCGGCAGCATTACCAGTTCGGCTTTGAGGCTGTGGGCGACAGCGACCCGGCTCTGGATGCCGAAGTTGTCGAGATGGCATGGCAGTTTTTTGAAGCATTGGGCATTAGCGGCCTTTACCTGTACCTTAATAGCATAGGGTGTAAGGCGTGCCGACCCAGGTATTTAGAGAGCTTGAAGAGCTATTATTCCGACCATCTGACCGGCCTGTGTCCCGATTGTAAATCCAGGTTTGAAAAGAATCCGCTGCGTTTGCTGGATTGCAAGAAACCTTCCTGCTATGGTGTAGCGGAAGCGGCTCCAAAGAGCATTGATTTTCTCTGCCGGGAGTGCCTGGCACATTTTGAAACTGTTGTGGGATATCTTGAAGCCTTGAAGCTTCCCTTCGAGCTGAACCACAGGCTGGTGCGCGGCCTGGATTATTACACTAAGACGGTGTTTGAGATTCAACCTCTAGGAGAAGGCGCTCAAAGTGCTCTCGGTGGCGGTGGACGGTACGATGACCTTATCGAGGAACTGGGCGGCAAGCCCACGTCGGCTATCGGCTTTGCCGCTGGTATGGAGCGGGTTGTGCTAAGTTTGAAGAAGCAAAAAATCGCTGTGCCTGATTTGACGGCGCCGCCGGTTTTTGTTGCCCATCTGGGAAATGAAGCCAAGCTGGAAGCGATGAAACTGGCTTCAGTTCTACGTGAGAATGGCATTGCGGCGGTAATGGCTACCGGCGACAGAAGTCTGAAGGGTCAGTTGAGACTGGCTAATAGCCTGGGCAGTAATTACGCGGCAATTATCGGCGAGGATGAGGTGAAAAGCGGTGCGGTGACTTTGCGGAATATGATGACCGGCGAGCAAGAGACTCTGGGACCGGCGGCACTTGTGGAATTGCTCAAAGAAGTCGCTTAGGGAGGTCGATATGGATGAAGTAATTATAACTAAGGCGATAACCGAGAGCTATCTGAAAGACTTGCTTGATTCTACGGAGTTAGATGTAGCTATAGCCGGCGCCGGGCCATCAGGTATGGTTGCCGGTTACTATCTAGCTAAAAATAAGGTGAAGGTAGCTATCTTTGAGAGGAAGCTGAGCGTTGGTGGCGGCATGTGGGGTGGCGGCATGATGTTTAACCGCATTGTGGTTCAGAGTGAGGCGAAAGGGATTCTGGATGAGCTGGGCATTTCGGCTAAGCAATACGAAAAAGGATATTATATCGCCGATGCCGTTGAGGCGGTGTCAACGCTCTGCTCCCGATGCATAAATGCCGGAGTCAGGATATTCAATTTGCTGAGCGTCGAGGACGTGATGATTCGTGAGAACGATAGAATAACCGGCCTGGTGCTTAACTGGAGCGCTGTATCTCTGGCAAACCTGCACGTCGACCCGCTGGCGATAAGGTCTAAGCTGGTAATAGATGCCACGGGCCACGATGCCGAGGTCTGCCGCATAGTGGGCAGAAAAACTGGAACCGGGGTGGTGGTTTGTGGTGAGAAGTCAATGTGGGCAGAACTCGGTGAAAAAGAGATTATTAATAACACCAAACAGGTTTGCCCCGGACTACTGGTGACCGGCATGGCAGCCAACGCTGTCTTCGGCGGTCCGAGGATGGGGGCAATCTTCGGCGGAATGCTGCTGTCGGGCAGAAAAGCTGCCAAGCTGGCTATGGACTTGCTCAAGAAAACTAAGCCATAGGGGGTGAGGAAATATGGCAAAAACTATTGCTGAAATTAATGAAAAAATCAAAAAAGGTCAGGCGGTAGTAGTTACTGCCGAGGAAATAATCGATATAGCCAAGAAAAAAGGTGTCAGCCAGGCGGCTAAAGAAATCGACGTGGTGACTACCGGTACCTTCGGCCCAATGTGCTCCTCAGGCGCTTATTTTAACGTCGGGCATACCAAGCCGAGGATTAAGCTCGGCGGTGGCAAGGTCTATCTAAATGATGTGCCCGCCTATACCGGAATAGCTGCCGTAGATATCTTCCTGGGGGCAACGGCTCTGCCTGATGACGACCCAAAGAATAGAATCTATCCCGGTGAGTTCAGATACGGCGGCGGACACGTAATCGAGGAACTTGTGGCCGGAAAAGACGTCAGACTGGTGGCTACAGCCTATGGCACCGATTGCTACCCCAGACGGAAGCTTGAGACATTGATTAATATCAAGGACATGAATGAGGCGGTTTTATTCAATGTCAGGAACGCCTACCAGAATTACAATGTGGCGGTGAACCTGTCTGACCGGACCATTTATACCTATATGGGGGTGCTCAAACCGAAGATGGGCAATGCCAATTACTCTACATCCGGTCAGCTCTCTCCGCTATTTAATGACCCATATTATAAAACTATCGGCATCGGCACCAGGATATTTCTGGGTGGCGGCATCGGCTTCGTTGCCTGGCAGGGAACACAGCATAATCCTAATGTCCTGAGAGGAGATAATGGTGTTCCGAAGAGAGGGGCTGGGACATTAGCCGTTATCGGAGACTTGAAGCAAATGAAACCCGAATGGTTAGTTGGCACAAGTTTCTTGGGTTATGGCTGCACCATGACTGTAGGCATCGGGGTACCGATACCTATTCTATCTGAGGAGATACTCCGCTATACAATGGTGACGGACAGCGAGATTTTTACGCCTGTCATTGACTATGCTGAAGCTTATCCGCAGAGAAAACCCGACGTTCTGGCAGAGGTCAGCTACGCTGAACTCAAGAGCGGTATGGTAAAAATTCAGCGGCAGGAAGTCCCCACTGCTTCTCTATCCAGCTATCCGGGGGCGGTGAAAATAGCCGGCATTTTGAAAGAGTGGATTAAAAAAGGTGAGTTTCTGCTGACTGAGCCTGTGGCCCCCTTGCCCGGTGTGGAATCAGGCATAGTCTTTAAGCCGCTGGAAGAGCGTCCGATTTTGTAGTTAAGGAGTAATAAAATGGCTGCTGTTTCGAAGAGATTAGTTTTGCATTTTCCGAAGCGTTTAACAAACGAGCCTATAGTCTACAAGCTGGTTAAAGACTTTGACCTGGCGTTTAATATACTCAAGGCGTCAGTTACCCCCGGCGAGGAGGGGCTTTTAATTATGGAATTAACCGGAGAACAGCGGAATTATGACAAGGGGGTTAAGTATCTAACCGAGACCGGCGTAAAAATTCAGTCGCTGAGCCAGGATGTGGTTTGGAATGAATCAAGATGTACCCATTGCGGGGCTTGCATCACTTTGTGTCCTACGGGTGCCTTTTCCATCGATCCGCAGACCAGGAAGGTAATTTTCGACAACGATAAGTGTGTTGTCTGCGAGTTATGCATCAAAGCCTGTCCGCCTCGAGCCATGGAGCTGTACTTCTGAATGTACCAGCCCCGGACCTATCGCCGCTGGATTAAAGATGATGCTTTAGTTTCCTTCAATGTTGTCGTTAAAGAGACCGACCTCTACATTCGGACGGCACGCAATCTCGAAGCCGAAGCTATAGAAGCTGTCATTAAATATCGCACGCAACTGGAAGAGTATATCGAAAGCCATCCGCTTTTTCTCCATAGCCTGCAGCCTTATGCTGTGGAAGAGGATGCTCCGGACATTGTTAGAGACATGGCACGAGCGGCCGGGATGGTAGGTGTTGGGCCCATGGCAGCCGTAGCTGGCGCTATTGCTGAGGCTGTGGGCAGAGACTTGCTGGTCTATTCACCCGAAGTGATTGTTGAAAACGGCGGCGATATCTTTATCAGGGTCTCGCAGGCAAGTCTGATCGGTGTTTATGCCGGAGAATCTACGTTTACCGGTAAAATTGCCCTGGAGATAAATCCTGAACAGACGCCTTTGGGGATATGCACTTCCTCAGGAACGGTGGGGCATTCTCTGAGCCTCGGTGCTGCTGATGCCGTAATTGTTCTTTCTCATTCTACTGCGATGGCTGATGCTGCAGCTACGGCCATCGGCAACAAGGTTACGGCTGACGGCGATATAGACTTAGTCATTGAACAGGTTAAGGCGATGCCAGAGCTGGTGGGTACCGTTATAATTAAAGGTAATAGAATGGGTATGTGGGGTGATGTGAAGCTTGTACCCTTATGAGTTGGCGAAAAACTCCTGATTTGGCTTCAACCTCTACCGCAGCAAAGCACTTTAAAGGTGATGGACCCTTCTGCCTTACTATCTCTACCATCGCTTACCACCACGGTTAACGTATATTCGCCATTAACACCGGGCGAAGTCCATCCAACCTTACTACCTTCTCCGGTGATTTTGCCACCGGTAGCTCTCCAGAGGTAACTTAGCTTGTCACCATCCGGGTCCTCAGCATTACAGTTAATGATTTTTGTCACCCATTGCCTGGCTGTATTTTCTTTAACGGGCGGAGCTCCGTCGATTGTGAACCCGCTAACAACTGGAGGATGGTTGGGCTTACTTATGGCAGCTATTGTTATCGATTGGGTGACAGCACCGCCTTTGCCATCGGATACGCTAACTTTAATGGTATAATTATCTGATGTATCGGGAGCGGTCCAGGCGATGGTGCTGCTCTCTCCTGTGATGGTCCCGCCATCAGCCGACCACTGATACGTCAAGGTATCGCCATCAGCATCGCTGGCCTGGCACACTACCTGGGTTTCCGTTAAAGTAGGAATTTCTTTTTCGGCTGTTAGGGAGTCGATAACAGGCGGTTGATTTGGTGGGGGCGGTGGCGGGGGCGCAGGTGGCGGGGAGACCAATGTACAAGCACTGCTCAGAAGCAGTGCTGTAGAAGCGAGTAGCATTACCAGTCTGGAGCGATTGTGCCTCGATAAAATATTCAATCTAAATTGTCTCATAGTATATCCTCTATTTTTTCTGCTTTTTAGTTACTTTCCGTACCTTGCTCAACCACGGCGGTGAAGAGAAGAAATTGTCAGGATGGATGACAACAATTGTCAGAGCCAGGGCAAAAAGTATAATGTCTAGCGACAGCGATTGAACGTGTGTTAGTGTGCCGAACAGTTTTTCCCATATACCAAAGCATTCGCAGGAAGTGAATTTATTCTGCCCCTGGCTGATATACCAGGCGTTATTAGCCATAAAGGCTACGGTTAACGGCAATGTGATGGCGGCGAAGAAGCGTGGCCAGATACGCAGAATAAGAAGTATGCCCAAGCATAGCTCTGTCCACGGGAGAATATAGGGGAAAAATATTTCGCCCATGAAAAGAGCCAATTGAGGAGTCAGCCAGGCATCGGGAAGAATGGCACCGATGAATTGCATGGTTTGGCCCGGCATGTCACCGTAACCGAATACTTTACCACTGCCTGATATTAAAAAAGTAAGCCCAATCAGTATGCCGGCTACCAGGCTTACTGTGGTTCTAACTCGCCGACGTTTTTCTTTAATGCTATCCGACATATTACCAGACTCTATTTGGCTGCTATGACTTGACTTGACGTATATTATAAACTACACTAGTTCATGTATGCAAAAACCTGGCTGGTGCCGTTTCCTAGCTCGGCTTCCTCTTATAGTGGGGAGACCAGCGTGCCGGTGCATTCATCTTGGCAGTGTATGTAGAGGTCTTGAGCCGTTAGAGACTGCAACAGAAACAGGGCATAACTTTTATAAGGAGGCATAGATGGCTCTAGCGGACAAGACTTTGACTTGTAAGGATTGCAATAGTAGTTTCACGTTTACCGTGGGTGAGCAAGAGTTTTACAAGTCACGAGGGCTACAGAACGAGCCTAGTCGCTGCCCGGAGTGCCGGGCAACTAGGCGACAGAGTCGCTACCGGGGCTATGGTCAACCCAGGACAATGCATCAAGCAACATGTGCCAAATGTGGCGCTGAATGCGAGGTGCCTTTCGAACCGAGAGATGACCGCCCTATTTATTGTAGTACCTGCTACGCGGAAGTGAAGCAGAGTCGCTAAAATAGCCCGATATCCCTCTCGGCAGTCTCCCCGCTGAGAGGGATTTTTTATACTCTCATTTATCAACATTTTCTTCTGCAGAAATGAATGTTGGCATTTGCCGAATAAAACTTCATATTTCAGAAAGTCGGTCACTTAAAGATAAAAGACGGATAGTGAAATCTGTTGTCTCCCGGCTCAGTAACCAGTACAATATCTCAATAGCTGAAGTTGATGACCAGGATTTGTGGCAGCTGGTGACTCTGGGCATTGCCTGTGTCAGCAACCAAAGCCAGCATGTCGATGAGACCTTATCCAAAGTGATGGCTTTTATTACTAATAATTATCCGGAGCTGGAAATTGTGGACCATCAGACTGAGATTCTATCCGGCCCTTAGCTCAGGCAAGTTGAACCGATTTGAATGTATGTTGATGCCTTCCTTCACCACCTACTGACTTTACCAGATTACAGACAACAGATTGTCCATACCGAACGCATTGCGCCGCGAATTGCCTCTGCTGGAAAGTTAGATAAGCCCTTAAATCCTGCTTTACAGGGGCATCTTGAATCTCTGGGCATATCCTCGTTGTATAGTCATCAAGCCATGGCGGTTAACGCTGCACGCTGCGGTAGGAATGTAATGGTGGCCACAGCCAGCGCCAGCGGTAAGACATTGTGCTACAACCTGCCGGTATTAGAGGCGATTTTAGAAGACCCGAGCAGCCGGGCTCTGTACCTTTTTCCGACCAAGGCTCTGGCTCAGGACCAGCTGCGAAGCTTAAAAGAGCTGGGTTGTACTGAGCTTGTTTCATCCGGGGGCTGTGCCACGTTTGATGGTGATACGCCACAATCGGAGCGAGCCGGCATAAAAAGGCAAGCCAAAGTTGTGCTCACCAATCCTGACATGCTTCACGTGGGCATTTTGCCCAATCATAAGTCCTGGTCAAGATTGTTTCGCAACTTGAAATACGTGGTGATAGACGAGGCTCATGTCTATCGTGGGGTGTTCGGCTCTCACGTAGCCAATGTTATGCGCCGGCTGCGCCGCCTGTGTGCCTCTTACGGCTCTAACCCGCAGTTTATTTGTTGCTCGGCGACCATTGCCAATCCTAAAGAGCATGCCGAAAATCTGGTCCGGTTGCCTTTTGACATAATCAGCGAGGATGGTTCTCCTCACGGTGGTAAGTCCTTTGTCTTCTGGAATCCACCGCTTATCGACGAGACCGGCACGGGACGGCACAGCTCCAACAGCGAAGGCACTTTTCTCTTTACCGAGCTTATCCGCAGCAATATACGCAGCCTGGTTTTCACCCGCACCCGCAGATTGACCGAGCTAGTCTATATTTACAGTCGAGAAGAACTGGGCAATTCCTTGGGTCAGTTAATTAAACCTTATAGGGCAGGTTATCTACCTGAAGACCGGCGACAGATTGAGCGAGAACTATTTAGCGGACAACTGCTTGGCGTAGTAGCTACCACTGCTCTGGAATTGGGGATTGATATCGGTGACCTGGAAGCCACCGTACTTGTCGGCTATCCTGGAAGCATTGCCAGCACCTGGCAGCAGGCAGGACGCAGCGGCCGGGGGATAAATGATTCCGTCAGCTTTCTTATTGCTCAGGATAATCCGCTAGACCAATATTTTATGCACCACCCAGAGTCGTTTTTTGGTAAAAGTTTTGAAAATGCTCTGATAAACGCGGAGAACACCAATATCCTGAAGCCTCATCTTCTTTGCACCGCCTGGGAGCAGCCATTGGCTGACGACGATTCTCTGTTCTTTGGGGCTGCTTTCGATAGAGCAGCCTCCGAGTTGGAAGAAGAAGGGAAGCTTAGAAAAAGCGGTGGGCGATGGTATCTTTCACCCAGAATTTCACATCCCGCGCAGGACATTAATATCAGGTCTTCTTCTGGTAAGAATTACGCCGTCGTCGACGCCTCTCAGGGCTACCAGTTGATGGAGACAGTCGAGGCCAGCGTTGCCTTTTTCCAGATACATCCAGGAGCTATTTATCTCCATCAAGGTGAGTCTTATTTAGTGAAAGAACTCGATATCGAGAATCGAGTGGCTGTAGTGGCGCCGACCGATGTTCCTTATTACACCCAGACCAAGGAATTAATTGATATACGGATTCTGAAGACAGAGCGCGAAAGAAGTTGCCTGGGCATAAAAGTCTGCCTCGGTGAAGTCGATGTCACCAACAACGTGGTCGGCTTCAAAAAGAAAATGCAGTTTACAGAGGAGGTAATCGGTGATGAACCTCTGGACTTGCCGCCACTGCGTTTTCTTACACAGTCGCTGTGGTTCGACTTGCCGGAGGAAGCGCTTAGGGGAGTTGCTGAAGCTGGGCTTGATTTTGCCGGCGGCTTGCATGCCGTAGAACATGCGGCTATCGCTATGCTACCTTTGTTCGCCTTATGTGACCGCAATGACATCGGCGGCGTCTCCACTCCGTTCCATACTGACACAGGAAGGGCACAAATCTTTATTTACGATGCGTATCCGGGTGGTATCGGCATCGCCGCCAAGGGGTTCGAGATGATGGAAGAGCTATGGACAGCGACCCTGGAAGCCATCCAGGAATGCCCGTGTCAGGAAGGCTGTCCTAGCTGTATCCAGTCGCCGAAATGCGGCAACAACAACGAACCTCTGGATAAGAAAGCAGCCATCATGTTGCTTCATGGGCTACTTGGTGTCTAAAAAGTATTGTAGATATTTGTGTAAGTCATCCGCCCACCCGGGATATGGTTCCCATTTGTATATCGGCATTGCAAAAACTTTTGACGTTGCCGTTCCTTGACAAAATAATCTTTTCGGGTTTATATTTTAGGTATGGGAACTAAAAAGCCCAGTGTTTAAGACGATGTTCTGTCGTCAGGTGAATTATGAGTGACAATTGATATTAAATTAAGAATATCGATCAAAGTATCGGCACTCTTTGCCACAGTTATCCACTTCATAATCTACAAATTGTTTTTAAATCACTAGCTACGCATAATGGCCTTCAGTATTAATCTGGAGGCCATTCCTTTGGTAAGTCATTTTGCCCATTCTCGAACTGTGTGTTAATATTCCTGAGATTTGTTAGCTTGTGGTGCTGATATGCCGGATTCTTTGATTGTAACCAAACAGGCTGTGAAGCGTAGCCGGGAGACATGGTTCGGTAAGATTGGCAAGCTTTTTGACCGCGCCAGAGTTGAAGATGAGGTTTGGGATGAGCTTGAGGAATTGCTTATTGCTGCCGATGTCGGTGTTATCACCACACAAAAACTGATAGAAGGGGTGAAACAACGAGTTAAGGCGGAGAAACTAAATGAACCAGCTCAGGTACGTTCGGCTTTGGAAGAGGAGATGGTTAGCCTGTTGACAGTTGAATCCAGGGCGGCGGCTGTTTCGAATTCAGTTAGCCTGTATGCCATTCTGGTGGTCGGGGTAAACGGTTCCGGAAAGACAACGAGCATTGCCAAACTCGCCTACAGCCTTAAGAATGAGGGTAAAAAAGTTATTCTGGCGGCTGCTGATACCTTCAGGGCTGCGGCTATTGACCAGCTTAAGCGATGGGGTGAAAGGATTGGCGTAGAGGTTGTGGCTCATCAGCCGGGCGGAGACCCGGGAGCGGTGGTCTATGATGCCATTCAGGCAGCTCAGAACAGGCGGGCTCAGGTGGTAATAATTGACACCGCCGGCCGCCTTCACACCAAGTTTAATTTGATGGAGGAGCTTAAAAAGATTAAGCGCGTAGTCAGCAAGTTCGAGTTGCCTCAGGAAGTGCTATTGGTGATTGATGCCACTACCGGTCAGAATGGTCTGGCCCAGGCCAGGCATTTCACTGAAGCGGTGGGAGTTAATGAGATTTTTCTGGCTAAACTTGATGGTACTGCCAGGGGCGGTATAGTACTGTCGATATGTGATGCGCTGAAGATTCCTATTAAGTATATTGGAACCGGTGAGCAGCTTGGTGATATGGCACCATTCGACGCCAACACCTTTGTTACTGCAGTTTTTCGCAACTAAGGGAAGGAAAAATGATTACTATTAATATCAATCCAGTTGCCTTCAGCATCGGTGCTCTCGATGTGAGGTGGTATGGAATTATGGTTGTCCTGGCGGTGGTGGCAGTCATTGCCCTGGCTATATTGGAGGCGAGACGTGTCGGTATACCTGACGAGCACATCTACAATGTTGCCCTGTGGGCGATCATTAGCGGTATTTTAGTATCCCGACTGCTTCATGTCATTGATAAGTGGGATTATTACATGGCTAATCCCAGGCAGATAATTGGTTTTGCAGGTTTAACCGTTTACGGAGCAGTTCTGGGTGCTTTGATAGCGGTGCTGATTTATTGTTGGATTAAGAAAATCTCTTTCTGGCAGATAGGCGATGTTCTCGCTCCAGGGGCGATTGTAGGGCAGGCTATAGGCAGGATTGGCTGTCTCCTGAATGGCTGCTGTTACGGGCTACCTACATCCCTGCCCTGGGGCGTGGTTTATACTAATCCAGGCAGTTTTTGTCCGGTGGGCGAGGAATTCCAACCGACTCAGATTTATCACATGCTCTGGAATCTAATAGGATTTGGTATACTCTGGTCACTGCGTCGCAGGCTCAAGCCACAGGGCTCGCTGTTTCTGCTTTACCTGGCGCTTTATGCTGCCGGCGATCTGAGCATACGGTTTGTACGTGTTGGAGAACCCTTCCTCTTCGGTCTGCAGCAAGCTCAGTTGATCGGCATAATAGTACTGGTAGTAACAGTGCCGTGGCTGGTTATCAGGATGTGGCGTTATCGGACCAAGCAACCGGTACCGGCAAGCAAAAAAAAGGTTAGCAGGACGGGGCGAAATCGAGGAGCTTAAGTCGAAGTTTTTCCGCTCCATTCCAGCGATCTATAGTCAAATTGTAGGCGATATCTAAAAAGGCGGTTGTTTCTTGAACGCGGCTGCCAAAACGGAAGCCGATTGCGTCCCAGACTATGCCTTCCTGCTTTAGTTTCAGCCCCAGATGTTCATTCCGGCTGCCAATCTGATGAAGCTCAACTATTTCGACATGACGGCTGACAAAGGCGGGCAATGGATTGCCCGAGCCGAAGGGAGCCAGCTGCTGTATCTGCTTGAAAGTTTCCCCGGTCAAGTCCGAGAGGGTCACCTCAGCATCGATGTCAATGTGAGGACGCAGGTCCAGGCCAGACAATTGCGCTTTAGCTGTAGTAAAAAGTTGCTTCTCGAGTTGTGGGAGATTATTGGTGGGCACGGTGAAGCCGGCTGCCTTGGTATGGCCACCGAAGTTAGACAAAAGGTCGCGGCAGCCTGCCAGAGCCGCCATGAGGTCAAACTCGGGTATGCTCCGTCCGCTGCCACGGCACGTCTCGGAACCAAATCTGAAAAGTATTACCGGGCGGTAAAACTCTTCTGATAGCTTGCCGGCAACAAGACCCATGACGCCGGGCGGGTAGTCTTCGTCACCTATCATCAGCAGGGGCGAGTCGGCCCCGGCAGCAATTATTTTGTCTCTAACTCGCTGTAATAGTTCGCTAGTTAGCCGTTGACGTTTGGCATTCTTTTCCTCTAAGTCCGAGACCAGTGAGGCAGCTTCTTTCGGGTCTTGTGTCAGGAGTAATTTATAGCTCGTGGCAGCATCGTCGAGCCTGCCGGCAGCATTGAGGCGAGGCCCTAATATCCATGATATGCTTTCGGTATCCAGGTTTCCCGGTTTCAGGTTGGCGCTGCGCATCATTTCTTGAAGTCCAAGGCGCTCAGTGTTGTTGAGAAGTTCGAGTCCACGTTTAACCCAATAGCGGTTATCGCCCCTCAGCGGAACCATATCGGTTACGGTGCCGAGAGCTACCAGGTCTAACAAGCTGTTTACAAGTTCTTCCCTGCCACTACCCTTAAGCAGCGCCTGAAGAAATTTGAAAGCAACACCTACGCCGGCTAGTTCGGTGAATTGGCAGTTGGAATCACTCCGTTTGGGGTCAACTACTGCCAGGGCTGGCGGCAGCGAGGCTAATGGTAGGTGATGGTCAGTTACGATTATATCTATTCCCATCTTCCGGGCTTTTTGAATTTCAGCGATGGCGGTTATGCCAGTATCGACGGTAATGATGAGGCTGATACCGTGTTTGCGTAGCTTTTCCAGAGCGGCTACTTGCAAGCCGTAGCCTTCATGGTAACGGTGAGGAATGTAGGGAATAACTTTGCCGCCGAGTGCAGAAAGCCCCTGGACCAGCAATGCCGTGGCTGTAATGCCGTCAGCATCGAAGTCGCCATAGATGGCTATTTCCTCGCCGGTAAGCAGAGCCTGATAAGTCCGGCTTACTGCCTGATGTATATCAGGCAGGAGGAAGGGGTCAGATTCCAGCCGGCTGTCCGCGTTCAGGAAGGTCTCGATTTGGGAAGGCTCAGAGATGCCTCGATTATAAAGCAGTCGAGTCACCAGTGGATTAACCCCAGGTATATCAAGCGGTGGTTGAGTTGGGGTTAATAGGCGCCAATGCGTGCGGCTCAAACCTGTGCCTCGGACATCCGATTGCCTGATTTATACCATAAGTTGTCGTTGTCTTCAAGCTGGAACCTAGGCATTTTGTTGACCTGCCAGGCAAAAGGCAAATATAATTGCTGCCTGGCAAGGTCATGGAATCTGAAATGAAAGTAGCTATTCATACTCTGGGTTGTAAACTTAATCAAGCCGAGAGCGAATTGCTGGCCCGTAAATTTGCCGAGGCCGGTTATAGTATTGTCAGCGGTAACGGGGCTGATATTTATGTCTTGAATACCTGCACGGTTACTCATATTGCCGACCGCAAGTCACGGCATTTAGTGAGGCTGTGCCGGAAGAGGAATCCGCAAGCCTTAATTGTGGCCACCGGCTGCTACGCAGAGAGAGCTCCCCAAGAGCTGATGAGGGTCGGCGCCGGCCTCGTTGTGGGCAATGAGGATAAGATGCATCTTCTGGACTTTCTGGAAGTGGAACCTGAAACTGCGGGTCATTGCTCAGTGGGGCAGCTTGTAAAGGATGGCGCAAGTCGGGTTCGCAGTTTCATAAAAATTCAGGACGGCTGCAACAACTCATGTGCTTATTGTGTTGTACCTCATGTGCGCGGGTGGGAACATTGTCTGTCGGTAGCAGACGTGGTTAACGAAGTTAAGTCCAGGGTCTCTGCCGGCTATAAAGAGATAGTATTCACCGGAACCAAAATCGGCGACTACAGGCACAACAGTGTAAATCTCAAGGAGTTGGTGGAGCAAATTCTAGCGGCTATGGGTGTGGAGCAGCTGCATCTTTCCTCTTTGCAGCCTCAGGATATCTCGCCGGAACTGCTCAGCTTGTGGCAAGACCCTCGTTTATGTCGTCATTTTCACCTGGCATTACAGAGCGGCAGCGATAACGTTCTTAGACGGATGAGGCGGCATTATTCCGCGGGTGATTATAAGCGGGCGGTTTCTTTGATTCGAAAGACCGTGCCCGATGTAGCTATCACAACTGATATTATGGTGGGCTTTCCCGGAGAGAGCGTTGAAGAATTTGAGGAGAGCTATCGCTTTTGTGAAGAAATCGATTTCGCCGATATCCACGTCTTCAGCTATTCTTCTCGACCAGGGACGTTGGCGACTAGGATGCCGGAGCAGGTCAGTGATAAGCTTAAGAACGAGCGCAGCCAGCGGATGCTGCAACTGGCTAAAGAGAGTGCCAGCAAGTTTTATCAGCGGTTCTTAGGGCGGGACCTGATGGTCTTGTGGGAAAAGGAAGTGGCACCGGGTAGCGGTATATATTCCGGGCTTAGCGGCAACTATATCAGGGTGTTTACCCAAAGTCGTGAGCCGTTAACCAATCAGTTTCGGGGGGTAATTCCGGCTCGACTGAATAATAAGGGATTATGGGGAGAGGTTACAGGTGAAGATTAGGGTCAGGGTGGCTCCAAATTCGAAAATTGAAGAGGTCATCAAGGAAGGCGATATGTTTTTGGTGCGGGTCAAGGAACCGGCTAAAGAAGGTAAAGCCAACAGAGCAGTCATAAAATTGTTGGCGGGCTATTTTGGAGTTCCGCAGAGGCAGGTAGCCATAGCCAGCGGCTTCAGCAGCCGGAACAAGGTTATCGATATTACGCAGTAGCGATAAAGAGAATAGTTAGAATGGCCCGGTCGACGAGCTATTCTGATTCTCCCTTGCCACGCTGATTACGGAGATAGTCCTCTACTTCCCTGATAATCCTGTCGGCACCCGGTGACGGCTCTCGGGGTGCGGTACCTTGAATTTCGTATTGCTCTTCCAGTTTCTTGATGTAGAGCTGGAGTTCCTCGCTGTCAGCCAGCAGGCGGTTTAGCATATCCTGCAGGTATTCGCCGGCTTTAATGAGCTCGGTCAGGTCGATTTCGATTTCCATCAGTTCGATCAATTTTCTAACGAGTTCGAGGCACACCATCGGGTTGGTTTCAACACGAACATAGAATGGCGCGTGTCCCCACAGACTGATACCTTCCATGTTTCTTTGAGAGCAGCTACTCAGCAAAAAGCTGTGCAGACTGCTAGGTCCCCGGTAATTTATCGGCTCGATATTATGCTTTTTCAGCACCGTCAATAAGTCAGCTTTGTTTACTACACCGGATATCCTTGGTTCCATTGTATGCGGTACATTGTCGTAGAGCCCGCCCAGGGCATATATTCTCCTGACTTTAAGACTGCTAGCTAAGTCCAGTATCGTATCAACGAATTTCTGCCAATGAAAATGAGGTTCGATACCGTGAAAGAAAATTAAATCATGGTCTGTTTTAATATTCTTCCAGTAAAAAAGGCTATTGTGCGGCAACTGTAAAGAAGCTATTAAACCCCGGTCAATAGTTACCTCAGGGCGCGCGGTGGAGAAATCGTAGAATTGGTCACCTTCTATTTGAGCGAAGCCGATGGCATCCAGAGTTCTAACCAAATAAAGAACGGTCCCGGTGGCAACTTGGGCGGCATCGGCCCAGCCCCTAAGCGCAATTATCATGTCCGGATGGCTAAGGTCGGGCGGTTTACTAAAAGCTGACTGGCTATTTTCCATTTTCTGTTTTTGCAGACGGTTAAAACCGCTTTCTTACTTGTCAGTCTAGCATAATTGTTAGTGGTAAAGAAATTGCGTAGCATTCTCCTAGTTATACGAGGCATTGACTGGTATGTTATACTTTTGGGGTAAAGCGTTTGATACATCAACCTAATATTCTACGAGGAGAGCAAGCGTGCCACGTATGCGCATCATAGTTAATCCAGCCGCCGGTGCGGGAAAGACTGCCAAGAAATGGCCGCAGATTATGGCATTGCTTAAAAGCATGGGGCTGGATTTTAAACATGATATAACGGAAGCTCCGGGACATGCGGTTGAGCTGGCTAAAGCGGCGGTTAAGAAGGGATACAAAATTGTGGTATCCGTAGGTGGCGACGGGACAATACATGAAATTGTGAACGGCCTGCATGAGGCTGGTGCTTCTACTGATGTGGCGGTGGGCATCGTAAACACAGGAACAGGTGCTGATTATATCCGTACCCTGGGCATACCTCGACGCTATAAAGAGGCTTGTAAATGCCTTCTAAGCCAGGGCCGGCGAACGGTAGACCTTGGTGTTGTTGAATATACAAAGGATGGGCAAAGGAAGAAGCGGTTGTTTGTGAACTTCGCCGGCATTGGCTTCGATGCCGAAGTAGTTAAGGCAACTACCGAAAAGTTTAAAGCTCTGGGCGATATGCCGTCCTATTTGATGGGTTTATTCTCTACTCTTATGTCCTATGAAAACAGGGATGTGTCCATCACAATAGATGGCGAACATGGGGAAAGAAGGGTTTGCACTATATTGATGAATAACGGCAGGTATGGAGGCGGAGGCATGATGCCGGCACCCAATGCAGACCCCGGCGACGGCTTCTTTGACGTGGTGATAATTGATGACATAACTAAACCGGACCTTATCATGTCGATACCGAGAATTTACAGGGGCACTCACCTGACTCATCCGAAGGTGACCTTGATGAGAGCGCGGGAGGTGGAGATAATACCGACATTGACATCGGCCGTTCAAGCCGACGGTGAACTTCTCGGGGAAGCGCCAGCCCGCTTCAGTGTTTTGCCGGCCGCACTGACAGTCATTATATAGATATCTTAAGGTTGGCTACAATCAGCAACAATTCTAGACTGTACTGAGCCAACTACGCTTTTTCCAGCATCCCGGCCAGGTCGGGTACTTCTTGTAGCAGCAGGCCTATCGGAATTTCATCACCATTGACGTCGAAGGCTTTCTTCGTTGATGGCGAAGCCACCACTACGTTGACGGGTTGTTTGATGCCGGAGAAAAAAATACTGCTGCCAGCCGGCTGGCAATTAAGCGATAATTTAATAACCAGGATTAAAGTTATTTCGGCTATGGCCATAGGGCCGGCGATTATCACCTTTTTCTTTTCCATTTATACAATACCAATTTCTTAGCAGCTCTTAATGCGGGCAACGAGAAAGCGAGTCCCATCAGAGATGCAGCCAGTTGAATAGGCCACAGCCTTACCGCTCCGTAAAGATACCCGGTGATGAATGACTCCTCGGTAAACGAAGGCTGAATCTTTATCGGATGCGGTAAAAAATAATTTATAGCTAGATTAAGCGGTGCTATAAAGGCAAAGAGCAGGCCGGTATCAGCCGGATTATCCAGTCCAACCTTCAGGTTTGCTGTTAAGTCCCTGACCTTAATCTGTCCGATAATCCTCTTTATAAAGCTACGTAGCCGTTTTAACAGGCCTTTGGTCTGCAGGATTTCGAGTGTGACTTTCAGCCTCTGTAGCCAATCACCTGGCTTCCCCTCATATTCAATTACTCTCTTTTCTTCAGGCTTCCTTCTCGGCGGTCTTAGCTCACTGGTGACCAGGCCGAAGAGCCATATTAGTCTCAGGCTGAATTTAGGTCTTCCTTCTACGTTGGCGCGGAAGAAGAGGTCAAGTGGTATACAGAGGAAAAGGGTAATGAGTACTGCCAGGCTAACTAGAACAGCGATGACCCACAACTATTTTTCCCCCTCCTTCTTACGTTCCCCCCATTTTTCGGTTATTCTGGCCGCAACATCTGGTATGGTTTCGCTCAATTTCTCTATTGCAGTCGCCATGCCTCCCTTGATGGGCTCTATCCTGACGCCGTCTTTATCAATGACTATGATGGCGATAGGTCTTAGGCCGGCACCGCCGCCGCTGCCACTGCCTCCGCCTTCAGTTGTCTCTTTGGTCTCTCCTTTACCTGCCCCCCCGCCGGCGGCAAAACCGAAGCCAACGCTCATCAATGGAATAAGCGTGGTACCCTCGATTACTATGGGTTCACCGACAACGGTTTTGGAATCAAGAACCTTCTCTATTTCTCCGAGTGTTGTTTTAACCAATTTCTCAACGTCGTCCATAATTTCCTCCTAAGCGTTCTATCTAAGTGCCATACATTATACCACGGTCTGAAAGTATGCCTGAAATCGTGTTAGGTTCGAAGGGTATTTCTCCTGAGTTGATGATTGCTCTGTAGTTGCGTTGGCGGGCGGCTGAGATTCATTCTGGCGTAGATTCAGCCGTCGACTGGCTCTCGTTTTCAGTTTCTTTCAGCGTCGCCCGGCTACGAAGCCAGCGGTGAATTTCATCGAGGGCTGGCGGCGCTACGCTGAACACTTCAACGTCTTTAGGGAACTGAATCATGGAGCCTTCTCTAATGAAAAGTACAGCTATCTCATCAGCTTGTAGCGTTTTGTCTATCCTTTTGCTTATATGCTCGTACCTTTTCCTGGCGGCATCAACATAAAATTCGGAGACTTTCCTGACTACCACATCGCTCAGTAATCCGATTAATAAGCATCTTTCCCAGTCCATGCACTCTTCGGCGAGTTGCCTGTCCTCAATTACCTCGATTTTGGCACCGCTCTCAGACTTCTGCTTAACGATTTGGCAGCTTTTTGGGTTGAGCTTCTCCATAATTTGGAAACTATTCTCATCGCTTATGGTAATTGACTCGTGGTAGACGCGCTTGATCTTGCCTAATTTTGTTTCCAGGTTTTCTACATGCTCGTTTACCTGCTGCCAGTAAAGGTCAAATTTTTCAATATATTCAGTAGGGGCATCTTTCGCCGAGTAAATCAGTGGGACAAGGAAAAGTTTTCGACTGTGCTTGAAACTGCCAGCTTCAGGTTTGTTTATTTTGCCCAGCTCTGGCGCCATACTTATTCTTCCTTATTTAGTTTATCACACGGCTGTCTATCTTCAAAAATCGATGGTTACTGGCGCTGAAACCTCCCTGTAGCCGAATAGGTTGAGATACGATGTTACAATACGAAGTTAGATACGCGCCTAGAGGGATTCGAACCCACGACCCCCGGTTCCGAAGACCGGTGCTCTTGTCCGCTGAGCTATAGGCGCAAGTACTAAGATTTTTTAAAGTCTCGTTGCTTCTGGGGTGAGCGGAGGGATTCGAACCCTCGTTCTCCAGGGCCACAACCTGGCGCCTTAAACCGCTCGGCTACGCTCACCACGAGTCACAGCTGGTTATTATAGCTTAGTAGGTATTTTTGATTCAATTAAGTTCAATCGAAAATGGACACGATAACCAGATACATATTGACAAAGGGTAAGAGCAAGACTACAATTTCCCGCCAGCGGTCGTGTAAAGCAAGCAACTGTGCGTAATAATTGGCATCCCAAACTAGGTGATAGATTTGTCCGTCGTCCCGGACTAAGGATATTTCATCTCAGGCGTTCACTCGGCGTACCGGCACTATATGCTGCTGGCTATGGTGATGTCGGTTCTTCCATTTACTATGCTCTCGGTATTGTGGGTGCTGTAGCTCTGGGTGCCACTCCTGTAGCCTTGGCCGTAGCTGGAATCGCTTTTGTCTTTGTGGCGCTCACTTATGCGGAAGGAGCTGCCATGTTCCCCGAGGCCGGCGGTTCTGCTAGCTTTGCGCATCACGCGTTTAACGACACAGTTAGTTTTATTTCTGGCTGGGCTCTGATTTTGACCTACATCGCTACCATCGCTATATCAGCTTATACTATCCCACCATATCTGGGGCACTTCTGGCCGATATTAAAAGAATCACCTGCAGCGGGAACCGTACTGTCTATGGCATTCGTATTTTTACTAATGATCATCAATGTCATCGGTATCAGGGAGTCTTCTATCGTTAATGTATCTGCGGCGATTATGGACCTGGCAGTGCAGATTCTCATTGTGGTTCTAGGTGCTTTGCTCGTCTTCAATATTACTACACTTCATGCGCATATCGTCCTATATTGGCCAAGCTGGGAAAATTTGTTTGTTGGTATAGCTCTAGCTGCGGTGGCCTATACCGGTGTGGAGACAATAGCCCAGATGGCTGAGGAAACACGGCAACCGACCAGAAGGGTGCCTTTTGCCCATATCCTTACCGCAGTTACCGTATTAGTTATTTTTGCTGGCATTGCCACGGTGGGTCTTTCTACCATGTCGCCCACGGAGTTGGCCACAGAATGGGCACATGATCCGGTAGCCGGTATTGTTCATAATCTTTCTATAGCTATTGTCCCTCATGAGATGGCGGTCAAGTGGTTCCCAGCGGTTGAAGCTCAGATTATTGTTACGTGGGTTCTGACTGCAGTGCGTGAGTTGCTCCCTGCACTGGTGGGGTTGCTAGCAGCTTCAATTCTGCTAATAGCTACAAACGCGGGATTGATTGGTATCTCTCGTGTCACATATTTTTTGGGGAGGCAAGGCTTCGTGCCTGGAGTTTTAGCCACAATTCATCCCCGCTTCCGGACGCCGTGGGTAGCTATAATATTCTTTTCGGCTATTTCAATAGTTCTCCTAATCCCTGGTTTTTTTGCACCGAAGGCTTTTATCAATTTAGGAGGCTTGTACGCTTTCGGTGCTGCGATGACCTATTTTCTGGCTCACGCTTCCATTTTGAAATTGCGTGATAAATATCCTGCATTGCATCGTCCTTTTAAGATTGGGGCGAATTTCAAAATAGGAGGGCGGGAGATACCTATCACTTCTATTCTGGGGATGCTGGTTACCGCCTTCGTCTGGTTAGTTCTAGTAATAACCCAAACCTACAGTCGTTGGGTTGGCTTAGGTTGGATGGTTGTGGGTCTTGGTGTCTATTTCCTGTTTCGCTGGCGCAAAAGGCATATTTCGAACAAAATAACTAGCACGCCAACTAGCTTTAATGACAGTCAAAGATGATTGCATAACCGATGCGGCAAAACTATAATAGATAACACATTCTTATGAGACTCGAAAAAATACTGGTCGCGGTAAGCGGCAAGGATGCTGATGAGGAGGCGGTGAAGTTAGCCTGTGGCCTGGCAAAGAAGCCGAAGGCAAAGATTTATGTTGTTTATGTCGTTGAAGTCAAGCGCAGTCTGCCTCTGGATGCGGTAATTGAATCTGAAATAGCGAAAGCAGAAAAGATATTAGCTCGTGCTGAGGAGATTGCTTCGGATAAAGATTATGAAGTTGAGACGGCCGTAATCCAGGGACGAGATGCAGGGCCGGCTATTGTAGATGAAGCAATGGAAAGGGAGGTTGATTTAATTTTGATTGGGTTTACCTACAAGAAGCGTTTCGGTGTATTCAACCTGGGAAGGGTCATACCCTACGTTTTAGAAGAAGCTCCTTGTCGTGTCCTCTTGTGTCGTGAGCCGATGGCTTGAGAGAATAATTATGAAAATTATTATTATGGGCTGTGGGCGGGTCGGAGCTCAACTGGCGAGCTTGCTCGATGCCGACGGGCATCAGATAACTGTGCTAGATATAGATGCTCATAGTTTTAGACGTTTGCCGCCCAGTTTTGGAGGTACGGCACTGGTGGGCGATGGCACCGATGAAGAGATGCTCAGGAAAGCTGGAATTGCAGAAGCCGATGCCTTTGTAGCAGTGACCCAGGGTGACAATCGTAACGTTATGGGCGCTCAGATTGCGAAAAACATATTCAATGTACGTAGAGTAATCTGCCGGATATACGACCCGTTACGGAAGGATGTTTATGAGGCGCTCGGACTTGAGGCTGTCAGTCCAACAACTGTCTTTGCTCAATTGCTGAGAGATAAGCTGTTAGCTGGGTGAAATAGGCGAAACTGTAGAAATGTATATAATTATTATTGGTGGCGGCAGCGTTGGCTACCATCTGTGTAAAGCGCTGCTGAAAGAAGGGCACGAGGTACTGGTAATGGATAAGGATGCCGCCAAATGTGAAAACTTTGAGGATGAGTTGGGAAGTGTTTGTGTGAGAGGTGACGGCTGCGAAGTGGTTACATTGGCCGAGGCCGGAGCGTCCAGGGCTGAAGTTTTTATAGCAGCCACCGATGGGGATGAGGACAACCTGGTAGCCTGTCAGATAGCTAAATATAAATTTGGTGTACCCAGGACCATCGCTCGAGTTAATGACCCTAAGAACGAAGAAATCTTCAGGAAGCTCGGTGTTGATTGTCCTATCAGTGTTACAAACCTCATTCTGGAACATATTGAAGAGAAAATACCGACCCATCCGTTAATTCACCTTCTAACTATGGGTGAGGAGAAGATGGAGATAGTTGAGGTGAAAATACTTGATGGGTCGAAATCCGTGGGCAAGTCGGTCAAGCAGCTGTCATTGCCCCTGGATTCTATTTTAGCTCTGCTAATACGCAACGGGCAAAAACCCCAGGTGCCCACAGCCGATACCGTGCTGGCGGTTAACGACCGTATCATCGCGTTAACAACTACAGACAGCGAAGAGACCTTGAAAAAGAAATTGGCTGGCAGCTAGTCTTGACATGGGGTGGAGGAGTGACTAAGGTTGCTTTTCAGGGAGAGAGGGGAGCATTCAGCGAAGATGCGGTAATCACCTTCTTTGGAGATGCCGAGCTTTTCCCCAGTAAGTACATAGCCGATGTTTTTGAAGCTGTACTTGAGAATAATGTGGATTTCGGTGTGGTTCCGGTGGAGAATTCTCAGGCAGGCAGCATTAATGATACGTACGACCTATTGTTAAGCTTTCCCCTGAATATCTTCGGCGAAATTCATCTTCGGATAAGCCATTGCTTGATGGCTTTGCCCGGCGAAACTTTGGATGGAATAAAGGTCATATATTCTCACCCTCAGGCATTAGCCCAATGCGAGGAGTTTTTAAGGAAGCTCAAGGCTGAAATTGTGCCTACTTATGATACTGCCGGCAGCGCCAAGAGGATAAAGGAAGCTGGCCTAAAGGGAAGTGCGGCTGTGGCGAGTAAGCGGGCAGCCCAGATTTACGGCCTGGAGATACTGGCGGAGGGAATAGAGACCAACCCTAATAACTACACCAGATTTTTCGTTCTTTCTAAGAAGAAGGCGGAACCTTGGCCGAAAAGTAAAACGTCTCTGGTCTTTGGCACCAAGAATCTTCCTGGAGCGTTATATGCTTGTTTGGGAGCCTTTGCCACCAGGAATATAAATCTGACGAAGCTGGAATCAAGGCCCAGCCGGGACAAACCGTGGGAATATATATTCTATGTTGATTTTGAGGGGCACATAGATGACCCTGTTTGTCAGGAAGCTCTTATTGAGCTTAAACATAATACCAATTTCATTAAAATACTCGGCTGCTATCCCCGCGCCGGTAATTGACAGCTAGGCTATAATCCGCAAACCATCTTTCAGCTTCTTATAAGAAGCTGCCAATGCTTCCGATAAGACTTTGGTGTTTGAAATCACCGGCATAAAGTTAGTGTCACCTTGCCATCGGGGCACTACGTGGGTGTGAAGATGGTCATCCAGCCCGGCTCCGGCAACTTTACCCAGGTTCATGCCCATGTTGAAACCGGTTGGCTTTGTTACTTCGGCAAGCAATCTGAGACCCAGCTTAACCAGGTCGAACTGTTCTTTCGCCTCTTCATCAGTTAGTGCGTCGAGATTACCTATGTGGCGATAAGGTGCAACCAACAAATGTCCCGGGTTATACGGGAATGAATTGAGAATGATGAAGTTGCTTTTGCCGCGATGAAGGATAAGGTTGGTTTCATCGTTGGTTTCTTTTGGTTTCTCGCAGAGAAAGCAGCCGACTTTTTCGGTTTGGAGTATATATTCAGCTCGCCATGGCGCCCAGAGATGTTCCATTTTGTATTCTGTTCCTAAGTTGTCCTATATTACATTGCTAAGCAGCTAAATGCAATGGTATTGACTTTGCTGACTAACATTGTTATCTTTGTTGTTAGTAAGTATGGCGACTGTTGAGATAAATACCATTACCAGCGGCAATATCCCCTGGAACTTTAAAAGGGATATTGAAAATATATTCCGCGATTGCTATCGACGATTCGGGCCTAGAATTCCGTACAAAGTTGAAATTCATGTGGTGGATAGAGAGGCGAACATGCGGGCCCTGCTCAAAGAGGATAAACTCAGGCTTGGCATGACCGCTGATGGCGATGAGGAATTTGTTTGCGCGCATGATGCCTGGCGCGGTTATCCTCGTGTTATCTGCAGCTTGGACAGATTGACTAAGCTGAATAAGTTAGGTAGACTTGGGGCAATAAGGCATGAAGCAGCTCATAGTGTCCTTCACGGTTCGCTGGAGTATTATATCTTCAGGATTCCCGACGAATGCCGTCACACAGCTGCCATTAAGGGGCTTGAGCCGCCGGTACTTGACCAGGCTCTTTACTATGTATCTGTGGCAGTCAAAGATTTCGAGGCCACCAGACTTTTAGTTCAACATGACTTCATTGATTGTCAGTTTACTTTTGCCTTAGAATGGTTGAAACCTTCGGAGCAGGACAAATCAGCCTGGAAGCTGGCGCAGACAAATCGACAGGCTAAATTTGTCTATCTGACAACTTTACTCAGGCCGATGCTTTTTGCTCATCCCTTACTGGCATTGCCGCGGTCAAAGAATATTTCTTTAGAAAATCAGGTACAGTTGGCGAGAAGAGTGGAGGAGATGCTGGAACACCTGGGAACCACAGAGCAAAATAGATTGCTGCAGGTAACCAGTGTAATAGCTGAGGAAGCTACTGAAGATACCCATAAAAATGTTGATACCGCCATGTGCCAGGCTATGAACCTGGCCTAGTTGGCAGCCACATACTTACCTATCACCGCTGTAATTCCTGTTTAAGGTAATTCAATCTCTCATTAAATGGTTTGGCCGTTTGGTCCAGCTTTTTCTGCCATTCTTCTTTAGCTCGAATGTTAAGCCGGCTGACGGCAGCGCCCGAGATTCTTAGTTGATGCAGCATTTCCCTGCCAGTCTTCTCTATTTCCTGCCTTTCTTTGTCCTCAGCCTCCGCATATTCCTGGAAAAGTGCTTTTATTTCGTCTAGAGTTTTCGTTGCTGTGGCAGAATGAGCTAAGGTAAGAATTCCTTGCGATATTTTGGCCAGCTCAGTGGGGTACCGCAGGTCAAGACCTTGTATAAGCCGGCGTATCGCCGTCTGGCTTATTAAGTCTTTATCCTGTGCACTGTGCTTCCTCAGTTCGTCTTCGAGAAAGCTGATATCATGGTGGCTGAAGTATTTCTCGGCCAGTGATTCTCCGATTAGGCGGCATTTGTCCTGTCTTTGCCCCTCCCGTTCTTCGGGTGATAGCTCGCCTAACTTACTGGCTTTTTCCTGGGCGATTTCCCAGGCACTCTTAATGTCCGCCACTTGAATACCCTTTGTCATTGCGAGCCAAGCGCGGTAATGTCTACTGCTTTCCGGCTTGTGCCCATTACTGCCAAAGATAAAGTTTCTTTGAGTTGGTTTTCGCTGGAATTTTACCTTATAAATTGGCTTTTGGACAATGGCTACGCTAATGAAGTATCGTCAGTTAGTCAATTAGAACAAGGGGACGTCATTTATTACGCTTGGTCTTCAAACGCCTACGATGACCACGTTGCCGTATATTTAGGTGGTGGGAATGTGGCAGCACATACCAACTGTGTTAATGATGCCCCTTGGCAATTAGGAGGAGCTTATAAATATCGGTTTATTCATATGCTACATAATTAACCAAATAATTTCTTATTTCCAAATATCAGTCCGGTTTGTTTGTTGCATTTCTCGGACCAAACGGGGCCATCCGTCCATAGCAAAGTGGGTCACACTATCACCGGATGGTGACGGCTCTCCCGGCATTCGTGGACTCAGGCCAGGTGCAGTCAGGCACCGTAGCGCGGCTCCAGATGGTGGCAGTTCTCTCTTGAATATCTTGCTGCTGTTGCCAGAGTTGGCAACGTAATAACCCGTGGTTGATAGCTTACTTTTTCTGGATCTTTCAGTTGTTTAGCCAACAGGTCACGGCTCCCCAACAAAACGCCCTTTTGTGCAGAAGTACTATTCCTGTTTGCTGAAGGACCATGCTGCAAGTGACAGCAATACAATGCCAAAGATTACCACAATTAACATATCCTGAAGTATGGTCATTGTGTGTCCAAAGACTGTCACACCGATGACACTACCGGCCTGACCCATAGCTCCACCCATGGCGGCTATTTCTTTCCCCAGGAAGAGTTGACGGATGGCATCTACACCATAAGTAAGCGGGTTAATTTTTGAGATGAACGCCATCCAGGTGGGTACATTGTTCACCGGGAAGAATACCCCGGATAGAAATATTAGAGGGAAGATGATAAGCTGTATGATTATCCCAAATCCCTGCTGAGACCGCATGCGGGAAGCTATCAAAACACCTAGACCAGAAAGGGATAGAGATATTACAATTAGTACTGGTATAAGCTCAATTACCATTAAAGGGTTGATCGAAACACCCAGAAAAGGCGCTAGTACCAGCATCACGATGCCCTGTACCACCGCCACCGCCGCGCTGCCTGCGGCTTTGCCCAGTACGATGCCGCTTCGCCCCAGCGGGGCTACCAGAATTTCCTTTAAAAAACCAAACTCGCGGTCCCAAACAACAGACAGGCCAGACATTACTGAATTCATGAGAACGGTCATGGCTATAATGCCGGGATACATAAACTGGATGAAGTCAACCCCAGGCGTCATTGCCCCTATAATTCGGTTAAAACCAGCGCCAAAGATTACCAGGAACAGCAGTGGCATAGCAAAGGACGAGAATAGACGGGACCGCTCCTGAATGAAACGGAGTAGTTCCCTGTAGGCTACGACCCACATTCCCCGAAAAACATCTTCCATAGATTACCTCCCGTGCCCCATTCTCATTCTGTGGCCTTTCAGCAGTTCCTTTGGGCCTGCCTCTTCATCACGAATGGCACGACCGGTTAGTTTCAGAAACACGTCGTCAAGGGTAGGTCTACGTATGCCGATGGAAAGGAGGCGGCTCTGGAAGCTATCCATTAATTTGGGAAGGAACTTCTCCCCCTGAGGGACGCTGAAAGTGATTGTCCCATTCTGGATAGCGGCTGATAGACCATACCTTTCTTTCAACTCAAGCGTAGCGGCATCATTGTCCACAGCTTTCAACGTTACCACATCCCCACCAAGGGCATCTTTGAGTTTATCCGGTGTATCAAGTGCAATGATATGCCCGTTGTCGATAATAGTTATGCGGTCAGAATTCTCGGCTTCATCCATGTAGTGAGTTGTTAAGAAGATGGTTAGGTTATTTTGTTTGCGTACGGCCAGAATGTGGTCCCAGATATGACGGCGGGTCTGTGGGTCCAAGCCCAGCGTGGGCTCATCCAGAAAGAGGACTCGCGGGCTATGTAGTAGACCCCGAGCAATTTCCAGTCTTCTTTTCATCCCACCAGAAAAGGTGCGAACCTTACTCTTGCGGCGGTCGGACAACTCAACCAGTCCCAGAAGTTCACTTATACGCTTCTCCCTGATTTTTTTAGGTATTTTATAGGCATAGGCATGGAAGCGTAAATTTTGTTCGGCAGTTAGATATTCATCAAGAGTCGAATCCTGAAAGACAAGACCGATAGAGCGCCGCACCTCACTCCGCTGCCTAACTACATCGTATCCGTTGACTATTGCCCTCCCACTACTAGGTGTCAGCAGGGTACAGAGCATATTGATAGTGGTCGTCTTACCCGCCCCGTTTGGTCCGAGAAAACCGAATATCTCACCTTCAACTACCTGAAAGGATACTTCATCGACGGCAACTAGCTGCCCGAAATTCTTCGACAACTGCTCAACTTCTATTATGTTCATCTTTGTGTTTCTCCTTGCTGCACTCAGTTGTCTTGGTGAGTGCTCTAAGACCTTGAGCCAGAGTGGTAAGCTCCTCCAAGCTTAATTGAGCCAAGATACCGGACATGCGGACTATTCCGCTCTCTCCAAGTTTAGCTAGCAGGGCTTTCCCCTCGTCTGTAGTTTTGAGGAGAAGCATACGGCGGTCTTCAGGATTCTCCTCACGACTCACCAGCCCTTGCCCCACCAAACGGTCGACAATTCCGGTTACATTGGGTGGAGACGCCCCCAAGGCATCTGCCAGCTTCTTGAAGTTGGTGCTTCCCACAAAATCAATAAAAAATAGGCTTTTCAACTGGCCAATAGTTAGGCTCAAGTCCATCCAAACCTCAGGTGCATATTGTCCCATAGCATGGCCTATCTGCTGCTGAAGCTGAATGATCTCCTTGGTTAGCTTTGCCCTGTCCATCCCCGTCAGCCGTGCCTATTGATTGTGCATTTCGTCTTTATTATTAATGTTACAATAATAATTTATATTATTTTAACAATAATGTCAAGAAACAGATGATAGCACGTTTAAAGTATGGAAGTTGTAACCTTTACAAACTGTTTCTTGTTGGCGAAGAAATGAAGAAATAGGATAACAAATCGCTATGTTGTGCGGCTTCATTCCAGGATTGAGCACAGAGCAAAAATGCAGCTATTACTTAGACCCTCGGTGGCTACATACCTATATCCTAGCCCATCGGGCCCCGAGTTACCTGACACCACAACAATATATGCAACATACCGGCACAAAGAAGAGGACACTTCGCCACTCGTCACCCGAAAGCACAGCTCCTTGACAGCGCCGAAGTCCGATGCTATACTTTCTTTATGAAACAGTTGCATAAAGAAAGTGATAAGTCCATAGCTTCTCCTGAACCAAGCTGTGCAGCTCTGTTGATGGACGTAATACCTTTTGTAATGCGCTACATCCGTATGGAGATGCGCAGCCGCAGGATGCGCGGACTCTCAATCCCTGAGTTTCGCACTCTTGTCTTCCTTGATAGAAATGAGGGTGCCTCGCTTTCAGAAGTTGCAAACAATATCGGTCTGATGTTGCCTTCGGCATCCAAAATTATTGATGCTCTGGTTACACGGAAACTGGTGATTCGTACTGCGTTACCTGACGATCGCAGATACAGTAGTTTAAAGCTCACCAAACTTGGCCGCGCTACACTTATGCAGGCTCGGCATGGCACGGAGGCTAGTTTGGCTGAAAAGATTGCTGCGCTTTCGCCTGCCCAGCAGGCCATGATCGTAGAAACCATGCAGGCTCTAGGCTCAATCTTTGTGCCAACGGAAAGGCCTTCTGCAGACAAAGGAAAGTGATACAAATGCCAGTCATAGAAACTTCCGCTCTCACCCGTCGTTTCGGTAATCTGACAGCTGTAGATGGGCTGACAATGTCGGTGGAGCCTGGTGATATATTTGGCCTTTTAGGACCTAACGGAGCGGGCAAGACCACTGCGATCAAGATGCTTACTACTTTGTTGCGTCCCACGTCAGGTACAGCTCTGGTGGCGGGATTCAACATCACACGCCATGCTGCCCAGGTGAGGAAGGCCATCGGTTATGTGCCACAGATGCTTTCCGCAGATGGATCCCTGACCGGTTATGAGAATCTATGGGTCTTTGCCAGACTCTACGACGTGCCAAGGGCCGAACGCGAAGAACGAGCGCGCAGGGCCCTGGCTTTCATGGGATTAGAGGATGCGGCGAATAAACTTGTGCGCACCTACTCTGGCGGCATGATCCGTCGTCTCGAAATCGCCCAATCCATATTACACCGACCAATAGTGCTGTTCTTGGACGAGCCAACGATTGGATTGGACCCGTTGGCGCGCAAGGTGGTGTGGGAGCACATAACCGAATTACAGCGCAGCTATGGAACAACGATATTCATGACCACTCATTTGATGGAAGAGGCCGACCACCTATGCCAGCGGGTCGCCATCATGCATAGGGGCAAAATAGTAGCCATCGGACCTCCAGCCCAATTAAAGGCGGCTATCGGCGGAGACGGAACAACCCTAGAGGACGTTTTCGTTCATTACACGGGAGATGTACTAGATACAGGAGGGAGCTATCGTGAGACCTCAAGGACCAGGCGCACGGCCAAACGGCTTGGCTGAATTGACCTATACCAGGACAAACCCCCTATTAAGTATTGCCAGCTTTGTGCAGAAGACGTTGGTCATAGCTGAATTGGAAGTGCGCAAACTTCGCCATGACCCGACTGAGCTGTTAATCCGGGCGGTTCAGCCGGCACTATGGCTCGTTATCTTCGGAGAAGTGTTCACACGTGTACCAGTGATCCCGACTGGGCAGACACCTTATCTCGACTTCCTAGCGCCGGGCATACTGGCACAAAGCTCGCTGTTCATCGCCATCTTCAGCGGTATGACCATCATCTGGGAGCGTGACCTGGGGATTGTCCACAAGTTTTTGGTATCCCCCACACCACGAGAGGCACTTGCCCTCGGGAAAGCTTTGTCCGGTGGGGTGCGCGCGCTTTCTCAGGCCGTTGTCATCTATGTGTTGGCCGTAGTGCTGGGTGTAAAAATGAACTGGAATCCCCTGGGGTTGCTCGGGGTCCTGGCCCTTGTCCTGTTGGCCGCGGCATGCTTCTGCGCCTTCTCGCTCATCATAGCTTTTATGGTCAAGACTCGGGAACGGTTCATGGGCATTGGACAGCTACTCACCATGCCGTTTTTCTTTGCCAGCAACGCGATCTATCCTATATCGATCATGCCAAAGTGGCTACAGGTGATAGCACGCGGTAACCCGCTGACCTATGAGGTAGATGCCCTTCGTGCCTTGATGCTTCCCAATTGGACCAGCACTTACGGGCTGGGCATGGATTTCGGCGTTTTGCTGCTCGCTACGGCAGTCCTAGTGACTGTAGCGGCACGGCTGTATCCTCGCGCCGCTACATAAGAGTGTTGCTCTGGTATCGGAGCCTGCTGGGAGTCATCATGGGCGCAGCCGGTAACTTCATAGGGACGTTGAGATTGTTCAGTTAAGGTAGAGGCAAACAAATCTGATAAATGGCCACAAAGACCGCGACTGATGTTGACGCAAAACTCAACAATCTGAGTTTTTGTTAACAGAACCGAGAAGTGTGAAATGAAGTGCCAGCTTTTGCTCCTGTCTTATCGATTCCGTGGGGATAGCCAAACGATTGCAATACCCACCACAAACAAAATAAGTAAGTTGACAGCACTTTGTTCACTCGCTACCGCGAATGTAAAGATTGGATCCACGA